>Ga0070741_10000011_pt1 | contig 663241 bp, 634 predicted proteins | sample Coa_R1_4_FD_66440 | JGI IMG/M metagenome (GOLD analysis project Ga0070741, IMG submission 66440) | Surface soil microbial communities from Centralia Pennsylvania, which are recovering from an underground coalmine fire - Coalmine... | ecosystem: Environmental > Terrestrial > Soil >...
TCATCCAGTGCTCTACCTCCGCAGGTCAGCACACGAGGCTAGCCCTCAAGCTATTTCGGGGAGAACCAGCTATCACGGGGTTTGATTAGTCTTTCGCTCCTACCCACAAGTCATCCCAGAAGTTTTCAACCTTCACGGGTTCGGTCTTCCAGTTGCGGTTAAGCAACCTTCATCCTGCTCATGGGTAGATCACCTCCGCTTCGGGTCTACTACCAGCGACTATGTTCGCCCATTTCGGACTCGCTTTCGCTTCGCCTCCATTCCAGAAGAACTTAGGCTCGCCACTGATAGTAACTCGCAGACTCATTAAGCAAAAGGCACGCGGTCACCGGACAAGCCGGCTTCCACACCTTGTAAGCACATCATTTCAGGTACTATTTCACTCCGCTCGCAGCGGTTCTTTTCACCTTTCCCTCGCGGTACTGGTTCACTATCGGTCGCCAATTAGTATTTAGACTTACGCCGTGGTCGGCGTGGCTTCATACGAAGTTTCACGTGCATCGTATTACTCAGGAAATCCCTAGGCGTGCTCCAGTTTTCGGTTACGGGCTTGTCACCCTCTATGAGGCGATTTTCCATTCGCTTCACCTAACCTTTGCACTACCACATCGGGCTCCTACAACCCCGCTCAATAAATTGAACGGTTTAGTCTCTTCCGCTTTCGCTCGCCACTACTGACGGAATCGCTTTCGCTTTCTGTTCCTCCGGTTACTGAGATGTTTCACTTCACCGGGTGTCGCGATGCTCCTGCTATTGATTCACAGGAGCTCGAGCAAGTGTTAACTCGCTCAGGTTATCCCATTCGGAAATCTCCGGGTCAAAGCGTATTTGCCGCTCTCCGAAGCTTATCGCAGCTTGTCACGTCCTTCATCGCCTATTGGCACCAAGGCATCCATGATGCGCTCTTTGTAGCTTGATCAATCTGTTCCAGTCCCACTTGCGCGGGACTAGAGATTCTTTTGATAACTGAAACTCTCTTGACTGAAGATCTTAACCTCCAGCCACTTCTATTTCAGACTCAGCTCTTAAAGTTGTACTTTCTTACTACCCTGTATGTAGATGTCAAAGAACCAGCTTCCGCACATTTTGAGCGAAAAAAAACCCAACTTCGCCTCCGGATTAATTATCGTTTCCTTTAATCAACCGGGACAAAATTGAGCTCAATTTGCAGTCCCAAAATGTACAAGAACGAACTCCTTGATTAAAGGAGTCCCGCGCTCGGCGGGTCAGCAAAATAGCGAACCCATCCTGATCGTCAACCGCCAAATCGCACTTTTTCACAGAAATTTTCGGGCGACTGCCGGCCCGGTCAAAATCGAATCGTTTTCGTCATGCCGAAAGAGAAAAAAGTTCTGCCGCCACAACATCAAGATCGACAACCAGGCCGCGAACATAAAATGAAGCCGCGTCCCAAAGCGACGGACGCAAAGCACCGCGGCAGCGGAAAACTTGCCGGCAAAGTCGCCATCATCACCGGCGGAGACAGCGGTATTGGCCGTGCCGTCGCCATCGCATTCGCGAAAGAAGGCGCTGATGTCGCCGTGGTTTATCTCGAAGAACACAAGGACGCGAAGGAAACCGAGCAACTTGTCGAACAGCACGGCCGCAAGTGTCTTCTGATCGACGGCGATGTCGGCGATGAAAATTTCTGCCGCAAAGCTGTCCAACAAACCGCGAGCGAATTCGGCAAGATCGACATCTTGGTCAACAACGCATCGGAACAACATCCGCAGGAGTCGATCGAGAAGATCACCGCGAAACAACTCGAACGAACATTCCGCACCAATGTCTTCGGCTACTTCTTCATGGTCAAAGCCGCGATGAAGCATTTGAAGAAGGGCAGCGCGATCATTAACACTTGTTCGGTCACGGCCTACAAAGGCAACCCCGATTTGCTCGATTATTCATCGACCAAAGGCGCTGAAGTTGCGTTCACGCGTTCGCTCGCGTTGTCGCTGGCAAAGAAAAAGATTCGCGTTAACGGCGTGGCCCCGGGCCCCATCTGGACGCCGCTTATTCCATCGACATTTCCAAAGAAAGATGTCGAGACGTTCGGATCAGACACGCCGTTAGGCAGACCGGGGCAACCGGAAGAGGTTGCGCCAAGTTATGTGTTCCTTGCCTCAGATGACGCATCGTACATGACGGGCCAAATGTTGCATCCGAACGGCGGCAGCGTGATCAACGGATAAGATCGACATCTACTCTCGAGTAACTAGCGTGGCAGAATGCAACGCAGCGATGGCCGAACGCCGGACCAAATTCGCCCGCTTCATTTCGAATTGAACATCGCGCCGCACGCGAGCGGCTCGATTCTCGTCGCCATGGGAAACACCCGCGTCATATGCGGTGTCATGATCGAAGAATCCGTTCCGCGATGGATGAAAGAACAAAACGTCAGCGGCGGGTGGCTGACGGCGGAGTATTCAATGTTGCCTTATTCAACCACCACGCGGAAGCCGCGTGACATCTCGAAAGGAAAACTCGACGGCCGCAGCACCGAAATTCAACGACTCATCGGGCGTTCGTTACGTGCAGTTGTCGATCTTGAAAAACTCGGGCCGCGTACGATGTGGATCGATTGCGACGTGCTCCAGGCGGATGGCGGTACGCGCACGGCCGCGATTACCGGCGCGAGCCTCGCGGTCGCGATCGCGTGTCGAAAACTTGTCGACGAGAAAAAACTTCCGGCGCCGCCGATTCGCAAACTCGTCGCCGCGATCAGCGCCGGCATTCTCGATGGAAAAGCGATTGTCGATCTTAACTACGACGAGGACAAAGCGGTCACGGTCGATTTCAATCTCGTCGCAACGGAAGACGGCGAGTTTGTGGAAGTGCAAGGCTCCGGCGAGGAAGCCACATTTTCACAAGCCGAGCTCGACCACATGCTCACGCTCGGTCGCAAAGCCATCGGCGATTTGATTGCCGCCCAGCGCGCCATTCTCGCGCGTTTGATGGTGGCACCGGCCTAACGAATCACGCCGATAGCGTGGTTCGACTCCACCATTTTCGTGGCCGAGCTCAATTCCGGCACGATGGCCGTGAGTGGAAGATCGACAATCGTCACCTGCGCGCCGCGCCCGACGAGTGCGTACAGGTTGATGATGTCGTTCGAGCGCATGCGAATGCATCCGTAACTCGCCGGCCGGCCGATGTTTCGTTCTTCCGGCGTGCCATGAATGTAAATGTCGCGCTGATACGCGTTCGCATTGCGCGCTTCGCGTCCGCGCAACCACAGAATGCGCGTCACAATCGGATCGCGTCCCGGCGCATCGACCGGAATCACTTCGCCGGTGCGACGGCGATCTTTGAAAACGGTTCCGGCCGGCGCGCCTTCGCCGATCTTGTCCGCGATCTCTAATTCGCCTAACGGCGTGCCGTAACTTCCGGGCCGATCGCTCAACGCGAATTTCGACGTCGAGACCGGATACATCGCGATCACTTTTCCTTTGTCGAGCAGCGCGAGTTTCTGATCGCGCGCGCTGATGACGATGTGATGTTCGCGATCTGGCGCGGCGCAACCGGCGATGATTGCGATCAGCGCCAGAAAACTTGCGCGAATGAAGATGTCGATCTTTGTCCGAGCCGGACTGGCACACTGCTTACCCACGATTGAATCGAAAGAATTGTTCCGCAGTCGCCGTGGTCGCGCCAGCGATTTTTTCGAGCGACACGCCGCGCGCGCGCGCAATTTCTTCCGCGACCAAGCGTGTGTGCGCCGGCTCCGCGCGTTTTCCGCGGAAGGGGACGGGCGCAAGATAAGGGCAATCGGTCTCGACCATGAACTTGTCGAGCGGCACTTTACTCGCGACGTCGCGCACTTCTTTGCCGTTCTTGAATGTCACGATGCCGGTGAAGGAAACGAGATGGCCAAGATCGACAACTTCATCGGCCTGGCCTAACGAACCGCCGAAGCAATGAAATACCCCGCACACTTTGCCGGTGTAATTTTGCAAGATCGACAAGGTGTCCTCCCAGGCATCGCGCTGGTGAATCACAACGTTTAATCCGAGCTCAATCGCGAGATCGAGCTGCGTTTCGAACAACTCGGCCTGCTTGGATTTGTAAGCGCCATCTTCGATGCTCGCTTCGACCTGTTCTTCGGTCTCACTGCCGAGCGCGTTGAACACTTGCACCGCTTTGTTTTTCCGTGCTTCGACGCTTGGCAAATAGTGATAATCGAGACCGGTTTCGCCGATAGCGACCACGCGAGGACTCTTCGCTAACTCGCGCAGAGGCGCGATGACATCTCCATTCACTTCGTCGACATACGTCGGATGCACGCCAATGACGGCGAAGACATTTGGATATTTCTCCGCAAGATCGACCGCGCGCCGGCTGCTCTCGACGGAAGTGCCGATAGTGATGATACGCGTGACGCCGGCCTCGTTTGCCCGTCTCAAAACCTCGTCAAAGTCGGAGGCGAAATCCGGATAGTCGAGATGCGCATGGGTTTCGATTAACATTGGAATCGCGCAAGATCGACAATCACCACTCCACAATCGTGCTCGCCCAGGTCAGTCCGCCGCCGAACACGACCATCAAAACGTAATCGCCGCGCTTGATGCGGCCGCTGCGGTTCGCTTCGTCGAGCGCCATCGCCACCGCGGCCGCAGAGGTGTTTCCGTATTTGTCGAGATTCACGAAGAAGCGATCGAGCGGAATTTTTAATCGATCGGCGATGCCTTCAATGATTCGCAAATTAGCCTGGTGGGGAATGACGCACGCAATGTCGTCCGTCGTTAGGCCGGCTTGCTCCATCGCTTTTTTCGACGCGCTCAGCATCGAGGTGACCGCTTGCTTGTAAACTTCCTTGCCGTGCATGTGGATTGTGGCCAGATGCATGTGCGCGTTGTCGCGCGTGATCGGCGTATTCGAGCCGCCACCGGGCATGTAAAGAATGTCGGTGAAATTTCCGTCGCTGCCGATGTGCGTGCTGATGACGCCGTGCGCGCGACCGCGATGTTGCAATACAACCGCGCCGGCGCCATCGCCAAAGAGCACGCAAGTGTTGCGGTCGGTCCAGTTGGTGATCGACGATAATTTTTCCGCGCCGATCACGAGCACGGTGTCGTGTGTGCCCGAGGTGATGAACTGCTGTCCGATCTCGACCCCGAATAAAAATCCGGCGCAGGCTGCGGAGATGTCGAGACAGGCCGCTTTCGGGGAGCCGATTTTTTTCTGAACGAAACACGCCGTTGCCGGAAACAACATGTCCGGCGTCGCCGTCGCGACCAATATAAGATCGACATCTTTTGGATCGACATCTGCTTGCTCCAGCGCCTTCAACGCGGCGCGCGAGGCCATGTCACTCGTCTTCTCGTCCTTCGCCGCGATGCGGCGCTCTTTGATGCCGGTGCGCGTCGTTATCCATTCATCGGATGTGTCGACGATTTTCGTTAAATCGGCGTTCGTTAGGCGTTTTTCCGGCGTGTAGCTGCCGGTGCCGACAATCGAAACCGTGCGCTGCGTTCTATGTGAGCGCGGGCTCGAGCGTGGCTGCTTTTTCATGGTAGCGGCGAATCTCTTCCACGATATGCGGATTGACCTGCTGTTCAATCGACTCGGCCGCCACGCGCAACGCGTTCTTGATCGCGAGCGGCGTGCTGGCGCCGTGCGCGATGATGCAAATTCCGTTCACGCCTAACAAGGGCGAGCCGCCATATTCTTCGTAGTTCGTTTTGTCTTTGATCTCGAGAAACGCGTTCTTCGCCAGGAACGCGCCAATCTTGCGCTTGGCCGAGCGCATCAGCTCATGCTTGAGCCAGGTGAAAATCGCCACCGCGATCGACTCACATGTTTTCAGAATGACGTTGCCGACGAATCCGTCGCACACCACCACTTCGACCGGATCTTCGAATAGGTGCCGGCCTTCGATGTTGCCGACGAAATTCAGCGAAGTTCGTTTCAACATCTGAAAAACTTCCTTTGTCTTCTCCGTCCCTTTCACGTCTTCGTCGCCTAACGAGATCAAACCAACCGTCGGATTTTTGTAGTGCAACACGTGCCGCGAATAAACCGAACCCATGATGGCGTATTGCAAAAGATGCTCCGGGCGCGCGTCGATGTTCGCGCCCGCGTCGATCAGCACAAACACATTGGTTTCCGTCGGAAGCACCGCCGCGATCCCGGGTCGATCGACCCCTTCCAACGTGCGCAGCTTGATCGTGCAGGCCGCGACCGCGGCGCCGGTGTGGCCCGCGCTCACCACCGCGTCCGCATCGCCACGTTTTACCAGATCGACCGCGCGACTGATGGAGGAATCTTTTTTTCGCCTGACCGCCGACCACGCCTTGTCGCTCATGTCCACCACTTGCGTCGAATGGACGATGTCGATCCTGGCGTCGGTGAAATTGTGCTTCTTTAGCTCCGCCTCGATCTGCGGCGGATCTCCGACCAGAAAAAGTTTTTCGATGTGCGGATATTCCTTCAACGCCATGATGGCGCCCGCTACTAAATGTGACGGCCCGAAATCGCCGCCCATCGCATCCAAGGCGATCTTCACGGCGGAATGTTGCGGGCATTAGCCGCGCAATGCAAAACGAAATTACGCGCCGCTGATGGTCAGCACCTGACGCCCGCGATAATAACCGCAAGATCGACATGCCGTATGCGAGCGCATGGTGCTGCCGCATTGCGGACATTTGTTCAACGTCGGCTTGTGCCAGGCGTTGGCGGCTTTGCGTGAGCGCATCCGCATCTTCGAGGTTTTACGTTTTGGGACTCCCATGGTGAGCCGCCTACCAAAGCAGAAGATCCCGAAAAAACAAATGCTGTAGTGGCCGCCGTCTCCGCGGCTTCGACGTCTTGCCGCTGAGGACAGCGGCCACTACAGAAGAGGCGAATTCACTTTCGCAACTTCAGTTGGTCGAGTGCGCCCCAATCGTGCTCGCGTTTCGCTTCGCCTTGCTCCGTCTCCTCCGCGCTGCTCACGGGCGCGGCTGGGCCTTTGCATTCGCGCGTGTGGTCGGCGTTGCAATGCGGATGCGGCGGCAAATTCAACAAAATATCTTCTCGCATGGCCGGCGTAAGATCGACAACTTCCGGCCCGCGCAATTCGCGCATGACCGCGAACGCCGGCACCTGCACATCACTCACAAATTTTTCCAGACACGAAACGCATTGCATTTCCATCGGCTGCGCCAGCGCGCCGTTTGCCCACAGCTCATGCCCCGAAACGCCGATGTCGATCTTGTAACGCATCGGTCCGGCGCAGCGAATTCCTTCCGATTCCAAGTCTTCGAGCGGACAATCTTCCTCGCCTTCGAGGTGCAAACCCTCGGGCGGAATCTGTTTCAGATGAACTTTCATTTTATTTTCGCGGCCAGCGCTTTCGCGACCGGCGGAGGCACGAACTTCGAAACATCACCACCGAGCCGCGCGATCTCCTTCACGATACGCGAGCTGAGATAGGTGTATTCCTCCTTCGGCATTAAGAAGATCGTTTCTACCTGCGCTTCCAGTTTGCGATTCATCAACGCCATCTGGAATTCGAATTCGAAATCGGAAATCGCGCGCAGGCCGCGAATGACCGCGATGGCGTCGTTAGTGCGCGCGAACTCAACCAGCAACCCGGAGAAATGATCGACCCGGACGTTGTCGATCTTGCCCATTGTCGATCTTAGCAAGTCGAGTCGCTCCTCGAGCGTGAACAGCGGCGCCTTCGCATCGTTGTGCGCGACGGCGACGATGACTTCGTCGAAAAGTTTCCGCGCTCGCTCGATGATATCGAGGTGACCGTTCGTGACGGGATCGAAGCTGCCGGGGTAAATCGCGCGCCGCATTCGGCAAACGTTTCAACGTTCAACAATTAACGCAACCGATTTGCCGATACTGCGCGATCTGGGAAGATATCGCCGCGATGCCCGACTCCCAGCCATACCGCACGGTCGCGGTCGCCAGCACTTTCTCGCCCCGCTTTGCCCAGGTCCTCGCGGAAGCGAAACGCGTGCGCGACCGCTTCGATTGCGCGCTCGATTTAATTTACGTCGGCGAAAAGACTGACGAGACCACGGCGAAATTCCGCGAAGTGCTTGGAGAATTGTCGCTGCCGCTCGACTCGACCATTCATTACGAGCAGGGCGATCCGGCGGATTCAATTTTGCGCGCTCTCACGCAAAACAAGATCGACATCATCGTTGCCGGCGCGCTCGAGAAGGCCGTGGCGATGCATCAATTTCTCGGGAACGTCGCTCGTCGCCTCGTGCGTGAAGCGCCCTGCTCGGTCATTTTGTTCACGCATCCGGAAACGGAACCGAAACCGTTTCGCAAAATTGTTTTCATCGCGGTCGAGTACACCGATCACACGCTCAACGCGCTGAAGAAAACGTTTCATCTCGCGCTCGCCGAAAAAACGCACTGTCTCTACGTCATTCGCGTCATCACCACCTTCGATGAAGCGCGCGCGAAAGCGGCGGATCAAGCGCTCGCGGCCGACCCGGAGATCGAGCTGGAGAAATTTATTTTGTCCGCCGGCCACACCGACGTGCCGATCGAGGCGCGTTGCATACGCGGCAATACCGGATTTGCCGTCGCCGATTTCGTGCAATCGGTCGAGGCCGATTTGTTAGTCGTGCCCGATCCGCCTGCGACCGGGCCGGAATTGCCGGCGAATCTCGGCTGGCTTATCGATGTGATTCCTTGCAATCTCTGGGTGATTCGTTAGGCGAAGGATTGTAGGGCGGCGATTTTCGCCGCCGTTTAAATTAGTTGGCGGCCAACATGGCCGCCCTACAACATGTCGATCTTGCATGGAAGAACCAACGTTTCACGCCTACAGCTCGTCGCACATTATCGTCATTCTCCTCACGATTGTGTTGCCGTTTGCGCTTGCCTTTGCGGTTCATCGCACCAAATCGCGTGCGCTCGAGCGCTCGATTTGCCTCACCATCTCCGCACTCCTCATCATCAACTACGCCGCCTATCTAATCATCGGCCGACGCTTCGGCATCGTGGAATGGCAAAAGGCGTTGCCCCTGCAATTGTGCGACTGGGCGATGTTCGTCATCATCGTTGCGCTCTGGACCGGAAATAAACGCTGGCTCGAGATCGCATATTTTTGGGGAATCGGCGGAACGTTGCAGGCGCTGCTCACGCCAAATCTGCGCTACGGCTTTCCGGATTTGCGCTTCATCAGTTTCTTCGTCGCGCACTCCGGAATCATCATCGGCATCGTCTTTCTCATGTTGATCTACGGATTCCGGCCGACGCCGCGCGGAATTCTGCGCACGTTTGCGTGGACGGAGGTTTATTTCGTGGTCGCGTTTTCGATCGACCTGTTTACGGGCGAAAACTATGGATTCCTTCTGCACAAACCGGAGAAGGCGTCGCTGCTCAATTTTCTCTCCGATTCGCGCCTGCTCTATTTAATAGAGTTCCACCTCCTGGCCTGGGTGTTCTTTTGTGTCCTGTATGCGCCGTTTGCGATTGTCGATCTTGTGCGCAAACGGCAAACTCGCCCGAGATGAAACTGCTCCGCGTCGGCAAACTCACCATCGGCGGCCCGCGCCCGGTCTTCATCCTTGGCCCATGCGTGATCGAGTCCGAGAAATTCGTTTGGAAGATGGCGCAGGAGATCACGACGATCTGTCGCAAAGAGAAAGTCGATTTCATTTTCAAAGCGTCTTACGACAAGGCGAACCGCACTTCCGTGCGCTCGTTTCGCGGCGTTCATGTGCAGGAAGGCTGTGAGATTCTCGCGGCCATCGGCCACAAATTGAAAATTCCGGTCACGACCGATGTGCATTCGCCGAGCGAAGCGAAAATTGCGGGCGATAAGATCGACATGTTGCAAATCCCGGCCTTTCTCTGCCGGCAAACGGATTTGTTGCGCGCGGCCGCGGCCACGCATCGCCCGATCAACGTGAAGAAAGGTCAATTTCTCGCTCCGTGGGACGTGCGGAACATCGCGGAGAAGCTGATGAAATTCGGTAATGAAAATTTTTGTTTCACCGAACGCGGCACCACTTTCGGTTACAACAATCTCGTCGCCGACATGCGTTCGTTGTTTTGGATTCGCGAACAAGGTTTTCCCGTCATCTTCGACGCAACGCACTCGGTCCAGAAACCCGGTGGCGGCGGCGACGTCACAAGTGGAGATGTCGATCTTGCGCCGGTCCTCGCGCGCGCGGCCATGGCCGCCCGTTGCGACGGCATCTTTATGGAAGTGCACGAAAATCCCGCGCGCGCCTTGTCCGACGCCGCGGTGCAGGTTCCGCTAAAGAATTTGCCGAAGATTTTGCGCATGTTAAAAGCTGTTCATGCTGCGGTCTCGTAGCGGACGCGGTTCGTTCGCTTTCCAATTGTCGATCTTATCGTTGTCGATCTTCGTTTCGGCGGCGGTAGCCTTGGCCGCGACCGACAAACCCAAGGGCGCGGGCAAGAAAAAGAGGAAAGGAGCGCAAGCCGCGGCGAGCGGTTCGCCGGGCGAGCAGAGCCTAACGAATATTCCATTGCCGATAGGACACGAAGCGAAAGGTCTCGTCCTTCCCGATTTCGACAGCGAAGGAAAACTCGTCGGCCGGTTCGAAGCCGGCACGGCGAAACGACTCGATCAGGAACGGGTCGAGTTTCGCGATTTGAAAATCGTAACTTACACCCCGGAAAATCAGGTCGATCTCCAGGTCGACATGCACACGTCGATTTTTAACTTGAGCACACGCGTGCTCAGCTCGGACGAACGCTCGACCGTGCGCCGCGCCGATTTCAACATCGTGGGCGACTCAGCCAAGTTCGACACGACCAAGCGCACCGGCACGATGGTCGGCAACGTGAAGATGGTCATTACGAACCAATCCGATTTGATGCAGCGCGCGAACCCGAGCACACCGAAGCCGACGCCATGAGACGCGCGATCTTGTTGTTCGTTAGTCTGACGGCGTTAGGTGCGAGCGCGTGGGCGCAGAAACCTTCGGCGACACCGGCAAAGAAAACCGAGAAGCCAGCAGCCACCCCTTCCGCTTCGCCTAACAAATCGGCGGCGGGTGATTTGACCAATCCGGCCGCACCGGTGACGACGGAGATTTATTCTGACCAGGCGTTTTTTGATTCGACCAAGAACATGGGAATCTTCACCGGCCACGTGAAGGTGAACGATCCGCGATTCAATTTGCAATCGGACAAATTGACCGTGTACGTGACCAAGGGTGAAAACCAGGGACTCGAGCGCGCGGTTGCGGAAGGAAATGTGGGCGTCGTGCGCGATCGCCCCGATCCAAACGGCGGCCCACCGCAGCGCGCGATCGGGCGGGGAGAGAAAGCGAATTACATTGCGGCGACTGGCGATGTCGAGCTCACCGGGATGCCACGCGTGTCGCAAGGGATGAACACGCATATCGCGACCAGTCCGGAAACCACGATGCTGATTAATCAAAGCGGACAGCTCACCACGCATGGGCCGAGCCGGACGGAGATTCGGCAGGAGCCGAAAGATGAAAACGAGGATGCGGAAGGCGAGGATAAGAAGCAGACTGACGAGCAGAAGAAGAAAGAGAAGCCGAAGAAACCGGTAACGCATCATGGCTAATCCCGCCGTCACCGCACCTGCGCCGAATGTCGCAAGATCGACAACGGCTAAGATCGACAATGTCCTTTCGGCCGAGCAGCTGGTGAAAGTTTACGGCGGCCGCGCGGTTGTGAACGGCGTCGATCTCACCGTCAAAGCGAACGAGATCGTCGGTTTGTTAGGCCCGAACGGCGCGGGCAAAACCACGAGCTTTTACATGATCGTCGGTCTCGTTAGGCCGAACGGCGGCCGCGTGATTTTTTCCGGCACGGATGTGACCGACTACCCGATGTATAAGCGCGCGCGGCTCGGCATGGGCTATCTCCCGCAGGAGGAATCGATCTTTCGCAAGATGACGGTGGAGCAAAACATCATGGCGATCCTGGAAACGCTATCGATCAGCAAAGCCGAGCGAAAAAATCGCTGCGAACAATTGCTGCATCAGTTTGGCATCGAGCGTATCGCGAAAAACCAGGCGCTGACCTTGAGCGGCGGCGAAAAACGAAGACTGACGATCGCACGTTCGTTAGTCACAAAACCGAAACTGTTAATGCTCGACGAACCGTTCAGCGGCGTCGATCCGATCGCGGTTTACGATGTGCAGCAAATCATTGTGAATCTGCGCAAATCCGGACTCGCGATCATGATTACCGACCACAACGTGCGCGAGACGTTGTCGATCGTGGACCGCGCGTATTTGATTTTCGAGGGGCGGGTCGAGAGCGAAGGCACGAAAGATTTCCTGATCAACGACCCGATCAGCCGCCAGCTTTATCTGGGCGAACGGTTCAAGATGTAATTGTCGATCTTGCGCGGTCGCTAAAATCCGAAACGCAATCCGCCGCTGACGGCGTTGTTGTCGTAATTAGAGCGGCCGAGCACGCCGTCGTAATACGCGTAAACGGCGCAACACCGGCTGAATTGCACGCTCAAGCCGGCGCCGACGAGCGCGGCGTCACGGCCGATGTCCGGTCCGTGCACGCTGAAACCATGATCGCAATCAAGAAAGCGCGCGTCGATGGCATAACCGCGATTGCCGTATTCATGCATCCAGGCGGCGCGAATTTCCGGACGGATGAGCATGCGGCCGGAGCGAATGTCATAGCTCGCGTGCAAACCGGTGGTAGTACGGACCGAGTCCTGGTCTTGATCGGGAAAATGTAACGGCGCGACTGAGCCGGTCTCGTCGTGACTGTCGATGTCGATCTTTGTGTATTGAAACGTCGACCACGTGCCGACGTTGAAACAATTGAAATTCCAATCCGCGCCATACGCGACGAGTCCATCGAATTCGCTGCCGTCAAAATGGGCGCGCGCGTCGCCGAGTCCGCTCGAAGTGCGCGCGAGAGTGGTGCGACGCGTGTCGTAATTGTTCCAGCCACCGCCGACCGCGCCATCGACATAAAATCGGCTGCCGAAAAATCCTTTGCCGAACACGGTGGCGTAAGCGCCGCCTTTGCCGCCGTCGACATCGACCCGGCCGTCATTCACGAGATCAGCGCTCGAACCGGAATAACTGCCGTCCAAACCAATCGCGAAATGATCGCCGAAACGACGATCGACTCCGGCGATGACGCCACCGGTGCGAATGTCGTAACCGGGCGCGTTGTCGTCATCGTCATTGATGCTGGCGAAATCGCCGAACCCGGTCGCGAAGACATTCCATTTGCATTCTTCGGGCGGAAGGACGCTGGTCGTCGGCACCGCATTTTTGTCCGCGATCACGTTTTTGTCCTGGATCGGCGGATTTGCATCTTTGCCCGTCGGAATCTCCACGACCGGACCGCAATAACCGTTCGTGCCGGCGCGAATGTCATCCATGCGCCGCATGAGGTTCTCGTTGTAAACGACCGCCTGTGAGAAACCGATGTCGTAAATCGATGCGAGTTCATCGGGCGCGATCAATTCAAACGCCGCCGGGAACGAGCCGACCGGAAGTGATGAGATGAAGTTCGTTAGGGCCGGGGCGCAATTGTCGATCAAAGCGTGATTCAGCGCGCGGGCGACGGCGATTTGGTTAGGCGTGAGGCCGGGCACAATAAACGAGCCAATTCCAAAAACGATGTCCACATGATCCGAAAAATATTCGGGTGTCGCCGTGATCAGGCCGGGGAAATCATCGGCAAACGAAGCGAACGTTCCATTTACATTCGGAGAAGTGATGACGGTGACGCGGTCGCCGTTCGTCGGCATGAATCCGTTGAATTGGTGAATGAACAAATTGCCGCCGAGATTAGCGTTAAGCGCGACATGCATCAGGTCGGAGTCGACTCCGGAAGCGAGTCCGCCGATTTGGAGTCGAAGCGTGCCGCCGTTTTGCAGGTAGTTGCCGGGGACATTGAATTCGCGCGGCGTATCCGTCTGCAACGTCCCGCCGTGCAAAAGGAAATCGTTCGTGTGCTGCGGTGTCGGGCTGACGCTGCCGAGCGCGTCTCCATTCGCGACGATGAGGAAGCCGGCGTTCAAGGTTGTTCCGCCTGTGTACGAGTTGCCCGCCGTGATCCCTAAGGTGCCGCTGCCGTCTTTGATGATGCCACCGGGATTTCCGGGCACGCCTTCGCTGATCGTGCCGGACATTTGGATGTCATGCGCGCCGGTAAAAGTGAGATTGACCGATGGTCCGCTCGGCCCACCGAACTGGTAAATACGGACGTTACTGGTGACCTGAAAATCGCCCGCCGCCGCATCAATCGTCGCGCCCACGCCGCCGAGCGTAATTCCGCCGAACGCGCCGTTATCGCTGAAGGCGAGAAATTGACGAGCGGTGGAATTGTTCGTGATCGAGCTCGAGCCGGCGCCGAAGAAACTCACCGGCAAACCTTGCAGACTGAACGAGGCCGCGTTCGCGTCGAACTCGATCGATCCAATGGACATGCCGTTGGGCGGGTTGTCGTCGAAATTGGTGGTGCGATTGCTTCCCTGAAAATGGATGTCTGCGCCCGACTGCGGAATGTTGTTTGCCTGCCAGTTAGCCGGATCGCTCCAGTTACTTGTCGTGGCCGACGCGCCGATCCATACGCTTTGCGCCAAGGCAAAACGAGCGGGCGCCAGTGAAAGGAGTAAAACCGAGCAAAGGAGAAAGCGTTTCATCGTTGTTAGGTCAAAGGACGGCCAGTTTGCCGCAACCATAATTTTCCCGTCAAGACCGAATGAATGATGTCGATCTTGCCACGCGTCGCACATCCTCGAGCAGAATTTCCATATCGCGTTTGGTCGTGCGGTAATTCATCACGCAACCGCGCAAGGCGAAGCGGCCATTCACGACCGCGTTCGATAAATAGGAGCTGCCGTCTTGTTGCAGCGCGACCAGCAGACGCTCGTTGTGTTGGTCGAGTTGCGCATCCGTTAGGCTGGAGACGCGGTGACGAAAACAAAAGATCGACAACTCCACCGGCGCGAGCATTTCGAAGTCGTCGCTCCCGCGCACCAGCTCTTCGAGATGGCGCGCGCAGGCGATGTCGTTCTCAATCGACTCGCTGAGCGCGCGAACTCCGACGCCTTGCAGTAACATCCAGACTTTGAGCGCACGAAATCGTCGCGACAGTTCCGGGCCATAATCCCAAAACGCGAACGCTTCGTCCGCTTCCTGACCGATGATGCGCGTGTAATCGGCCTCGGCCGCGAACGTGGCGCGCGCGTTTTCCGGATCGCGATACAAAACACAGCCGCAATCGACCGGAAGATAAAGCCATTTGTGCGGATCGAGCGCGATGGAATCGGCGCGTTCGATTCCAGCAAAAAGTGGCCTAACGGATTCGGCGAGCGTGGCGAAACCGCCGTAACTTGCATCGACGTGCATCCAGAGATTGAAGCGCTGCGCGATGTCGGCGATTTCCGTGAGCGGATCGACCGCGCCGGTCATGACCGTGCCGGCGTTGGCCACAATCGCCATTGGTTTGTCGTCAGCTTCGATTTGCCTAACGAGATCGTCGATGTCGATCTTGCAACGATTGTCGATCTTGATTGTGCGCACGTTTTCGCGACCGAGGCCAAGCAGATCGGCCGCTTTCCCGATCGAATGATGCGTCTCGCGCGACGCGTAGATTTTGCCCGGACCTTTGCCATGACGCGCCGCGGCCAGGGCGGAGAAGTTCGCCATCGAGCCGCCGCTGACGAACAAACCGGCCGCATTCGGATCGTAGCCGAGAATTTCTTTGATCCAGTTGATCGTCAGGCGCTCAATTTCGACCGGCGCAGGCGCGGAGCGCCAAACGGTGAGATTTGCGTTCAAGGTTGAAGCGAGAAGATCGGCCATGGCCGCGATGGCGGCGCCGGGCGATTGCACGTAACCGAACATGCGCGGGTGCGCGTTTTGTCGTGTTAGATCGACAATGTCGCGAAATTTTTCGAGCAGCTCGTCGAACGCGACCGGCTCGTTAGGCAGATCGCTCCAAAGTTTGACGCGAATTTCGCGCGAGCTCCTCTGCGGATAAACGCGACGATGCCGAATGCCGCTGAGCTGTTTCGCCATTTCATCGACGGCGATGTTACCCCAGCGCCGGATTTCTTCCGCGGAAGGATTCAGCGGTGAAGATGTCGATCTTTCCCAACGCCAGACGACGCGGCCTTCGTCGATTGATTCGCCGGCGCGTTGGAATCCGCATTTCTGCAGCACGCGCGTGGAAGCGCTGGTCTCCGCCAGCGTGTGCGCGCGAATGATTTTCACACGCGCATGGTTGCTCGCGAAATCAATCAACGCCTCCGCTACTTCCGTCGCGTAACCTTTGCCCTGATACGCGGGCGCGATGCCGTAGGCGATCTCAGCAACGCCATCCGCATCCGGCGCGCCGGGAAATCCGCCCATGCCGATGAGGACGTTGTCGATCTTGTGAATGACGGCGAAACCAAATTGCCAGGGATCGGATTGTTTCGCGTTTTCCAGTCGCGCGAAATAATCGGGCGACGCACTCAGAAGTTGCTCGCGAATTCCATCCGCCACTTGCAGTCCGGCGGTGTTTTCAAATTCTTCCACACCGCGAAGCAATGCGCGCAAATGCCGCGGCAAATGCGGAACGATGATGAGACTTTTCGTTTTAATGGTCATCCAGAATGCAATTGTCGATCTTGCGCGACATGACAAAAGGCGCAAACGCCGGTAACAGTTAGCCCGTTCGATGAGCGAGCAAGCCGCGACTTACACCATCACCTCCGTGAGCGACGCGCGCCGGACCGTTCCAGTCGTGACGGTGGAAAGTTTTTACAATTCGCACGCGGAGGCGTTGCAAATGAAATTGGAAGGGCCGCAGGTCGGATTCCAAAGAAAAATTCGCGAGCCCACCATCAATCGCCCCGGTCTCGCGCTTTCCGGTTTCTTCAAATACTTCGCCGAGAAACGCGTGCAGGTCCTGGGCGCGGCCGAGAGCACGTATCTGAAACACCTTCCGAAAAAGCTGCGCATAAAACGTTTTCGAGACATGTGCGCGAAAAAAATTCCGTGCATCGTTAGTTCGCGCGGATTTCATCTCGACCCGGCTTTGCGCGACGTCGCGACGCAGGAAAAGATCGCGGTCTTTCGCACGCCGCTGATCACGATGAAGTTCATTAACGCCGCCACGATCGCGCTCGAGCAGGATTTTTCGCCGACGGCGACGGAGTTCGGATCGATGGTCGATATTCTCGGCATCGGCGTGCTTATTCGCGGCGCCAGCGGCATCGGCAAAAGCGAATGCGTGCTCGGATTGATCGAGCGCGGACACAGCCTCGTCTCCGATGATGTAACGCGGATCACCTCGGTGGAAGGACGCGAGTTGATGGCGAGGGCGCCGGAGCTGACTCGTAATCACATGGAAATTCGCGGCATCGGCATCATCAATATCGCGAACATTTTTGGGATCGGCAGCATTCGGATCGAGAAGCGGCTCGATCTTGTCGTAACTTTGAAAGCGTGGGAAGAACTCGAGGAAGTCGATCGCATCGGGCTCGACCAGGAATATTATGAAATACTCGGGTTGCAGGTTCCGAATGTGACGATTCCGGTAAGACCGGGACGTGACATCGCGCGATTGATCGAAGTCGCGGCGATGGACCAGAAGTTAAAAGGACTCGGGCACAACAGCGCGGCCGATTTCAACAAACGTTTGATTAGTTCGATGGAGAAAAGATCGACATAACGCAAGATCGACAACATGGGTTTGCTCAATCGCAAAGGCAGTGCGGCGCGCGCGGAAAAGGCGCAGAAGGAGATCTCCATCGTGAATCGGTTAGGGCTGCACGCGCGACCGGCCGCGATGTTCGTCCGCATCGCGAGTCGTTATCGCTGCGAAGTCTGGGTCTCGAAAGAAGGCGAAGAAGTGAACGGCAAAAGCATCATGGGATTGATGATGCTGGCGGCGGGGCAGGGATCGAAGCTGAAGATTCGCTGCGAAGGCGCGGACGCGGGCGAGGCCTTGCGGGAACTGGAAGAGCTCATCAACTCGAAGTTTAACGAGGATTGATTTGGAGGGATGCGTGCCGTCGCGTCCCAAAATTTGGGACGACACGGAGGTCGTCCCTCCATTAAAGTCGGGCGGATGAGCGTCAACGCCGAACATAACGAACAACGCTTTCAGGGCGCCGGCGTGTCCCCGGGCGTCGCGCGCGGTGTTATTCACGTCATCCGCGACGACATGGACGATGTCGCGCGTTATCGCATCGAACCGGGACACGTTCAGCACGAGATCAGCCGGTTCGAGAGCGCGCTCATTCAAACGCGGATGCAAATACTCGAGTTGCAACAGCGCATCGCCGAATCGATCGGCGCGAAAGACGCCGCCATTTTCGATGCGCACCTGCTCGTGGTCGAAGACCGCACCTTGATCGACGAAGTGCTGCGCAAATTGCAAAGCGATCTCTGCAACGTTGAATGGGTCTTTAATGAGGTCGCGAGCAAATATTCCGAAACGTTAAGCAAGATCGACGATCCTTATTTGCGCGAACGCGCCGGCGACATCGAAGACGTGACGCGCCGCGTCATTCGCAATCTGCAAGGCAAAGCGCCGCAAATTTTGAGCGAAGCCGAGCCGCACATTCTCATCGCGCACAATCTCACGCCGTCCGACACCGCCACCATGGTGAAACAACATGTGCTCGGATTCGCGACCGATCTCGGCAGCCGCACTTCGCACACTGCGATCATGGCGCGGTCGATGGAAATTCCGGCCGTCGTCGGTTTGCACGACATTACCGAAAAACTCGAGAGCGGTCAGCAAGTGTTGATCGATGGGACAAACGGTTTGGTGATTGTTGATCCAACGCCGGAGACGCTCGCGAAATACGAAGAGATCGAAGCCTGGCGTCGGAAGGTCGCGACGCAGCTAAAGGAATTGCGCGAAACGAAATCGACCACGCGCGACGGCCATCACATTGTTCTCTCGGCGAACATCGAGCTGCCGGACGACGTCGATACGGTCGTCGCCAACGGCGCCGAAGGCATCGGACTCTATCGCACCGAGTTTCTCTATTTGAACCGGAACACGTTGCCTAACGAGGAGGAGCAATACGAAGTTTATCGCAAAGTCGCCGACCGCGTCGCGCCCGACCCGATGATCATTCGCACGTTCGATCTCGGCGGCGACAAACTTGCGCCGAACACGGTCGACATCGTGGATGAGATGAATCCGTTTCTCGGCTGGCGCGCCATCCGGTTCGGCCTCGACAACATTGACATCTTCAAAACGCAATTGCGCGCCATTCTTCGCGCCAGCGTCGCGGGCAACGTCAAGATCATGTTCCCGATGATTTCCGGTTTGGACGAGCTGCGAAAGACGATGTCGATCTTGCACGAATGCAAAGAGGAGCTGCGCAAATCCGATCAGGAGTTCAACGAATCCACCGAAGTCGGCGCCATGATTGAAATTCCGAGCGCGGCGATTTGCGCGGAACGTTTGGCCGAAGACGTCGACTTCTTCAGCATCGGCACTAACGACTTGATTCAATACGCCATCGCGGTCGATCGCGTGAACGAGAAGATCGCGCACTTGTACGAGCCGACGCATCCGGCTGTCTTGCGTTTGCTAAAAATGGTCGCCGACGCCGCGCACAAAAATAATATCTGGGTCGGCGTCTGCGGCGAAATGGCCGGCGACATTTCGCTCATTCCATTGCTCATCGGTCTCGGCATGGACGAGCTCAGCGTCGGCGCCACGCGTGTCCCGCGCGTGAAACGCGCCGTGCAAACGCTCGATGTGCCGTCGTGCCGGCAATTGGTCGACGACGCGATGAATCTGCACACGCCGCAGGAAATTTTGCAGCGCTCGCTCCAGCTCGCGAACGAACGTTACGGGGACTTGTTAGGCTAAATCTACCAAGTTGCTCAATAGCCGTGATGCATTGCGCTACCTGTCATCACCGCAAAGCATGCAAACAAAGAGCGGATCTAGGTCCGTGCCCCCTTCGAGAATCTTCCATTCTCCATCAGTCTTCTGCAGCGTAAAAAAACCGTAGTCGGCGCGCTCATGTGCTCCGATGTACGCAGTGTACACAAATAACTGACCTTCATTACGGCCCTTGCCTGCGCATAAGCAAATGATTGGCTGATTCGTACGGTGTGCCATGACGCGCGCAATCTTGTCACGATCTGCTGGGGATAAGAGTCGTGCATGTGACGAAACGCGGTTCGGATGGAGGTTTCGCTGGTAAGTAACTTCCTCACTCACGCAGCCTGTGAGCGCGAAGGCTATCGATAGAAAAAATGTCGCGTGGCGCATACATCTAACGCAGTGCGGCCGAACTATTCGACCTAGCAAATCGACTGAATCTCACGGCGAAAAATTGATATCGCTGACGGGATGAATTTCCCAGGCGGTTTGGGGATGGAATTCGGCGGCGCCGATTTCGCCGGCGGGATGATGCGTGTCGAAGAAGATGGAGCCGGTGACGAGAACTTTTTGATGCGAACGCGTGGCGGCGGCGGTGGAGCTGCTTTGGTGGAGCCAGTTTTCGAATTTCGTGCGCACGGTGGCGAGGCGCGCGTGAAATGCGCCGTCGGGTAGACGCGAGATTTCGACATTCAGAAATTTCGTTGTCGATCTTGGCAGGGAAGAGCTGCCGAGAATGATGTGATAATCGTCGTCGTCCTGATGTTTGATGGCGTAGAGATACGCGCTCACGGAAACATTTTTCTTTTCGATGGCGACGCGGTTGTCGTCGCGATCTGAAATATCGGGCGCGCGCATGTCGCGGCGGTTAAACAAACTCAGCAGCGAACTGAGACCGGTGAAATTCGTCGTCGGGCCGGCGACGATGGAAGTTTTCGCTTCGTCGCGAACGTGGTGAACGGCGGTCGTGCGCGCGAGCGCGAATCCGGCCGGCGCGGCCGCAAAACTGTCGCGGCGATTATCCAAGCCGACGGCGAACGGCATGCGGGCGGGCGCAGTTGTTGTGGCCGCGGTCGATTCGATCAACACGAACGGATGACCCGAAGCGGTGGAAAGAACTTTGCGCGTGACGGGTTCGTCTTGCGCCGATGCATGCGTGACGAGCGCGAGAATAATCGAGCAGATGAATCGGCGCGACATCAACCACGATTGGTATCGAATCGAAATGCGATTGTCGATCTTAGCGCGCGCTGTTGTTCCCAAAAAAAGCCGGGACTTCCTCTTTCCGATTCTGTAAATGTCTATTGAGAGTTGATGTCTGTCGGGCAATCCGCTCGCAATTAACTCACACGTCAGGAGACAAAATGCACAAAGTTATCAAAACACTCGTGGTCCTTTGCTTTGCCATGCTCGCGGTAAATTCATGGGCGAGCAGCGCCTCTATTGAAGGCATCGTTAAGGATGCAATGGGGAAACCGGTGAGCGGCGCGGATGTGAAGATCTGGCCTCGCGCCGGAACTTGGACAAAAATCGTCAAGACCGACGCGAACGGGCATTATTCCTATGATGGAGTCGCGCCAGGCACCGTCTATGTCGTAACCCTGATTGTTCATTCCAAGGTCGAGTGGTCGTACAGTAACGTGATGCCGAAGTTCGGTTCCCCGACGCAGGTGAATTTCGACCTGAAGAAAACGACTAGTACTGCGCACGCCCAGGGAAAAACGGTCGCGACCAAACCAGCCAGCGAGCATCCAAACTAATCCTGGCGCGCGCTATTCTTCTTCAGTCGACTCGGCTTCGGGATCGGGGCGAAGTCCTTCTTCTTCCATTTTGCGCAGGACGTCGCTCATGTCGTCGACTTCATCCCAAACTTCCTGGCTCACATAGACAGGCGCCTTTTGTTGCATGGCCATGGCGATGCAATCGCTCGGCCGGCCATCGAGCTCGATCACTTTGCGTTGCTGCAATTCATTCTCCGCGGTGATGATCATGCGCGCGTAGTAGGTGGCGTTTTTGAGATCGTTAATGATGACGCGTTCGACTTTCGCGCCGAGCGCGGTCATCAAGTGCGCGATGAGGTCGTGCGTGAGCGGGCGTTCCTTGGAAATGTCGCGCATGAACATGGTGATGGCGCTGCCGACGGTTTGATCGACATAAATGATGAAGACCTTGTCGTTGTTCCCCAAAAAAACCGCGCACCCTCCGCTCGTGGGCAAGACCGCGCGCACTTGCACCTCGATCACCGTTTTGTTCATCCCTCGAAAACGGTAGCCGTGCGGTTGCGAAAAACAAGCAAGGTGAACAACGGTGAATAAGTTTTTCGCGAAATTTCTTTGAACGCGCTTGCATGTTCGCGTCACTGATTGATCATGCGCTCTGCGGTCCTTTGCCGCGGACGAAATCGAAATGAAAAACGGTTGGGACGTCGAGTCCGCGACCTCCACTTACAACGTGGACGGATGGGGTTGCGGATATTTTTCCATCGCCGAAAACGGCAACGTCGCGGCCACGCCGTTGCAGGAGAACGGCGGTAAGATCGACATCTTGGAAGTCGTGAACGAGGCGCGTAATCGCGGCCTGTCGTTTCCGCTCGTCATCCGCTTTCAGGATTTGCTCCGCCATCGCGTCGAGTCGGTCAATCACGCGTTTCAAAACGCGATCAGCGAATTCGGTTACAAAAATAATTTTCGCGGCGTTTTCCCGATCAAGGTCAATCAGCTGCGCGAAGTGATCGAAGAAATCGTCGACGCCGGTCAGCAATTTCATTTCGGACTCGAAGCCGGCAGTAAACCGGAGCTGGTCGCCGCGCTCGCCATGCACAAGGACGGCGAGAGCTTAATCATCTGCAACGGTTACAAGGACAAAGCGTACATTCGCATCGCATTGTTAGGTCGGAAGCTCGGCAAACGAGTCGTCATCGTGGTCGAGAAACTGGAAGAGCTGGAGCAAACGATCCGCGCCGCGAAAGAAGTCGGCGGCGAACCCATCATCGGAATTCGCGTGCGACTTCACAGCAAAGGTCGCGGCAAATGGGCGCCGAGCACGGGCGAGAACGCGAAGTTTGGTTTGGACACGACGGGACTCGTGGCCGCGAGTGAAATGTTAAAGGCGGCGGGCATGCCGAATGCGCTTCAGCTCGTTCATTTTCATGTCGGCTCGCAGGTGCCGGACATTTCTACGATCAAACGCGCGGTGCGGGAAGCAGCGCGTTACTACGCGAAGCTGGCCAAGCTTGGACACTCGTTAGGCTATCTCGACGTCGGCGGCGGACTCGGGGTTGATTACGATGGATCGCGCAGCGACTTCGACAGCTCGACCAATTACTCGCTCCAGGAATACGCCAACGACGTCGTCTGGAACATAATGGACGTTTGCGACTCGGAAAGCGTCGCGCATCCGGCAATCGTGAACGAAGGCGGGCGCGCGATCGTGGCGCATCACTCCGTGCTCGTGGTCGAAGCGTTCAGCTCGATCGAGAAGACGGCGCCGAAAATTAAAGTCGAGGCGACGGAGAAAGATCACAAACTCGTGCGCGACATTCTCGATGTGAAAGCGCGGCTCAAGCGCGGCAATCGCCAGGAGAGTTTGCACGACATCCAGCAGATCAAGGAGGAATCGCAGGAGACGTTTAACCTCGGCCTGCTCGAGCTCGAATCGAAAGCGAAGATCGACACGGTTTATTGGCAGCTCGCGCAACAGATCGTGAATATGCATCGCGGACTGCGTTACGTGCCGGAGGAAGTGAAAGCACTCGAGACGACGTTAGGCGATCAATACATCTGCAACTTCTCCGTTTTCCAATCGCTCCTCGATCACTGGGCGCTCGGCCAATTGTTCCCGATCATGCCGCTGCATCGCCTAACGACTCCGCCGGATCGACAAGGAACCATCGTGGACATCACCTGCGATTCCGACGGCCGCGTTTCGAAATTCACCGATTTGCAGGACGTGCGCGAAACGTTGCCGCTGCATCGCATCATTCCGGGTGAAATTTATTACCTCGGCGTTTTCATGGTCGGCGCTTACCAGGACATCATGGGCGACCTGCACAATTTGTTCGGCCGCGTGACCGAAGTGCACGTCTTTCTCGATCCCGACGAAGAAGCCGGTTGGTACATCGAGGAAGTGATCGAGGGCAGCACCATCGGCGAAGTGTTGTCGATGACGCAGTGGGACAAAGTCGAACTCATGCGCCTGCTCAAGACGCAAGTGGACGCCGCGATCAAGACCGATTTCCTCAAGCCTAACGAAGCCATGAAACTGCTCATGGATTACGAGCGGCTTCTGCAAGAATACACTTATCTCTCGCTCAACGGCACCAAGCCGAAGCCGCAACCGGGCAACTGGCTGCCGTTAAGTTAGCGATTGTCGATCTTGCAACGAATCGCAATCGCCGGTGGCGGCGCCGCCGGATTTTTCGCTGCGATCGCTTGTGCGCGGGCTAATCCGCAATGCGAAGTGTCGATCTTCGAACGCAGCTCGCAGTTCCTTTCCAAGGTGCGCATCTCCGGCGGCGGACGTTGCAACGTCACGCATGCTTTGTTCGAACCACGCGAATTCACATCTCGTTATCCGCGCGGCGAACGCGAATTGATCTCGCCGTTCCATCGATTTTCCGCCAGCGACACCGTCGCCTGGTTCGAAACTCGCGGCGTTAAACTGAAAACAGAAGAGGACGGCCGAATGTTTCCAGTGAGCGATTCGTCGCAGACGATCATCGATTGTTTGATCGACGAGGCGAAAATGGCAGGCGTGCGATTGGTCACGCGCAAAGGCGTGGAGACCGCGCGCGTTCGCGTCGAAGGCGGATTCGATTTGAGGTTGAGCGATGGAAGATCGACAACGTGCGATCGGTTATTGCTCGCGACCGGCGGTTGTCGAAGCGTCGGCGGCGTGGAGCTGGCGCAATCACTCGGACACACGGTCGAGCCGCCGGTGCCCTCGCTCTTTTCGTTGCACATCCCCGCGAAATGGCTGCGCGCGTTGCCGGGAATTTCAGTGAGCGATGCGGAGTTGTCGGTCGGAAAATTGCGGGAGCGCGGAGCGTTGCTCGTTACCCACAACGGCATCAGCGGACCGGTTGTGCTGCGACTCTCGGCCTGGGGCGCGCGCGTTTTGCACGAGATGAATTACCAATTCACGCTTCGAGTGAATTGGATTCCCGAAATGAGAGAGGCCGATCTGCGAAACGAATTTCAAACCCGCCGGCAAACGCAGCCCAATCGTCGAATCGTTAATTCGCCTTTCGGCAATTTGCCGGCGCGGCTGTGGGAGAAATTAATATCGAACGCGGGAATTTCTCCGAAAACAATCTGGACGTCGCTCACGCGCGCGGGAGCGAATGAACTGGTTCGGCAATTGCGCGCGACCGAGCTCGAGGTCGATGGAAAATCGTTGAACAAAGATGAGTTTGTCACTTGCGGCGGCGTGCGCTTACGCGAGATCAATTTCAAAACCATGGAAAGCCGCATCACACCCGGACTTTATTTCGCCGGCGAATTGCTCGACATCGACGGACTTACCGGCGGATTTAATTTTCAAGCGGCGTGGACGACGGGATGGATCGCGGGAAATGCCATGGCCAAATCGATATGAACGCGCTCGACGAAGTGCGAAAAGTTTATGTCGATCTTGCGCAAAGACCGATCGAACGAAACTGCGTCCGCACGAAAGAATGTTGTCACTTCAAACTGACCGGCCGCACGCCGTATCTGACAAAAGGCGAAGCGCTCGTCGCCGCGAAAGCATTGCGCGCGACCGGTCGAACCTCGCTCCCGCAACATTCGGATGGAGCGTGCGCGATGTTGCATCGTGAAACGGGCAACTGTCTCATTTACGACGCGCGACCGTTTGGATGTCGCACGCATTTCTGCGCGGCTGCCGGCGGACCGTTCGCGCGCAATGAAGTGATCGACTTGATCCGGCGCCTGGAAGATGTCGATCTTGCGTTGAATGGAAGCGGTCCGCGCGTTTTTCAAAACGCAATCGCGGACGCGCTCGCAGAATTGCGTTAGGTTCCGGTATGGCGATTTCGGTAAAAGACGCATTGAGCAAAACCGCTCCGGTGCCCTCCGTCGCGGTGCAGGGTTGGGTGCGCACGCGGCGCGATTCGAAAGATTTTTCCTTCATCGAGCTGAATGACGGTTCGTCATTGGGCAATCTGCAAATCATCGCGCGCGATTCGCTTGAGAATTACGCGGACGTTCAGCGCCTAACGACCGGCTCGTCCGTTCGCGTCGAAGGCGAATTAGTCGCGTCGCAGGGCAAAGGCCAGCAATGGGAACTGGTTGCGCGCAAGATCGACATCGTCGGTCGGGCGGATGATTCATATCCGCTCCAGAAAAAAGGACACACGCCGGAATTTCTGCGCGAGATCGCGCACCTGCGTCCGCGCTCAAATCTTTTCGGTTCCGTTTTTCGCGTGCGCAGCCGTCTCGCCTTTGCCATTCACCAATTTTTTCAGGAGCGCGGTTTCGTTTACGTGCACACGCCGATCATTACCGGGAGCGATTGCGAAGGCGCCGGCGAATTGTTCCGCGTCACCACGCTCGACTTAAAAAATCCGCCCAAGACCAAAGAGGGACTTGTCGATCAAACGAAAGATTTTTTCGCAAGATCGACATATCTAACCGTGAGCGGACAACTCGAAGCCGAAGCTTTCGCCTGCGCCCTCTCGAAGGTTTACACCTTCGGGCCGACGTTTCGCGCCGAGAACTCGAATACTTCGCGGCATGCGAGCGAGTTTTGGATGATCGAGCCGGAAATGGCGTTTACCGATTTGAACGGCGACATGGATTTGGCCGAGCAACTCGTGAAGTATTTGGTTTACGCCATTCAATCGAACTCCGAAGAAGAGCTGCAGCTCTTCGCGAAGTTCGTGGACAAGGATTTGATTTCCCGGCTGGACTTCGTGGTCGAGCGGCCGTTCCAGCGCATCACTTACACTGACGCTGTCGATCTTCTAAAAAAGAGCGGCGAGAAATTCGAATTCCCGGTCGAATACGGATTGAATCTGCAATCCGAGCACGAGCGCTGGCTGACCGAGAAGCATTTCAAATCTCCCGTCACCGTTTTCAATTATCCGAAAGAGATTAAACCGTTTTACATGCGGACTAACGATGACGGTAAAACCGTGACCGCGATGGACCTGCTCGTGCCCGGCATCGGCGAGATCGTCGGCGGCAGTCAGCGCGAAGAGCGCCTCGACGTGCTCGAGAAAAATCTGCGCGACCACAAAATGGATTTGGCCGATTACAAATGGTATCTCGATCTTCGCCGTTACGGCACCGTGCCGCATTCCGGTTTCGGTCTCGGCTTCGAGCGCATGCTCATGTTCGTGACCGGAGTCTCGAACATCCGCGACGTCATCCCTTTCGCGCGCACGCCCGGCAGCGCCGAGTTCTAGCCTAACAAGCGCAAGATCGACATCTTCTCTTGTCGATCTTGCGACAGGCGCGTAAGTTCGCGCAGTTTTGGAGAAGGCCAGTCTTCCGAGTCAAAGTCTGCCGCAGCTGTACCGGTTTTGTTTCCTCATGCTCGGCGACGCGGCGAAAGCGCTCGCGGTTTTCGACGCCGTCATGCACGACGCCGCCTTGCGCGCCGCCGCCGGCGAAGTGCCGAAGGATCGTCTCTGGCTTTTTCGCGATGCGCGCGATCGCTGTCTCGAAACGAGCGAGGCCGGTTTGCAGCCGGAAGAAATGGAATTAGAAGCGCACGCGATTGACCCGAACGCGACCGCGCAGATCGCGAAACTCGAGCCGCAGCAGCTCGCCATCTGGATTTCGGCCGCGCCCGATCCGCAACGCAGCGCGCTCGCGTTGTTTTATCTCGACGAATTTTCACACGAGGAAATTCTCGCCATCGCCGATTTGAAAACACCGGAGCTGGCGAAGTTGTTAGGCAACGCGCGTCAGCAATTTCAAGCCTGGCTCAACGCGTGCATTCCGCACGACGATCATATCGAGGAGTTACCGGCGTGAAAATGCCGCGGCTGACGCGGCGGCAGCGCATGTTCGTAAACTGCGCGCCGTTTAACGACGCTCGCATCGACGATCGCGCCATGCGCGCGGCCGTGTTTCGCGTGCGGAAAGCCGATGAGTTCGCGCATCAACGCGCGTTCGATCGCGCCATCGCCGCCGTGGCCGAAGCCACTCCGATTCCGGATGAAGTCACGGAATGGCTTTCGAAAGGAACATTTGTCGCCGCGCCGAGACGCACCTGGAAACAAATGCTACGAAATCCGGTCGTGGCCGCGATCGGCATCGCCGTGCTCGTTATCGCCGGCATTTTGGTTTTCAAACTGGTCGATCGCCTGAACCAATTTCCGGGCGAAGTCAAAGCGCGGCATCTGCTCGGTGTGGCCGCGTCCGCGAAATCCGTGCTCCTCGATCCGGTCAAGACAGAGGCGGGTTCGTTAGGCGATTATTTCTTCATGAAACATCGCCTGCCGCATTACGATGTGCCGGCCGAGTTTGCGGAGTTGAAAACGCTCGGCTGCCGCGCGTTCGACGATGAAGAAGGCGATCGCGTCGGGCAGATCTGGATCGTGGACAAGCGCATGCAGTTTTTCCTTTTCCCGGCCGAGCGCGATGCGAAAACGGGCGCGATCAAACATTTCGCCGGCTGGCGTTATGTCGATCAAGACCGCTGGACCGGAGTCGTTAGGGAACAAAACGGCGTTTGTTTCATGGCGGCGGTGCGCGGCGGCGAAAAAGATCTCGCCCCGTATATCGCGAAAGCGAAAGAGTAAGATCGACATCGTTGACCTGCGTTGACACCGCGCGGCGTGCGATTGAATCTTCTCGCTCGCGCCAGGGTAGCTCAGTGGTAGAGCAGCCCCGAAAGCTTTCGGGGTTGGTCGCAATTTGAGTTCCTCTAGTGTGCGAAAACTTAACGCCAGGGTAGCTCAGTGGTAGAGCAGGGGACTCATAAGCCCTTGGTCGGGAGTTCAACTCTCCCCCCTGGCACTTTTGCAGACATGCCTTGGGTATACATTCTTCGCGGATCAAACGGGCGACATTACATTGGTTCGGCCGTAAATCTGGATTTGCGATTAGCTCAACACCGCCGCGGTCACACGCACACGACGAAGAGGCTAGGAGAACATCTCGAGGTCGTCGCTAGCAAAGAAGTGCGCACACTTGGTGAAGCGCGGACCATCGAACGAGCTCTAAAGGCAAAAAAGAATCCACGACTCGCGATTTATCATTTGCGGAATTAGAGCAGCCCCGAAAGCTTTCGGGGTTGGTCGGGAGTTCAACTCTCCCCCCTGGCACTTTCTCGTCATGAACGGCGACGTTGCGGAAAAAATCTTCGCGGGCGGAAAAGATTATCAGCTCACGCGCTTCGTCATTCTGCGTTTGTTAGGCTTCGTTTACGGGGTCGCATTTCTCGTCGCCATCAATCAACTCGTGCCGCTCATCGGCGCGCACGGACTCACGCCGGCGACGGATTATCTCGAGCGACTGCAACATCATTTCGGCTCGCGCGCGTGGGCCGCGGTGAATATCCCCACGCTCTTTTGGTTGGGCGTCTCAGATCGCGCATTGTCGATCTTCGCCTGGATCGGTTTCGCGCTTTCGTTAGTCGTGGTCGCCGGCTACGCCAACGCCATCATCATGTCGATCTTGTGGGCGATGTACATGTCCATCGTTCACATCGGACAGATTTGGTACGGTTACGGTTGGGAAACGCAGACACTCGAGACCGGGTTTCTCGCCATTTTTCTCTGTCCGCTTTTCGATGCGCGCCCGTTTCCGAAAACGCCGCCGCCGCTGCCGGTGATCTGGTTGTTCCGCTGGCTCGGCTTTCGCATCATGATCGGCGCCGGTCTCATCAAATTGCGCGGCGACCAATGTTGGCGCGATCTCACCTGTCTTTACTATCACTACGAAACGCAGCCGATCCCGAATCCGATCAGTCGTTTTCTGCATTTTGCGCCGTGGTGGTTTCACAAATTCGGCACCGGCTGGAATCATTTCGTCGAACTGGTCGCACCGTGGTTTTCGTTCGGGCCGCGGCGTGCGCGTCACGTCGCCGGCGTTTTGATGGTGACATTCCAAATTTTTCTCATCATCAGCGGCAATCTTTCATTTTTGAATTACGTCACGATCGTTCCTTTTCTCGCCTGCTTCGACGACAACTTCTGGCGATGGATTTTGCCGAAAGCGATTGTTCGGCGCGCGGATCGCGTCGAACCGCAACCATCACTTCTTCACTTCCGCGTCGCGGTTGGATTGTCGATCTTAGTGGCGATCCTGAGCATCGCGCCGGTCACGAATTTGATTTCGAACCGGCAAATGATGAATGCTTCGTTCGACCCGTTCGATCTCGTTAATACCTATGGCGCGTTCGGATCGGTCGGCAAAGAGCGGTTCGAAATTGTATTTGAAGGAACGACCGACGAATTCATCACCGGCGACACGCAGTGGAAGGAATATGAGTTCGTCGCCAAACCGGGCGATCCGAATCGCTGCCCGCCGTTCATCGCGCCGTATCAACCGCGCATCGACTGGCAAATCTGGTTCGCGGCCATGGCGTCGCCGGCGGAATATCCGTGGACACTTCATTTCGTTTGGAAACTTCTGCACAACGACGCCGGCACGCTCTCGCTCATCGCGCACAATCCATTTCCGAATGCACCGCCGCATTACATTCGCGCGCGCTTGTATCGTTACCGTTTCTCCCGGCCTAACGAATCGGGCTGGTGGAAACGGGAATACGTGGACGAATGGCTGCCCGCGCTTTCAACCGATAACGAAAGCTTTCGCCAAATTCTCGAGCGCATGGACTGGCTCGACTAAGATCGACAACTACAAGCCGCGTTCTTTCAGTCGCATCATCGTTTCGCGCAGCATGCGATATCCGAAATGTCCTTGCGGCACGCGTAGAAGTTCCGAGCCGCGCCATTTGCGATGGATTTCTTCGATGTCGTTAGGCCGCGCGATAAGATCATACTCACCGGCAACGAAGAGAACGCGGTCCGCGCCGCAACGCGGCTCGTTGTGCGCGGGCGAGCTAAGATGAAAATGCCGCGCGACTAACGAGGGCTCGATCCCGACGCGTTGCAGCTCGCGGCGCATAAACCAGCTGCCGGGACTTTCCCAGATCGCGTGTTCGACGTTTACGATCGGCGCCATAAGCGCGACGAATCGCAGATCGGGCTCGACGCAGGCGAGGAGCGCGCCAATCCACGCGCCGTAGCTGGTGCCGAGAATCCCGAATTCCTGGCCGCCGCGCGCGCGTAACGCGCCTAACAATTGCCGTAGTTCGATCACGCCCTGGCGCAATCCTTCAGCGTTGCGAATAAGATTTGAAGTGATGGCGAGCTCGCCGTTCCAGTAACCGCGCGGCACACGCGAGTAATGATAGGGCAGGTGAACGAAGCATGCGTTCCAGCCTAACGAGTTAAAGTGGCGCGCGAGGCGGCGATAACCAATGTGTGTCGCGGACATGAGCGCGTGCAGCATCAACACCGTCGGCGCGCTCCAACCGCGCTCGCAGGGAAAACAATCGACGCGCGCGGTGTCGTTCTCGGGAAAATTTGTTGCCACCGGACTGGGCCACGCGATCGATTGGCCGGCCTGCGCAAGATCGACATCTTCATTTGCAGGTGCCGCGTAATAGTCGTGCACGGTCAGCTTCTCGCATTCGCTCACGTATCGCTCCATCTCCGCGCGGCTGTCGCCGTCGAGACGATGTCGCCATTGCAGAACATTGATCGCGCCGCACATGAATGCATCGGCCACGAATGCGCGCGCGCGGGCGATCATTCTTTCATCCGTTCCTGGGGCGAATGCGGCAGATCGTTAGGCGTGAGCGCAAACGCGTTTCGCAATTCCGCGTAGAGTTTTTGCAGCATGGCGTTGAATTCCTTTTCGATTTGTTCGCGGTCGCTCGAATGCGGAATCGCTTCACCGAATGCGATCCAGATTGGTGTGCGACGCAGCGGCAACCAGCGTCGCGCGTTATAAAGCCGGTCGCTGCCGAGAATCACGCATGGCACGATCGGCACGGCGGTGATATCGGCGAGCGCGGAAACTCCCGAACGCAATGGCGCGCCATGCAAGATCGACATCTCGCCGTGGCGAATTCCGCCTTCGGGAAAAATTCCAACGGCGCGTCCGCGTTTCAGTCGTTCAATCGCGGTCCGAATCGTCTTGCGATCGGCCCGATGTCGATCCGCCGGAAACGCGTCGACCGCGCGGAGAAAATGTCCGACGACCGGCCGAGGAAAAAATTCGGCCATCGCCATCCAATCGATCTTTCGCCTAACGACGCCGGAAATAATGAGCGGATCGAAATGGCTGATGTGATTGCTGGCGAGAAGAAAACCGCCGGCGCATTCGGCGTTCTCGCGGCGCAAGACGTGAATGCGTCCGACCGATCCGAACAGACCGCGCATGAATTTCGCGGCGGCGAAGTTGGCGGCGCGATGGAATGTCGGATGCATTTCGTAAGATCGACAATTGCAACTTGCAGCGAACAAGACAAATCTCGAAAGAAGGATGAAAAGAAGCGCGGCAGTCATGGCATTGCTCCTTTGCGCGAGCGCCGAAACGTTTGCCGCCGGCCGCGGAACTGATTCTGGAAGCCGAGCGAGGCATGAGTCGCCCGCGCGCAATCCGTTAGGCGAACAGGTCGCGCTCGGTCTGATCGATACGGTTTTGTTGTTCGATCACTTGTTCATGCACTCGTCCACGGCGGTGAGTAGCGATTATTTGCAGCGCATGGCGGAGCCGCGCTCCCGTTATCACGCGGCTTATTTGCAGTATCGCAATCGTCAGATGAGCGCGCGAGAATTGGTCGCGCGTCTGCCGCACGTCGCGCTGATCGGCGATAGCTTGTCGAAAGACATGTACGTCTCGTCGGTGCCGAGCACGTTTTGGCGGGCGCGCACACGCCGCGGACACGACTGGTATCTCGATACCGATGCGAATCGGCAGAGTATTTACAGCGTGTTCGAGCGCATGCAGAAAATCACGCCGCTGGTGGCGACGGAATACAGCGGGGCGGGCGCGCAGGTGGATGCGGGGACAACGCCGGCGAGTTTTGTTCGGCAGCTCGTGCGCACGCGAAATTTCGCCGGCCAAGTCGATCAATTACTAAAAGCGCGGCGATTCCCGGATCTCGTTCTTGTCTGGATCGGGCATAACAATCTCGATTGGGCGGCGGACATTGGCGCGCAAGATCGACAATCGTTTTTCGGGCAGCGGGCGAAAACGTTCCGCGAGAATTACCAGCGGCAGGTCGAACGATTGATCGAGCGCGCCGCGCGTGAAGATCACAAGGTGGCGATCGTTGTTTACGGCCTGGTCAATTTCGACGCCTTCTTCAAGGCGCGCGCGCAGGCGGAAGCGTTGCACGCGCAGAATCGCAAGCTGTATCCGTATTTGGAAATTGATTACCAGCATTATCGCTCGATGCGGCCGGAATATCGCGCCGGCATGATCAAGCTCGCGCTGATGTATAACGCGCAACTGCGCGAAATGGCGCGGGAGTTGAATGGCAAATGCCCGCCCAATGTGCAGGTGCGTTACTCGAACGCGATGGCCGAAGCGAAGATCGACAAGGTGGAATTAATCCATGCAATGGATGCGTGGCATCCATCGGTGAAAGGCCACAACGTACTGGCGCAGTCTGCATTCGATGGGCTTCGGCCGAGTCTGCAATTTCTTGGGATCGACAAAGAGGCGGCTAAGCCGCGTTAGTCTCACGCAACAGTTCCTGCGCGATTTTCTCTTCGGTTTGCAACTGGCATTCGCGACTGAGCGTGATCGCTTTCCACAACGTAGCTTCGGCGTCTGCTCGCTTGTTTGCGCCTAACAGGGCACGGGCTTGCACCAACAAACCGCGAACGGTTTCAAATTTTGCGCCGATGGTGTGGCAGATTTCCAAACTTCGCTCCGCGTGAACGAGCGCATCGGCCGCTTGTTGCATGGCGATTAATCCGCGCGCGATTGCTCTCTCTCCCAAAGCTTCCCCGATCAAGCAGCCATTGCGCTGCGAACGATCCAATGTTTGACGCGCCCGTTCGAGACCGGACGCGGGTTCGCCCGCTTCGACAAGCGATTCGGCTTCCAAGGCGGCGAACCATTCTCCGAGCAAAAGTTGGCCGCCTAACGGCTTGGCCGCCTCCGCTGCCTCGGCCCAAAATGGGAGAGAGTCGCGCGCCCGGCCGAGTCCGAATGTTCCCCATGCGACGAAGGAGTTGGTCGAGTAACGAAACATGGCGTCGCCGCTTTTTTCCGCGACTTCCAATGATTTGCGGGCGCTGGCTATTCCTTCCTCGTATTCGCCTGCTTCAAGATGAATCAAGGCCAGGCCCGTGAGCGCCATCGCTTCCGCATTTTGATCGCGACTGGAGCGGGCAATTTCCAAGGCGCCATTCAAATCCGACATACCCGCGGCGTAGTTACCCAGACACGTGCGGGCGCCGCCGCGATAAATGAAAGCGAAGAGCATTTCGTGCGGGCTGCGCGCGGCCTGGAGCATGGGAATGGCGCGGTCGAGCAGGTGCAGCGACTCGCGAAATTTTCCCTGCATGAAAAGCACGCGTCCAATGACGGCACCGGGCAAAGCGGCCAGTTCCGGATCTTCCAAGGTGGGGACGGAGGAGAGCACTTTTTGGAAGTAGCCGATCGCTTCCCGCAGTTTGCCCGCATAATAATGCGCACGACCGATCCACAATTGGACGCGCGCGAGCTGCAAGGGTTCCTGAAGTTCCTCGGCGAATTTTTCGGCTTCGAGCAATCGCGCGAGATTCTTTTCCGGCGCTTCGGCTTGTAACGATGATCCGACAAGTTTGACCGTGATGTCGATCTTGCGCCGGAGATGGTCAGCGGTCGTCGCGAGATGCGAAAGACAGGTCAACGCCCGATTGTAATGCGCGCGCGCTTCCGCGTATGCGCAAACTGCAAAAGCTGCGTCGCCAGACCGGACCGAATAATCAAGCGCTTTGTCCCACGCTTCCGCGGAAAAATAATGATACGCAAGCGTCCCGGCGAATTCCTGAAGGCGATCGTGAAAAAGCGCTTCCATTGCCTGGCCCACTTGTCGATGGAGATCTTTACGCGCCGGCCCAAGTAAAGTTTGATACGCGATCTCCTGCGTGAGCGCGTGTTTGAAAATGTATTCGATCTCCGGCAGCCGCGCGTGTTCATGAATGAGATCGGATTGCTCGAGGAAGGTAATCTCGGTGTCGATGGAACCGGCGCGTTCAGCGATTTTTTCTAACACTCGATATAGAAAGATTCGCCCGATGACCGCGGCCCGCTGAACAATTCGTTTCGAGCTATCGGGCAGCCGATCGATTCGCGCCAGCAGCACGGCTTGCAGAGTATCGGGAACTTCCACCCGTTGATCGGCGGCGCGCGCCGTCCATTGTCCATTTTGCCTAACGACCACGCCGCGCTCGATGAATGTGCGCAACACCTCTTCGAGGAAGAATGGGTTGCCTTCGGATTTGTCGAGCAGCTCAGTGATGAGCAATTCCGGCAAACGGTTTGCCCCGATCAGTTGTTCGACGAGCTGGCGGCTGGATTCACCGCTGAGGGGCCGAAGTGAGATGTCGATCAAACGTTCGCCAAAATTTTGCAATGTGGGCGCGAGTTCTTTCCAAAGCGGCGCCGGTTCCGTGCGGGCACGGCTTGTGACGATGACGGCGAGACGTCCCCGTTCCGTCAACGAAATCACGTGGCTAAGCAACTCGATGGAGCTGTGGTCGGCCCAATGTATGTCTTCGATCACGACGACGAGGGCCCGTTTGCTCGCATGAGATAACAGCAATTGTTCGACAATCAGAAACAGGCGCGTGCGGAACCGTTCGCCCTTGAGTTCGTTTAGCAATTCCGCTTCGCCAGGCTCGAGCGGAAGCGCGAGCAATTGCGCGAGCGCCGCGTAGGCGTCCGGTTCGCCCGGAAAATTTGTCGTTGTGTAAATCCGGAGCGCCGCCAGTTGCTCCGGCAACTGTTGTTCGTCCGCGATCCCAATGTGGCGCCGCAATAAATCGAGAAATGCTCCGTAGGCGAGAGACTGCGTCGCCGCAAAACAGCGACCCTCGAGCCAATCGAAATTTTCCGCGCTGCTCCGCGCTTCGCTAAGTAACCGGCTCTTTCCCACGCCCGCATCGCCGGTAATGAGAATAATTGCGCCCTGGCCGGCCCCGGCGCCAGCGAGGGCCTTGCGCAAAGTCTTGCATTCCCAGTCGCGACCAACAAAGGCCGCAGGCAAATCGGTTAGGCCGCGCGCGCTCTCCCGCTGAATTTTGGCGTCGAGCAATTCGAAAACGGCGAGGGGCGCGCGTTTGCCTTTCACCGTGATCGGTTCCAAAGCGCGAAAGCGAAACGCTCCGGCCGCGAGGCGATGCGTGCTTTGACTAACGAAAATCTGACCGCGCTCGGCCGCGCTCTCCAGCCGCGACGCGACGTTGACGGTGTCGCCCATGACCGTATAACTCATGCGCAAATCGTTTCCGACATTTCCGGCGATGACTGTGCCCGAGTTGATGCCGATGTGGAGCGCGAGCGGTTCTTTCAACTTGTCGATCCAACGCTCATTGAAATTTTCCACGCGTTGTCGCATCGCGAGCGCAGCGCGTAAGGCGCGCTCGGCATCATCTTCCAGCGCCACCGGCGCGCCGAAGACCGACATGATGCAATCTCCGATAAACTTGTCTACCATCCCTTCGTGTTGATAAACGACGTCCACCAATTCCTTGAGGCACTCGTTCATCAAGGTCGCGACGTCCTCGGCGTCGAGCGTTTCGGACAGCGCGGTGAACCCGGAAATGTCTGCGAACATCACCGTCACCTGCCGGCGTTCACCTTCGATCTGTCCACTCGCGCGAATTTTCTCGGCGAGTTGCTTCGGGATGTAGCTTTGCAGCTGCGCGAGCAGATCGCCGCGGTCCGATTGTCGATCTTGTTCCTCCGCCAGCAAAGACTCGAGCAAATCGCGCAGCGGCTTGAGCGCAAGATCGACCGTGGCATCACCGAGCGTTGGCCGGAGTGCTTCCTGCGCATCGATCGCGGCGCGCAATTGCCCAATCTGTTCTTCGCGCGACTTCACCGCCGTTCAATCATTCACGTAACTGAGTTTTCGCGCCTCGCCTGAGACTAGCGAGAATTTTGCATCCGCGATTTTGACGACCGCGTCATACGCGAACCAATGATAATCGAACCGGCCGTAGTCGAATTTTGTCACGATACGCACGAGCAGTTTTGGACCGCTGCCCCACCAACCCTTCGCAACAAATCGGAACTTGTCGATCTTCTCCGCCGTCGCGTGACTGTCGATCTTTAGAAATGCCGCCGACGCGGACTGCGTCAGGAAAGTAAACTGGTTTGTGTCCGCTTGCTTGATGCATTTGCCCTGCGGCAGGGTGAAGATCCAAATGTAATCGCCGCCGTTGCCGCGTCGATTATTGACCGCGACATACTTGCCGGTGTCGTCCCAAAAGACATCGAGCAGGAAGCCGAACGTCGTCTGTCTCGCCAATTCCTTTTTTCCTTCGCGTAGAAGAAGCAATTGATCGTTAAACCCGGCGGTGTGCGCGTTTTCTATCGGCTGAATGTCGATCGAGAAGCGTTCATCGGGAGACTTGAAATGCGTTTTGGGTTTCCACTGTTCGTCGGCGTTTTCTTCAGCCGCCGGCGATTCAGCGGGAGTTGGCGCTGCCGTTAGCGAATGTGCGCACAGCAACGCGATCAAAGGATAAAGTGAAAGCGGCGGTCGTTTCATTGTTCGGCGATTGTAGAATCTTGCGCAATTCGAGCGCAACGCCCCAAATCCAGTTTGCCCGAGGCGAGGACAGGGATCGCTTCGACGCGGCAAATCTTTTTCGGAATCCACAAGTTCGGCACGCCGGCTTCGCGCAGCTTTTCGCGCAACTGCGCAAGATCGACATCTACTGCGCTGAGCAACACGACCGCTTCGCCTTTCGTTTCATCCGCGACGCCGACGATGGCGATGAGGCGATCGGACTGGCCGCTCAGATCGAGCGCCGCGAGAATTTTTTGCTCGAGCGCTTCATGCGGCACCATTTCGCCGCCGATTTTGGAAAAGCGCGAAAGCCGTCCTTCGATGTAAAGAAATCCGTCTTCATCGAAGCGACCGATGTCGCCGGTCTTGAACCAGCCGTCCTGCAAAACTTCCGCGGTGCGTTCGGGATCGTGCAGATAGCCTTCGAAAATATTCACGCCGCGCAGCCAGAGCATTCCGGTTTCGTGCAATGAAAGATGTCGATCCGTTTCCGGCTCGCGAATTTCGGCCGCGATTCCCGGCGCCATTTTTCCGACCGAACCGACGCGACTCGACGGTTGCACCGAGTCGTTAGGATTTCTTCGCGGCGGTTCGGGAAGATTCACGCTCACGACCGGCGCCGTTTCCGTCAAGCCGTAGCCTTCGAAAACATGTTTGCCGAATTTTTTCTCAAACGTTTCGGCGAGATCGAGCGGAAGTTTTTCGGCGCCGGTGATGATGAGGCGCAAGGTTTGGAATTGTTTCGGTTCGGCTTTCCGCAAATACCCGCGCAGAAATGTCGGGGCCGCGAGCAGGAGCGTGATTTTGTACTTGTCGATCAAAGCGGCGTTCTTGGCGGATTCGAGCGGATTCGGCGTCGTGACCGTGCGGACGCCCTCGATGAGCGGATACCAAAGCGTCACGGTCGAGCCGAAGCTGTGGAAAAACGGGAGCGAGGCCAGAACTGCGTCATCTTTGGTCGCGTCGAGCAGCACGTTAAACTGCGCGACGTTGCCGAGAATATTCCGGTGGGTTAAGACGACGCCTTTCGGTTCGCCCGAGCTGCCACTCGTGAAAAGCAAAATGGCTTCGTTATGTCCGCCCTGTTTCGGAATCTCGAGAAGCCGACATAACAATGCCGCCGGAGCGAAGATCGACATCATCCACCAGCGCAAGATCGACATCTTCATTGGCGGCATGATCTCATCCAGCCTAACGACGTGCTCGGGCCACGGAAAATCGGTCAAGCGCTGCATGAATGCAGACGCGGTGATGACGACGCGCAGATTTGCGCGCTGACAGCTCGACTCGATCGCAGCGCGACCGCTCGTGAAATTCAGTCCGACCGGGACTTTGCCGGCGAGAACGACGGCGAGATTTGCCACGACCGCGCCTTTGGTCGCCGGCAAAACAATGGCGATGCGCGATTCGTTAGGGAATTTTCGCCGCAACTCGCGGCTGAGCGCGGCGCCCGCGCCTAACAATTTCGAATTAGTGAGCGAAGAACCGTCGAGCCCATCGATCACCGCCGTGGCGAAAGGTTTTCGTTTCAAACCGCCCACCGCGGCCGAAGCAAGATGTCGATCTAACGACGGTCGCCGGCTGAAACAAAATTCGCCGAGCTTGAGCAATTCTTCGCGAACGGTTGCGATATCGGCGCGGTCGTGCGGCAGCGGTCTTCCAAACGCGATCGTGACCCGATACGGAATTCTTCGCGGCCATTTGCTGAAAAATCTGCCGCCCTGATAAGAGAAGATCGAACCCCAGAGTTGATCGAGCCAGACCGGAACGACGACCGCTTCGGCTTGCCGCGCGATCAGTTCGTATCCGCGCTGGAGACGCAGCAACGTGCCCGAGCGGGTGAGTTGTCCCTCCGGAAAAAGACAAACGATGTCGCCGTTGCGCACGGCGTCGGCGGCCGCGCGCACCGCTTCTTTCGCGCGCCGCGATGTGATCGGAATGCAACCGACGAGGCGCATGATTGGCCGCAGCAAAGGTTTATCGAACCATTCCTGGTCGATAACGTACCGAATCTGACGTTTTCGAAAGGTGAGTTGGAGAACAATTGCATCGACAAATGAGATGTGGTTAGGCAAAAGCAGGAAACCACCTTCGGGCAATTGCTCCTGGCCGACGGCGGTAACGTTGTAGACCGCACGCGCGATTGAAGTGACAAAAAAATATAGGACGCGCTGAGCGACTGTGATTCGATTCACAAATTTTATGATTTACAATCCGGAGCCGGGTCGCAATCGACAAATGATTCTGCGATGAGCGATACAAGATCGACATCTTCTTCGGCGGCGCGCACGGCGTTGGTGTTGTTGCTCGCGATTAATCTCTTCAATTATATCGATCGCCAACTCCTGGCCGCATTAGAGCCAGACATTCGCGCGACGTTTTTCGGGGCGGAAGATTTGAATGCGATGGCCAAGACCGGTTGGCTCGGCTCGGCATTCCTGATCACATACATGTTGAGCGCGCCGATCCTCGGTTTTTTGGCGGACCGATTTTCGCGCTGGGTCATCATTGGCTGCGCCGTCATTTTGTGGAGTCTTGCCAGCGGCGGTTCGGGTCTGGCGGCAACATTCGGAATACTCTTGGCCACGCGAGTCTGCGTCGGCATTGGCGAAGGCGGCTACGGTCCGGCCGCGCCCACGATCCTGGCCGATCTTTTTCCGATTTCGACTCGCGGAAAAATCATGGCGATTTTTTGCGCAGCGATTCCGGTCGGCAGCGCGCTCGGTTATGTGCTCGGCGGCGTGGTTACCGCGCATCTGAGCTGGCGCTGGGCCTTTTATGTGGTGACGCCGCCCGGATTATTGTTAGGCCTTTTTTGCTTTTGGCAGCGCGACCCGCGCATCACCGGCGCGCATCTCGTGCGAAACACACGGCTCAAGCTCAAAGATTATCTCGCGCTCATTCGCACGCGTTCCTACGTGGTCAATTGCGTCGCGCAGACGGTGACGACGTTTGTCGTGGGCGGGTTGGGATTTTGGGTCCCGGCCTATTTGCGTTTTCGCGAGCAAAGTCCTGCCGTTGGCATGTCGATCTTCGGCGGGATCACCGTCGTCGCCGGATTGGTCTCCACTCTTCTCGGTGGAATTATTGCAGACAAACTGCGGCCGCGTTTCCCGGGTTCGTATTTTCTCGTTTCCGGCATTGGAATGTTGATCGCGTGCCCGGTTTTCATCGTCAGCCTGTATGTTCCGTTTCCGATGGCGTGGGTTCCGATGTTCATCGCCATTTTCTTTTTATTCCTGAACACCGGCCCGTCGAACACTGCGATCGCCAACGTCTCCCCGCCCGCCGTCCGCGCGACCGCGTTCGCGTTTAACATTTTAATCATTCACGCGCTCGGCGACGTGCCGGCGTTTCCGGCGATTGGTTACGTCGGCGGACACACCGACATGCGCGTGGCATTTCTATTTGTGTCGGGAATGATTTTCCTCGCCGGCGTGATCTGGCTCATCGGCGTAAAATATTTGCCGGCCGATACCGCCGCGGTCGAACGCGCGACCGCCAACGCGTAGTTGTCGATCTTGTCCTTGTCGATCTAACGAGAAAAGAAAACCGCGGGAACGCTTGCGCGATTCCCGCGGTTTCTGTTTTCGCTGCCCTACTTCCCAGCGAAAAATTGATTATTCCTGCGGAGTGCCTTCTGGACTTGCGCCAGTGCTCGATCCTTCTTCGCTCGAAGCCTTGTGCTTCTTGCCCTTCTTGCTCGCGCCGGTTTCCGATGTCGCGCTGTCGCTTTCGCTCGGTGAACTCGCGCTCGTGGCCGATTCACTTGTTGCGCTGCCATGGCGATGTTTGCCGGAAGGCGATGAAGCCGCGCCGGATTCATCATTTGCAGCCGGCGTGCTGGAAGCGTCGTGACGTCCGCGCGCTGCTTCTCCGCGTGCGCCGCGACGTGAAGTTGCGGGCGAGGCCGCTGCGCTCGCGCTGGCCGATGCACTAGGTGATGCGCTCACGGAAGCGGAAGCGGAAGCGCTTGGACTCGCAGTCGCGGTTGCACTCGCCGCTGGCGATGCACTCACGCTCGCTGAAGCTGAGGCGGTCGGCGCGGTCGATGCACCCGAACCGGTGGTCGTACCGGTGGCAGTCGTGCCAGTCGTCGTAGTTGCTCCCGTTGTTGTGCTGGTCGAAACGCCAACTCCCACGCTCGGGCTCACACCATAATATGAGTAAACCTGATTGATGTAAGTCGGGCTCGAGTATTCCTGAATGCGCGCATAATCGAATGCTGGCGCGCTGTAGATTTTTTCCTTCTCGATCCGCGTGGTTACGACACGCGAACCGGGATCGTAAGAGTAAACATTCCACGGCACCGCTACAGTCTTCGCGCTGCCAGTGACACGGGCGGCCGTGCCGCCGGTGGAGAGAACCGTGTAGGCCATGCAGCCCGTATTACGATCGAGCACAATATCTTTGATCGTGCCGATCTCTTCACCGGAGGAACTTTTCACCGTCGTGCCGATGATCTTGCTACTTTCGACGTAGCCCGACGTCGTCGTGCTGGTCTGGGTTTGTGCGTTTAACGGAGCAAGGGCGCACCCGAGAACGCCCAAAATTGCCCCAAAGAGAAATGGTGTTTTCATATTTAGCAGAGACGAACGACGGCTCCGCATTATTCAGAGCGAACTCGTGGTTCGTTAGGAACCACGCCCAGATTGGAGAATTTTTTCCGTTAGCCGCCGCCGTTATGCGCGTCGAGATGCACATCGTAATCGTGCGCTCGCGCCAACGCTGCCGCCGCCGTCGTTCCGTCGCCGACCTTCTTCAGCAGTCCACTGTAAAGCAGCCACGTGTCTGCGCGCCACCACTGCGTGATCGAGCACGCTCTCGCTTCCGCCACCGCCGCCGATGTCGATCCAACTTCGTCCAGTAATTTGATGTAACGTTTCTCGATCGACCAATCCGGCATGCCCGTGCGCGCGGCCAGTCGCATTCGCATCAAATCGGCGCGGCCATGTTCTTTATTTTCGAGCACCGCGAGCATTTCATGCGCGCGCGCGTCCACCATCGGCATCTGCGTCGCGCGCATGAGCAGTTCACGCGCGTTTTTGAAATCGTTCTCCTTCAACGCGGCGGCGGCGAGGTTGATCACTGCCATCGGTTGGTCCGGCTCCTTTTTCAGCGCCGCTTGCAAATGCTTCTTCGCAAGATCGACATGTCCTTCGCTCAATTCGAGCCCGGCGAGATTGATGAGCATGCGCGCGGAATCTCCGCCATTCGCAATCGTGCGTTCGAGAAATGTGCGCTGATCTTTCCAATCAAATGTCCGCACAAACGTGCGTGCGCCGAGAAAAACGCACCACATTGCCGCCAAGATCGACATCGTTATGCGCGCGGTTTTGTTTTGCGCAAGATCGACAATCGCTGCCGTCGCCGCGAGGAAGACGAACGCGCTTGGAATGTAAATCCAGTGCTCCGCGACCGCAGCGTTGAGGAGCCAGACTCCGCTGACCGGCAAATAACTCACGCCCGCGAGCACAAGACACGCAAAGACAAATCGGTTTCGCTTTCGCATGCGCAACGCGAACCAAATCGCAAGCGCGATGAGCACAACGCCGAGCACGCTTTGCAATTCGCGCATCGCCGGCGCGTCGATGTTGTGATCAGTCACGAACACATCGACCTGGCGTTCCATGTGCAGATTGATCGGCAACAATATCAAGCCGGTGTATTCGGCGAAGGCGCGCGCCATCGTGATTGGCCTAACGAGAATGCTGGAGACGTTGCGCGGCGGCGGCGCGGGATAATGAAAGGCCGCGTGCCGCAGATTGAAATAAATTGCGCAGACGAACACCGCGGCCACGGCGATTTTCCAAACGCCGCGCCAACGATTCGTCAGGCCAATCGCGAAGATCGACAATGGAATGAAGATGAATCCGATTTCCTTGCTCAGGACGCTGAGGGTGACGGCGACGGTCGCGAGTGCAAACCACGCGAGAGGATTTTGTTTGCTCCGCAAGACCGCGTAACACCCAAGAAATCCAAACGCTGCTGCTAACGGATCGGCCAGTCCCGCTGCGTACGCGACCGCCGCGGTGTGGACAGGATGAATCGCCCAGATCAACGTCGCGACGAACGCGATCCAGCGTTGGCGAACGTTTAACGCGCGCAGGAATTCATCCGCGAAAAAGAAAAACGCGATCGCGGCCAGCGCCTGCGCGATGATGCTGGCGAGATGATACGGCAGCGGATTAAAGGCGAAGCCGGCGTAAACGACGGTGTAAATAAGTCGCTGGATCGGCCGATAAAAATCCGAAGCGGTTGCGTCGATGAAAAGGAAATGATTGAAGCCTTCCGGAATCAAACGCCAACTGCGGATGAGCGGATCGCGCAGGATGAGTGCGGTGTCGTCCCAGACAAAACCATTGCGCAACGCCGGCGCGTAACAGAGAAACACCGCGAGAACGAGCAAAGCGGCGGCGAAAATTTTTTTCATCTGGATAAGATGCGCGTCTACCTTTGCGCAATGTTTATGTCGATCTTCCGATTGTCGATCTTGCTCGCGCTGTTGCTAACGGCAAGCAGCGCATGTGCCGCCGGTGTGCCGGACGATTGCAGGCAACTCATCGTCGGCGTCGCGCCGGATTGGAATTCGATTCATGGCAAATTGCGTTTGTTCGAGCGGGCGGATGCAAACGCGCCATGGAAACCGGTTAGTCCGGCGAAAGCGGTGTTGTTCGGCAAAACCGGTCTGGCGTGGGGGAGCGGCATTGCCGGTCAGGACGAAAATGGTTTGCGCAAGACCGAACACGACGGCCGCGCCCCAGCCGGAATTTTTCGGATTGGCAAAATTTACACTTACGACGCGCAGCTTCCGTCCGGCGCTGACTATAAGTTTCATCAAGTCACGCGCGCGGACGCGTGGGTCGATGACCCGACCAGTCCGAATTATAACAAGTTTGTTACTATTCCTGAGCCTAACAATCCGCCGCCGTGGTTCGAAAAACAAAAGATGCGCCACGGGGATTTTGCCTATCGATGGTTAGTGGAGATCCGGCATAACTCGGATCCGCCAGTGCCCGGACACGGCAGCGCGATTTTTTTTCACATTCGCCGGGGCGTAAATCGTCCAACCGCAGGATGTACGACAATGGCGGAAAGTGATCTCGTTAGCCTAATCAAATGGTTGCGCGCCCCACAAAACCCGTGCTATGTGCTGTTGCCTACCGAAGAGTACAAACAGAAATGGGAGAATTGGCACTTGCCTTCACCAAACGAAATAATGAACGAATGACAACGGGAAGCTGTCCGTTGATAGCTCGTTAACCTCTACCTAAATCCAAAACAAAATGCGACGACGTCCAAATCCAGATTCAGAATCAAACATCCGACGAATTGACACCAAATCACGCGCGAAGAAACAAACGCACGGATTCCAAGTCCACTTTTTGCGGGGGGCCAAGGCCATCACGAAAATGTTCAGTGACTCGGTTTACGGCGGCAAAGAAGCGGCCCGCCGGGCTGCGCGCAAGTTCAAAGGGTCGGCCATGCGTGGCGGTGGAAGATCGACATCTTCCTCGCGCGGCAAAAAGAAACGCCACTAAAGCTCCGTCTGCGCCGACGCGCAGAACGCTTTCCAACATTCGGCGAAGCCGGGCGCGAAATCGCCCGGCCGCGCCGCTATCCATCCGGTGACGATCGACGGCGGGAAATATGCGCCCGCCTCGATCTCGCTCCGGTTCAATCGAACCGGCCCGTCGTATTCGCCGCGATATAAACGGACGAATTCCTGATCGGTCCGGTCGCTCGCGGGCAGGCGCGCGATTTCTGAGAGCTCCGTCTCGATTCCCAGCTCCTCCTCCAGCTCACGGGCCGCGGCTTCGGCGTAGTCTTCGCCCGCATCCACGTGTCCGGCGGCGCTCGAATCCCAGCGGAGCGGATGTCGATCTTTCGTCCGGGCCCGCCATTGCAGAAAAACCTCACCGGCGGGGTTGAAAATGAGGATGTGCACGGTGCGATGGAGCAAGTTATTCGCATGCACTTCTCCTCGCGGCGCCGCCCTGAGGACGCGGTCCTTCTCGTCCACGACCGGGAAGTATTCTTCCTTCGCCTCGGCACGACGAATCGGTCTAACAAAATTCGCGAGCGCGATCCATTGCTCGAGCGATAGCGTTTCCGCGCGCGCGTCTGCTTCGACGCCGATCGCCGCCGCGGCCTCGTCCCAATTCGGCACCTGTTCGCGTAAAAGCTTGCCCAATTGTTTCCGTCGTTGACCAAATCCGCGTCGCACAAGATCGACAAGTACATCTGCGTCGCACGCTGGAAGCTCGCGCGCGTCGCGCGGCTCCAGTCGCACGATCGCGGAATCGACATCCGGTTCCGGAAAAAAATTACTCGCGCGCACCGTGCGCAGCAGCTTGATGCGGTAACGAAATTGCATCTGCACGCTGAGCGCGCCGTAATTTTTTGTTCCCGGTGTCGCCGCCAGTCGCTCCGCCATTTCCTTCTGCAACATCAAAATTACGAGGGAAAACGGGCTCGGATACGTTAGCCAGCGCAGCAGCAGCACACTCGCGATATTGTACGGCAGATTGCCGAGCAGCTTCACGCGCGGCTGCGCTAACAACGTGCGCGCGGCGAACTCGAGCGCGTCCGCGTGCTTGATATCGATCTTCGCGTTAACGAAATGTTCGCGTAAAAATTTCGCCAGGCGTCCATCTTTCTCGATCGCGAGAACGCGCGCGCCTTTCGCCAAAATAAATTCCGTTAACGCGCCCAGCCCGGGCCCGATCTCCACGATGTAATCTTCGGACGCAATCTCCGCCTGCTCCGCGATCCAACGCGCAAGATTTTTATCGTGCAAAAAATTTTGGCCGAGCGTTTTAACTGGCGACACGCCGATCTCACGCAGGGTCGAGCGAATCTCAGTAAGCTTCACGCAAGATCGACAATTACTACGTAAGGAGCAGGCGTTTGTTCACAAAAAGCTGTGAACAAATTGCGCCGAAAGCCTCTCTTTATTCACAAGTTATTCGCGCCCCGCTTCCGTTTCGTCATTTTCCTCCCAGCGCGACGCGTTTTCGGCTCTGTCGGCGCCCGCAACGCCAGACTCGGAGCCGCTTTTCGGCTCTTCCGGTAGGTTCGCCGTGCATCCTTGATCGAGACACCTTCGATGAAGAAGGCTTCCGCCGCGCGACCGATGGCAAACGTTCCCGCGCCCGCCACCATTCCCGAGACCACGTTTCCCCAGCCGGGCAAAAACTTTAGAATCGCGCGCGCGCCTTCGCGAAAAGCAATGCCGGCACCTACATTCGCGCCGAGCGCGCCCACAAATTCCGTGGCCGCGCGCAACGTCCGTTCGCGGCCGCTCAGGTACATGATTCCCGAGACCATCACGAGTTGAAGCGTGGTCAGGATCGGCATGTCGGCCAGTGGAATTGGTTGTGCGCCGACTGCGGTGCAAATCGCGGCGGTTGATTTGACCAGGACCTGCGCGACTTCGTGCTGCGCTTTTTTGTCGTGCGAAATGCGAATCATCTCGATCCGCGCTTCATTCGGTAACTCGCGCGCTAAGATCGACATCAACTCTTTCGCGGACGACGCCACGCCGGCCAGACGATCTCCGATCGCTTCCCGCAAACGCTCGTCCTCTTTTGTGAGGCCGATCGTTTTCGCGTTCGGATTCCACTTCGCGATTCGCTCCCAAAGGTCGATGTCGATCTTGCGCGGTCCGCGCGAGCGTTCATCGACAAACAAAACGATGTCGGCCGGAGATCGTTCCAATTCCTCTTCGACCTGTCGCGGATCTGCGCCACGCGCATCGAAGATCGACATCGTACCGCCGTCGGGAAAATTCGCCTCCTGCCAGACGTGGACGCCGGACGTAAATGGAATGCCCAGCGAGTCCGTTTCGCCGCCACCGATGATGACGACGCGCGGCGAGCGCTGCTGCAAAAACAATTCTTTCAGCGGCGTGAGCTCGCTCAGGATCGGTTTCTGAATCGCGCTCGGCAATTTCCCGATCAAACCTTCGACGCGTTCGGTGACGTGGAGTAGCAGCGATTGGTTCATGTCGATCTTGTCGTGTCGAGCGAAGTCGAGAAATCTCTTACTGAGTAATCAATTGGAGATTCCTCGACTTCGCGCGGAATGACAAAAATAAATTCGCCGTTTCCAATCGCCTTGCGCTGGTTATAACGACTCTATGCCTTTGAACATCGAAGCTCTCTCGCGCGCGGCGACCGAGGCGCGCGGTTTGGCCATGGATGCGGTGCAAGCATCACAATCGGGCCATCTCGGGCTGCCCCTCGGCTGCGCGGAAATGGGCGCGGTGCTCTACGGTTACGCGCTGCAATACAATCCGGACGAACCGCGTTGGATCAATCGCGATTACTTCGTCCTCTCCGCCGGACACGGCTCGATGTTCCTTTACGCGTGGCTGCACATGAGCGGTTTCGATTTGCCGATGTCGGAAATCAAACGTTTCCGGCAATTGCATTCGAAAACGCCGGGGCATCCGGAGTTTTTCGAAACGCCCGGAGTGGAATGTACGACCGGTCCGTTAGGCCAGGGCGTGGGCAACGCCGTCGGCATCGCCACGGCCATGCAAATGGCGGCGGCGCGATTCAACACCAGCGAGCACCGCATTTTCAATCAGCACTGCATTTGTCTCGCCGGGGACGGTTGTTTGCAGGAAGGCGTGGCGGCGGAAGCGAGCGCGTTCGCCGGACATTTCGGGCTCGATAATTTGATTCTGATTTACGATTCGAACGCGGTCACGCTCGACGCGGCCGCGAAAGCGACGCAGAGCGAAGACACCGGCGCGCGCTTCAAGGCCTACGGATTCGACGTTCAGGAAATCAACGGGCAGGACATGCAGGCGTTTCTCGATGCGCTTGAGAGCGCGAAAGAAAATAACAACGGCAAACCGAAGTTCATCATCGCACACACGCTGGTCGGGAAGGGGATTCCGGAAGTGGAAGGAAATTACAAGGCACACGGCGAGGCCGGCGCGAAGTATGTCGATGCCGCGCGCAAGGCGCTCGGATTACCGGACGAGCATTATTTCGTCTCGAAGGAGACCTACGATTATTTCGCCGAGCACAAGAAGCGTTTGTTAGGCGAATACGCGCGGTGGGAAAAAATCTACAGCGATTGGCGCAAGAAAAACGCGGACAAAGCGCAGATGCTCGATGACGGCATCGCGCGAAAGGTACATGTCGATCTTGCGAGTATTCCGGAGTTTCCGAAGGACGCGAAGCTGGCGACGCGCAAAGCCGGCAGCGAAGTTTTGCAGCCGCTCGCGCAAGCCAATCCGCTTTTCATCAGCGGCAGCGCCGATCTTCACGGCTCAACTTTAAATTACATCAAGGACGGTGGCGATTTCACGCGCGATACGCCCGCGGGACGCAACATTCATTTCGGCATTCGCGAACACGGAATGTGCGCGATCATGAATGGAATTTCGTATCACGGAGTTTTCCGCGCGTCGGGCGCGACGTTTCTCGTGTTCACCGATTATTGTCGGCCGTCGATCCGTTTGGCGGCGTTGTCGAAGTTGCCGAACATTTACATCTTCACGCACGACTCGATCGGCGTGGGCGAGGACGGGCCGACGCACGAGCCGGTCGAGACGGTGAGCAGCGTGCGGGTGATGCCGCAGATCGATGTCATTCGTCCGGCGGATCCGGAAGAAACCGCCGGCGCGTTCGCCGCGGCGATGGAACGAATCGACGGGCCGACATTGCTCGCGCTCACGCGCCAAACGGTGCCGATGTTGAACGATGTCGATCTTGCGAAACGTCGGGAAGGCGTCGCGCGCGGCGGTTACATCGCAAAAAAAGAGAATGGCGAATTGAATTTGATTATCCTCTCGTGCGGCAGCGAGCTGCAACACGCGCTCGCCGCTGCGAAAGAGCTCGGCGACGGCGTGCGCGTGGTGTCGATGCCGTGCTTCGAGCGTTTTAATCGACAATCGGCCGAATACCGCGAAGAAGTTTTGCCTAACGAATGCCGCAAACGGGTCGCGATTGAAGCCGGCGTGCCGGACACCTGGTATCAATATGTCGGTCTCGACGGAAAAATCATCGGACTGCATCGCTTCGGCCTCAGCGCTCCCGGCGCGGAAGTGATGAAGGAATTTGGCATCGACGCGCAGCACGTGATCGAAGCGGCGAAGAGTTTAGTTTAGTTTGGCGGCGTGAAAGTCATCATCCCGGCGGCGTGCTTCAACGCCGAACAACTCGACGCTGCCACGTTCGTTTTCAAAACCTTGCGCGTCGGTTTTCCGACGGCCGAGGTCCTTCTCGTCATCGGCAATACCGCGCCGGAATTACGCGAAGCGATTATCGATGCGGCCAAGCGTTCCGGCCTCGATCCGACGTGCAATGATGATTTCGCGACGCGATCGCTCTTCGACATTTATGAAAGTTTTCTCGAGACGGAGCAGCGTCCATTTTTCTACTGCGATACCGATATTATTTTTTGGGACTCAATCGAAGCGCGGCTCCGTCAGTTTTCCCACGTTGCGATGGCGGGACGATTCATCCCGAAATTTTACGACAACTTCACGCGCTGCATCACGATGCCGCGCGTGCACAACTGCCTGCTCTATGTCGATCCTTACCGTTGGCGTCGAGCGACGCAGGAATATTTTTCCATGCTGCCGTCCCCAACCGAATACACGCCTCGGCCGGACCTGGTGCGGCCGCGGTTCGTTGCCATGCAGGAATTACAGGAGGGCTATCCGGTGCCCAAAAATTATTTCTACGATACCTGGGCAATGGCTTATGCCGCGCTCTCCGGCATAACGAAGTTCAGCGAAGAAATCGATGCCTGCTTTGACCACTTGAATTGCGGTAGCATCGCGCACTTCATCGGCCCGGCTTACGGTGTCGATCTTGTCGCGCGTCATCGGCAGCTTATGCAAGATCCGAAATCGATCCGCGGGCTCTGGCGCAGGCAACGCCAGCGTTACGAGAGTTAAACGCAATGAAGGGTGCGCGCTCGGCTAAAATGCCTCGTCCGGCTCGCTCACGTTCCGCGCGCGATCTTCGAAGCGGGTGAATTCCTTGAGGAAGGTGAGCGCAATTTCGCCCACCGGACCATTACGCTGCTTGGCGATGATTAACTCCGCTTCGCCGGATTTTTCCTGCTTCGCTTCCTCATCCTCCTCGTAAATCTCCGGCCTAACGAGCAGGCCAACGAGATCGGCGTCTTGCTCGATCGAGCCCGACTCGCGCAGATCGCTCAGGCGCGGCTTGCCGCCAGTTCGTTGCTCGGGTTGTCGATTTAACTGCGCGACCACGATCACCGGAATTTTCAATTCCTTGGCCAAGCCTTTCAGTCCGGCGGAAATTTCCGAAATTTCGAGCTGCCGATTGTCCTGCGCACGGCGAGTTGTCGATCTTAGCAGTTGCAGATAATCGACGATGAGGAGCTGCACGTCCTGCTGCGCTTTGAGCCGACGCGCTTTCGCGCGCAATTCGAGAATGCTCAATCCGGCCGTGTCATCGATAAAGATTTTCGCTTCGGCGAGTTTCGAGGCAGCGGCGGTGAGGCTCGGGAAATCGCGCTCGGCCAAAAATCCGTCGCGCACTTTCTGCAGATTCACACGTGCGCGCGAGCAAAGGAGTCGTTGCACGAGTTGCTGGCTGCTCATTTCCAAGCTGAAAACGCCGACAGGATGCTTTTCGTTAATCGCGACGTGTTCCGCGATGTTCATGGCGAGTGCGGTCTTGCCCATGCTCGGCCGCGCTGCGATCACGATCATTTCCGCCGGATGCAATCCGCTCGTCATGCGGTCGAGCTCGATAAATCCAGTGGAAATTCCGGTGATGCCGCCTTTGCGCTCGTAAAGTTTTTCGATCTGCTCGATCGCTTCCATCACCTGATCTTTCATCGAGAGCATCTGGCCTTTGAAGCGGTCTTCGCCGACGGCGAAAATTTTCTGTTCCACTTCGTCGAGCAGGTTACTGACTTCGTCCTGCTCTTCGTAGGCGCGCCTAACGGATTCAGTCGCGGCCGCAATGATCTGGCGCAGGATGTATTTGTCGCGAACGATGCTGAGGTAGTAATCCACGTTCGCCGCCGTCGGCACGAAGGTATAAAGACTCGTCACGAACGACGGTCCGCCGATGGCGTCGAGTAAATTTCGGTCGCGCAGAACTTGCGTGAACGTGATCAGGTCGATGGCCTGGCCGGCGTTCCAAAGATCGACAAGTACATCGTAAACGGTCTGGTGCGCCGGAATGTAAAAATATTCGCGATCGATTTTCTCGACACATTCGGCGATGACGTCGCGCGGCGAGAGCAGCATCGAACCGAGCACACCTTGCTCCGCTTCCGCGCTGTGCGGCGGCGAACGGTGAACATCCTGCGAAGAAGATGTTGGCGAGCGACCAGTAACTTTTTCGCCGTCTCGTGGCGCGCCACCTCGGCCAGCGCCATTCGCTGTCTTTCGAGGCGGTTGAGTCCGTGCAGACGGCTCAATCGCCATTGATCAGGATTCTTTCTTTCTTCGGAAAAACGAACGCTTCTTTTCAGGATGTTCTCCTTCGGCGCCGCCCGCGTCCGCCTGCTTCGCCGTCTCGGAAGATTTCACCACAAAATTCAATTGCGCGATCACGTCGTGATGCAGCTCGATCGCCACTTCATGGTCGCCCGTGTTCTTGATCGGATGTTCGATGTCGATCTTGTGCCGATCCACCTCGACGCCGATCTCGTTCTTGAGCCGGTTCATGATGTCCTGCGCGGTGATGGAACCGAAGGCCTTGCCCGCTTCGCCGGTCTCGAGCGTGAAGATAAGACGCGATTTATTAATTCGGCGCGCGACTTCTTCGGCGTCATTCAGCTCACGCGCTTCGCGTTCGGCGCGTTTCTTTTTCAAATGATCGAGCTGCCGCATCGCCGCGGGCGTGACTTCATGCGCTTTGCCGCGGGGCAGGAGAAAATTGCGCGCGAAGCCGCGGCGGACTTTCACCAGATCCGCTTCGGCGCCGAGTCCGGGCACGTGTTCGGTCAAAATTACTTCAGTGGAGGGCATAGTTGTCGATCTTGCGAAAAAATTTGCGCTCGGAATTTAGCGAGCGCGGAGCCGTATGAAAGCAGCGCGGGCGCGGTCTGTCAATGTTCGCCCGAAATTTATCGCGTCGCTCGCGTGGTTTGCTACCACTATTGTGAGCAACACGAACTTATGACGCGCAAAATTCTTTTCGCATTCGTCTTCGCCATTGCCGTGGCCATTTCGATATCGGCAGACGCGGCGTCGACTCCCACCCCAACGCCAACACCGAAGAAATCGATTTTTTCCATTAAACCCACCGTCAATCCTTCCGCGACGCCGTCGAAATCGGGCGCCGCGCTGGGGCGCGGTGCTCACATCGGCGCCGATCGGCCGACGCCATCAGCGACTCCCCCAAAAGCGACGCCGACTCCGAAATCAAAATCGAAGAAGCCTTCACCATCGCCCGCGCGCAAATCTTCCAGTCCAACTGCGACTCCGAGCAAAACAACGAAGTCGCCAACTCCAACCAAATCGGCGACGCCAACCAAATCGCCTTCGCCGAAAAAAGAAACATCCCCGACGCCGCGCTCGTCGCCCACCGCGACTGCGTCGCCGTCGCCAAGCGAAAGCGTCGCGCCGACTGCAACACCAACACCCGCACCGGCCGCGACAGCAGCAGAATCCGTCGCCGCATCGCCGGCGCCTCCGTCAAAAATGGAATTGACCCTAACGAAATTCGAACCGCCGCACGGCAAGCCCGGCGATCCCGATTATCGCAGCGCCCGTTTGTCCTATCGCATCAACGTTCCATCGAAAATGGAATTCCCGACCATTAAGTTTGCGGTCGAATCGCCCGCTGGAAATCTCTTCGAGCGCCGCTTTTCTCTTCCGGCCGGAAGCGCGTTCATCGAACCGGGCGATACAACCGAGCACACCGTCGCGTTGGATGCGGGCTCGATTGATAACTGGGCGGACGCTTACGGCAAGATCGACAACGCGAAATTTACCTGGTCGATTGAAGGACAAGGCAGCGGCGAAATCGAAAAGCCGGTGAAGAAATCCTGGCCGTGATCCGGCTCAGACCATCCCCAGTTTCATCCGGCCCGCTTCGCTGATCATCTCCTGGTTCCACGGCGGATCCCAAACGAGTTGCACGTCCGCTTCATCCACGCCGTCGATCGACAAGATTTTGCTCTGCGCGTCGTGCGCGATCGCTGGCCCCATTCCGCAGCCGGGCGCGGTCAACGTCATCTTCACTTCCACCTTCGTTCCGCCGTCGTCCTTTTTCGTTAGGCGACAATCGTAAACCAAGCCAAGATCGACAATGTTCACCGGAATTTCCGGGTCGTAACATTGCTTGAGCTGGTTCCACACATCCTGCTCGGAAACCGCGCCGTTGCTCGTTGTCGATCTTGCCGGCGTTTCGGCCGCAGCCGGTTTATCGAGTCCGAGCGCATCGAGATCCTTTTCCGCAACGCGCGACAATCCATACGGCGTCGCCACCGTGTAACTTCCGCCCAGCGCCTGCGTGATCACCCCCTGGGTCCCTTTTTCCAGCAACAATTTCTGCCCGCTCGGAATCTGGATCGCGTCCACGTCGCGGCTCAATGTGAATTCAGTGTTCTCGTGCATCGATGACAACCTTCAGCTTCTTCTTCTCGCCCGCAAAATTTTCCAGCAACGTTGGAGATGTCGATCTTGCACTTGTCGATCTTTCATCACCGAGCGCGTTGCGCAGCGCGCCTTCCACCAACTGCGCGCAATGAATTTTCACCGGCGGCAACGGCCCTAACGGCGCCGACAATTCTTCACCCGACATCGACTTCGCTTCCTCCGGCGTTTTCCCCTTCAACATTTCCGTCGCCACACTCGCGACCGCGATCGCGGTCTGACATCCGAACGATTGAAAGGTCGCGCGATCGATCACTTTTTTCCCGTCTTCTTCGCGAAACTTGATCCACATGCGCAACATGTCGCCGCAATCAGCACTCCCGACAGTGCCGACCGCGTCCGCGTCCTTCATCTCGCCAAGGTTTTGCGGATTGCGAATCGCGTCTTCGATTTTGTCTTCGTTAGGCATTTTCCAGATGATAGCGCGGTAATTTTGGATCGACCTCGACACTCCACGCGTCGATCCCGCCGCGCAGCGCTTTCACGTCGCTGAATCCGTGTCCTTGAAAATAGGCGGCGGCGTCGAGGCTGCGCCCGTCGGTATGATCGTAAATCACCGTCGGAACCGAGGGCGATAACTGCGACATCAACTCCGCGGTAAACAAATGCGCCTTGTCGATCTTGACCGCTTCGAATTCTTCACGCGTGCGGACATCGACGAGCTGAATTTTTTCATTCTTCAATCGCTCCGCCAATTCGCGCGGCGCAATCTGCATCGCCCGCTCGGCTTCTTCGCTCGCGATGATGTGCTCAATGGCAAGATCGACATCGACATTTTCATTGCGCGCACAGACGCCGGCGAGCGTTTCCTCCGGCGAAAACCCGCAGCTGCTGCAACCGCCGATGTGATATTTGCGAAAGAGCGCACGCTGCGCGCCGGGAAATTGCTCCAGCAGTTCCCGCATCGTGATGTTCGGATCGACAGTCGCATTCATCGCTCGCTAAAAATGTAGCGGCGGTCTATGACCGTCGCAAACCCATGAACGCCGAGCAGCAGCGACTGGCGGAAAATAATTCGCCTAACGAACCGTGGTATTTCTGGGGCCCGTATCTGGCCGAGCGGGCGTGGGGCACGGTGCGCGAAGATTACAGCGCGAACGGCGACGCCTGGAATTATTTGCCGCATGATCACGCCCGTTCGCGCGCGTATCGCTGGAATGAAGATGGCCTCGCCGGCATTTCCGATTTCAAAGGTCGGCTCTGTTTTGCATTCGCATTTTGGAATGAGCGCGACGGGTTTTTGAAGGAGCGACTTTTCGGCGTGAGCGGGCCGCAGGGGAATCACGGCGAAGATGTGAAGGAGCTTTATTGGTACACCGACGCGACGCCGAGCCACAGTTACATGTCGATCTTGTACCGTTATCCGCAGGCCGCGTTTCCGTATGACGAGCTCGTTAGGCGAAGCGGCGCACGTTCCAAGAGCGAAGGCGAGTTCGAAATCTGGAACACCGATGTGTTCGCCGAGAATCGCTTCTTCGACGTCGAAGTCGAATACGCGAAAGCGTCGCCGTTCGACATTCTGATTCGCGCGACTGCGACCAACCGCGGTCCCGAACCGGCCACGCTGCACATCTTGCCGACGATTTGGTTTCGGAACACGTGGTGCTGGGGGCGGGACAACGACAAACCGAACTTGCAAGAGCGAACGCCTAACGAGATCGAGCTTAGTCACAACTTGCTCGGCACGTATCGTCTCCATTGCGAAAAAGCGGAGCGACTGCTCTTCACTGAAAACGATTCCAATCTCGAGCGGCTGTGGGGCGTTCCGAACCACTCGCGTTATGTGAAGGATTCCATCGGCGATGCCGTGATTCAGGACAAGATCGACATCGTTAATCCGAACAAAGTCGGAACGAAAGCCGCGGCGCATTATCGCTTCGTCATCGCAGCGGGCGAAAGCGTTGGCGTCAGGTTGCGCCTAACCAAGCGCGACGAACTCCCCGGACGAAATGCCCGCGACGCGTTCAAAGATTTCGACGCCGTCTTCGCCGCGCGCAAAGCGGAAGCGGACGAATTTTACGCGCAGCGGGAGTCGAGTTGCCTAACGAGCGACCATTGCGCCGTTTACCGACAGGCGCTCGCCGGGCTGATCTGGAACAAGCAATTCTATCATTACATCGTCGAGCAATGGCTTGAGGGCGACCCGGCCCAACCACCGCCGCCTAACGAACGCTATTCCGGACGCAATTTCGATTGGCAGCATCTCTACAACGAGCGCGTGATGTCGATGCCGGACAAGTGGGAGTATCCGTGGTACGCCTCGTGGGACCTCGCCTTTCACTGCATCCCGCTGGCACTTGTCGATCCTGCATTCGCCAAATCACAGATCGATGTCGTCGTGCGCGAATGGTTCCAACATCCGAACGGACAGATTCCCGCGTATGAATGGAATTTCGGCGATGTGAATCCGCCGGTGCTGGCATGGGCGGCGTGGCGCATTTACCAGATCGAACGCAAACAAACCGGCAAAGGCGATCGCGCATTTCTTGAAACCGTCTTTCACAAAATGCTGCTCGCGTTCACCTGGTGGGTGAATCGCAAGGACTCAACCGGTCGCAACATTTTCGAAGGCGGATTTCTCGGACTCGACAATATCGGCGTCTTCGATCGCAGCGCGCGCTTTCCCGACGGCTCGCATCTCGAACAAAGCGACGGGACGAGCTGGATGGGAATGTTTTCGCTCAATTTGATGCGGATCGCGATCGAGCTCGCGGCCGAGAATCACGTTTACGAAAACATCGCCACCAAATTCTTCGAGCATTTCCTCAGCATCGCCGCCGCCATGAACAATCTCGGCGGCAAAGGCATCGGGCTGTGGAATGAAGAGGACGAATTTTATTACGACGTCCTGCACACGCCGGGCGGACGTTACATTCCGCTAAAAGTGCGTTCGTTAGTCGGTTTGATGCCGCTCCTCGCGGTCGAGACGATTCAATGGCAACTCATCGACGCGCTGCCCGGATTCAAGGCGCGTCTCGAATGGTATCTCGAACATCGGCCCGACCTCGCCAGTCTCGTCTCGCGCTGGCAGGAGCCGGGAATGAAAGAGCGCCGGCTGGTTGCGCTCACCCGCGGTCATCGCATGAAATGTTTGTTGCGGCGCATGCTCGATCCGGATGAATTTCTCAGCGACTACGGCGTGCGTTCACTCAGCAAATTTCACGAACGAAATCCGTATCGGCTAACGATTCGCGACGAAGAAAAGATTGTTTCCTACGAACCGGCGGAATCGCAGACCGGGATTTTCGGCGGCAACTCGAACTGGCGCGGACCGGTCTGGTTCCCGATCAATTATCTCCTGATCGAATCATTGCAGCAGTTTCATCATTACTACGGCGACGATTTCAAAGTGGAATGTCCGACCGGCTCGGGAAATTTGCTAACCTTGAAGGAAATCGCGAACGAATTATCGAACCGTTTAATTAAACTTTTTCTGCCTAACGAATCCGGCGAGAGACCCTTCGAGCGCGCTATGCAAAATTCTTCTTCTGTAGGCGAAGCTGCCAGCTTCCCTGGGACGCTAACAGCGTCCCCTACAGCGCAGAAGGAAGATCGACATCTCTATTTGTTTCACGAGTATTTTCACGGCGACACCGGCGCGGGGCTGGGCGCGTCGCATCAAACCGGTTGGACCGCGTTAGTCGCGAAACTAATTCACCAGCAAGGCGAATTCGGCACCATCGCAAATCGAAAATGATCTTTCACGTTTGTCGCATCGACGGCACTTCGTTAGGCGAATTCCGCGAGGAGGAGTTCAACCGCAGAATTCTCGCCGGCGAACTGAAGGAAGATTTCTACTGGCACGAAGGGATGAGCGATTGGAAACCGGTCGCGCAATACCGCATCCTCGCAAAAACGCAGCGCATTTCCTTCGCACCGCCACCGCGCACGACGGTCAAGATCGACATGAACATTTCGCCGTCGCCGCCGGAAAAGAAGAGCGCGATGGCGAGGCTGCTCGATCGCATTCGCCGGAAATAGATTTCACCGCCGCATGATGTGAATGGCGAGAATGCGGCTTTGATGTCGCGCGAGCAGATAATCGATGAAGTCGCCGATGATCGAATTCGGTTTGTGGCCGAGTTTGGTGACGACGCGACAGATGAGTGTGCAACTCCGCGCGTGCCATTCGAGATTGATCGCGCCGTGAACGTCGCGGGCGCTGTGGATCTTCGCCCAACCGTGCGGGCGTCCCGGCTGTTTCGCCCAAATTTTTTCGAAGCCGAATTTTTTCTCGAGTTGCGGATCGCTCATGATCTGAGTCCGCAACGAACCGCGGCCGGTGGCGATGACCTGGATGATGGTTTGCATCGTTAGGCCGAATTTGCCTCAGAATTTTGCGCGAGCGAGCGAAACATCACGTAAACATCGACATAATCTTTCGTCGGATGCCGAAACGCTTTCGGCAAGGTCGCGACGATTTCGAAGCCGAGATCTTTCCACAAGCGAATGGCGGATTCATTCGTCGAGACAACGAAGTTAAATTGCATCGCGCGAAAGCCGAGTCGCCGTGCTTCCTCCAAACAATGGACCGCCATGGCGCGACCGACTCCTTTGCTGCGCGCGTCTTGCGCGACGATGAATGCCGCGTTCGCGACATGGGCGCCGCCGCCCGCCTGGTTCGGTCGCAAAATATATGTGCCGAGTAGTTGTCGATCTTGCACGGCAACGCAGGTGCGCGTTCCGGTTGCAAACCAGTATGCGAGCGCATCGTCGCGACTGATTTCCGGATCGATCGCATAGGTATCGCCAGCCTTAATGGTCTCGCGAAAAATTTTCCAAATTTCGTCGCGATCTCCCGAACTCGCGAGACGAATCTCTAGTTCCATTGGTCGGATTTCGGGTCCCAAAACGGACCCGTTAGGCCGATCGAGGCGAAGATCGACACCATTTCGTCCGGTTTCGGGCGACGCGATTCCACCGTCAGGCGATTTGCGTACCAGGTGAGGGCGAGTTGCCAAAGCTGCTCGAGATTTATAAGCGGCCGCCGCGGAATGTTGTTCGCTTTGCACCAAAGATCGACATTCTCTTCCGACCGGAAGAGGAGCATGGTCGCTCAGGTGAAAACGAGGTCGTCCCACCAATCCGCCGCGGGCACGGCAAAGTGCGCGAGGTACGGTTTCAGGACCGGCTGATTGTTTCGCACTTCGAGCGTGAGCGGCTCGCCGGAGTAACCGTCGCGCGCGTGACTGACGGCATCGGAATGCAAGGCGGCGGCAATTCCGTACGCGTCCCAAACGCAATTCGCGTAGTAGCGTTTGTTATTCGCTTCCACCGGAAACGAAGTCGGCACGCCGGAAAAAGGCGGCGCCATGCGGATGCGCGTGGGATCGCCGGGCTCGGGAAAAATGAGCCGCTTCGCATACAAATGCGCGAACGCCGCGAGCACTTCGCTTTCGTCGATGTCGATCTTGCGCGCGACTTCGGATGAATTCGGGACCTGACCGGTCGCCGCGGTCAGATCATAAATCGCGAGCTTAACTTTAGTGTCGAGTTCCTCGCTCATTTTTTTGCGCGAACCAAAGCGCGATGATTGCGGCGAAAATTGCGAAGTCGAGCGTGAGGTGCCAGGCAAAGCTGAAATTTTTGCTGACGCGACCGAAGCAGCCGCAACTAATGTCGAGGCCGCGCGCTTTGGCGATCAGCGATGCGGCGAGGAAGACGCCCATGAGTATGGATAAGATCGACAATCCACCGAGATAAAGGCGACGGAGGATGAGCGCGAGTCCGCAAAAAATTTCCAGCCACGGCAGAAAAAAGGCGAGCCGGACGCCGATCGACCACGGAAGAATTTTGTAGTTATCGATGTCGCGCGCGAATTGGATCGGGTCGATGACTTTGAGAACTCCGGCGTAGATGAACAATCCGCCCACGATAAGATCGACAATGCGCCATGCGATCTTCATTTGTTTTTCTTCTGCCATTCTTCCCAGCCGCCTTGCAGGACGCGGATGTCGTTAGGCAATTTTGCTTCGTCGCGCAGACGGCGCGCGACCTCCTCGGCCAGATTGCAGCTGGCGGCGCTGCAGTAGACGACAATCTTTTTCTCCGGCGACCAATGCGCGAGAAATTGCGGGAGCAAATCGTTCCAGCGATCTTCGTTCAGCAAAATTGCGTTCGGAATGTGATCGGCTGCGAATTCGTTGTCCGGGCGAGCATCGACCCACATCGCGTTCTCGCCCCAGCTTCGCGCAAGATCGACATCGACAGTCTGGCCGCTCGTTAGGCGGGATTGCCACGGAACTTTGCCGCGAAAATAAACGGCTTCGCCGATCGCGGGCAGGAATGCCAGCACGACGAGCAGCGCCGCCTGCCGCAAGGCGCGCGCGATCACATCAATGCGATGGCGTCGGTGAAGGCGCCGCCGCGGGCGGCGGGGTCGCGGTCACACTCACGTTCGCGTAATACGCTTGGGGCGCGGCCACATCCGGTGAGTCCGGCACGATGGTCAGCGTTCCGGCCATACCCTTGTCGGTGGACTTGGGTTGCACGCTCACTTTCCACTCACTGGCCCCGCTCGGCTCTACGCTCGTGGTGAATTCGGGATTCGACGGCGTGACCTTCACGTTCTTGACCACGAAATCCGAGCCGCCTTTGATGTTAATCGTTTTCGGTTTCGGTTCTTCGCCGCCTTTCCAAAACACGAATGTCGGATTGACTGTGAGCATCTGCGGCAAGATCGCCTTCAAAGTCAGGGTCGTGTTCGGACTTTTCGGATCGTCCGTCACCACCGCAACGGTTTTCATCTGAAGCCCGGTGCGACCGCCGATGTTGAATGTGGCGGTGATTTCGCCCTTTTCGCCGGGCGGCACTTCGGTTTTCTGCGTCTGGGCCGTGGTGCAACCGCACGAGGCGTGCACAGATTTAAAATGGACCGGCGTCTTGCCGATGTTTTCGTATTTAAAATGCGCGACCGCCTGCTTGTCGTTAGGCTTGGGATGCAGCTCGATCTGCGTTTGCTCCCACTTCAATTCCGCGCGCGCGCCGGCGCAGAGAAAGATCGACAAGGTGATTCCGCAGAGAGTTGTTTTCATGTTTTGGAATAGTGGCTCTTAATATAATCGGCGACCGCATCTCGCCAAGGGCGCGGTGCGCCGCCGGCGAGCTTTTTGTATTTCTCCGTGGACAACACTGAATAAACCGGCCGGCGCGCCACGAAGTTTTTCATGTTCTCCATTTTCACCGGCGCGACCGTTTTCGCTTTCACGTTCACGCCGAACTTATGGCAACAATCGAGCGCGTGTTGCGCGTAGGATTGCCAGCTGCATTCGCCGCTGTTGCAAAAGTGCAGAATTCCGCCCGGAACATTGCTATCGAACAATCGCGGCAACATTTCGGCGATGTCCATCGTATAAGTGGGGAGGGAGAACTTGTCTGCCACCGCTTCGATCTCCTCGGTTTCCATCGCGCGCCGGATCACTCCATCGATGAAACTCGGACGATCCGGACCGAATACCCACGAGACGCGCACAATAAGATGTCGATCTTGCACGCCCAGGACCGATTCTTCGCCGGCGCGCTTGGATGCGCCGTAAATACTGATCGGCTTGGCGACATCGTCTTCCGTATAGGGCTCGCGTTTTTCGCCATCGAAAACGTAATCGGTGCTGAAGTGAATCAGCCTCGCGTTCTTGTCGCGACAAACCCGCGCCAAAACCTGCGGCGCTTCCGTGTTGATGCGGAAGGCGCGGTCTGGTTCCTTTTCGCAAAGATCGACATCGGTGAGTCCGGCGGCGTTGATGAGCACGTCGAACTTCAAGCGGTCGAGGCACGCGTGGATCTCGCCGATGTTGCCAATGTCGAGAGCGTCGTGATTGAAACCGGTGACGTCGAATTTCCCGGTCAGCGCGCGCGCTAATGCGGCGCCGAGCCTGCCACCAGAGCCGATGATGACGATCTTCATTGGTCTCACTGAATCTGCCGCCAGAGAGGCAGCAGCTACAACCTTTTTCGGTTAGGGCAACATCCGCACGCGATAAAATGCCTGCGATTCCGCGCCCGCTGTTGGATCGACAATCGACGCCGGGCCCGTCGTGCTCGCGGTGAAATCGGAAACACCAGCGATGCTTTGCCAGTTCGGATCCGACATGTCGATCTTGCGCTCGAGCCGATAGGTCAGGCCTTGCACCGCATAAAAGCTAACACTGAATCCGTTGACGTCGTTCGTTAGGCCGAGCGTGCGGACAAGCGCGCCATCGACTGCGGCTTTGATGTCGAGGCGACCGTAACCAAAAGTGTTGTTAGGCGACGCTGTCGGCAGATCGCACGTGCTGCCAGTGAGATGAACGGCGGTGCTGTTGAGAATCGATTCGGTGCGCGCAACATCGTGGCGCAATGCTGGCTGCGCCGACCATAATAATGCGATCGCGCCCGCGACGTGCGGCGTCGCCATCGACGTGCCACTCATGGTCCCGTATGCGTTTGTCGAAGTTCGAAGGCATGAAAACGTACTCGTTCCCGGAGCGCAAAGATCCGGCTTCATTCGTAAACTGTTGTCGGCAGTGACGGGTCCGCGACTGCTAAACGATGCGATCGTGTCCGCACCCGTATTCAATGCGCCAATGGAATACGCAGCATCGTAAAGTCCGGGCTCATCGCTCACGGTCGTGCATCCTGGTCCGCCGTTTCCGGCTGCGGCGACAAACACGATGCCCGCTGCGCGTTGCGCTTCGACTGCAGCTTGCATCAGGCTACTCGGACAACCTTCACTCGACGGACAACCCCACGAATTGGTCGATAGATCGGGCGCTTTGCTGGCGTCGCCCTGGTTTTTGTCGCCGCCGAGCGGATATGGCGCGAGGAAAAATTCCATGCACTCGATGTAACGCGTGGGCGTCCCGTTGTTCGCATCCATGTTTCGACAACCGATCCATTTTGCGCCCGGCGCCATGCCGATCTGATTCGCGCCGCCATCATCACCGATCGCCGTGCCCATCGTGTGCGTGCCGTGGCCCCAATCGTCGCACGGCGTTGTCGAATCATGTCCGCAGGAATTCGCGGTCGCATTTTCGTGAACGCTGTCGTGCCAATTGTAATTGTGGTCTGCGCTCGTGCCGTTCCAGCCGCGATAATGATTCTTCAGCGCGTCGTGATCCCACCGATAACCGGTATCCGCGCCGGCGACCACGATTCCCTGGCCCGTGTAACCCATTTTCCAAACGTCGGGCGCGCGTGTGTAAGTGATGCCGGTCGGGATCCAGTCCACTGCGTCCGGCGACATTGTCGATCTTGCAGGCGTCGTCGGCTCGACCGCGTTTTTGATTTCTGGATTCGCCTCGATCCGCAAAACATCCGCGCGCCGCGCGATTAGTTGCGCGAGAGCGAATGGCGCTTTCACCCAAATCGCGTTCACGATGTAAAACGCGCGGTGTTCAACATGTCGATCTTGCAACCACTTCAGCAACGGCGCCTGGGCCGATTGCGCCTTGTTCCAAAGCGCATCGCGAACGAACCGGCCTTTCTCCGTCTTCGTGCGCAACGACTTTGCGCCGCGCAAGTCCGCTTGATCGCCAAGCACGACGAGAAATTCCATCGGCTGTAATTCGGCCGCATGCGCGGAGAGCCACGGCGAAATTTTGCTGAGCGCGGCTTGTGACGAAACGCGCGGTGAGGCCGCCTTTACGCTCAGGATGGCCAGACCAAGACCGATCACACACAGAGACAAACTCAAAATCGGGCGTGAATTACCGGCGTCCGGTAGGAGACGTTTTCGCACGAGGCACAGGATACAATTAACCGAAAATACGGAACAGCATTAATACCGGCCCGCGCGCTCGAGCAGCGGCTGCCACCACGATTGATTGTCGATGTACCACTGAATCGTTTCGGCCAGCCCGCTTTGAAAATCTTTGCGCGGTTTCCAGTTCAATTCGCGCTGGGCGAAACTGGAATCGATGGCGTAGCGGCGGTCGTGACCAAGGCGATCTTCCACAAATGAAATGAGACTTTCCGGTTTGCCTAACTGTTTCAAAATCATCTTCACAAGATCGACATTCACCATTTCGTTGCCGCCGCCGAAATTGTAGGTGGCGCCCGGTTTGCCTTCGAACAATGCCGCCACCACTCCCGCGCAATGATCTTCGACATGAATCCAATCGCGCACATTCTTTCCATCGCCATAAACCGGCAGCGGCTCGTCGCGCAGCGCTTTGATGATCATGAGTGGAATGAGTTTTTCGGGAAATTGATACGGTCCGTAGTTGTTCGAGCAGCGCGTCACGATCACTTCCTGTCCGTAAGTTTTGTGACATGCGAGCGCGAGCAGATCGGCGCCCGCCTTGCTCGAGGAGTAGGGCGAGCTCGGTTCGAGCGGCGATTGCTCGGTAAACTTCCCGGTTTCGCCTAACGAACCGTAAACTTCATCCGTCGAAATCTGGACGAATCCCTGCACGCCATGTCGCCGCGCGCCATCCAGCAGCACACTCGTGCCGATTACATTCGTGTGAATGAAATTCGCCGGATCGTTGATGCTTCGATCGACATGCGATTCCGCCGCGAAATTGATGACGGCGTAGAATTGGTGCTCGGTCATGAGCGCGTCCATCGCGTCGGCATTCGCGATGTCGGCTTTGAAAAATTCGTAACGTTCGCCAAATTCCTCGACCACGCCCGCGAGGTTCGCGGGATTCCCGGCGTAAGTTAATACATCCACATTGGTCACGAGCGCCGGCTTGTAATGTTGCAGAACGTAGCGAATAAAGTTGCTCCCGATGAATCCGCAGCCGCCGGTCACCAATAGTCGCACGACGCCAGATAACAGCGGCGTCGCGGGCGCGCTAGCGGATTTTCCGATGCTGCGCGCGAAGATCGACAATTACAAAACGACGTTCGCGCAAATGGATTGGACGCCGTGGTTGATCGTCGGCCTCGGCGCGCTTTTGCGGATTTTATTTCTCGGAATCAAACCGCCGCACTTCGACGAAGGCATCAACGGCTGGTTCGTCGACGCGCACATCGTGAAGCAGGGCTTCTATCGCTACGACCCGACGAATTATCACGGGCCTCTCCACTTCTACGTGCTCTTCCTTTTCAAATGTCTCTTCGGCCGAAATATCTGGGCCCTGCGCATGCCGGTCGTGATCGTGAGCACGATCTGCATCTGGCTCGCCCTCAAATTCGAGCCGTTCGTTAGTCGCAACGTCGCTCGTCTGGCCGCGCTCGCCATGGCCGTCTCGCCCGCGTTCGTTTTCTACGGGCGCTATTCCATTCACGAAGCGTGGCTCTTGATGTTCTCGATGTTGTTCGTGTTCGGTTTGTTCGGACTCTGGCGGGTTGGGACCGTGAATTATCTCTGGTGCGTCGGGATGGGCGTGGCCGGAATGATCCTAACGAAAGAGACCTACATCATTCACATCGGTTGCGCGCTCATCGCAATTCCGGTTCTGCAACTTTCGGCGAAGCTCAATCCCTTGCCCGACGCGAAATGGGTGAAACAAAAATGGGACTATGTCGATCTTGCCGTAATCACTTTCGTCGGCGTCGCGCTCATCGTGTTTTTCTATTCCGGCACGTTCTTTCACTGGAACGGCGTGAAAGACATATTCATGGCTTACAAACCATGGTTCGAAACCGGCAGCGAAGGTCACGGCCACGACAAGCCGTGGCACTACTGGCTTAAACTCATTGCGCGCTACGAATGGCCGGTGCTGCTCGGACTCATCGCCTGCGTTTTCTGTCAGCAACTCAAAAATTTTAGCCTTCGTTATCTCGCCATCTACGGCGTCGGCACCCTCGCGGTTTACAGCTACGTCCATTACAAGACGCCGTGGTGCATCATCAGTATCGTCTGGCCGTTTCTTTTTCTTTTCGGCGCGGTCCCGTTTCTTGTGCCTAACAAGCGGCTGGCAAATCTCGCGCTCAGCGCCCTCCTCGTCGCGTCGTTCATCGCTTCGATTCGGCTGAATTATTTCCGCTGCACCACTGACACCGAACCGTACGTTTACGTGCAAACTTACAACGACGTTTGGAAACTGACCGAGCCGCTGCTCACGCTGGCGAAGCGCAACCCGATCAATTATCACCTCGTTGGCCATCTCGTTAGGCAAAGTTCGTATCCGTTGCCCTGGATGCTCGGCGATTTTCCGAACGTCGGTTATTACGAGCACGAAAACCTTCCCGCAAAAGTCGATGCCGATTTTCTTCTCGTGCAGGAGGACAAGATCGACAAGGTGGAAGCGAAGTTGACCGAATCCTATTTCACCGCGCCGCTGCGCATCCGCGCCTATCAGGACACGTCGAAGCTTTACTTAAACGCCAAACGTTTCGCCGAATTCTTCCCCGGTCGACAACCGGATTTCGTTGGCGGTCAACGCACGCATGAATAACGAGGTGGATCGAGCGCTCCGTCGCTCGATGTCAATAACGGGCGGCCGAGGGCCGCAAACATTTCGTCATCGTCCGCGGAGCGGCCGATCCACCTCATGCGCGCATTAGCCGCGGGATTGATCTTCGTTAACGCCGCCACCGTTTGCGGTTTGCTTGTCGGCATGGCGGGCGGGGGATTGCAGCCGCTCATTGCCGGATTCGCCATCATCTTCGGACTGCTCGCCGCCATCGCCACTTACCTAACGACGAATGATGCGCCGGCTCCGCGCAAGATCGACAACGGCGCGCCCGAACGTTACGCGCGGATCGAGCTTTGTTTTCTCGGCTTCGTCTTCGCCATCTTCGCTTTTCGTTCGTTCCTCTGGCTCTACTACATGGAGGGTGGCGAATGGAAAATTCAATCGCCTAACAACCTCGGCGATCTTGCGCTGCACATCACTTACATCAAAAATTTCGCGAACGGCGTTCATCTCTGGCCCGATAATCCCATCTACATCGCGAGCAAGATGCGTTATCCGGCCGGCGTCGATCTCTTCAACGCGCTCCTCGTATTGTTACATGTCGATCTTGCGCAAAGCCTCGTCTGGGTCGGGCTACTCGGTTCGTTAGCCACGTTCTACGCGCTCTGGCGTTGGGGCGGCGAATTCGTCATCGCCGGATTTCTTTTCAACGGCGGCGTCGTCGGTTTCCAATTACTGCGCACGTTTGCCTTCGAAGATTACCAGGGCAAACCGGACATCGCCTGGAAAAGCATTCCGCTTTCCATGTTCGTGACGCAACGCGGCTGGCTTTACGCCATTCCCGTCGGCCTGCTCCTGCTCTGGCATTGGCGAAAATATTTTTGGCCTAACGAAGATCGACAAAATCGCCCGTCCGGCTCGGACCGTCCTGCACTTCCATTCGCGGTCGAGCTCGCGCTCTACGCCACGCTCCCGCTCTTTCATGTCCACACCTTCCTCGCGCTCTCCTGCGTTCTCGTTTTCCTTTTCGCCGGCGGCGACAACGCGGTCCGCCGTCACATCGCTGTGCTCATCGCCGCCGCATTTATCCCCGCGACATTCTTCGTCTGGCTCGTGAGCGACAATTTCCACGCCGGTTCCATGCTGCAATGGCATCCCGGCTGGGTGCGCAACGATCACACCTTCGGTCGCTCGTCATTCCTCAATTTCTGGTTCGTCAATTTCGGAATTCTTCTCCCGCTCGTGCTCGTCCTCGTCGGCATTCGTATCGCGCGATTTTGGAAACAGGAGCTCAAACCGGGCGAAAAATTCCCGGAAGAAATCGCGTTCCTGCTTCCGGCGATTGCGATTTTTCTCGCAGGCATACTTTTCAAATTCGCGCCCTGGGAGTGGGACAATCTCAAACTCATGATCTGGGCTTATTTTCTCGTGCTCCCGTTTTTGTGGTCGCATTTGATTCGGCAATGGTCGGAGCCGGTGCGTGTGGGCGTTTGCATCGCGCTCTTTGGTTCCGGATTCGTTAGTCTTTTCGGCGGGCTCGCGGAAGGGAAAGATGGATTTGGCATCGCCAACCGCGGCGAAGTCGATGGCGTCGGCGCGGGCGTGAGCGTGTTACCGGTGGAAGCGCGTTTCGCCAGTCATCCTACTTACAATCATCCGTTGCTCCTGAACGGCCGGAAAGTTGTCATGGGTTATCCCGGGCATCTTTGGACGCAGGGATTTGAATACAACAAAGTCGAAGGCGCTTTGCGCAATCTCATGAACGGCGCGTCCAATTGGCGGGAATCGGCTCGCGCGCTCGGAGTGCGTTATCTCTTTTGGGGACGCGAGGAAAAATCCAGTTACGGCACGAGCACGCGGCCGTGGGAAGCGGTCGCGCCGATCGTTTCCTCGGGCGACTGGGGGACCATCTACGATCTCGACGCGCTCGAGCCGAATGCGCCGCGCTCGTTAGGCGAAAAATCTAGGTAGATGTCGATCTTAGCGCGTTGAGCACGAGCTGCCCGCGCGCGACCACCGTTTCATCGACCGTCGCTTCGACATCGAATTGAAGCAGATCGTCCACTTGGCCGACTTTGGTTGCGCGCAATTTGATCCGTTCGTTAGGGCGGACCGCGCGAAAAAATTTCATCTGCCGAATAGCGGACAACAGAAACTTTGGCTTCGACGATGTCGATCTTGCATCAGCCGCGGCGATACCGGCAGTCTGCGCGAGCGCTTCGGTCAGGATCACGCCGGGCACGAGCGGATTCCCGGGAAAATGTCCGGCAAACATCGGCTCGTTAGGCTCGAACCATGTTTCGCATTCGGCCGCGACGCCCGGGTCGCGTTTCAGCACGCGCTTAACAAATACGAATGGCGGCCGATGCGGCAGGCCAAGATCGACATCTTCTTCGTCAGGCAATTTCGTTAGCCGTTGACGAAATACGCGAACTTCCAGCTGCCGTTGATGCGGCGAATCCCGGCGCGGTAGCCATCGTAGTGCAACGATTTGTCGGCGAATTGCGGCGGCGCAACCATGTAACCGTCGTCCCCGGCCACGAATTTCTCGGCCAGAATTCCCTCGATCTCGGGCCAGAGATTTTGCTCGTCCCAATACTTGAACACGCCTTCGCCTTCGAGCGGCGGACTCAATTGATAACCAAAATTTGGTGTCATCATTTGCGCGATCGAGCTCACGTCGTGCGCGGCCACCGCTTTCTGGAGGCGGCCGATGAACGCGTCGAAATCCATGTCGCCCGCCTCGTGCCGCAGCTCCGCTTGCGTTTTCTTCTGCAGCGCTTCCTTCTTCGCTTTTTGCTGTGACGTTTGGCAACCGGTCAAGGCGAGGACGAACGCGAGCAGCAGAGGGGTGACGAATCTCATCGGCTGTAGGATGAGCAGTTGTCTCACGAATTCAAGACCCGGCGTCGCTTTACTTGATGCGGATGTTTAATGAAGACCCAGTAAAACGCATTCGTAAGATCGACAAGTGAGGCTGGGGGACTCGTTAGGCGTAATGGGCCGGTGCGCAGCCCGCGAAAAATATTTTCCACCGTCAATTCTGCCGGCCGCGGCATGGACGTGTAATGCTCGCCGAACGCGTAGAGCCGGTGCGCATCGGACGTCGCAATCAGCGGTTTGTGAAATCTTCTCGCGACCCGCGCGGCGCGCCGGTTCGGATTGAAAAGCCATTTGTGAAAATGACAAACCTCGATCGCGTCGAAGCAATCGATCTCGTCGATCAAACGCGGACCGATCGAGCCGCCGAGGACGTAGAACGGATGCGGCGCGAAAATGAAAATGGATTCGCCGCGCCGTGCTCGGAGCGCGCGCAGCTCCGCGAACGTGCGAAGATCGACAATTTCATTCGGCCGCACATTCAAAATGATCACGTCCGCGCCTTCGAGCCGCATCTCCGCCGCCGGAATGAGCAGGATGCCCATTCGCCGCGCCTCTTCGAAAACTTCGGCGCGATCGAACACGGCGTCGTGCAAAGTGATTGCAAGCACGCCGAAGCCTAACGACTGCGCCTTTTCGAGAAGTTGATGCGCGGAGTAATCGATGACGTCTTTCGGATCGTCCAGCGTATGAATGTGCAGATCGACTTTGATCCAGTCCTCGTCGCGCAAGATCGACATCTACTCGCAACTTAAGCGCGCGGCGTGCCGCGACAAAGCGCTTGCGGGCCAAGATCGACAATTTACTTTAAGCGGCGCACTCGCTCGGGTGGTGGAATGGCAGACACGTACGTTTGAGGGGCGTATGCCGAAAGGCGTAGGGGTTCAAGTCCCCTCCCGAGCACCATCAACTTTCGTCATTCCGTGCGCAGCGCCGTGATCGGATTCACGTAAGTCGCGCGCCTTGCCGGCAGGAAACAGGCGAGCAAGGCCGCCGCCGCGAGCAGAAGACTGGAAGTGATGAGCGCGAATGGATCGGTCGGCGTGACGCCGTACAGAATCTGGGCGAGCACGCGGCCGGCGCCTAACGAAAGCAAAACTCCCACGGCAACCGCGAAGGCGGTTTGCAACGCGCCCTGACGCATGATCAATGCGAAAACATCTTTGCGATGCGCGCCGAGCGCCATGCGTATTCCGATTTCGCGAGTGCGACACGCGACCGCGTAAGCTTTCACGCCGTAAACGCCAACGACGGCGAGCAGGAGCGCGATCATCCCGAAGGCGCCGAACAAGGTTGCGCCCAGCCTAACGATCCACAATCCGACGCAGCGATCGAGAAGATCGACATAGGGCGACATATCGATGATGGGCAGGTCGGGATCGACGCCGCGCAACATCGTGCGCACGGTCGGGATCATGCCGGCGACGGATTGTCGATCTTGCGTACCGAGGCGGACGTGGAAAAAGACGTCGCCGGTATAGCCCTGCGCGAAGGGCACAAACAATCGGGCCAGCGGAGTGTCGTTGTTCACATCATGCCGATGTGTGTTTACGATGCCGACAATTTCGATGTCGTTAGGCGAACCGTCGCGCGGCGGAATGGTGTAACGCAAATGCTGACCGACCGCGTCTTCGTTCGGAAAAATTTTCTTGGCCAGCTCCTCGTCGATGATTCCGATGCGACGGCCGTCTTTATCTTCGACCTCAGCCTGGGTGAAATCGCGGCCGCGCAGAATCTTTACGCCGATCGATTCGAAATATCCGGGCGTTGTCGCGGTCCAGAGCGCGGTCACACCGGGATCGGCTGCTTTCGGATCATTCGACAATGTCGATCTTGTCGACATGACGCGGCGTGTGTTGGTGAAATTCCCGTAGGGCAACATGGTGCCGACGCCGACCGCTTTGACGCCGGGCAGTTCGCGCGCGCGTTGAATGAGGTTGAAAATTTCGCGGCGCGCATCCACCGGTTCTTTTTTCACCAAAGTGAAATCCATTTCCGTGACGAGATCGCCCGCGGCGACGAATCCCGGATTCAATCCGGCGGCTTTGATCGCGCCGCGAAAAAATAATCCGGCCGCGAAAAGCAACATGAGCGAGAGCGCGATCTGCGCCATGACCGAAATGTGACGCGGCGCGAAGAACCGGCTGAAACGTCCGACGCGCGCCGGTTCGCCGACTTGTTGTTTCAAATCGTTAACGAGATCGGCCTTGGTCGCTTTCAACGCCGGTCCGAGACTAAAGAGCACGGTTGCGAGCAAACAAAAGACGAACGTGACCGAGAGCACCGTCACATCCGGTGTAAGATCGACAATGAAGGAGAAGTTCACGTTGTTGAGCAATCCGGCGAGCGAGTGAAGCAGCAGATTATCGCACCACACACTCATGACGAGGCCGACCACGCCGCCGCAAACGGCAAGCAGTAAACCTTCGGCGAGCAATTGCCTAACGATGCGCCAGCGTGACGCGCCGAGCGCGAGGCGGAGCGCAATTTCTTTCGAGCGCGCCGTGCCGCGCGCGAGGAGCATGTTCGCAAGATTCAAACACGCGATGAGCAAAACCGCGCCCGCCATGGCCATGAGCAGCGTGCCGATCAATGCGATCGGACCGTCATCTTCCGGAGATGTGCTCAAACTGAAGCGCGACGGTTTTTGCACCTGCACTTCACGCTGAAATTCGGCGTCGGTCTGCATGGCGTTGAATCGCTGCGACACCACCGGCAGACGCGATTTCGCATTGTCGATCGTTAGGCCGGAACGCATGCGGCCGACGAGGTTGAGACAATAATTTTTCGGATTGTTCATGTCGTGCATGTTTTCCGAATCGCCGAAGGCGGAGCCGAGTTGCGCGCGCATTCCGAACGGCACCCAGACGTCGGGCGAGATCAACGCGCTCGCGCCGCAAAATCCTTCCGGTGAAATGCCGATGACGGTGTAAGGCTGGCCGTTTATCTGCAAGGTGCTGCCGACAAAATCCGCGCGGCCGCCCTGGCGTTTCCAAAATCCGTAACTCGCCACGATGACCGGAATGTTCGCGTTCGGTTTCGATTCTTCGGCGTTGTAAAAGCGCCCGCGAAACGGCTGCGCGCCCATCAACGAAAAATAATTTTCCGAAGTGATGAAGGCGAAGCTGCGTCGCATTTCGTGATCGCGCCCGATGCCGGCGACGGCGAACTCAAGCGCGGCAAGATCGACAAAAACTTCGCCGCTGTTTGCGCGCAGGTCGCGAAATTCATTATAGGAAAACTGGCGGTAATCATGGTTCGCGTTCTGGCGGCAATTGAAAACGTTCACCACTTCGTTAGGCCGCACCGGCACCATCGGATGCAGCACCACGCTATTGATGAGCGCGAAAATCGCGGAGTTCACTCCAATGGCGAGTGCGAGCGTAAGAATGGCAACGGCGGTGAATCCCGGCGCTTTGACCAATTGGCGCACCGCAAACCTGAAATCTTGCATCATGAGAACCTCGCTTTGTTTTCATTGAGATGCGGCCAGCGACGAATTTGGATTCAAAGATAAATTTTGAAATAGCATTGCCGTGACTGGCGTCGGTAAGGTCGATCCCGCTATGACCGGACAAGATCGACATCTACTCATTAAAATCTAACCTCGCTCGTTATGCCCGAACCGACTCAACCTCCGCCGCCGCTGCCGAAAACGCAGCCGTCATTTACGAAACGCAATTCGACCATTCTCAAATTGCTCGGGGTCGGCGCGCTCGTGCTCATCTTGTTGATTCCGCTTTTGATGATTACGGGTGTCTTGAACGACCGATTGACGCGGCGAAATGAAGCCGTCGCCGACATCACCTCGTCCTGGGGCAAAGAACAGAATGTCGTCGGCCCCGTCCTCGGTATTCCGTACACCTATCGTTACAAAACGGTGAAGGAAATTCCGTTAGGCGGCGACAAGGTGGAGCGGCGTGAAGTCGAGGAAACGGCGCTCGCGAATGCCTATTTTTTGCCGGAGACATTGAACATCAACGGCGACGTCCAAACGCAAACGTTGCATCGCGGGATTTACGACGCGGCCGTTTTTCGCGCGAACGTGACGTTGACTGGAAAATTTGCGCCGCCCGATTTTGGCGCGCTCAAGATCGACATGAAGGATGTGCAATGGAAAGACGCGTTCGTCACCTTCGCGCTCAACGACATGCGTGGAACGCGTGAAGGCATCGCGCTGGATTGGGGCGGAATAAAGCGGCCGCTGCTGCCGGGATCACAAGTGCCCGGTTACACCACCGGGGCCACGGCAATGCTCGCGAACGACAAACCAATCAGTGCGCCGGTCGATTTTTCCATCGCACTCGATTTCAATGGCAGCGAGGGAATTTATTTCGCGCCGTTCGGGGTGAAAAACGAAGCGACCTTGAAATCGAACTGGCCCGATCCCGGATTTCGCGGCGCATTTCTGCCGGCGTCCCGCAACGTGCGTGCGGACGGCTTCGATGCGAACTGGAAAGTTTCCTATTACGGCCGCGATTATCCGCAGCAATGGACCAGTCGCGCGGGCAACGAGCGTTTTAATTTGCAATCGGTCACCGGTTCGCGTTTCGGCGCGGAGTTCTTGTCGATCTTAGACGCGTATCGCTACGTCGAGCGTTCGATCAAGTACGGCGTGCTCTTTCTCGTTTTAGTTTTCACCACCTTCTTTTTGTTTGAAGTGACCGCTCGCCAGAAAATTCACCCGTTCCAATATCTCATGGTCGGAGCCGCGCTCTGTTTGTTTTATCTGCTGTTGTTGTCGATCTCGGAGTTCGTCGGCTTCGGTTACGCATATCTCATCGCGGCCGTGGTATCGACTCTGTTGATCACATGGTATTGCCGCTACTTTCTCGGCGGCGGCGTGCGCACCTTCATGATCGGCGCCGGACTCGCCGGCGTTTACGGATTTCTCTACATCACGCTGCGACAACAAGACTACGCATTACTCATGGGTGCGATCGCGCTCTTCGTCTTGCTCGCGGTCGTGATGTACGTCACGCGCAAAATCGATTGGTACGCGCGCGACGCCGGAATGTAATTGTCGATCTTGCGCGAACCTTAAAATTTGAGCGTGATTTGCAGGCCGGCGACATGCTGCCCTTCCTCGTGCGGGTCTTGATGGGTGAAGCTGTATTGCACCTTCGTCTGCAAATAATTGGTGAAGCGATAGCCGACGGCGAGATCGACGCGCGAAGTGTCGTTACCCCATTGCACGCGCTCGGTCCCGTCGCGCACGTCGCCGAATAATTCCTGGTTCCAACGCACCGCCGCGAAAAGCTGCGGTGTGATTTTATATTTCGCTTCCAGGTAATAGGCGAAAATATCGGCGTTGCCGATGCGCGGAACTTGAAAGCGCGCCTCGTAAAATTCGGCCCAGAACTGCCAATGATGCCAGGCAAAGGCGATATCTTGTCCAAGCAGCAGCTCGCGATAATCGCCGATGCTGCGATTCAGCGGCAAACTTTCCGCCGCCTCAGCGCTCAAATAAGGACCGCCACTGGCCGAGACGCCGAAATTCCACATTTCGTTAGGCCGAAAGCCGGCGCGCCCGCTGAAGGTCGGATGCTCGAAGCCCCGCTCGGTCGCGTCCCAATATTCGGGACGGGAGGAGAGCGACGCGTTCTTGATTTCGGCCGCGTAATCAAAGCGATCGATCGTTCCGGTAACGGCTAACCCGGTCGCGTAACTTGGGCCCCAAATCATCGGCAGCCGGTAGTACTTGTCGATGTACCCGTTGTTGTAACCGTATTCGTTAGGCACGTGCGCCCAGTACAACAGATCGTCCACGTCTTCGGGCGCTTCTTCGTCCCAAATGCCGGTGAGATTTTCATACAAGAGCGGCGCGTTAATGAATGGATTCTCCCACGATAAATGCCGCGGCACCCAATTGCCGACCACGGTCGCGAATTTTCCGATCTGGAAATTGATCCGCGAATTATCGAGTGGCGTGTAGCGAAGAAAATATTCGTCGGCGCGAGCTTCCGCCCCTTCATCGGAGGGATCGAAACCGCGATCGACCCGCGCCTGCACGAAGAGATAAATGTGACGCGTCCACTGCGCGTCGAGGAAGATCGACAATCGCGGATTGAAGAGCCATTGATTGCCCGTGAAGATCAATCCCGGCGGCGGTTGATCGAGGTAATACGTTTCAAGATCGACAAGTCCGCTCAACTGCACTTGCAGCTGCAATTTCGCATCGCGAAACAGGAGCGCGTCGTTGACGCGGTCGAACAAATCCGCGCGCGCGTTGCAGACAAACGCGAGCGCGAGAACAAGGATGAATTTGTTAGGCCGCATGGAGCAACTTGTCGATCGTCCGCCGCAGGCCATCGGCCGTGATCGGTTTGTTCAGAACAACATCGACGTCGTCCGGCTGCGCGCCGGTCGCTTCAATCATCGCGCCGAAGCCGGTGAGCATGATCACGGGAATGTCGGCGTTGTGTTGCTTCATGAAACGCGCGGTCTGCTCGCCGCTCATTTCCGGCATCGCGCGATCGAGCACGACGAGATCAAACGGCCGCCGGCGGAATTTTTCGAGCGCTTCGCGTCCGCTCGCCGCGGTCGAGACCTGATGTCCGTCGCATCGCAAGTAAGTGCTGACGACTTCGCGAATGCGCGGCTCGTCATCGACCACGAGCACGCTCAGCGATGAAGATGTCGATCTTTCATCCGACTTCGCGACTGCTTCTGAAATGGGCGCTTCGGCCGCCAGCGGCAAACGAATGATAAAGGTCGTGCCTTGTCCGGGAGTCGATTGAATATCGAGCTCGCCGCGATGGCGTTCGATGATTCCGTAAACCATCGACAAACCAAGACCGGTGCCGCGCTCGCCTTTGGTCGAAAAAAACGGTTCGAGGCAACGTTGCCTAACGGCTTCGGTCATGCCGGTGCCGCTGTCGCGCACTTTGATCACCGCGCGTTTGTTCTCGACCGAAATTTCGAGCGCGATCTCTCCGCCATCGGGCATGGCGTCGACGGCGTTGAAAATTAAATTCGTGAGCACTTCACGCAGGGCCGATTCTTCGCCTGCGACAATCGGGAAGTCGGCGATGTTGGCGACAACGTCGATGGTCACGCCGTTGGCTTGCGCCTGGTGCCGCCACTTCGGCTCGGTCAAGGCGACCGCTTGCCTGACGATCTTGGCAAGATCGACAATCGGAAATTCTTCATTGCTCGCAGCCGGCCGGTAGAACTCACGAAGACGATGGACGACATCGGCCGCGTCCTGCGCGGACGTGCGCAACAACTCGAGACACTTTCGCGCTTCCACTTTGTCCGAGAGCATCGCGTCGTTCTTCAACAGCAAATCGGAGAAGCCGAGGATCGGCATGAGCGTGTTATTGAAATCGTGCGCGATGCCGCTGGCCATTTGCCCGATTGCGCTCAAACGTTCCTGTTGGATCACCTGTTGTTGCGTGGCCTTGAGATCGGCCAGCGCTTTTTCTAATTCGCGATTCGTTTGCACCAAATCGCGCTCCGCTTTTTTTCGCCGGGTCAGATTTTCAACCGAGCCGGCAACGATTTTATCAACCGGCTTGGAAAGTTCGCGCGCGAGAAACAAACTCGCGCCCGCGCCGCCTAACAAGACCACCGCGCCGAGCGCGATAATTTTCCAGCGCAGGGTTTGTTCTTTGCGAATCGAAGCGGCGAGGGGATACAAACAAATCTCGTAGGCGGAAGTGAGTTGCGTTTGCGGATCGAGCTCCTGGTAAAAGAGCAAATGCGGACCGCTCGCAAGATCGACAACGAAATGTCCGGCCGATTGCGTGGACATCGCCGCGGCGATGCGTTGCCCGAGCAGATGTCGATCCGGCGCGGTGAGCTGATCGATGTAGAGATGTCGATAAAGCCAAATACCGCTTTTGATGTCGTCTTCCGATTCGGTCTCGCTCGCGCTAACGTCCTCCAGCGGGAAACCAATCGCGAGCGCGCCAAGGGTGCGTCCGTCCCAATCGCGAATTTTGCTCAAGACAACTTCGCGCAACGAGCTGCGTTCTTCGCGGCGGTTTAACGCGATAAAGCCAACGCTCTGGTCGTCCACCTGACTCAGGGTGCGGCCAATCGAATCAAGCGCATCATGCAATTGTTCCTCATCATTCAATCCCGCGGGTTGAGTTCCCGGCGGCAAAATCTGGCCTTCGCGATCGAGAAAACGAAAAAAGGAAACGCGATCACTGCGACTATCGCGGGCGTCGAAAAGGCCGCGCAGTTCGGTGAGCGCGTTTTGGTAGAGGTCGTCGATCTCGCGTTCTTCGAGCGCCGCGCGCAAACGCACCGATTGCGACAGGGTGCGGCAACGTTCGCGAATGGCGCGGGAGCGTTCTTCCTGCATCGCGAGAAAGGAGCGCACGCGATTTTGAAATTGATCGTCGAGCGCGCGTTGCTGGTTTTGGCGAAGATTTTTTTCGGCCAGGAACAAAGTCGCGCCAGTGATGGTGACGACGACGAACATGAGCGCGAGCATGAGCTTGGCCCGAAAGCTCAAGGCCTTCGTTAGGCCGAGGGGGGAAACCATCGTCATCGCTTATTTGCGCGGAAGATCGACATGTACTGTTCCGCCATCTTTCAAATCGACCGGCACCGAACGCACATCGGCTTCGTTGATCCACGCCTTGAGGTCGTAATGTCCCGCCGGAAGATGTTCGAGCCGGTAACGTCCAGCCGTGTCGGTCTTGGTGAAGTAGGGCGTTTCCAGAACCAAAATGATTCCGCGCATGCGATCGTGGATTTCGCAATGCACCGTGACCACGCCCGGTTTATCGAACACGATCGTGCTCGGCTTTTCGCCCTTGCGGAAGCGGCCGAGATCGAACCGTTTCGTTTTCGAATACGAAAAGACGTTGTGGTAGGTGTCGTCGAGGTTCGGGAACTCGACCACGCCGCCGACGCGGACCGCGACGAGGTCCGGCGAGAACAACATGTTTTTCTGCGACATCTGCGCCGGGGCCTTCGCGGTCGCTTCGGCGCCGGTGAAATTACCTTCCAGATAAACAACGGCCGACGGCGGGTTGCTCGGAGTCAGCGGCGCTTCGACCGTCGTTTGGTAGCGCGCGCTCAAGGTGCGCCCCATCTGCGGTGGAGGCAGCGTCACCAAGCCCTCGATCGTGGCGTCGGCGCGGACAAACGAGATCGCTGCCAGGCTGGCAAAGCAAAGGAGAACGCGCGCTTTCATGGGGCGAAACAGTGACAAAGCCAAAAAAGTGCCACCGCGCGCCCATAAACCATGGACGATCCGTTGTTTAACCGACGTTAGGCGCGGACTGACGTTAGGCTGCCACTAACGAGCCATGATCGACCGGCGTCGGAAACCCGCCGAATTTCGGATAAAGAAATTTCGCCGCGGGTGAAATGTCGCGAGTCAGGCCGCTGGCCGTGGTGAGCCCGCCGTCGCGCAGAGCTTGCAACGAATTCTCGAGCAGAAGCGTTCCGAATCCGCGATTACGATACTCGATCGAGATCGTGGGACCGGGCAAAAGGTTATTGTCGATCTTAGCGTCGGTCGATAACAGCGCCGCGCCGATGATGCGGCTGCCGTGACGCAAGGCCAGGCAGATTTTGGCGTCGTCGTTGAAAGCGCCGTCGAGCGCCGATTGCACGTTGCTCATCACTTCAGCGATGGCTGGGCTCCAGACCGGATCGAGCATGAAGGAGCTGGAGAAAACCTTGCGCAATCCAGGTTCGTCTTCGGCCGTGGCGCGAACGATTTGATAATGCTCGGGCAGGGCCGCGCATTCGCCGGAAAGATTTGCGAGGTCCCAGGTGAAACGCACCCAGCCGGTCGCTTTGCTTTGCCCGGAATAGAAGATGTCGATCTTGCGCGAAGTGGGAGTGGTGAAAGCTTTGATCCGATTCATACCCTGTGTCTCCTTGTTGAATCGCACGTCTTGGGACGCGTGTTCTGAATTAACGCCGCGCGCACGCAGGCGCAAGGGCCTTAGAGCGATTGCACGCTCTTGAACATTTCGTTGAACGAATGATACAGCTCGCGGTGCTGCATCACGCCGCGCCGAATCACGGCTTTGAAGTTCGCCAGGTCGGCGATGTTGATGATCATGTCGACGCTGTTCACGAACGCGCTCATGGCGTCGTTAGTCGCAAATTTATGGCTGAGCAGCACGACGAAATGCTGCCGCCGGCGCGCGCCCGTAATCTGCACCATCTCGCGGATGAGCGGGTTGGTGTCGATCTTCGCGCCTTTGAAGTTTTCGTAAATCACGATGACGTCGTAGCTGTAAGTCTTGAGCTTGAGCACGACGTCTTCCTCGAAGAGACCGAGGTGGACTTTGTAGGTCATGTCGATCAACTGCGGCACGACTATTTTCTGATACTGCTGGTGATCGACGCAGACGAGCGCGGTGTTGTCGCCCATGTCGATGAAGGAGTCGGTGGTGGGTTCCATGGTGATTGTCGATCTTAGCGGAAAGCGTTCTCGGGCAGGTCGAGGCGCAGACCGGAATCAAGCTCCGTATCGATGCCGCGTGTTTTCTGGATGATATCGATGCCGCGCGTGATGCGACCTTTGCGCGAGGCATAAAGCTTAGCCGTTTCTTCGCTGATGTATCCGTTTTCGTATGCGCTGATGATCGATTGGTCGAACGTCATCCAACCGAATGGCGAGCTTGCTTCAATGATTTCGTAAAAGCTGCGATGTTCGCCTTCTCCCAGCGCGATGGCTTCGCGAGTGCGGAGATTGGCGCCCATGATTTCGCTGAGTAATTGGCGTCCGCCGCCCTGTTTCGGGACGAGTCGCTGGCTGATGATGTAACGCAACGTATCCGCCAGACGAATGCGCAATTGCTTTTCTTCCCCTAACGAGAAGAGCCCGAGCATACGGTTAATGGCCTGGCCGGCATCGACCGTGTGCAACGTGCTCAAAACCAAGTGACCGGTCTCCGCAGCCATGAGTGCGACTTCGACCGTGGCCCGGTCGCGCATTTCGCCGACCAGAATGACTTTCGGGGCCTGACGCAAGGCGGCGCGCAGGCCGTTCGGGTAGTTGTTGAAGTCGTGTCCGAGTTCGCGCTGGTTGAAGGTCGCTTTGAGCTTCGGATGAACGAATTCGATCGGGTCCTCCAGTGTGATGACGTGCACGGGCAACGTCGTATTGATCTCGTTGAGAATGGCCGCGAGCGTCGTGGTCTTGCCGCTGCCGGTCGCGCCGGTGACAAGAACGAGGCCGGTTTTTTCTTTTGCGACTTCACGAAAGATCGGCGGCAAGTGAAGTGAATCGACTGTCGGCACACTGGCTTCGAGTTTTCGCAGAACGACTGAGAAATTTCCCTGTTGGCGGAAAACACTGACGCGGAAACGCGCTTCGTCGCCTAACGAGTAGCTGCAATCGCACGAACCGCCGGTAAGATAATCGTAAATCAATCGCCGATTCCCCTGCATGATGGTGAGCGCGATCTGTTCGGTCTGGTAGGGCGTGAGCGCTTCGATTGACGGATCGACATAGACGGGTTTGAGCTCGCCGTAGTCTTCCACCTGCAAAGGATGGCCAACGGAAAAGTTGATGTCGGAGATGCCGTCGTAGGTCTTCAGCATCGCGGACAAAATTTTATCGAGGTCGGGAATGCGCATTTACTCCTCCGTGGCGTCAGCCGGCGGCTCCTTCAAAAACTGGCGGAATCTTTTCTTATCGATCGCTTTGTCGTACGCTTCCTCGGGGCTGATGCGCATCTTGCGCAAGAGATCCATGATCGCGTCGTCGAGCGGCTGGTTACCTTTCTTTTTGCCGACCTGAATCATGCCCGGGATTTGGTGCGTCTTGCCTTCGCGCACGAGGTTCGCGATCGCGGTATCGACCACGAGGATTTCCAGCGCGGCGACGCGTCCAGGTTTGTCGATAGTCTTGAAAAGGTTCTGCGCGATCACGCCCTTGAGCGATTCAGCCAGCGTCGTGCGAATCTGGTTCTGTTGGTTCGTCGGGAAAACGTCGATGATTCGATCGACCGCCTTCGATGCGCTCGATGTGTGCAAAGTTCCGAAGACAAGGTGACCGGTGGCGGCCGCCGTGAGCGCGAGCTCAATCGTTTCCAAATCGCGCATTTCACCGACGAGAATGATGTCAGGATCTTCGCGCAATGAACCGCGCAGCGCCGCCGCAAATGAGCGCGTGTGCACACCGACTTCGCGATGTTGCACGAGACAGTTCTGGCTGCGATGCACAAACTCAATCGGATCTTCCACCGTGATGATGTGGTCCTGCCGTTGCAGGTTCGCGTAGTCCATCATCGCCGCGAGCGTCGTTGATTTGCCGGAACCGGTCGGACCGGTCACGAGCACGAGACCCTTTTTCAACATCGGAAATTTCTTCAGCACCGGCGGCAATCCGAGATCGTCGACCGTCAAAACGGTCGATGGAATCAAACGGAACACGGCTGAAATACCGTTCTTCTGTTGGAAAAAATTCGCGCGATAACGCGCCACGCCCGGCACTTCGTAGCCAAAATCGACATCGAGCGATTCTTCGAAGTTTTTGATCTTACCCTCGGGCGCGATCTCGTAGACCATCGCTTTCAGCTCATCGTTCTGCAGCGGCGGAAAATCGACACGAACCAGATCGCCGTTAATCCGCAGCATGGGCGGGTTGCCGGTGGCGAGGTGGAGGTCCGAAGCCTTTTGCTCGGACATCAATTTGAAGAAGGCGTCAATGCGAGCCATGAGCGTGCTCGGACTACAGAAGCTAAATCAGTGCCATCGCCGCACGCATTCCCGGCGAGAGGGTAGATGTCGATCTTAGCCGAGCCGCTGCCGGGCCGAATCCAGCGTCGACCGGACCTGGCCTAACAGCTTGTCACGCGTGTACGGTTTCGGAATGAATCCGCGCAAACCTTGTCCAAGCATCGCGCTGATCTTGCTTTGCTCGGCGAAACCGCTGCTCAAAACCACATCCACGTGCGGATTCAGTCCGCGCAATTCGTCGAACACCGCGTCGCCATCCATCACCGGCAAAAAGAAATCGAGAATGACGAGGCCGATTTGTTTGCCGAGCTTTTCGTAAATCTTCAACGCATCGAATCCGTCGTGCGCGACGATGACCTTGTAGCCTTCCTCCGCCAGCATCTCCGCCGCGAGCTCGGCGACTTCGGCTTCGTCTTCGATCAGCAAAAGGAGTTCGCGATTGCCTTTGGCGTTTTTGACCGGAATCCCGGAAGGCACCGTTGTCGATCTTGCGGGCGCTGTTGCGACCGTTGCCGTTTCGGTTTTGGTCGGCGCCGGCGATACGCGCACCGGCGGCGGCAAGACCGTGAAAGGCGTGTGCGGTCCGCGCGGCGCTTTCGCTTTCTCCGTCGCCTTGACCAAAATCTGCGTCGTCACTTTGTCGAATAAACTCTGCGCCGTTTTCGTGGCGACTTCCACGCGCTCCGCCATCAAGTCCATGTAATTGTGTTCGCCCTTGTGCCGGCGCGCGAGATCGCAATAACGCGCGACCTGTTGCAGGATGGAGTTTAGCTCAGTGGAAGTGGACGCGATCCACTTCAAATCTTGTTGGTCCAGCATAAGCGCAGTTTAAGTAAGGTCGATTTCGTCGCGGCACGCCCACCAGACACAACCAAGTATGGTTACGAAAGCGATCGCGAATAAAGCGGCACTTAGCATGGTAAAAGGTGGTTCAAATTAGCAGACACTGTGCCGTGCCAATTCTCTTCTCCGCATGACCATCTCCTGTCGCAATTCATTCATCGGCGGTTTGCTCTTCGCTTTGATCATTGGCGCGTGGCTTCTGCGCCTTTGGCAACCGCAACACCAGATCCAATTGCACTCCGAACATTTCCTGCACGCCCTTGAGGACAAGGATTGGAAACGCGTGGGCGAATTCGTCGCCCCCGATTACCAGGACCAATGGCACAACGACCGCGACCGTTTGCTTGAGCGTGCGCGCGAGGTCTTTCGTTATCTGCGCAATGTCCGCTGCAGCGTCGCGGAACCGCTTGCTTTCGGCCAGCATTGGCAGGCGCGCATCACCATTCGGGGCGATGCCAATGAACTCATGAGCGAAGTGGAAGCGCGCGTGAATTCCATCTCCACCCCGTTCGATTTGGAATGGCGTCAGATGTCCGGTAAACCGTGGGACTGGCAGCTCGTGCGTGTGAGCAATTCCGGCCTCACGATTCCCGAACTCGGCGAATGAAAGATCGACAATCGTAAGATCGACAACTACCCCGCTTCGTTATTTGCCGAGCGCGTTGCGCAAATCTTTTTTCGCGTTCTCGACTTCTTTCGGCGTTGCGCCGCAAAGCAAGATCGCGCGCAGTTTTTCGCCCTGACAATACCGGGCCACGAATTTTCTCTTCGCGTGCGTCCCTTTCAGATCGATCCGCGTCGGCTGCAAACTGAAATCGCCGACGAAATCAAATCGCAGATCGAACATCTCCGTCCAGAAATACGGGATCTGTTCGTAACGAATTCGTTTCTTCCCCGTCATGTTCGCGCCGGCGACAAGCCCTTGCTCACGCGCATTCTCCCAATGCGTCTGCCGTCGCACGCCGCCCATGATGCGGTCGGGGTAAAACGCGAGGTCTCCCACCGCGAAGATTCCTTTCTCTTCCGTCTCGAGATACTCCGTCACCGGCGAACCGTGCGGGCCGGATAACGGCGTATTGCGTACAAGATCGAGATTCGGCTCCGCGCCGCACGCCACCACCGCAAGCCCGGCCTGCACGCGATTGCCGCTTTTGGTTTGAATGTTTCGCAAGACCGTTTTGCCTTCGAAACCGTTCAGGCTTTCTCCCATCAACATCGACACGCCGTGTTTCGCGAAATATTCCGTCAACCACACCGCCGTTTGCGGATCGACATAGCGATTGAGCAGGTGAGTGTTGCGATGCATCATCGTCACCTTCAATTTCATCTCGCGCAGACTCGCCGCCGCTTCACACGCCAGCAGCCCGCCGCCGATCACCATCACCGTTTTCTCGACCGCGGCCATCTCGCGCAGCGCGAACACATCGCGAATACTTCTAATATAGATGACGTTGCCGAGATTCGTTCCCGCGACCGGCGGTCGCACCGGGCGGCTGCCCATGGCCAGGCACGCTTTGTTAAACTCGATGGTTTCGCCGTTCGCGAGCACGGCGAGACGGCGGTCGATGTTCAACTGCGTCACGATCGTGGCGAAGCGCGTCTCGATTTTGTGCGTCTTGAACCAGCGCTCGTCGAACTCAATCAGTTTCTTCGAATCAACCGATTTTTCCCGCAGGAAGTTTTTCGAAAGAATCCAGCGTTTGTACGGCGGATACATCTCCGCGCCTACGAGTGTGGCCGAACCGCGCTTGTCGTGCTTTCGCAGTCCTTCGCACGCACTCGCCCCGCCCACGCCCGCGCCAATAATGAGGTAATCGCGCTGAATCATCGTTGCAATTCACGATAGGGAATCCATTCCCGCGATGGGAAGGGAAAAATCACTTGTCGATCTAACGAATTGTCGATCTTACAACACCGCGCGACAGATGATGACCGACGCGACGATGCCAGCGAGGTCGGCGAGCAGTCCGGCCGGAATCGCGTGCCGCGTCTGTTTGATCCCGACCGAGCCGAAGTAAACCGCCGCGACGTAGAACGTCGTCTCCGTGCTTCCGTAAATCGTCGCCGCCATCAAGCTGACAATGTTATCCGGGCCGAGCCGATGCACGATGTCGGTAAGCAACGCGAGTGTTGCGCTGCCGCTCAATGGCCGCATCAACGACAGCGGCACCAGATCGGGCGGGAAATGCAGCGGCGTTAAAATCGGATTTAAAATCCGCGTGAGAATGTCGATTCCACCCGCGCCTTTGAACATTCCGATTGCCACCAGCATGGTGACGAGAAACGGAATGATCCTCAGCATCACCGGGAACGCTTCCTTCGCGCCTTCGACGAATTCCTCGTACACCTTCACCCCGCGCGCCGCGGCGTAGAGCGGGAAGAAGCTGAGCAAAAACGGAATCGCTAAGATCGACAATCCATTCACGGTGCGGACGAAAATGTTTGGCGGCGCATCGCTCGGCAACGAACCGCCGACGAGATCGGGCGTGACGATGCGAAGGAAAAAAACGATGAAGAGAACGAGAAGGGCAAGGATCGCGAACGAACCCCACATCGCCGGACGCATCGACGGTGGATGGCCGAGCGAGAGATCGTCGAACACGTTTTCGCCAGTCGCGATTACGCGCGGATGCGCTGTTGTCGATCTTTCAACGCCGGACGCGCCGCGTGGTTGAAAGATCGACAACTTCTCAAAAATCTTCACCGAAATCAGCGCGACCGTCGTCGCGCACAGCGTCGACATCAGCGCCGTCCCCACAATCGATGTTGGTCGAGTCGATCCCGCCGAAACCAGAATCGCAATCGCCGTCGCCGGCACGAGTTGCACCGAGCCGGTATTCATCGCGAGAAAAGTGCACATCGCGTTCGACGCTACGCCCGGGCGCGGATTGAGTGATTCCAGATCGCGCATCGCGCGCAATCCGAGCGGCGTCGCGGCATTGCCGAGCCCGAGCATGTTCGCCGCCATGTTCATCAGCATCGAACCCATCGCCGGATGGTCCGGCGGAACGTCGGGAAATAATCGCTCCATTAACGGCCGCAGCCCGCGCGCGATTCTTTGCACAAGGCCGGCGCGCTCGGCTAATCGCATGACGCCGAGCCAAAGCGCCATCACCCCGACCAAACCGAGAGCGATCGTTACTGCGGTCTTCGCGCCGTCGAGCGCGCCGTTGGTCACCTCTTTGAGATGATCGTTCCAACCGCCAATCGCGACCGCGAGCAAAACCAGTGCAAGCCAGATGTAGTTCAGCACGGCGGTATTTTTAACGGGTTTGTGATTGCATTGTCGATCTTGCGTTCAACAAACTGGTCACATGAACGAATCCGTTACCCATTTCAAGGATACGACTGCGAATCCGGCGCCGCTCGGCCTGCTCGGGTTCGGGCTAACGACCGTGTTGCTCAACCTGCACAACGCCGGTTTTTTCGAGATCAACAGCATGATTTTGGCAATGGGCGTTTGTTATGGCGGTATCGCGCAGATCCTCGCCGGAATCATGGAATGGCGTAAAGGCAACACTTTCGCCACGACCGCTTTCACTTCCTACGGATTATTCTGGCTCTCGTTGGTCGCGCTGCTTGTCTTTCCGAAATTTGGCTGGAGCACTGCGCCTAACGAGACCGCAATGGCTTCGTATCTGGCGATGTGGGGAGTGTTCACGCTCGTCATGTTTATCGGTACTCTCCGGCTCAATCGCGCGCTGCAGGTCGTTTTCGCCACGCTCACGATTTTGTTTTTTCTGCTCGCAATCGGCGATTACACGAAAGCGAGCGCGGGGTTCAAATATTTCACCGGCTACGAAGGAATCTTTTGCGGTTTCTCCGCCATCTACACTGGGCTGGCGCAAGTGTTGAACGAATTGTACGGTCGCAACGTCCTGCCGCTCGGGCCGGTGAAAACGTAGTTGTCGATCTTGTGAACGCCGATGAGATCCGCGCGGCGCAGGCGCCGCTGAAAGAAAAATATCGCGCCCAACCGGATTTCGCGTTGGTGACATTGAAAGCCGAAGGTCGTGTCGGCGAAAACGTCACCTGCAAAGTCGAAACCGGTCGCGCCATGGTGGAAGCGGGATTGCATCCCGCCACGGGCGGCAGCGGACTCAGTGCGTGTTCGGGCGACATGTTGCTCGAAGCGCTGGTCGCGTGCGCGGGCGTCACCTGCGGCGCGGTCGCGACCGCAATCGGAATCGAATTGCGCGATGCCAAGGTGCGCGCGGAAGGCGATCTCGATTTTCGCGGCACCCTCGGCGTCTCAAAAGAAACGCCGGTCGGATTTCAACGCATCCGTTTGCAATTCGAATTCGACACCGACGCCAACGAAGAACAACTCGCGACGCTGATGAAACTGACGGAGCGCTATTGCGTCGTCTATCAAACACTCGCGCATCCGGCTAAGATCGACATCTCCCATTCGATCAGGCGCGGGTGAAGTTGCCGCGATCGCGAATTCAACTTAGGAGTTCGTTATGCCAGTTTACATGGACGTTCACGAGGTCGGGCCGGACGTGAGCGCGGCCGACATCGCCAGGGCGCACGCGCGCGACGTTGAAGTGCAGGACAAGTACGGCGTTCATTACGAGAAATATTATTTCAACGAAAAGGCGGGAAAGATTTTTTGCCTTTGTCATGCGCCGAACGCGGAAGCCGCAGTCCAGGTCCACAAGGAAGCGCACGGTCTCGTCGCCGACCAACTGATCCAGGTCGATCCCGCCATGGCCGATTTATTGATGGGCTCGGGCGAAATTAACAGCGCCGGCGCCGCGGTGAACACCGGTGATGACAAACGCGATCCCGGCATTCGCACGATTTTGTTTACCGACATCGTTGGATCGACAGCGATGACGCGCGAGATGGGCGACGAAGCCGCCATGGAAATGCTCGCCATTCACGACAAGATCGTGCGCGGCGCGCTCGCCGAGCTCGGCGGTCGCGAAGTGAAACATCTTGGCGACGGAATCATGGCCTCGTTCACATCGGCCGCGAACGCGGTGAAGTGCGCCACGCGCGTGCAGAAGGAAATGGCGAGGCAACAGTCGCTGAAACTTCGCGTCGGTGTCGCCGCCGGCGAACCGGTCGAGCGTTCCGATGATTTGTTCGGATGCACGGTGCAACTCGCGGCCCGACTTTGTTCGCACGCCCAAGCGGAACAAATTTTGGTCTCGAACGTCGTCGCTGAGTTGTGCGAGGGGAAATTACTTTTGTTTCAGGAAGCAGGCGAACTCACGCTCAAAGGTTTCGCCCAGCCGGTTCGCGCGCATTTCGTTAATTGGGCGGACGCCTAACGTCTCTCGAGCACGACCAGCGCGATGCCGCCGAGGACGGCGATCGCGCAAATGACGAAGCGCAGCGTCATCGTTTCGCCGAGAAATAAAATTCCGCCCAGCGCCGCGAGAACGGGCGCGCTCAGTTGCACCGTCGCCGCAGTTGTCGCTTTCAAATGCGGCAGCGCCGCGTACCAAATCACGTAACCGAGTCCGGATGTGATCGCGCCTGACGCAATGGCGTAGCCGATTCCCGCAAGATCGACATGTGCACGTGAGAGCAATGCCATGCTCAACAGCGCTGTCATCGGCACCGCGCGCAAAAAATTTCCCGCCGTCGCGTTTGTCGGATCTCCCGAAAATTTTCCGCGCAAGGAATAAACGCCCCACGCCACCCCCGCGCCTAACATCAGGATCGAGCCACCAATCGGCGGAGCTGACAGTCCGGGCGAAAGCAGAAAGATCAAACCACCGAGCGCCAGAACGAACCCGAACCATTGCACCACGCGCATCGATTCGCCTTTCGTTAGGCCGAATGTAATCATCGTCGCCTGCACCGCCGCGAATAAGAGGAGCGCGCCGGTGGCGGCGGACAAACTGATATACGCGAACGAGAACGCGGCCGCGTAGGCGAAAAGCGCGAACGCCGAAAGCCAATTGCCGGCGAGGTTGAAGCGAAAGCGCAAGATGAACCAGAGCGCGATCGCGCCGGAAAAAATCCGAATGGAAGTAAAGCTTGCCGCGTCAATCGTCGTCCACCGCAGCGCCGCTCGACAAAGCAGCGAGTTCGCCGCGAACGCGATCATGGCCAGCGCGGTCAGCAGAAAAACTCGCGCCGGCTTCACTTGTTAGGAAGATGTCGATCTTGCGAGCAATGTGCCGGCGAGCTTGAGGGCGTTTTCACTTTTTCCGCCAAGCATGCGCGCGATCTCTTCCTTGCGCGCTTTGCCGGTGACTTCCTGCAAACGCGAATGCGTGCGGCCGCCCGCGACTTCTTTCGTGACGACGAATTGACTGTCGGCCGCGGCCGCGACCTGCGGCAGATGCGTGATGCAAATGATCTGATGTTCGCGCGCCAGTGTGTGCATCTTCGCGCCCACCGCGTTCGCAATTTCGCCGCCGACATTCGCGTCGATCTCATCGAACACGAGCAGCGGAATTGCATCCTGCGCCGCGAGAGCAGACTTAATCGCGAGCATCAGTCGCGAAATCTCGCCGCTCGATGCGATCGCGCGCAACGGCTTCAACGGTTCGCCCGGATTCGGCGAGAAAAGTAGCTCGACCGAATCGAAACCGTTCGGCCGCGGCTGTTCGTTAGGCGAAAGCTTGCATTCGAATTCCGATTGTTTGAATCCAAGATCGACAAGGTTCTTTCGAATGGTCAGCGAGAGTTTCGGCGCCGCTTTCGCGCGCAGTTTGCGCAGCGCCTCGCCGCTCTTGTTCGAATCCGCGCGCACAGTTTCGATTTCATTGCGCAACCGTTCCAGCTCTTCATCGCGGCCTTCGATCTTTCGCATCCGTTCCTGCGCGCGTTCGCCGAACGCAATTACTTCGGGAATTGTCGGCCCGTATTTACGTTTGAGTGTCTCAAACAAGGAAACGCGTTGCTCGAGTGCGGCCAGCTGCGTCGGGTCGAGATCGAGTTTCTCCGCGTAATCTCCTAGCGAACGCGCGATCTCGCTAAGATCGACAACGGCGCTTTCGTGTGTTGTCACGAATTGCGAAATGGAATTGTCGATCTTTTCCAACTCGCGCAACAGGCGTTGCGTCTCCGCCAGCTGCGACAAAATCGAACCGTCCGCTTCCGCCAGCTTTTGCGAAACGCCCGCCGCAATCTCGATCAATCGTTTGCTATTGCTCGCCAGCTTGTACCGGTTTGTGATTTCATCCTCTTCGTTAGGCTCGAGTTTCGCCGACGTGATCTCACTGATCTGATGCCGCAAAAGATCTAACTCTTGTTCGCGGGCAGTTTCCGCCGTGTTCAGCGCGTTAAATTCCGTTTCGAGCGACTGCAGCTTCGCGAAATGCGTTTTGTATTCGGCGAGCGTGTCGTCAGCATGCGCGAAACTGTCGAGCAACCCGAGTTGTTTCTCGGGTGAGAGCAACGATTGGTGATCGTGCGGCCCGTGAAGATCGACAAGTTCATCGCCGATCGTTTTCAAGATCGACAACGTCGTGGCCGACCCGTTAACGAATTGACGATTCGTTCCCGCACTCGACAGCGTCCGTTTAATGATCAACTCTCCTTCGCATCGCTCCACGCCAAGATCGACAAGTTGCTTGTTCAGCTTCGTTAGGCCATCGCCGCTGAAGACGGCTTCAACTGTGCACGTCTCCGCGCCGGTGCGAATGACCGATTTGTCCGCGCGTTCGCCGAGCACGAGCTGGAGCGCGCCGATGATGATCGATTTGCCCGCGCCGGTCTCGCCCGTGACCGCGATAAATCCGGCCGGCATCTGCCATTCGAGCTCCTCGACCAGCGCGAGGTTCTTGATTCGAAGGTGATTTAGAACGACAGACATCGGCTTTGAAGATTTCAGACACTCAACAGCAAAGTTACAATCTTCAACTCACGTTCCTGGGCACGGGCACGTCGCAGGGCGTGCCGATGATCGGGTGCGACTGCGATGTATGTCGATCTTCCGATCCGCGCGACAATCGTCTGCGCTCGTCGATTTACATTCAAACACCGGAGTGTTCGTTCGTGGTCGATACCGGCACGGATTTTCGGATGCAGGCGCTGCGCGCAAACATTCGCGATGTCGATGCCGTCATTTTTACGCACTCGCACACCGACCACATCATGGGGTTTGACGATCTGCGGCGGTTCTCGCACAAGAACGGTTCCATGCCGGTCTACGCTTCGCCCCAAACCATGCGCGATCTGGAACGCGTTTATAAATTCGCGTTCGATAAAACCGAGCGCGTCGCGTATTACCTCAAACCGGAACCGCACGTGATCGAACAACCGTTTTCGTTAGGCAAAACTTTGATCACGCCGCTGCCGGTGCCGCATGGCGATTCGATGGTGAATGGTTATCTCCTCGCGCGCGGCCGCGAAAAACTGGTCGCTTACCTGAGCGATTGCAGTGCGGTTCCAAATGCGATTGTCGATCTTATCGGAGGCGTGCGGGCATTGATCATCGACGCGTTGCGACACAAACCGCATCCGACGCATTTGAGCGTGGATCAGGCGCTCGAGATTGCGGGACGGGTCCGGCCTAACGAAACTTATTTCACTCACATCGCGCATGAGTTGCCGCAGAGCGCGGAGCGCGATCTTCCACCCCACACGCACATCGCGTATGACGGCCTGCAACTGCGTTTCTGAATGAGTCGTTGTCGATCTTGTCTATTGTCGATCTTGCTCTGCGCGACCGCCGCGCACGCTGAGCAGCTCGCCGAAGAGACCATCGTCATCTACAACAAAGCCGCGCCCGACTCAGCCGATCTGGCGAAGTTTTACATGCAGCAGCGTGCAATTCCCCGCGATCATCTCGTGGCCTTGACCTGTCCGACCACGGAAGAAATCGATCGGGCGGAGTACGACAGCACCATCGCCGAGCCGCTCCGAAAAATTTTTCACGAGCGCGGCTGGTGGCGAACGCACCGGCGCGCCGATGGCGTCGAGTCGATCGATAGCACGGCGATTCTATTCGCGGCGGTGATGAAAGGCGTGCCGCTGAAAATTCGGCCGGTCACTGCGCCGTACGATGGCGATAAAGTCGAAGGCGGCCCGGTGGGTGATCAGAACGCGGCGTCGGTCGATTCGGAATTGTCGATCTTATCAACGAGCTCGCATCAAATTTCGGGCGCGATCCCGAATCCGTATTTCAAAAGTTTTCGCGCGATTCGCGAATTCCAAGGTCCGGTGATGCTGCTCGCCTGCCGTCTCGATGCGCCGACCGCGGCGGTCGTTAGGCGAATGATTACCGACGGGATCGCCGCGGAGAAAAACGGGTTGTGGGGCCGGGGCTATGTCGATACTTCGCATAATACTGCGCCCGCGGCGCAAGGCGAGACTTGGTTAACGAACGTCGCGACTGATCTGCGCAAAGTGGGCGTGCCGGTGGTGCTGGATGAACTGCCCGGCGTTTTTCCGGCGGGATACCCGATGACGAATTGCGCCTTGTATTACGGATGGTACACCGGCCAGGCGGCCGGACCGTTTAATGATCCGAACTTTCATTTCGTTCCGGGCGCGGTGGCGGCTCACATTCATTCATTCAGCGCCGCGACGTTGCGCGACCCGAATGCGAATTGGGTGGCGCCGCTGCTCATGCGCGGCGCGGCCGCGAGTGTGGGCAATGTTTACGAACCGTATCTGCAGTTGAGTTCGCAGTTCGATATTTTGAATGATCGATTGCTGCACGGTTTCACGTTTGCCGAAAGCGTTTACATGTCGCTGCAGGCGCTGTCGTGGATGAACGTCGCCGTGGGCGATCCGCTTTACCGCCCGTATGCGTCGTGGCTGGCGGACGATCAGCCGCGTGAAACGCCGCGCGCCGCCGGTGATTGGAAATTTTATCATGACTTCGCGGTCAAAAACGTAAATCGGCCGCCGGCCGAATATCGCGCTCTTGCGCGGCAGGCGGCGACGCGCGCGCGCAATGCGATCATGCTCGAAGACCTCGGTGGAATGGAAGCGCGCGACAAAAATTTCGTCGCGGCGACAAGTTTGTTTCAGCAGGCGCGCGCGACTTACACGAATCGCGACGACATCATTCGGGTTGTGATCGAAGAATGCGACGCGCTCGTGAAATCAGACCGGCGCAAACGCGCGCTCGATCTTGTCCGCAGCACCTTGCGCATTGTTTCGGCGTCGCCGGCGGCGCCGATTCTGCACGAAATCGAACACCAGCTCGCCGGATCCACGCAGTAATTGTCGATCTTGCACGATGTCGATCTAACGAATGATACCGCGCTCGCTTTGCTCGATGAATTCGATGATCTGAGTGATCTCTTCCGCTGCCGGTAAATCTTTTCGCACCGCTTCAATCGCCTGCCGCGTGTTCAGCTTCGAGCGGTAGATCAAACGAAACGCTTCCTTGATCAGTTTGATTTTTTCCGCCGAAAAATTTTTGCGTTCGAGCCCGACGACATTGATCCCGCGAACTTCCGCCGGATTTCCATCCGCGATCATGAACGGCGGAACGTCCTGCACGATTTTCGAGCAGCCGCCGGTGATGGCGAATCGACCAAGCCGACAGAATTGATGCACCGCCGTTAGGCCGCCCATGACTGCGTTGTCGCCGACGGTGACGTGACCGGCGAGCGTGCCGTTGTTTGAGAACACGACCTCATCGCCGACGACGCAGTCATGACCGATGTGCGAATACGCGAGAAAATTTCCACGATGACCGATGCGCGTCTTTCCTTCGGCCGTCGTGCTGCGATTCACGGTCACGAACTCGCGAAAAGTATTTTCGTCGCCGATTTCCAAATACGTCGGCTCGCCTTTGTATTTCAGGTCCTGCGTTTGTTGGCCGATCGAGCAATACGCGTAAAATTTATTTCGCGCCCCCGCCTTCATCGGGCCTTGCAGCGTGACGTGATGTTGCAGCCAGCAATTTTCGCCTAACGAAATGTTCGCGCCGACGATGCAATACGGCCCGACTTCCGTTCCGGCTCCTAACTTTGCGCTAAGATCGACAATTGCCGTCGGATGAACTTTGACGTCGCTCATCGATCGAGAAACGTGAACATCAATTCACCTTCGGACACAACCGCATCGTTGACGACGCAGTGACATTTCGCTTTTGCCAGACGGTCGCCGCGATTTTTCGTGAGCTCGGCGTGGATGTAAATCGTGTCACCGGGAAAAACCGGCTTTCGAAATTTCACATCGTCCGCGCTCATGAAATAACCGATGCGGTTAGTCGACTTCGACAATTTGAACAGGAGAATGCTCGCGACCTGCGCCATCGCTTCCACCTGCAAAACGCCCGGCATTACCGGATGTCCGGGGAAATGCCCCGGGAAAAACGGTTCGTTCATCGTCACCGTTTTAAGACCGATGCATTTGGTGTCGCCTTCGAAACCGATGATCCGATCGACCATCAAAAACGGATAACGATGCGGCAAGATCGACAAGATATCTTCGGCGCTCAATCCACCCTGACCCGGCGGCAACGGTCGCGGGATCGCCATCGCGTCGCGCCGCTTCTGTTCTTTCGCAATCGCGCGTGCGAGCTCGGCATTCGCGCCATGTCCCGGCTTGACCGCAATGAGATGCCCGCGAATGCGCTGACCGATGAGGGAAAGATCGCCGATGATGTCGAGAATTTTGTGCCTAACGAACTCGTCCTCGAACCGCATCGGCTCCTTGCTCAACACACTGTTGTCGCGAATCACGATCGCATTCTCGAGACTGCCGCCCTTGATCAGGTTCTTGCCCATCAACGCTTCGACGTCTTCGTAGTAAACAAACGTGCGCGCGCTCGCGATTTCCTTTTCGAACATCGCCGGCGTCACTTCGATCGACATGTACTGCGAGAAGCGATTGTTCGGCCCGGCTTGCGTGCAAGAGATGCGAAAGTTTTTATCCGGCAACAACACCAGCATCGATCCCGATTTCGTTTCGATGTGCATCGGCTCGCGCACTTCGAAAGATTTTCGTGGCGTTTCCTGCATCGTTAGGCCGGCGCGATTGATAAGATCGACATAGGGTTTTGCGCTGCCGTCGCCGATGGGCGGCTCGTTCGCGTCCATCTCGATGATGGCGTTGTCCACGCCCATGCCGGTCAACGCCGCCAGCACGTGCTCGACCGTGTGCACGCGCACCGCGCCTTCGCCGATGGTGGTCGCGCGTTCAACCGTTTTGAGATTGTCGATCTTCGCGTCAATCGTCGGTTCGTCCGCGAGATCCTTGCGCTTGAATTTGATTCCGTGGTCCGCCGGCGCCGGCTGCAATTTGAGCGAAACTTTTTCGCCGGTGTGCAGCGACGTCCCGCTGAACCCGGCGGATTTGGCGAGCGTTTGTTGAAAGTCAGGCGTGGCAGCCATGCGGGCTAACTAACACAGCGTCACTTCAATTCAATCTCGCCGCAATCGAAGGCCATCATCTGGTCCACGTTCGACACGCGGATTTGCTCGACGAGATTTCCGTTGTCCGCCCAAAGGTCGATTGATTTCTCACCGCTTTTCTTCGCGAAAAGACGCGTAACTCCGGCCGCTTCAATCACGGTGAACAACGGCAGGCCGTCCGCGCTTTTCAAAACGATCTGGTCGTCTTCAAATGACGCCACAAGATCGACAATCGTTTTTGCGTCTTTCGACAACGGATTTGAAACCAATTTCACCTGCGCGCGATTGTTGAGATCCAACGGCACCGGCGTCGTCGCCGGCCCCAAATCTTCCGCTTTGAGAGCACCAACCATGTAACCGCGCGCATGATACTTTCCCGCCGGCAAATCTTCGTCACGATCATTTTTGCCGTCCCACTTCGCGTTAAGCGCGTCCGCGCCGACGTCGAATTCATCAACCGAGCCTTGATCGACGAGCACGCGCACGAGTTTCCCTTCGCGATCGTAAATCCCGAGGCTGATCGTTCCTTCGAGCGGTGGCGGCACAAAACTGATGCGCACACTGCGCGCGGGTGCGGCGCTCGGCGTCGCGGTCGCTGTTGTCGTTCCGGTTGGCGAGGGGGATTCCTGCGCGGTCGCGAGCGCGACTCCGACTAACATTGCTAGTGTGAACGGCCTAATCATCACGCGAAGTATCGCCAGTTCACGTTCGGAAACAAATTGTCGCGCGATTCGATCTCGCAAAGGAATGCAAGATCGACATCTCCATTTGTAAATTGATCATGCAATCGCGTGAATCGTTCCAAGTGGTCGAGCGTCCGTTTCGCCGCGTATTCTTTCGCCGTCGCGTTCTTGATCAGGAATGCCCAATCGCTCGCTTGCGCGAGCAAGAGTTCGCGCGCGAGTTGCCTGAGGACGCGATCATCACCGCCGCGACGCGTGAGCTCGGTCATTTTCTTCGCCGCAGCGTGGACGCGCGGATAAATCCACGCGTTACTCGGATGCAGCCAAACTTCGAGGTGACCATTTTCGCCCCAGGTCGATGCCGCAGGCTCAAGGGTCTGTTGCGTCGGATGCGCTGCGAGATACTCACTCGGCGTCGTTAGGCGAACTTCATCCTGGTTGGCGGCTTTGCGAATCAGCAATTCGAGAAAGCGCGGACCTTCGAACCACCAATGCCCGAACAACTCCGCGTCGAACGGCGCGACGATGATTGGATCGACATCAATGTCGCCGAGTTCGCCCAATTGCCATTGGCGGCGTTCGAGAAAATGCGTTGCGTGCGCGTCGGCCGCGCGTTCGGCCGCGTCGCGATCGTAAAGTTCCTTGTCGATCTTACCTCGGCCGGTGATGCGGTGATATTTCACTCCGGAAAATTTCCGCATGCCGCGCGCGACCGGTCCGAGATGTTCGAGCGGAAGTTCCCAGCCGATGTCGCGATAAAATTCGCGATAGGCCGGATCGCCCGGATAACCTTCGGTCGCGCTCCAAACTTGGCGCGACGAATCGCGGTCGCGCGCGAACGCAGCCACGCCGGCCGGCGTGAAGCAAGGCGCGTAAATCGCACGACGCGGCCGCGGATTTCCAAACATCAATCCATGCGCGTCAAGAACGAACCAGCGGATGTTGGCTTCCTGCAAAATGTTTTCGAGGCCGGGCGCGTAGGCGCACTCGGGTAACCAAAATCCGCTTGGATCGACATGGAAAAGATCGACATGTACATCACGGCCGATCAACACCTGCGCCCGCTGTGACTCACGTGAATGCAGCGGCAGAACCGCGTGCGTCGCGGCCGAAGCGATAATTTCAAGCGCACCGGTCTCGCGCATTTTCCGGAACGCTGCGATGAGATCGCAATTCCATTCTTCGACGAAGAAGCGGCGGCTTTCGACGAACAGCGCGCAATAGAACTGCGCAAGTTCGAACAATTTCGGATCGCCATGCGCGCGCTCGCATTCGCGCTGCATGAGATCGATTAAAAGATCGACATGTTCAATGTAGCGTTCGCGCAAAAGCGCATCATTGAGCATCGCGCACAGCGTCGGCGTGAGCGACATGGTGAGCTTGAACGGCACCCGCTCGTTCGTTAGCCGTTGCATCATTTGCAACAACGGGATGCAAGTTTCCGTTATCGCCTCAAAGAGCCATTCTTCTTCGAGAAAATGCTCGTGCTCCGGATGCCTAACGAACGGCAAATGAGCGTGAAGAATGAGTGCGAGGTAACCGGAAGGCAACGCTTAGAGCGTCCGGCAGAAATCCTGAAACCGGTCGAGACCCTTTTTGATGATGTCGATGCTGGTGGCGTAGCTCAGCCGGATGACACGATCATCCCCAAAAGCAGCGCCGGGAACGACGGCGACGTTCGCTTTGCTGAGCAAACGATCGGCAAAGTTCGTCGAGGTGAGGCCGAGCTGGCTGATGTTGACCAGGACATAGAATGCGCCTTGCGGTTTCACCGCGGTCACGTTCTGGATTTTCGATATGCGATCAAACATGTAATTGCGACGCATATCGAATTCTTCGCGCATGTCGGAGAGCGGTTGCTGATCGCCTTTCAAGGCCGCGAGCGCGCCGCGTTGTGAAAACGAAGAGGGATTCGACGTGCTGTGGCTTTGAATTGAATCGACCGCCTTCGCCACCGCGTCCGGCGCGGCGAGATAACCGAGCCGCCATCCGGTCATCGCGTACGATTTGCTGAAACCGTTGACCGTGAGCGTGAGTTCGTAGGCTTCTTTGCTTAACGACGCGACGCTGACGTGTTTCGCGTCGTCGTAAACGAGCTTCTCGTAAATCTCGTCGGACAAAATGTAGATGTCTTCTTCCGCCGCAACATCGACAATCGCCTGCAGCTCCTCGCGCGTGTAAACCGCCCCGGCCGGATTCGACGGCGAATTTAGAATCACCATTTTCGTGCGCGGCGTCATCGCGTTTTCGAAATCTTCCGCGCTCATCTTCCAACCGTTACGCTCGAACGTGGGCACGATCACCGGATCGGCGCCGGCGAGTTTGACCATGTCCGGGTAACTTACCCAATACGGCGCGGGAATAACGACTTCATCGCCCGGCTGGCAGGTCGCGAGGATGGCGTTGTAACACGAATGCTTTGCGCCGTTGCTGACGACGATCTGCGACGCGCGATAGGAAAGGCTGTTATCGGCCGCGAGTTTCTCCGCGATCGCTTGACGCAACTCGGGAATGCCCGAGCTCGGCGTGTATTTCGTGAAGCCGGCCTCGAGGGCTTCGATCGCAGCGCGCTTGATATGCTCCGGCGTGTCGAAGTCCGGTTCGCCCGCGCCGAAACCGCACACGTCGATCCCTTCGGCCTTCATCGCTTTCGCTTTCGCGTCGATGGAAAGCGTGAGCGATGGAGTCAGTTGCGCGGCGCGTTCGGAAATTTCCATGTCGATCTTAGTAGAGTCCAAAATTCAGGAGCGGCCACTTTATTGGCGCGCATAGAAGTTTTCAATCACTGCTTTAAAATTGTTTTCGTCCACGCGCACGATCTTCATCTCGCGTTGGGCGTTCTCGACCGAATCCGAGGCGTGCGCCGCATTCACCATGATGGTTTGGCCGAATTCTTTTCGGATCGATCCCGGGGGCGCTTTTGCCGGATCGGTCGGTCCGAGCACTTCGCGGATTTTTGCGACCGCATTCTCGCCCTGATACACGATCGCGATGCATTTCTCGCATCCCGGCTCTTCGCGCTTCTCCGGGAGCACATCGCTCGGTCGCGCGCCGGCCATGAACGCGACGATGTCTTCCCACGCACTGCGCCCTTTGGCGTGTCCGAGTTTTTGCTCGAGCACCGGCAACACCGGACCATAAAATTCTTCCGCCTGGGCCACGCTCATGCAATGCACCTTGAATCCGATAATGTAGAGACCGGTGCGCGAAAAAACTTCGATCACGCCGCCTGGACGCAGATTTGGAAATTTAAAATTGTCCGGCTTGATCAACACCAGCGTCTTTTCCGCCTTCGCGCTGCTGGGATATTGAATGACATCGTCGAGAATTCCGCCGTCGCGATCGGAAAACTCGGCCCACAATTTCAAATCGCGCTCGACATTTTGCGGATCGAAATCCGACAGCACCGCCGGCTCGAAATAGGTCACGCCTCCTGATTCATCCGTGATGTAATCGCCGAACGTATCGCGAATTGTTTCGCCGCTCGTGCGTTCGTGCACGATGTGGCCAATCGTCGTCCGCATTTTCTCGATCGCTTCCGGCCCGCGAAAAACAAGAAACATCACGCGCGCGCGTTGTCCCTGGCGTTCGCCGGTGAAATTCTTCAACACGTAATCGCGCAAAAGTTCCTGCGTGGCGCGATGCCTTGCGTCCTTCTCGGTCACAATCGTATCCGCATAACGCCGCGTCAGCTCCTCGCTCGGGGCGAACATTCGCGACGCCACAATCTCCAGGCCGGTGCGCGAAATTAATCGCGAAATGATCGCGCCCGTGCGCGATTTGCGCATCGAATACGGCGTGACGATTGCGTAGGCCAATTCCTCGTTTTGCATGAGCCTTCCACTGTAGCGGCGGTCTATGACCGTCGCAATCCGCGCGCGAAGATTGCGATCCACTTTCCCCGCCGCCGCACATCGACGATGTCGATCTTGCAACGCTTCAGCGCGCGTACGACTTTTCTTTCTTGCTCACGCAAAACTCCGGACAAGATAAACTGCGAAGCGCCGTGAAACTTCGGCAGAATCTCAATCAGCAATTCGCTAAACAAGTTCGCGACCACGATGTCGATCTTGCGCGGCAACTTTAATCGTCGCACATCCGCGACCTTGAATTGCACCTTGTCGATCTTGTTCCGCCGCGCGTTTTCTTTCGCGACGCGAATCGCGGTTGGGTCGTTGTCGATCGCGACCACGCGCTTCGCGCCTAACAAACGCGCCGCCAGCGCCAGAATTCCCGAGCCCGTCCCAAGATCGACAACCAACTCTGGTTCTGGGGAGCGCAGGCGGCCCGCCTGCAAACTGCGGCGGCTCGCCGGAGTTACTCGTGTTCGGCGAGCCGACGAACACCACAGGCCAGCGGCCTGTGCTCCCCGGACTTCCATCACGCGCTTGAGCAATTGTAAACACATCGCAGTCGTCGCGTGCTCGCCGGTCCCGAACGCTGCGCCCGCAGGAATGAGTAGTTGTCGATCTTTAATTCGAATCGGCTGCGTCGCGTGCTGACGTGCCAAGCGTTTGAGCCAATCGCGCGGAAGCTTCTGCGCCTGTCCGCCGAATTTCTTCAGCTCGTTAGGCTTTTCGCACGCGATCTCGATTTCGATCAACTTCCGATTCGCACGCTCGATTACCGCGATGTCATTTCCGAACCGCGCGCGCAGCGGCTCTTCGTTGTCGATCCACCATTGCGGACTGGCTCGCTTTCTCCACAAATACATGATCAGTTCACGCGTGAAACTGCGCGGCATCCACCATATCACCGCCATCGCGAGCGAGCCGCAGCACAATCTCGATTTCTACGCCGGTGTGCTCGGCCTGCGTTTCGTGAAGCGCACCGTCAACTTCGACGATCCCTCGTCTTACCATTTCTATTTCGGCGATCGAACTGGGCGACCGGGGACTGCGATCACATTCTTCCCGTGGCCGGGCGCGCGTCGCGGCAGTCGCGGAGTGGGGCAGGTCACGGCGACGAGTTTTGCCATCCCGACGACCGCGCTCGAATTCTGGAAGTCGCGCTTCAAAGACCAACGCGTTTTGTGCGAGCAGACGGCGACGCGTTTCGGCGATGAAGTTCTGCGGGTCGCGGATCCGGACGGGTTGCTCGTGGAATTAATCACGTCGCCGCACCTCGACGATGTCGATCTTGCCTACAAAAGCGGAGTGCCGCGCGAATTCGCGATTCACGGCTTCCACGCGCCGACCCTGGAAATGAAACGTTTCGGGCGCAGCGAAAAACTTTTGCAGATGCTCGGGTTCGAATTGCTGAACGAACAAAACGGCCGGCGGCGCTTCGCCGTGAATGAAAGATCGACAAGTGGCAAGATCGACATCGTCGAACGAGCGGACGGCGAATTCGGATTGAATTCCGCGGGGACGGTCCACCACATCGCGTTCCGCTGCGCGGACGAAGCCGAGCAGGAACAGTGGCGAAGCGTGATTGTCGATCTTGGCTTGCACGTCACGCCGATCATCGACCGCTTTTATTTTCACTCGATTTACTTTCGCGAGCCGAACGGAATCCTTTTCGAAATCGCGACTGACGGTCCGGGCTTCACGGCGGACGAGCCGGTCGAGCATCTCGGCGAATCGCTGAAACTTCCCGCGCAATACGAGCCGCATCGCGCCGAGATCGAGCGCATCCTGCCGCCAATCTCGTTAGATCGACCATGAGCGATCTCGGCTTCATTCACCGGTTCGTTAGGGGAAAATCGGAGCGCACATTGCTGCTTCTGCACGGCACCGGCGGCAACGAAGACGATCTTATCGAACTCGGCCGCGCCATTGATCCCGACGCGTCGCTACTTAGTCCGCGCGGCAAAATCCTGGAACATGGTGCGCCACGATTTTTTCGGCGATTGGCCGAAGGCGTGTTCGACGAGGAAGACGTCGTCAAACGCGCGCATGAGCTTGCCCAATTCGTCGAAGACGCCGCGAATGAATACAAGATCGACAATGACCATTTGGTCGCAGTCGGTTACTCGAATGGCGCGAATATCGCGGCGGCGATGCTGTTACTCGGCCGCGCGAAATTTCCTTCCGCGATTCTGTTTCGCGCGATGGTGCCATTGTCGAACATCGCGATTCCCAGTCTGGCGGGCCGGCGCATTCTGATGTGCAACGGTCGCTCCGATCCCATTATTCCGCTGCCAAATGCAGAGCGGTTGGCGCAGTTATTCCAGAGCGCCGGTGCCGAAATAGACCTCGAAGTGTTGCCGGCCGGGCACGAATTGTCGCCTCGCGATGTGGCCGCGGCCCGCGAATGGCTTGCGCGTTGAAGTTGACCGAAGCCCCTCCGTCCAAGTAAGTATCAGTCCCTTTCCACGCCCATGCTTATCGTCATGACCGCCGCCGCCACCAAGGCGCAGATCGACAACACCGTGCGTGTCGTCGAGTCGTTAGGCTTTCGCGCCCACGTCATGCCGGGTGCGACGCGCACTGCCATCGGCGTGACCGGCAATCAGGGCGCGGTCGATCTTTCGCACTTCGAGAATCTGCCGGGCGTGGCCGAAGCGATCCGCGTGACCAAGCCTTACAAATTGATCACGCTCGATCTGCGGCCGGACCGTACGATTGTCGATCTTGGCGACGGCGCACGGATTGGCGACGGCTCCCTCGCGATGATCGCGGGGCCGTGCTCGATCGAGAATGCGAAGCAGGCCTTCGCCGTGGCGGAGATCGTGAAGAAGAGCGGCGCAAAATTTTTCCGCGGCGGCGCATTCAAGCCGCGCACGTCGCCGTATTCGTTCTCGGGATTAGGAAAAGATGCGCTGAAAATTCTGGCCGAAATTCGCGATCAATTCGGTTTGAAGATTGTGACCGAAGCGCTGGACGATGCGAATGTCGATCTTGTCGAGAAGTACGCCGACATGATTCAGATCGGCGCGCGCAACATGCAAAACTATACGCTGCTGCGCCGGGTCGGCCGTTCGAAGTTGCCGGTGCTTTTGAAACGCGGAATGGCCGCGACTTTGGAAGAATGGTTGCTCGCCGCCGAATACATCATGGCGGAAGGGAACTACAATATCGTCCTGTGCGAACGCGGCGTGCGCACATTCGCGCAACACACGCGCAACACGCTCGACCTCGCCGCCGTTCCGGCCGTTAGGCGTATTTCGCATTTGCCGGTGATTGTCGATGCCGCCCACGGCACCGGTCGCAGTTACATGGTGACGCCGCTCGCGCGCGCCGGTGTCGCGGTCGGCGCCGACGGATTGATGGTGGAAGTGCATTGCCGTCCCGACGAAGCGCTTTCCGACGGCGCGCAATCACTCACGCTCGACGAATACGAGAAGATGGTGTCGGAAGTGAATGCAATTCACGACGTGATCTCGCGCAACGGCGCGCTCTAGACGCGCAGAAAATTCGCGAGCAGCGAGCAAAGAGATGGAGCGGGTGACGAGACTCGAACTCGCGACGTCCTCCTTGGCAAGGAGGTGCTCTACCACTGAGCTACACCCGCGGTTTGAGCGAGTGCAAATAATGGACGGGCCCGGCCTCCGCGCAAGACCAAATCGTTCACCCGATGCGAAACAAGGAAGTGCAAGCGACTTTGCCGAAAGGCGTTGAGATCAAAAGCGACGTGTCGCCGGAGTTTGCGGAAATCCTCACCCCGGATGCGATGGCGTTTGTGGCGAAGTTGCAACGGGAGTTCGGAGCGCGTCGCAATGAAGCGCTCAAAGCGCGACAAGATCGACAATCACGCTTCGATGCGGGTGAGATGCCCGATTTTTTGACATCGACGAAACACGTTCGCGATGGCGATTGGACGTGCGCGGCGATTCCGAACGACATGCGCGATCGCCGCGTCGAAATCACCGGGCCGACCGATCGCAAGATGGTGATCAACGCGCTCAATTCTGGCGCGAAGATGTTCATGGCCGATTTCGAAGACGCGAATTCGCCGACGTGGCGGAACATGGTCGAGGGGCAGATCAATCTGCGCGATGCGATTCGGCGAACGATCTCGTTTCGCTCAGCGGAAGGAAAAGAATACAAGTTGAACGAAGGCACGGCCGTCTTGCTCGTTAGGCCGCGCGGCTGGCACCTGGACGAGCGAAATGTACATGTCGATCTTGCGCCGGTCTCCGGTGCGTTGTTCGACTTCGGTTTGTATTTTTTTCACAACGCGCGGGCGCTGCTCGAGCGCGGCACCGGCCCGTATTTTTATTTGCCGAAGATGGAGAGCCATCTCGAGGCGCGCATCTGGAACGATGTCTTCAATCTCGCGCAGGACGATCTCGGCATTCCGCGCGGCACGATTCGCGCGACGGTTTTGATCGAGACTATTCCGGCCGCATTCGAGATGGATGAAATTCTTTACGAATTGCGCGATCACTCCGCCGGCCTCAACTGCGGTCGCTGGGATTACATTTTTTCCTGCATCAAAAAGTTTCGCGCGAAAGAAGATTTCATTCTGGCCGATCGCGCGCTCGTGACGATGACGACGCACTTCATGCATTCGTATTCGTTGCTCTGCATCAAGACTTGTCATCGCCGAAACATTTTCGCGATGGGCGGAATGGCGGCGCAGATTCCGGTGAAGGGCGATGAGAAGGCGAACGAGGAAGCGTTCGCGAAAGTGCGCGCGGACAAGGAGCGCGAAGCGAGCGATGGGCACGACGGAACGTGGGTGGCGCATCCCGGAATGGTGCAATTGGCGATGGATGCCTTTAACGCCCGAATGAAAACGCCGAACCAGATCGACCGGAAACGTGACGATGTCGATGTTAGCGCAACCGATTTGCTCGACTTCGGGCCTAACGAGCCGATCACGGAAGCCGGTTTGCGGCAGAACGTGAGCGTCGGCGTGCAATATCTCGAGGCGTGGCTGCGCGGTCACGGCGCGGTGCCGTTGTTTAATCTGATGGAAGACGCGGCCACCGCGGAAATTTCGCGCGCGCAGGTCTGGCAATGGATCCGCAACAAGCGCGGCGTGCTGAGCGACGGACGCAAAGTGACGAAGGAATTGTTTCACGATGTGCTGCGGGAAGAGATCGGCAAAATCAAAACGCAGATTGGCGATGCGACGTTCGGTAAGCGCAAATACAACTTAGCTTCCGAATTGTTTGAGAGGATCACGACCGACGATCATTTCGCGGACTTCCTGACATTGCCGGCATACGAGCTTTTATGAAAACGGGACGCGACCGGACTAACGAAGATCGACATCTTCCGAGTTGGGACGATGTCGAACGACCGTACTCGCGTGAAGATGTCGAGCGATTGCGCGCGAGCGTAACGGTCGAACACACCCTGGCGCGACGCGGCGCGGAGAAGTTGCGCCGTTTGCTGGAGACCGAAGATTACGTCGCAGCGCTCGGCGCCCTCACCGGAAATCAAGCAATGCAGCAGGTGCGCGCCGGATTGAAGGCGATTTATCTCAGCGGGTGGCAGGTGGCCGCGGACGCGAACCTCGCCGGCCAGATGTATCCGGACCAAAGCTTATATCCGGCGAACAGCGTTCCGGCTGTCGTTAGGCGCATCAATAATACTTTGCTAAGGGCCGATCAGATTCACAAAGGTGACGCTAAGATCGACATCGACTGGCTGGTCCCGATCGTTGCGGATGCGGAAGCGGGATTCGGCGGGCCGTTGAATGTTTTCGAATTAACGACGGCGATGATCGACGCGGGCGCGGCCGGGATTCATCTCGAGGACCAGCTCGCGAGCGAGAAGAAATGCGGACACATGGGCGGCAAGGTTCTTATCCCGACGAGTCACGCAATCCGCAATCTCGTCGCGGCCCGACTTGCCGCGGACATTGAGAACGTGCCGACGCTGATCATCGCGCGCACGGATGCGAATGCGGCGAAGCTGCTCACGAACGATGTCGATCTTCGCGATAAGGAATTCATCACCGGCGAGCGGACCGATGAAGGATTTTATCGGGTGCGCGCGGGATTGGATCAGGCGATTGCGCGTGCGATTAGCTATGCGCCGTACGCGGATTTGGTTTGGTGCGAAACGAGCGAACCGAATCTCGACGAAGCGCGGCGATTCGCGGAAGCGGTGCACCAGGAACATCCGGACAAATTGCTCGCATACAATTGTTCGCCGTCGTTCAACTGGAAGAAGAAGCTCGATGCGGCGACGATCGCGAAATTTCAGCGCGAGCTCGGCGCCATGGGCTACAAGTTTCAATTCGTTACGCTCGCCGGATTTCACGCGCTCAATTACTCGATGTTCAAACTCGCGCACGGTTATCGAGAGCGCGGCATGGCGGCGTATTCGGAATTGCAGGAAGCGGAATTTGCGGCCGAAGCGGATGGTTACACCGCGACGAAACATCAACACGAGGTCGGCACCGGATATTTCGACGAGGTGGCGAAGATCATTGCCGGGGATGATTGCGCGACGGTGGCGTTGAGTGGCTCGACGGAGGCGGAGCAGTTTCGCTAGGAATTGTCGATCTTAGCGATTGTCGATCTTGCGCTAAGGCGGCGGATTTTCTTGAATCCAAAAGGCGCTCTCGGCGCATCTCACTCGCAAAGGACAAATATGAAAGCATTTCTCATCGTCTGTATTTGCTCGATCGGGCTCAGCGCCGGTCTGCTCGCGCAAGGTCCGTCGCCGTCGACAGCGGCGAGCGCGCCCGCGGTCTCGGCGAGCGTGTCGCCGGCCTCATCACCGGAGAGCGAGCTCGAGCGATCGATTCGGAAACATCAAAAGAAGCACTTCAATTTCACCATCGGCGATCCGGACTCGAACGGCGACGAATCGGACCACAAAAGCAAACACCACAGCGGCGATGACATTCCGGAATTTGTGCTGCCGATCGTCGCGATCGTTTTTCTCACCATCTTCGGGGCGCCGGTATTGATCGTGGCCGTCATTTTGTATTTCGGATTTTCGAAGACCCGAATGCAGCATCGCACCATCCGCATGATGGTGGAGAAAGGTCAGCAAGTTCCGGCGGAATTGCTGGCGGCGCCGCCGCCCGCAGTGCGGCAACGTTCCGATATGCGGCGCGGAGTTGTCCTTTCGATGATCGGACTCGGTTTAGTGGTTTGGCTGGGCGCGGTGAACGATTGGGAAAACGGCGCCTGGTCGTTAGGCCTGATCCCGTTCCTCATCGGCGTGGGTTACCTGCTGGTGTGGAAGCTCGAAGGCGGAAAACCGAAAGGAGACAACCCGCCGCCGTTGCCATAACCTCGGCACGTGGAGTTAACCGATGCGGACCTCATCGCTCGTGTTCTTGTCGATGATGACCAGCATGCGTTTGGCGAGCTGGTCCGGCGGCATCAATCGGCCGTGCGCGGCATGTTGCGCCAGCTCACGCGCACCGATCTCGCCTTGGCCGATGATCTGGCACAGGAAACTTTCCTTCGCGCTTACAGAAACATTCGGAGCTTTCGGGGCGAGGCGAAATTTTCAACCTGGCTTTATCGGATCGCCTACAATTGCTTTCGCGAAGACGCCCGCAAACGAAAGGAACTTGTCGGCGTTGATGAAGGACAATGGCAGAAGGAATTGGACCCGCACACGGTCGATGCCGGATTAAGACATGATCTTATGCACGCACTAAACCTGCTTCCATTACATGAGAGGAGCGCGGTGATGCTTTGTTGTCAGCAGGGACTTTCGCATGATGAAGCGGCCCGCGTGCTCGACATCCCGCTCGGAACGGTGAAGACTAATGTATTACGCGGCCGGGAAAAACTTAAGAAGACATTGGCAGCATGGGCGACGAGCTAAGATCGACAATCACTGAAGACGCGTTAGATCGACAACTGCGCGAGGCCGCTCCGTACATTCACGATGACGGATTCACCGCGCGCGTGCTGGCGTGTTTGCCGCCGCCACAGCGAGAGTCGCGATCGATTCGCAGCGCAATCCTGATCGGCCTCACCCTGCTCGGGAGCGCTTTGGCCTCTATGCTCACGGACAGCGGGCGTTTCATCGTGGTCGATCTCGTCCGGCTCGCGCAGATGCCGTTCGCGTCTGTGCTCATCATGACATTTGCCATTGGTCTCTTAGCGATCAGCGGCGCGTTAGTCGCCGCGATGGCTAAGCTGCAAGACATTCGCACTTAGTTGCTTGCATTGTCGATCTTCCGCGCGCAGGATGCGGCATGCTACGAAATATTCCGAGCGCTGTGCTCAAACAACTCGTTAAACTTTCCGAGCGTCGCGAAGCGCTCATGTCGCAGATCCAGCAGGTCGATCGTGAAATCGTGCGGCTCGAAAGCCGTTTCGGTGTCCCCGCGGCCGATGATCGCTCGGCGCCGGTAACAATTTCGTCCAAGTCGGGCGGCCGGGCCGGCAAGAAATCCGGCCGGCGAACGAAGCGTGGCGCGTTGCGTGAAGCGATTGTGGGCGCATTGCGCGCTGCGGGCAAACGCGGCAGCACCATCAAACAGCTTTCGGAAAAACTGCGCGTGCCGTCGGCGAATCTCTACGTCTGGTTTAACTCCACCGGGAGAAAAGTGCGCGGTTTGAAAAAAATCGGGCCGGCTACCTATAGGCTAAGCGTCTAAGACAGCGCGCGTGCGCTGCGCACGTCGTCCGCAATTTGCCGCTTAAGCGCGTCGACGTTCGGAAATTTCTTTTCCGGACGCAAGTATTTGATGAAGCGGACCTCGATGTCTTTGCCGTAAATGTCGCGATCGAAGTCGAGAAGATAAATTTCCAGGACGCGGTCAGATTTTTCCGTCGCGACGGTTGGGCGCACGCCGAGGTTTACGAGCCCGCGGAAAAGTTGATTGTCGATCTTAGCTTCGGCGAAATAGACGCCGTTAGGCGGAAATTGCTCGCTGTGCGCACTGAGATTGGCGGTCGGATAACCGATTTGCTTCCCAAGGTTATCGCCGTGCACGACCGTGCCCAGAATGGTGTACTCGCGGCCGAGCATTTGCGCAGCGCGCGCGAAATCGCCGCGCTCGACCGCCTGGCGAATCGCGGTGCTGCTGACGATTTCGCCATTCACAGTTACGGGATGAATGCCGACCACATCGAAGTGCGCGCGCGCGCCGAGCTGCTTCAATAAATCGAGATTACCGGCGCGACCTTTGCCGAACGACCATTCGTGCCCCACGCAAATTTCGCGCAGCGGTTTCGAATGGACGACGAGTTGCTCGACGAATTTCTCAGGCGACATGGCGGCAAATTCTTTGTCGAAGCGAATGACCAGGAGATGATGAACCCCGAGACCGCGAATGAGCGCGATCTTATGCTGCGTCGCGGTGAGAAGATGCGGCGCTTTTTCCGGACGCAGAACTTTTTCCGGATGCGGATCGAAAGTAACAACGACTGGCGTGCCCTTCGCGGTCTGTGCGTGTTCGGCCGACGTAGAAATGACGGCTTGATGTCCGAGATGGACGCCGTCGAATACGCCGATCGCCAAAAAAAGCGGGCCCGGTAATTGCCCGAGTTCTTCGATCGAATGCAGAACGTGCAACATGTCGATCTTATGCGCCGCGCATCCGGGAGACTTGGGGCAAGCTTAGAATGCGTCCGACGATTTCGTCGCGCGGCTTGCTTTGGATGTCGCTGACACTAATTGCAAGATCGACATCGAAACGTCCGGATTTGGTCCGGCGCAGATTTTTCAAATGCGCGCCGCAGCCGAGGACTTCGCCGATATCATGCGCGTAGGTGCGCACGTAAAAACCTTTGCTCGAGTGAACCGTAAAATCGATATCTGGCAACGCGATCTTATCGATCGAGTAGGCGTAGACATGGACCAGACGCGGCTCTCGTTCCACCGTTTTGCCTTCACGCGCGAGTTTATAAAGCGGAACGCCGCCCTGTTTCTTAGCTGAGACCATCGGCGGCAGTTGATGAAAATCGCCGCGGAACTTTTCGAACGCGGCGCGAATTTGTTCTTCGTTCAATTCCGGAACGGGGCGCGTCTCGACGACTTCACCTTGTCGATCTTGCGTACTTGTCGATCTACCGAGCGTAAGCGTGCCGGCATAAACTTTGTCTTCGCTCATCAACAGATCCTGAATCTTCGTGCCGCGACCGATGGTGAGAATAAGTAAACCGGTCGCGAGCGGATCGAGCGTGCCGCAGTGGCCGACTTTTTTGATGTCGAGCTTGCGCCTAACGATCGCAACAACGTCGTGCGACGTCATGCCATCGGCCTTGTCGACGAGCAGGACGCCGTCAGGAGTTGCAGTCAAGGACATGGGAAATTTCCGCCAGCACTTTGCCTTCGACTTCGGCGAGCGAGCCGCGGACCCGCGCACCGGCGGCAAGTTTGTGACCGCCGCCGCCGAATTTTGTCGCGACCGCGCAGACGTCGGCCCTATCGTCTTTCGATCGCATGCTGACGCGCACTTTGCCGTCGCTGAGCTCCTCGAAAAATGCGGCAACAACCACGCCGCGGATGGCGCGGACATGATCGATGAGACCTTCGTTATCTTCCGGCAATACGCCGAGATCGGCGGCGGTCTTCATGCTCAAACTAAAACTCGCGACGCGATCGGCGCATTCGAAATGCAATGTGCCTAACAGTTCGCGCAACAACTCGATGCGGCGCTTCGGATAATTTTCGTAGGTGAGCTGGTTCACGCGGCCAACATCGACACCGGCGCGGACGAGTTCGGCCGCAATCTCATAAGTGCGCGCGGTCGTGTTTGGATATTGAAACGAACCGGTGTCGGTGGAAATGGCGACGTAAAGATTCTCGGCCATCGCGCGGTCGAACGGCAGGCCCTGATCTTTGATTAATTCGTAAATGATCTGGCCGGTCGCGGGCGATGTATCGTCGATGTAAACGAGATCGCCATAACGCGGGTTGCTCGGGTGATGATCGATGTTGATCCAAGTCTTAGCGGATTTGATCGCAGTCAGCGCGGTGCCGAGCCGGCTTTGAATGGCGGTGTCTAAGGCAATTGCAAGATCGACATCTTCCGGTTCGGCCGGTGGCTTAGATACCAAATCGGAGGAGGGGAGAAAGCTGTACTTCTCCAGCATTCCCTCTTCGTTCCAAATGCGAACGTCTTTGCCGAGTTTCTTGAGCGACAATCCCAGCGCGAGCTGGCTGCCGAGCGCATCGCCATCCGGTCGCACATGGCTCATGACGGCGACACGTTGATGTTCGTGGAGAGCTTTTCCGATCTCGGAGAAAGTGGCCGCGTTCACTCGGTGTCGTTAGGCGGCTCGATCTCCTGAAGGATTTTGATCACGCGCGTGCCGCGCTCGATCGAATCGTCGAGATGGAAAATGAGATGCGGGGTGTATTTGAGCACGACGTTACGGGCAAGCTGTGTCTGGAGCGGGACGCGATGTTCTTCCAACTGCGCGAGAACGTCTTTGTTTTCGCCCAGGACACTGACATAGACGTGCGCGTTCTTGAGGTCGGTCGTAACATCGACCTGATTGATGGTGACGAGCGCGTTCTCGAAACTTAATTCGCGGGCGACGATAATGCTGAGCTCGCGTTTGAGAAGTTCGTTCACGCGTAATTGTCGATGTTTCATGACACTGCCCTCGTTCGCCGCAGCAAACGCCGAATGGGTTAAAGTTTCTGCGCGATTTGCTCGAGTTGATACGACTCGATGATGTCGCCGACTTGATATTCGCTAAAATCGCCGAGCTTGAGACCGCACTCGAGACCGGACCGGACTTCTTTCACGTCGTCCTGAAAACGACGCAGCGTCGAGATTCCGCCGTCGTAAACCGGCTGACGGCGGCGCAAGACGCGCGCACGCGCCACGCGCGCAATCCGGCCGTCGGTCACGAGACAACCGGCGACGATACCTTTGCTCAATTGGAAAACTTGTTTCACTTCCGCGTGTCCGATGACCGTCTCGCGATGTTCCGGGTCGAGCAATCCGGCCATCGCTTCTTTAATCTGATCGATCAGCTCGTAGATGATGCTGTAAAGTTTTACCTGCACGCCTTCGGAACGCGCGGCGGTGACCGCGTTCGACTCGACTTTGACGTTGAAGCCAACGACCACGGCGTTGGACGCGCTCGCGAGCAGAATGTCCGACTCGGACACGGGACCGACAGCCGAATGAACGAATTCAAGACTGATTTTCTTGCTTTCGATTTGACCGAGCGCCCCAATGATCGCTTCGAGCGAGCCTTGCGCATCCGCTTTCAAGACAATCTTCAGCGTCTTCCTGCCATCGGCGGCTTCGAGCAATGTTTCGAGAGTGGCGCGTTGGGGGGCCGCGAGTTTGTTGGCGCGCTTGGCTTCAAGCCGTTCATCACTTAGTTGCTTAGCTTCGCGCTCAGACTCCATGGCTAAGAATTCGTCACCGGCATTCGGGAGGCCGGTGAAACCAAGAACTTTTACCGGCATGGCCGGCCCCGCTTCCTTGATCATCTTGCCCTGATCGTTGATGAGCGATTTCACTTTGCCGCTGTAATCGCCGCAGATGAATGGATCGCCTACGCGTATCGTGCCCATTTGCACGATGACGGTCGCGACCGGTCCGCGGCCGGCTTCGACCTGCGCTTCGATGACAGTGCCGCGCGCCTTTGCCGTCGGTGACGATTTCAATTCCATCACCTCTGCCTGCAACGTCATCATCTCGAGCAACTGATCGATGCCCTGACCTTTCGTAGCCGAAACGGGCACGACAATGGTTTCGCCGCCCCAATCTTCGGGCGTCAGTCCCTGGTCCTGAAGTTGTTTCTTTACCCTGTCGATGTTCGCGCCGGGCAAATCGATTTTGTTGATCGCCACCATGATCTTCACATGTGGCGCAGCTTTGGCGTGACTGATCGCTTCGAGCGTCTGCGGCATCAATCCGTCGTCCGCGGCGACAACGAGCACGACAATGTCGGTCACGTTTGCGCCGCGCGCGCGCATGGCCGTGAACGCAGCGTGACCCGGCGTATCAATGAAAGTAATGCGCGACCCTTTGTGATCGACCGAATACGCGCCGATGTGTTGGGTGATTCCGCCCGCTTCACCGGCGGCGACGCGCGTCTTGCGGATCGCGTCCATGAGCGAGGTCTTACCGTGATCGACATGACCCATGAAAGTGATGATGGGACCGCGCGGTTTTAATTCTTCTTCCTTCTGGATAACGGGCGCGGGCGGCGCGACCACGACCTGCTCGACCTTGTGCACACCGCCGCCTTTTTCGCGGCGCTCCTTTTCGAGAACGAATCCGTGCGCTTCCGCAATTTTCGACGCGATGTCGGGCTCGATCGTCTGATTGATGTTCGCAAAAATGTTGAAAGCCATCAGCTCGGCGATGACCTGATGCGGTTTCAAGCCCAGCTCTGCCGCGAGTTGCTTCACAATAATCGGCGGCTTGATGTGGATGACATTCTGCGGCTCTTCCTCCTCCACCGGAGTCGCCGGCGCTTCCGGCGCAAGATCGACAACTTCCTTTGGCGGCTCGGGCTTCGGCGCCTCGACCGGTTTCGGCGGCGGCGCCGCCATGGATTCGCGAATGCGCGAGATTGGCGGCAACACCGTCGTTTTCTTCTTAACTTCGCCGTCTTCCGATTTCTTCGGCGCCGCTTGTTTATCGATCAACGAAACGCTCTCGACATGGCGTTTCGGCGCCGGCGGCGGTTTATGCGCGGCCGGCTTTTTAACTTCCGGAGCCGGGGCCGGTTCCGTTTTTTTCTTAACGACCTTGGCTTTGCCGGAAGCCGGCTTCGTCGCCGCGGTTTTGCGGGTCGCCGTTTTTTTCGCTGCCGTCTTGCTGGTCGTTTTCGTTGCCATTCTGATATCTAAAAATCTTTTTCATGGCTCGTTAGGCCGAGCCGGCGTTCTGCGCTGCTGCTTCTTCTCGCGGCACGGCCGCATGGATTTCCTGCGCCTTCGCTTCATCGACGCCGAGGATGTCCACGAAATCAGAGACGTCCGCGTCGCGCAATCCTTCTAAGTTAGTGAAACCGGACTTCACCAGCGTCATCGCCTGGTCATTCGTGATCGGCAACGCGGCCGCGAGCGTTTGCGCCGCTTGCGCGACCTTCTGCTCGACCGCCGTCGTCGCCGACGTGTCCTTGTCGATGTTGATTTCCCAACCGGTCAATCGCGAAGTCAGTCGCGCGTTCTGTCCCTTTTTCCCGATCGCGAGCGAAAGCTGATCTTCATCCACGGAAATTTGCACGCTCTTCTTTTCCGTATCGAACACGAGGTTTTTCACCTTGGCCGGCTTCAGCGCCTCGAGCACGTATTCCTTCGGGTCCGAGCTCCAACGAATGATGTCCACCTTTTCGTTATTCAGCTCGCGCACAATGTTCTTCACGCGCGAACCACGCATGCCGACGCAAGCGCCGACCGGATCGACCTTTTCATTCGCGCTCCAGACCGCGATCTTCGTCCGATAACCCGCTTCGCGGGCGATGCCGCGAATCTCGACCGTGCCGTCGGCAATTTCACTCACTTCCATTTCGAAAAGTCGCCTAACGAAATTCGGATGGCTGCGCGAAACAATGATTTCCGGTCCGCGGATTCCGTTATCGACCGCGACGACATAGGCGCGCAAGCGATCGCCCACGTTGTAATCTTCAACCACCACGCGCTCGCGCTGCGGCATGATCGCTTCGAATTTGCCAAGATCGAGAATCACATCCGAGCGATCGAACCGGCGCACCGTGCCCGAAACAATTTCACCGGCGCGGTCCTTGAACTCCTCGTAAATCATCTCCTTCTCGACCTGACGAATGCGTTGCATCATCGCCTGCTTCGCGGTTTGCGCGGCGATGCGGCCGAAATTTTTCGGAGTCACTTCCACTTCCACTTCGTCACCGACGTTCGCGTCCGCTTTGATGTTGCGCGCTTTGGCTAACGAAATTTCGTCCTGCGGATTCGTGACGTCTTCGACCACGAGCAATTTCGCGAGCGCGCGAATGACGCCGGTCTTCGGGTCGATGTCGATGCGCAGATCGCGTGACGCGCTCACGCTTTTTTTCGAGGCCGAGAGCAACGCAGTCGATACCGCCTCGAGCAGGACATCGCGTTTGATCCCGCGTTCCCGCTCCAGGTAGTCGAGCATGGCAATAAATTCGGCGTTCATAAAACATCCAGTCCGCAGACTAAAAAGAGTGGGCTACTGCACCCACTCCTTCCAGCGCGGACTAGGACACATACTGTAGATTTCGCGGGGCAAACGTCAAGCGGCCAAGATCGACATGGACAAGATCGACATGTGCGCAACAATCGAACGCATGTCGCGTCTGCCACCGCTCTTGTTGGTCGCAATTGTCTGGGCCGCGATCTATCTGCCCGCGCTCGGGTTGTTCGAGATCAAAGGCGAAGAAGGCCGCCGCATTTTGCCCGCGATGGCGATGATCGAGAGCGGCAATTATCTCGTGCCGCAAGTAGGTGGCGAAGCGTATTACCGCAAGCCGCCGCTGATTAACTGGCTCATCGCCGGTTCGTTTAAAATCTTTCGTGTGCGCAATGAATGGACCGCGCGTGTTCCATCGGTGTTGTCGATCTTAGCGGTGGCGATCGCGTTTGTGACAATCGCAAAACAAACGCTTGGCGCTGGATCGACCATGGCGGCGCTGATTTGGCTAACGAATTTCGGCACGCTCGAAAAAGGGCGACTGGTCGAAATCGAAGCGCTTTACATTTCGCTCTGCGGCCTGGCCATGATTTTTTGGTTGAGCTGGTGGCGCGAGCGCCGTTCGCCCTGGCTTACGTGGACCGTGCCGTGGATTTTTCTCGGGCTCGGCTGGCTCGCGAAAGGTCCGACCCATCTGGTTTTTTTCTACGCGCTCGTCGGTTTTGTTTTGTGGAAAGATCGACAATGGCGCGTCCTATTTCATCCCGCGCATTTGTTAGGCATCATCGTGATGATGTCGATCTTTGCGGCATGGCTCATTCCTTTCATGCATGCGACCGAAACCGAACGCATGATGAAAACATGGAACAATCAATTCGCCGGCCGCATCACCGGCGGCTTCTTCGGATGGCGCGCATGGCTCACCACCATTCCGCGAGCGCTGTTCTATTTTCTCCCGTGGATTCTCGTCGTTCCGTTTTTGCGTTTCGAAAAATTTTCCGACGAAAACGAACGCAATCTCGCGCGCGCACTCGCCTGGAGCACGGCGCTACCGCTGGTCGTCGTCGGATTAATTCCTGGCTCCGCTCCGCGCTACACCCTTCCGGTTTTGGTGCCGTTTTGCTGTCTACTCGCGCTCGCCTTCACGCGTGACGCGTACGCCTTGCCGGCGAAATTGCGATCGACCGAGCCGGTCTGGTCGCGCGTCAGCGTGGTGTTTGTCGGGCTGTTCGTGGCGATCGGCGTGATCAGTCTACCGATCTTTTCGTTCGTCGTGAAAGAAAAGGTGAAGAACATCGCGGCGGAAATAAACGCGTCGGTTCCGCCTAACGAGACGCTGTACGCAGTCGATCCAAATTATCAGCCGTTCTTTTTCTACATGCTCGCGCCGGTGCAATATCTGAGCAGCGTGGATGAAGTGCCCTACGACGCGCATTATTTTCTGACGCGGCCGCATGAGGAACGAAAGGCGATGTCGAGCGAGCAATGGTCGCCCAAGCATCCGCGGGTGGTGAAGCGGGTGAAGGATTATCGGAATCAAACCCTGGTTTTGTTCGCGCTCGACCCGGGTTGAAAAGATCGACATCTCCCGTTTGACAGGAGCGCGAGTCGTTAGCATGCTAACGAATTCTGAAACTCGCGGACAAGATCGACATCGACGCCTTCGGTCCTTTGTTGCACGGCACGGCGCGGGCCTGGCGCTCGAAGCTGGACCAGCGCCTCAAGCCGCTCGGACTTAGTCAGGCGAAGTGGCGCACGCTTCTGCACCTTTCGCTCGCGGGCGAACCGATCACTCAGGCCGAGATCGCATCGCGTCTCGAGATTGAGGAGCCGACTTTAGTGACGTTGTTGCATCGCCTTGAGCGCGGCGGCTGGGTCGCGCGCAAAAACTCCGCGCACGATCGCCGTTGCAAAACGGTGCATCTCGGCCGGCGCGCCACACGCGTGATCAGTGAAATCACCGCGGCTGCGAACAAGCTCCGCGGCGAACTTTTGGCGGACGTGTCATCGGCGGAATTGCGCACGTGCATGCGCGTGCTGGAACGTGTGCGCGACAAAGCAGAGGAAAAATCAACGAACGGCCGCGGGAACGGTCGAAGAATGGCAAGCCGCAACGGCAAGCACTGATATGCCGCCGACAATTACACAAGTGAACGAAGCCGCGCGTGAGATGGTGGGCGATCTCGAACAACGCGTCGGGGGCAAGCGGCGGTTGCGGATTGTTATCGGAGTTGTCGGCCTCGTCGTGATTCTGCTGTTGCTGCGAAGTTTCGTCGCGCATCACAAAACGCAGCCGGCTCCGCCGCCGAGAAACGTCGAAGTCGCAAAAGTTACAACCGCCGATGTGCCGCTTTATCTGGACGAAATCGGCACGACCGCACCGTTCGAGACGGTGGACATCAAAGCGCAGGTAAACGGGCAGATTATCAGTCGCGAATTCAAGGACGGCGCCGACGTTAAAAAAGGCGATCTCTTATTTCGAATCGATCCGCGCCCGTATGAAGCGGCGCTCGCTTCGGCGCAGGCCGATCGCGCCTTAGCCGAGGCGAATTTGAAACGCGAAGCCGAGCTCGTCGCGAAGAATGTGACGGCGCGACAGGAATGGGACACCGCGCAGGCGAACGCGATGAAGGCGCAGGCAGCGGTGGCGGCGGCGCAGGTGAATCTAGATTTTTGTTACATCAAATCGCCGATCGACGGCCGCGTCGGGTTGCGCAATGTCGATGTTGGCAATCTGGTCGGGCCCGGCAGTCCGGCCCTCGTCACCGTCCAGGGATTCGATCCGATTTACACCGATTTCACCGTGGCCGAGCCGGACTTGGCCATCGTTAGGCAATATCTTGGCAATCCGAAAATGAAAGTGGTGACGGACGCGGAGAACGACAACATTCCGCCGCGCGAAGGTGATCTCTATTTCATCGACAACGCGGTCCAACCCGGTGTCGGGACGGTGAAGGCGCGCGGGATCACGGCAAATCCGGATCATGCGCTGTGGCCGGCGCAATTCGTCCGCGTGCGTTTGATTCTCGATGTGCTCTCGAATGCGAAACTGGTGCCGAGTAGCGCGGTGCAGATCGGTCAACGCGGGCCGTACGTGTTTGTTGTTAAACCGGATTCAACGCTTGAGTTACGGCAGGTGAAGCCGGGACAGCAACAGGGCGATCTCACCGTGATCAAAGACGGCATACAGCCGGATGAAATGGTGGTGACAAGCGGGCAATTGCAACTCGCGCCCGGCGCGCGGGTGAATGCGAAGCCGATGGAACAATCGGCCACGAGTCCATCACCTTCGCCCGCTAAGATCGACAATCACTAAGATCGACAATCGCATGGCGGATCAATTCGATGGCGGTGGCGACGGCGAATTCGCAGAATCGCCATTGACGCATCGTCATGGCACGGCCGGCGAAAAAACGCCCGCCGGAAAGCTCGTGCAATTTTCTTCCGGCCTTTCGTTGCCGTTCATCAAACGGCCGGTGATGACGATGCTTCTCACCACATCGATCATTGTCTTCGGCATTCTCACCTATCGGCAGCTCTCCGTGAACGATTTGCCGGCGGTCGATTATCCGGTCATTCAGGTGACCGCGAATTATCCGGGAGCGAATCCGGAGACGATGGCAAACACGGTGGCGACGCCGCTCGAAAAACAGTTTACGCAAATCCCCGGCCTCGCCCTAACGACAAGCTCGAGCACGCAGGGCACGACGAACATCACGCTGCAGTTCGATCTCGATAAATCGATTGTCGATGCCGCGACCGATGTGCAGGCGGCGATCCAGCGCGCGAGCGGGCAATTGCCTAACGATTTGCCGCAACCGCCGCAATTTCAAAAGACAAACCCGAACGATCAGCCGGTGATGTACATCGCCCTAACGAGCGACACGCTCACCGACGGCGACCTTTACAAGTACGCCAGCACGCAAGTGCAGCAGCGCATCAATATTTTGCCGGGAGTATCGCAGGTCCAAATCTTTGGCGTGAAGAGCGCGATCCGCATCAAAGCCAACCCGGGCGCGCTGGCGACGCGCAACATTACATTCGATGAGCTCGCGACGGCCATAAAAGCGGGGACGGCGTATTTGGGCGCGGGTCAGTTCGACGGCAAGACAATGTCGATGGTGCTGCGGCCTAACGGACAGCTGACCGACGCCGAAGGTTATCGCAATCTCATCATCGCGGGCGGAAATCCGCCGGTGTATTTGCGCGATGTCGCGACGGTCGTGGACAGCATCCAAGACGAGCGGCTCTCGCGTCACTTTTTCGCGCGTGGGTTTAATCCACCGGCGTCGGTCGTTGTGCTCGCGGTATCGCGTCAGGCCGGGGCGAACGCGGTGAAAGTGGCGCAATCGGTCAACGACCTCATGCCGCAATTGCGACTCGAGCTTCCCGGTTCGATCCGATTGATTCCGACTTTCGATCGCTCGCAAAGCATCGTGCGTTCGGTCTCGGATGTGCAAACGACCTTGTTCATCGCGTTTTTCCTCGTCGTGCTTGTCATTTTCGTCTTCCTCGGACGCGCTCGCGACACGCTCATTCCGGTGGTGGCATTGCCATTGTCGATCTTGCTCACGTTTCTGGCGATGTGGATGTTCAATTACTCGATCAACAATCTCACGCTCATGGCGCTGACGTTGGCGATCGGGTTTCTCGTGGACGACGCGATCGTCTTTCTCGAGAATGTCGTTAGGCGGACCGAGCATGGCGAGTCGGTCTATCGCGCGACGTTGAACAGCGCCGGCGAAATTTCCTTTACCATTCTGTCGATGACGCTCTCGCTTGCGGCCGTGTTCATCCCGCTTGTCTTCATGCCGGGTTTGTTAGGCCGAATCTTTCGCGAATTCGCCATTACCATCATCGTCGCGATCATTTCCTCGGGGCTCGTCTCGCTCACGCTTACGCCGCTGATGTGCGCGCGACTTGTCGTCGAACACAGTCCGGATCAGCGCGAAACGTGGATGCAACGTTTCACCGCCGGCTTCTTCAAACCGATCCTGTGTTTCTACGATCGTTCGTTAGGCTGGTTTCTCGATCACGCGAAGCTCGCTCTTCCAATCCTTATCCTCTGCGCGGTCGGGGTGTGGTTTTTCTTCCACGCGTTGCCGTTCACGCTGTTGCCGACCGGCGACAGCGGCCTGCTTCGCGGCGCGTTGCTTTTGCAGGAAGGCGCCTCGCCGCAATTGCAAAAGGATGTGCAGAACAAAGTCGACCCGATTCTTCAGGCGAACCCGGCGGTGGATAAATATTTCACTATCGCCGGCGGTGGTCGCGCGGGTCCATCGGCACTTTTCACTGTGATGTTTCTCGGCGATCGCAAACACCGCGCGTCCATCGATGAGGTCGCGCAAGATCTTCGCCGTTCGCTCGGCAGTTTGCCGGGCACGTTTCCGACGATGAATCCGGCGCCGGTTTTGCAAATCAACATCGGCGCAACCGGCAGCGCGTTCGGACGCTACAGTTACGCCATCAGCGGAATCAATCCCGATGAAGTTTACGCCGCCGCCGATAAATTGCAGACGAAGCTAAATACGTATCAGGGTTTCGCCGCGCCGCCGCGCTCCGATCTTTTTCGAAACCAGCCCAACCTCGACATCGATGTCGATCGCGATCGCGCCAGCACGTTAGGCGTTTCGATCGGCAAAGTGCAAAACCTGCTGCGCGCGGCGTATTCGCAGAATTACGTTTACCTCATCAAAGAGCCGGACGATCAATATCAAGTCATCCTCGAGGCGACCGACAAAGATCGACAACGTCCCGAGGATTTGCGCGATTTGTACGTGCGCGGGCAGGGGACTTCGCTGGTGCCGTTGCGCGCGGTCACGAAATTCGGACCGCATCTCGGCTTGCAGTCGGTCAATCACACGAACCAATTCACCAGCGTCACGTGGGGCTTCGATACAAAACCTGGAGTCGCGCTTGGTGACGTGACGACCTTCATTCAAAAAGCGGCGAAGGAAGTTTTGCCGCCGACGGTGCAAGGCGAGTTGCAGGGCGAAGGACTCGTGCTGCAACAACTCTTCGGCGCGCTCCCATTTCTCATCATCGGCGCGTTGTTCGTCATGTACGTGATTCTCGGAATTCTTTACGAGAGCTACGTGCATCCGATCACAGTCCTCTCCACGCTTTTCCCGGCCGTCGTCGGCGGTTTGATGACGTTGTGGCTCTTCGGCTCAACCCTCTCGCTTTATTCCGTGATCGGACTGTTCCTTTTGATGGGCATCGTGAAAAAGAACGGCATCATGATTGTCGATTTTGCATTGCATCGACTCGATGAAGGCTACGATCGCCGCTCCGCTATTCACGAAGCGAGCGTCGAGCGTTTTCGTCCCATCATTATGACCACGCTCGCCGCGTTGATGGGAGCGGTGCCGCTCGCGCTCGGCTATGGCGCGGATGGCGAATCGCGGCGGCCGCTCGGCCTGGTCATCGTCGGCGGATTAATCGTGTCGCAGCTCATCACGCTTTACATCACGCCAGTGATTTACCTCGCGCTGGAGTGGTTCCAGGAAAATGTGCTCGATCGCGTGCCGTTCCTGCGCAGCGCGCACTATCACGAGCAATACGGCGGCACGACGCATACTCCGCTCGAGACCGCGAGCGCGACTCGTTAGGCAAGATCGACAACGACAAGATCGACAATTACTTCGCTGCGCTGGTCTCCGCAGCCTGTCGCACCGCCGCCGCCACCTGCGGCAGAACCGGTTGCTGCATCTTCAATCCAGACGAAATGCCTTTGCTTTCGTCTGGCCGCTTCGTTTTTTTCACCGACTCGATCTCGAGACGGATCTTGTTTTTGTTCGTCGCGAAGATCATGGCCACGTCTTCGGTGATAACGCCGGCGTCAAACGCTTTCAGCAGTTGTTGATCGAACGTGTGCCAGCCGCGGTTACTCGCCGCTTCGATAATATCGGCGAACATGCGGTTCTCGCCTTCGCCGTAAAGCAATGCTTCCCGCGTGCGCAGGCTGCTCCCCATGATTTCGGTCACAAGCAATCTTCCGCCGTCGATCTTGTTCACGAGCCGCTGGCTCACGATGAAGCGCACGGTATCGGCCAAACGTTGCCGCACTTGTTGCTCTTCCTCTTTGCTGAACATTCCGAGGATGCGATGGACGGTTTGGCCCGCGTCGATCGTGTGCAACGTCGCGAAAACAACGTGACCGGTTTCGGAAGCGGTGAGTGCGATCTCCATCGTTTCGCGGTCGCGAATTTCGCCGACGAAAATGACTTTGGGCGCCTGGCGCAAGGCCGCACGCAGACCTTCGGCAAAATTTGGGAAATCCCGGCCGAGCTCGCGTTGATTGAAGATGCAACCATGGTGCGCATGCACGTACTCGATCGGGTCCTCCAGGGTGATGACGTGAAGTTGCTGGGTGCGATTAAGGTCGCTTAAGAGCGCGGCTAACGTCGTGGTCTTGCCGCTCCCAGTCGCGCCGGTGACGAAAATGATTCCATTCTTTTCCAAGATAATCTGGCGGAAAATCGGTGGCAGGCCTAACGAATCGATCGTCGGAATATCCGCCGGTAAACGCCGCAGGACGATGGCATGCCGGCCGCGTTGTTTGAAAATGTTCGCGCGAAAGCGAGCACGATTAGCCAGTGCGTAGCTGCAATCGCACGACCCGCGCGTGGCGAAATCGTCAATTAGCCGTTGCTGACCATCGATGAGCAGGTTCGCCATGGCCTCGATCTCCTTTTCGGAAAGACCCTCCTTGCGGTCGGCGATTTCGAATTCCTTTAAGGCGCCGTGACATTGCGCGATCGGTTGTTTGCCGGCGATGAACAAGAAATCAGGGGCGTCGGGCTCGCTTTCGAGCATGGCTTCGAGCAGAGCGTCAAACCATTGCTTGGTCATATCGTTTCAATATTCAAACACTTGCGAGCCGATGAGCTCCGCCCTAACCAGCAAATCGCGCGCCGCATTCACGCATTGGAGAAATTGCGCTCTGGTAAAATCGTGGGAGCTGCGGTTCTGTTGATCGGCTAATGGCGGCGCAATTCGAAAAAGAGGCGACGGAATCCGGCGAATTCGAGCGGCAGGAAGACGCCTTTCGCGAATGGATTGGAAGATCGACATCGTACCCGCCGGTCGCGGGCCGATATCATCTTTATGTTTCACTCGCGTGTCCATGGGCCAGTCGCACTTTGATCGTGCGCAATCTCAAAGGACTTCAAAACGCGATCGGTCTAACCATTGTCGATCCTGTGCGCGACGAAAACGGCTGGGCCTTTCGCGAACCCTCCGAGAAATGGCCGCCGGCGCAGGAATTCGAATCGACCGATCCGGTTAATCATTTCAAATATTTGCGCGAAGCCTACGCCGCGACCGATCCGAACTTCGACCAGCGCGTGACCGTGCCCGTGCTTTGGGACAAGCAGACGAAGCGGATTGTGAACAATTGCGAGGACGACATCTGCGTCATGTTCAACGATGCCTTCAACGACATCGCTGCAAATAAAGATGTCGATCTTTTCCCAAAAGAGATTGCCGACGAGCAGACAAAGCTAAGCGACTTCGTTTACGAAAATATCAACAACGGCGTCTATCGCGCAGGCTTCGCTACGCGCCAGCGCCCGTACGAAATTTCCTGCCGAAAACTTTTCGAAGCGCTCGATGAAATGGAAAATCGTCTGACCAAATCGCGTTATCTTTTCGGCGATCGCATCGTTGAGACCGACTGGCGATTATTTTGCACGCTTGTCCGCTTCGACGTTGTCTACTTCGGCCATTTCAAATGCAACCTGCGGCGCGTCGTCGATTATCCGAATTTGCAGAACTACCTTGTCGATCTTTATCAGCAGCCGGGAATCGCCGACATGGTGAACTTCGATCACATCAAGCGTCACTATTACATGACGCATGAGCAGATTAATCCGACCCGGATCGTTCCGTTAGGGCCGATTGTCGATCTTACGCGCGCGCCCGCCGCTCCTCGTCGATCTGCTTGATGCGGGCGAGCAATTCTTTCTGGCTGGCCGGCTTTTCGAAAATCGCGTCCACCGGCAAATCGAGCAGACGTTTTTTGTCTTCCTCGCCTAACGGACCGGCGAAAACGATGATTTTACCTTTGAATCCGCCATCGCGCGCGCCTTTGGCGAGCGCATAGCCGTCGAGTCGCGGCATCCGAAAATCGGTGATGAGCAAATCAATCGTCGCGGGCGTGCGGGCGAGCGCGCTCGCCGCTTGTTGACCGTCGATCGCGGTTTCGACAGCGTAGCCTTGGTTGCGCAAGGTCGTGACTAACAATGACGCGACGTGGACGTTATCGTCAGCGCACAAAATTCGTAACGGTCCTACTCTGGATTCGCTCGGCGTCATATTTTGGTTTAAGGCGAAATCCCGATCGTTTCCGAATTAATCTCGTTTTGCTTTATCTTCGTGTTCCGCAGCGAAAATGGACGCAAACGGCGGCGTAAAAATTCAGATATTTCGCCGGCGATTTTTTACCGGAAGATGTCGATCTTAGCGCGCGCGGCTAAGCTTTTTTCCAGCTGTTGCCGTTTCCGTCGCCGCCGTTTGCGGGAGCGAGCGCGTACTCCGGCGCAAGATCGACATCTTGCATTTCATCTGGAGCTTCAGCGGAAGGTTTCTGGCGGTGCTGCTTGGCGATGAGCATGTAGAGCGAAGGCACGATGAACAATGTGAAGATCGTTCCGATCGTCATGCCGCCGACGAGAACGAGACCGATGGAATTTCGCGCGGCCGCGCCCGCGCCTGTGACGAGCGTTAGAGGAAAGTGACCAGCTACTGTGGCGACGCTCGTCATCATGATCGGCCGTAAACGAATGCGCGCCGCTTGCGCGACGGCGGCGAGTTTATCATGGCCTTGTCGTTGCAATTCATTCGCGAATTGGACGATCAAAATCCCATTTTTGGAGACGAGGCCGACAAGTGTGACGAGTCCGACCTGCGAGTAAATGTTGAATGACGTCGTAAAGCCGTCGGTGAAAAATTTTCCGAACGGCATTTTGAGGAACATGAAGAGACCGGCGCCGAAGAGCGCAAGCGGGACCGAGCCTAACAAGATGATGAATGGATCGCGGAAGCTGTTGAATTGCGCCGCGAGGACAAGAAAGATGAGCACGATGGCGAGTGCGAAGACGGCGCCGAATTTGCTACCTTCAATACGCAATTGGCGCGAGCCGCCGGTGTAATCGATGACGTAACCGGCCGGCAAAACTTTGTGCGCTTCGTCTTCGAGAAATTTGAGCGCGCTGTCGACCGAAGCGGCCGGCACGCCGCTGATGGTGACGGCGTTAAGCTGCTGCATGCGATTGAGCGAACGCGCGACTGTCTTGCGATCAATTGTCGCGATGGTGCTCAACGGGATTAGCTGCTTGTTAGGCCCGGTCACATAAATGTTTTGTAATTGTTCCGGATTCAATCGATCGACACGTTTGATCTGCGGAATGACCTTGTAGCTCAGGCCGTCCATGTTGAATCGGTTCACGAAATTGCCGCCGATGCTGGCGGACAAATCCGCGCCGACCTGCTGCATGTCCAGGCCCATGGTCGAAACTTTGTCGTGATCGAAGACGATTTGCGCCTGCGGCTGGTCGATCTTGGTGTCGATGTCGCCGAACTGAAAGACGTGTTTCTCCATCGCTTTCCCAAAAATTTGCTTCGCCAATTCTAGAATGCGTTCCTGCGGCGCGGTCGATGCGATCACGAAACTGACCGGGAAATTATCGCTGCCCGGAAGCGCTTCCGGCATAATCGGGAACATCTGGATTCCCGGAATGGCGCCGAGTTTTTGCTGCACGATTGGCAGATAATCTTTCGTCGGCGTTTTACGCGTGCCCCATGGCTTCAAGACCATTCCGCCGAAACCAAAGCTCGGATTCGTGATCTGAAACGTGAAGCGCGTATCCGGAATGTCCTGGAAAACTTTTCCAGCCGCATCGGCATAACGAATCGTGTCGTCGATCGTCGCGTTCGCGGGCGCCGTGATAATTCCGAAGATGACGCCCTGATCTTCTTTTGGCGCGAGCTCCTTGGTCGCGACTTTCGGAATGGTCGCGAACATGAACGCCGCCAGCAGCGAGATGCCGATCCAGACAACGTAAACTGCCGGACGCGCGGCCAGCGTTCGATCGAGATGTTCGCCATACCAGTCGCGAAAACGATCGAAGGTGCGATTGACCCAGCCGCTGAACCCGTGATCGTCATGCTCCGTGCGCAATAGATTCGCCGCCATCATCGGCGATAAAACAAGCGCGACGATGCCGGAAATGAAGACCGCGCCGGCAAGTGTGAGCGCAAATTCTCGGAAAAGTGCACCCGTCAGGCCGCCTTGCAGCGCGATCGGCGTGTAGACGGCCGCGAGTGTAATTGTCATCGCGATGATCGGCCCGATGAGCTCGCGCGCGCCGACAAGCGCCGCGTCCACACGCGACAAGCCTTCACGCATGTGACGTTCGACATTTTCGACCACGACGATCGCATCATCGACGACCAATCCGACTGAGAGCACGATCGCGAGTAGCGTCAGCAGATTCAGCGTGAAGCCGAAAAGCTGCATGAGAAACAACGCGCCGATTAATGAAATCGGAATCGCGACAATGGGCACGATGACGGAACGGAACGAGCCGAGGAAGAGGAAGATCACCACCATCACGATGATGAGAGTGTCGATCAAAGTTTTGACCACTTCGTGAATGGCGTCGTTGATGTAGGCGGTGGCGTCGTACGCCATTTCCGCCTGCATTCCGGTGGGCAATTCTTTTTTGATCGCTTCTAACTCGACGCGCACGCGCTTGATCACATCGACTGAGTTCGCGTTCGGCAGCACCCAAATGCCCATGAACACGGCTTTTTGCCCCGAGAAACGCACCTCCGCGTTGTAATCCTCGGCGCCGAGCACGACGTCCGCAATGTCGCCCAGCCTAACGAGTGTGCCTTTGTCCTGCTTTACCACGAGCTGTTTGAATTGCTCGGCCGTGTGCAGATCCGTGTTCGCGGTCAAGTTCACTTGCAGCAGCGAACCCTTGGTGCTTCCGACTGCCGCCAGATAATTATTTCGCCCGAGCGCGCTGCGAACATCGGACGGACTGATGTTTAACGCCGCCATCCGTTCCGGCTTCATCCAGATGCGCATGGCGAAGGTGCGCCCGCCGAGAATATCGGCCTTTTGCACGCCGCCGACTGCGGTCAATCGCGGTTGCACCAACCGCACAAGGTAATCGGTGACTTCGTTAGGCTGAAGAATGTTCGAAGTGAAACTCAAATAGGCCGAGGCAAACTGCGAATCGGCCGCTTGAATCGCGATCACCGGGATCTCCGCTTCCGGCGGCAGGTCGCGGCGGATCGCATCCACCTTCGAGCTGATATCGGAGAGCGCCTTGTTCGCGTCGTAATTCAATTTCAGGCGCGCCGTGATCGTCGAAACGCTCTGCTGACTTTGCGACGAAATGTAATCGATCCCGTCCGCCGCCGCGATTGCGCGCTCCAGCGGTGTGGTGATAAATCCCCTAACGAGCTCCGCGTCCGCGCCCACGTAGACGGTCGTCACTGTGATTGATGCGATGTCGCTGCGCGGATATTGCCGCACGTTGATCGTCTTCATCGCCTGCAATCCGGCGATGAGAATGACGAAGCTCACCACCATCGCCAGCACTGGCCGGCGGATGAACAGATCAGTGAAAGACTTCATGTCGATCTTGGCAGTTGTCGATCTTACGTGTCCGCCGGTTTCGGATTCAGTTGCGGTTTCGGTGCCAGCTCGTTGTTGATCACCACCGGCATTCCATTGCGCAATTTGAAAACGCCCGTGCTCACAATCGTATCGCCCGGCTTCAATCCTTCGGTGATCGAAATGAAATCGCCGCGCGCTTCACCCACGCGCACAAACGCCTGCCGCAACACCTGCGTTTCCTTTTTCGTTTTCTCGTCCGTCTTTTTCTCGATCACGTAAACCGAATCGCCGTACGGCGCGTACGACACCGCCGATCCCGGAATGACCAGCGTCTTCTTCTTCTCCGGCAAAAACACCTCCACTTTCGCGAACATCCCCGACCGCAACGCGCCATCGTGATTTTCCAATGTCGCTTGCACTCCGACATTCCGCGTTACCTGGTCCACCGAAGAATTGATCGCGGTCAGTTTGCCTTTGAATTCGCGCCCCGGGATCGCGTCCGTGGTCACTTTCACCTCGAGGCCTTGCGACAAGCTCGACATGTTTTGCTGCGGCAACGCAAAATCGACAAACATCGGGTCGAGCGATTGCAGCGACACGACCTGCTGACCGGGATTGATCATTTGTCCGACATTCACCTGTCGAATGCCTAACTGACCATCAAATGGCGCGCGCACTTCCTTCTTCTCGACCGCCCCTTCCTTTTGTTTGAGCTTGGATTCTGCGGCGTCGAGTTCCGCTTTTGAAATCACTTTGCGCGCGGCCAGATCGCGCGTGCGCGCGAGATCGCTTCGGGCCAATTCCAAATCGGCGTCCTCTGTCGTCGCAGCAAGTCTGACCAGAACATCTCCCTTCTTCGCCACGCCGCCGTTTTGGAATTTTACTTCCGCCACGGTGCCGCCGAGCTCGGACGACACCACCGCGCCTTGGACCGGCGAAATCGATCCAACGGCCGAAAGAACGGGCGCCCAATCTTCTTCCTTCACCACCGCGCTCGACACTGTCGTCGGCGGCATCTCGTGCGGCATCGACATCATTTTGCCGATCTGCATCGCCTTGATTCCAACGAGCGTCACCACGGCGGCAAGGACGGCGCCGATGGCGACACCCATTCCGCGGCCGCGGCGTGATCGTCTGACTAAAGGTGGTTCTTCCGCCACGGGTCTCGCTACGTCATGCATATGCTGATTCACTTTCGATTTTGAACAATAGCCGCCACAAACGCCGCGTCACCGCGAGCTGGCGCGTGCGCCGCTCCGCCGCTGTCATTTCTTGCGGTTGCAGAATGTCGAACATCAACATCCCGCGCGCGACTGCGAAAATTAATTCCGAAAGCTCGTTAGGCTTCAAGCCGTGTGCCGCTTGCGTTTTTGCTTCCGGCGATTGCGCGATCAATTCGGTCAAGCCATCCATCGCCGTCGTGAGCACGTCGCGCACGATGTCGGCGATCTGCGGGTTGCGCGATGCTTGCGAGTAAAGATCGACAACGAACATTGATTGCACCTTCGGCGACTCATCACAACAATGCGCCGTGAACAAAATTTCCAGCGCCTCGAACAACGTTGGCGCCTGCGCCGCCTGCTCCAGCAACTCCTGAATGTGTTTCTTGTGCCGGTCCGCCATCGCCGCGATCACCGCCTCCTTGTTCGCGAAGTAGCGATAAATCAGCCCGACCGATATCCCCGCTTCGGTCGAAATATCGTGCATGCTCGTCTGGTGAAAACCGTGCTTCACGAAACAGGCGATCGCCGCATCGAGAATTTGCACGCGCCGATCCAGGCTCGGCTCGACCGTTGAGGTAGCAGAATCTGACATGAGGTGATGGCAAAGATGAATGAACGTTCATTCACTGTCAAATTTCCCTCGCAAAACTCTTGTTTTGTCATTCCGAGCGAAGTCGAGGAATCTCTAATTGATGGTTTTGCCTTTGGTTAGAATCGACAAGTTGCGTCGGCAATTCCCTTCCAGTCGCCGCTACCTAATCGCCGTCTCCGCCGGCCGCGATTCCGTCGCCCTCCTGCATCACCTTGTCGATCTTGGCTACCGCAACTTGGTCATCTGTCACCTGAATCACAAACTCCGCGGCCGATCGAGTGACGCCGATGCGCGCTTCGTTGAAAAGCTCGCCGCAAAGTACGATGTCGATCTTGCGATCAGTTCAACGAACGTCCGCGCATTCGCCGCGAAAAAGAAAATGTCGATCGAAACCGCCGCGCGCGAATGCCGCTACAATTTCTTCGCGCGCGTCGCGAAACAAAAACGCTGCCGCACCATCTTCCTCGCCCATCACGCCGACGATCTCGTCGAAACCTTTTTGATCAACTTGTTTCGCGGCGCCGGAATTTCCGGGCTCGCCGCCATGCGCGAAGAAACAAATCGCGAAGTGGACGATGTCGATCTTACGCTGGTCCGTCCGCTTTTGGCCGTTTGGCGCAGCGACATCGACAAATACATCCGCAAACGTCGCCTGAAATTTCGCGAAGACGCCTCGAACCAAAATCTGAATCCAATGCGCAATCGCATTCGCCATCGCGTGATTCCATATCTGGAAAAAACATTCGGCCGAAAGATTCGCCAGAATATCTGGCGAACTGCCATCATCGCATCCGAGGAAGAAAATTTCTTCGAAGCGCTGATGCCGAAAAAATTCACTCAGCTGGCCGTCAAGCCGTTACGCGAGATGTCGGTTGCGCTGCAACGGCGAACGCTGCATCGCTGGCTGCGCGACGCGGACATTCCTGAAATCGGTTTCGATTTGGTCGAGCGGATTCGCGAGCTTATCGATTCCGCCGCGCGCGTTGCGAAAACAAATCTTCCGCAAGATCGACATGTACGTCGTCGCGCTGGCAAATTGTTCATCGAGTGATTCTCTTGTGAAATGAGTTCCGAAGTTCGCGTCCGTTTCGCGCCATCGCCTACCGGCTATCTCCACATCGGCGGTGCACGCACCGCGCTTTTCAATTGGCTCTTTGCGCGACATCACAACGGAAAATTCGTTTTGCGCGTCGAAGACACCGACAAGGCGCGCAACACTGAAGAAGCGGCGGCCGCGATTTATGATGGATTGCGTTGGCTCGAGTTAAATTGGGATGAAGGCCCGCATGCCGGAGGAGATTTCGGCCCGTATTTCCAAAGTCAGCGCAACGAAATCTACGAACGCGCGCTGAAGAAGCTTCGGGACGCCGGCCACATTTTCGAAGACGCCGGTGCGTTGCGGTTTCGTTCGCCGCGCGAACGCGTCATCGTCGATGACATCGTCTGCGGCAAAATCGATTTCGATTTGTCGAACGAAGAAACGCATCCCGACATGACCATTCGCCGCCCGGACGGCTCGTGGATTTTCCATTTCGTCAATGTCGTCGATGACATCGAGATGAAAATTTCGCACGTCATCCGCGGCGAAGATCATCTCTCGAACACGCCGAAACACATCGAGCTTTATCGGGCGCTCGACGCCACACCGCCGCAGTTTGCGCACATTCCGCTCATCATGAATCGCGACGGCTCGAAGATGAGCAAGCGCGACCAGGGCGCGAGCGTCGCCTATTATATAGAACGCGGATTTCTGCCGCAGGCCGTGCGCAATTATCTTTGCCTGCTCGGCTGGTCGCCCAAGGACGATCGCGAAAAGATCGACATCGACGAAATCGTCAGGCTGTTCGAACTGTCCAAAGTTCATCGCAACCCGGCGACGTTCGATCCGGACAAGCTGCATTGGCTCAATGGCGAATACGCGCGCGAGCTCAGCGATTCGGAATTTCATGAGCGCGCCGTTGCCGCGTTGCGCGCGGCGGGAATAAAGATCGACACTTACCCTAACGAATACGTCCGCGCCGCTCTCGAGACATGCAAAGGCAAGATCAACGTCTTCGATGAATTACCCGCTTACGCCGGTTTCTATTTCGCCGACGAGATCAGTTATAATCCGGAAGGCGTCGCCAAAAATTTCACGCCCGAAAACAAACCGCGTCTCCAAGCGGTGCGCGATGCCTTCGCTAAGATCGACAACTTCACCGCGGCTGAAATCGAAGCGACAATGAAATCAGTCGCGAAAAATCTCGGAGTAAAGGTCGGCGCGATTGTTCACCCGACGCGACTCGCCGTCACTGGCAGCAACGCCGGTCCGAGTTTGTATCATCTGCTCGAAGTGCTCGGGAAAGAAAAGGTCCTCGCACGCATCGACCGCGCGTTCGCTACTTTTTAGCGGCCTTCGCCCACGTATCACGCAACGTGATCGTGCGGTTCCACACTTGTCGATCTTGCGTTGAATCGGGATCCAGCACGAAATAGCCGAGCCGCTCGAATTGATATCGCTCGTTAGGCCGCGCCTCTTTCAGCGACGGTTCTAATTTCGCATTCACCACTTCAAGCGAGTCCGGATTGATGAACGACTTGAAATCGCCATCCGCGTCCGGTTCGGGAACTTTGAATAATCGATCGTAAAGCCGCACCTCTGCATCGACGGCATGCGCGGCGCTGACCCAGTGAATTGTCCCTTTCACTTTGCGGTTCGCGGTCGCGCCGCCGCTTTTCGAGTCGATGTCGATCTTGCAACGCAGCTCGGTCACGTTGCCTGACGAATCCTTCATCACTTCTTCGCATTGAATGATGTAGCTGTACTTTAACCGCACTTCGCCGCCGGGCTTGAGCCGAAAATATTTCGGCGGCGGATTCTCCATGAAATCGTCGCGATCGATGAACAGCTCGCGCCCGAACGGAATCTTGCGCGTGCCCGTGCTCGCGTCTTCCGGATTATTGATGGCGTCGAGCTCTTCGACTTTATCGTTAGGCCAGTTCGTTAGGACAACTTTGATCGGCCGCAGCACCGCCAGCCGCCGTTGTGCGATGCGATTGAACTCTTCGCGCACCGCGTGCTCGAGCGTCTCCATTTCGTTCAAGCTCGGATATTTCGTGATGCCGATGTTGTAGGCGAACGAACGCAGCGCACTGGCGGTGATGCCGCGCCGGCGCAATCCCGCGATCGTGATCATGCGCGGATCGTCCCAGCCGCTCACGAATTTTTCGTTCACCAGCTGGATGAGTTTGCGTTTGCTCATCACCGTGTAAGTGAGGTTCAAACGCGCGAACTCGATCTGCCGCGGACGCGGCGGCGGTAGCTCGAGCGCTTCCAAGATCCATGCGTATAGCGGCCGGTGCACTTCGAACTCGAGCGTGCACAGCGAATGCGTGATGCCTTCGATGTAATCGCTGAGCGTGTGCGCCCAATCGTACATCGGATAAATGCACCATTTGTCGCCGGTGTGATGATGCGCGGCGTGTTTGATCCGGTACAACACCGGATCGCGCAGCCAAATGTTCGGCGCCGACATGTCGATCTTCGCGCGCAACGTTTTCGCGCCGTCGGGAAACTCGCCCGCTTTCATTCGGCCTAACAAATCGAGATTTTCTTCGACCGAGCGATTGCGAAACGGACTCTCCTTCGCGGTGCGGCGAAATTCATCCGTTTGCTCGGGCGACAAATCATCGACATACGCTTTGCCGCGCCGCGCAAGATCGACAGCGTACTCGTAGAGCTTGTCGAAATAATCCGAGGTGTAGAGCGGCGCGCCGCCGAGATGTGTGTCGGCCCAACCGTCGATCAACCAACGCACGTCGCTCATGATCGACTCGACGTATTCTGTTTCCTCTTTCGCCGGGTTCGTGTCGTCCATGCGAATGTTGCAAACGCCGCCGAATTCCTTGGCGATTCCGAAATTGAGTGCGATCGACTTCGCGTGGCCGATGTGCAGGTAACCGTTCGGCTCGGGCGGGAATCGCGTCCGAACGCTCTTATGCTTCCCCGATTTCAAATCCTCGACGATGATGTCGCGGATGAAATCCGACGGGCGATTGTCTGCGGGCTCGGTCATGTGAAGTTCGAACGATAGCAGCCGTGAAAGAGATTTACACCTTCGCCGATCTGAAAAGCTGGCGAAAATCGAAACCGCCGATTCGTCTTGGCGTTTTCGGTTTGCCGGTCGCGCACTCGCTTTCGCCGCAAATCCAAAACGCCGCGCTCAAAGCGTGCAAGATCGACATGCAGTATGCGCGGTTTGAAATTGGGCCTAACGAATTGCGTCCCGCATTGCAATTTGCCATTGAACACGACTTCGTCGGAATCAATTTAACTTTGCCGCACAAGGTGAGCGCGCTCGCGCTCATGGACGATGTCGATCCTAACGCAAAACCCGTCGGCGCTGTAAACACGATCAAGATCGACAATGGAAAGCTGCGCGGCTTCAACACCGACGGGAAAGGTTTCGCCCGCGCCATTCGGGAAGACTTCGCCGTCGATCTTCGCGACATGCGTGTGCTTGTCTTAGGCGCCGGTGGCGCGGCGCGCGCGATCGCGTTGCAAAGCGCGAAAGAACATTGCGAACGCCTCGTCATCGCGAATCGCACATACGAGAAAGCAAAATCGCTCGCGGATGAGCTGCGGGAATTTTTTGTCGGCCCGAAAGTCCTTGGACCCGTTCCGCGTCTGCACGCGATTCCGTGGGAAGAAAGCGCGCTCCGCTTCCAAATGTCGCATGTCGATCTTGTCGTGAACGCGACGCCAATCGGTCTGAGTGCCGGAGACGCATCGCCGATCCCCGCGCGCTTGCTCGAACCGCATCTCATGATTTACGACACGGTTTACGCGCAAGATCGGCAAACGCCTTTGGTCAAAGCGGCGCATGAAGCGGGAGCGCGCGCAGCCAACGGCCTAACGATGTTGCTGCACCAGGGCGCGCTCGCGTTTGAGACGTGGTTTGGACGCGAAGCCCCGATCGACGCCATGCGCGCGGCGATTCGTTAGGCATTGTCGCGCGCCATTTCTTCGGCGCGTTTCACCGCCGCTTCAACCGCCGCGACCAACCCGTCGCGTGTTTTGTGTTCGTCCATTTTCGCCAGTCCAGCTGCGGTCGTTCCGCCGGGCGTAACAACCTGGCGACGCAATTCCTCCGGCGAAAGTCCCGTTTCGAGCGCCAGTTCGGCTGCTCCGCGGACGGTTTGCGTGGCGAGGGTGAGCGCGTCTTGACTTGTTAGGCCAACTTTCTCGCCGCCTTGTGCGAGCCATTCGATCACGCTGTAAACAAATGCCGGGCCGCTCCCACTCAAGGCAGTAACGGCGTCGATTTGGTCTTCCTCGATCTCAACGGCAGTCCCGACCGCGGCAAAAATTCTCCGCGCAAGATCGACATCTTCCTTGGTGGAACGCGGGCCGCGCGCAATTCCCGTCGCGCCCTGACACACGGCCGACGGCGTGTTCGTAAGCGCGCGCATGAAACGCGCGGAGGCGGCAGATTCCATCGCCTTCAACCGCACACCGGCCGCGAGCGAAACGACAAGCTTGTTGTCGATCTTCGGCGCGAGCTCGCGCAGCACTTTCAGCACAACGCCGGGTTTTACCGCGATGAAAATCACATCCGCTTTCTCTGCGACCTCGGTGTTCTCTGCGGTGAATACAAGATCGACATCTTTTTTTAATGCCGCCTGCGCTTCCGCGCTCGGTTCGAACGCGATGATGTCGCGCGGCTCGCAAAATTTTGCGCGCACCAGTCCGCGAATGAGCGACCCGGCCAGCTTGCCCGCGCCGATAAAGCCGAGCCGGCACGTTTGAGAATCCATATCAGGGCGCGATAGTAATCCATGGTAGCGCTGGCTGTCGATCTTGCGGAGGAATTGCGTGAGCTGAAACGCGAACGCAATGCCGTCATCCTCGCGCACAATTATCAGCGGCCCGAGTTGCAGGACGTAGCCGATTTCGTCGGCGATTCGTTAGGCCTGAGTTACGCCGCGCAGAAAACGGACGCGGATGTGATTTTGTTTTGCGGCGTTCATTTCATGGCCGAGACGGCGAAGATCATTAATCCGGCCAAGCGCGTGATTTTGCCCGACCTCGAGGCCGGTTGCTCGCTTTCGGAATCGTGTCCGCCGGCGAGATTGAAAGCGTTTCTGGAAAAGAACGCGGCGAAAAATTATTACGTCATCGCTTACATCAATTGCAGCGCGGGCGTGAAAGCGCTGAGCGATGTCATTTGCACAAGCGGGAACGCGGAGAAGGTCGTGCGCGCCGCTCCGCAAGATCGACAATTACTCTTCGTCCCGGACCAAAATCTCGGCGCGTGGGTCATGGAACGGACCGGACGCAAGATGGATTTGTGGCAGGGGAATTGTTATGTGCACGTCGAGTTCACCGCGCGCAGCATCAGCAAGATTCGCGAAGAATATCCGGACGCGGTCGTGGTTGCGCACCCCGAATGCACCTACGCCGTGCGCATGCTCGCGGATGAAGTTTGTTCGACCGAAAAAATGGTCAGCTACTGTAAAAATTCGCCCGCGCACGAATTCATCATCGTGACCGAAGCGGGAATGTTGCACCGATTGAAAAAAGAAATTCCGGACAAGATTTTCATCGCGGGTCCGACCGACAATTGTTTCTGCGGCGAATGCCGTTACATGAAAATGAACACGCTCGAGAAAGCGCATCGCGCGTTGTTGAACATGGAACCGGAGATCACGCTGCCGGAGGAAATTCGCCGGCGCGCGGAGCGCCCGATTCTGCGAATGCTCGAACTGAGCGCGTAAGATCGCCATCTTCATTCGCGATTAGGTTTGTTTTTGGCGCGGCGCGTTCCTAATTTCGCCGCGATGCAACGCCCGTCGATCTGGCTCATGTTCACGATCGTGCTCGCGAGTCTGCTTTTTTTGCGCGAGCCGCGATTGCAACGCTACGACGAAACGTATCTGCGCTGGCTCCTGCGCAATTCCCGCCCGATGACTGCGCGCATTCCGCTCACGATCGTGGACATGACGGCCGAGCCTAACAAGTCGCAGCCGCTGCCATCGCCGCTGGAATTTTCGCTCTTCGTCCAGGCGGCGATGGAATTCAAACCGACCGTCGTTGCGTTCGAACCGATCTTGCAGTGGCCGGCGAGCAGCGGGGAGCAGGAACAAATTCTTGTCGATCAAGCGATGCGTATTCCGAAAATGCTGGCGGCGGCGGAGCTGACCGCGACGCCCGATGCGGACGCGCCCGCGGTTGAGATTACGGGTTTCACCAATGTGACCGGTCGCCGCGGCGATCTCCCGGTCTTCTCCGGCATCGGGCGCCAACCGGACGAAGACATTCGACTGCTTTCCACTCTCGGTTTTATCAATTTGCCTAACGACGTCGCCGACGAAATCCACGTGCCGATGCTCTTCCAATATCGTGGCGACGTGATCCCGGCATTCGCCTTGCAGGCGGCGCTGCTCTGGATGCGCATCACGCCGGCCGAAGTGAAGATCGACATCGGCAATTTCATTTCGTTGCCGAACGGCAGGCAGATTCCGATTCGCTCGGACGGCACGGCGCTGATCAATCCAAACGCGGCGCGACGCGCGCGTCATCTCCAGCTGGCGGAGCTGTTGCTCGCCGCGCAACAGCACGAAAAGAAAACGCCAGGCACCGCGAATTTCGAAGATATGCGCGACGACGTTGTGATCGTGCGTGCCGCGCCGGACTCAACCGCCTGGGCCGCGACCATCGCCACCATTCAATCGAACGCATTTGTTAGGCGCGTAAGCTGGTGGTTTGATTGCGCTTTCATCGTCGCGCTCGTTTTGCTGAGCACAATCGTGCGACGGTTTTCGCGGATCGACATCATGCTCATGGCCATCGCCATCACCGCGGCGTATTGCATGCTCGCGCTCGGGCTCGTCTCCCGCTGGTCGATCTGGCTCCCGGGCGCGTTGCCGCTGAGCGCGATCTGGCTGGTCGCGGTATTTTGTTTGTTCGCGCCTCGCTCGAAAAGCGATCCCGATCTTCCGACGGTCGCGCCGTCGCCGCCGTCGTTATGAGTTCGCACTCGCCTAACGATATCGAGGCGCGCGTCGCGCGACTGCATCGTGATGGAATTGTCGATCTTCATTTCGATTTGCCGATGGATCTCTACGAAAAACGGAATCGGCCCGGCGCGCTCGTGTCGCATTATCTGGCGGAGTTCGAAGAGGGCGACGTCGGGGCGATGGGTGCAGCGATTTACGTCGAAGATCGATATTTGCCGGAAACGGGACTGCGGGTAGCGCTCGATCAAGTGGCGCGGCTGTATGCGGAAGTAGAGGCGGCGCAAGACCGGTTCGCGATTTGCAAAACGTTTCGCGAGCTCGAACAGGCGCGCGCGGCGAATAAAATCGCGATTCTCATCACGATGGAAGGCGTGGAGCCGTTAGGCGACGATGTCGATCTTTTGCGCGCGTTCTACGAACTCGGTTTGCGAAGCGTCGGTCTCACGCATGCGCGCCGCAACGCCGCCGCCAGCGGCGCCATTTTCAAATCGAGCGGCTCGCCCCGCGATGGCTTGACCGCGTTTGGTCGGGACGTGGTCCGCGAATGTGAGCGCCTCGGCATCATCATCGATCTCGCGCATATCAATCCGAAAGGTTTCGAAGAGATTGTCGATCTTACGAGCAAGCCGCTGATTGTTTCGCACGCGAACGTACGGAAGTTTTACGACATCGAGCGCAACGTGAGCGACGAGCAAATCAAAATCGTCGGCCAGCGCGGCGGCGTCGTCGGAGTCAACGCGATTCTCGTTAGTCCAAAAAAGGAGAAGAGCACGGTTGATCATTACGTCGATCACATCGAGCACATTGTCGATCTTATCGGCATCGAGGGCGTCGGGATCGGTTTCGATTTCTGCGAGTACTTATTTCAACAACTGCCCGCGCAGGTCGTCAAAGAGCTGGAAGCGAAGTTGACGCTGCCGAATTTTATTCCCGACCTGACGAACCATCGTCACGCGCGCAATCTCACGCGCAAACTGATCGAGCGCGGATTCAGCGACGCGGACATCGAAAAGATTTTGCGCGGAAATTGGCTGCGCGTTTTGCGCGAGCTGCTCTGATTCGCGCAAGATCGACAATTACATTTGCAGAAGCGGGAGCGCGGCGAATTTGCGCCCGAGCACACTCTGGCTCGGCGCTTTCAACCATTGATCGAGCACCGTTCCGTAAACGCTGCGGAAATCGGTGTTGAATTTGAGATCGCCGCGGTCGAGGTCGGTCAGGCTCGGATATTTGCCTAACAATCCCGCTTTCACCTTTCCGCCGAGCACGAACATGGGCGCGGCTGTGCCGTGGTCCGTGCCGCCGTTCGCATTCTCCTGCACGCGTCGGCCGAATTCGCTGAAGGTCATGAGCAACACGCGCTCGAAGTTCCCTTGTTGTTTAAGATCGACAACGAACGCGGTGATGGCGTCGTTGAAATCGCCTAACAAGCGCTCATGCGCGCCGATTTGTCCGGCGTGGGTGTCGAAGCCGCCCTGGCTGGCGTAGTAAACCCGCGTCGTTAGGCCGCCGGCGATCATGCGCGCGATAATGTTGAGACTGGCGCCGAGCTGGGTGGTCGGATAGGCCACGGTCGATTTGTATTTGCGCGCGATCTCCAAAATCTTGTCCGAGCTCAATTGCGCGTCGAGGGCGGTGCGCTGGAGAAAATCGAGCGTGCTCGCGCCGCCGTTCGACGCGCCGGCGAGATTGCCGATCGATGCGCCGTCAGGTGCGATTGTCGATCTTGCATCGTCTTCGCCCGGTTCGTTGAGCTGGCGGAAGAAATCTTCTTCGCGACTGGAAGAGCGATAACGAAATTGTTCCGGCCGCGAAAACGTGACGCCGGTCGGATTTTTCGCCGCGAACGCCTGCGGCATTTCGTCGCCGATGGCCACGCCCACCGTCGGATCGCAGCCGGCGCATTGATTATCGAAGTAGCGGCCTAACCAACCGTGATTTTCATTTCGCTCGGCGTCCGAAGCGGTCTGCCAAATCTCGGTCGAACGAAAATGGGAGCGGTTCGGATTTGGATAACCGACCCCTTGCACGACGGCAAGATGGCCGTCGTCGTAGAGTGACTTGAGTCCGCTCAATTTTCCGTTGAGCGCAATGTGATTGTCGATCTTGAGCAGCTTGTCCGCGGCGAGTCCGAGTCGGGGTCGCGCGCGATAATACGCATCGTCACCGAACGGAACGACGGTGTTGAGTCCATCATTGCCGCCGGCGAGTTGCAGGACGACGAGAATGGTCCCGTCCTTTCCGGTCGCGCTTTGGGTGAGCGCTTCGGCCGCCATGGCGTCGAGCGCGAAAAATGTTTTCTCGAGAAAGATCGGGAGCGTCCAGGTCGCGGCCGCGCCGAGCATGGACGTGCGCAGAAATTTGCGGCGTGTTTGCAATGTCGTTTTCATGATTTGTTAGGCCAATTGAAATTGCGGCGTGCTCATCATCAGGTGCACGAGGCCGCGCATGGTCGCGTCGCTCGTGTCCGGTTTTCGCGCCTCCAGGTATTGCACGAACGTCGCTCGCTCTTTGTCGCCGGCGCGCGTTTGAAACAGGCGGGCGCTTAAAAGATCGACAAGTTCATCCGGCCGGTCGCGCAACTCCGCCGGAACCAATTTTGCGACATCGATCGGATCGCGTCGAATTTGATTCGCGCCTCGTTGCAACGGTCGCTGAAATCCCGGCCCGGCCGTTTTTCCGCCCGCGCCCGGCGGCAGAATGGCGTCGCCGTTAATGAGATAGTTCGCGAAGTTATATCGAAACAACAATGTCGATGTTGTGATCCACGTTTTGCCGCCGTCCCAGCCTTTCACATTCGGCGGTGCGAAGAGCAGCTGGCCCATTTGCCGCATCGCGTTTTGCGCGACGATGGGTGAGGGGAGCGGCGCGTCGAGCTGCTTGCACGTCTGCACGATGTATTGCACCGGGCTCTTGATCTGCGCACGCATGGCCCGTTCAGAATAAAATTCGGCCGAGCTGAAAATTTCGTGCAGCACCGGACGCATTTCGAAGCCGTGAGCGCGGATCGTTTTCGCGACAAGATCGACAATCGCATTCGACGGTTCGTCTTCGACGAAGTAACGCCACAATTTTCGGCCGATGAACTGCGCGCAGGCCGGTTTGCTTACGAGAATGTCGATGATGTTGTCGCCATCGAGTGGACCGGTGTGGCCCATGAATGTTTTGTTTGTGGGATCATGCTGCCTCGGCACGAAGCGAAATTGCTGGTTCGTTAGGTCGAGCCGATAACCGGTGAACGCGCGCGCCGATTCGCGAATGTCGTCCTCGGTGTAATTTCCGATGCCGACGGTGAAGAGCTCCATCAACTCGCGCGCCCAATTTTCGTTCGGGTGCACCGGCCGGTTTTGTTGAAGATCGAGATAGATCATCATCGCCGGGTCGCGCGAAATTTTTTTCGTGAGCGTGGCGAAATTTCCGAGCGCATGTCGTCGCAGCGTGTCGTTCTGCAGCCACATCCAATACATGTCGCGAACTTTTTGCGCGCTGGTGGCGAAGTGTCCGTGCCAGAACAACGTCATCTTTTCCAGTAACGGCGCCGGTCCGTTCATCATGCGTTCAAGCCACCAGCGGCGAAGATCGACAATCTCTTCGCCTTCCATCATGCGCAGCTCGCGTTTTTTATTTTCGGCGTCCGGATTCGCCTTCGCCTCGCGCGCTTCCATGCGAATGGCGGCGATGTTCCGCGGATGCGCCCATTTTGGCGGCGGCAGCTCCGCGGTTTCGCTGCGCACATCCACGAGATCGCGCACGGCGAGGGCGAGCCCTTTGCGACGCGTGGCCTCGATTTCCTCCGGCGTTCCGCCGAACGCCGCGCGATTCAACAAATGTGCGGCCGTGGCTTCATTCCACTTCGACGTCGGCAGCGGGGGCAACATGTTCATTGAACCGAATTGTTAGGACGCAGTTGCATCCAATCGAATTGTTCTTACTCCTGATCTTGGAGACCGGCGCCGCGGACGCACGGTTACAATGAAATTCATTAACCTCACGCGTCGCACCGAGATCGGTGCGAATTCGTACTACATCGAGACCGACGAACACCGGCTCGTGCTCGACAGCGGGATGCATCCGAAATTCGAAGGCGAAGAAGCGCTGCCGAATTTTGCGGCGATGCAAGATCGACAACTGGACGCAATCATCGTTTCGCACGCGCATCAGGACCACATCGGCACATTGCCGGTGTTGATGCGGCGACAACCGCGAGCGCGCGTCTTCATGCCGGAAGCGACCGGCGACATCGGCGACGCGCTTCTGCACAATTCGGTCAACGTTATGACGCGCCAGCGCGAAGAGCTCGGCACGATGTTGTATCCGCTCTTTACCCATCGCGGGGTGCAGGACGCGAGCGAGCTGTGGCAATTCTGCCCGTATCGACAACGCGTGAGCATCGCCGGCGAGCGCGTCCGGCCTAACGAAACCGAAACGACGACATTCGAGTTTTACGACGCCGGCCATGTGCTCGGATCGTCCGGAGTTTTGCTGCGCACGCGCGACCAAACTGTTTTCTACACTGGCGACGTCAATTTCGACGATCAAACCATCATGCAAGCTGCGGAGTTTCCTAACGACAAGATCGACATCTTGATCATGGAATGCACGCGAGGCGATCATCCCACGCCGGCCGGCTGGACGCGCGCGAGCGAAGAAAAACGTCTGTGTGACGCGATCAACGCCGCGTTCGATCAAGGCGGCTGCGTCCTCATTCCGGTATTCGCTCTCGGTAAAACGCAGGAAGTGCTCGCGATGATCCACAATTTTAAACGCGCGCAAATGCTCGACGATTGTCCGATCTACATCGGCGGGCTCAGCGCCAAGATGACGAACATTTACGACCAGCGTTCGAGCATGAGCCGGCGTCAGCTTCCGCGCGTGCAATTCATGCACGAGGTCGATCCGTTTATCTTGAATGGACAAAACATCGGCGAGGCGCCCGCGCGCGGCGGGCGAATCTATGCGCTATCGAGCGGAATGATGACGCCGAAAACGCTCTCGAATATTTTCGCGCGGCGCGTGATCGAGAATCCGCGCCACTCCGTTTTCTTCGTCGGCTACGCCGATCCGCTTTCGCCCGCGGGAATTTTGCGCGACGCCGAACCGGAAACCGAGATTGCGCTCGATTCTGACGAAGCGCCGCAGCGTTTGCGTTGTCAGCGGCAGCAATTTCAATTCAGCGCGCACGCGTCGCGCGAATCGTTAGTCGAATACGCAAAGAAGATTGCGCCGAAGAAAATTGTGCTCGTGCACGGTGACCCGCCCGCGGTCGAATGGATGCGCGCACGTTTACATGTCGATCTTCCGCAAAGCGAAATCATCGTGCCGCCGCCGGGCGTGGAGATCGAATTGTAAGATCGACATGTGAAAGTCGCATCCTGGAACATCAATTCGCTGCGCAAACGTCAGGACCGATTGTTCGAGTGGCTGGAACAAACCAAACCGGACGTCGTTTGTTTGCAGGAAACGAAATGTCCGGACGAACAATTTCCCGAGCTCGCGTTGCAGGCCGCCGGCTATTGCAGCGCGTATCACGGCGAGAAATCCTACAACGGCGTCGCCATTCTCTCGAAGACTGGGCCTGACGAAATGCGGGCTTCGTTGTGCGATGAAGTTGACGATCCACAAGCGCGGGTCATTTCCGCTAAGATCGACAATGTGCGCATCTATTCCATCTACGCGCCTAACGGGCAGGCTGTCGGCTCGCCCGCCTTCGAATACAAACTGCAATGGTATCGCCGTCTGCGCGATTGCCTAACGAAAGCGAACGATGTCGATCTTATCGTCTGCGGCGATTTCAACGTCGCACCCGAAGACATCGACACGCACGACCCGCAGCTTTGGCGCGGCGCAATCATGTGCTCGGATGATGAGCGCGCCGCGTTTCAGCAAGTGTGCGATATCGGTTTGATCGACACGTTGCGTTTGCATCACCACGAGCCGGGTATGTTCACGTGGTGGGATTACCGGATGCTTTCGTTCCAAAAAAATCGCGGTTTACGCATCGACGCCGTGCTTGCGAGTAAATTGCTCGCGGGAAAGTGTACGGCCGCGGGAATCGACCGCGATTTGCGCAAAGGCAAAGATCCATCCGACCACGCGCCGATCTGGGCCGAGTTTGCCATATGAAAGTTGCGAATCCGCCCGCGAAGCCGCTGTTGATTTGGGACGGCGATTGTCATTTCTGCGGATTGTGGATTGAACGTTGGCGCGAGCTGACTCGCGGCGCGGTTGAATACGAAACTTCGCAGAAGATCGACAATCGCTTTCCGGAAATCCCGCGCGAGCAATTCCAGCGCTCGGTCGTGTTGATCGATAGCGATGGCAACGTGTTTACCGGCGCGCAGGCGGTTTATCGTTCGTTAGGCAGGAAATGGTTGTGGTGGAGCTACGCGAATTTGCCGGGCTTCGCGGGCATCTCGGAATTCGGCTACCGAATCGTCGCGCGCAATCGCAAGTTCAGCTCCGGGATCACGCGACTGTTTTGGGGCGAAGACGTGCGCCGGCCTAACTATTTCTGGGCGCGACGGTGGTTTCTGCGCGCGCTCGGTCTCGTCTATCTCATCGCGTTCGTTTCGCTTTGGGTGCAGATCGATGGACTTATCGGCGCGAATGGCATTCTGCCGATCGGCGATTACTTAAACGCGGCGCGCGAACAGCTCGGCGCACGCGCTATGTCGATCTTGCCGACATTATGCTGGTTCAATGCGAGCAACGCGTTCCTGCATTTTCTCTGTGGCGGCGGCGTGTTGTTGTCGATCTTGCTCATCATTGGCGTGGCGCAGCCGATTTCGTTAGGCCTGTTGTTTGTCTTCTATCTTTCGCTCACCGTCGCCGGCCAGACGTTTCTCAATTTCCAGTGGGACATCCTCCTGCTCGAGACCGGTTTCTTGTCGATCTTTCTCGCGCCGTGGCGGCTCTTTCCTGGGGCGGCAGCCGTCTCGGCTACGAACCATTCCACCGATGCAGGCGAGACGCCTGCCGCCACAGAAGAGCCAGTCAATCGCGTCGCGTTTTTTCTGCTCAAGCTCCTTTTGTTCAAACTCATGTTCATGTCGGGCGTGGTGAAGCTGACGAGCGGCGACAACTGTTGGTGGGACCTGACCGCGCTCGACTATCACTATTGGTCGCAACCGCTGCCGACAGTCGTCTCGTGGGTCGCGGACAAACATTCGGAATGGTTCAAGGAATTTTCGGTCGCGTTTTGTCTCTTCGTTGAAATCGTCGTCCCGTTTTTCATGTGGTCGCCGCGACGATTGCGCGTGATCGCGGCGGCGCTGCTGATTTTCTTGCAACTCTGCATCGCGATCACGGGGAACTACAATTTTTTCAATCTGCTCACGATCGCCTTGTGTTTGTTGCTGATTGATGACGCGGTCGTTTGGGAGAAAACGGCGACGGTCAGAGACCGCCGCTACAGAAGAGGAGTCGAGCGATTGTCGATCTTCGCCAGCGTCGTGGTTCTCATCGTCACTTTGCCAGTGAACGCGTGGTTTCTCTACGAAGCGTGCCGGCCAGAGGCGGAGATGCCGGGGCCGGTCCGCTGGACGTACGAACGGATCGAGCGATTTCGAATCGCGAACGGTTACGGATTGTTTCGCGTGATGACGAAAGATCGAAAGGAGATCATTCTCGAAGGCAGCGCGGACGGGATCGATTGGGCGCCATACGAATTCAAATGGAAACCGGGCGACGTAAACCGCGCGCCGGGCTGGTGCGCGCCGCATCAACCGCGGCTCGATTGGCAAATGTGGTTCGCGGCGCTCGGGACGCCACGGCAAAATCAGTGGTTCGTTAGGCTGCTGATTAGTTTGCTCGAAGGGAAGCACGACGTGACGCAGCTTTTCTCGCGTAATCCATTTCCCAATGCGCCGCCGCATTTCATTCGCTCGCGGTTTTATCGGTATCGATTTACGAGCGCGGAGGAACGTCGCCAAAGCGGCGCCTGGTGGAAGCGGGAGGAGCTGGGCGAATACGCCCGCACAATTTCCGTGGACGAATTGCGCTAAGATCGACATCTTTTTGTTATGGCGAAAGAGCCGCCGATCGTAACGGAAGGCACGGTAACGGAAGTGTTACCGGGCACGATGTTTCGAGTAAATCTCGGCGGTCAACGCACCGTGCTCGCGCACATTTCGGGAAAGATGCGCAAAAATTTTATCCGCATCGTGCCCGGCGATAAAGTCTCAGTGGAATTATCGCCTTACGATCTGACGAAGGCGCGGATCATCTTTCGCGAGCAATAGCGTGATCGTTGCAAGATCGACATATTGAAAGATCGACATTGCCGAAACCGCAAAGCGCGGGAATAGTGGAAGTCCAAAATTTAATTTAAACGGAGACGACTATGGCTGAAGAAAATAAGCAACGGAACGACGACCCAACGAGCAAGTTGGAAAGCAGCAAAACACACGCGCGCCAGGCAGCGGACGATCTGCGTTCGGCCGCGAGCGCGGTGGCGAACGAATATCGCGACAAGGCCGAGCAGGTGTGGGATGACGCCCGCGACCGCGCGCGCACATTCCAGGACGACGCCGAGCAATACGTGCGCGAAAATCCGACCAAGGCGGTCATCACCGCGCTCGGCATCGGATTCGTGCTCGGAATGATTTTCCGGCGCTGAGCCTGACCAGATGATTGGCGACGCACGTTCCCGCAATGCGGCGGGACGCGGCGGTTTGTTCAGCAATCTGCTCGCGCTGGCGAACGCGCTCGCGACGTTTTTCGAATCGCGCGCCGCGCTCTTCACCATGGAGTCGAAGCGCGCGCTCGTGCAGTTGATTCTGGTCGTTGTCGGTTTGCTGGCCGGCGCGTTATTTTTCGCGCTCGGTTATTTGTTTCTTATCGGAACGATCGTAGTCGCGATTGCGCATTCGGCCCATGTTTCGTGGGAGCGGGTCGCCATCTTTGCAGCGCTGGCGCATTTTGTTCTCGCGGTGGCTTGCGCATTTTTCGCTGCGACTCGTTTAAGAAAGAATCCGTTCCCGGAGACGGCGGCGGAATTAAAGAAGGATCGTGAATGGCTAAGGAATCTGGACGGCGCAAGTCGCCCGAGGCGTTGAAGTGGGAGATCGCGGCTTCGCGCCAGGACGTCGCGCGTGAACTTCGCAGCGTGCGGGACGAGGTGGACATTCCTCTGAAAATCCGGCGCTCGTTGCGCGAGCATACCGGCCTGTGGATCGGCGCCGCCATCGCCGTGGGCGTGATCGTGATGATCTTGCCGCGGAAGAAAGAAGTACATGTCGATCTTGCGAAAGGCCTGAAAGGCAAACCGGAAAAGAAATTCCTCGAAGCCGGATTTCTTCTCGGCGTGTTGCGACTGTTGGCGCCTTTGCTCAAGCCGATGGTAAAAAATTTTATCGCCCACAAAATGCGCGGCGGCCAATTTGGCCGGAAACGCTCTCTCGCCGGTAACGAGTGGTTTTAAGTTTACGCCTGCGCCTTCGCACGTGATGATGGCGGCGCGTTGATGAGCACTCAAACCGCGCCAGCGCCTTCGCTAACGCACGTCGATCAATATCTCGCGCTCGCGCAACAGGCGGGCGCATCGGACATCCATCTCGGCGTCAATGCGCCTCCGATCTGGCGCTTGCACGGAACGCTGCAGCCGATCTGGCCGGACGCGCCGCGCCTAACGAGCGAGGAAACGGTTGCGCTTGCGGAAGGATTTCTTTCCGACGCGCAAAAAACACAACTGAACGAACGCGGCGACGCCGATTTCGCGTACGCGAATGAATCCGGCCGCTTTCGCACGAGCGTCGTTAGGCAAAGGCTCGGTGTCGATCTTGTCTTTCGCATCATTAACACCAGCGTGCGCACGATGGACGAGCTCGGATTGCCCGAGCATCTGAAATTACTCACGCGTTTTCATAACGGACTGATTCTCGTGACCGGTTCGGTCGGCAGTGGAAAATCGACAACGCTGGCCGCGCTCGTCGAGCAGGTAAACATCGAGCGGCGCGAACACATCATCACCCTCGAGGACCCGATCGAGTACGTCTTCGAACCGAAAGGTTGTCACATCACGCAACGCGAAGTGCACACGCATACGCAATCGTTCGGGGCCGCATTGCGGGCGGCGCTGCGCGAGGACCCGGACGTCATCATGGTTGGCGAAATGCGCGACTTGGAAACGATTTCGCTCGCAATCACCGCTTCGGAGACGGGCCACCTGGTTTTAGGAACGCTGCACACCGGAAATGCGTCACGCACGCTCGATCGTTTGCTCGACGTTTTCCCCGAAGATCAACAGGAACAAATTCGCATCATGGTGAGTGAATCGTTACGCGGCGTGATCAGTCAGCAACTCATTCCGAAGATCGACAATAGCGGTCGCGTGCTCGCGCTTGAGACGCTCACGAATACACCGGCTGTTGCGAACGTGATTCGCGAAGCGAAAACCTACATGCTGCCCGGAATCATTCAGACCGGAAAAAAGCAGGGCATGCAGTTGATGGACGATGCACTTGTCGATCTTGCGCGGCGTGGCGTGATCAGCGCGGAGGAAGCGTACGCGCGCTCCGAACAAAAACAGGAAATGCGCACAACGTTAAAAATGTAATGGCGTATCTCGATCAACTCCTCAGCATCGTGGTGAAACACGGCGGATCCGATTTGCACATCGGCGAAGGGCAGCCGCCGAAAATTCGTAAACACGGTGATGTCATGCCGATCCGCGGCGAACCGGTCACACGCGAAGAAGCGTCGTCGATGTTGAGCGAAGTTTGCGGGGAGCGGAATTGGGAATTATTCGAGGACCGCGGCGATCTCGATTTCGCATACGAGATGGACGCGGCCTCGCGTTTTCGCTGCAATTATCTCAAACAAACGAACGGCTACGGTGCGGTCTTTCGTTTGATCCCGACGAAAATCGCGACGCTGGAACAGCTTGGTATTCCGCCGGTGGTGAAAGAGTTCGCGCACTTGCGCGGCGGACTCGTGCTCGTGACTGGCCCGACCGGTTCGGGAAAATCGACCACGCTGGCCGCGCTGATCGATTACATAAATGAAAATTTCTCGCGTCATATCGTGACGATTGAGGAGCCGATCGAGTTCGTGCACACGAACAAGCGCAGCGTCATCACGCAACGCGAAGTGCCTAACGATTCCGTTTCATTCCCGGTCGCGCTCAAAGCGGCGCTGCGTGAAGATTCGGACATCGTCCTCGTCGGCGAGATGCGCGACTTGGAAACGATCTCGCTCGCGCTCACCGCCGCCGAGACCGGCTTGCTCGTTTTCGGAACGCTGCACACGAACAATGCGCGCAAGACGGTCGATCGTATGGTCGACGTTTTCCCCGCCGCGCGACAAGCGCAGGCGCGGGCGATGTTGGCGAATTCGTTGCGCGGCGTGCTCGCGCAGTTGCTTCTAAAGAAAGCAGACGGCAGCGGTCGCGTTGCCGTGAACGAAATTCTCATCGCGAACGCGGCTGTCTCCGCGATCATTCGCGAAGGCGCCACGCAAAAACTTCAGGACGTGATCGTGTCCGGAAAATCGCAAGGGATGCAATTCATGGACGACGCGATTTGGAATTTTCTGCAGGAGGGCGCGGTCACGCCGCACGAAGCGTTCATGAAGGCGATCGATAAGAACCGGTTCAAGCCGTTTCTGCCGCCGGAAGAGGAGCATTTGGGCGACGCTGCTGGCGCTGTTCCCGATGATGAGAAGCGCGCTCCGGGGAATTTTGTGAAGCGCGTCGCGGCCAAAGGACGCCGCTAAGATCGACAATTACTAAGATCGACAATCGCCTGGTCGCGTTGACAGCGAAAAACGAGGGTGATATTTTCGCCCCACTTTTGCGGAGGATGCCGTGAATTCGCAGCTCAATACTCAGGTGCTCGTGTTGAATCGCCTCTGGCAGGCGGTCAATATTTGCAGCGCACGTCGCGCCTTCTCGCTTGTCTATGCCGGACATGCGCATGTCGTTTCCGGGGACGAATCGAACAATTTTCTGACGCACGATTTCGAAAGCTGGCGCGATTTTTCGGCGAATGCACCCGAGCACGAACTGGTCACGACGATTTCATTCAAGATCCGCGTGCCGCGCGTGATCGTGTTGTTGTTGTTCGATCGGCTGCCGAAGAAGGAAGTGAAGTTTACGCGCCACAACGTTTTCGAGCGCGACAAAAATACCTGCCAATACTGCGGACACATTTTCGATCGGAACGATCTCAACCTCGATCACATCATTCCGCGCGATCGCGGCGGGACGACAACGTGGGAGAACGTCGTCTGCTCGTGCATTCCGTGTAACACGCGCAAAGGCAATCGACTTCCGCGCGAAGCGCACATGACACTCATTCGCAAACCGAAGCGGCCGAAGTGGCGGCCATTCCTGCACGTCACGTTCTCGGCGCCGCAGCACGAAAGCTGGCGGCACTTTGTCGATCTTGCCTACTGGAACGTCGAGCTGAGCGACTAACGAGTCGTTGTCGATCTTAGCGCAACGCTTATGCGCGTCGGTTCGAGCGCTCGAAAAATTGGCTGCGGATAAATTCCGAGCCAGACGATGGCGATGATCAACGCCGTCATGGTGACGCGCGAGAGCATGCTCACATGGATATTGTCGATCTTGTCGGAAGAGTTCCAATACATCGCGCGCACGACTTTGAGATAATAGTAAAAGCCGCAGCCGACCGTGACGACGCCGATAAAGGCGAGCGCGAATTGATGCTGCGCAATGGCCGAGGCAAAGATAAAAAATTTTCCGAAGAATCCGGCGGTGAACGGAACGCCCGCGAGCGAGATCATCGCCATCAACATGGCGAACGCGAGAAACGGCGAGCGCGTGGCCAGTCCGTCGAAATCGGAAATTGATTCGCCAGTTTGCTGCGCGACGATGATGAGGACGGCGAAGCTGAGCAGCGTCATCAACAAATAGGCGACGAGATAAAAAGTGATGGCCGCGCCATCGAGGCAAACGATGCCGATGAGCAAATAACCGGCGTGCGCGATGCTGGAATAGGCGAGAAGACGCTTGAGATTTCCTTCCGGCAGCGCGGCGAGATTGCCGTAAAGCAAAGTGAGAATGGTGATGATGAGAAGTAATCGATCCATGTGCGGCAGCATCAGGAACGGCCGAAGCACGCGAATGAGAACGACGAAGCCGGCGGCTTTCGATCCGACCGAAAGTAATGCCGTCACCGGCGTCGGCGCGCCTTGATACACGTCCGGCACCCAGATTTGAAAAGGAACGGCGGCGATTTTGAAACCGAGCGCGACGAGAACGAGCAATGCGCCGAACGTGGCCGCGTTTTTGTCGATGTCGATCTTCTCGAACGCGGCCGTGATTTGATTGAGATTCGTTAGGCCGGTGACGCCAAAAATCCAGGTGATCCCGTAAACGAGGAAACCGGTGGAAAGCGCGCTGAGCACGAGATATTTCACGCCCGCTTCAAGTGATGCCGGATCTTTGCGATCGAACCCGACGAGCACATAAAATGAAATCGTGACCAGCTCGAGCGAGACGAAGATTGAAACAAAATCGATGGCCGAGGCCATGTACATCAAGCCGGCGCAGGTGAAAATAGGGAGCGCGAAGAATTCGCCGAGCGCAAATGAAGATGTCGATCTTCGCGTGTAATCGAGCATCATCACGAGAACGATGATGGTGGTGACGAGCGCGAAGCGTTTGAAGAAAATCGCGAGCGGATCGGCCGTGTAAAAACTCCACAGCCCGGTCGCTTGCGCTGGGAGCGCCGGCGCGAGATACCACGTCGCGACGAGAATGGTGGCGAGGCTGGCGATGGCGGCGTAAGCGATGGCGCGTTTGTCGAGACTAACGAAAAACATTTCGATGAGGAGCAGGACCGCGCCCAAAACCAGGACCGCGATTTCGAGTTGCGGCGGCCAGATGCTCATGGCGTTTGCGCGGTGGTGAAGTAATTGCGGAAGGTCGGCGCGACCACGTCGACGAGATATTGCGGGAAGAATCCGAAGACGAGGAGCGTGGCGACGAGCATCGCCACCGGCAACCGCAAACTCGTGCGAAGATCGACAATCGCATTTTGATGCTCGTTAGGCTGACCCATGAAAACGTTGCGATAAGCGCGCAGCATATAAACGGCGGAAATCACTACGCCCCAGAGCGCCAACACGGTCGCGATCTGAAACGTGTGAAAGCGGCTCATCTCCCACCCGTTCCGAAATGCGCTAAAGAAAACCATGATTTCGGCCGCGAAATTCGCGAAGCCGGGCAGACCGATGGCGGCGAAGGCGGCGAAACCAAAGGCAAGCCCCGCGAACGGCATCGTCTTCGCCAGGCCGCCGAGTTTTTGAAAATCGAGCGTGCCGGTGCGCTTGCGAATTTCACCCGCGACCGCGAACAAGAGCGCAATCGACAAGCCGTGTGCGAACATCAACGTGGCCGCGCCGATCGTGCCTAACAAGTTGGCGCTGGCGATGCCCAGAAAAATGTAACCCATGTGCATGACGCTGGAATACCCGAGCATCCAGTCGAGTTTCTTTTGCGCGATGGTGACGAGGCCGATGTAGATGATGTTGCCTAACAAGAGCACGATGAGCAGGCCCGACCAGTAACGCGCGCCCTCGGGCAAAAGCGGAACGGCCAGGCGCAGCAAACCGTAAAGGCCGAATTTCTTGAGCACGCCCGCATGCAACATCGCGGCCGGCGCAGGCGCAGACGCGTAGGCCTCCGGCGCCCAACTGTGAAACGGGAACAGCGAAATCAATGTGCCGAATCCAATGAGGAGGAGCAGGAAAATGTTTCGTTGCGCGTCGGGTGGGATCTGGCCGATGGAACGTTTGAGATCGGGAATGTAAAACGTGCGCAAAGCGACGGGCAGATTTTGGTAGAGCAAAATTAATCCAAGCAAGAGAACGAAACTGCCGAGCGCGAGATAAATGGTGATCTTCCATGCGGCGGCGACGCGATCGCCGCTCCCCCAAATTCCGATGAGAAGAAACGTCGGGATGAGCGCGAGCTCGTGGAATGCGTAGAAGAAAAAAAGATCGAGCGAAGCGAATGCGCCGATGGCGCCGCCGCTAATAAAAAGAAGACACGCGTAAAAGGCGCGTTCGTACTTGTCGATCTTGCCGGTAAACCAGACGGCGGCGACGGTCACGATCGCCGCGAGCAACACCATTGTTAGGCTCAAGCCGTCGAGGCCTAACGAAAAGCTCAAGTGCCATTCCGGGAGGATTGGAAATGAGATCACGTATTGAAATCCGCGACGCCACGGTTCGTATTCGACGAAGGCGAAGAGCGTGAGGAGCAGCATCGCGACGGATGCGCCGAGCGCGGTCTTGCGCGTGGGCGCGCCGGCGAGAATCGCGGTCGCCGCGAGAATTGGAAGAAGAACGATGAGCAATAACATCAGCGCAAAACTGCGTAGTAGATGATCGCGACGATTCCCAAGCCGAACAGGAATGCGTAGGCCTGAAGGTTTCCGATTTGGACGTAGCGCAGGAGTGAGCCGAGGCCGCGCGCGCTCGCACTCACGCCGCCGACGAAACCGCCGTTGATGATCCAGTGGTCGATGAACGCAGCGACGCGCGCGAGACGTTCCTGCGTTGCGCGAATGAGCCAGCCGTAGAATTCGTCGACGTAAAATTTTTGGCGGAGAAGATCGACATCGATCGGGTCGAACTCGCGGTTGCGATAAAGATAGAAAGCGGTCAAAGCGCCGAGCGCGAGCGCAACGAGAGCGAGCATCGGCACGAGCAACACCGTTTCTTTCTCGTGCGGAACGAGGAGGAAATTTTGCGCGAAGAATCCGAAGCCGGCGATGAAGGAAAGGATCGCGAGCATGATGAGCGGCGCGGTCATGACGCGCGGCGCTTCCTCGGCCGTGCGCGCAGATTCACCGCGCGGCTTTCCGAAAAATGCGACCACGACCAGGCGCGTGACATAGAACGCAGTCAGCACCGCGGTGAAAAGCGCCATGGCGAAGATCGACATGTTATGTTCGAAGGCGAGCGCGAGGATGGCGTCCTTGCTAAAAAATCCGCTGAACGGTGGCAGTCCGATCAAAGCGCAGGCGCCGACCGCGAAGGTGAAAAAAGTAATAGGCAGCCGTTTCGTTAGGCCGCCCATCTTCCAAATGTTCTGCTCGTGATGCAGCATGATGATGACGGAGCCGGCGCCGAGGAAAAGGAGCGCTTTGAAAAATGCGTGAGTGAAAAGATGAAAAAGCGCGGCTTCGTTACTCGTTAGGCCAATGGCGGTGAACATGTAGCCGAGCTGCGAGAGCGTGGAGTAGGCGAGAATGCGTTTGATGTCGTCTTGCTGTGTGGCGATGAGCGCGGCCATCAGGGCCGTGATCGCGCCGATCCAGGCGATGACGTTGAGCGCGGCCGGCGACGCTTGAATGATGAAGGCGACGCGCGCGAGCATGTAAACGCCGGCCGCCACCATCGTTGCCGCGTGAATCAACGCGCTCACCGGCGTGGGACCTTCCATCGCGTCGGGCAACCACACATGCAGCGGAAATTGCGCGGACTTGCCGGCGGCGCCGCAAAAAATGAGGAGCGCGGCGACGGTGAGAAACGCGGCGTTGCTCGTTAAGATCGACATCTTCGGCAGAATGTCGTCGAAGATGATTGAACCGGTCGCGGTCCAGATCATGAGGATGCCGAGCATGAATCCGAAATCGCCGATGCGATTCGTTAGGAATGCTTTCTTCGCCGCTTCGGCCGCGGCGTCGCGCGTGAACCAATGCCCGATGAGAACGTAAGAGGTGAAGCCGACCAGCTCCCAAAAAATGAAGAGCATGACGAAATTGTTCGCCAGAACGATGCCGAACATGGCGAACATGAAGAGCGAGAGCGCGGCGAAGTAGCGCGCTTTGCCGTCGTCATCGCGCATATAACCGAGCGAGTAAATGTGAATCAGTGAACCGACGCCGCTGACGATGAGCAGCATCATTTTGCTCAACGGATCAATCGTTAGGCCGATGGGCGCTTTGAAAATGCCGGCGACATCGAGCCAGTTAAGTGGCGCAGCGGAGATGTCGATCTTGCCAAAGATGAGACAACTGCAAACAAATGTGACTCCGACCGCCGCGACGGAAATGGAGCCGCTCAAATTTTTCCACCGCCGGGTGAAGAGCGTGATGATTGCGGCGGAGGCGAGTGGCGCCAGCAAAATAAACCAGGGTAAGGCGCTGTTGGTGGCGGAGTTCAAAACTTCAAAGTGGTGAGATCTTCGACGTGCGTCGTCCGGCGCGCGCGGTAAAGCGCGACGATGAGGGCGAGACCGACGGCGACCTCCGCGGCCGCGACGGTGATGATGAAGAAAACGAAGACCTGCGCGTTGTAGTTAGGCAGACTGGTTCTTAGATCGACATGGAAGCGTGAGAAGGCGACGAGCGAAAGATTGGCCGCATTGAGCATGAGCTCGAGCGACATTAAAATGATGACGATGTTGCGACGCAGCATGACGCCCGCGAAGCCGATGGTGAAAAGCATCGCGCTAACCGTGAGATAATTTCCGAGGGTGATCATTTGTTTGCCAGCTCGCGTTTGCTCAACACCACCACGCCGATGGTGGCGACGAGGACGAGGACGCCGATGACTTGGAAAGGAAAGTTAAAGTTCGTAAACAGCGTCACGCCGACATTGCGCACATCGTCGATTGTCGATCTTGCGAGCGGCGGAAAAGTTTTTTTTGCATCCGTTAGGCGACCAATGACGGAGAGCACCTGAATCAAAAAGACAAACGCGACAACGGCGCCGCCGGCCGTGGCCGGCCAGTTGATCTTGCGCAGGTTTTCCGCGCGAAGATCGAGCAGCATGATGATGAAAAGGAACAGCACCATGACCGCGCCGGCGTAGACGAGGACCTGGATGATGCCGATGAAATACGCATCGAGCATCATGAAAAGCGTGGCGAGACCGAGAAATGAAACGACGAGACTGAGCGCGCTCGCGACCGGATTGCGATTGAGAATGACGGCGACGCCGAAGACGAGCATCAACAGCGCGGCGCACCAGAAGAGGAAAAGTTGCATGTCGATCTAATCGATTGTCGATCTTGCGTTCACTTCTTGTCGTTCCATTTCAAGACGACGCCGTGCATGACGCCGCCGATCTCGAGCAATTTGTCTTTGCGATGCACCATCTCTTCGCGTGTGAAACCGGTGACGACGTAATCTTTGCGCAGAAAAATCGCCTGCTCCGGACAAACTTCCTCGCACATGCCGCAGTAGATGCAGCGGATCATGTCGATGTCGAACTCCTCCGGATATTTTTCGACCTTGGCGAAACGATCGTCCGTCGGAATTTCGCCGGGCAGAATTTTAATCGCGCGCGGCGGACAAATGAATTCGCAGAGCTGACATGCGACGCAGCGGATGCGGCCTTGTTCGTCCTTCACCAGCGCCGGCGTGCCGCGGTAGTAATCGGGCAAATCGGCATCGCGAGTTTGTTCGGGATACTGAATGGTGACTTTAGTGCGGCCGAAAATGTAGCGCACGAAATGTCGCCAGGTGATGAACAGACCCGAGACGATGGCGGGGAGAAACGCGCGCTCGCGCCAGTTGAGGTTCGGTCGTGAAGCGGGAATGGCCATTGTCGATCTTACACGTGGAAGCAGGCGAGAATTCCGGCGACGAGGAAAATATTTACGAGCGCGAGCTCGAAAAAGAACAACCATCCGAGTCGCATGAGTTGATCGTAACGAAAGCGCGGCAGCGTCCACCGGACCCAGATGAAGAAAAAGAGCAGCGCCGTTACTTTAGCGAAGAAGACCACGATGTTCGTTAGGCCGAAAATCCAGCCGTGTGAGCCGTCGGGAATCCCGGGAAAATGCCAGCCGCCGAGAAATAGCGTCACCATCACGGCCGAGCCGGCGATCATGGCGGTGTATTCGCCGAGAAAGAAGAGCGCGAATTTCATCGAGGAATATTCGGTGTGATATCCGCCGGCGAGTTCCTGTTCCGCTTCCGGCAAATCGAACGGAAGCCGATTTGTTTCCGCGAACATCGCGACCATGAAAACAAAAAACGAAATGAGCATCGGAATCGCGAGAAGCCATTTCACAGGATTGGCCCAATCGCCGATGAATGGCGCGATGAACCAGCCGTGATCGATTTGGTAGCGGACGACGTCGGTGAGGCGAAGTTTGCCGACCAACATGAAGATCGGGATGACAGCCAGGCCTAACGAGAGCTCGTAGGAAATCATTTGCGAGCTGGAACGCACGCCGCCGAGAAATGGATATTTCGAATTCGAGGCCCACCCGCCGATGACGATGCCGTAAACGCCTAACGACCCGATGGCGAACACCCAGAGGATTCCGATGTTCACATCGGCAATGACCATCGGCACGTCGAACAGTGTGCTGCCGAACGGCACGACCGCGATGGTGATGATGGAGGGCATCATCGCGAGACACGGCGCGAGCCAGTAATAAAATGTGTTTACGCCTGCCGGCGTGAAATCTTCTTTGATCAGAAGTTTCACGACGTCGGCAATCGGTTGCAGCAATCCGGCGGGGCCGACGCGGTTCGGGCCGGGGCGATCTTGAATGAACGCGCTGACGCGGCGCTCGGCGTAAACCGTGTACGAGACCATCGGCAGAATTACGACGAACAGAATTCCAACGATTTTTGCGAGCGAACTGAGAATGAGCCAGGAGTACATGTCGATCTTAGCGGCCGGGCGGGCGTTTGGCTTCCGCCAATTCGATGTCGTCTTCTTTCGGCGCGCGCGGCGGTGCCGGCGATTCATCGATATTCACGAGTTGCAGGCCGAGATCGCCGACCTTCGTTAGGCTTAATCCCGCCAACTGCGGAATGGCTTCGCTCATTTGGCGAAACACATCGTCGATCGTGTAAACGCCATTGCTATCGGTCAGCGCTTGCAGGAGATCGCGCAAAATTTCCCAATCGTCGCGCGCGTTTCCCGGCGGACGCACTGCGCGATTCAAACGTTGCAGCCGGCCGTCGCCATTGATCATCGAGCCTCGTTTCTCCGCGAAAGCAGAGGAAGGCAGCACCGCCGTGGAAAGATCAGTCGATTCATTTTGCGAGATCGACATGGTGATGAAGGCGGGGAGATTTCGCAATTCATCGGCGGTGAGGCCGAGTTCGAGCGGATTCTCGCACAACACGACGAGCGCGCGTAACGAGCCGGACTTGATCGCCTCGACCATTTTCGGAATCATCGCGCCGGGCTCGCTCGTTAGGCCGAGCAATTTCGCGCCGTTTGTGTTCGGGTTGCGGTCTTCGCTCAGCAGAATGTCGTCGCCGGGTCCGCGATGCGGCACGATGTCGATCCACTGCGTGCCGAGCGATTTTGCGATGCGCGAGGTGAGCCACATTTCCTCGTTCGTCATGCGGCCGGAGGCGATGATGGCGATGTTCCAACCGCCGAAATGTTTCAACTGCAGGGCCACGTTGGCGATCGCGCGCTTCCAGTCGGTCGCGGTGAGTTTATCGTTTTGCAGGACGCGCGGTTCGAGGAGGCGGCGATCGGAATCGACGTATTTAAATTTCAGGCGGCCGTAATCGCACATCCAGGAGGAATTGACGTCGTTGTTTTCGCGCGGCGTTTGCCGATGGATCACATCTTCACGCGAGCCGATGAGAGTATTGCAACCGGTCGCGCAGCTCGTGCAAAAACTTTTTGTCTCCTTCAAAAACCAAACGCGCATCTTGAATCGGAAATCGGTCGACGTGAGCGCGCCGACTGGACAGATGTCAACGGTGTTGAGCGAGTAATTGTTTTCCAAGCGTTTGCCCGGATGCGCGGTGAGCACGGTGTGGCTGCCGCGATCAATGAAGCCGAGCACGTCGTCGTGCGCGATCTCCTGGCAAAACCGAATGCAACGCGAGCAGAGAATGCAGCGTTCATCGTCGAGCGTCACGCGTGGACCGAGCTCGACGTTCTTCGGCTTCTTCACTTTGTTTTCGAGAAATCGCGAACCTTGGTTGCCGTATTCGACGCTGAATTCCTGCAAGCGACATTCGCCGGCCTGGTCGCAGATCGGACAATCGAGCGGATGATTGATGAGCAAAAATTCCATCACGCCGCGGCGGCATTCTTCGACCAGCGGCGAAGTCGTGCGCACGCCCATCCCTTCGGACACATCTTGCGCGCAACAAATTTGCGGACGTGGCATCCAATTGATCGTCGGTTTGCCATCGCCGCCGAGCTCTGGTTTGCGATCAGGCCCCATCTTCGGCATGCCCATCTCGATCAAACACATTCGGCAATTGCCCGGCGAGCTGAGCTTCTTGTGATAGCAATAGCGCGGCACGTATTTGCCCGCTTGCTCGCACGCTTCGATCACACGCGTGCCTTTCGGAAACTGATGCCAGACGCCGTCGATTTGGACGTTGACGGACTGCGGTGGACTTGTTGTTTCGTTAGGCATGATGAATCAGGAAAGCAGGAAAACAGGAAATCATTTTAGGAAATCAGGAGGCTCATCGGACGGCTTTTCGCGGCAGAAGCGCTTAATCGTCAGCGGCACAGTCGCGAAATTAAAAAGCAAGCCATCCTGCAGGTTGGTCGCCTTTAGGTAACTGCGTCCTATCGCGAAATGAATGTCCTCTAGTTCGCTAATCGCCTTTAGCTCGACAACGATTTTGCTCTCGACCATGAAATCTAACCGGTGTTCGCCAATTTGATGGTCGCGATAAAACAACGGCACCGGAAATTGCCGGACAAACTGAATTCCGCTGAGCGCGAATTCGACGGCCAGAGCTTCTTCGTAGATCGATTCGAGGAAACCAGGCCCAAGCACACGGTGTACGCGAATCGCAGCAGCAATGATCTGCTCAGTGAGCTGTGAATCTCTGAGATTTTTTCCTGCTTTCCTGCTTTCCTGATTCATTTTCTAAATCGTTCCCGCTGCGCCTGCTTTTTCCCAGCCCGGATCGTGGGCCAATGGCCTAACGGGTACTTGTCGATCTTCGATTAATTCTTCAGGCGTAAGCTCGGGTGGGAGTGGGGGAGGAATCGGTTTCTTCGCGCGCGCGGCGAATTCGTCGGGGAATTTCTCAACGAAACTTTGTGTCGGCCACGCGCATGCTTCGCCGAACGCGCAGATGGTACGGCCGGCGATATTGTCGCCGATTGTTTTTAACGTCTTCGGATCTTCGACTACGCCGCCGCCGAGCATCATGCGGTCGGTGATTTTCTTCATCCACAACGAGCCTTCACGACACGGCGTGCATTGGCCGCACGATTCGTGGGCGTAAAACTCGTTGATGTTGTTCAGCACCCAAACCATGTCGCGTGAATCATCGAGCACGATGACGCCGCCGGAACCGGCCATCGAACCGGCTGCGGCTAACGAGTCGAAATCCATCGGCAGTTCGTCGATGAACATTTCGCGTTCGATTGTCGATCCATCCGGTTGTCGATCTTTGATTTTGAATCGCTCATCTGCGCGCAACACTTTGGCCGAGCTCCCGCCGGGAATGACCGCCTTCAACATTCGTCCCGGCTTCGTCCCGCCGGCCATCTCGTAAATCAGTTGACCCATCGTCACTTTACCGACTTCGATTTCGAAATAACCGGGACGCTGCACATCGCCGCTCACACAAACGATGCGCGTGCCAGTGTTGTTAGGCCGGCCGAGTTGCGCGTATTGCGCGCCGCCCATCGCGATGATGTGCTTCACGTGGCAGAGCGTCTCGACGTTGTTCACGATCGTCGGACACATGTAGAGGCCGAGCACCGCAGGAAAATAAGGCGGCTTGATTCGCGGATACGCGCGTTTGCCTTCAAGCGACTCGATCAATCCGGTTTCTTCGCCGCAAATGTAAGCGCCCGCGCCGCGATGAATGTAAATTTCGCAATCGAATCCTTTGCCCAGAATGTTTTGGCCGAGAAAATTTTTCGCTCGTGCTTCTTCGATCGCGTTCTCGAGAATCTGCGCGCCCTCGGGAAACTCACCTCTTATATAGATGTAGGCGGTTTTCGCGTTCACCGCGTAGGCGGAGATCAACATCCCTTCGAGCATTTGATGCGGATCTTCGTGAATGATGTAGCGGTCTTTGAACGTGCCGGGCTCGGATTCGTCCGCGTTGCAAATGAGATAGACCGGCTTCTTCTCGTCCGGTTTGATGAAACTCCATTTCACGCCGCACGGAAATCCGGCGCCGCCGCGTCCGCGCAATCCCGACGTTTTCACTTCGTTAATGATTTCGGCGCGGGACATCGTCAGCGCTTTCTTCAACTGCTCATAACCGCCGTCTGCGACGTAAGTATCGATGTCGATCTTCCAATCGCGCCGGCCGATGTTCTTGAAAATTAATCGGTGCTCGAGCCGATGCGGTTCCGGTCGCGGCCTAACGATTGGCTGCTGATTCCGCACAAGATCGACAATCGAATGTGGATCGACGTTCTCGTGCAGCTCATCGTCGATCATGCAAACCGGCGCCGTGCCGCAGCTCGCGAGGCACTCGACGAATTCGACGCTTATATTCGGATCACCCGCCGCGATTTCGCGCGCGCGTTGCATCAAATCGTAACTGCCGGCCATCGCGCAGCTCAGCGTTCGACAAACGCGAATATGTTTTCGTCCCGCCGGTTGCTGGCGATACATCGGATAAAACGTGACCAGCTCGAGAATATTGATCGGCTGCAAGCCGAGCTTGGCCGCGATCCAGTTTACGCCCGCATCGCTGATGAATCCGAAATGTTCCTGCCACAAATGCAGCAGCGGCATGGCCGCGCTCCGTTGTCGATCTTTCGGATAACGCGCGATCGCCGCCTGCATCTTCCGCTCGAGCTCGGCGGGAACGCGCGTGTTCGTCGTCGAGTCCAAAGCGCGTGACTAATCGGAGAGCGTGCTCTCCTTCGTTTGCAATCGGTCGTCCTTGAAAACGATGATGACCGAGTCCTTGCCCTGCCGATACGTGTAGGTCGTTTTCTTCATCACGAGAAAATCTTTATTATCGATCTCCGTCGGTGGTCCGAGAATCGATTCCACCTGCTTCTTCGACATGTTCTCGGTCACTTCGTCGACGTTGGCTTTAGTGATTCGCTTGTTGCTGCACGACGCGAGCGCGATGGCGAAAATGACCGCAAAAATAATTCGTAAGATCGACATGTTCATCTGTCGCATTCGCCCATGACAAAGTCCAGACTCCCGAGAATCGCCGGCACGTCGCTGATCATGTGATCGGGCAGCAGCTCGGGCAAAATGCTCAGGTTCACGAATGAAGGCGCGCGGATCTTCAATCGATACGGCACACCGCCGCCGCGACTATTAATATAGAAACCGAGCTCGCCCTTCGGATTTTCCGCGCCGAAATAAATTTCGCCCGGCGGCGCTTTCAATCCTTCGGTCACGACGATGAAGTGATGAATCAGCTCCTCCATTTTCGTCATCACGTGTGATTTTGGCGGCGTCATGTTTTTCCAATCGACCACGTTGATCGGGCCGTTAGGCATTTTGTCGATAACCTGATACAAAATCTCCACGCTCTCGCGCATTTCCTGGATGCGAACGAGGTAGCGATCGTAGCAATCGCCCGCCGTGCCGACGATGACGTCGAAGTCGTATTGCTCGTAATCACAATACGGATGTTTGCGGCGCAAATCGTGATCGATGCCGCTGCCGCGCAAGTTCGGCCCGGAAAGCGCGTAGGCGATCGCGCGATCCTTCGAAATAACGCCGATGTCTTTCGTGCGATCGACGAAAATGCGATTACGCGTGAGAAGTTTGTCGCACTCATCGAGCGCGGGTCCGAATTGATCGAGAAATTCGCGCAAGATCGACATGAAGTTTTCGGGAAGATCGCGAATCTGTCCGCCCACGCGCGTGTAGGAAGTCGTGAAACGCGCTCCGCAAATCAGTTCCGACAAATCGTAAATCTTCTCGCGTTGCGTGAACGAATACATGAACACGCTCAACGCGCCGAGATCGAGCGACATCGCGCCGAGTCCCATGAGATGCGACGAGATGCGCGAGAGCTCGTAGCAGATCACGCGAATGGCGCGGCCGCGCGGCGGAACTTCCCAGCCCATTAATTTTTCCACCGCGAGTGCGTAAGTCACGTTGTTCGCGAGCGGCGCAAGATAATCGAGCCGATCCGTGTAGGGGACGAACTGATTGTATTGCATGTTCTCCGCGATCTTTTCGTCGCCGCGATGCAAAAACCCGATGTCCGGCGTCGCTTTCGTGATGATCTCGCCATCGAGTTCGAGCACGAGGCGCAACACGCCGTGCGTCGCGGGATGCGACGGGCCCATGTTGAGCACCATCTTTTCGCCGATGTCGTCGCTCTTGTTACGCGCGGCCGCGTCCGCCGCGACGACGCGCGTCACCGGATCGGGCGATTCGATTTCACGAACGGTGAATCCCATAAGATCGACAATCCCGAAATAATCGGGACTCGCGAACAAAATTGTTCGGAGCTGCATTTACGCTGGCGAGTGAGCCAGCGCGTGCAAGACAAATGTAACTCCCGCGCGTCGCATCTCTGTTCCGGGGAGCACAGGCCGCCGGCCTGTGGTAGTCGGCCGCTGGCCGACTGAGATTTCGCGACCACCGCGCATGGAATGCCGATCGTTTCGCGGCGAGCCGCCGCGAACCACAGGCCAGCGGCCTGTGCTCCCCAGACGCAGAATTCCCGCTCGCGCGCGCAACGAAGCGCGCTAACTGTTTGGCATGGCCAAAAAAGTCGCGCTGCTGTTTTCCGGTCAAGGGGCGCAGGAAGTCGGGATGGGGCGCGATCTCGGCGATGAATTTCCGGCGGCCGCCAATTTGCTGCGCGAAGCGGATTCGATTCTCGGCCGCGGCCTAACGAACATCATGCTCAATGGGCCGATCGAGGAATTGACGAAGACTTCGAATTGTCAGCCGGCGCTTTTCGTTCATGGCATGACCTGCTTGTCGATCTTGCGCGAACTCGCGGGCGATTTCTCTGTCGGCGGCGCGGCCGGTCTTTCGTTAGGCGAACTGACGGCGCATTGCGCAGCGGGCACGTTCGATTTCGCGAGCGGATTGAAACTGGTGCAACGTCGCGGCGAACTGATGGACGAAGCTTGCGCGGCCACGGCCGGAGGAATGGCGGCATTGATCGGCGCGGACGAAAACGCCGCGCGCCAACTCGCCGCGGATGAAGATGTCGATCTTGCGAACATTAATTCGCCGGGACAGATCGTGATTTCGGGCGAGCTCGCGAAAGTCGAAGCCGCCGTCGGCGTCGCTAAGGAACATGGAATTCGACGCGCGACAATGCTTAACGTCGCCGGCGCGTATCATTCGCGACTGATGGAAAGCGCCTACGAAAAATTTGGCGAAGCGTTGCTCGAAGTGGAGATGCATGCGCCCGCATTTCCGGTGATGAGCAACGTGACCGGCGATGAAGTGAAAACGCTTCCGGATATTCGTCGCACGTTGCAGGAACAAATCACGAGCACAGTGCGATGGGTGGATTGCATGGAACGACTTGTCGATCTTGGCTGCGACTTGTTCGTCGAGCTCGGGCCGGGTGCGGTGCTTGCGGGTTTGCTCAAACGCACGCGCAAAGATGTCGAAGTTATTTCCGTGGGCGACGCCGCTTCAGCGCGCGCGTGCGCCGAACTCATTCACGCCTAGACTCTGCCCATGACTCTGAACGAGCGAATCGATTCCGATCTGAAAGACGCGATGCGCAGCAAGAACGCGCAGAAACTGGGCGTGTTGCGCATGTTGAAAGCGGCGGTAAAAAATGCGGCGATCGAAAAAGGCGGGGCCGATGCGGAGATGAACGACGGCGATGTCGTCGCGGTCATTCGCAAACAAGCGAAGCAACGGCAGGATTCGATTGAGCAATTTGATAAAGGCGGGCGGCCCGAGCTCGCGGCGAAAGAGAAAGAGGAATTGTCGATCTTGCAATCGTATCTGCCGCAGCAGATGGACACCGCCGAGCTTTCCGAAGCGGTGCGCGTGACGATTCTCGAAATGAACGCGACATCGAAAGCGCAGATGGGCGCGGTCATGAAAGCGCTGCAGCAGAAAATCGGCGACCGCGTCGATGGCAAAACGCTGAGCCAGGAAGTGCAGCGGCAATTAAGCGGCGGCAAATAACCAGCCGTGCTCACTGCGATCATCGTCGCCGCCGGCAGCAGTCGTCGTGTCGGTTTCGACAAATTGTTTGCCGATTTGTTAGGCAAACCGCTCATCGCACACACCATCGCCGCGTTTGAGAATGCGGCTTGCGTTGACGAGATCATCATCGTCGCGCGCGAAGATCGACATGATGAACTTCGCAGTTTGGCGGGCGCGAAGACGAAAGCGATCATCAAAGGCGGCGAACATCGACAGGATTCGGTCGCAGCTGGACTTATGGGACGTGGCGCCAGCGAAGGGTACGTGGCGATTCACGATGCGGCGCGTCCGCTGGTCACCGTGAAAATCATCGAGCGTGTTTTCGCCAAAGCGCAGGAAACAAACGCCGCGTCGTCCGCGGAAGCGATTAACGACACGCTCAAACGCGCCGATGTCGATCTTGTGGTAAAAGAATCGGTCGATCGCCATCAACTTTTCGCGATGCAAACGCCGCAGATCTTCGAGCGTTCGCTGATCGAAGATGCCTACCGCGCAGTCTTCGTGAAAAATCTACGAATCACCGATGAAGTCTCCGCGGTCGAGCGATTCGGCCGCAAAGTTGCGCTTGTTTTGAACGACGACTTCAATTTCAAGGTCACCTACGAGCGCGACTTGAAATTGGCTGAGATGGTTTTGCGCGCGCGCGCGAGTTAAACCAGCATCGGGTCGACCGGGACGTGCGGCCTAACAAGATCGACAATCGCCGGCACGTCTTTCAGTTTTAATCTGCGGCCGCCCCGCTTGCGTTTCGTTTTGTCTAATTCTCCGACGCGGATGATCTCTCCGTTTTTCCAAATCCACGCGTCAGGATTGTAGGGACCGACGCGCCGCGGATCGGTCCAGGTGTGGATCGACAATAACTTGTCGGTCACGGCCGCGGCCACGTGCATCGGGCCGCTATCGACGCTGATGATGAAGCTCGCAGTGCGAATCAAACGAATCATTTGCAGAAGCGTGGTTTGATTGGTGAGCTCGACGCAATTTTCGACGATGTCGATCTTGCGTTTGCTTTTGCCGATGATGACGACGCGCGTCGGCGCAAAGGCGCGGCAGATTTCGAGAATGACTTTGTTCGACAGCGATTTGCCGCTTCCGCGCGCGAACGGATGCAGAACGATGAACGGCGGATAATCGTCGAAGCGCGGGAGCGGATCGCCGCTTGGAACCGGGCAGCGCAATCCTTCTCCGATTTTCGCGCCGACCAATTCCGCCAGCTTCAGGTAACGTTCGACCGCGTGCTCATGCCGGCCCACCTGCGCGCGGCGATGATAAAAGAAACGTGAGCCTTCGCGCGCGTCGCTCAGGCCGAGAATTTCTTTCGCGCCACTGGCGCGCGCGATGATCGCGCTGCGTAACAAACCTTGAAAATCGAGCGCGACGTCGGGTTGGATTTTTTTCGTGAGCTTGAGCCAGGAAAAAAATCCGGCGGGCGCGCCGAGTCCGGTGAAATCGCCGCGCGGAAAAATATGGACGTGATTCACATCCTGATTGCCGCGCAGAAGCGGCGCCCATTCCGGATTGATGACCCAGGTGATTTGCGCGTGCGGATGCGCGTCGCGAATGGCCGCGACCGCCGGCAAGGTGTGGACGATGTCGCCGAGCGAGCTGGGTTTGATGACGAGGATCGAGTTCAGAGCTGAAATTCAGAACACGCCAAATGCGATTGTCGATCTTATCTTCCGAGCGCGAGACGTTCCGCGAGAAGAGACGGCAATCCGGCGTCAATAATTTTCTTCTGCGCAATCTGCAGGTCGTATTTCACCCGGCGCTGTTCGACGTTCTCGTGGTCGAGATCGTAAATGCAATACGCCGCGCGCCAGTCGCCGTCGCGCGGCTGGCCGACGCTGCCGACGTTGATGAAATATTTTTTTGCGAGCTCGATGCGCAATTGATCGACACGAACGCGGCGCACGCCGGTGTCGTCCTTAATGAATGCCATCGGCACATGGGTGTGACCGAAAAAACAAACCGCGGTGTGCTGGTAAGTGAAACTCGCGGCGGCGTCGAGATTGTTGAAGACGTAACCCCATTGCGCCGGCGTATCGAGCGTGGCGTGGACGATGGTGAAGTCGCGCACCTGGCGCTGCAGTCGCATGTCGCGCAGCCACGCCTTGTCTTCATTCGTTAGGTGTTCGCGCGTCCATTCGATCGCGGCCTCGGCCAGCTCGTTGAAATCGCGCGACGATTCGATGAGCGAAGCCTGTTCGTCGTGATTGCCTTTCACGATCGGGCAATCCATGTCGCGCACGCGCACGCTGCATTCGTGCGGGTTGGCGTTGTAACCGACGACGTCGCCGAGACAAATATAGTGCGTGCACTTTTGTTCCTCGGCGTCGCGCAAGACGGCCTGGAGCGCTTCAAGGTTGGCGTGGATGTCGCTGAAAATGGCGTAACGCATTTGTTAGGCGGAATCGGGAATGCGGCGATCCTGCGGGATGTCGATCTTCTGTTCGAGAAATTTCAATCGTTTGATCAAGGTCGGCAGCCTTTCCTTTTCGCCTTCGTCGTAGAGCGCGCGCAATTTCTCATACGCTTCGCGTTCGCGCCCGTCGCAATACGAAAGCTCGTAGGCGGAGAAGCGGCGATCGTAACTCATCGCGCCCGGAAGCGCGGCCGCTTTCGCAAAATACTCCGACGCGTGCAAGTGATCCTCGTATTTCTGTTGATACAAGCGCGCCATCGCTTCGTACAAACGCGGATTGTCTGGATTGTATTGGATCCCGCGTTCGAGAAAATCTTTGCCCAAATCGAAATACTGGTGCTGCTTGCGCACGCGGACGGTAAGCGATTGCGATTCGTCATTCATGACCGCGGCGCTCGCGTTCCACGCCATGTGCCACGCGGCCATGTCCCAGAACATGATCGACTGCGGCTGGAGCGTAGTCGCTTCGCGTAAGAGTAATAACACGCGCGCCCATTCCGTCCGTTCCCACGCGACGTGCGCTTGAATGAAAACGATGTCGGCCACGATCGAGCGAAATCCGCTCAGAGCGGCGGCGAAACCGAGTTGGCCGATTTGTTCGCGTAAACCGAGAGTTAATTGTCGATCTTGCGCAGGAATTTTTTGTTCGAGCGGAAGACGCACCGCTCCAAAACAAAGAATCGCGGCGATGACGACAAGAACGCGGATCACAATTCCTTTCCGTAAAACATGACGACGGCGAGCGTGGTGTAGACCGCGATGTAGAAACAGCCGAGCAATGTTGTTTGCGTGAAAATGCCTAACGAGAGCGCGTGTCCGGCGACGACTTGATCGACGCGATTGAACGCTTGGAGGTCGGGAAAAATGAGCGCGACGAGCGCGAGAAATAAATGCGTGAACCATCCGTTGCCGGTTTGCTGCAGCCAATATTCGCGCGCGATTTCCTGAAGGTGCCCGATGAAATACACAAACACCATCGTGATGACGGTGAAGATATTCGTGGTCGCAAATGTGGTGACGAGCAACGTCGTCGCCGCCAGCACGCTCGCTTTCATGAACAACAATCCGATCGCTTGCGCGATGTCGATCTTCAATCCGGCCGCGCGCACGGTCCGCAACGCGTCTTCGAGTTGTTCGCGCGGCGCGGTCGCATACTGCCGCATCGCTTCCGACAAAAGCGTTTGCTCGCGGGTGTAGAGCATCGCGAAAAAAAGCGCACTCATGATGAAGAGACTGATCACGAGCAGCCCGAGCACGCCTAACAATTTGCCGAGAACGTATTGATAACGCGGCACCGGCTTCGCCAGAATCGTGTAAGCGGTGCGGTCTTCGATGTCCTGCGGAATCAATCGCGCCGTGGCCAGGATGGCGAGCAATGAAGTTAAGATCGACATCGTGCCTAACGAGATGTCTTTGAGGATTTGCAGTTCCTGTTGAAACGAGAAGCGCGACATGAAGACCGAGCTGCCGATGAGGATCAGCGCGAAGATGAGAATGAAATAGAAAACCCGCTGCCGCGTCAGGTCGGTGAGCGTGTTCGATGCGATGGCGAGCGTGCGTCTCATTCGTCGGTCGCGTCGAGAAAGAATCGCTCAAGGGTGGTTGTCGATCTTCGCTGCGCGACCAGGCGCGCGTTCGCGTCGCGCGCGAGCTCCTGCACGCGTTTGACCAAATCTTCCGAGGCATTTTCGAGCACGAGCTCGGTTTGGTTTTCGATCGCGAGCAGCTCTTCGAGTTTTCCTTCGCGCACAAGTTTCCCGTTCGCGAGAATCCCGACGCGGTCGCACACTTCCTGGACCTGGCCGAGCAGGTGTGAAGAGAGCAACACGGTCACGCCGCGTTTTCTAAGATCGACAATCAAATCTCGAATGTCGCGCGAACCGGCGGGATCGACCCCGGCGGTCGGTTCGTCGAGGACGACGAGCTGCGGATCGTTGATGAGCGCCTGGGCCAGGCCGATGCGTTGCAACATTCCTTTCGAATACGTCGCCAGGCGCTGCTCGCGAGCGTTCGTTAGGCCAACGAGGTCGAGCAAATCGATGATGCGTTGGTGCAATTGTTCGCCGTGCAATCCGCAGAGTTTTCCAAAAAACCGCAGCGTCTCCGTCCCGGTGAGAAATTTGTAGAAGTAGGGATTTTCCGGAAGGAAGCCGACCGAATCGCGACTGTGAACTTCACCGCTGTCGCGACCGAAGATTTTGGCGCTTCCGCTTGTGGGCCAGACGAGTCCGAGAATAATTTTGAGCGTCGTGCTCTTGCCCGATCCGTTAGGCCCGAGCAATCCGTAAACTTCGCCGCGATTCACTGTAAGATCGACATCTTCCACCGCGGAGATGAGGCGGCGCGTGAACGGCACGGGAAAGCGTTTCGTTAGGCCACGCACGGCCACAGCCGGTTCAGCCGTCATGCCAGATCTCGAAACCATTCGCTTGCACCGGCGCGTCGAGTTTGTGCTCTTCGGTTTTGCGAATGTGCGAACGCAATTCGCTTTGCTGGATGGCGTCGACGAACGCGCGCACTTCTTCGTCGTCGCCGCTGATTTGCATTTCGACGCGGCCGTCGATGAGATTGCGCACCCAACCTTTGACGTCGAAACCCTTGGCGATGTGCCGCACGCTCCAGCGAAATCCGACGCCTTGAACGCGACCTTCGAAGAAGACCTGCAACGATGTCATGCGCGCAGGTATGAAACGCGCCTGCGCGCCCTTGTCTAGGGCGATGGTGCCCCAATCGCCGTCGGTTCAACTCCGGGCGTCGATTCGACTCCGGGCAGGTTCGGTTCGGGATAACGAAGCGCGGCCGGGGTGGGCGTGGGCGTGGGAATTGTTTTCGCAACCAGACTCGCCGGCGCCGGATGAATGTCATCCATCGCGACGTAACCTTCTTCGCCGCTCGTTAGGCGGACGCGCGCGTAGCCAAAAGATTTTTTCGAAATGGTAAGCAAGGTGTCGCGCGAAAGGCTGCGATTGGGACCGTTCGCTTGGAGCGGGCCGTATTGAAAGAACGGGGCCGCCGAACTTTTGACCGCGTAATAATCAGTCGTGCTCGCGGCCGCAGATGGTCGGGTGCGCGACTTGGCGCAACCCGCGATGCTCGCCACGATCAGTAAATACAGAACCGCGCGTTTCATTGTCGATCTTGCGACGACACCGCGAACGTCTCGCTATTTATAAGAATAAACGAGGCAATACGCGCTCTCGGCACCGTCGAGCAGATTGATCGCGACAAAATATTGTCCGCTGTTCGTTGGCGAAAAACCGGCCGCGGCGCGATTGCCATCGTTGTACGGTTCGGTTTCGACGAGCTTGCCGGTCTCATCATAGACGGCGACCGCGATTTTTTTTGCCGGCTCAATCGCGCCGGCCGCGAACCAATACTGGTTTCCGGCATAAAGATTGACCGCGATGATCGCGTTCTCCTTCGGCTTCAACATGCCGCCCCAATGTCCGTCGCGAATTTTGAAACCGTCGTTCGCAAACGCGCCCGCGAGATCGAGCACCGCTTTGTGCGCCTGCACTTCCTTGTCGCTTTGCGCGCGCAGCGGACTAACGAACGCGAAGATCGACAATAGAAAGATCGACATCGTCCTCATCGCTTCGGTTCGGGCTTTTGCTGAATTTGGTCCATCACTTTTCCGACGGCGTCATTGACCTTGCGCACGTCATCGGCGGTTGGCGGTTTGTTAGGCGGAAAGGCGACGAGTTTTTCGAGCGTAACGAGCTCATCGCTCACTTTTCTCACCAGCGGATCGTCGCGCACGTCCGGCGAAACGTCGTTCATCTTCGAGTGAATGAAATTTACCAGCGCCGGCTGCCGCAAAACTTTGGCAGCGCGTTCGTCGAAGTTTTGCAAGATCGACGAACTAACGACCTGCGTGCCGCGCACCCAACCGCCGACGCTGACGAGAATAACGAGGTCCTGGTCGCGATGCGTTTGCATGGACGACTTCACTTCGTTTTGCGTTGCTTCCAATTCCTCCTGTAACGCGTCCCACTCGTTGTTCTCGGCGAATTCGTTGATGCTGTTGCCACGACTAAGAATGTTTTCGCTCACACCGAGCGCCTTCGCCATTTTGATGATGTCGGTGCCGACGTTTTTCACCTGCTGACTGTCTTGCGCTTCGACCGCGATGAATCCGTCGGCGATGAGTCCGCCGAGATTGAGCGCGATCTGCGGCCGGTTTTTGTAAGTGGTCGGGATCGGTCCGCGAATCTGGCCGGTCCAATTCGGCTTGCCCGGTTTTTCGAGCGCCGCGAAAAGCTCGCCGGGCGAGGGGATGGTGATGGCGTCGTTGCGCACCGCCTTCGCCATCTGGTCTGGCGCAAGGTGTTGCGGTTCCGCGCCGATCAATGCGCAGGCGCCGAGCAGTAATAGCAAGGTTGTGAATCGTTGTGTCCGATTCATGGACAGAAATCGTAAACCCGCAGCGGGAGATTGCCAGCGGGAATGTTGGGATTGCCAATTGTCGATTTCCAATTTCCAATTGGAGCCATGGCAGCGACAGCAATTGCGGCAGTGCACGCGCGCGAAGTTTTGGATTCGCGCGGCAATCCCACGGTGGAAGTGGAGGTCCGGCTCGAGGGCGGCTCGTTAGGCCGCGCCATTGTTCCGAGCGGCGCGAGCACGGGCGAACACGAAGCGTGGGAATTGCGCGACGGCGACAAGCAACGTTATGGCGGCAAAGGCGTGACGCGCGCAGTGGCGAATGTGAACGAGAAAATCGCGGCCGCGATCAAAGGCTGGGACGCGACCGATCAACGCAAGATCGACAATTGCATGATCGACATGGATGGTTCGCCTAACAAAAAGAATCTCGGCGCGAATGCCATGCTCGGCGTGTCGTTAGCCGTGGCTCATGCGGCCGCCGCCGCGCAAGGCGTGATGCTTTTTCGTTATCTTGGCGGCGAGGACGCGCGCGTTTTGCCGGTGCCGATGATGAACATTCTCAACGCCGGCGCGCATTCCGACGCGCCGATCGATTTCCAGGAATTCATGATCATGCCGAAGGGCGCGCCGAATTTTGCGGAAGCGTTGCGCTACGGCGCGGAAATTTTTCACGCGCTCAAGAGCGTGCTGAAAGATCGACATCTTTCCACCAACGTGGGCGACGAAGGCGGTTTCGCGCCGCAGCTCAAATCCGCGGACGACGCTCTCGAATCGATCGCGAAAGCGGTCGAGAAGGCCGGTTACAAACTCGGCGAGCAAATCTTTATCGCCCTCGACGTCGCTTCGTCGGAATTCTTCGATCGCAAAGAAAACAAATATGTTTTCAAAAAATCCGACGGCTCGAAACGCACGGCCGATGAGTTGATTGAGTACTATGTCGATCTTACAAAACGTTTCCCGATCATCTCGATCGAGGACGGTTGCGCGGAAAATGACTGGGACGGTTGGAAGAAATTGACGGCGCGGCTCGGCGACAAAGTTCAACTCGTTGGCGACGATCTTTTCGTCACGAACGTGAAATTCCTGGAGCGCGGAATCAGAGAACACGTCGCCAATTCAATTCTCGTGAAAGTGAACCAGATCGGAACGTTGAGCGAAACGCTCGACGCCATCGAACTCGCCAAGAAAAATAATTACACCGCAGTCATCAGTCATCGTTCCGGCGAAACCGAAGACACCACCATTGCCGACATCGCGGTCGCGACCAACGCGGGCCAGATCAAGACCGGTTCGTTATGCCGGACCGACCGCGTCGCGAAGTATAACCGATTGCTGCGTATTGCGGAACAGTTAGGCGATAAAGCGGTTTACGGTTGCTGACGAGCCGGTGTTGTTTGCCTACGGCCACTGTCATGTTGAGCAAAGCGAAACATGTCTGAGCATCTTTGCCTTCCTCCGATCACAAATAATGGAGATTCTTCGCGATGCTCAGAATGACATCTATTAAAACTGAAGAACTGGGTGACAAAGCGATTTACGGCGGTAAGATGCGCTGACGTGGAGCACATTGATTTTCGCGCGCGGCGCGAAGCGACCATCTGGACGCGACTCAATCGCGTGCTCAAAAGTCTTCTCGTCCTCGCCTTCATTCTCGTGGTCGTTAGTCTGTTCGTGCCGCAGAACGCGCGCTTGAATCGGAGCCGCGGCGAGATCGACAATCTGCAAGCGCAGGTGAACGAACAGAAGATGTTGCTCGCGAAGCAGACGCGCGAAGTGAATCTGCTCAAGACCGATGCGACGTATCTGGAAACGATCGCGCGCGACCGGCTCGACCTGATGAAAGAAGGCGAAGCGATTTTCCGTTTGGAACCGGCTCAGCCAAAAAGAAAAGACGCCGCGCGCAAATAATTCCGGGGAGCACAGGCCGCTGGCCTGTGAACTCCGGCGGCTCGCCGGAGTTGTCTCTTCGCGGCGAGCCGCCGCGAACTACAGGCCAGCGGCCTGTGCTCCCCAGAGACAGACGCGACGTGCGCGATGTCGATCTTGCGTTATAATCGCCACATGCCTACCGAACTCGCCACCATCGACGCCGCGGACTTGAAAGCGCGTTTGCGCGAGCTGCGGAGGTTTCTTTGACCTGCCCAAGCTGCAGGAGCAGTTAGGCAGACTCGAGGCGCGCATGGCCGCGCCGGATTTCTGGAACAATCGCGAGAAGGCGCAGGGCGACGTCGAAGAAGTTTCGCGTTTGCGTTCGCTCATCAATCCGTTCGGCGAGCTCGAGCGCGAGATTGACGACTTCGGCGCACTTGTCGATCTTGCGGCGGAAGAAAAGGACGAATCGGCGCGCGCGCAAGCGGAGAAAGAAGTCGCGGCCGAGCACGAACGTCTCGTGCACAAGCTCGAAGAATTCGAGCTGCGCCAGTTTCTTTCCGGGCCTAACGATCGCAACAGCGCGTTCGTCACCATTCATTCCGGCGCCGGCGGCACGGAGTCGTGCGATTGGGCCGACATGCTTTTGCGCATGTATCAGCGCTGGATCGAGCGCAGCGGTTACAAATCGGACACGATCGACATTCAGACTGGCGACGAAGTCGGGATCAAATCGGTCACGTTGCTCGTGAGCGGCGAATACGCTTACGGTCATCTGCAAACCGAGCGCGGCGTGCATCGACTCGTTAGGATTTCGCCCTTCGACGCGAACAAACGCCGCCACACTTCATTCGCCAGTGTCGATGTTGTCCCGGAAGTCGCCGACAGCACGCCGATCGAAATTAATCCGGCCGATTTGGAGATCGACACCTTCCGCGCCGGCGGCAAAGGCGGCCAGAACGTGAACAAAGTCGAAACCGCCGTGCGCATTTTGCACAAGCCGAGCGGCATCGTCGTCGCGTGCCAGGCCGAGCGCAGCCAGGGCCGCAATCGCGAGCTCGCGCTGAAAATGTTGAAGGCGAAACTTTACGAAATCGAAGAAGACAAAAAGCGGGCCGAGATCGACCGGCAATACGGCGAAAAAGGCGACATCGCGTGGGGCAGCCAGATTCGCAGCTACGTTTTCCAGCCCTATCAAATGGTCAAAGACCACCGCACCGGCGCGCAAACCTCGAACGTGCAGGAAGTGATGGACGGCAAGATCGACATGTTCATCCAGGCGAAATTGCGCGGGGAGACGATCGCGAAGAATGATGCAAATGTAATCTAACGTGCAAATTTTCGTGTCATTTTGCGCTTGTTCATCTAGTTCTCGTTAGGTTTATGCAAACGAAACTCTTACTCTTAATAGCATGTTGTTTTTGCATCATTAATACCGCTTCGGCGCGCATAGGAGAGACTTTCGACGAACTCGTTTCTAGATTTGGTAAGCCGACATGGGAGACAAAGGACTACGAGCAACCCGCGTATGATTTTAGAAAAGGCGATTACTCAGTACACGTGAATTTACTGGACGGTCGCAGCGCAAATGAAGAGTATTGGGTCTCGCCAGGGCTGAACCGATCGATGTCGCAGGCGGATGTGGACTTAATCCTATCGGCGAATTCTCAAAACAGCCAATGGAAGACCGTCGATTCCCTCGATTTGTTCGACAGGACCCTTCGCAAACGCCAAGCCGCTTGGGAAGAAGGAGACTATGATCCGATGGGTTCGCCGAAATCGTTCACCAACGCGTGGTCTTTGGAGGGGCGCGATATTATAGCGTATCAAGTACAGAACCCGGTTTCGAAACAGCTCAGACTTGCGATCACAACTAAAAAATGGGACACCTACACAACGACGCTGGTAAAGGCCGCTCGCGAGAACGCATTGAAAGAATCGGGATTGTGACCGCGGGACGAGCCAACCCGCATGCCTCTGTTAGACATGTCTTCGCGGAGTCATTCGCGCTTCCAATTACTCATGCGGTGTCTCGCTAAGCACAGCACTATGCAAACACCTTGCACTATTGTTGTCGGCATTGTTGCAAGCATAATTTTGTTTGGGTGTTCCGATCGGTCTAAGCCAACGGTAAGCAACAATCCGAAAGTGAAGGCCGTTCAGACTGCCGTGCTCGCATTCGATCGAAGCATAACGGTCGGGAACGCGTTCGCTCAGTATCAGTACATTCGTAACGTCCAGTGGACGGAAGGCGAGCCTGTTCAGGGGCGCACATTTGTTGATGTTACCGGTGACGTCGATGCGGATCGGCTTTTCACAAATCTTCTGAAGCCAGGATTCTCACCAGAAGTGATTGAGTTTGGAAAGACTCACGACCTGCGCCAGATCGAAAGAGAATGGAAGCCAAAGTTGTCACATATGAAGATGAGCTGCCGATTCAGACTGAACGCAGATGGCTCCGTGGAGGCAACTCGTGCAGATTTTGAGGAACACGGTCATGGTCCTTGGTACCTGTGGGCCGATTCGGACGTGAATGCTGTTGTTCGAATGGTCTATTACGGATCCATGCCGCTATTTGTCTTGGAAGGCTTTGTCCATCCAGATGGACGGCCCTGACGATTCCGCTGTCAGCGTTCTGCATGTGATCGCCTGAAACTAAGTAGCCTCTTCAGCCGGCCGGCGGGGTCGTAGTTCGAAAAGATTGGCTAGCAATACCTAACGAGTCGCAAACGAAATCGCGGATCGAATTCGCCACGGCTGTGCGCGCGACAGCAGGCGAGGCAGGCGATAGCGCCGCGAATTTTTCGCACGCGCGGAAAAGTTTCGGCGCAGTTAGGGCATTTGTAGAGAAAACGGCGGATGCGTTCGGTGATCGGGAAGGGGAGATTGTGACAACGTTTTTCGTCGGCGATTCCCAAATCGCGACAGGCATCGCGCCATTCGGGTCCGTGCGGTGCGATGCGTCGACGATTTTTTGCGCGCAGATGCGCGAGGATGTGCGCGAGCTCGTGCAGAAACGTGCGCTCGATTTCGTCGGGATGATCGCGCAGTCGCGGATTGAGCGAGATGAGTTTTTCGCGGAAGTCGGCGCGGCCGGCGCAGGTTTTCAGGCGCGCGTTCCATTCCACGCGAACTTCATTGGCGATGCGCGCGGCGCCGTGTTCACGTAATAACACGCGACCTCTGATTTGTAGGGCAAGCGCTTCGCTTGCCATTTCATCAACGGACGGCAGGCGATGCGCCTGCCCTACAATTCTTCGCGCAAGATCGACATCGAAATTGAATTGTAACTGCGCATTTGATTTCTCAGCCGCCCGTCCGGCTCGGCCGTTAGGCGACAGCATACTCCGCTCGCTTCAACTTCGAGATGCGTTGTACGACCTGGCCGATGATTTTTCCGGCGTTCTCAATTTCATCGGCGGTGGTAAATTTGCCTAACGAGAGACGTCCAGCCGAGCGCGCGCGCTCGATCGGCAAATTCATCGCGAGCAAAACGTGCGAGGCGCTGACGGAGCCGACCATGCAGGCCGAGCCGCTCGACGCGCAAACGCCTTTAAGGTCGAGCGCGATGAGCAGCATCTCGGAATCGACGCCGAGAAAACTGACGTTGAGCGTGTTCGGAACGCGCTGCGCGGTGTCGCCGTTCTGTTTCGCTTCCGGAACCGATTGCGCGATCAATTCCCACAAACGATCGCGCAAATGCGATTGTCGATCTTGCTCGGTTTCGCGATTCGTTAGGGCAAATTCCGCGGCCGCGGCCATGCCGACAATTCCGGGAACGTTCTCCGTTCCGGCGCGGCGTTGATTTTCATGCGCGCCGCCGAACGAGATCGGTTGGATCGACAATCCGCTCCGCAGATAAAGCGCGCCGACGCCTTTCGGCCCGTAAAATTTATGCGCGGCGAAACTCGCCGCATCGACCAACGAAACGTCGATGTCGATCTTGCCGAAGCCTTGCACCATGTCGCTGTGCAAAAGTACGCCGCGCTCGCGACAAATTTTCGAAATTTCGGCGAGCGGTTGCACGACACCGGTCTCATTATTCGCGGCCATGACGGAAACGAGCGCGGTGTCGTCGCGAATGGAATCGCGCAGCTGATCAAGATCGACAATTCCACCTTCGGAAACATTGAGCCAGGTCACTTCGAAACCATCCTTTTCGAGATGCTCGACCGCGTGGAGCACCGCGTGATGTTCTACTTTCGAGCTGATGATGTGACGTTTGGAAGAGTGCGATCTCGTTAGGCCGAGCAGAGCGAGATTGTTCGCCTCGGTCCCGCCGCCGGTGAAAACGATCTCGTGTGGCTTCGCGTGAATGAGGCCCGCGAATTTATCGCGCGCATTGTCGATCGCCGCGCGCGCTTCGCGGCCGGCTTTATGAATGCTCGACGCGTTGCCGAAAAATTTGTCGAAGTACGGCAGCATCGCTTCGCGCGCGGGGTCGCAAATCGGCGTGGTCGCGTTGTAATCGAGATAAATCATTCGGCGTCGCTCTATTTTAATCTGTCATGTTGAGCGAAGCGAAACATCTCTGACTTTTGGTTAACGGAATGATTGGAGATTCTTCGCTTCGCTCAGAATGACAGCGATCATTCTTGGAAGCCGTTGTCGTCAGTAGCGCCGACTTTGCGCGATCGCTTCGGCACGATCTCGATTTCTTTCTCTTCGTAATAGACGAGCGAATTTGGCGGAACGCTTTTCGTCAGGAAAACGTTCGCGCCGATGGTCGAATTCGCGCCGATCACGGTGTCGCCGCCCATGATCGTGGTTCCGGCGTAAATACAAACGCCGTCTTCGATGGTCGGGTGACGTTTCTTTCCGCGCAAACCACGACCGGCCGCGAGCGAGCGTGCGATGAACGAGACGCCCTGATAAATTTTCACGCCCGAACCGATTTTCGTTGTCTCGCCGACCACGACGCCCGTTCCGTGATCGATAAAAAAATGCGAGCCGATCTCCGCGCCGGGGTGAATGTCGATCCCGGTGCGGCTGTGCGCCCATTCGGTCATGATGCGCGGGATCAACGGCACTTTGTTGTAAAGCAGGTGCGCCATTCGGTAAATCGCGATGGCTTCGAGCGACGGATAGCTAACGATGATTTCCTCGTAGCTTTTTGCGGCGGGATCGCCGTCGTAAGCGGCGTCGATGTCGGTCCACAAAACTTTTCGCACTTCGGGCAATTGCGAAATGAAGAAGTCGAGAACGTCGTCGGCTTTCTTTTTTGTTTCGTCGTTCGCCGGAAAATCGCCGAAGCTTTTACAGATCTCCGGCTTCAATCGGATGCGCAGATTTCGAATGCGACTTTTGGTAATGTCGGGCAAATCGTCGGAATCGGTCAACGCTTCGCCGCGAAATCCGGGGAACATCAGGCTCATCAAATCGGCGCACGCCTTCTCGATCGTTTCGCGCGACGGCAGTGTGGCCGAGGCCGCGAGATAATTGATGCCGCCGGACTCGCCGTAAGTTTGCAAGAGCTCGTCGACGGCGTTGCGCGGGCGATTTTCCATTGCGTCCAAGAGTAACGGAGCGCGCGAGCGCATTCAAAGGGGATTTGACAGTGGAACATTCCAGCCCTTCGCTCGAATGAACGCGATGAAGCCGTTTCAAATCACGGGATTGCCGCCGGACGAATTGAATTCGTTCCTTTCGGCGACGCACGGGGATCCATTCCGGATTCTGGGGCCGCATCGCGTCGGGGATGATCTTGCGATCCGAGTCTTCCGGCCGGACGCGCAGAAGATCGACATCGTCCTTAACGGGGAATCGACCGAGACGGAGAAAATCCATAGCGACGGATTTTTCTGCGCGCGCCTGCCAAACGCGACGCGCGATCTCGAATATCATTTACGCCTAACGGGTTGGGACGGGAAAGAATGGGAGCAGGCCGATGCGTATCGCTACGGGCCAATCATGGGCGAAGTCGATCTGCATTTGTTCGGCGAAGGCCAGCATTGGCGGCTTTACGACAAGTTCGGCGCGCATTTACGCAAGATCGACAATCAAGCCGGCGTTTACTTCGCGGTCTGGGCGCCGAATGCGCAGCGCGTGAGTGTGGTCGGCGATTTCAATAATTGGGACGGGCGCGTCAATCCGATGCGGAAATTGTTAGGCGTCGGAGTCTGGGAATTGTTCGTGCCCGGCGTGAAAGAAGGCGCGCACTACAAATTCGAAATTCGCGCGCACAACGGCGCGGTTTTGTTGAAGTCGGACCCGTTCGCGTTTTTCGGGCAGCACGGGAAAGCGACCGCGTCGCTCGTTTACAATCTCGAGCGCTACAAATGGAGCGACGGCGCGTGGATCGAATCACGCGCGCAGAAGAATTGGCCGCAAAGTCCGATCAGCATTTACGAAGTGCATCTCGGTTCGTGGCGGCGAACGGACGATAACCGGCAGCTAAGTTATCTTGAACTCGCGGAAACGTTGCTGCCGTACGTTGTCGATCTTGGTTACACGCACATCGAATTGCTCCCGATCGCGGAACATCCGTTCGAAGGTTCGTGGGGTTATCAGGTGACGAATTATTACGCGCCGACTTCGCGTTTCGGCACGCCGGACGAGCTGCGGCATTTCATCGACAAGTGTCACCAAGCGGGAATCGGCGTGATCATGGATTGGGTGCCGGCGCATTTTCCGAAGGATGCGCATGGACTTGCGGAGTTCGACGGGACCGATCTCTACGAGCACATGGACCCGCGTCAGGGCGAACATCAGGATTGGGGCACGCTCATTTTTAATTTCGGGCGGAACGAAGTGCGGAATTTCCTGATCGCGAACGCGCTTTTCTGGCTCGACCAATATCACATCGACGGACTGCGGGTGGATGCGGTGGCGTCGATGTTGTATCTCGATTATTCGCGCAAGGAAGGGCAGTGGATCCCTAACAAGTACGGCGGCCGCGAAAATCTGGACGCGATTTATTTTCTTAAACGGACTAACGAGGTCTGCTACGAACATTTCCCCGGCATCATGACGATTGCCGAGGAATCAACCTCGTGGCCGGCCGTGTCGAAGCCGACGTATCTCGGCGGGCTCGGATTCGGATTCAAATGGAACATGGGTTGGATGCACGACTTCCTGCAATACATGTCGCTCGATCCGATTTATCGGCGGTTTCATCACGGCAACATCACGTTCTCGCTGCTCTACGCGTTTACCGAGCATTTTATTTTGGTGTTGAGCCACGATGAAGTCGTGCACGGCAAGCGATCGATGCTCAACAAAATGCCGGGCGATGAATGGCAGAAGTTCGCGAACCTGCGGATGTTTTACGCGTGGATGTACGGACAACCCGGCAAGAAACTTTTGTTCATGGGCGGCGAGTTCGGCCAGTGGAAAGAATGGAATCACGACACGCAACTTGATTGGCAACTTGTCGATCTTCCAAAACACGACGGGCTGAAGCGGCTCGTGCAGCATTTGAATTACGTTTACAAAAACGAGCCGGCGCTCTGGCAGCAGGACGATTCCTACGAAGGATTTGAGTGGATCGATTTCCACGACGCCGACAACAGCGTCGTGTCATTCATGCGCAAATCGCGCGACGGCGACGTCATTGTGTTCGTCGTGAACGCGACGCCGATCGTTAGGCATGATTATCGTCTCGGGGTGCCGCAATCAGGATTCTATCGCGAGCTCATCAACACGGACGCGGAAACGTACGGCGGTTCCAACGTCGGAAATTACGGCGGCGTGCAGAGCGAAGATCGACAATGGATGGGGCGCGAGCATTCCATCCTCATCCATCTGCCGCCGTTGGCGACAGTGGCGTTCAAGCTCGAGAGCTAAATACGATTGTCGATCTTAGCCGGGATGTTGCATGCCCGGAATCGGCCGCTGCAATTCCGCAGCTTTATCACCCGCCTGATATCGCCGATTCAGCTCGCCCTCGATCGCGAAAATTTCATCCTGCTGCGGCGAAGTGTCGCCCTGATGATAATGATACACGGGCGCGCCCCGGCGCGTCTCATGGCGGGTCACGGTGCGATAGAGCTCGATGCGACGCTGTTGAAGCTGCGCCGTCGTCCACTTGCGCAATGGCGAATCCTTCGGCGATGTCGCCGGAACGCCGGTCGCATAACGGGTATATCCGCGATTTGTGACTCCTTCACTCTGCGCCTGCGCAAAAGTGACCGCTGCGGCCAAAACTGCGATGGTTAAAAACGTTTTCATGTCGATTCTTCCTCCGGTTCAATATATGTAACCGCCGCACCCGCGCGAATGTTGCGTACGACCTGGCCTGAGCGTGGCGTTGACAGGCGCGCTGGTCTCGATACTATGCGGGCTTCTATGAGGTTTCCCCTCGCTCTCACCAGTAAAATCGCTGCGTACATCATCGGCCACAAACTTCGTGGCACGAAGAAGTTCGCGACCGTCTTGCAACTCGAACCGCTGCACACTTGCAACCTGACCTGCACCGGCTGCGGCCGCATTCGCGAATACTCGACCTCGCTCAAAGACATGATGTCGCTCGAGGATTGCCTGGGCGCGGCGCAGGAATGTAACGCGCCGATGGTGTCGATCTGCGGCGGCGAACCGCTGATTTATCCGAAGATCGAAGAGTTGATCAACGGGCTGTTCGAACAAGGCCGGATCGTTTACGTCTGCACAAACGCGATGTTCATGCGCAAAAAGATGCGCGAATGGATGACGAAAGAATATCGCGTCGCTGTGAAACGAGCAGAATTGGATCGCAAGATCGACATCTTACTCGCGCAGGGATTAATGACGGACAAGGACGCGGCGGCGATTCGCAGTTCCGAAACTGCCCTCAAAGGCCAGGTCATCGCGCCGAGCGCCTGGATGTATTGGAACGTCCACCTCGACGGACTGGAGCGGACGCACGATCTCATTGTCGAGCGCGAAGGCGTGTTCAAGGAGTGCATCCTCGCGATCAAAATGGCGAAGATTCTCGGTTATCAGGTCGCGACCAACACGACCGTCTATAAAGAGACCGACATGGAGGAGCTCGAGCAATTGTTCGATTACTTGAGCGACCTCGGCGTTGATGGTCACACGATCACGCCGGGCTACGAATACGACGCGGCCAAGAAAGACATGGTCTCGCGTTTGAATTTGCAGCCGGAAAACTTCTTCCTCACGCGCAAAGCCACTGTGCAGAAGTTCGAGAAGATGGAGGAATGGATGCAGCGCTACACGTTCTTCGGCACGCCGGTTTATTTCGAATTTCTCGCCGGCAAACGCGATCTCACTTGTTCGGCGTGGGCGATCCCGACGCGCAACATGGCCGGGTGGAAAGCGCCGTGTTACTTCATGACGGACAAGGTCGGCACGAATGGCACTGGCCATTACGCGAGCTACGCTGAGCTGCTCGCGAATGTTGATTGGGACAAATACGGCGTCGTCGATGGCGTGGCGCGCGATCCGCGTTGCGAGAATTGCATGACGCACTGCGGCTACGAGCCGACGGCTTCGTTAGGCTTGAACGCGCAGCGCGGCGATACCTGGAAGACTTTGAAGTTTAATTTCGGCGCACGGCCGAAGGCGACGGGCAAAGGCAGCGAAGTGCTGGCGTATAATGGCGTCACTTCTGGCAACGGTCATCTCACGGGCAAAGACGCTGAGAAATCAGCGCAAGCTTCGTAAGATCGAGTCCGCGCCGGACTGGCATATGCAAGATCGACATGCAACGACCTGCTGATCTCATTTCATTACCGAGCGCGCGACGAAGCGCGGACGAATCTTATCCGGCGAACGATCCGCAAATCGCCGACGCCATATCGCGCGCGCAGGAAAATTTATTGCGCCAGCAAAAGCCGGACGGCCATTGGTGCGGTGAGTTGCTGGTCGATTCAACGTTGTGTTCCGACTTCGTGCTCTACATGCACTGGGTCGGCGAAATTGACGCGCAGATTCAGGAGCGTTGCGTCCGCCACATTTTGAAACGCCAATTGCCCGACGGCGGCTGGAATATTTATTACGGCGGACCGAGCGAGATCAACGCCTGCGTCAAAGCGTACTTCGCGCTCAAGCTCGCCGGCGTTTCCGCAGACGCGCCCTTTATGCAGGAAGCGCGCGCGAACATTTTGCGCCTCGGCGGAATTCCGAAGACGAATACGTTCAGCAAACTTTACCTCGCGCTCATGGGAGTTTTTCCCTGGCAATACTTACCCACCATTCCGGCCGAAATGGTGTTGTTGCCGAAATGGTCGCCGTTCCACATCTACAAAATGTCGTCCTGGAGTCGGGCCATGCTCATCCCGCTCGCGATCATTAATCATTTTAAACCCACGCGGCAATTGCCGGGCGATAAGCAATTGCACGAACTCTACCCGTTAGGCACCGAACATAGCGATTTTCGTTTGCCGCGGAGCGAACGCTTTTGGACGTGGCGGAATTTTTTCCTGCGGGTCGATGAAGTCCTGAAGTTCATGCATCCGTTGCGCGTTCGACCGTTTCGCAAACAAGCGCTGGCGGAAGCGGAGCGTTGGATGCTGGAGCGGATCGGTGAGGGGAGCGACGGCTTGGCGACGGTTTATCCGGCGATGTTGAATTGTCTCATCGCGCTGCGTTGCCTCGGATACACCAGGAAGGATGCGATCTACGCGAAAGCGGAGAAGGACTTCGCGGGATTGTTTGTCGACGATGCGGAAGATTTTCGAATTCAACCATGTCTTTCGCCCGTCTGGGACACGGCCATCAATATCATCTCGTTAGTCGAGTCGGGATTTTCGGCGGAGGATCCGGCGCTGCAAAAGGCAGCGCAGTGGTTGATCGACAAAGAAGTTCGAATCCGCGGCGACTGGAAGGAGAACAATTCTTATCGGGAAGCGAGCGGGTGGGCGTTCGAATACAACAACGTTTACTATCCCGACACCGACGACACCGCGATGGTGCTGATGGCGTTGCGACTCGTTAGTCCGCAAGATCGACAATCACTCGCCGACTTGTTCAAACGCGCGCTCGGCTGGCAATTGAGTTTCCAATGCAAAGACGGCGGCTGGGCTGCGTTCGACAAAGATGTGACGACGCCGTGGCTCGAAGACATGCCGTTCGCGGATCACAACGCGATTCTCGATCCGACTTGCAGCGATCTGACCGCGCGCACGCTGGAGTTGTTCGGCTACATCGGTTTTGATCGAAATCACGAAGCCGTTAGGCGGGCGGTCGATTACATACAACTCACTCAAGACGACGACGGCTCATGGTACGGACGCTGGGGCGTGAATTACATTTACGGCACCTGGCAAGTGCTGCGTGGTCTGCGCGCGATCGGCGAGGACATGACGCAGGATTGGATTTTGCGCGGACGTGATTGGCTAGAGAGCTGTCAGAATGAAGACGGCGGCTGGGGCGAAACGTGCGCGACGTATGACGATCCGACATTGAAAGGATTGGGCGAAAGCACCGCTTCGCAGACGGCGTGGGCGGTCATGGGCCTTTGCGCGTGCGGCGATCTCGACCGCCCGAGTGTGCAGCGCGGATTACGTTTTCTTCTGAGCACGCAGGAGCGCGACGGTTCCTGGACGGAAGAGCACATCACTGGCACGGGCTTCCCGAAAGTTTTCTACTTGAAATACGATTTCTATAGGCAAAACTTCCCGCTCCTTGCGCTGGCGACTTACAAAAATTATCGCCAGCGGACGTATCACGCGCCGAGTTTTTACCGCTGCGCGTAAGATCGACAATCGCAAGATCGACATCTGATTTAACTAACAATCCACCCCCCAGAATGGCACGCCGCCCGCTTTAGTGGGCACCCCCAATGAAGCTCCCCCTAGTCTCACTAAGTTGTTTTGTATTTACCGCTCTCCGTCTTGCGGCCGCCCCCAGCGTGGTCGTTAGCGTGGCCGATCAAAAACTCGCCGTCGTCGAGAACGGTTTCGCCATCGCACAATTTCCCGTTTCGACTTCGAAATTCGGAGTCGGCGATCGGCCGAATAGTTACGCCACGCCGCTCGGACTGCTGGAAGTCGCATCCAAAATTGGCGCCAATGCGCCCATCGGCACGGTGTTCAAATCACGCACGCCCACCGGCGAAATCCTAAAGCCGAACGCGGCCGGCCGCGATCCCATCGTCACGCGAATTCTCTGGCTGCGTGGTTTGGAAAAAGCGAATGCGCGCGCGTACGAGCGCGGCATTTACATTCACGGTACGCCGGTCGAGAAACTCATCGGGCGCCCAGCAAGCTACGGTTGCATCCGAATGCGTTCGCGCGATGTCGTAAATCTTTTCTCCGCCATCAATGTCGGGACAAAGATCGCGGTGACCACGAGTCACCTTCGCGCCGCCATTTCGCAGATGTCGACGTCGCTGGCGTTCGCGTCGAACTAGCCTCCGCGCAAGATCGACATCTTCCTCGCGGATTGACCACAAAGGTTCGCCGCCTAGCGTTCCTTATGGCTTACGAACTACCGAAACTTCCCTACGGATACGACGCGCTCGAGCCGCATATCGACGCGCGCACGATGGAAATTCATCATACCAAACATCATCAGGCTTACATCACGAACCTGAACAACGCGATCAAAGGTAAAGCCGATCTCGAAAACAAATCGGTCGAAGATTTGATCAGTAATCTCAACGCCGTGCCCGAAGACATTCGCACGGTCGTGAGGAACAACGGCGGCGGTCACGCCAATCATTCTTTCTTTTGGAAAATCATGGGCCCGAACGCGGGCGGCGAACCGAAAGGCAAACTCGCCGACGATATCAAATCGACCTTTGGCGGCTTCGATCAATTCAAAGAGAAACTCGCGGATGCGGGTGTGAAACGATTCGGCAGCGGTTGGGCGTGGTTGATCAAAAAAGGCGGAAAGCTCGAAATTATTTCGACGCCGAACCAGGACAGCCCGCTCATGGACGGAAATACGCCGATCGTCGGCGTGGACGTTTGGGAACACGCTTACTATCTCAATTATCAAAATCGCCGCCCCGATTATCTGAAGGCTTGGTGGAACGTGGTGAACTGGGATGCGGTGGCGAAAAACTACGACGCGTCGAAGTAGCCCTCGCAAGATCGACATCTAACTTCCCGGCGGGCTGGTCTGCTTCCTGCGGCAATTACGCCGCGTGAAGCACGACAGCGCGAGAGTCTTCGGCCTCGATGTAATGAGAGCGGGCGCCATCGCGCTCGTTCTGTTTAGCCACACTGCCATTTGGTTGCGCGGTTCGGCAGTTTGCATCCGCGCTGGCGTAATCGGCGCCTATCTCGGCGTCGAATTATTTTTCGTCCTCAGCGGTTTCTTGATCGGCGGGATTCTTCTGCGCGCGCTTGCGCCTGAAACGCCGAAGATAACGCTGCTCTCCTTTTGGCATCGACGCTGGGTGCGCACGTTGCCTAACTATTTTCTCTTCCTCCTTCTGAATGTCGCGCTCAGCTTTTGGCTCACCGGCGCCTGGCCGTCGATCTTTCGTTACCTGTTCTTTTGCCAGAATCTTTTTGCGCCCACGCCGGAATTCTTCAGCGAATCGTGGAGTCTCGCGGTCGAAGAATGGTTCTACATTTTTCTGCCGCTTCTTTTTTTTGGGGCGCGCAAATTTATGCCGCGCCGTTTCGCGCGAGCCACTTTGTTCATGATCCTCGGCGTAATGGTTGCGATCACACTCGTGCGCACGGCTTATGTGATGGCGTCGCACCCGGCGTGGCTGCGCGGCGTTCGCGTGATTGTGTTTTACCGGCTCGACGCCTGCATGTTTGGAGTTTTGGCCGCGTGGATGAAGTTCTTCCGGCCGAACGTGTGGTCCCAACGCCCCAGCATTACGTGCCTTCTCGGTCTCGCGTTGCTCGCTTTCATTTGTTCGTTGCCGTTCTCGCTGCCGGCCGATTCGCTTGTCTTGCACACGATCGGATTCCCGGGGACGTCGTTAGGCGCAGCCTTGCTCCTGCCTGCGCTCGATCGGTGGAGCGTCATGCCGCGCTGGGGATTGCCGGTCGTGAAGCTGAGTCTCTGGTCCTACTCGTTATACCTGATCAACATGTCGATCTTCGCCATCGTCGGCCGGGTGTTTCCGACAGCCGGCGCGCTCACGTCTGCCGCGCTCTTTGTCTCTTCTTCGCTTGCGCTCGCCGCGCTCAACTATCGCTTGTTCGAAAAGCCGATCACCGATCTGCGCGATCGTCATCGCCGTCCGGCCGAGTCTCTCGTTTTGCCACCAGCAAACCCAACTCTCGCGCGCGTTGTCGATCTTGCGGGTTGAGGCGAGACCTTAGCGGTTTCTACGATTGTGCCCGACCCGCTTTTTCTATAACAGGCACGGTGTGAAAGTAGAACCGGGGAGAGTTTTCGGCCTCGATGTTATGCGGGCGATCGCCATCTCGTCGGTCTTGATCGCGCATGGCGCCCTCTTCTTTGGTGTCCGGCCGTTCTTCAACTCCATCTACCCTTATGGCTATTTCGGGGTCGATCTTTTCTTTGTCCTAAGTGGATTTCTCATTGGCGAGATCCTGTTTCGCTCGTTGCTACGGAAGCGCGATAAGGTGGGATTGGGCACGTTAGGCAACTTTTGGATGCGGCGGTGGCTGCGCACGTTGCCAAATTATTATCTTTTCATCCTGATCAATATTGCGATCGCGTTTTGGTTCGCACAGAGATTGCCGCCGATTTGGAAATATCTGGTCTTCCTTCAGAACCTGAATCATCCGCCCAGTATCTTTTTCACCGAATCATGGACCCTCGCCGTTGAAGTTTGGTTCTATCTCCTGACGCCAATCTTGTTTTTCGCGGCCTTAAAGATCGCGCCATCGAAGTTTCGCATCTCTACCCTGCTCATCATCGTCGCCAGCATTATCGTGGTCACGATCGTGCGCAGCAGGGACGTTGCGCATCTGCGACCACTGCCGCTGTTCGGCGCGCGCATGACGGTGATCTACCGCCTCGATGCGTGCATGTTTGGCATGTTCGCCGCGTGGGTGAAGCAATTTTTTCCGGAATGGTTTCCGCGCGGACGGTGGATTGTTTTTGCCGCAGGATTGGTGGTGATTGGCTTTGGGATATTTTTTGTCGGACACCCAGGTCATTCCGTGTTTTATCGCCGCGCAAGCTTCACCGCCACGTCGTTAGGCGCAATGATGGTGCTTCCGCTGATGGATAGCTGGCGCGCGGTCCCCAGCGGCGGCCAGATCGTGGTGAGAATGAGTCTCTGGGCCTATTCGCTCTACATGGCGAATCTGCCGGTGCGCAAAATCGTGGAACACTTCTTTACCGGCTCTTCACCGCTTGTGAATTGCCTGGTCTTTCTTTTGTTCTGTTTCATCGTGGCAGAGTTGACCTACACCTTTTTTGAAAGACCGATGATGGATTTGCGCGACCGCTGGCCGTTTCGCCGACGTCCGCTCGAACCAGAGCGGTCTGCGCTGGAAAACCAGACTGCGGGCGTGTAGTTCACGCGCTGCTTCCATAAAACTGCTCCCGTGAACGCGCAATCCGCCAGAGTTTTCGGTCTCGATGTCATGCGCGCGAGCGCGATCAGTTTTGTCCTCGTCTGTCATGGCGCGCGTTTTTTTTCGCTTCGAAGCGAAGCCGTTCGGATCGCGTTGTGGATGGGCCCGATGGGGGTGGATCTTTTTTTTGCCCTCAGCGGATTCCTCATCGGGGGCATACTGTTTCGCAGCTTCGCCCGCGGAAAATCCATTGGGACGCTCGGAAATTTTTGGATGCGGCGCTGGCTACGAACGCTGCCTAACTATTTTCTTTATCTCCTTATCACCATCGCCATCGCGCTTTGGTTAGGCATTGAAATGCCATCGCTTTGGAAATATTTCTTTTTTCTCCAGAATTTGACCCACTTCTGGCAGCCGGCTTTTGTCAATCCGCTTCGCCAGGGGTTTTTCGAAGAGTCATGGAGTCTGGCGGTTGAAGAATGGTTTTATTTGCTTACGCCCATCCTTCTTTTCGCCGCCGCCAAAGTGGCGCCGGCAAAGTTTCGAACATCGTCTCTGCTCATCATCATCGTTAGTATTCTCGTCGTTTCTTTTGCGCGGACTAGATATGTGGCGTCGGTGCGGCCGCTCCTGGATGCCAGCGTCCGCACGTCGGTCGTTTATCGGCTGGACGCATGCATGTATGGCGTGTGCGCGGCGTGGCTAAAGCATTTTTATCCGCGTCTGTTCCCGCGTGGACGACAAGTGTTCTTTATTCTTGGGATCGCGATGCTCGCCTGTGTGTTGTTCTTTCTCGGTCCTAAAATGCGCGATTCTGTTTTGATCCGGGCGCTGCGCTTTCCTCTCAGTTCGTTAGGCGCAATGCTCTTGCTTCCGCTGCTCGATAACTGGAAGACGGGAGGATTGGGTAGTGGCGTGATTGTCCGGATCAGCCTCTGGTCGTATTCACTTTATCTCGCGCATCTGCGCGTCCGCACCCTGATTCTACATTTTGGCGAGAGACTTTCGCCTTGGATCGCTTGCGCGCTGTTCTTGTTTTTCTCCGTCTTGCTCGCCGAATTCACCTACAGCTTTTTCGAGAAGCCCATCATGGATATGCGCGACCGGTGGTCGTCCCGAAGAAATACGACGGCGCATCTCATGCCCAACGAGACGCCGAGTGCGTGATTTTGCTCGCGTAAGTTAGGGCCGCGCCGGTTGCGCGGACGCTCTCTTCCGGCAAGTTCACCCGCGTGGCTTACCTGAACGAACACTATCTCAAACTCCAGGCCGGCTATTTGTTTCCCGAAATCGCGCGCCGCGTGCGCGAATTTTGTGAAGCGAACCCGGATGCCGCGAAGCGATTGATTCGTTGCGGCATCGGCGATGTGACTGAGCCGTTGCCGCAAGCGGCGATCGACGCCATGAAACGCGCGGCCGATGAGCTCGGGCAACGCGAAACATTTCGCGGCTACGGCCCGGAGCAGGGTTACGATTTCCTAAGATCGACAATCGCCGCGAACGATTTCCGCGCGCGCAAGATCGACATCGCCGATGACGAGATTTTCGTCAGTGACGGATCGAAGTGCGATTGCGGATTCATTCTCGATATTCTCGGCGACCAAAACAAAGTCGCGATCACCGATCCGGTTTATCCGGCGTACGTCGACACCAACGTCATGGCCGGCCACACCGGCGTCGCGCGCAAAGACGGCAGCTACGAAGGCCTCGTTTATCTGCCGTGCACAGCCGAAACGAATTTCGTGCCCTTGCCGCCGAATGAACATGTCGATCTTGTCTATCTGTGTTTCCCGAACAATCCCACCGGCGCGGTCGCGACGCGCGAGCAGTTGCAGCGATGGGTGGAATACGCGCGCGAACACGACGCCACCATTTTGTTCGACGCCGCCTACGAAGCGTACATTTCCGATCCGCAAATTCCGCATTCGATTTATGAGATCGACGGCGCGCGCGAATGCGCGATCGAGTTTCGCAGTTTTTCCAAAACCGGCGGCTTCACCGGTGTGCGCTGCGGATTCACCGTCATGCCGAAGGATTTGTTAGGCAAAACCGAATCCGGAAAGAAGTTGCCGCTCCATCCGCTCTGGCATCGGCGTTGGAGCACGAAATCGAACAGCGTGAGTTATCCGGTGCAACGCGCGGCTGAAGCGTTGTATTCGCCAGAAGGCCGCAAACAAGTCCGCGCCCTCGTCGATCATTACATGGGCAACGCGCGCATTCTTTCCGATGCCTGCCGCAAGATCGACATGGAGGTCTTCGGCGGCACGAACGCACCTTACATCTGGGTCAAAACGCCGAACGGCCTAACGAGCTGGCAAATGTTCGACAAAATGTTGCAGGGATTAGACGTCGTCGTCACGCCCGGCAGCGGCTTCGGCGCGCAAGGCGAAGGCTACATTCGCATCAGCGCATTTAATTCGCGCGAGAATGCCGAAGAAGTCGCGCGGCGTTTGCAAAAACTTTGAGGTGGCTGGGGGCGGAATTGAACCGCCGACACGCGGATTTTCAGTCCGCTGCTCTACCAACTGAGCTACCCAGCCCGCGCGAGGCTGCTCACTAAAGCAGAAAACGTTTATTTGTCATCCCGAGCGAAGTCGAGGGATCTCTCATTGATTGATTGATCGATAAGAACTCTCTCGAATTCGCTCGACAGGACAGGACTCAAAACTCACGCCGCAGATCAGCCGTCTGCGTTAGCAATTTTAAATATTGCGAGCGCGCGATTTCGGTCGCGCCGAACTGCGCCAGATGCGGAGTGATCCATTGCGTGTCGAGCAACGCGAACCGTTTCGCACGCAGATGTTCGACTAACGAGAGCAACGCGAACTTCGACGCGTCGGTTTTCCGATGGAACATCGACTCGCCGAAAAACGCGCCACCGAGCGTAACGCCATACAAACCGCCGACGAGTTTGCCTTCGCTCCACGCTTCCACTGAATGCGCGAAGCCGAGATCGAAAAGATTTTCGTAGCTCTCAATGATCTCGCTGTTGATCCACGTGTCATCGCGTTGCGCGCATGCGCGGATCACTTCGGAAAAGCGATTGTCGATCTTGCACTCAAAAATTTTCTTTTGCACCACGCGCCGGAGCGCGTGCGGCACATGAAATTTATCCAGCGGAATGATTGCGCGCGGATCAGGCGAAAACCATTGGATCGAACCGTTCTCCATCGCCATCGGGAAAACGCCGAGTCGATAACCTTGCAGCAAAAGTTCCGGCGGAATCATTCGTTTGCCCGCGCGATTGCCGTATTGCAATGCGAGTGCGGTTTCCTAAAATACGCAGATGAGGCCCTTGTCGATCTTATGTGCGGGCGCCCTCGCGCTCCTGGCTGGCGGTTGCGCCGATCCGCTCGAGCAACGCACCGGTTCCGAAGTCACCGATCAATTGCAACGGGGTGTCACCGGACAAGGATCAATCGGTCCGGAAGAGCGCGAGCCTAACGACCCCGCGGGCGAGCACGGCGTCCCGCAAACGCACCCCTAACGAAGTGAAAACGGCGGCGCCCCCAAAACATTCGAAGATCCTCATCCTCGACTTCGGCTCGCAATACACGCAGGTCATTGCCCGCCGCATTCGCGAGCTCCAGGTGTATTCGGAGATCGTGCCTTACAACATTCCGTTAAAGGAGATTGTCGATCTTGCGCCGAATGGAATCATTTTGTCGGGCGGCCCGGCCAGCGTGTACGACAAAGGCGCGCCGCAGATCGACAAGGAAATTTTTTCGTCCGGCATTCCCGTTCTCGGAATCTGTTACGGACTCATGCAAATGGCGCATCATCTCGGCGGCAAAGTCGTTTTCACTGGCCGCCGCGAATACGGCGCCGGCATGTTGCAGATCAATAATGGCTCGCAGTTGTTCGATGGACTCGGCAATCAGCTCGACGTTTGGAACAGCCACGGCGACGAAGTGACGGCGTTGCCTAACGGATTCGCCGTCGCGGCCACGACCGAAGGCTGCAATTTCGCCGCCGTGGAAGATCGACAACGGAAACTTTACGGCCTGCAATTTCATCCGGAAGTCGCGCATACGCCGCGCGGTCGCGAGATCCTGCAAAATTTCGTCTATCACATCTGCCATTGCGCGATGGACTGGACGATGGGCTCGTTCATCGAGGAAGCGTGTGAACGCGTGCGCGCGCAAGTCGGCGACGCCAAGGTTGTGCTTGGTCTGAGCGGCGGCGTCGATTCATCCGTCACCGCCGCGCTGCTGCACAAAGCCATCGGCGACCAGCTCACCTGCATTTTCGTGAACAACGGTTTGCTGCGTTCGCGCGAAGAAGAAGTCGTGCAACGTGTCTTCGGCGAAAATTTTCACATCAAACTCAAATACGTCGATGCGTCCGATCGCTTCCTGAAGAAACTGCGCGGCATAATCGATCCGGAGCAGAAACGAAAGCTAATCGGCAACGAATTCATCGATGTCTTTCAGCACGCGACCGAAGAATTGCTCGCGGAAGATCGACATCGTGGCGCGGCGGGCGGCGGCTACAAATTTCTCGCGCAGGGCACGCTCTATCCGGATGTCATCGAAAGCGTCTCCATCGCGGGCAATCCCTCGCAGGTGATCAAATCGCATCACAACGTCGGCGGCTTGCCCGAGAAAATGCACTTCGAGCTCGTCGAACCCGTTAGGCAACTCTTCAAAGACGAAGTGCGCCAGGTCGGATTGCAACTTGGATTGCCGAAAGAAATTGTTTATCGGCAGCCGTTCCCCGGTCCCGGACTTGCCGTGCGCATTCTCGGCGAAGTGACCGAAGAGCGATTGTCGATCTTGCGCGCGGCCGACACCATCGTGCAAAGCGAAATGGAAGCGGCCGATTGGTATTACAAAGTCTGGCAATCATTCGCCGTGCTTCTGCCCGTGCAATCGGTCGGGGTCATGGGCGATCAACGCACCTATGAAAACACCGTCGCGCTGCGCATCGTCGAAAGTCAGGACGGCATGACCGCCGATTGGGTGCGCATGCCTAACGAAATCCTCGCCCGCATTTCCAATCGCATCTGCAACGAAGTGCGCGGCGTCAACCGCGTCGTCTACGACATTTCGAGCAAACCGCCGAGCACGATCGAGTGGGAGTAGTTGTCGATCTTCGCTAAAGCTGCGACGGATTTTCGAGTAGCCCGATCACGCGTTTGAGCAAACGGCCCGCGCCGCCCCCATCGAGGCTGCGATGATCGAAACTTAATGTGACCTGCGCTTCCGTTTTCGGAGCGAATTCGTTTTTTGATTCATCCCACACCGGCGTTTTCTTTCCGACGCCTAATCCAAGAATCATGGTTTGATCGGGCAGGGGAATGGGCGTGCCCCAATCGAGACCGAATGTGCCGAAGTTGGAAACGGAAGCGATTCCGCCCGAAGTCATCTCGCTCGTTAGGCGGCGACGCCGCGCAAGATCGACAAGTTCCGCGTATTTCGTCGTGAGATCGGCCAGCGAGGTTTTGTCGGCGTTACGAATTACCGGCACCATGATGCCTTCGCCGGCTTCGACGGCGAGGCCGATGTCAATCGATTGCGATCCGATGGCGCGTCCCCCGATTAATCGCGCGGCGGCGTTCGGTTGTTCCGCAAGCGCAAGCGCAAGCGCACGCAAAGCGTAAAGCGCAGGGCCGGGTTTTGGGTCGCGTGATTGTCGATCTTGCAAAACGGGATCGAGATTCACCGCGACACCGACGGTCGCGAGCGGGCGCGTCCAACTGCGTCGCATCGCATCCGCCACGCCGGTACGGATCGCGCTCGGTTTTTCCGTGGGTTGCGATTCGATCGAGCTGAGAAAAGTTTCGAGATCTTTGATCGTTAGGCGACCAGCCGTTCCGGTGCCGGCGATGCCGGCGAGATCAGCTTGCGTTAATTGCAGCTCGGCCATGCGCGCGCGCACTCGCGGCGAAAGAAATCCCGCGCCTTTCGCGCTCGCCGGAACAGGCAAACCGCCGCGTCCGCTTTCCGAAGTCGTCGCAACTTGTGGAAGATCGACATCGTCCACCTGGAAATGCGAACCACTTCCATTTCCGGTTTTCGCCGCCGCCTCTTCCTGTCGCCCGGGAATTTCTTTGGCGACGTCGCCTTGCGGTTGTTCCGGCGCGCGTTTTTGAAACCGCGCCGCGTCCGCTTCGCTCGCCTCGATATAACCGAGCACCGTTCCGACTGCGTACGTTCCTTTCACTTCCGCATCGATCTTCGCGACTTCGCCGGCGCACGGCGTCGTGACGCCCATGACTGCTTTGTCGGTTTCGACTTCGATGATTTCCTGATCGGCCGAAACTTTGTCGCCCGGTTTCACTTTGATTGAAACGATCGTGGCCTCGGCCATCGATTCGCCGAGCTGCGGCATGGTGATTGGAACTTGGGGCATAAATTACTCCGCGAGAATCTGGCGTGCTTTAACCGCGATACTTTTTCGGTTGGGCCGATGTTCGCTCCACAAATTCGGATGATAAGGAATCGGCGTGTCTTTCGCGTTGATGCGCGCGGGCGCGGCATCGAGCAGATGAAAACCTTCGGTCGCGACCCGCGCGATCACTTCCGCGGTGACCCCGCCCCATGGAAACGCCTCGCCAACCGCGAGCAAACGTCCCGTGCGTGCAACGGATGCGAGTACGGTCGCGGTGTCGAGCGGTTTGACCGTGCGAAGATCGACAACTTCAATTTCGAAACCGTCGTTTCGCAATTCGTTAGCCACCGCCAGCGCTTCGTGCACCATCGCGCTGTAGGTCACGATGGTGAGGTCGCGACCCGGCCTAACGATTCGCGCTTTGCCCACGGGAAAACTTTCCTTTGGCAACGCGTCGGCCTTGAGATGGTAATAAAGATATTTGTGCTCGCAGTAGATGACCGGGTCGTCGATCGCGACCGCGTCAATCAACATCGTATAAGCGTCTTCCACCGTCGCCGGCGTCATCACGACCACGCCCGGATAATGCGAGTAGAGCCCCTCCATGCTTTGGCTGTGAAACGGCCCGCTCCCTTTCGTTCCACCGGAAGGCAAACGCACCGTGATCGGCACCGGCACATTCGTGCGAAAAAAATGTGTGCCCGCGTTATTCAGGATTTGGTTCAGTGCGATGCTCGAAAAATCGGCGAACTGCATCTCGACAATCGGCCGCATTCCTTCCAGCGCAGCGCCGATCGCGGTGCCGACCATCGCGTCCTCACTGATCGGCGTATTCAAAACGCGTCCGGGAAATTTTTCGGCGAGACCTTTTGTTGCCTTGAACGCGCCGCCGAATTTTCCGGCGATGTCCTGTCCGTAAATGAAAACGCGCTCGTCATCGCGCAATAATTGCGTCTGCGCTTCGCGAATCGCTTCCAGATACGTGACACTCATCGTTTCGCGTTCGTTAGGCCGACGGATTGTCGATCAACGGCGATGTCGATAAACCGCGCCAATCTTCTTCGCGCGCGTGTGGCGCGTCTTCCTGTTGCGCCATCGACACCGCTTCGTCGACTTGCCTGGAAATTTCAGCGCGCATTTGCTGCAATGCGTTCGCATCCAGTAAACCGTTCTCGAGAATAAATTTTTCCGTGCGCGCCACCGGATCCTGCGCAAACGGCTGGCTCTTCATCTCCGGCGGAACATAACTGGCGTCATCGTGTTCGCCGTGACCGGCTAATCGCAAAACTTCTGCCACGACCAACTGCGGCGGCCGTCCGGCGCGCGCTCGCTTTACCGCCGTCTCTACGACTTCGAGACACGCATTTAAGTCCGTCCCGTCGATGGTGTGGCCTTCGTAGCCGTACCCGATGGCGCGATCGACTAAATTTGCGCAAGCGAACTCGCGTTCGTTAGGCGTGGAATAGGCCCAGTGATTATTCGTGACCACGACGACGAGCGGAACTTGTTCGACCGCGGCGATGTTCAAACCTTCGTGCGATGCGCCGGTCTGCATTCCACCTTCGCCGAGCGTCGTTAGGCCGACGAAACCTTTCTCGCCTTTCATTCGCTTCGCCATGAGCTTGCCCACCATCACCGGAATCATCGCGCCGAGGTGGCTGATCATCGCCAGTTGGTTCTCTTGCGGCCGCCCACGATGAATATTTCCGTCGCGGCCGCGCATCGGACCTTTAACGGAACCAAGATAAGTGCGCACGACATCGATCAACGGTTCGCCAAATGCGGAACGTCCGGCCTGATCGCGAATGAGCGGACCGAACACATCGCCCTTTTGTAAAAACATTCCACACGCCGCGCTGACCGCTTCCTGGCCTTTGCCGAGATAAACGCCGCCGACGATCATGCCGCCGCGATAAAGACTCGCGAGTTTTTCTTCCAGAATGCGCGAGAGCAACATCCAACGAAACGCTTCCAGATAACGGTCGTGCACCTTTGGCTTGGAAGATGTCGATCTTGCCGGCGCAGTTTTCTTTGTCGTCGATTTCCCTTTGCCCGCGGCGGCCTGAAGCATCCGCGAATTTTACGCAAGATCGACAATCGCGCGCAAAATTTTTTTGCCGCTGTGCGCGCCGGCTCTTCATCTGGGGAACACAGGCCGCTGGCCTGTTGTTTTTGGCGGCCCCGCCAAAACTCTGTTCTCAACTTCGTTGTTCGCTTCGCGAAATTGTCGTCGGCGAGCCGCCGACGACTGCAGGCCAGCGGCCTGCGCTCCCCAGAATCAAAAATTACCGTGCGGCAACGCTCGCGTGTTTGCCGTTGCCATTGCCGTTCTCGGCCATAGCGAACTGCCGCTGCGTCGCAATCGCTTCGCGCGGTCCGGGATGTTCGCCCGCCGGACGCTCGGTCAATTTCATCCCGACGAGTTTGCTAATGCCCCGTTCTTCCATGGTCACACCGTAAATCACGTCCGCCTTCGCGATCGTGCGTTTGTTGTGCGTGATGATGATGAACTGGCTTTGCGCGACGAATCTCTCCAGCACCCGAATGAAACGATTGATGTTCGATTCATCGAGCGGCGCATCGAGCTCATCGAGCACGCAGAAGGGACTCGGCCGCACCATGTAGATCGAGAAGAGCAACGCCACCGCCGTCATCGTGCGTTCGCCGCCGCTCAAGAGCGAAATCGTCTGCAATTGTTTTCCAGGCGGCTTCGCCGAAATCTCGATCCCGCAATTGAGCGGATCGTTCTCGTCCATGAGCGACAAATCCGCGCGGCCACCGCCGAATAATTCTGCGAACATCTCGCGGAAATTCACGCGCACCTGCGCGAATGTTTCGGCGAACAGTTTTTTCGTTGTCGAATTGATGCGCGCGATCACATCGAGCAGTTCGCGGCGCGCGTTCGTCAGGTCGGTGTTCTGTTGCTCGAGGAATTTGTGTCGTTCTTCCAGCTCGTCGTACTCCTGCACCGCTTCGAGATTGACCGGGCCCATCTCGTCGAGCTTCTGCGTCATCTCCGCGATGACTTCTTCGATGTTGGAGGGACGACCTCCGTGTCGTCCCAAATCTTCTGAGTCTGGGGACGGGACGGAGCCGATCCCTCCAGTTTTCTTGAGCTGGACGCTGAGCGTCTTCTCAAATGCCGCTTCGTCTGCCGCGAATGCGCGAAGATCGACATGGTAACGTCGCTGCACGTGCTCGGCCAGATTGTCGATCTTCATTTGCAGTTGCGACTCGCGCACCTGTTCGGCCGCGCGCTTCTCGTGCAATTCGCTCAACGAATCCCGCACACCGCGCAGATCGCCCTCCACCTTTTGCAAGATCGACATGTACTCCGCGCGCTCATTTGTTAGGCGCGTCAGCTCGGCCTTGCGCTGCTCCTGCAGCTTCTTCTGCTCTTCGATTCCAACTTCGGCCGCTTTCGATTCGTTCGCCTGCGAAGCTAATCGGTTCTCATAAGTCGCGATCTCCGCCCGGCGCGACGCGATGGTTTCCTTCAATTCCGACTCGCGCGACGCCAGCGGTTCGCGCTGCGACAGCAAATTCTCGTGACGCTGTTTCTCGGTTGCCAGGAGTAAGCGAATTCGATTCAGCTCGGCCGTCGTCTTCTCTTCGTCGGTGATTGTCTTTACGCGGGCTGATTCAGCCGCCACGCGCTTCTCTTCCGCTTCGGCAAATTCATGCTGCGCGGTCGCGAGATCGTGTTGCAATTGCGCCACGCGATCGTCCGCCGCATCGATTTGCTGACGCAACGTCGTTTTCTCCGAAAGGAGATTGTCGATCTTGCGCGAAATCTCGCCGAGCTCGCGCTCGATCGCGGAAATCTTCGTTCCGGCGGTTGATTGCGCGAGATCGGCCGCGCGTTGTTTCGTGCGCGCCTCTTCCAATTGACCCGCCACCGCGTCGACGGTCTGGCGAAGTTCATCGCGCTTTTGCGCCAGCGTTTCGCGATCACCCGTTAGGCCGGATTGCTCGGCTTCTAAAGTAGTGATGCGCGCCTTGCGCCCGAGCAACGATTCTTTTTGCGCGCTGCTCGCGCCGCCGAACAGGATTCCTTCGACCGAAATGTATTCGCCTTGTAATGTCGCGACCGCGAACTGCGGATAGTCGCGTTTGAATCGCAACGCGTGTTCGAGATCGGAAACGATAGCGATGTCGCGCAACAAATTCTGCAACAACGGCCGCAGAGTTTCCGGCGCGTTCACTTTCTCGATCGCCCAGGCAAGGGCGCGTTCCGGCAGCAACTTGCGTTTCGCCGGGTCGGCGCCGTTCAAATCCGGGACCACAAACGCGGCCCGGCCGATTTTTTTCGTTGTGATCGTCTCGACAATTTCTGCTGCGGCCGCCTCGTTGTTCAGGATGAGCGCGCTCAACGTCCGGCCGAGGGCCGCTTCAATCGCGGGAACAAATTTTGGATCGACATCTAACTGTGAAGCAAGCGCGCCGCCTAACGAGCTTTGAATTTCGGCCAGATCGCCCGCGCCTTTGAGCAGCGCTTGCGAACCTTCGGCCAGGCCTTCGCCTTCGTCATTGAGTTGGCGCAACACTTCGAGCCGAGAAGTTTTTTCGGCGAGCGCACCATCGAGTTGAATCAGCTCGCGTTCGGTCGCGGCGAGTGATTGTCGATCTTGCGCAAGTTTCTCTTCCAGCGCGTGCATTTCGCTGCGGAGAAGATCGACATTTTGTTTTTCCAACTCCGTCGCCGTGCGCGCGCTCGAAAGCGCATTGTCGATCTTCGCGCGTTCGTCGGTCGCTTGCGAAATAGTCGGGTCAAGCTCGTGCAAACGTTGCGCGGTCGCATCGCGTCGCGCGCGGATGCCCGCGACCTCTTCCTCAAACGCCCCGATGCGGGTTTCGTTTTTCGAGAGCGAAATCTGCAAGGCTTGCAGCTCGGCGTCGCGCTCGTCCCGCTCCGCCCGCAACTTTGTCGCGAGCTCGCTCAATCGTTTTACTTCGGCTTCGTGTTTGCCTAACGAGGCCGCGATTTCTTCGATCGCAGCGTTTACATCAGAAATTTGCGTCCGGTGTTGCTCACGTTTCGCTTCCGCAGCCGCGATTTCATTCTGGGCGCGTGCGATTAGCTCGCGGATTTCGTCCGCGCGCTGACGATTGAATTCGATGCGGCTGCGATTGGTTCCGATTTCGCTTTGGAGATGTTCGACCGCGCCGCGCGCATCGGCGATTTTCGCATCGAGCGAGTCCAGCGCGGTGCGTTTCTCAGAAAGCTGCGCTTCGTCATTGTCGATCTTAGCGCGCGTCGCGCGTTCGCGTTCGTTGATCTTTTCGATATCGGCACGGCAGTTTGCGAGCTCGCGCTCAAGCTGCTCGAGCTTCTTGTGCGAATGATGGGTGTCGAGCACCTGCAAATCCGCGAGCAACGTCTGATATCGTCGCGCTTTGCCGGCCTGGCGTTGCAGCGAACCGATCTGACGCTTCACCTCTTTGATGACGTCGCCGATGCGCAAAAGATTCGCTTCGGTCGCTTCAAGTTTTCGCAGCGCTTCTTTCTTTTGCGATTTGTATTTCGTTATGCCGGCCGCTTCCTCGAAGACCTCGCGCCGATCTTCCGGACGCGAGGAAAGGATCATGTCGATCTTGCCTTGCTCCATCATGGAATAAGCGCTCCGCGCAACGCCGGTATCGGCGAAAAGATTTTGAATGTCCTTTAAACGGCAAAGCGTTTTGTTCAGGAAATATTCCGAGTTGCCGTCGCGATAAACGCGGCGCGTCACGCGCACGTCGTGCCAATCGACTCCGAGATCGTGCGCGCAATCGGTCAGCGTTAACGAAACTTCGGCGAAGCCTAACGGCTTGCGATTATCGGTGCCGTTGAAAATGACGTCGGCCATTTCGCCGCCGCGCAGAGATTTCGCCGACTGCTCGCCGAGCACCCAACGAAGTGCGTCGAGCAAATTGGATTTGCCGCATCCGTTAGGCCCGACGATGGCGGTGATGCCTTCGTGGAAGTTGAAGAGGGTTTTATCGGCGAAGGATTTAAACCCGAGCAGTTCGAGGGATTGGAGATGCATTACCGGCCGTAATGTCGACCTGAGAGGGGAATATAGCCAGCGGCGGGCTATGACAAGCCAAAATTATACCAGATAGTGGGTTTTGGGCGGGTGCCCTGCCCTACATTTTGGGCTGCAGCCGCCCGATTAACGAAGTTCGAATGGCGAAAGCCTAAGTAGCGCCGGATCGGGTTAATCCCTTCGTGATTAGACATTCGACATTCGTCATTCCACTATCCTGCATGGCCGACAAATATCTCGACGATTTTTTTGCGTTACTGCGTTTCGCCAGCGTTTCAACTGACGACAAATACAAAAAGGACGTCGATGCCTGCGCGAATTGGCTGGTGCAGAAGTTGAACGGGATTGGCCTAACGACGCAACTGGTGCCGACCGCCGGCCATCCCATTGTGTGGGCGCAGAACAAACACAAACCCGGTCGCCGCACGGTTTTGATTTACGGGCATTACGATGTGCAGCCGCCCGACCCGCTCGAGCTGTGGGATTCGCCGCCCTTTGAGCCGGTATTAAAGGACGGATATGTTTTTGCCCGCGGCGCGACCGATAACAAAGGGCAAATCCTGTCTCACATTCTCGGAATGCAAGAGACGATGAAGGAAGATGTCGATCTTCCGGTGAATCTGCACCTCGTGATCGAAGGCGAGGAAGAGATCGGCAGCAATAATCTGCCGACGTTTTTGCAGAAGAATCGCGACGCGCTCAAATGCGATATCGTTGTCGTATCGGACACGGGAATGATCGCGCCGGGAATGCCGACGATCAGTTACGGATTGCGCGGCGTGACGGCGCTCGAAATCAAAGTGACCGGACCGAAGATCGATTTGCACTCGGGCATTTACGGCGGCGCGGTAGCGAACCCGCTCGCGGCCATGTCGAAAATGCTCGCGACTTTGCACGATCGTGACGGTCACATCGCGATCGAAGGTTTTTACGATCAAGTGTTGCCGCTGGAAAACTGGGAGCGCGAAATGTGGCGCAAGCTGCCGATTGATGTGGAGGCCGAATTGCGGAAGGAAAGTGGCGCGCCGGAATTATTCGGCGAGAAAGGTTTTAGCTCGCTCGAGCGAATCTGGGCGCGACCGACGGCGGAAATCAATGGCATGGGCGGCGGTTATCAGGGGCAGGGGACGAAGACGGTGCTGCCGAGTTACGGATTTGCGAAATTAACTTTCCGGCTCGTGCCGAACCAGGACGGAGACGCGATTGTCGATCTTGCGAAGAAGCATTTGCAAAAAAATTGTCCGCCGGGTGTGACCCTGGAGATGCAGAGCGGTCACAGCGGACCGTGGTACCTGACCGATCCGCATTCGAAATTCGGAGAGGCGGCGCAGCGCGCGTTGAAAAAAGCGTTTGGAAAAGAAGCCGCGCTCATTCGCGAAGGCGGAAGCATTCCGATCGTTTCCGCGTTCCGCGAAATCTTGAACGCGGAAACGTTGTTGCTCGGTTTAGCTTTGCCGAATTGCCGGGCGCATTCGCCTAACGAAAACTTTCCGCTGGAAAATTTCGAGGCCGGCCGGCGAATGAACAAGGCGGTGTTGGCGGAGATCGCGGCGTGAGGATTGGCAAAGTGAAACGGCTCATTTGTATTTCGCTGGTGATACTGATGCCGGCGGTGTGTATCGCGCGCGGCACGCAAGACGAGACGCTTGGCGATAAACTCAAACACATGTTTAGCGGTCCATCGCCGACGCCGCACAAGAAGCGCAAAAGATCGACAACGAAAACCAGCCCCACCCCTACACCGAGTCCAACCGTCAGCCCGACCGCGGCAGCGCCGGTGGAATCGCCAAGCGCGAGCGTTTCACCATCGCCCGTCGCGTCGCCGACAATTTCTCCTGCTGCCAGCGCAACGAGTTCACCTTCAGAAACTGCGACTCCTCGACATTCTTCGCGACCGCATGCGCCAATGGTTGAGCCGGTGCGCGCGATGACGCCGCGGCCGGGAAGCCAGCATCGTCATGTGGAAAGTCCGCCGCCGGGCGTGAATATCTCCACGCCGACGCCCGCGGAAGAACGGCCAACTCCGATACCAGTCGCACCTTCCAGTACGCCGCAGTCAACCGGATCGACAAGTTCACCGCCGCCGAGGCCGGTGACGAAGCGCGACCCGAAAGCGCCGGCCAGTATTCCGCCGACTCAAATCGTCGGCTACGAAACGTATTCGCCAAACGTGCGAAAGGTTCTCGATCTTTCACTCGAACTAACGAACCAGAATCTCGGTTACAAATATGGCTCGGCCGATCCGAAAAACGGCGGCATGGATTGCTCCGGCTTCATTTACTACGTGCTCAAGCAAAACGGCGTGAAAGATCCGCCGCGTGACGCGCGCGAGCAATACATCTGGGTGCGTAAGGCCGGGACGTTCCAGGCCGTGCTCGCGCATCGCGACGATTCGTTTGAGCTCAACGCGCTTAAACCGGGAGACCTTTTGTTTTGGTCGGGCACTTACAATGTCGATCGCGACCCGGCGATCACGCACACGATGATTTATCTCGGGCGTGAAAAAGGAACGAACCGGCGCATCATGGTCGGTTCGAGTGATGGACGAACCTACAATGGCCAGCAAAAATTTGGCGTGAGCGTATTCGACTTCAATGTCGGGCCTGCGAAAACAAAATCGTCGGATGAGCGATCAGTGCCGACGTTTGTCGGGTACGGACGCATTCCGGATTTGCCTAACGAGTAATTGTCGATCTAACGCGAATCGTCGGGTTCGGTTTGTTCCTCGTGCGGAATCGGCGAGGCCGGCGGCGTGGGCGGCTGGGTGTCGGAGCGCAAACTTCGATAATGCACGACGAGCGTTCCAACAAGAATGGCAAGAACAATTGCGATGGCGGCGCGCTGCTCGCGTTTCGAAAGCGTAAAGATGTTCTCGCTCACTTCGCGTAACGGATCGGATCTTCGACGGCGGCTTCACGAAAACCTTTGCGGCGAATCTGGCAGGAATCGCACTGGCCGCACGCACGACCGTCCGGTGTCGGATCGTAGCAACTATGAGTGAGCGCAAGATCGACATGTAACTCTGCGGCGCGGTGAATGATTTGCGCTTTCGTCATGTCGATTAACGGCGTGTGAATTTTAAAGTTGGCTGATTTCGTTCCGAGATTCGCCATCTGCTCGAATGCGCGGATGAATTCGGGACGGCAATCGGGATAGCCGCTGTAATCGAGCGCGTTCACGCCGATGAAAATATCGAACGCGCCGATGCTCTCAGCGTAGGCGAGCGCGTGGGCGAGGAAGATGGTGTTACGCGCGGGAACGTAAGTGATCGGTATTCCGCGAGAGATTTCCAAATCGGTCCGCGATTTCGGAACATCGACATCGTCCGTTAAAGCGGAGCCGGCGAAGAGGTGATTGTCGATCTTAGCGATGCGATGAACTTTCACGCCGAGCGACTCGGCGACCCGGCGCGCAGCCTCGAGCTCAACGCCGTGGCGTTGGCCGTAATCGAACGAAAGTGCATGGGGCTCAAAGCCTTCTTCGAGAGCGAGAGCCAGAGTGGTGGCGGAATCCAGCCCTCCACTGAGCAACACGACCGCCGGTTTTGCCATTTGCCTCTTATAATAGGTGAAAATCGCCGTGGGGAATGCTGGATTTGACGCAACATTTCGCCCGCATTAGGATCGGCTCCTGCTAAAGAGGTGATATAGGATGCCAGAAGTCGTTGTTCGAAAAGGTGAACCGGTGGACCGGGCGTTGAAGCGCTTGAAAAACAAGCTCGACGCCGAGGGGATACTTGAGGAAGTCCGCCGTTTGCGCGCCTTCGAAACGCCGTCGCAAAAGCATCGCCGCAAGGCGAAGGCCAATGCAAAACGCGGCCGAACGAAGTTCCGCTTTAGCCCCTAAGGCTTAAGGCGATTGTCGATCTTAGCAGTTGTCGATCTTGCGATCGGCAATCTCATTCGCATTCGCAGGCGATGCGAAAGCCGAGGTCGTTGCACGAATAGCTGGGAACGTTTGAGCCGCGCACCGTTGTGCGCAAGCTGCTGAAGCGCGATTTCCAACTTCCACCGCGGTACACGCGCTTTTGCCCGGTGGTGGGTCCGCGCGGATTTACGCGCGGCGAGCCTTTGTACGGCTCGTAATAATCGATGCACCATTCCCAGACGTTGCCAGCCATGTCTTCGAGACCGAACGGACTCGCGCCGCGCGGGAAAGCGCCCACGGGCGAAGTTTCCGCGTAGCCATCGTCGATGTCGCGATCGCTCCAGGCGAAGACGGTGTTTTTGTCGGCGAAGTTCGCGAGGTCGGGGCGCCGATCGAAATTTCCCCACGGATATCTGCGGCCGTCCGTGCCGCGTGCGGCGTACTCCCACTCCGCTTCGGTCGGCAGACGATATTTGCGATGTTCGCGCGCAGTCAGCCATTGGCAAAACTTCATCGCTTCGGCGCTGCTGACGTAAACGACTGGATAATCGTCCCCGGTGCCGGGCGCGCGACGCCGCGCATGTGAGGGATCGAACTGCTCGTATTGCGCGTTCGTCACCGGAAATCTCGAGAGATAATAGCGGCTGAGCGTGATGTGTGTGAGCGGGCGTTCGTTAGGCGTGGCCTCCATCGCCTCGCTGCCCATGGTAAATTCTCCGGTCGGGATGAAGAGCATTTGTGCGCCGATCGAGTTTTCAAATTTCTGGAACTGCGTGCGTTCGTTGATGTCGATCTTAGGTACATCGGTCGCGGTCGCAGCGCCGTTATGCGCGACCTTCGTCGCTTCCTTCACGACCTCGACGCGCTTGGGTGCTGGATCGAGCGCTTCCGGGTCGGTCAGCACATCAATTTGCTCCAGGTATTCGTCCACCATGTCCTCGGCGTCGCCCGCATCGAGTCCCAGGTTTTCCGCCATGTTGATGAACGCGTCCCGTTGATCGTCGGTCATGCTGTCGGTATCGAGCCCGCTCAATCGCAGCATGCGCAGGAAATCATCGCGCGGATCGACTGAACGCCGCCCAGATTGTTCCGCGGTTTCGGTTGGTGTCGCCGGAGGCGGCGATTGCACACGGACTGCGCCAGTGTCTTTCAATTCCGCCTCGATATAACCGAGCATCTGCTCGTTCGTGAGCCCGTGCTCGGTTCCAAATTGCAGGAGATTCTTTTCCTGGTCCGGGGGCAGCTTGCCGTCGGCAATGGCGAAGGTCAGGAATTTGTGAAACTCAGCCACCGCTTCTTCGTGCGCTTGAGCGGCGAGCTCGTCGTCCATCACTTGGCGACGTTTTGGATCGAGAAGCTCAACGCGCGCTTCGGTAAGATAACGCGATGATTCTTCCAGCCCCGGCCGCAACAACTGCGAGAGCGGATTACTCGGCTGATTTTTGAGGGGCAGCTTCTTTTGCCACCAACGCAGCAGCTCGCGGCAATGTTCCTCGATCAGTTCGTTAGTCGGATTCGCGCGCGGATCGAGGCAGAGTCGCTCGTAAAGATTGGGCGATTTATATCGCGTCCAGCCGTCCCATTTTTTCGGGTCGTCGGGTAACGGAATGGGAAACTCGGTTGCGCACTTCGCGGTCATTCCACCTTCAATGCGCCCAGCCCGGCCGTGGCCTGCGCGATTTCGCCGCCTTTAAGTCCGGTGTTGCGTTCGATCGACAACTGCGTGCGGTTTCCGCAAGCCTCGACTGAAACTTCGAGCACCTGGTTCGCGTTGTATTCGTAACTCAACTCCACCGGCGAACCTTTGGGTAAAAACGGCGGCAATTTCACATCACACACACCGAGCGGCGTGCATTCACCCGGCATCGTGCTTTCGCCTTCGACAATCTTCACCACCGCATGCGGCATGTTCGCGTTCGCCGTGCCAAAAAGATTTTTCTTCGACGCCGGAATCATCGTCCGCTTCGGGATCATCGGATAAACGTATTCCTCAAGACTCGTCTCATCCCACAAGACCACGCCGAGCGTGTGTGAAGTGATGTCGCGCACTTGAATCAATTGCCCATCGCGCCGCGAAAATTGCACGCGCGTGTCTTCGGCCACGAGCTTTTCGCCCGTCTTGTCTTCTTCGCGCAACATCGACAACGTCGCTTGAATGGCCGCGCCCATGGCGACGGCTTCATCCGGATTGACATCGCTCACCACTGCGGCGGGCGACAAACTGCTGATCATCGAAAGCACACTCGGGATTCGCGTCATGCCGCCAACGAGAAGGATCTTGTCGATCTTGTCCCATTTCATGCCGGCTTCCTGCATCACCAACTCGCAAATCGTTTTGCATTTCTCGATCAAGTGCCGGCTCTTTTCCTCGAACATCTCGCGCGTGAGCTCAATCTTCACGCTCTTGCCATTGTGATGGTGCACGATGGCGGTGCGAGGCCGGCTCGATAATTGGATCTTCGCCGCGACCGCGCGCGTGTGCAGGTCCTGATAACTGTGCAGATCGAGCAACGGATTTTCGCCGTGCGCGCGATCGAATTCATCCGCGATCAAATTCACAATCACGTCGTCCCAATCTTTTCCGCCGAGGCGGTGGTCGCCGTTGGTGGCGACGATGTCGATCTTGCCCGCTTCAATCCGCATGATCGTGACGTCGAATGTTCCGCCGCCGAGATCGAACACGAACACGGTTTGGTCCTCGCTCAGTTTATCCAGCCCGTAGGCGAGCGCTGCGGCCGTCGGTTCATTGATGATCTGCAAAACATTGAGCCCGGCGAGTTGGCCGGCCGAGATCGTCGCCGTGCGCTCGGAATCGTTAAAGTACGCCGGCACGGTGATGACCGCGTCGGTTACGGGACACTGCAAATATTTTTCGGCATCGGCTTTGAGCTTTCGCACGATCAAGGCCGAGAGTTCTTCCGCCGAGAAAACTTTACCTCCGAATTCGCGCGAGAATTGCGACTTGGGTTTCCCCATTTCGCGTTTGATGAAATCGACCACTTTTTCCGGCTCGGCCACGGCGCTATTTTTCGCGCTCGTCCCCACCACCACCGACGTGCCGTCGAACAAGATTACCGAGGAGGTAATGCGCTCGTTCTCCGAATTCGGAATGATGTGCGGTTTGCCATAAGTATCGATGTGGGCCACGGCTGAAAACGTAGTGCCGAGGTCGATGCCAACTGCTTTTCGTTGCGTCATGTGGGTGGGAAGTTGTCGATCTTGCGCGAAGCGCCTCTTCCCCAAGTGCAAATTCTATGCCGGAGGCCGAGCCGAAATCTACCTAGTGCAAAAACGGATCAGTTGAACCGTTTCGCGATGACCTCTTCGGGTCGTATCAGCTTTCCGCGCCAGACGAATCCGCGTTTTACCCGCATGACGATGCGTCCATCTTCCTCGGGAAAATCTGCCGGCTCGAAATTCACAACTTTGTGCAATGAGCGATCGACATTTTCCTTCGGCTCGATCTCTTTCACTTCGAAGCGTTCCAGAATTTCCACAAGCGAATGGATCGCGTTCTCCAAATTATCGCGCCACTGCGATGCCGCACCGCGTCCGCGCTCCGCTTCCGCCGCCGAACGCAACTGACCGGCCAATTTCATCAGGTCGTCGAATAAATGGACGAGATCGTGAATGAACGGCTTCTGCAGCGACTCGTGCAGAAAATTGTCGCGATATTTTAAGAGCTCTTCATGCAACGAATCGAACAAACGCTGATTCACGCTCTCGGTGCTGCGGATGGCCGTCAGTTGTTCGTCCATCCTTTTGAAACGCGCCGCAAGATCGACATCGTGCTTCGGCGCCGCATTTGCCAGGATGTTGTCGATCTTTTCCGTTAACGTGCGCTCGAGTTTCTCGAAACGCTCGATCATCATCGCCGCCAGGTCCGGCGCCTCGTCCGAAACAATCATCGAGGGCGGCAACGTCTTCTCCGCTTCCGCGCTCAACTGCTGCATCGCGCTCGCGAATTCGTCCGGCGTCGGGATCGCCGCGGTTTTCGTTTCCTTGCTCACGCGCTAAAAAATTTCCGGATCGCTTCGACCAGCCCCGGGATGTCGTGTCGCTTCGCTTCGATGTCGATCTTCAGTCCATTTTCGCGCGCCGTTTGCGATGTGATCGGTCCGATACTCGCGACCTGCATTCCTTTCGGCCACGGCAAACCGAGCGCTAAAAAATTCTCCACCGTCGATGAGCTCGTAAAAGTGATCAGGTCCGCGCCTTCCTCCAAAAGACGGCGGCGCGCGCCTGTCGAGTCGCGCGTTTCCGGAACGGTTCGATATGCGAATCCTTCGTCCACAATGGCTCCCAGCTCTGAAAGCATCTTCGGTAGCACGTCCCGCGCCTTCTCGGCGCGGGCGATCAGAATGCGCTCGTTCTCGATGCTTCCGACCTTCTGCAATTCGCGAATCAAACCCTCGGCCACGAATTCCTCCGGCTGAAGATCGACATGCAGATGAAAATCGCGCACGCGTTTCGCCGTCGCGGGCCCGATCGCGGCGATCCTGGCGGGACCGATCTCGCGCGCGTCGTCATAAAGTTTGTAAAACATCTCGAAAAACGCGTTCACGCCGTTCGGGCTCGTGAAAATAATCCAGTCGTAACCGTGCGCGTCCTGCACCAGTTCGGCGAACTCGCGCAGGTTCGTCGGCGGCTCGATCCGGATTGTCGGTAACTCGATCACGTCCGCGCCTAACGAACTCAGTTGGTCGCTCAGTTCGCTCGCCTGTTTGCGCGAACGCGTCACCACGATGCGTTTTCCGGAAAGCGGTTGCTCTTCGTGCCACTTTAACGTGTCGCGCAGCGAAACTACCTCGCCGAACACCGCCACTGCCGGCGGCTCGAATGCAAGATCGACAACTTTCTTTGCGATGGTTTCGAGCGTGCCCGTCAACGTCTGCTGTCGTCCCGTCGTCGCCCATCGCACCAACGCCACCGGCAAATCTTTGCGCACTCCACGCGACATCATCTCATTCGCAATCGCTTCGATCCGTTCCACGCCCATCAACATCACCTGCGTCCCGCCGAGTTTCGCCAGCGCCTCGTAATCGATCGCGCTTTCCGTTTTCGCCGGGTCTTCGTGACCGGTGAAGAACGTGACGTGCGAAGTTTGCGCGCGGTTCGTTACCGGAATTCCGGCATAGGCCGGCCCCGCGATCGCGGATGTAATTCCGGGCACAATTTCAAATTCGATCCCGGCAGCGACCAGCGCCTGCGCTTCCTCCGCGCCGCGTCCGAAAACAAACGGGTCGCCTCCTTTTAGCCTAACGACGTTCTTTCCGCTTTGCGCAAGATCGACAAGTACCTTGTTAATCTCTTCCTGCGACATCGCATGCGCGCCCGCCTGCTTTCCCGCGTAAATAATTTCCGCATCATCGCGCGCCCAACGCAACATCTCCGGATTCGCGAGATGATCGTAAACGATCGCGTCCGCCTGCTCGATGCACTCCTTCGCGCGCAACGTCACCAACCCGAGATCGCCCGGTCCCGCGCCCACCAAAATCACTTTGCCTTTATTCGCCATTGATCTTCATGAATAACATGGCTGCGAGCGCCTCCGCGTCTTGCAAATCGCCCTCCACCGTCGCTGCGCGCGGAGTTGTCGCATTTAAATCAAAAACCTGCGCGCGAATGGTGATTGTCGATCTTGCGATGGTCGCGAGCACGCCCACGGGTTGATTGCAGTCGCCGTGCAGCAACCGCAAAAATTCGCGCTCGGCCCGCAAACAAATCCGCGTTTCCATGTCGTTAATCGCCTCGAGCAACATTCGTCGCTTCTCGTCGTCATTTCGAATTTGCATCGCGATAACTCCCTGGCCGCCCGCCGGCAGAAAAATTTCCCGCGGTAACGGCTCAACAAAAATCTTTTTGCCTTCGAACTCATCGGTTGCACCAAGTCGTTCCAGTCCGGCGCGCGCGAGCACGATTGCGTGCCATTGATCGGTCGCGAGTTTGCGCAAACGCGTCGGCACATTTCCCCGAAGATCGACAATGTCCAGGTCAGGACGTTTCCAACGCAGCTGATGTTTTCGCCGTACACTGCCGGTGGCAACGATTCCGTCGTGCGGCAACGATTCGAGTTGGTAATTGCCTAACGAGACCAGCACGTCTTCCGCCGGCGCGCGCGGCAACACCGCGGCGATTGCGGTCCCCGGGACGAGTTCGCTCGGCAAATCCTTCGCGCTATGGACCGCAAGATCGACATCGTTCTTCACCAGCGCGCGCTCAATTTCGCCGGTGAACATCCCCTTGCGTCCCGCGCGCACATCGACAATTCCGAAATCGCCTTTCGCCTGATCGCCGCGCGTCGTGATGATCTTGGTCTCGATCGTTAGGTCAGACCATTTCGCGCGCAAGGCCGCTTCGACCATGCGCGCTTGAGTGCGCGCGAGTTCGCTCCCGCGCGTGCCGAGCACAATGCTGTCATTCATCGTCATTAAATTAGATGGGAAGCTAACAGCTTCCCCTACAATCTTGCGTATGCCGCCGGTCAATCTCCGCGCTGTAGGGGAAGCTGCTAGCTTCCCTGTTCCGCGATTCGCATCTGCGGATGCGCGATGTTGCGCGCGCGCCATTCGAGTCCGCGCGCGAGCGTTTCTTCAAAACTGGCGACGTGCTCGGCGATGATTTTCTCCGCGGCCGCGATGTGTTGCAACCGCGTCGCGCGCGCCTGTTCCGCGACCGATTGCAACGAGTCGATGTCGTAAAGATAAACGCCGTTCATTTCGTTCACGCGTGGATCGACATTGCGCGGGACGCCGATGTCGATGACGAAGAGCGGGCGATCGATGCGTTCGCGCAGCGTCGATTCGAATTGCGCCGGCGTTAACAACGGCGCTTCGGCCGAGGTCGATGTAATCAAGATGTCGATCTTGCGGAATTGTTCCGGCCAATCCTCAAACGGCACCGCGGTTCCGCCGACGTTCGCGGCAAGATCGCGCGCGCGTTCCGGCGAACGATTGCTCACGCGAAGATCGACAACTCCACGTGAGGACAACGCGCGCGCGGTCCGCTCCGCGTTTTCACCCGCGCCTACCACCAGAACTTTGCAGCGTGAAAGATCGCCAAAGATTTTCGCCGCAAGATCGACCGCGACCGAGCCGACCGAAACCGCGCCGCGCGTGATCTCGGTTTGCGAGCGCACTTCTTTCGCGGCGCGAAACGCGCGCTGGAATAATCGATGAAGAAACGGCCCGGCGGAGCCGCACGCACGCGCCGATTCATACGCTTTCTTCGCCTGACCGAGCACTTCAGTTTCGCCGACAACCATCGAGTCGAGACCGGAGGCGACGCGAAAAAGATGTTGCACGCAGTCGGCGTTTTCGTGTCGATAGAATGCGGAATGGTCGATGTCGATCTTGCGCGAAAGGCAACGCGCGACGTCCGGCGTCGCGACAGGATTTTGAGACGCGCCGTAAACTTCCACGCGATTGCACGTCGTCAGCACCAGCGCTTCGGCGCAACCGGCGTCGCGCAAAACGCAATCGGCCTCGCGATTTGCGGAAAATATCTCGCGCGTCTCCACATTCGCGGTGTGGTGACTGAGGCCGACGCAAAACAAATTCATATCAGTGAATCTGCGCGCTGAAGGTGATGCCCCACAAAAGTGTGAGCGCGGCCGCGAATCCAAAAATGCAAAGCGCGGCGATGCGTCTCGGCGCGAACCAACGCGAATACCGCCCCTGCAAAATCGCGCCATACAAAATCCAAACGCCGACCGCGCAGATAATTTGCAAACGCGGCAGCGGTCCGCCGACGAAAAATCCGCTGGCGAGCCCAAGCGTGTAAAGAATGAAGCCGAGCCAGAGTAACCGCGTGATGGCGGCGAAGAGATCGCTCAGCGGCGGCAGGTGATAGAAGATCGAGCGAATTTGGTGCGTTTTCAGTTGTCGATCTTGCACGAGATACATTGCGCCGGCGATGCAGGCGAGCGCGAATGCGCCGTACGCAATCATGGAAATCGAAGCGTGAAATTCGAGCCACGGATCGGCCGGCATTTTCGCGGCGTGCGGAACATCAATCGGCGCGAGCAATGCGAACACTTGCAGGATGACAACGAGGGGCGCGGTGAACGCTCCCATTAACGACAAACGATAGGCCGGGCCGACCAGCATGTAGATCAACGCGACCGACCACGCGAGGAAGATGAAAACCTCGAAAAGATTTGTGAGCGGACAACGGTGTTCGGCGTGGCCGCGCAAGTAGAGGAATGCGCTTTGCAAAATGAATCCGGCGGCGATGGCGAAAAAGTTGAAGCGCGATTGTTGAAAGGTGTGCGCACGCAATGCCACGATCGTGCGCACGACCGCAGCGAGATAGCAGAACGTCGAAAGAATGAGTAGTTGTCGATCCACCGAGAGTCGCCACTCTATCGCGCGGCACGGCGCGGTTCAACGATTGACCTTTGCCGCCGCCTCGTTAGCATCGCGCCGATGTCCGCCGAAGCGATTGAGAAATTGCGCGCGATTGTGCGTGACGTGCCCGATTTTCCGAAACCGGGAATTATTTTCAAAGACATCACCACCATTCTGAAAGACGGCAATTTTTTTCGGCAATCGGTCAATTTGTTTCTCGAAGAATGCCGCGGAGAAAAGATCGACAAGATCGTGGGCATCGACGCGCGCGGGTTTCTTTTTGGATCGGCGGTGGCGTACGAGCTCGGCGTCGGGTTTGTGCCGTTGCGCAAGAAAGGCCGGTTGCCTTACAAAACCGAAAGCGCGGCTTACACACTCGAGTACGGCGAAGCCGAAATGGAATTGCACATCGATGCGATCGAGCGCGGGGAGAAGATTGTTTTGATCGACGATTTGCTCGCGACCGGAGGAACATCGGCGTCGGCCGTCACGCTAATTAAGAAAGTCGGCGGCGATTTGATCTCGGCCATGTTTTTGATCGAGCTCGAATTCTTGCACGGGCGCAAAAAACTTGAGTCGACGCCGGTCGTTTCATTCCTGAAATACTGATTCTTCTGTAGCGGCCGCCGTCTCGGCGGCAAGATCGACAAATCGCTGCCGCCGGGGACGGCGGCCGCTACAGCTTTTCCCGGATCACCACTTCCATTTTGATGTCCTGAAACGCGAGCTGGTCGTGGATCGCGCCTAACAATTCCAGCGCGAGGTTGTCCGGCATGTGCGCGCAACGCAATTCGATGCGCGCGCGTTTTCCGGCGAGCTCCGGATGCGCTTCCGCCATTTCGCCATCGAGCAGGAAGGAAACGTAAGTGTTGAATCGGTCCTGCAATTCGAGCAGCCGTTCTTCGCTCGCGTCCCATTCCCGGTCTTCTTTCATCACCAGCACGATCTCGTCCGTTTTCGGATCGTGGGCGACGAGATCGATGACGTTGCTCATGGCAAGATCGACAATTACACTTGATCGATGGCCAAGGCGAAAAAGACGAAGTTAACGTTGCTCGGCAAGAGCGAGGCGAAGTTGCCGTCGTCGCCTAACGAGGCGCGGCTAGAAACGTTTCCGAATCCGGCGCCGAAGCGCGATTACTGGATTCATTTCGAGACGGACGATTTCACTTCGCTCTGTCCCGTGACGGGCCAGGCGGATTTCGCCAGGATCGACATCGACTACGTGCCGGACCGGTTTTGTGTCGAAAGCAAATCGCTCAAGTTCTACCTCCAGTCGTTTCGGAACGAGCGCGCGTTCAATGAGGCGGTCACGAACCGCATTCTCGACGATTTCGTGCGGGCTTGTTCGCCGCGCGAAGCGACGATCACCGCGCAATTTTCGGCGCGGGGCGGAATCGCGTTGACCGTGCGCGCGGAGTTTTCTCGAAAGTAATTGTCGATCTTAGCGAGACGCGACTGGATTCGCGGACGCGGATTTCTGCACGATCTCTTTCCGCAAGGCGCTCGCGCCACCGCCGCGCATCTTCGTCCACCAAAGCACAATCGGCGATGCGATGAAGATGGACGAATACGTTCCGACGACGACACCGATGATGATGGCGAGCGAGAAATCGCGCAGGACCGCGCCGCCAAACAAGAACAAACAAACAATCGGAATGAGCGTGACCGTGCTGGTGAGCAACGTGCGCGACAAGGTCTGATTGATGCTGTCGTTCATGATCGTTTCGATGGAGCCTTTGCGTCCGCTGGCGAGACCTTCACGAATTCGATCGTAAACGACGATGGTGTCGTTGATCGAATAACCGGCAATGGTCAGGACCGCGCCGACCATGGTGAGGGTCAACTCGCGGCCTAACAATGCGAACACGCCGACGGTAATGATGACATCATGGAGCAGGGCGACGATGGCGCCGACGGCAAACGACAATTCAAACCGCAACGTCACGAAAATTAAAATGCCGAGAATGCCGAGGCCGAGGGCAATAAGCGAACTTCGCGCCAGCTCGCCGCCGACGAGCGCGCCGACACGTTCCGAGCCTTCGACTCTGAGCGCGGCGCCCGGCAATTTTTGCATGATTTGTTTTTCGACCTGATCGCTGGTGTTGAGCGGCGTGCGAATGGTGATGTAATACTTGCCGCTCTGTTGCGATTCCTGAATGGAGGCATCGCCGTGGCCGATCTCGCCCAGCGCTCCTCGGACTTGTCCGATGTCGATCTTGTTAGGCGCGCTCATGGTCACGAGGTCGCCGCCGCGAAAATCGACGCCGAAATTCTTTTCTCCGCGCACATAGAAGGCGCCGGCGCCGGCGAGAATAAGCGCGAGCGAGCACATGCAAGCGATGAATCCCTTGCCGAGGAAGTTGATGTGTTGCGACGAGATCAAATGCAACATCGACAATTTCTTCACGCGTCCGGTATCGACGAACCAGCCGAGAAAATTTCGGCCGGCGACGAGCGCGGTGAAGAGCGACGCGAGAATGCCGAGCGTTAACGAAATGGCGAAACCCTTAACGGGCCCGCTTGCTTTCCAGAACAGAATCGCAGCCGTGATCAACGTCGTCACGTTCGCATCGAAGATGGAGCTGAACGCTTTCTCGTAGGCCGCTTGCACGGCGACTTTGAGCGATTTGCCCAGCGCCATTTCCTCGCGCAACCGTTCGTAAATCAAAACGCTGGCATCGACCGAGAGGCCGATCGTTAAAATAATTCCGGCGATGCCCGGCAACGTGAGCACGAACCGGAACATCGTAAGCGCGCCAATGAGGAGAACGAGATTGATGATGAGAGCGAGATTCGCGATCAGCCCGAGGAAGCGGTAATAAATCAACACGCACACCATCGTGATGACGAGGCCGACGAGACCGGCAATGACGCTAGCGCGAATTGAATCCTGACCCAGCGTCGGCGACACGCTGCGCTCTTCTTCGATCGACACCGGCGTTTGCAATGGATTCTCGAGCGCACTCGACAAGCTGCGCGCCTCCTGTTCGCCGAATCGGCCAGTGATCACGGCGTCGCCGCCGTAAATCGCGTCCCGAATCACTGGCGCGGACAGAATGATGTTGTCGAGCACGATGGCAAAGCGATGCCCTTTGTATTTCTCGGTGATGTCGCCGAATCTTTTCGCGCCTTCGCTGTCGAACTTGAGCTGCACCGTCCAGCCTTCCTGACCGAAATATGCATGCGAAGCCGAGACGCGATCGCCGCCAAGGTCGGCTTTCTTTTTCACTAACAAACGTTCCGTGCGCGGCTTCTCGTTAGGCTCTTCCGCGCGCAACGTATAACTTTCGATGCGGTACTCGGGCGGAATGACATCCTTGCCTTCGTCGATCGCGCGCAACTTCTCGCCGTTGTCAGGATAAACGAGACGGAATTCCAGTTTCGCAACGCGCGAAAGTTGATCGCGCGCTTCCTGGATCTTCGCCGTGTCCAGTCCGGGGATTTGCACAAGGATGCGATCGTTGCCGACCGGCGAAATGATCGGCTCGCCACCGCCGAAATAATCGACGCGTTTGCGAATGACCTCCACTGCCTGTTCGAGCATCCCCTTCGTCGTTTCCTTGTCGCCTTTCAGACGAATCAGGAACGAGGTGCCGCCTTTGATATCGAGACCGAGCGTAATTTTTTTCTCCGGCGGCCAGATCGTGGCGATGCTGAACGCGACCAGCAACAGGGTCAGCACGGTGGCGATCGTGCGTTTTCGCAAACCGTAATCGGTCGCGAAATACCAACCGAACAAAACGAGCAAGCCCAGCCCGATGAAAAACGTAAACGCCGGCGTCATGATTTTGCCGCCTCCGGTTTGAAGACGGTCGTGACCGCAGATTTTTCCATCTCGATCTTCACGTTATCGGCGACTTTCACGATCACGGTCGTGTCTTTCACATTGGAAATGAGCCCGTGAATTCCCGCGTTCGTCACCACGCGATCTCCGGTCTTCAAGGAATTGACCAGGCGTTGCTGTTCCACCTGTCGTTTCTTTTGCGGGCGGATCATGACGAAATACATCATCACGAAAATCAGAATCATCGGCACGAAAAAGCCGATGCCGCCGCCGGCACTCGGAGGTGCGGCTGGTTGCGCTTGAGCTAAAAATGTTAACAACATTCGCGAGAAAATTTGCGGGAGCCCGAGCTTAAACGGGAACGCTCGCGGCGCAAGATCGACATGGTGCAAGATCGACATCTACTCTTTGGCGGCGTGCGCAAACAATCGCTCCTTCTCACCGCCATCACCGTCGTCGCGCTCGCGCCCTTTCTCGGCAAAGCCTTCTACATCGACGATCCGCTTTTCATCTGGATGGCGCAGCAGATCGCGAAACACCCGCTCGATCCCTACGGCTTCGAAGTGAATTGGGGCACGTATGCGCAGCCGGCCGTCCAGGAAATTCAAAACCCGCCGGCCTGCGCCTATTATATAGCGCTCGTCGGCGCGATTTTCGGCTACCGCGAGATCGCGCTGCATGCCGCGTTTCTGTTTTGGGCGGTGATGTCGATCTTGGGCACGTTTGTTCTCGCCCGCCGGTTTTGCGACAAACCATTTCAAGCCGCGCTCTTCACTTTGTTCACGCCGGCATTTCTCGTCTCGGCCACGAACGTGATGTGCGATGTCATGCTCCTCGCGCTTTGGATTTGGGCAATCGAATTCTGGCTGCGCGGACTCGAGCCTAACAAATGGTCATTGTCGATCTTGTCCGCCTTGCTCATCGCGCTGGCCGCGCTCACAAAGTATTTCGGGATCGCGCTCGTACCGCTTCTTGCGCTCTACACCATTCTGCGAAACTGGCGGCAGGCCGCGCGTGCGCTCGTGTTGCTTTGGCCGCTCGCAGTTCTCGGCGCCTACGATTACTGGGCGCAAACGAAATACGGCGTCGCACTCTTCCGCGACGCCGCCGCCTACGCACACGCCGTAGGTCAATGGTCGCGGTCCGCGATCGTCTCGCAACCTTTCGCCGGACTTGCCTTTCTCGGCGGCGCCACGTTCTTGCCGCTGTTTTATTTCCCGCGGAAATCGCGCCGGCAGCTTTTGCTCGCGCTCGCGGCCGCGACATCGGTCGGTCTCGCGTGCTGGTTTTTCTACGAGATGAACCCGAACTGGAACCTAACCGTGAACAAACCATTCGCCCGGATTGAAGCGGCGATCTTCGCCGCCATTGGCGCCAATGTTTTCCTCTGGGTGATTGTCGATCTTGCGCAACGTCGCAGTGCCAAGCGCGTCCTTCTCGCGGCCTGGTTCGTGGGCACGTTTGTCTTTGCCGCATTTCTAAACTGGTCGCTGACGGTGCGGACATTCCTGCCGCTCGCGCCGGTCGTCGCCATCTTGCTCATTAGGCGGATCTCAACCGCCTGGCTGCTCGCGCCGGCCGCGCTCGTTTCGTTCGTGGTCGCGTTCGCCGACTTGGAACAGGCGAACAGCGCTCGCACCGCTGCGGCCGAATTTCAAAAACGCTTCCACGATCAACGCGTCACCATCTGGTTCCAAAGCCACTGGGGCTTTCAGTACTACATGCAGCAATGGGGCGCGAAAGTGTTCGATGCCCGCGACGTCCAAGTCGAAAGCGGCGATATCATGATCGTTCCGGCCAACGCGTCTGCCATAACAGCGATTTCAGTCGATAAAATTTTTCCGCCCGAAGAGGTGAACTTCAACGTGTTGCCATTCGTGAGCACGAACGGGTTGTGGAGCGGCGCCGGATTTTATTCCAGCATCCGCGGCCCGATTCCGTGGGCGATCGCGCAGGTCGAGCCGGAAAAATATTACGTCGCGAGATTTCGCTGATCTTTGTAGTCGCTCACGAACGCGCGGCGGAATGCGTCGAACGTTCCATTGTCGATCTTGTCGCGCGCCTGCCGCATAAGATCGAGATAGAAATGAAGATTGTGCAGTGTGATCAAACGCAGTCCGAGAATTTCCTCCGCCTTCACCAGGTGCCGAATGTATCCGCGGGAAAACTCCGCGCACGCCGGACACGCGCAGTTTTCTTCGATTGGCCGTTTGTCCATCGCGAACTCGGCGTTCTTTAGATTTAAAGTGCCTAACGAAGTGAAGGCAGTCCCGTTGCGCGCGAGTCGCGTCGGCAAAACGCAATCGAACATGTCCATCCCGCGGGCGATGAGTTCGAGGAGTTGCGGCGGCGTGCCAAGTCCCATCGCGTAACGCGGCTTGTCGTTAGGCAAAAACGGCTCGCTCGATTCCACCGCCTTCATCATTTCCTCTTCCGGCTCGCCTACGCTCACTCCGCCGATGGCATAACCATCGAACGCAAGATCGACAATCGCTTGTGCCGATTCCTTGCGCAGATCTTCAAACGTTGCCCCTTGAATGATCCCGAAAACCAATTGTCGATCTTGGCGCGGTGCGTTTTTGCATCGCGCCGCCCATCGCGTCGTCATCTCCGCACTTCGCGCCGCGTAATCTCGCTCACACGGCCACGGCGGACATTCATCGAGCACCATCGCGATATCGCTTCCGAGCGTCGCCTGAATTTCCATCGCGATCTCGGGCGAAATAAACGCCGCCGTCCCATCGACATGATTTTGAAACGCGACGCCCTCTTCCGTGATCTTTCGCAACTTCGCGAGCGAGAAAATTTGGTAACCGCCGCTGTCCGTCAGGATCGGCCCATCCCAATTCATGAACGCATGCAGCCTGCCGAAATGTTTAATCACGTCCAGTCCCGGCCTAACGAACAGATGATACGTGTTTCCAAGAATGATCTGCGCCTTCAATTCGCGCAGTTCGCGCGGGCTGACGGCCTTGACCGAACCTTGCGTTCCCACTGGCATGAACGCCGGCGTTTCGATCGCGCCATGCGCAGTCGTTAATCGACCGCGCCGCGCTTTTGATTGTCGATCTTGCGCGAGAAGTTCGAACATTTTCGGAGACTCCGCGCAATCGCTTCCCAAAACAAATTCGGCCGCAAAATTTCTTTGCGAGATTCGATTTTGCTCATATAGTGCCGCTCCCCGCATCAGGGACGCGGCGAGTCGGTTACAAGTTCGCGCGGATCTGGGCGGATTTTTTGTCGCCTCGACGTTACGGCTTTGTGGCGGCGCTTTGTTTGGAAAAATGCCTACAATTAATCAACTTATTCGCAAAGGACGCCGGAAGGCGTCGGTGAAATCGAAGTCACCGGCGCTGAAGAATTGTCCGCAGCGCCGCGGTGTGTGCACGCAGGTGATGACGCGCACGCCGAAGAAGCCGAATTCTGCCCTGCGTAAGGTGGCGAAAGTGCGGTTGACGAACGGCCAGGAAGTGATTGCCTACATTCCGGGCGAGGGACACAATTTGCAGGAGCACTCGATCGTGCTCGTGCGCGGGGGCAGGGTGAAAGATTTGCCAGGCGTGCGTTACCACATTGTGCGGGGAACGCTCGACTCGTTAGGCGTCGATGGACGCCGGCGCAGTCGCTCCAAGTATGGAGCGAAGCGGCCGAAAGGTGGTGGCGCCGGAGGCGGCGCTGCGGCGAAGGAAGCGCCCGCGAAGAAATAAATTTTGAAAGAACACAAGATCGACAACGGAAAGATCGACAATGTCACGACGGCGGAAAGTTTACAAAAAGGAGGAGAAGCTGGACTCGCGCTACGGCAGCGCGGCAGTCGCTCGCCTTATTTCCACCGTGATGAAGCGCGGGAAGAAATCGCTCGCGGAGCGCATCGTTTACACCGCGATTGATAAATCGCGCGAAGGTTCCGATTCGGTCGATCCACTCGAAATTCTCAATAAGGCGCTGGAGAATGTTCGTCCCCGCCTCGAAGTAAAATCGCGTCGTGTCGGCGGCGCCACGTATCAGGTGCCGATGGAAGTCACGCCCGCGCGTCAGGTTTCGCTGGCGATGCGTTGGATCGTTACGTTTGCGGACAAGCGTCGCGGCATGCCCATGGCGCTTGCGCTCGCGGCTGAAATCAAGGAAGCGGCGAACGGTCAGGGCAACGCGATCAAGAAACGCGAAGACACGCACAAGATGGCGCAGGCCAACCGCGCCTTTGCGCATTTCCGCTGGTAATTTTATGGCAACGGCGACCATGGAAAAAAAATCAGCAGGGGCGAAGGGCCCGAATTCGCCGGATCGGAAATTCCCACTCGAACGCACGCGCAACATCGGCATCGCCGCGCACATCGATGCGGGTAAGACGACGATCACTGAGCGCGTGCTGTTTTATACCGGCATGATCCACAAGATGGGTGAGGTGCATGAAGGCACGACTGTCACCGATTGGATGGAACAGGAACGCGAGCGCGGAATCACGATCACTTCCGCCGCGACAACGTGTTCGTGGTCGCAGAAAAAAGAAGAAGGCGTTTACAAAATTTTCGAAGGGATCAAGCAGCGCATCAACATCATCGACACGCCGGGTCACGTCGATTTCACGGCGGAAGTGGAGCGTTCGCTTCGTGTTCTCGATGGCGCGATCGCTGTTTTCGACGGTGTTGCCGGCGTGCAGCCGCAATCGGAAACCGTTTGGCGCCAGGCGACGAAATACAACGTCCCGCGGCTCGCCTTTATTAATAAGATGGATCGCGTCGGCGCCGACTTCGAGATGTCGGTTAAGAGTATCCACAACAAGCTCGGTGCGAACGCGTGGCCGGTTTTGCTCCCGCTCGGCCGCGAAGATCAACTCAAAGGCCAGCTCGACGTCATTAATAAGAAAGCCATCATTTATTCCGATGACGACAAGTTCGGTTCGACCTACCAGGTGACGGACATTCCCGACGAACATGTCGATCTTGTCGAAAAGGCTTACAACGACCTGGTCGAACAGATTTCCAACATTGATGACGACGTCGCCCACGTTGTTCTCGAAGAGAAACCGGTTACGCCGGAGATTTTGAAAGCCGGCATTCGCCGTCAAACCATCGCGAACAAGTTTGTCCCGGTCATTGGCGGATCAGCGCTGAAGAACATCGGCGTGCAATATCTCGTCGATGCGGTCGTCGATTATCTCCCGAGCCCGCTCGACATTCCGCCGGCCAAAGGCATGGAGCCCGACACGCACGAGCCAATGGAAGCGGCGACGGACGACAGCGGAAATTTCTGTTCGCTCGCGTTCAAACTCTGGAGCGATCCGTTTGTCGGCAAGCTCGTTTTCTTCCGCGTTTATTCCGGAACGCTTTCCAAAGGCGACAACGTTTACAATCCGCGCACGAACAAACGCGAACGCATTTCGCGTTTGATTCAAATTCAAGCGGACAAGCGCGAAGATATCGAAACGTGTTACTCGGGCGACATTGCCGCGATCGTCGGCATCAAGAACATCACGACGGGCGACACGTTGTGCGACGAAGATCATCCGATTCTGCTCGAACCGCCGACGTTCCCGGATCCGGTTATTTCAATGGCGATCGAGCCGAAGACGAAGCTCGACCAGGAAAAAATGGCCGTCGCGTTGCAGCGTCTCGCCGAAGAAGATCCGACGTTCCGAGTTTTCACGCACGAAGACACCGGCCAGACGATCATCGCCGGCATGGGCGAATTGCATTTGGAAATCATTCGCGATCGCATGTTCCGCGAGTTCAAAGTCGACGCGAACGCGGGCAAACCGCAGATCGCGTATCGCGAAACGATCACCGGCAGCGCGCATGGCGTTGGCAAGTTGATCAAGCAATCCGGCGGTCGCGGTCAATACGGCCACGTCGAAGTCGATGTGCGCCCGACCGAACGCGGAAAAGGCCTAACGATTAACAACAAGATCGTCGGCGGCATCATTCCGAAGGAATACATCCCGGCGGTGAAGAAGGGCATCGAAGAAGCCGTGCTCAATGGCGTGCTCGGCGGATATCCCGTTGTCGATGTTGAGGTGGACATTGTTTACGGCAGTTACCACGACGTCGATTCAAACGAGCTCGCTTTTAAACTCGCCTCCATTTTCGCGATGAAGGACGGCTTCAAACAAGGCAAACCGATTTTGCTCGAGCCGATCATGAAGGTCGAAAACATCACGCCGGACGACTATCAGGGCGATATTTGCGGCGATCTTTCACGTCGTCGCGGCAGCATTCAAAGCATCGAATCGCGCGGCAACGTCGCGATTATTCACGCGCTCGTTCCGCTCGCGGAATTGTTCGGTTACGCCACCGCGATCAGATCACTTTCCAAGGGCCGCTCGAGTTACTCGATGGAGCCGTCACATTTCGAACCGGTGCCGCCGAATCTCGTCGCCGCCATCCTCGATCAGAAGGAGAAGAAGTAATGGCCGAGGGACAGAAAATTCGGATTCGTTTGAAAGCGTTCGATCATCGCATGCTCGATCAATCGGCCATCGACATCGTCGAGACGGCGAAACGCACCGGCGCGCGTGTGGCGGGACCGATTCCGCTGCCGACGTTGATTGAAAAATTTACCGTGAACCGCTCCCCGCACGTCGACAAAAAATCGATGGAGCAATTCGAAATCCGCACGCACAAACGTTTGCTCGACATCATCGAGCCGACGGCGAAGACGGTGGACGAATTGAAGAAGTTGAATTTGCCGGCAGGCGTGGACATCACGATCAAGATTTAAAGTTTGAAAGATCGACAACTGTTAGATCGACAACATGAGCATCGGGTTACTTGGACAAAAAATTGGCATGACCAGCGTCTACGACGCGAATGGTCGCATGCGTCCTGTGACCGTGATCGCGGCGGGCGATAACGTTCTGCTCCGTCGCCTAACGAATGACAACGACGGCTACTCGGCCGTGCAAGTCGGCTTCGACGTGCAAAAAGAATCGCGCGTGAACAAAGCCGAGCTCGGAATTTTCAAAGCGGCGAACGCGGAGCCGAAGAAATTTGTGCGCGAGTTTCGTCTCGAGCACGATCTCGCAGAAGGAGATGTCGATCTTAGCGTCACGCAATTTCACGCCGGGGATTTCGTCGATGTTACTGGCCGATCGAAGGGCAAAGGCTTTCAAGGCGTGATGAAGAAGCACAACTTCCACGGCCAGGGCGCGGCGCACGGATCGAAAACGCATCGACGCAATGGCGCCATTGGCAATCGCTCCACCCCTGGACGTATCTGGAAAAACATGGGCATGCCCGGCCATCTCGGTGACGAGCGCGTGACGGTGCAGAACCTCGAAGTGTTGCAGGTACGCGAAGCTGAAAAAGTGATTTTGATTAGCGGCGCCGTTCCCGGCGCGAATGGAAGTTACGTAGTCGTTAGGCCGGCGTTGAAGAATCCCGGCGCGCGCATCGCGGCACACCGTGCGCACGCGAAGGCAGAGCAGGAGGCGCTCGCCAAAAAACCGAAGAAAGCCGGGGAAGTTGCTGCGGAGAAGGCGGCCCAAGCCAAAGAGGCCGCGCGCAAAGCTGAGCCGGCGAAGCAGGAGGCCGAGGCGAAATGAGCGCGAAAGTTTTAAGCAAAGCCGCGGCGAAAGAAGCGAAGATCGACATCATCGAAGACGGTCGCGGGACGCAGGCGGTGCACGATGTGGTCGTCGCGATGCGCGCGGCGCGTCGTTCGGGTTCGGCGAATACGAAAACCAAAGCGCAGGTCGATTTATCGGGCGCGAAGCCGTGGCGGCAAAAGGGCACGGGCCGCGCTCGCGCCGGTTACAAGTCTTCCGTCATTTGGCGCGGAGGCGGTGTGGTGTTCGGTCCGAAGCCCCGCGATTACTCGAAGAAAACTTCGAAGACGTTGCGGCGGCTCGCGTTTCGGAAGGCGTTGAGCGAACGAATAAACGCCGGTGACGTGCTGACGATTGACAAACTCGCGATGAACGAGATCAAAACGAAATCGTTCATGTCGATCTTACAAAAAGCGACGGACGCGCGGAAAGTTTTGGTGATTAGCGATTCGTTTGATGAGAACACGTTCAAGTCGGCCCGCAATGTGAAGTCGGCGCGATTGGCGACTGCCGCGGAAGTGAATACGGAAGAATTGCTCGCGTGCGAAAAGATTTTGGTGACATCGGCTGCGCTCGAAAAATTGGCCGAAAGGACAAACGGGAAATAATGGAAGCGCACGACATTATCCAGACCGCGTCGTTGACCGAGAAGTCGACGTTGATGAGCGAGAAGATGAACAAGTACGTCTTTCGCGTTAATCCGAAGGCGAACAAGGTTCAGATCAAAAACGCGATCGAGCGGTTGTTTCAAAAGAAGGTCGTCGCCGTGAACACGTCGAATTATTCCGGAAAATGGACGCGAACGCGCGGACCGATGGGCCGCAAGTCGAAATGGAAAAAGGCGATCGTGACGCTGAAGGAAGGCGACAAGATCGAACTGGTCTAATTTATGGCGCTCAAGAATTTTCGCCCACTCACGCCTGTCCTTCGCTTCAAGCAGCTTCCTGCTTTCGATGAGATCACGAAATGGAAGCCGGAGAAAAGTCTCGTCGAAGTAAAGAAGCGGACCGGCGGCCGCAATAATCGCGGTCGATTGACTTCGCGCCATATCGGCGGCGGGCACAAACAAAAATATCGCAAAGTGGATTTCCGACGGAACAAGCGCGGCGTCTCGGCCGAAGTGATCGGCATTGAGTACGACCCGAACCGCTCGGCGCGCATCGCTCTTATTAAATATAGCGATGGCGAGATGAGTTACATTCTCGCGCCTAACGGACTTGCCGTTGGATCGACAGTTGCGTCTGGGCCCGACGTCGCGCCCGATCTCGGCAATTCACTTCCGCTTCGCGCGATCCCGTTAGGCACAAGCATTCACAACATTGAACTTTCTCCCGGCCGCGGTGGACAAGTTGCGCGCAGCGCCGGTCAGCAGGCAATTTTAAACAACTTGGAAGGCGATTACGCGCTCGTGAAAATGCCTTCCGGGGAAATCCGCCGGATTCACGCGAACTGTTTCGCCACCGTCGGTCAGGTTGGAAATGTCGATCATATGAACGTTGCGAGCGGCAAAGCCGGTCGCACACGCTGGCAGGGACGACGCCCGCACGTGCGCGGTATGTCGATGAACCCGATCGATCACCCAATGGGCGGCGGCCAGGGTAAATCAAAAGGCGGGGGCGGCCGGCATCATCCGGTCAGTCCGTGGGGTCAGCTCGCGAAAGGATTTAAAACGCGCGCGAAACACAAACCAAGTGATCGCTTCATCATGGAAGATCGGCGCGCGAAAAAGAAAAGTTAATTTGATTTTATGGCTAGATCGTTGAAGAAAGGACCCTTCGTCGAGTCGCATCTTTTGGAAAAGATCGACAAGATGAATTCATCGGGCGCGAAGAAACCGATCAAGACCTGGTCGCGGCGTTCGATGGTGACGCCGGATTTTGTCGGGCACACGTTTCTCGTTCATAACGGAAAGATTTTTCAATCCGTGTTCGTGACCGAGAACATGGTGGGCCACAAGCTCGGTGAGTTTTCGCCCACGCGCGTGTTCAAGAAACACGGTTCGCACACGGCGAAGGTCACGAAATAGTTGAGAATTTTTTTGGCAGTTTGCGGATGCGTCGTCGCGATTTCGGTCGCGAAAACGCAGACGAGTAGTTCTTTGACAGAATCCAAAGTAGAGAATGCGGAACGCAATGTGACCGCGGAGGCGTTGCTCGCGCAGAATGAAGAAATGCGCAGGCAATTGTCGATCCAACAGGAGTCGCTCAAAACTTTGACGACGAGCCTGGCGGAATCGAACGCCGAAGCGGAATTGTTCCGCCGCAAGTTTTCCGATCTGCAATTGCGGATGGAGGCGTTAGGTCTCGATTCCGCAAATAAGGATCGGGCGAAACTCGAGCAACGTTTGCTCGCGGCGGTGAGCGATCTTCAGCTCGCGCAAAAAGAGCGAGACGAATATCGCGACCAGATGCTGCGATTGAACGAAGCTCTTTTGCGATATTTGAAAACGTCGCAGGGTGGGGACGCGCAGGCGCGGATGGACGTGGAAGCGCAATTGCGCGGGACAAACGAACTTGTGGCAAGATCGACATCTACGCCTAACGAGGCGCAGCCGGGTTTGATGGACGCGAGCGTGATCAGCGTGAAAGACGAATGGTCATTTGTCGTCGGAAACGTGGGCGAGAAAGCGGGCGTGAAAATCGGAATGCCGATGCGCGTGATGCGCGGCGATAAACGGATCGCAACATTACGTGTGGTGGATGTGCGCCAGAAAATTTGCGGGGCGGTGATTCAGGAAATGGATTCTGCGAAAGAAAAAATAAAAGTGGGCGATCGCCTCCAGGTGGATGCGAAGCCCGATGTGAGTTTGAAATAGAATTTAAAATGGAAGTTAGATCGATATATCGGTACGCGAAGATTTCGCCGTTCAAGGTGCGCGAAGTCACGCGCGAGATTCAGGGCCTGCCCGTAGCGGCAGCGCTCGACGTGCTCGCTTTTACGCCGAAGAAGGCGGCTTTCCTGATTAATAAGACGCTCAAGAGCGCGATCGCGAACGCGGAGAACAATGCGAATCTCAAAGCCGATACGTTGGTCGTGAGGGAAGCGGTCGTGGGTGAAGGGCCGACGATGAAACGGATGATGGCGCGAGCGCGCGGAAGTGGTTCGCGGATTTTGAAACGGACCAGCCACATTCGCATCATTTTGACGGACGAAATTCCGATTGAGACGCGCGAGACGCGAAAGGCAAAGCGCAAAGCGGAGGAGAAGGCGGCGAAGAGCGACGAGGCCGGTGCAAGATCGACATCTCCATCTGCGAAGAAGAAAAAGCCGAAGAAAAAAGCGGCAGGGAAGAAATAATTTATGGGACAGAAAGTTAATCCAATTGGATTTCGACTGAATGTGAATCGCGACTGGCGTTCGCGATGGTACGCGTCGCCGCAGGAGTTGCCCGCATTTTTGCACAGCGATCTCGAGATCCGCAGTTATGTGAAGAAGAAGCTGCAATTCGCGGCGGTATCGAAGATTGTGATCGAGCGCGCGTGGAATTCGATTCGCGTGACAATTCACACGGCGCGGCCGGGCATCGTAATCGGGCGCAAAGGCGCGGAGATCGAGAAGATGACGGAAGAGATTTCGAAGATGGCCGCGGGCAAACAAATCAAGATCGACATCCAGGAAATCAAATCGCCGGAATTGGACGCGCAGTTAGTGGCCGAGAACGTCGCGTTGCAAATCGAGCGGCGTATCGCGTATCGCCGCGCAATGAAGAAAGCCGTGCAAACGGCAATGGATTTCGGCGCGGAAGGAATTCGTTTGCGTTCGTCGGGGCGATTGAATGGCGCTGAGATTTCGCGATCGGAATGGTACCGCGAAGGCAAAGTTCCTCTGCACACTTTGCGCACGCCGATTGATTATGGATTCGCCGAAGCGAACACGGTTTACGGAAAGATCGGCGTGAAATGCTGGATTTGTAAGAAGGAAGAGGCGCCGCCGGAACAACGACAGGAAGCGCCCCCGCCGCCCGCGCCCGAACCGGAACCGGCGCAAGCCTAACGAGGATTTGTTATGCCATTGATGCCCAAACGCGTGAAGTATCGCAAGACCCAGCGGGGAAGCCGCAAGGGGACGGCGTCGCGCAATTTGCGGATCGACTTCGGCGAATTCGGGCTGCAAACGCTCGAGCGCGCGTGGATCACGAACACGCAGATCGAAGCGGCGCGTGTCGCGCTCACGCGCAACATGAAACGCAAAGGCAAACTGTGGATCCGGATTTTCCCGGACAAATCGGTGACCGGTCGTCCGCCGGAAACGCGAATGGGTAAAGGCAAAGGCCAGCCGGAGTATTGGGTCGCGACGGTGCGGCCAGGGAATATTTTGTTCGAGCTCGATGGCGTGCCTGAGTCTGTCGCCCGCGAATCGCTGCGGTTGGCAGCGGACAAACTGCCCGTGCGAACGAAATTTTTGAGCCGGCACCACGTTGCGGCCTAACGAACATGAAGATCAAGGAAATCATTGAGATGAGCACGGACGAGCTTCTGACGAAGAAGCGCGACCTGCGTCAGGAATCGTTGCATTTGCGCTTACAACAACAGAGCGGACAGCTCGAGCAACCGAGCCGGCTGCGTTTGTTGCGGCGTGATGTGGCGCGGATCGAGACCGTGCTGTCGAAGCGCGCGAAAGAAGGCGCGACTGCAACAGCGACGAAATAATTTTATGGCCGAACAACCAACATCAACTGCGACACCGCCGCCGCTGCCGAATGAAGTGCAGCAACCAGCGAAGTCCGCGCGCGCATCGCGCAAGACGCGTGTGGGCGAAGTGCTTCGCGACTCGAGAAACAAGACGATTGTCGTGCGCACAGTCACGCGCGTGCCGCACGCGAAGTTCGGCAAGATCGTGAAGCAGCAGAAAAAGTTTTACGCGCACGACGAAGAGAACAAGGCGAAGGCGGGCGACACGGTGCGGATCATGGAAACGCGGCCGTTGAGTAAGTTGAAACGCTGGCGCCTGGTGGAGGTGCTGCAAAAGTAGTTGTCGATCTTATGGTCCAAATTCGATCCAGACTTGATGTGGCGGACAACACCGGCGCGCGCATGGCGACGATGATCGGTGTTATCGGCAAACGCACGCTTTACGCGCGCATCGGCGACGTCATCACCGCGAACGTGAAGGAAGCGAGCGCAACCGGCACGGTGAAAAAAGGTGAAGTCGTTAGGGCGGTTTTAGTGCGAACGAAACAGCCGATCAAACGCGACGACGGTTCGCTTTTGCGTTTCGATAACAACGCCATCGTCATCATCGACAAAGATCTCAATCCGCGCGGGACGCGCATTTTCGGTCCGGTCGCGCGCGAACTGCGCGAACGCAATTTCATGAAAATCGTCTCGCTCGCGCCGGAGGTGCTGTGATGAACCGGATCAAGTTTCATGTGAAGAAAGGCGACAACGTCGAGGTGATCTCGGGGAACTTTAAAGGTTCATCGGGGAAAATTCTCGAAGTGTTGCCCCGCAAGCAGCGCGTTTTGGTCGAAGGCGTGCGCATTATTAAGAAGCATCTGCGGAAGTCGCAGGACAATCCGAACGGCAAAATCGCCGAACGCGAAGGTCCGATTCATATCTCGAACGTGCGCAAGATCGACACCGAAAAAGGCGCGGAGAAAAAAGCGAAGAGAAAACCGACCGCGAAGAAACAAGAGAAGAAAGCGGCCTAACAAGTGAAGACCGAAAACGAATTTTATCGTCATTACAAGGAGCGGGTGGTGCCGGCGTTGCAGGAAAAGCACGGCTACAAGAACCCGCACCAGGTTCCTAAGATCGACAAGGTGGTCGTGAACACGTCGATCGGTTCGCAGCCGGACGTGAAGGCCGCGCTCGACGACGCTAAAGCGGAGCTGGCGTTGATCACCGGTCAACGCGCCGCGGAAACGCGCGCGAAGAAAAGCATCGCGAATTTTAAATTGCGCAAGGAACAGGCGATCGGCGCGAAGGTGACATTGCGTGGCGAACGCATGTATGAATTTCTCGAGCGTTTGATCAAAGCGGCGCTGCCACGCATTCGCGATTTTCGCGGAGTCTCACCGCGCTCGTTCGACGGCCAGGGCAACTACACCCTCGGCGTTCCCGACCAGGCGATTTTCCCCGAGGTCGAGCTCGATAAAATCAAGCGCAACATCGGATTTGATGTTACCATCGTCACCACCGCGCAGACGAACGAAGAAGCCAAATCGCTCCTGAGCGAATTGGGAATGCCGTTCAGCGACAGGGCGAAGAAGCCCGCTGCGCAAACGGCCTGAATTTAATGAGCACAGTTACTGATCCTATTGCCGATTTGCTGGCGCGCGTGCGCAATGGCGCGAACGCGCAAAAGATCGACATCTTCGTGCCGTACTCGCGCATGAAGGCGGAGATCGCGCGCATTTTGAAGGACGAAGGTTACATCACCGATTACGAGGTCGATACGAAAGCGGCGCATCCGCGGATCAAGATCACGAACAAACTGGCCAATCGTTCGAGCGCGATCACCGGTTTGAAACGGGTGAGCCGGCCGGGATTGCGACGTTACGTTGGCGCGCAGGAAATCCCGCGTGTGCTCGGCGGAATGGGCGTGGCGATTTTATCGACCTCACGCGGCATCATGTCGGGCCGTGAAGCGAAGAAGAAGAAACTCGGTGGCGAATTGCTCGCTTACGTTTGGTAAATTTTATGTCGCGAATTGGAAACAAGGCGGTCGAGATTCCGGACAAGGTGAAGGTGAACATCGGCAACGATGGCGCCGTCGCCGTGGAAGGACCGAAGGGCAAATTGCAATGGCAATTGCCGCGCGACATCACTGCTAAGATCGACAATAACAAAGTGACGCTCGCGCGCGCTGCCGAAACTCGCAGCGTGAAAGCGCTGCACGGACTTTCGCGCGCGTTGATCAACAACATGGTCGAAGGCGTGAGCAAAGGTTTCACCAAAGACCTTGAGATCGAAGGCGTCGGTTTCAAAGCCGCCGTGCAAGGCCAGAACCTGAATCTCTCGTTAGGCTTCTCGCATCCGATTTTGTTTCCGATCCCGAAAGACATCAAAATCACGGTGACGGAGAACACGAAAATTTCGATCAGCGGAACGGACAAGAAGACAGTGGGCCAGGTCGCGGCCGACATTCGGCGGTTCTATCCGCCGGAGCCGTACAAAGGCAAAGGCGTTCGTTATGCCGGCGAACAGATTCGACGCAAGGAAGGCAAGACCGTTCAGTAGTTATGGCGACGTACAACCGCAAAGCGACGCGCGAACGTTTGCACAAACGCATCCGCAAAAAGGTTTCGGGGACGGCGGAGCGTCCGCGTTTGGCGATTCATTTTTCGAGCAAACACGTTTACGCCCAAGTGATCGATGACGATGCATCGAAGACGATCGTGGCCGTGGCGACGACGCAAAAAGATTTGTTAGGCAAGACGAAAGGCGGAGCGAACCGCGCGACGGCGGAAGTCGTCGGCAAAGCGATCGCGGAACGCGCGAAAGCGAAGAAGATCGACAAGGTGGTCTTCGACCGCGGCGGATTTCAATATCAAGGCAAAGTGAAGGCTCTCGCAGACGCGGCACGCGAAGGCGGATTGCAGTTTTAATTTCATGGCACAGCAACACGGACAAGGCAGACGACAGGAACGACAGACCGATCGCTCATCGGCGCAGCGCGGGGACACGACCGAGAAAGTCGTGTTCATCAATCGTTGCGCGAAAGTGGTGAAAGGCGGTCGCCGTTTCAGCTTCAGTGCGCTCATCGTCGCGGGCGATCACGACGGTTCGGTTGGTGTCGGCTTCGGAAAAGCGAACGAAGTTTCGGAAGCAATTCGCAAAGCGTCGGACGCGGCGAAAAAGTCGATGGAGAAAGTTTCGTTGCACGAGAACACGATTCCGCATGAGGTGATCGGCGAATACGATGGGGCGCGCGTGTTGTTGCGGCCGGCATCGCCGGGAACCGGTGTTATCGCCGGCGGCGGCGTGCGTGCGGTCGCGGAAGCGGCCGGCATTCGCGATGTTCTCGCGAAGTCGTTAGGCTCGAGCAATCATGCCAACGTGGTAAAAGCAACGGTGGCGGCGCTGAAGTCTTTGCGACGGCGCGATGAGATTTTGAAGCTGCGCGGCATTCGAGTGAACAGCGGCGACGGAAACAACAATCCAGAACAAGCCCAGTCATGATGCGCTTACATACCTTGCGGCCGCGACCCGGCGCGCGACATCGCGTGAAGCGACTCGGCATTGGCGAGAGCTCCGGCCACGGCAAGACGAGCGGCAAAGGTCACAAAGGCCAGAAGGCGCGCTCGGGCGGAAGTCTTCGGCTCGGATTTGAAGGCGGACAGATGCCACTGATTCGGCGATTGCCGAAACGCGGATTCAACAATGCTGCCTTTCACAAGAATTACGCGACCGTGAATCTGAGCGATCTGAATGAATTCAAAGCTGGATCGACAATCAACGAGCAGGCGTTGCGCGAGTCGAAATTGATTCGCGGAAATTTCTTCGGGATTAAGATTCTTGGCGACGGCGAACTGAAACATGGCCTAACGATTGAGGCGGACAAGTTCAGCACATCGGCGAAAGAGAAAATCGAAAAGGCCGGTGGCACGGCGACGGTGCGCGAAGCGCGCGCGCCACGAACCGAAACAAAGGAAGATGTCGATCTTGCGGCGAAGCCCCAGAAAAGATCGACAAAGAAAACCGCGCCAAAAGCGAAAGCGAAAAAAGCCGCGCGCAAGAAGTAGCAGATGGTCTCGGCGTTCCTAAACACGGTCAAGATACCGGAGTTGCGTCGGCGTATTTTATTTACGCTCGCGGTCGTCGTCATCGTCAGGCTTGGCGCCGCAATCACGACCCCGGGCGTCAACCAAGCAGTTTTACAGGAGTGGTTCAACAGCGCGTTGACGCAAAAATCGGGCGGAAGCGTCGCCGCGTTGTTCAATTTGTTCAGTGGCGGCGCGCTGGAGAATTGCGCGATCTTCTCGTTAGGCATCATGCCTTATATCAGCGCGTCAATCATGCTGCAGTTGCTCACGGCAGTGATTCCGCAGCTCGGACGACTCGCGCGCGAAGACGGCGGCCGACAAAAAATCATGCAATACACGCGCTACGCGACCGTGGTGCTTTGTATTTTCCAAGGATATCTGCTCGCAGTTTCGTTCCAACATCCGGAGTCGTACCACACGATGTTGCCCGGCATTACCGAAACGATGCAGCACCTCGGCATGCCGTTGGTGGACGATCCCGGATGGGTCTTTCGCGTCGTAACGGTTATTTCCCTAACGACCGGGACGTTGTTCCTGATGTGGCTCGGCGATCAAATCACCGAACGCGGAATTGGTAACGGCATTTCGCTCATCATCACGATCGGCATCGTCGCGCGATTGCCCGCAGCGCTCGCGCAAGCGTGGAAAACTTTTGTGCCGTCATCGGGTGGGGGCGGCAGTCAGGTCAATCCGATGGTGCTGGTCTTGATGATTTTATTTTTGTTCATCGTCATCGCGGGCGTGATCGCGATTACGCAAGCAGTGCGCAAGATCACGGTGCAATACGCGAAACGCGTGGTCGGACGCAAAATGTACGGCGGTCAAACGCAATACATGCCGCTGAAAGTGAATTACTCGGGCGTCATGCCGATCATTTTCGCGTGGGCGCTGCTGCTCTTTCCATCGACAATCGTCGGCTTCGCGTTCAAGAACAGTCCGACCGCGGGTAAGATCGCGAGCGCGCTCAACACCGGCTGGCCGCATTACCTTGTTCTGGCGATGATGATTTTCTTTTTCAGTTATTTCTGGGTCGCGACCCAATTTCAACCATCGCAGATCGCGGACGATCTCAAAAAAGTCGGCGGTTACATCCCCGGTGTTCGTCCGGGAAAACCGACGGCAGACTTTCTCGACTTTACGATGACGCGCCTGACATTCGCGGGCGCGGTGTTCCTCACTTTGATCGCGGTTTTGCCGAGTTTGTTGAGCCAGGGACTGCAAGTGCCGCAGATCACCGCACAATTTTTTGGCGGCACGAGTTTGCTCATCATCGTGGGAGTGATGCTTGATACGATGCGACAGGTCGAGACGCACCTCATTCAACGGCATTACGATGGATTTTTGCGCAAGGGCCGCATTCGCGGTCGCTCGTTCGACAGCAATCTGCGCCAATACGGTCGCGGCGAAGCGGCATCGCAAGGCGCTTTGATGTGGCTTTATGTGGGAATCGCTGTGCTCGTGATCGCGGGCATCACGATTTTCCTGATCAATAAGTGAAGCGGCGACTCGTCTTGTTAGGCGCGCCGGGGTCGGGGAAGGGGACCCAGGCGGAATTGATCACGCGACAATTCGGGATTCCGGTGACGTCGCCCGGCGCGATTTTGCGGCGGGAACAGGATTTGGGAACGCCGTTAGGCCAGCAAACGGCCGAGATTATTCAACGCGGCGAGCTGGTTTCCGACGACGTCATCGTCAAATTAATTGAAGAATGGCTGCGATTGCACGGCAGTTATGGATTCGTGTTCGACGGTTTTCCGCGAACTTTGCCGCAGGCCGAAAGTCTGAATTCGATTTTGCAACGACTTCGCACCGCGCTCGATCTCGCGATCTGGCTCGAAGTCTCCGAGAAGACCGTGCACGACCGCATCGGCGGCCGATTGCAATGCCGCAATTGCGGTTTCACCACCAGCGTATCGAGTGCGAAATTTGCGGAACGTCCCATCTGTCCCTACTGCGAAGGGCCGCTCGTTAGGCGGAGCGATGACGACGAGACCGTGCTCAGCAATCGCCTTCAGGAATTTCACACCAAGACGGAACCGTTAGCGAAGTTCTACGAGAAGATGTCGATTTTGCACCGAATCGACGGCAATCGCGACCGCGACGTCGTCTTCAAAGACATTTCGCGACTGATCGAGCAGAAATCCGACGCATGATCCCGATCAAGAGCGCGAAGGAAATCGAGAAGATGCGGCAATCGTGCCGGACAGCGAGCGAGATTCTGGACAAAGTCAGCGAGCTCGTTAGGCCGGGCGCGACCACGAAGGAAATCGATGAAGCGGCGGCGGATTTGATGGCGGAAGCGAAGGTGAAAAGCGCTTTTCTCGGTTATCGCCTGGGGCATCGCGTTTTCCCGGGAAACATTTGCATCTCGATCAACGACGAAGTCGTGCACGGCATCGCCAGTCAGCGCCGCATTCAATATGGCGACATCGTGAAACTCGACATCGGCGTGATTCAGGATGGCTGGGTCGGCGACACGGCGACGACTGTTCCGGCCGGGATGATAGACGAGCGGGTCGAACAATTATTGCGCGTGACCGAAAGCGCACTCGAACGCGCGATTAAAGTCGCGATTGAAGGCAATCGTCTCGGCGACATTTGCGCCGAGATCGAGGACGAAGCCGTGCGCAACCATTTCTCGGTTGTGCGCGAATTCGTTGGTCACGGCGTCGGCCGCAAGCTGCACGAAGAGCCGCAAATTCCTAACTACGGCAAACGTGGCAGCGGCCCGAAATTGAAAACCGGAATGACACTGGCGATCGAGCCGATGGTCAACATGGGCACCGCGGCCGTGCGATTGCTCGAGGACGGCTGGACGGTGCGCACGGCGGACGGAGCGCCGTCGGCGCATTTTGAACACACGGTGCTTATTCAGAAGGGCCAGCCCGAAGTGCTGACATGGCGCGGAAAGACGCAATTGAAGTAGAGGGAAAAGTGGTCGAGCTCTTGCCGAACACGATGTTTCGAGTCGAGCTGGCCAACGGTCACCGCGTCCTTGCCCATATCTCCGGAAAAATGAGGCTAAATTTCATCCGTATCTTGCCAGGCGACAAAGTTATGCTAGAGATTTCTCCCTACGATTTGTCGAAAGGGCGGATCACTTACCGCCACAAATGAATCGAACGCGGAGAAACGACTCCGCGTTTATTGTTAGATCGACAATCACCCTTAAATGAAAGTGCGACCATCAGTAAAAAGATTGTGTGAAGCTTGCAAGATTGTGAAGCGCAAGAACGTCGTGCGCGTCATCTGCAAGAATCCGCGTCACAAACAGCGGCAGGGATAAATTTATGCCACGATTACTTGGAGTTGAAATTCCGGCGGACAAGCGCATCGAGCGTTCGCTCACCTACATCTACGGAATCGGCCTAACGACGGCGAAACGTATTCTCGAGCAGAGCGGGATCGATCCGAACACGCGCGCGAAAGATCTTTCGCCGCAGCAGTTGAACCAAATCATTCACGCGATCACGAACAACAAACTTCCGATCGAGGGCGATCTTCGTCGCGAGGTGCAGGGAAATTTGAAGCGTTTGCAGGCGATCAATTCTTATCGCGGCATTCGTCACCGCCGCGGATTGCCCGTGCGCGGCCAGCGCACTTCCACTAACGCGCGCACCCGCAAAGGTCCGCGCAAAACTGTCGGCGTCATTCGCAACAAGGACGCGAAAGCCGGCAAGGTCTAACGAGTATGGCCGAGAAGAAAAAAGATTCCGAAGAGAAGAAAGCCAAGCCTGCCGCTGAGCCGAAATCAGCGCCGGCTGCCGCTGCGGAAGCAATTCCAGCGGGCGGGCCGCCGGCGGCAGGTGGGCCGGCGAAGAAAGAAAAGAAGCCCGCGGCGAAAAACGAACAGCCCGCCGCGCCGCAAAATCTTTCTCTCAGCAACGACGATATTGAGCCGGTCAAAATCGTTAAGGCGAAAGGAAGTAAGAACGTTCATTCCGGCATCGCGCACATTCTTTCGACGTTTAACAACACCATCGTCACCATCACCGACCAAACCGGCAAAGTGATCGGCTGGTCGAGCGCGGGTAAAGTTGGATTCAAAGGATCGCGCAAGAGCACCGCTTACGCGGCGCAACTCGTTGCACAAGACGCGTCGCGCCAAGCGATGGGTCACGGGCTCAAGGAAGTGGAAGTTTGGGTCAAAGGTCCGGGCGCGGGTCGCGAATCGGCCGTGCGCGCATTGCAGGCCATCGGGCTCGATCTCACCGTGATCAAAGACGTCACGCCCGTGCCGCACAACGGCTGCCGGCCGCCGAAACAACGCCGCGTGTAAGATCGACAATTACTTTTTATGGGACGCTATACAGGACCGAAAACGAAAGTGAGCCGCCGCTACGGGGTGCCGCTGTTTGGACCTTCCAAATCGCTCGAGCGCAAAAATTATCCGCCGGGAATGCACGGCCCGAAAGGTTCGCGCCGCAAACAGAGCGATTACGCCATCGCGCTCGGCGAAAAACAAAAACTTCGTTATCAATACGGACTGCTCGAGCGCCAGTTCCGGCGCATTTTCCAAAGCGCATTGCGCAAGCGCGGCGTCACCGGCGAAACCTTGCTGCAACTTCTCGAAACGAGGATCGACAACGTCGTTTTCCGTTTGGGTTTTGCGAACACGCGCAGCGCCGCGCGGCAGCTCGTCGGTCACGGCCACGTCCAGGTCAACGGCCGCACCGTCAACATTTCCTCGTACAACGTGAAAGCGGGCGACGAAATCATGATCAAGGACAAACCGAAATCGCGTCAGCTCGCCGCGCGCAATCTCGAGCTCACGCAGATTGTCCCGGTGCCCGATTGGATGACGGTCGATCGCGATAATTTCAAGGGCGCGATTGCCCGCATTCCATCGCGTGATGAAATGCAGCCGATGGTCAACGAGCAGTTGATCGTCGAGTTGTATTCTCGATAAACTCGAGCGCTTTGTCGTAGCTTTTGCGCTCCAGATAGTGCGCCAGCTGCGGATCGATCTCGCCCGGTAACTTCGCGACCAACATGTCGATCTTGTGCGAGATCGATTGCAATCGCGCCATGTGTTTGTCCTGATCTCGCCGGCTTTCTTCGTCGCGAATGATTGTGAGCCGCTCGCGTAGCGCGCCCGCAAGATCGACAAGTACGTCTTCCATCTTTTCAACCGCGACTATACACGGTTAAATGCGCCGTGGCCGATCCGAAACGCATTCTCATTGTCGATGACGATGTCGCATTGCTGCGGCTCGTGCGCGAAGCGATCGGGGCGACGCTGAATTGCGAAGTCGATACCTCGCCCAAACCGGAATACGCCTTTGAGCTGGCGCTGAAGAAAAACTACGACCTGCTCATTTTCGATTTTCAAATGCCGATGATCGACGGCGCGATGCTGTTCTTTTTGATCGGCAAAGTTTGCGACAACGCAAATCCGCCGCGACGCGTGCCGCCGTTGTTGCTCATTTCGGGAAAAGCGGATGAAGCGCGCGCGCAGGAGTTGTTGAAAGAACCGGGCGTCCGTGCGCTCGTGGCAAAACCGTTCGCGATGAATCGGCTGCTCGAAAAAATTTGCGCTATCGTCCCCGAGATTACTCAGCGCGGGCCGAGCTCGGACAAGAGCTGATTTTTGGCTTCGAGCCAATCGGAATCAGCGTCGCCCGGTAAATCGAACCGATGCCGGCGCTCGGCGATGAAGTAGGCGCGCATGCGGATCTCTTCGTCGGTCGGCTCAGTCACGGGAGCGGCCGGCTTCACGATTTTTGCCGGGGTTTTTTTCCGGGAAGATGTCGATCTTGCACGGCGTTTCGGCTTCGCTCCGGCATCTAGCGAGTTCTCTTTTTCTTCCTTTTTCGATTTCTTGCCCACGAATTATCGCTTAGCGCGCGCGCCGCCATTGGCAAGTGCTTTCTCCTGTCCTATCGTGGCGCATGCGCCATTTTGTTTTTCGATGGGCGATCACGACCGTCGCGGTCATGGTTGCGTCGTCGATCGTGCACGGCATCCGCTACGACACCGTCTCGGATTTGATCGGCGCGGCGTTGTTGCTCGGTTTTCTCAACGCGTTCGTTAGGCCGGTCCTGCTCATCCTGAGCGCGCCGCTGATTTTGCTGACGCTCGGATTCTTCATCCTGATCGTGAACGCTCTGATGTTGACGATCGTGCCGCACGTCGTGGGCGGATTTCATGTCGATGGATTCGGCAGCGCGTTTTGGGGCGCGATCGTGATCAGCATCGTGAGCTGGCTGCTGAGCGCGTTCTTTCGCGGCAGTGACGGACGCGTACACGTCCTCACGCATCACACGCAGATCAAACGCGTGCAGGGCCGCGTGATCCCGCCCGTCGAGTAGCGTGCGCGGATTTCCGCGCGCGTTCTGGCGAAGATCGACATGTGTTTCATAGTGACGAACCGGCAGAATTGTGTCGCAGCTTGCAAGATCGACGTGTTCATTCGCAAAAGCGGGCTTTTTAACGCCGCCGACGCGTTGCGCGAAGTGCGTCCGTTGCAGTCGGAGTGACGCCGGGTGCCGGTGCGCGGCGCTTGCTTGATTCCAGTCCAGGGGCCTTCGGTGAAGGCCGAAAGCCCATAGGTGCTGGTCTGCTTCCTGCTTTATTTCGGCCCGCACTATCTGCATCCCATCTATCCTATGGCTACTTCCACAATAAAACTGAGCGGCGCGACGGCGGTGTTGCTTGGTCTTTTGTTCACCGTCCACGCACAGACCGGCTCGCCCGCGCCGGCATCAAGCGCCGCTCCTGTGCTGCCTTCCGCTCCAGTTCCGGCAACGACGACGAAAACCGCCGATAATTCGCCGATGTTGCTCGTGCAGTCGACTGCGGCTGCAGCGGCGTCACCGGCCGCGACTACGACGACTTTGACAAGCAACGCCGCCGCTGCCCCCAACCCAGCGACGAGCGATGCGGACGCATCCGCGGTTGAAAGTGGCGGAGTAGGTGTTCGTGAATTTCAGGGTGATGATGTCGGCCAGGTGCTGCGATTGCTCGCGCGCCAATCGAAAGTGAACATGGTCGTGAGCGAAGCGGTTACCGGCACGGTCACGATGCGTTTGGAAGATGTCACCGCGCTGCAAGCGATCGCGATCATCGTCAAGGCCAAGGGCCTGTTCATGGATAAGATCGACAATGTCTATTACGTAAAGACCGCGCAGGAACGCACGGCCGAGCCGACGGAAAGCGATAGTTATACTTTTAGTTACGCGCGCGCCAAGGACACCGCGCCCCTCGTTGCTTCGCAGATGGCGAGCAAAGAACCGCCGCAAGTGGACGAGCGCACGAACACGATGTTCTTCCGCGAGACTCGCAGCAACATCGACAATATCCGCAAACTCGTCGCGCAGATCGATCGCCCGACCAAGCAGGTCATGATCGAAGCGCGTTTGGTCGAAGTGACCGCGAACCCGAGACAAAGCTACGGCATCAACTGGGCCGGTACGCTGGGCAGTTCCACGAACGCAAAGACATTTAGCTACGGCGCACCGAGCAGCAGCACCGGTTCGACCGGCGGCGGCACCACTGGGGCGAGTTTCAACGGCAACGTCAGTCCGTTCGCTTTGGGAAATCCCAACAACAACAATTTCTTCGGCAGTGTCGGCAAGCTCACCTTCGGGCAATTCGCCATTCTCAGTATCCCGGAATTTTCGGCCACCTTGCGGGCGCTCAACGAAGATGCCGATGCTGAATTCCTCGCCAATCCGCGCATCGTGACCGCCGACAATCAGCAGGCCAAGATCGAGATCACCCGCAATCAGCCGGTGCCGCAGTTGAACTTCAACGAACAAACCGCCACGGCCGTGTTCGGTGGTTTTCAGGATAAAATCTTCGGCAACACACTGCTCGTTAGGCCGGCCGTCAATAAAGACAACTTCGTCACCCTCAGCGTCAAACCGGAGATCAGCAACAAGGTTGGCGATGCCACCTTCACTTTCGCTGGCGCCACCGTGGCCAGCCCGGTCATCGACAAGCGCACACTCGATTCCAATGTGCTCATCAAAAGCGGCAATACCCTCGCCATCGGCGGTCTCTTGCAGGATGAGCAGACCAAGGCGCGCTCAAAAGTGCCGGTCTTGGGTGACATTCCGATTCTCGGTTACGCCTTCCAGGAACGCTTGAACGCCCGCACCAAGCGCAACCTGCTCGTGTTTGTGACGCCGACGATTCTTGATCAGTGCTACGGCACCGGTTTGGAAGATCAAGTCGGCGGATTGCACCACAGTGGCGAAGAATTTGCCGATCCAAACGGCTGGCGTAACAACGCCAAAGGCGCCGTGCGTTTGGTCCCGACCGCGCAGCGTCAACTCGCGGCCGATTACCCGAAACCGGGAATTCCGCCCGCGCCGGCGAATGAGGATTGCAAGCCAGGCCACGCCGGGATCGAAGAGACTCGCGTTGACTTCAAAAGCTCGGCCGAAACGCGCGACGAATAAATTTGCAGATGTGGGGTTGAGAGGGGGCGGATGCTTCGGCGTCCGCCCTCTTTGTTTGTAAGATCGACAATCGCATGCCGATCGCGGCGGATTACTCCGCTTTGAGATAATTCGCCAGCTTCAAGCGCAATTCCGTCCGCGCCCGAAAGAGCAGGCTCTTCACCGCGGGCACGGAGAGACTGAGCACTTCAGCGATGTCCTCGTAGCTCAGGTCCTCGTAGCGCCGCAATACCACCGCCATCCGCTGCGTTTCCGGAAGATCGACAATCGCCTTCTCGATCGCTTCCTGCAGCTCGCGCTCAAGCAGTGCCGCGTCCGGTTCCGAGACCGATTCATCCCGGATCGGAATTTCCTCCGCATCCGGCTCCGGTTGTACCGGAACGTGCGCATGCCGTTTCGTCCGCCGCATTTCGTTGAACACGAGATTGCGCGTGATCTTGAGCAGCCAGGTCGTGAATTTCGCGCGCGGCTGATATCGCGGCGCGCTCCGCCACACCCGCACAAAAACTTGTTGCGCGATATCTTCCACGTCGGAATTGCTCCCGAGCATGCGCGCGACCGTGCCCAGGACGAGAGGTTGATGGCGCCCGATCAATTCCTCGAGTGCCGCCGTGTCGCCGCGCGCGATCAATTGCATCAGGCGCACGTCTTCGTCGTCCTGCGGGTCGCGTGTGGTTACCTTGGCCATCGTTGTTTCGACGGAGGATCGTCGTTTTTGTTGCAACTCCCAAGCGCGCCGTGCATTCTAAAGATCGACATGTGCTAAGATCGACATGTCACGCTCGCCGCGTGCGACGAATGAACCACCGTTTAATTCCGAAACAACTCAGGCCCGTCGCCGAAAAGGTCGAAGCAGGCGCGCGCATTTCCGAAAACGACGCGCTCGAGCTCTATCGCTGCAACGACCTGAACGCCCTCGGCATTCTTGCCAGCACTGTGCGCGAGCGGAAGAACGGTAATATTGCGACCTACATTCACAACCGCTACATCAACTACTCCAACATCTGCGTGCTCTCGTGCCAATTCTGCGCTTTCGCTGCGCGCAAACGCGACCCGCACGCTTTTGAGTACGCCATCGATGAAATTGTCGCTGCCGTCCGTGACGGTCTCGCGCAAGGCGTGACTGAGGTTCACATGGTCGGCGGTTTGCATCCGACCTTGAAGAAGGAGTGGTATCTCGATCTTCTCCGCCAGCTTCGCGCGCTCGATCCTCATCTTCATATCAAAGCCTTTACCGCGATCGAGATTCGCCATCTCGCCAATCGCATTTTCAAAATGCCGATCGCAGACACGCTCGCGTTGCTGCGCGATACCGGGCTCGGCTCCATCACCGGCGGCGGCGCGGAAATTTTCGACGCGCAAGTTCGCGATCAAATCTGTCGCGGCAAGGAAACGGCCGAGGAATGGCTCGATACCCATCGCATCTGGCACCAAATGGGCGGCCGCAGCACATCGACCATGCTTTACGGCCACATCGAAACGCTCGAGCAACGCGTCGATCATCTCCGCCAACTGCGCGCGCTTCAGGACGAGACCGGCGGCTTCACCGGCTTCGTTCCGTTCGCGTTCGAGCCGCAAACCACAATTCTTTCGCACATCAAAGGCGCGAGCGCGTTCGAGCAACTGCGCAATCTCGCCGTCAGCCGCGTTTATCTCGACAACATCGACCATCTCACCGCCTATTGGGTCAGCATGGGCCTGCCGCTTGCGCAGATATCGCTCAGTTACGGCGTGGACGATCTTCACGGCACCATCATGGAAGAAAAGATCTTTCACATGGCCGGCGCGACCACGCCGCAGGAACAGACCGTCGCTGTGCTCGAACATGTCATTCGCGAAGCCGGCCGCGAGCCGATGCAGCGCGACAGTTACTATCGCCACATCAAATCGCGCGATCGTTCCGCGAAGCAGATCGAATCACCCGAAGCCGAGCTCGCTTGCGCTTAGTTAGTGCAAGATCGACATCTTCCGTTACGAATCGGTTGCGTTAAATTCCTCAACGCCCGTCCGCTCATCCACGGCTGGCGCGGCGAAGTTGTTCTCGATAATCCGTCAACGCTTTGCCGCAAACTCGCTGCCGGCGAGCTCGATGTCGCTCTCGTCTCCAGCTTCGAATACCTGCGCAATCCGATTTACCGGATCATCGACGGCATCGCCATCGCATCAGACGGGCCGGTTCACAGCGTCGTCGTCGCGCATCGCGAAGAGCTCTCGCGCGTTGACGAAATACAACTCGATCCCGCCTCGGAAACGTCGGTGAATCTTCTGCGTTATCTTCTGGCGGAACGCGGATTGAACCCGCGACTTGTCGCAAGATCGACAACGTCCGCGCAATTGCTCATCGGCGATAAAGCGATCCGATTTCGCCAGACGCATCCTGAATTCGAGTACTGGGATCTGGGCGAAGAGTGGAAACGAATTGTCGATCTTCCATTTGTCTATGCGCTCTGGCTTGTTAGGCCTGAAGTCGCGGATCTGAAAATCGCCGATGAGTTGCGCGCCTTGCGCGACGAAAATCTGCGCAAGATCGACAACGTCATTTCCGGGCAAAGCGAATTCGATCCCGAATTTTGTCGCCGCTATTTTAGCGACAACCTTCGATTTACTTTTGGAGAGCGCGAAAAAGCCGGTCTCCAAAAATTCGCCCAAGCATGCGCCGATCTCGATCTAATCTCGAAACGTCCGCTCGAATTCGATCTGGTGTAGAACTTCGCGTCGGCATCTCCGGTTGGCGCTACGCCGGCTGGCGCGGGAAATTTTATCCGAAAGATTTGGCGCAACGGCGCGAGCTTGAATTCGCCAGCCGCGCGTTCAATTCCATCGAGATCAACGGCTCCTTCTATTCGCTGCAACTTCCGTCCAGTTATCAACGCTGGCATGACGAAACGCCGGACGGTTTTGTCTTCGCGGTCAAAGGTCCGCGTTTCATCACGCACATGAAAAAGCTGCGCGACGTCGAGGCGCCGCTGGGAAATTTCTTCGCCTCCGGTGTGCTCGCATTGCGCGCGAAACTCGGCCCGATTTTGTGGCAATTGCCGCCGAATTTTGGATTCAATCCTGAAAGATTACGCGCGTTTTTCGAATTGCTCCCGCGCGACACCGAGCACGCCGCCAACGTCGCGCGCCTGCACGATTCCAAACTGAAAACCCGCGCTTACACAAAGATCGACAAGGTACGCCCGCTGCGTCATTGCATCGAAGTGCGGCATCCGAGTTTTTTAACGCCCGAGTTCTTCGAATTGCTCGAGGAACAGGAAATCGCCTTCGTCTTTGCAGACTCTGCCGGCAAATGGCCATACGTCGAGGAGCTCACCGCGGATTTCGTTTACATCCGTTTGCACGGCTCTGAAAAACTTTACGTCAGCGGCTACCGCGATCGTGAAATCGATTGGTGGGCGGATCGCATCGAGTATTGGCGCAAAGGCAGACAGCCGCGTGACGCCAGGCTCGTTAGGCCGCGCAAGATCGACAATCGCCCGAGAGACGTTTTCGTTTATTTCGATAACGACGCGAAAGTGCACGCGCCGTTCGATGCGCAACGCCTGACGGAAAGACTCACTGGCCGCCGACCGGCGGCGCGAGCACGTTAGGCCCCTGCGATTCGCCCGGCTTGTTCCATTGGCCGACAACTTCCGCGTCCCACAGCCATTCGTCTTTGCGTTGCCCGCGCACATGCAAAGTTTTCTCGTAATATTTTCGCAAACCGACTTCTTCCTTGGCGAATTCGCTTTCGCGTTTCGCGCGGGTCAGCCGCAAATCTTCGTCCGAATCGGTCACGCGAAATCGATAACCGGCGGCCGTGAGCACAACCTTTCCGGTGAATGTTTGCTTCTCGCCATGCAAGACCGGCGAGACCGGGCCGGAGCTGGTGCGCTTCGATTCCGGCAGCGGCGCGAGCGGATTGAGCACGTTACAGGCGCTCAGGCCTAACGATAGCGCCACCAGCGCCCCGAGTTTGTCTTGCCCGCGTAATCTGGTTAACATCGGCCGATTTTGTCCATGGACGCTTCAGATTCAAGTCGGATTCCAGCTACACTTCTTGTCATACGGCGAAGATCGACATGGTGGATCGTCGGGATCCTGACCGCCACGATTTTCGCGACCGCGAATCTGCCGTGGCAACTCGATGAGTACTCGCAGGAACGACAAGCGCTCGCCTCGTTCCAAATGATCAAAGACGGCCGCTGGCTTTATCAGGAAGCGCCGCGCACGCGCCGCGAACAACGCGAGGCGACCAAGCCGCCGCTCGTTCCGTGGATTTCAGCGGCGACCTACGCGGTCACGCGTTCGTGGAATTTCGCGTGGCGATTTCCATCGGCCCTCGCGGCAGTGTGCCTCGCATTCGCGATCGTGCGCGTGGCGAAAAATGCGTTTGGAATTGAAGCCGCACTGTTCGCGTTGTCGGCATTCGCTTTCAATCCGTTCACGCCGCGCCTCGCCACGCTCGCCCGCACCGACATGCCGCTCGCGCTGATCGTGTTTCTATTAGGCGCGCAAATTTTGGACAAAGTGCGCACGAACACGCCATGGACGCGCCGCGATCGCGCCATCGCATGCGTGCTGCTCACGCTCGGCGTTTTCATCAAAGGGCCGATCGTTTACGGATTTATTTTGCCGGGAATCATCGCGTATCGCTTCTTCTTTCGTCATCCGCAACGGCCGAATGCCTGGTGTGGTTGGTGGCCGTGGCTGGTTTCGTTAGGCATTTTTCTCGTCTGGGTCATCGGCGGAATTGTGTCGCGGCCGGATTTTTATCGCGACATGATCGTGCATGAATTTCTCGGGCGTTTTGGAACGACCGAGCAGGGACCGCATCCGTTCTATTTTTATCTGGCGAATTTGCTCCGGAAATTTGCGCCGTGGAGCGAGCTGCTGCTGTTGATGTCGATCTTACATTTCGCGCAAGATCGACAACCGCTTCGTCGCGCTATGCACAAGCTTTCGCCGGAAACGTGGTGGCTGCTTTGTTGGAGTCTCGGTGGGCTTATCGTCATGTCGATCGTTCCGTCGAAGCGCATCGACCGCATCTTTCCGGTCGTTCCGCCGCTTTGCCTGCTTGTGGCCGCGCAATTCACCAGCATGAAATCGCGAGCGCGCTGGTTCGTCCTCGCGTTGTTATTGTCGATCTTGCTGACGACGTCGTACTTTGGTTACGCGAAGATTTATCGCGGATATCGTGATCATCGGGATTCGCTCGCGATATTCGGAAAGGATGTGCGAGATGCGGCGCGGAAAAATCATTGGCGCTACGAAGTCGTGACCGCGCACGATGGTGGATTGCTTTTGTACCTGGATCGAACGCAATTCATCGATGCCGAACGAGCAATCGCGATGTGGGATGCGGGTGAGGTCGATGCGCTCGTGATCGAGACGATTGATCTTCCCCAAGTTCAACCGCGATTGCGCGGAGCGACGATTTTAGATTTGCGCGCGACCGAGCACATCGATGAAAAGCAACGCAGCTACGTCGTGGTCACACGCGGCTGAATGCGATTGTCGATCTTACGCCAAGGCGTTGAGGAACCCGATATCCGAACTGCCGAAGCGACCAATGTTTGGCAGGACGGTCGTTAGGTCGGTCGGGCTCGTCACTCCGTACCAACGCGCAAGCGTGGCGGAATACTGATCGACCGCGAGCGTCGGCACCCAGCGTCCTTCGCCGACATCGTCCGGACCGCCAATGGAAAGCGTGGGATAAGAACCGTAAATCTGTCCGCCGCGAACGGAATCGCCGAGAACAAACGCGTGACTGCCCCAGGCGTGATCGGCGCCGGAGCCATTCGCCTGAAAGGTGCGACCGAAATCGGATGCGGTGAAAAGCGTGACGCGATCGGCGATGCTGAGTTCCTTGGTCGCCTGATAAAACGCGTTCATGCATTGGCTCAACTCGCCTAACAAATTGGCCTGGGTGTTAAGTTCGTTGCTGTGTGTGTCAAAGCCGTTGACCGAGCAGAAGAAAATCTGACGCCGCATCCCGAGCGCATCGCGCGCGGCGATGATCTTCGCGATCATTTTCAGTTGATCGCCGAGCGATGAGTTCGCCGGAAACGGCGTGTTGATCGTGACGTTGGCGAGCGCGCTGGTCAGGAGCGCGTTGTTGGTGATGGCGCGATTGGTGATCTTCGCGAATTCGGCTTCGAAAAGATTTTGGTGCGGCAGATTCAACAAATCCTGCACTGCTTGATAACGAACCTGGCCGTTGGCGCCGCCGAAGCCGTTGAGTCCGATGCTGCCGTTGGTCGAAACCTGATACTGGTTCACTTTGTTGCCGACTTGGAAGGAGTTGGTGCCCGCGAGCGAGATCGACATCGAAATGGCGTTGGCGTCATTGAACGACGTAAGCAGATCGGCGAGGCGTCCGCCCCAGCCGCTCGTGCGCGGGCCGTCGGCCCAACCGGTTTGCCATTCCACTTGTTGGTCCGCGTGCGAGAAAAGCTGCGGCGGAAGTTTCGCGGTGTGATTGAGATATTGCGCCGCCGTCGTCGGTTCGATGAGCGTGCCGACGTTCGCGATGATCCCGAGCGATTTGTCATTATTAAAGAGCGACTGCAACTCCGGCATGCTTGGATGCAGGGCGAAGGTGCGGCCTTGCGGATCAGGAGTCGTTAGGCTGAGTGGCAGGAGTGAGCTTTGCGCGAGCGCGAGTGGACCGCGCGCCGCCGCATACGCCTGGTAGCTCGTGTCGTCGTTAGGCACGACCATGTTGTTGGCATCATTGCCGCCGTACAAAAAGAGGCAGACGAGCGATCGAAAATCACTTGTCGATCCAAGCGCTTGTGCGGTGGCGGCGTTGATCGCGCGCAAATTCCAAACCGTCGAAGCGATGGATGTGGTCCCGACCGCCGCGCAAGCGGCCTGGCGAATGAAACGGCGACGCGAGTAATCCATAATTATTTTTCGATCACAAACTCGGGCGAGGTGACGAGCAAATGCACCGCGGTTTGCGCGCGTTCGAGCGTGTTGGCGGCGGAGATTTGTGAGACGGCGTTGGTCACGATCGTGCGCGTGTTGCTCGACATCGCGCCGCCCATGAGCAGATCGTTCAAAAGATCGACAAGTGTATTTGGGTCGTTCGCCACCGCGACCAAGGGTGAAAGATCGAGCACGAGTGCGTCGGGGTTGTTCGATGACGGCTGTTGGTAAACCGAGCTGCGCATCTTGTTCGCGGAGGTGATCACCGTGGTGTCGGTCGTGATTTGAAACTCGGGTGAAACCAACCCCGCCTGTTCGATTGCGCCCGACTGCGAATAATCGGGCGAGAAGAAGTTGAAAACGGAGGGAGCGTAGAGCGGCGCCTCGCCGAAATTGAAATTTTGGTTGCCGACGACGAACTTGCCGCTGGCCGCGCTGGCGTTGAACGCGCGATACAAATTGGCAAGGCGAACGATTGCCTCGCGCTCGTGCCCGTAGCCACTCGTTAGGTTGGGATTGCGCGCTTCTTTATCGAGAAGAATCGCCTGCACCACCGCGGCGAGATCGCCGCGCACGTGCTGGCCGTTGTTGTTAAAAACGGCGGCGACGCGCGAGATGTAACCCGGCGACGGATTACTCGTGACCAGATGCTGGATCAAATGGCGCGCCAGGAACGGCCCGACGTTTTGATGATTGAAAAGAAGATCGAGCGCCTGTGCAAGATCGACATCTTGCATTTGGTTAGGCGGCAGCGTCACGCCATTGAGCAGCGCTTTCGGTCCGGTATCGTGATGATCAGCGAACGCCATCATCGGCTGGCGATAATTCGCCGGGACGTAATTCCAGGTCGGCGTGCCGCTTTGCGCCCAATACCAGCCGGTGAAAACATGCGCGTAACCTTCCACCACATCCTGGTCGTAAGTGGGAATCGGTTGCCGACTGCGATCGAGCTGCTGCGTGCCGTCCGGATTCAATTTCCACAAACCGATGGTGAAGAGCTGCATGATCTCGCGCGCGTAATTCTCGTTAGGCTCGGTATTGCGCTTCGGGTTCGGCTTGTCGTTGTGCACCATGTCGAGGAAATCGCCCATCGCGGGATTGAGCGTTACGTCCTCGAGTAACTGGCGAAAATTTCCGAACGCGTCGCTGGCGAGCGTGTCCCAATACGTCGCCATCGCTTCGGGATGTTCGTACATCCCGCTGTTCTGCGCGGAAACGACCATGATTTCGCTCAACGCGAACGCAACGCGTTGGCGCAACTGGTCCGGCGCATTCACGATCGTGTACCACCACGCTTCGGAAAACAGCGGATAGGACGGACCGGTATCCGCCGGCAGGGCCGCGATCGCTTGATCGACCCGCGGCATTACCAAAGTCGGCGGCAGACTAAACTGCTGAGCCAGGAAATTTTCGTAGCCGTTTTTTTGCTGGACCTGCGCGAGGAGCGCGCTGGTTGGTCCGAACGTGCACTGATTTAAGAATCGCGCGGCTTGCGCCGAAGTCGGGAGCGGCGGCGGTTTCTTTTTCTTTTTCTGGCCCGCGTGAGAATCATTCGTGGGAATGGCGACGAGCAGGAGCGAGAGAACTGCGAGCGTCGCGCCGCAGCGGAAACGATGATTTTTCAATCTCAAGACAAACCCTCCAAGCCCCGTTTAGTTGCGCAGAAATACCAGCACGATCCGAACCAAAATACGATTGTCGATCTTGTCACTCATGCGCGTGCCACTAAAGTAAACGGTGCACAGTCGTTGGATCCTTGCGCCACCGGAAGAATTGAACGGCGCCGCCATCGCCTGGAGCGAAATTTGCGGCGCCGAATGCATCGCGCGCTTGCTTTTGCGCAAAGGTTTTCGCTCGCGTGACGAAGTCGATGCGTTTCTCCAGCCGCGCCTGAAATCGTTGTCCGATCCTTTTTTGCTCCCGCAAATGGACAAGGCGGTCACGCGCATTTTTGACGCGTTAGATCGACATGAGCGGGTCGTGTTGTTCGGCGATTACGACGTCGATGGCGTTACCTCGTTGGCGTTGTTAGGCGAAATCTTGCGCGCGTACGGAGGCGCGCCGGAGCTATTTCTGCCGCTGCGCATGGAGGAAGGTTACGGGCTCAGCCCGGAAAGCGTGGAGCGTTGTGTTGAGCAACATCGACCGCAACTGTTCATCGCAGTCGACTGCGGTACTTCGTCCGTGAATGAAATTGTCGATCTCACGCGGCGCGGCGTGGATGTGATCGTGCTCGACCATCACGAACCGAAATCGGAATTGCCGCCATGCGTGCTGGTCAATCCGAAGATCGGCGACCGCGCGTTCGAATATCTTTGCAGCGCCGGCGTCGTCTTCAAACTTTGTCACGCGATGTTGAAAACGCGGCCGCTGGCGGATTTCGATTTCAAATCGCAGCTCGATCTGGTCGCGCTCGGAACCGTCGCCGACATCGTGCCATTGCGCGGCGAGAACCGCACGCTCGTCCGGCGCGGCGCGATTGAAATTGCAAGATCGACAAGGATCGGTCTGCGCAAGTTGATGCAAGTCGCGGGCGTGCGCGCGCCGATTCTGACCGAAGACATCGGTTATCGACTCGGGCCGCGTTTGAATGCGGCTGGCCGCCTAACGACCGCGGAGAAATCTCTGCGGCTCTTGTTAACGAATGATGAAGCCGAAGCGGAAACGCTCGCGCAATTTCTCGATGCGCAAAATCGAGAGCGCCAGGAAGTGGAGAAACAAATTTTCGCCGCGGCCGAAGAAAAGATCGACAAGGAACACATCGGCGCAGCCATCGTGGTGGCGGACTGCGGCTGGCACCCGGGCGTGCTCGGCATTGTCGCGTCGCGAATCGCTCGTCGATATCACCGGCCGACAATTGTCATCGGAATTGAGAACGGAATCGGAAAAGGCAGCGGGCGAAGTATTGAGGGATTGAATCTGGTCGAGGCGCTAAAACGTTGCGCGAATCGATTGCAAAAGTTCGGTGGACACGAAATGGCTGCCGGCCTAACGATCCGAGAAGAAGATGTCGATCTTTTCACGAAGGAATTTTGCGCGGCCGCACGCGAAATGTTGACCGACGAATTGCTTCAGCAGCGGTTGCGTCTCGATCACGAATTGGCGCTGGCCGAAATCGATGTCGATCTTTTGCGCTGGCACGAAATGCTTCAGCCGTTCGGTAACGGAAATCCGCAACCGTTGTTTTTTGCGCGCGCCGTTGAGCCGGTGGCGCCGCCGTTAGTCGTGAACGAGAAACATCTGAAGATGCGCATCGGCCAGGGGAAACACCATCGGCGCGCAATTTTTTTTGATGGCGCGACCATTACCTTGCCGCCAGCGCCGTGGGACATTGCATTCCGGATTTGCGCCGATGATTTCGGCGGGGGCGAGAGGTTGGTCGGCATGCACATTGAAGCTGTGCGGGAAGCGGGGCCGATCGAGTGATCGAGATTTCGCAACCGATCGAAGAGCTGGAATGGATTCCGCGGCCGAAGGTCACGGCCTTGCGGCGGCTTGGCCTAACGACGGTGGAAGATTTGCTCACACATTATCCGCGAAGGTACGAAGATCGACATGAGTTTCCGCACTTTCCGCATGATGAATCGGAAACGCCGATTTGTTTGTGCGGTGAAGTGACGAAGACGCGCGTGATGCGGTTTGGCGGTTGGAAGAAAATTTTCGAAGCGGTTTTGGAGGAGACGAATTCGAATGCGCTCAGCCAGCCGCTGACGTTGCGCTGGTTCAATTTGCATTACGTGCAGAAAATGATCGCGAGCGGACAGCGGCTGGTCGTTTTCGGAAAACCGAAGCTGAGCGGCAAGCGTCTGGTCATGAATCATCCCGAGTTTGAGGTGGTCGAGGAGGACGAAGAGATGTCGATCCATTTTCGGCGGATCACACCGATTTATCCGGCGACCGAAGGCGTGTCGCAGCGATTGATGCGCAGCATCATTTATCGAGTAATTGTCGATCTTTCCGATGTCGATCTTGCAACGCCGGCGCCGAAGAAGTTAGTGCACGGCGAACGTCGCGCGGCATTGCGCGCCATCCATTTTCCGGAAACGTGGGAAGCGCGGGACGCGGCGCGCGATCACCTCGTGCTCTCGGAATTTTTCGCGATGCAAATGGCGATCGCAGCGCGCCGCGCGGAAGCAAATGTGCGGATCGGCGGCGCGCATTGCGGGAAAGGCGAATTGCTCGAACGATTTTTGAAGTCGCTGCCGTTCGGCCTAACGAAAGCACAGGAGAAAGTAATCGCCGAAATCCGACGCGATCTTGCGTCGAAACACGCGATGAATCGATTACTGCAAGGCGACGTCGGCTCGGGTAAAACGGTGGTGGCGATCGCGGCAATCCTGCTTGCCGTCGAGGCCGGATATCAGGCGGCGTTCATGGCGCCGACGCAAATTCTGGCAGAGCAACATTACGCAGTCTTGCGACAATGGCTCGAACCGTTAGGCGTTCGTTTGTCGATCCGCACGGCTGCGCGACAGGAAGAAAGCGGACCGCTCCCCTTATTCACGGCAAACGAAGCTCTGGAGAGCGCAGGCGGCCCGCCTGCGGCATCCGGCGGCTCGCCGGATGAACAGCCAGACGTGCGCCACAGCAAGCGCAACCTTCCGCACTTTGAACGCCCGTGGTCTAAATATGCGATCACATTTACAACGCGCGGTCACAAAACGTTATCACCGGCTGCGCGTCAGGTTGTGCTGGACTGCGTTCTTTACTGGAGCGAGCGGCGTTACCAATTGTTCGCCGCGTGTGTGATGCCCAATCACGTCCACATGCTGATCGAGCCTGCGCTGAAAGTGAGCGATGCAGATGAACGGTTTTATTCGCTCAGCGAAATCCTTCACACAATCAAGTCATTCACTGCGCATGAGATCGCAAAGATCGACAAGAGAAAAGGACCGGTGTGGGAAACGGAATCGTTCGACCGATTGATCAGGTCCGAATCGGATTTGCAGGAGAAGTTTGAGTACATCACGCGCAATCCGTGGGATGCCGGAGCTGCTGATGCGGGTCACGATTATCCATGGATGTGGTATTCGGGAATTGAGAATTCAAAAAGCTTCGCGGCGAGCCGCCGCGAACCACAGGCCAGCGGCCTGTGCTCCCCAGAACTACGGGATGGGCCGCATGTTATTGTCGGCACGCACGCGTTGCTTTACGAGGGCGTGGCGTTTTCGAATCTCGGGCTCGTCGTGATCGATGAGCAGCACAAATTCGGCGTGGCGCAGCGGGCGCGCCTAACAAACCGCGAGCCGGCGCCGGATGTGTTAGTGATGACGGCGACGCCGATCCCGCGCACGCTGACGATGACGGCGTACGGCGATCTCGATGTGTCGACCATCGACGAGATGCCGAGCAATCGCGGTAAGATCATCACCGCCGTCCGTGACGAAAAGAAACTGGGCGAGGTGATTACCTTTATTCGAACGCAATTGGAGAGCGGGCGACAGGCCTACCTGATTTATCCGTTGATCGACGAAAGCGACAAGATCGACATCAAGGCGGCGACGAAGGAGTTCGACGAATGGAGCGAGCGCCTGCGGCCGTACCGCTGCGAATTATTGCACGGACGCATTTCGGCGCCGGAGAAGCAGGAGACGATGGAACGTTTTCGTCGCGGCGAAACGCAGGTGTTGATTAGCACGACGGTGATTGAAGTCGGTGTCGATGTTGCGAACGCGACTGTGATGCTGGTGGAGAACGCGGAGCGCTTTGGCTTGGCGCAGCTTCATCAATTGCGCGGACGAATCGGGCGGGGCGAGCACAAGTCGTATTGCATTTTGCTGACGAGCGACGTCTCGGATGAGAGCGCGAAGAAGTTGTCGATCTTAGAAAAGACGAGCAACGGGTTTGAAGTGGCAGAGGCGGATTGGGAACTTCGCGGCCCGGGCGATTTGTTAGGGACGGCGCAGAGCGGATTGCCGGTGTTGAAGATCGGCGATTTGCGCCGTGACAAGGAGTTAATGCAACGCGCGCGCACGGCGGCGCTGTCGATCTTCGAACTCGATCCCTCGTTAGAGTGGCCGGAAAATCAACGTTTCCGGCGATTGATTGTCGAACAACAGGGGCGAACTTTTTCGAACGTCAGCTAATGAAAAACCTTCTGAAATTTTTTGTGTTTGTGGCGGCGCTCAGCATCGGAATTTCCGCGCTGTACGACTACCGCATGCGTCACGGCGAGTTGAACGTGATGCATCGTTCGCCGGAAAAATACACGTTGCCGACGGCGCCGACGGTCGATTCGAAGAACGTCGCATCGCTCGAGGCCTTGAATCGGGAACGACGCGCGCTCATCAATAGCGTGATCCCTTCCGTGGTCGCGGTGAAGACGTCGAAAAAAATCCAGGCGCCGCGTCAATACATGGACCCGTTTGAATTTTTTTTCGGTGGCGGACGTAACGGGGGCGGCGGGCGATTCCGCAACCCCCAGGATGAAGCGACCGTCCAAAATTCGTTAGGCTCGGGCGTGGTCGTCACGAACGAGGGCCACATCATCACGAATAATCACGTTGTCGATCAAGTGGACGAAATCGAAGTGCAATTGAGCGATGGTCGTACAAAAAAGGCGCGACTCATCGGCGCGGACGAACAAGTCGATCTCGCAGTCTTGAAGATCGACGATCCGGGCGTGAAGCCATTGGCGTTGGCGGATTCGGACCAGGTGCAGGCCGGCGATTTTGTTTTGGCGATCGGCAATCCGTTTGGTTTTGAGGAGACGGTCACGGACGGGATCATCAGCTCCAAGGGCCGGCCGAATCGCGCGGATTATTTTGGCGATCTTTTGCAAACAAACGCTGCGATCAACCCCGGCAACAGCGGCGGGCCGCTCGTAAATTTGCGCGGCGAAGTCGTGGGCATTAACACCGCCATCATTTCGCGCAGCGGCGGTTCGCAGGGAATCGGATTTGCGATTCCTTCAAACACCGTGCGCACTGCGCTCGAGAGTTTGCTCAAACAAGGCCGAATCATTCGCGGTTATCTCGGAATTCAGGGCCGGGTCGATCGGCAAAATCCAAACGGGTTATCGGGCGATGGCGTAATCGTGGATGACGTCGTGCCGGGTTCGCCGGCGGCGGAGGCGCGGATTCAAAAAGGCGATGTCATCCGCAAATTCAACGGGCACGACGTGAAGAGTTTTATGCAGCTGCGCAGTCTCGTTTCGCAGGTCGAGCTGAATAAGAATGTCGATCTTGAATTAATGCGCGACGGCAAACCGATGAAGGTGACGGCGCAAATCAAAGAGCAGCCGGGAGATTATCTCACGCGCGGGCCGCGCCAGAATCAGCCGGCGCAACCGCAGCCTAACGAGCCGGACAACGAACCGCCTTCGGGCAGTGGCGGCGGCAGCAGCGAAAACGCCGCGCTCAATGGAATTCAGGTGGGCGAGCTCACACCGGATCTTGCGCAGCAACTTGATTTGCCGAACCGTATCCGCGGTGTGGTCGTGACCAATGTCGATCCGCGCAGCGGCATGGCGGATTTGCAAAAGGGCGACGTCATCGAAGAAATAAATCAGCAACCCATTTCGTCAGTCGCGGATTACCACAAGATTGTGAGCGCGATCGACCCGAACCAGCCGCAGGTCTTGTCGGTTTGCCGCCACAAGGTACGCTCGTTCGTCGTCGTCCGTCCGCGCTAGGTAGTTGTCGATCTTGCGCAGGCGTGAATAAAGCGCCGCGCGACGATGTCGAAGTTTCGACAAATCCATTACGCATATGAAACGAATCCTTTTTGCAGCAGCGACGCTCGCGGCGGTCTTGTCCGCGGCGCAAACGAGCAAAGCAATCGATGTCAGCGTCGATTTCTTCTACAACAACATGTCCGGCGGCAGTTGGATGGAGATTTCCGATTACGGCTACGTCTGGCAACCGGATGTGGCGGTGAGCGATTCCTCATGGCGACCATACGCCGACGGCTACTGGGCTTACACCGATCTGGGATGGACATGGGTGTCCTACGAGGATTTCGGCTGGGCCACGTATCATTACGGACGTTGGGCACGACTGGCTGATTACGGCTGGGTGTGGGTGCCGGGTCGTGATGAAGATCTGGAATGGGGACCGGCGTGGGTGTCATGGCGCACCGGGGGTGAATACATCGGCTGGGCTCCATTGCCTCCGGAAACGATCGGCATTTATCAGCGCGGACCGGTGACGGGCGCGATCGATGTCGAATTCAACATCGGACCCGGGTGTTACAACTTTGTCGATGTTCGCTACATCGGCGAGCCGGTTTTGCGCGAGCGCATCGTCGATTACCGCCAAAATGTGACCTACATCAATCAAACGGTGAACGTCACCAACATCACTTACAAAAATAAAATCGTTTACAACTACGGCCCCGACATCAACGTCATCAACACGCGCGCGACGCGGCCGATTCAGCGTTTGAAAATCGAGCGCCAGGAGAATGTCGATGTTAGCGCAGCCGCGAAATCGGGCGGGCTGATGAAACCGCAAGGCGACAAGTTGGTCGTGTCCGCGCCGATGCACATCAAGCGCGCTGGCAAAGAAGTCGTCCCGCAACAGGTGAAGACCAGAATCGGAAAGGCGAATCTCGATCGTGGTTGGTCTGTCGTTGGCGATGAAAAGGCGCAAACCGACTTAAAGCAGCAGCTCAAGACGCAACAGGGCCGCAAAGCCGAAATCCTTTCCAAGACCGGCGCGAACCTGAACGCCGGCGCGCAGGGTGGCGCGTCGCCGGGAATTGAGGCGGGCGCTCCCGCTGCGGTAGAGGAAAAGGGCAAAGGCCGCGGTCGTAATCGCGGCGCGGAAAATTTTGAGAAGCGAAATGGCGCTGCGGGCGCGAACGCAAATGCAGCCCCCGGCGTGAACGCGTCGCCTAACGAACCCGCAGTTGGCGGCGGCGAACGCGGCCGCCGAAAAGGCAAGAACGCCGAGCAATTTAATTCAAACAATCCGCCCGCCGGTGGCACGGACACGAACGCAGGCGCGAGCGTTGCGCCGGAAGATCAGACGCGCGGCGCTGGACGTCGCGCTCGACGTTTGGGAGAGCAAGGCGCTCAAGGTCCGCAAGGGCCGACTGGGCAAGAGATGAGCTCGCCTAACGAAAACGCTGGTGCGAACACCGGCATTGATCAAAGCGAGCGTGGTCGTCGCGGACGTCGCCTCGAGCGACAAGGTCCGCAAGGCCCAACTGGGCAAGAGCTGAGCTCGCCTAACGAGAGCGCTGGCGCGAACGCGAATAGCAGCGATCAAAACGGGCGTGGCCGTCGCGGGCGACGTATCGAGCAACCGGGCATGCAAGGTCCACAAGGCCCGACCGGACAACAATTCAGCTCGCCTAACGAGAATGCCGGCGCGAACCCTAACACCGGCGGCCAGAACGAGCGGGGACGTTTGGGGCGGGGCCGAGAACAGGGCAAAGGCAAGAACCAGCCCGAAACTTCGCCGACAGTTAGTCCGCAATAACAATCATCAAAGTTTCACAGCGGCCCCGGAGGAAACCGGGGCCGTTTTGCGTACGCAAGATCGACATCGTCTAAGATCGACATCTACAGCAGCTCGGCAATCTGGACTGCGTTTAACGCCGCGCCTTTGAGTAACTGATCGCCTGAAACCCAGAACGACAAACCGTTGTCGAATGCGCAATCAATGCGCACGCGTCCCACTTCGCAGTTGTCCTTGCCTGCGACCGTGAGCGGCATCGGATAACGCGACTTGTTAGGCTGGTCCACCAGTTCCAGGCCCGGCGCCTTCGCCAAAACCTCATGCGCTTGCTCGACCGAAACTTCTCTCTCGAATTCCGCGCTGACCGCGACCGAATGCGCGCGATAGACCGGCACACGCACGCACGTGATCGATGCGCGAAATTCCGGCAGATGCATGATCTTCCGCCCTTCGTTTTGAAATTTCATTTCTTCTTTGGTGTAGCCGGTCTCGAGAAATGTATCGACATGCGGCAGCACGTTGAACGCGATCTGGTGCGGATAAACTTGCGGAGTTGATTGTCGATCTTGCGCGGAAGCGGCGACTTGTTCGCGCAATTCATCGATCGCGCGTTGCCCGCTTCCGGAAACCGCCTGGTAACTTGCGGCGAAGACTCGCTTCACGCCAAACGCGCGATGCAATGGATACAACGCCATGAGGGCGACCGCGGTCGTGCAATTTGGATTCGCGATCACGCCGCGGTGTTGCTTCACGTCTTCGCCGTTGATCTCGGGAATGACAAGCGGCACGTCGGGCTCTATGCGGAAAGCGGAAGTGTTGTCGATCGAAATCGCGCCGGCATTGCGCGCGATCGGAACGAACTTGCGCGAGACATCGCCGCCGGCGCTGAAAAATGCGATGTCGATCTTAGCAAACGAATTTTCGTCGAGCTCTTCGACTTTTATGGATTCGCCGCGAAACAAAACGGATTTGCCGGCGGAACGCGCGGAGCTGAGCGCGCGCAAACTCGCGACCGGAAAACTGCGCCGCTCGAGCACGCGCAAAAGCTCGGCCCCGACGGCGCCGGTCGCGCCGACGATCGCGACGTGATAATTTTTCATCGGCAGGCGATTGTAACGCCGGGCTCAGCCGATGCAAACGAACCAACGCAAGATCGACATCTCCATTCGCGAGCAAATGCTGCGATTAAAAGAAGGACGCAAAACGTTGCGTGCATATCCGATCTCGAGTTCGCGTTTCGGACTCGGGACAAAAGAAGGCAGCCACAAAACGCCGCTCGGAAAATTTCGCATCAGCGAAAAAATCGGCGCGGGCGCAAAATCCGGCACGATTTTCAAATCACGCGTGCCGCTCGGGCCTAACGATCCGCTGCCGCAAACGGAAGATTTCATCACTTCGCGGATCATGTGGCTCGATGGCCTCGGCCAGCGCAACGCGAATACGCACGACCGATTTATTTACATTCACGGAACGAAACACGAGGGCACGATCGGCACGCCGGACAGTCACGGTTGCATCCGGATGCGCAATGCGAACGTGATCGAGCTCTTCGATTTGGTCGAGGAAGGGACGGTTGTCACCATTCGCAAATGAAGATGTCGATCTTGCATGCGTCCAAAAGATCGGAGAAAAGCGTTGCGTCAGTGTAGTTCCCACCCTAGAACATCGGCAGCAACCGGCTGCGAAAGGAGGCGATATACATTGAATTTTTTGAAAGCGATCATGATCATTGCAGTTTTGGCAGGCGCTCTGGGTCTCGGAGCGTGCTCACAACACAAGGAATCAGCGGCAACAACGACGACCGCGAGCTCGACTCACGGTTACTCGAAATAAGTCTATCCGCTCTGATGTCCCGCAAAGGGACGCCTTTGAGCAAAAGGCCAGGTCGCACAAGCGATCTGGCCTTTTCTTTATTGCTGATTTAAATCTGCCCGGGCATGGGGTTCCAATTTTTGCGGCGAACAGGGAAAACGGCTTTGATATTCGCGTTCGGGCTTTCGGCGATGACCGCTGCGGCCAGGGATGAGCAATCGATCAAGGATTTGCGCGATGCGCTCGTGGCTCTTTCGCCCGATGTCGATCTTCACGAGGCCGAATTGTTATCGATCACGGCGCACACTTTGTCGCGTCAGCTCGCGCATGATTACGGCGTCACTTTGTTTCCGGGCTTCCAGAACTTTCTCGTGAATGTCGGCGCGCGCGAAAAAGGTTTTTGCGCGCATTACACGCGCGACATCGGGACGCGCCTGCGAGAATTCCATTTCAAAACGCTCGAGCTGCACTGGGGAATCGCTTACGCGAAACTTGAAGACGAAAACAACGCGCTCGTCATCACCGCGCGCGGACAGAAATTCGAAGACGGCATCGTGCTCGACGCATGGCGGCGCGCCGGCCGGCTTTGGTGGTCGCCGGTGAAGAAAGATTACGATTACGAAGTGCGTCGCGGGACCGGCCTCAATCACCTCGGCGCGGAACATTCCGGCATCACCGCTTGGAAAGAGGATTTGCAGGAGACGGCGTGGTTGCAGGCGAGCGCGCAACGCAAAACGAAAACGAAACGGAATTAATCGACGCGCATTGAGCTTTGGCTAGGTTTGGCCGCATGGAATTGCGCGGTCAGCCGTTAACTCTCGATCAAGTTGCGGCCGTCGCGGCAGCGGCTGAACCGGTGAAAATTTCCGCGGCCGCACGCAGTCGTATCGACGCATCGCGCAAAGTCATCGACGACATCATCAAGAGCGACACCATCGTTTACGGCGTCACCACCGGCTTCGGCAAACTTTCGGAAGTACGGATCGAGCGCAGCGAAGTTTACGACCTGCAACTTAATCTCGTGCGCAGTCACGCCTGCGGAATTGGACGGCCGCTGTCGGAACCGGAAGTGCGCGCGATGATGTTGCTGCGCGCCAATGTGCTCGCGCTCGGTTTTAGCGGTATCCGCGCCGAAGTGATCGAGTTGCTTTGCGAAATGTTGAATCGTCGCGTCTGGCCGGTCGTTCCCGAAAAAGGATCGGTCGGCGCGAGCGGCGATCTCGCTCCGCTCGCCCATCTCGCGCTTGGCTTAATCGGCGAAGGCGAATCGTTTTTCGAAAACAAACGAATGGAAAGCGCGGCGGCTTTAAAGCGTGCGGGATTGAAACCTATCGCGCTCGAAGCGAAGGAAGGCCTCGCGCTTCTCAACGGCACTCAGGCCATGCACGCGGTCGGGGGATTGTCGATCTTGCGCGCGCGTCGCCTAACGAACGTGGCCGATGTCGCCGGCGCGATGACGCTCGAAGGATTGCGCGACACGCCCGCGGCGTTCGATTCGCGCATTCAGGACGCGCGTCCGCATCCCGGCCAGAAAGCAGCCGCGCAACATCTCTTGTCGATCTTGCACGGAAGTGAAATTCGGGAGTCACATCGCATGAACGATCCGCGCGTGCAGGACGCGTACAGCATTCGTTGCATGCCGCAAGTCCACGGCGCGGTGCGCGGGGCCATCGCGCATTGCGAAGAAGTGCTCCTGATCGAATCCGGATCCGCGACTGACAACCCGTTGGTCTTTCCCGAAAACGGCGACGTGATTTCCGGCGGAAATTTTCACGGCGCGCCGCTCGCCTACGCGCTCGATTACGCCGCCATCGCACTTGTCGATCTTATGGCGATCAGCGAACGCCGGATCGATCGTCTGATTAATCCCGATAAAAGCGAAGGGTTGCCGCCATTTCTCGCGCGGCAAGCGGGATTGCAATCCGGATTCATGATCGCGCACGTGGCCGCCGCGGCCCTGCTCAACGAAGCGCGCGTGCTCGCGCATCCGGCGAGCGTGGACAACGTCAGCACATCCGGCAGCAAGGAAGATCACGTCTCGATGGGAATGACGAGCGCGTTGAAGTTGCGATCGATTGTCGATCTTGCCGAAAATCTTTTTGCGATCGAGTTGCTCGCCGGCGCGGAGGGAATCGAACATCGGCGACCGTTGCGCGCGGGCGAAGGCGTCGAGCGCGCTCACGCCCTCGTGCGCGAGATCGCCGCGCCGTTGACTAACGACCGCGTGCTCTCGGGCGACATCGCGAATGTTGCCGCCGCAGTTCGCGCCGGAAAGTTTGATTCGATATGAGAACGATTCGTGCGCCGCGCGGCGGCACTTTGAGCTGCAAAGGCTGGCATCAGGAAGCGGCCATGCGCATGCTCATGAACAATCTCGATCCGGACGTGGCGGAGCGGCCTAACGACCTCGTCGTTTATGGCGGCACGGGCCGCGCCGCGCGCAGTTGGGAAGCATTCAATGCCATCGTCGATTCGCTGCGCAAGATCGACAACGACGAAACGCTGCTCGTGCAATCGGGTAAGCCGGTCGGCACTTTTCGCACGCACGACGAAGCCCCGCGCGTTCTCATCGCAAACTCAAATCTCGTCGGCCAATGGAACAATTATGCCGAGTTCAATCGTCTCGAGCGTCTCGGCCTAACGATGTACGGTCAGATGACCGCGGGGTCGTGGATTTACATCGGCAGTCAGGGGATCGTGCAGGGAACCTTTGAAACGTTCGCTTCCGCCGCCGAAAAACATTTCGGCGGATCACTCGACGGAAAATTTGTTTTGAGCGGCGGTCTTGGCGGCATGGGCGGCGCGCAACCGCTCGCCGCGACCATGAACGGTGCCATTTTTCTTGGAGTGGATGTCGATCTTGCGCGAATCGAGAAACGATTGAAGAGCGGTTATTGCGACAAGATCGCGCGCTCGCTCGACGAAGCGCTCAAGATGATCGATCAGGCGCGGAAAGATCGACAATCACTCTCCATCGGTCTCGTTGGAAATTGCGCGGACGTTCTTCTGGAGCTTGTGCGACGCGGAATTGTTCCCGACGTTTTGACCGATCAAACCAGCGCGCACGACGCGCTCAATGGTTACGTGCCTAACGGAATGAGTTTGGACGACGCCATCGCATTGCGGAAAAAAAATCCCGACGACTACATCAAGAAGTCGATGCAAGCGATGGCAGTGCATGTCGAAGCCATGCTCGCATTGCAAAAAAAAGGCGCGATCACATTCGATTACGGCAACAACATTCGCGCGCAGGCACAGAAAGCCGGCGTGGAAAACGCGTTCGACATTCCAGGTTTCGTTCCCGAATACATCCGGCCACTCTTTTGCGAAGGAAAAGGTCCGTTTCGCTGGGTCGCGTTGAGCGGCGAACCGGACGACATCGCACGCACGGACAAACTCGCGCTCGAAATTTTTCCCGAGAACAAAACGCTCTCGCGTTGGATGAAGCTGGCGCGCGAACGTATTCAATTTCAAGGATTGCCCGCGCGCATCTGCTGGCTTGGTTACGGCGAGCGCGCGGAATTCGGCGTCGCCATAAACGAACTCGTTAGGCGGGGCGAGATCAAGGCACCGATCGTCATCGGCCGCGATCATCTCGACGCCGGCTCGGTTGCGTCGCCGAACCGTGAGACCGAAGGAATGATCGACAAGAGCGATGCGATTGCCGACTGGCCGTTGCTTAACGCGCTCGTGAATACCGCGGCGGGGGCGTCGTGGATTTCGATTCATAATGGCGGCGGCGTCGGCATTGGTTACTCGCAACACGCCGGCATGGTCGTGGTCGCGGACGGCACTGATAATTCTAAACGGCGACTTGAGCGCGTGCTCACGAGCGATCCCGGAATGGGCGTGCTGCGTCACGTCGACGCCGGTTACTCGCGCGCGATCGATTTCGCGGCGAAAGCGAAGATCGACATCCCGATGTGGCCGCAGCCGCGCGATTGACGATGCAAAAGCTAATCGAATGCGTGCCGAATTTTTCGGAGGGCCGCGACGCCGATGTGATTAGGCAAATCACGGACGCGATCAAATCGGTCGAAGGCGTTTCGTTGCTCGATGTCGATCCGGGCGCGACGACGAACCGAACGGTCGTCACGTTTGTCGGAAGTCCGGATGCGGTAGTCGAGGCTGCATTTCGCGGGATTCAGAAAGCGGCGGAGTTGATCGACATGCGCAAACACAAAGGCGCGCATCCGCGCATGGGCGCGACGGATGTTTGTCCGTTCATTCCGGTGAGCAACGTGAGTTGGGACGAAGTAGTCGCGTGCGCGGAAAAACTGGGCAAACGCGTCGGCGAGGAATTGAAGATTCCCGTTTATCTTTATGAGAAGGCGGCGAAGGACCCGGCTCGTTCCAATCTCGCGGTCATTCGCGCGGGTGAATACGAAGGCTTCTCCAAAAAAATAAAAGATCGACAATGGAAACCAGATTTCGGGCCGGCGGAGTTCAACGCAAAATCCGGCGCGACCGCGATTGGCGCGCGCGAATTTCTCGTCGCCTACAACGTGAACCTGAACACGAAAGCCGTGCGGCGCGCCAACGCTGTCGCCTTTGATGTGCGGGAAAATGGTCGCGTCAAAACCGAAGATGGCACGCCAACCGGCAAACCCGTGCTCGATGAGAAAGGCGAACCGGTGCGTGTGCCAGGAATGTTGAAGAATTGCAAAGCGATCGGCTGGTACGTAGAAGAATACGGGATCGCGCAGGTCTCGATTAACCTAACGAACATCGACATCACGCCGGTGCACGCTGCGTTCGACGCGTGTGTGGAATCGGCCAGCAAACGTGGACTGCGCGTGACCGGATCGGAAATCGTCGGCATGGTCCCGAAGAAATCTTTACTCGATGCGGGCCGGCATTATCTGCGGAAACAAAACTGGTCGGAAGGCGCGTCGGAAGAAGAATTGATCGACATCGCAATTCGGTCGATGGGATTAAGTGAACTGAAACCGTTCGATCCAAAGGAAAAAATCATCGAACTAAAAATGGAAGCCAGCTCACCAAAGAAGTCGCTCGTGAAGATGGACGTGCGCGCGTTTTGCAATGAAACGCTGAGCGATTCGCCCGCGCCCGGCGGCGGTTCGGTCGCGGCGCTGATGGGCGCGCTCGGAGCGTCGTTAGGCGGAATGGTGGCGAATTTGTCCGCCGGAAAACGCGGCTGGGAAGAGAAGGTGAAATTCTTCAGCGATTGGGCAGTCAAAGCGCAACAACTGAAAGACGAACTGTTGTTTCTGGTCGATGAAGACACGGCCGCGTTCAACAAAGTGATGGCGGCATTCGCACTGCCGAAACAATCGGAAGAGGAAAAGAGAGCGCGCGCGGATGCAATCGAATCGGCGAACAAATATGCGGCCGAGATTCCATTGCGGGTGATGGAAACTTCTTGTCGATCTTACGAATTGCTCCGCGAGATGGCGGAGAAGGGGAACCCGAATTCGATTTCCGATGTCGGCGTCGGCGCGCTGGCGACGCGGGCATGCATTGAAGGCGCGGCCATGAACGTGCGCATCAATCTCGCCGGATTGAAGGATGAAAAATTCAAATCGGATGTCAGTCAGAAACTTCAGAAGATTCGCGGCGATTCCGAAGCCGAGTTCCAGAAGATCAATCAGATCGTCGAAGCGAAGCTGAACAAATCGTGAAGACGATTGCGGTCGTTCACGCGGCGCAACTCGTCACGCCGGTCGATGTGATCGCCGATGGCGGAATGCTGATTCGCGATGGCAAGATCGACATCGTCGCTTCGAGCGATAAGATCGACATCAACGGCGCCGAGGTGATTGATGCGCGTGGCAAAGTCGTGCTGCCGGGATTTGTCGATGCACATACGCATCTCGTATTCGCGGGAAATCGTCTCGACGATTTCGAGCGGCGCGCGCGCGGCGAATCGTACGAACAGATCGCAAAAGCCGGCGGCGGCATTTGGTCGACGGTGGAAAAGACGCGCGCGGCGTCCGATGTCGATCTTGCGAAACAAGCGAAGAAGCATGCGGATTGGTTTTTGAAATGCGGAACGACCACGGTGGAAGCGAAGTCGGGTTATGGCCTAACGACGGCGGATGAGCTGAAGATTTTGCGCGTAATGAAGCAGATTGAAACGCCGCTCGAAATTGTGCCGACGTTTTTGGGCGCGCACGCGATCCCGAAAAACCAAACGCCAGATGAATATGTCGATCTTGTGGTGAACGAAATGTTACCGCGCGTGGCCGAAGAGAAACTCGCGGAGTTTTGCGATGTTTTTTGCGAACGCGGTTATTTCAGCGCGGAGCAAGCGCGCCGAGTTTTGAGCGTAGCGAAGGAACTCGGACTGAAGTTGCGCGGACATGTCGATCAATTGTCGAACTCGAGGGGCGCGCAATTGATGGCAGAGCTTGGCGCGACCACGGCGGACCATTTGGAGAAAACGGATGAGCGGGGGATCGCGGCGTTGAAGTGCGCGAATGTGCAACCGGTGCTGCTGCCGGGATCGGTTTATGCGCTTGGATCGACATCGTACCCACGTGCGCGAGAGATGATTGATGCGGGGCTCGATGTTGTGCTGGCGACGGACTTCAACCCCGGTTCGTCGCCGACCTGTTCGATGTCGATGGTGCTCTCGCTCGCGTGCACGCAAATGAAGATGTCTCCGATGGAGGCGATCAAGGCCGCCACGATCAACGCCGCCCGTTCGTTAGATCGACATGGTACTGTCGGATCGCTCGAGCGCGGAAAGCTGGCGAACTTTTGTGTGTTTGATTGCGCAGATTATCGCGAGATCGCGTATTGGTTTGGTGCGATGTTGCCCAGCGCCGTGTATGTGCGTGGCGAACTAATCAAAACATGAAGGTGAATGTAGAGAAACAGCCAGATCAAACCTCGACACTTTTTATCGAAGTGCCGCCGGACGAGGTGACGAAAGAGTGGGACGCGATTGCGAGCTCGTTCGCGCGATTCGCGAAGATTCCCGGTTACCGGCCGGGCAAGGCGCCGCGGAAGGTAATCGAGTCGAAATTCAAAAAGGAAATCGAGGACGAGCTGACGAAGAAGCTGGTGTCGAAGAGTTATCACGACGCAGTCGAACAAAGTAACCTGCGCGTGGTCAGCCTAACGAACCTGGAAGACGTCAAGATCGGCGAGGACAAGTCGATGCGGTTTCGCGCGACGGTGGTGACGGCGCCGGAGTTTGATTTGCCGAATTACAAAAACATCGCGGTCGAATTGCCGAGCGCGGAGGTAAAAAAGGAAGATGTCGATCTTGCGTTGGAACGTTTGCGCGAGCAGACGGCCGATTTTGTCGATGTGGCGGAAGATCGCGGAGCGCAGTTGGAAGATTTTGTGGTGATCGATTTTGAGGGAACGATCGATGGCAAACCGGTGGGTGAAGTTGCGCCGAACGCGAGCAAGACGCTGCAAGGCGGAAAGAAGTTCTGGCTGCGATTAGCGGCGGACAATTTCGCGCCGAAGTTTTGCGAGCAGCTCGTCGGACAGAAGAAGGGCGAGACGCGAAATGTGATTGTCGATCTTGCGCAAGATTTCGTGATCGAAGAGTTGCGCGGGAAACAGATTAGTTACTCCGTCACGCTCAACGAAATTAAGCAGAAAGTGTTGCCGGAGATGAACAAGGAATGGGCGGCAAAGTTGATGCCGGGGAAAACGCTGGAGGACCTGCGACACCAGATCGAACACGATCTTGAACATGAGAAGGAGCACGAGATCGATCACGCAAAGGAATCGCAGGTGGTGACGTATCTACATGAGAACACGAAGTTCGATTTGCCGGCGCCGCTGCTGCGAAACGAGATGCGGCGCGTGCTCGGCGAATTGGTGCAGCGCAATCGCGAGCGGGGCCTAACGGACGAGATCTTGAAGACGAAGGAGAAGGAATTGGTGGAAGGCGCGGGCGGAATGGCGGCGCATCGGCTGAAGACGCGTTTCATTTTGAGCCGGATCGCGGAGGCGGAGAAAATCGACGTTTCAAAGAAAGATGTCGATCTTGCGGTGCGCAGCGAAGCCGCGCGCTACAACGTTTCGCCGGAAAAAATGCGGCGGGAACTGGAGGAACACGACGGACTGAACTCGCTCGCGGAACAGATACTGCTCGGCAAGGTTCTTGATTTCCTGAAGTCGAATGTTAGCGTGAAATCGCAATCGGAAGCTGCGGTTTCCGAGGAAAAACATGAGTAAGCCTAACAACAACGAGAGCGCGCACTCGGTCCTGATCCCGATGGTGGTGGAGCAGACCGGCCGGGGCGAGCGCAGCTACGATATTTATTCGCGACTGCTGAAGGACCGTATCGTGTTCATCGGCACGCCGATCGACGATCACATCGCCAACCTGGTCATCGCGCAATTGCTCTTCCTGCAAATGGAGGATGGCAAGAAGGACATCAATTTGTATATCAATTCGCCGGGCGGCTCGGTCACGGCGGGATTGGCGATTTACGACACGATGCAATTTTTGACCTGCGACGTGACGACGTATTGCCTCGGAATGGCGGCGAGCATGGCGGCGGTGTTGCTTTGCGCGGGCACGAAAGGCAAACGATTTGCGCTCCCGAACTCCGACATCATGATTCATCAGGTGCATGGCGGCGCGCAGGGGCAGGCGAGTGACGTCGAGCGCCAGGTCGATTACATGTTCAAGCTGAAGAAACGACTGATTCGCATCATCTCTCAGCACACCGGTAAATCCGAGGACCAGGTGCGACTCGATTCCGACCGCGATTATTACATGTCGGCCGCGGAAGCGAAGGCGTATGGCCTTGTCGATGAAGTGATCAAATCGCGCAAGGAAGTGAAGCTTTTAGACGGCGAAAAATCGCCGGCGCTCGACCGTTCCACCGCGGTGGCGGAGGCGGCATTACCGCGGAAAGTGGGGGAATAGAAGCTGCTCGATTAAGAGCGAATTATGGCCCGCGCCTCCAACCTCACGATGTGCTCTTTTTGCGGCAAGAGCCACGCCGAAGTCCGCAAACTCATCGCCGGCCCCGGCGTCTATATTTGCGACTCGTGCATCAACGTCTGCAAGAGCATTCTCGATAAGGAGCTCAACGAAGACGCTCGCCGGCAATCTTCGAACATTCGCGTCCCGAAGCCGGTCGAGATCCGGCGCGCGCTCGATCAATATGTGATCGGCCAGGACGTGGCGAAAAAGACGTTGTCGGTCGCGGTCCACAATCATTTCAAACGCGTACTCACTCCGGCCCCGAGCGGTGATGGCGCGGCCGCGTTTCAGGCGGATCCGCTCGCCGATGTTGAAATCGAGAAGAGCAACATCCTGCTTATCGGCCCGACCGGTTCCGGAAAAACTTTGCTCGCGAAAACGCTCGCGAAAATTCTCGATGTTCCATTTTGCATCGCCGACGCGACCACGCTGACCGAAGCCGGTTACGTCGGCGAAGATGTCGAGAACATCATTCTGCGTTTGCTGCAAAACGCCGACTACGACGTGAAGCGGGCCGAGATCGGCATCGTTTACATTGACGAGATCGACAAGATCGGCCGCAAGACCGACAACGTTTCCATCACGCGCGACGTCAGCGGCGAAGGCGTGCAACAAGCGTTGCTCAAAATTCTCGAAGGATCGACATGTAACGTTCCGCCACAGGGCGGACGGAAACATCCGCATCAGGAATACATCCAGGTCAACACCGAGAAAATTCTCTTCATCTGCGGCGGCGCATTCATCGGCCTCGACAAAATTGTCCAGAAACGCATCGGTCAAAAAGTGATGGGCTTTGGTGGCCCCACACTCGAAGCCGAAGACACGATGCGGAAGGAAGCCGTGCGTCACGTCGAACCCGAAGATTTGCTCGCGTTCGGAATGATTCCCGAATTCATCGGCCGCTTGCCGGTGGTGAGCTCGCTCGATGCGCTGACTGAAGACGAGATGGTGCAGATTCTCACCGAGACGCGCAACGCGATGGTGAAGCAATATACCAAGCTGTTCTCGATGGAAGGCGTGAAGCTGACGATGACGAAGGACGCGCTTCGTGGACTCGCGGCGCAGGCGGTCACAAAGGGCACGGGCGCGCGCGCGTTGCGATCGATGCTCGAGCGCATCATGCTCGACATCATGTATGACGTGCCCAGCCGCGAAGACATCGCCGAAGTCACGATCAATCGCGCGGTGGTCGACGGGAAAAAGCTTCCGCTCATTCGCAAGAAGCAGGACAAAGACGCGGCCTAACGATCCGCGCGGATTCGACGCGGCACTCTCGGCGTTGTAGATGTCGATCTTGCATGCGCGTGGTCGTAATCAACACCGGCACTGAGATTCTGCTCGGAGATGTTCGTGATGCGCACCTGAGCTTTATCGCGCGCGAAATTTTACCGCTCGGTTTGCGTGTTTCCGAGCAACGCACCGTTCCGGACGGCGAGGCCATCCGAAATGCACTTGTCGATCTTTTACCAGGTGCCGACATCGTCTTCGTCACCGGCGGCCTCGGGCCGACGACGGACGACGTCACGCGCGAAATGGTCGCGGAAGTTTGCGGGGTCGAGCTCGTGCACAGCGAGGAAATCATGCGCACGATCACCGAGCGCCTGAAAAAACGCGGCATCAAATTCACCGACCGAATCTCGCGACAGGCGATGGTGCCGAAAGGCGCGCGCGTTTTGCCTAACAAGAACGGGACTGCGCCGGGATTTTATTTGCCGAAGCAGCACCTGTTCGTTTTGCCGGGACCGCCGCGCGAATTGCAACCGATGTTTCGCGAAAGCGCGATGTCGATCTTGCATGAGATCGTGCCGCCGCCGCAGTTCGAGAAGCGAATGTATCGCATCGCGATGATGGGCGAATCGCTGGTTGAGAAAGCGATCGGCGAGCAGATCAAAGAAGTGGAGCTCGGCTACTGCGCGCGGCCGGGCGAAGTCGATGTGCGGATCATCGGCGAGCCGAAAGCAATCGCGCGTGCGGATGAAATCATTCGGCGTGAAATTGGATTGTCGATCTTTTCCACGGAAGACGAAACGCTCGCCGAAGTTCTGTTGAAGTTGCTGAAGAAGCGCGGTGAGACGCTGGCGGTGGCGGAATCCTGCACCGGCGGATTGCTGGCGAATCGCCTAACGAACGTGGCCGGTTCCTCCGAAGTTTTTCTGGCGGGTTACGTGACTTACGCGAACGAAGCGAAGATCGACATGTTGAATGTCGATGCGCGCTTGATCGAGCAACATGGCGCGGTCAGTCCGGAAGTCGCGCGCGCCATGGCCGAAGGCGCCCGGACTCGTGCGAGATCGACATATGCATTGGCCACGACTGGAATTGCGGGGCCGGGCGGCGGTTCGGCCGACAAACCAGTCGGCACGATTCACGTCGCGCTCGCTTCGCCTAACGAAACGCAGGCGAAGAAATTCTTTTTCCCGAGCGATCGCGAAACGTTCAAGGATCTCGCGGCCCAAGCCGCGTTCGATTTATTGCGTCGGCAGCTTCAGTAATCGCCGACGTCGACCGGGGTGCCGACTTTAGCGTGATCGTAGAATAACTTTGCGCCTTCGACCGATTCGCGGACGCAGCCGTGCGATGCCGGATAGCCCGGCAGAATGCCGATGTGCATGCCGACGCCGTCGCCCGTTAATCGTAAGAACCATTTCATAGTGGCGCCGGCGAAATGCGTTCCGCTCGGCGCGGAATCGATCCGCGCGCTGACGCCGGCACGCACGACCCGGCCGCTCCGATCGACATAGTCGCCGTACAGGGTGGAGTGATGGTTCGGATCTTTTTCGAGAACGGTGAAATGGCCTTGCGGCGTGCTGTGGCCGCGTTTGCCGGACGAAATCGGCGCGTCGATGGCGATTTGATCGCCGAGCATGAGATAGGCGCGTTGTTTCGGAATGGAAACGACGATGTGCGACGTGTCCGGCGTGACCTGTTTCAGCACGTTTTGGTTTATTTTGATCGGCTCTTGTTTGCGAATGAGCTCGTTGGCTTTGCGGAATTGCGGCGGCGGCGTGGGCGAGCGCGACCCAAACGGTTGTGCGTGTAGCGCAGCTACCGGAAAGAAGAACAAAATAATGGCGGCGCGACGCATGAGATTAGCCGCGACTGTAGCCATTGACGCGATTTAGCCAACCCGGTAACCAACGCGACTCGTGCCGGGCCGGCGGCGAATTCTCCACCCGCCTCCGTAAGATCGACATGGCGGCGCGCGAAAATTCTTTGACCGTGTTCGATTCGTTAGGCCGCATCGTTTCCAGCACTTGGAGCAAACCCCAGCCCTGACCATTGTAGCGCTCGGTGTGCAACACTCCTTCGCCCTTGAAATTGACGTAATCGATCAGCGCGTAACAGCCGTTCGCGCTCGCGCCGACGCGCTCGAATTGTTGCTGCACGCGCGCGCGATTTTCGGGCGCGGTTTCAGCGAGCATTTTCGGCAGCGAAGTTTGCAAACGTTCGACCAGGAATTGCGTTTGCAGATCGATCGTACGGGCGAGCAGGCTGCGCAATTGGATCATGGTCGAACTTTCGCGCGCGGCCGTGAACTCCGCGCGCGAATTCCACGGGCACGCTTTCGCTTCGAGCAACCACGATGGAAGATCGACATGTTGTTGCGCGAAAAACGCGACCAGCTTCGGAAAACTTTCATCAAACGGTCCGCGCTTGCCCGCCGGATACCAGATGAAATGGCCGATGCCTAACGACGCAAAATCCTCGCCTTCATTCCACGAAGTCAGGCCGGAAACGGTGCCGTTACATTCGTTCTGCCACACTTTGCGCCCGATGGCACGGGCGTCCTCGCGCGAAATGCTGATGGCAAAAGCGCCGGTCGCCATCACCATGAAAACGCCGGTGAAAAGCGCCATTCGAGTGCCGCTTGACCGGTGAACTTTATCCATTAGCATGCACTTCCTCGCCGCGGGCGAGCTTCCGCAACGTAATCGATCCAACTATGAAACGTTTTCTCATTTCGACCGGGACAGTTTTGCTGGCCCTGACACTCCAGGCGCAAGAAAAATCGCCATCGCCAGCGGCGGGTTCGACCTCTTCGGGGCAACTGAAGGATTTGAAGGACAAGGTCAGCTACAGCATCGGCCTCAATATTGGTTTCAACTTCAAAAAGCAAAACGTGGAGTTGAATCCGGACGCGTTGGTCGCGGGAGTGAAAGACGCCATGACGAATAAGCCGCTGCTCACTGAAAACGAAGTGCGCGAAACCATGACCGCATTTTCCAAACAAATGGCCGACAAACAGAAGGAAGCGGGCGAGAAAAATAAAACCGAGGGCGATAAGTTCCTCGCTGAAAACAAAGGCAAGTCCGGTGTGAAAACCACCGCCAGCGGCTTGCAGTACAAAGTTTTGAAAGAAGGCAGTGGCCCATCACCGAGCGCGACCGACACCGTGACCGTAAATTATCGCGGGACATTGATCGACGGCACCGAGTTCGACAGCTCTTACAAACGCGGCGAGCCGGCCACCTTTCCGGTCGGCGGCGTGATCAAAGGCTGGACCGAAGCGCTGCAGATGATGAAGAAAGGCGCGAAGTATCAACTCTTCATTCCCTCGAATCTGGCCTACGGCGAGCGCGCCATGCCGCCGGATATCGGCGCGAATTCGACTTTGATTTTCGAAGTCGAGTTGGTCGACATCAAACCGGCGGGCGCGGCCGGGACGCCGCCGGCGGGCGGCGAGCGCGAAGAAAAAGAGCGCGAGAAAAAGCCCTAACGAATCTCCGATCGCAAGATCGACATCGTCTAAGATCGACAACTACCGCGCGGCGGTGGCGGATTCCCATTCCACTCGCGGCGCGTCGCCCCAAAGATCTTCGAGCGAATAGAACTCGCGTTTGTCCTGGTGAAAGATGTGCACGACCACCTGCAGATAATCGAGCACGATCCACTGACTCGCCGGGAACCCATCGACCGCGACCGCGCGCACGTTGTGATCCTGCTTTAACTTCGTTTCGATTTCGTTCGCGATCGCTTTGAGATGCGGCTCGGAAGTCGCGGAACAGATGACGAAGAAATCGGTGAAAGTGGAAATGCCGCGAAGATCGATCACTACGATGTCCTCGGCCTTTTTGTTCGAGGCGAGCTCAGCGCAAGTGCGAGCTAGATTGTCAGCGGTTATTTCGCGCCCTCCCGGTAAAGATTTCCCTGGCGAATGATTTCTTCCACTGCTGCCGGTACGAGATAACGAATCGAGAGCCCGCGCGCAACTCGATTTCTTATCTCCGTGGCGGAGATGTCGATCTTGCGCTGAATAATTTCGTAATCGCTCGAGACGTTTGTGCCGGTGCGATCGAGCACGACGATGCGCACGAGCTTCTTCAATTCATCAATGCGATGCCAGCGCGGCAAGCCCGGCACATTGTCCTGCCCGATGAGCAAAACCATTTTCGCGTCGCGCTCGCGCGCTGAAATTTCTTTCACTGTGTCGATGGTGTAGGACGGCGGCGGCCGGTGCAGCTCGCAATCGTCAATTTCGAATCCATCCTGTTTTCCGATGGCAGCGTGCAGCATGGCCAACCGCAAATCCGCCGATGCCATCGGCGCTTCCTTGAAAGGTGACGCCGCCGCCGGTGTGAAAATGATTTTGTCGAGCGCGAGCTGCTCGAGCGCGTCACGCGCCAGAATGAGATGACCGTGATGAACCGGATCGAAGCTGCCGCCGTAGATGCCGATTTTGTTCATCGAGATTTTTTCGGTCGCAGCGCGAAGATCGACATCTAAGTTGCGCAACGTATGAAGAGCGATTCGCTCGGTCAACTGATCATGACCGGAGTTCCGGGAAAGGAACTCGATGTCGAAACGGCGAAGTTATTTCGCAAAGTGCAGCCGGGCGCGTTCATTTTGTTCGGTCGAAATATCGAGAGCGCTCCGCAATTGCGGAAACTCATCGACGATTTGCGCGACTTGAGCGAGGTCGAGCCGATCATCACGATCGATCAGGAAGGCGGGCGCGTGTCGCGTTTGCGATTGATCGGCAACGAGCCGCCAAATGCGCAGCAGCTCCGCGAAAAAGGAGATGTCGATCTTATCAAACGCCACGGCGATATCACCGGACGTTTGCTGCGTCTGTTCGGATTCAATCTCGATCTCTGTCCGGTGCTCGACATTTCTTTCGACGATGACGCCGACAATTCGTTGCGCGGCCGTTGTTACGGAAAAAATGTCGACGAGGTGGTGCGCAATGCCGGCGCCTTCAATGCCGCGATGCGTAAACAAGGCATCGCCAGTTGCGGAAAACATTTCCCCGGATATTCCGCCGCGACCATCGACGCGCATGAGGAGTTGCCGAAGATTGATCGCACGCGCGATCAATTAGATCGCAACGAGCTCGCGGTCTTCCGCGCGCTCCTGCGCAAGATCGACAGCATGATGGTTTGTCACGGCTGGTATCCGGTCTTCGAGCCGAAAAAAACTCCGGCATCGTTGTCGCGGCGAGTCGTGACCGATTTGCTGCGCAAGGAAATTCACTTCGAAGGATTGATCATGACGGACGATCTCGATATGGGCGCGATCGTAAACGAATACTCGATCGAGGAGACGATTCGATTGGCGATCGAGGCCGGAAATGATGTGGCAATGATTTGTCATCGCGTTTCGGAAATCGAAACGGCGCATCGCGCGATGGAGAAATTGCCTCGCCCGCAGCTCGATCGTGCCTTGTCGAGCGTGGCGCGATTCAAAAGGAATCTCGCTCCGCCCCATAAGTTTTCGGAAGACGCTTTTCGCAAGATCGACAATGAAATCTGGGAGCTGCGCGTCGCGGTCCTCGGCGAAAAACGCGCGAAAGAACGCAGCGCCGAAGACGGCAAGCGTTCGCCCGTCGAAATGTATTAACGCCTAACGAGGCGCTTTGGGCCTGAGCAAGCGCTCGCGTCCGACGAGATAGAGCAGGGCGCAAAGAACGAGAAACGGCAGACAGGCGAGTAGATCGGACGAGGCGCCGGCGAAGAATGGGTTGTGCGCGCCGGACCAGTCTTCGATGCGCTTGCTCACGCTCCCCAGGCTCGGAACGCCGGCCATGAACGCGATGACGATTCCGGCGAGCGCGCCACCGGCGATGTAACCGGACGCGAGCAATACGCCGGGACCTTTATCGCCCTCGGCCGTTAGTTCGACATCGGACAAGTTTCTGTGGCGGAATTTCACTCGCATATAAAGATCGACCAGCCACCGGATCATTCCGCCGATCCAGATCGGACTCGAAGAGGCGAGGGGAAGGTAAACGCCGACGGCGAATGCGAGCGACGGAATTCCGCTCATTTCGAGCACGATCGCGATCATTACGCCTAACAACACCAGCGCCCACGGCAATTTGTGGCTCAGGATTCCTTTGATGATGTACGACATCAATGTCGCTTTGGGCGCGTCGAATTTGGAGACGTTCGATCCGTCCGGCCGCGTCTTGTGCGTGCCGTTGATGCCGGGATCGACCAGATATTGCGGCGTGCCGTCGTCACTGACGAGGTAACGTTGCGCGGCGCCGCCATTCGGATCGATGCGTTGCCAGACGCGATAGGTGTTCGAGTCCGACTGAGCTTGTGGGCCGGTCAAGCGTTCGCTACCGCCAAGCTCGTTAGGCTGCGCGTGGAGATCGCGCGAAAAGTTCCTGTCGATCTTGTACGAGACACGCCCATCATCACCGACAAGGTAATCGCCCGCTTCGAGTCCGGCCACAGGCGAGGTCTCACTCACGTGCAGCAATCGAAAATTACCGTTCTCGTTCGGCTTTTGTTTCTCGTCGAACGGTTGCAATGGGATGCCAGGGGGCGCCGGCGATTTGTTAGGCAAGGCCACGAATGTCGTCGCCGGAACGTAAACCGTGTATGCCTGATTCAATTTCAGAAGGATCGGCCCGAGCAAAAGCGCAGAGGCGAGTGCACCGCAAAGAATTGCGATCTGTTGATACTTCGGCGTCGATCCAACGAGAAAACCGGTTTTCAAATCTTGCGACGTCGTTCCGCCGTTGGATGACGCGATGCAAACGATGCCGCCGATGGAAAGCGCGGTGACGAAATAGTGCGGGCCAGTCCAGCCAACGAGCAGGAAGATGAGGCACGTCAGCAACAAGGTCGCGACCGTCATTCCGGAAATCGGATTCGATGACGAGCCGATCTCGCCCGTCAAGCGCGACGACACCGTGACAAACAGAAAGCCGAACGCAACGATGAGCAGAGCGCCTAACAAATTCCATTGCAGATGCAATTGCGGCATCGCGATCATGATGAGCAGCAGCACGATCACTCCGCCCATGACGAACTTCATCGACAAGTCCTGATCGGTGCGTGGAGCATTTGCGATGGCCGAGTGTTTACGTCGAAGATCGGCCAGGCCGCCGCGCAGCCCGTGCAGGATGATCGGCAGCGAGCGAATGAGACTGATGATTCCACCGGCGGCGACCGCGCCGGCGCCGATGTAGAGAATGTAAGCGCCGCGGACTTGATCCGGATCCATCTCCGAAATCGGAATCGTTCCCGGCGCGACCGTGCCGACAACGTGTTCGCCGAAAAACTTGATCGCCGGAATCAAAACCAAATACGCGAGCACACCGCCCGCGCACATGATCGACGCGATGCGCGGGCCGATGATGTAACCGACGCCTAACAATGCCGGCTCGATTGTGGCCGAGATCGAGCCGCCTTTGAACGGCGCGTCGAAAACTTTCACCGGATCGCTCTTCCACATTTTGAACGCGCCCATGAGCGATTGATACAAAAAGCCGATGCCGAAACCGGAGAAGATCACTTTGCCGCCGCCGGCCGCTTCCGCGTTCACGATCTCCGAGTCGGTAGTGGTCTGAGTTTTGTCGGCGACTTCGAGCGATTCCTTGCTCGCGGCCGCTTTCAACACTTCGGCGCAGGCGGTGCCTTCGGGATATTTGAGCAATCCGTGTTGATCGACAATCAACGCCCGCCGCAGCGGAATCATCATCAAAATGCCTAACAAACCGCCGGTGATCGCGACCAGCATCACGCGGGTGATCTCGAGATCGAATCCCAAAATCATGATCGCCGGCATGGTGACGCCGAGGCCGAATGCAATCGATTCGCCGGCCGAGCCCGCGGTTTGCACGATGTTGTGTTGCAGAACATTCGCGTCGCGCGCGCCCGTTAATTTCGAAAACGCGCGAAAGATCGTGATCGAGATGACCGCGACTGGAATCGACGCGCTCACCGTCAAACCGACTTTGAGCACGAGATAAAGCGACGACGCGCCGAAGATGACGCCGAGGATCGTGCCGGTGATGAGATGCGGGATCGTGAGCTCCGGCAAGTTCACCCGCGCCGGAATGAAGGGGCGGAAATTGGCCGCGAGCGGATTGGTCGGACCCGGGCCGACGATGTCGGGAAGTTCCTGCGGCGGATTCGGCTCCGTCACTGCGGACATGAAGAAGACCTTTCCGACTTCGCCGGTAAAGCGCAAGCGCCTTCTTTCCGAATGAAGATGTCGATCTTGCACGATGTCGATCTTCCGCCTAGAGATCGAATCGTGAAACGCCGCTGGAACTGGATGCTTTGGACCGGATTCGTTTGCGTCCTTGTCGGAATTTTCAGCTACCAATTTTTCATTCGCTTTCCGGTTACGCGCGATTTTCCATGGGTAAATCTTTTGCTGCTCGCGTTCGGTGCGGTTTTGCTCGCGCTCGGACTCGTTAGGGCTTTCGGCCAGCCGCAAAATTATCGTGGCAAAATTTTCGGCTCCATCTTCGCCGCGCTCGGCCTCCTCGGCATCGCGTTCTTCTGTTACCTCACTTTCGTTGTCCTCAAACAAGTGCCCGCGTCCGCGAGCGCGCCGTCCATCGGCAATAAAGCGCCGGAGTTCACCCTGCCGGATCAAAATGGCCACAGCGTTTCACTTGTCGATCTTCTCGCTACGCAAAACACACGCGCCGCGGTTTTGATTTTCTACCGCGGACATTGGTGACCGCTCTGCAACTCCGAGTTGCGGAGTTTCCAGGAACATCTCGGCGAGCTCGACCGGCGCGGCATTCGCGTTCTCGCCATCAGCGTTGACTCGGCCGACATCAACGCCGCGCACGCGAACAAAATGCATTACACCTTTCCGCTGCTCTCGGACGCGAACGCCGCGACAATTCGCCGTTACAACGTGCTCCATCCCGGCGCCGGGCCGCACAAGGAAGACATCGCGCGGCCCGCGGAATTTTTGATCGACAAAGGCGGCATCGTCCGCTGGCGCAATCTCACCGAAAACCTCGCCGTGCGCGCGCGACCCGACGAAGTGCTCGCCGCGTTCGACGCCGCGATTGACGGCACAACGTCGTCCCCCTAACTTTGCGGCCACGTGCATCCGGAGCTAGAACAACTCCTCGTCCTGCAAGATCGACAACAGAAAATCCGGCAGATCGAAAACGAAATCAAAACGCTGCCGTTGCAGCGAAAGAATCTGGACGGACAACTCGCCAGCACCGTCGCCGGCGTGGACGCGTTAAAGCAACGCGGGAAGCAACTCGAGGTCGATCGCAAAAGACTCGAGCTCGATGCGAACACGCGCCGTGACACCATCGCCAAGCTGCGCACGCAGCAATATGAGACGCGCAAGAACGATGAGTTTCAGGCGATGGGCCACGAGATTCAGCGTTACGAAAAAGAGATCACGTCGATTGAAGACCAGGAGCTCGAGCTCATGGACCAGGCCGAGAAACTGAAGAGCGAGCTCGGCGCCGAAGAAAAAAAAGCCGCGACCACGAAGGACTCGATCTCACGACAGATTGTCGATCTTGACCAGAAATCGAAAACGCTCGAGGGCCGTCTCGAAGAATTGAAAAAGGAACGCGCCGAGATCGCGACCAAGATCGACGAAGATTTACTCGATCGCTTCGATCGTTTGTTCGAAAGCAAAGGCGACGCCGCCGTCGTGCCCATCGAGCACGGCATCTGCACCGGCTGCCACATGAAAGTCACGACCGCGACCGCGATGCACGCCAAGGCCGGCAAGGAAATCGTGAATTGCGAACAATGCGGCCGAATTCTTTACGACGGGGAGTAAATCTCGCTCGTGTATTCCGTCGACGACAAAGATTCGATAGTTCCAATCACTGAGATCCCCAAGCCAGACGCCGGCGCTCCAACACCTGCTATTTCGGCTAGCGAGTTTTGCGTCGCTGTCGCTTATTATGCTGCCGGTTCTCAGGATGCGGTCGCCCTAGTTACGTTCGATTCGTACGCGCACATGTTCGGGCCGCCGAACGATGAAGCACTTGATGGCCACCCCCTTTATTCCCGCGGTTTGGATTTTTATATGGCTTTCGAAGTCCAGCAATCGTCATGGATTCGCAGTCTTGAACGCATGAATCGCGTTCACGTGCGGCACGACCCCGCGCCTTTTGTTGGCTATCGGCATTTTATCATCACATTTCACGATTCCACTTTTGAGTGTGTCGCGAACGGGTTTCGCGTGTCGATGCACGCAGCAGATCCGGCTGAAGTGCTACGTTCGGCTAGACGTTAAATCGAAACTCGATGACATCCCCGTCTTTCACGACGTAATCTTTTCCTTCGATCCGCAGCTTTCCGGCTTCGCGCGCTTTGGCGAACGAGCCTAACGAAACGAGATCGTCGTAGTGAATTGTTTCGGCCGCGATGAAGCCGCGCTCGAAATCGGAATGAATCACGCCGGCGGCTTGCGGCGCTTTGTCGCCTTCGTGAATGGTCCACGCGCGAGTCTCTTTTTCGCCGGTGGTCAAATATGTGCGCAGGCCTAACAAGTGATAGGTCGCGCGAATCAAATCGTGCACGCCGCTGTCTTCCACGCCGACGCCGCGCAGATATTCGAGCGCTTCTGTTTCGCTAAGATCGACAAGTTCGCTCTCGATTTGCGCGCTGATGACGACCGCTTCGGTCCCGAAATGTTGCGCCGCGTACTTTCGCACAAGATCGACATATTCATTCGCCCCGCCTTTGGCCAGATCGGCTTCGGCCACATTGCAGGCGAACAAAGTCGGTTTCGACGTGAGCAAAAAGAATTCGCGCGCGACCAACTTTTCTTCGGTCGATAAATCCGCGGTGATGGCCGGTTTTCCCGCATCGAGATGCGGCAGCAATTTCTCGATGATCGCGCTCTCGATCTTGGCCTGCTTCGATCCCGCGCGCACTTCTTTCTGAATGCGATCGTGCCGCTTTTGCGACGCCGCCAGATCGGCGAGCACGAGCTCGGTATTGATGACTTCGATGTCGCGGATCGGATCGATCGAGCCGCTGACGTGATGGATGTCGCCGCTCTCGAAACAACGCACCACCTGCACGATCGCGTCCACTTCGCGAATGTGACTGAGAAATTGATTGCCGAGCCCTTCGCCCTGGCTCGCGCCTTTTACCAGGCCGGCGATATCGACGAACTCGATCGCCGTCGGCACAATCTTTTGCGACTTCGACAACTCCGCCAGTTTCGTTAGGCGTGCATCAGGCACGGTCACGACGCCCACATTCGGCTCGATCGTGCAGAACGGATAATTTTCCGCCGGCGCTTTGTGGGTGCGCGTGACCGCGTTGAACAACGTCGATTTGCCGACGTTTGGCAGTCCCACGATTCCCGCGCTTAGCATCCGCTTCTGTAGCGGCGGTCAATGACCGTCGCAAGATCGACATGGCGCAAGATCGACAATGGCGATTCGCGCAAAACAAAAGCGCGGCCGAGGACTCGGCCGCGCTTTGAACTGAATATTTGTTTGTTTAGCTGCCCGCAGGCGGGATCGGTTGCGGGCTTGTTCCGCCCCCGCCGCCGCCACTGGCCGGTTTAAATCCACCGCCGGCTTTCGGATCCTTCTTTGTATCCAGATCCTTCACATCGGGCTTCTTGTTCTGATCGTCTTTATGTTGACTCATTATTGTCCTTTCGTTTTGGTAACCAAACGCTGGCGGGAGTTTGAGCGGCGGCCGGACGGAAGTCGAATAAAAAATATCGGGCCGGCGGGATTTGAACCCACGACCTCTTGAACCCCATTCAAGCGTTCTACCAAGCTGAACTACGGCCCGATGTTTTCGCGGAGCGTGAGTATCTAATTGCCCGCCCAACTCGTCAAAAAGGCGTCGATTAATTCCGGCAGATCGTCACTGTAGCCGCCTTCAAGAATCGCGGCGACCGAGATGTCGATCTTGCGCAGCCATTCGCCAAACGTCGCGAAATCCTCGCGCTCGAGCGTCATTTGCACGAGCGGATCGCGCGCACACGCGTCAAACCCGGCGGACACGAGCAGCAGCTTCGGCTTGAATTCAAGCAACTGATCGAGCGATTCGCGCGCAAGATCGACATGTTCTTGTCGCGGCGTCCCCGGCGCGATCGGGACGTTGATGATATTGGCGAAGGATTTTGCGCCGGTACCGGGATACGCCGGAAACTGATGGATCGACGCAAAGCGAATCCGTTCGTTGTGCGCGACGATTGCCTCCGTGCCGTTGCCGTGATGCGCATCGAAATCCCAAATCGCGACGCGTTCGGCGCCGTTCGTTAGGCCAGCGAGCGCTGCAATCGCGACATTGCTGTAGTAACAAAAGCCCATGGCGCGGTCGCGCGTGGCGTGATGTCCCGGCGGACGATTGAGAACGAACGCGCGTTCGCTCTTCATGGCTGATTGCGCCGCTTCGATCGCGGCGCCCGCCGATTGCCGCGCGTAGATGTCGATCTTCGCGTGAGCCGGCGTGTCGAGATCGAAATCGCCGCAAGGATTCGCGATAAGATCGACATGTTCCTTTGAATGCGCGCGTAACAATTCTTCATCCGTCGCCGCGTGCGGTTCTCTCCATTCCCAATCGCGATGTCGATCTTGCAACAACGGAACCGTCCGCGCGATCCGCGCCGGCCGTTCCGGATGACCCGGCGCGGAATACTCCACGCAACTGGGATCATGAAAAATGATCACGCAAGATCGACAACTACTTGTTAGGCCGGATTAGAAGATGCCGTGCGCTCTACGTGTTGTGGCTGCGCGCGACATCGTCTGGCCGCCGCAAAGGTTCGCATTTGGTATCGGCGTAATGGCACCGAGGAATTGCGGTTGTTGCCGCGCGTGCAACGCCTGTTCGAGGGCATAACCAATTCCGATGAGCTGCGGCTCGTGCAGGAACGTGCTGTAAATCAGCATGCCCGCGGGCCGTCCGGACGAGCGAATCCCGACCGGCAACGACAGATTCGGATAACCGGCCACGGCGGGTCCCGTCGAATTCGTCAGGTGCGGCGCAACGATGGCGTCGAGATTCTGGCTGGCCATGGCGTTGTCGATGCCGGCCCGCGCGGTATTGCGCGCGTGCTGCCGTGCGGCGATATAACTCGGGTCGTTGAGGTCGCCGCTCGTTTCCTGCGCCAGCTCGAAAATTTCCTGGCCGTAATAAACGAGCTCCTGCTGACAATGCGCATTGTTGAACGCGATGAGATCGGCCAGCGTGCGCATATTCGTCTTGCTTAACGTTTGCAGATATTGCGCGATCTGCGCTTTGAATTCGAAGAGCAGCGCGGTGAATTCGTCATCCGTGTAGGCGAACACGTCGCCGGTGTCGCAGTCGACAACCGTCGCGCCAAGACTTTGCATCACCTGCAACGCGTGTTCTGCAAAGGCGACCGTTTCTTCATCGCCCGGAATGCCGCTGCCGTAATAGCTGTAGTCGAAGTAGCGAACATCGCGGCCGATGCGTTTGCCTTGCAAGGCGCCGCTTTGCAGAAATTGCGTGTAGTTGTTAGGCAAGCTGTGCCCAATGACTTCGCCAAACGGCGATTGCAACACGCCGAGCAGTATCGCCACATCGGTGACGCTGCGCGCCATCGGACCGGCCGTGTCCTGTTGATGACTGATGGGAATAATCCCGTCTTGCGAGACGAGTCCCAGCGTCGGCTTCAATCCAACGATGTTCTCGACCGCAGACGGGCCGGTAATCGAACCATCGGTCTCAGTTCCGATCGCCGCGGCGCAAAGATTCGCTGCCGCGCCCGCACCGGAACCGGAGCTCGAGCCCCACGAAGTGTAGCTCAGATCGTAAGCATTCTTCGTGTCGCCACCGCGCGCGCTCCAGCCGACCGCGAGCGGGTAAACATTGTCGAACCCGCGGAAGTTTGCCCATTCACCGAGGTTCGCTTTTCCGAGGATGACTGCTCCGGCCGCGCGCAAACGTTGGATTATGAGAGCATCGTTAGGCACGCGCGACTTCACCAGCGCGAACGATCCCGCCGTAGTTTCCATGTTGTCGAGTGTGGCAATGTTGTCCTTCACCAAAATTGGAATGCCGTGCAGCGGACCGCGCACCATTCCCTTGCGGCGATCATTATCGAGATGTTGCGCGTCGGAGATCGCGTTCGGGTTCGTCTCGATGACAGCGTTCAGTGTCGGGTTGAATTGTTTGATGCGATCGAGATACCCCTTGACTAAATCCTTGCTCGTTAGGCTACCGGCGGCCATGGCGGCCTGTAGTTGTGGAATCGTCGCCTCAACGAACGAAAAGCCACCGCCTCCTTTGGCCACTGTCGATCTTGTCAGAAGCGTGCCGAGTCCGCCGGCCATGAGCGCGGCGCTTCCACCCGCGGCGGTGGCGAGAAAACGTCGGCGCGTGAATTCGTGCGAGTGCGTTGAGGAGAATGAGCCGTCATTCATAAGGGATCCTTTCCGGGTTGCGGTTTTCGACGCGCGAAAGCGAGTCGGCGTCCGCCTGACAGGCTTAACGCAATCATAATTCCCTAGAACGCCACGCGGTCGCGTCAAATTGAAAATTATTTCGCCACGAACACGGCGGTTTGCGCGGGAAGCGCTCCCTGCAATTTTCCGGAAACAATCTTGAACCCGTTGTTGTAATCGCCGTCGCTCATCTCCGGCGAAACGTCGATGTCGATCTTCGCTTCGGTTTTCCCGCGATTGAAAACGACTGCGACGCGATCGCCGAGATATGCCCTAACGAATGCGTAAACGTCGCCATCACATTGCACCGTGCGCCGGCTGCCGCAGCGCAAAGCGGGGTGCGCTCTGCGAACCGCGCCGAGCTTTTTGAAATTTTCGAGCACGTGCTGTTCGTCTGGCGACAGTTGATCGCCGAAGCGCATGTCGCGTCGATTGTCCGGATCGCCCGCGCCGGTCATGCCGAATTCGTCGCCGTAATAAATCATCGGCACGCCATCGATCGACATGAGGAACGCCTGCGCCAGCATCAGCTTCTTGTAATTGTCGGGGTCATCGACCTTCGGCGGTTTCTGCCAGCCGACTTCCTCCTCCTTGTCGATCTTCGCGTCGGGCAAATCGCCATCGGCGTAAGCCATGAAACGGCCCTTGTCGTGATTGCCGACGAGTGGCGACATCAGAGTCTCCTTGCCGTAAATTTTCTCCGAGGCCGCGAGCGCATCATTGAGCGTTTTGAAATCGCCTTTCGTTAGGCCAAATGTGTCCTTGATCGCATCGTAGAGCGGGAAATCGAATTGGCCGTCGAGCATGTTCGGCCCGACGAATTGCATGATGCCGTTGCGGTCTTTGAACGTCTCACCCACGAGATAGAATGGCTGCTTCGCTTTTTCGCGGAGCGCGGCGCGAAATTTCCACCAGAAACTCGGCAGGATATGTTTCACGGCGTCGAGCCGGAAGCCGTCGAGCTTGTAGGTGTTGAGCCACCAAATAGAATTGTCGATCAAAGCGTGCACCGGCGCGTCTTTCGAAAAATCGAACGACGGCAGGAACGGCTCGAACCAGGTGGTGAATTGATATTCGTCCCACAACCGCAGATTTTTCTTTCCGTTAGGCAAATCGAGCGTGCCGAACCAGTCGTGATGCTCCTTCCACCATGGATGGTCTTCGTGCACGTGATGCAACACGAGATCGGCGATTACTTTCAGGCCGTGCTTGTGCGCGTCATCGACCAGCGCGTGCAAATCTTTGTCCGTGCCGATGTGCGGATCGATCTCGGTGGACGAAACCGGCCAGTAACCGTGGTAACCGGTGTACCAACGATGCGGTTCGGGATACTCGCGATACGCTTTGTTTGGGTTGCGATTCAATGGCGCGACCCAGACCGTGTTCACGCCTAACGATGCGAAATAGCCATTGTCGATCTTCTCGCGCACGCCGCGCAGATCGCCGCCGTGATAATTTGCCGGCGGCAAAACATTCGGGTCGTCCACCGGCTTGTCGTTAGACTTATCGCCGTCCGCGAAACGATCGGTGAACGCGTAATACATGACCGCGTCCTGCCAAGATCGGTTTCCAGATCGAAGCAGGACAACGTTCGTTATCGTCCCGTCGACCGTTGCAGCGATCACGCGAATCGCGGTGGCGTCGTTGGTGCCTTTCGAAGCGACCGATAATTCGTCGTTGTGAATGTCAGCAATGATTGGGCGTGTTCGATTCGGCGCTTCACACACCGCTGATATGCGCTTAATCGAATCGCTTTTGACTGCGCGCAGTAACGTCGCGTCGCGAATAATTCTGTCTGCGAAAATTATCTGTGCCCCTGCCTTATCGCTCGCCGCGATCGTTAACACGGTTTGCGCTTTACCGCTCTTCAACACGACATCGAACAAGCCGCGGCCGTGAACACGCGCGCGCAACTGCAAACTCGCCGCGTCGAATGCAAGATCGACATCGTCCTTCGTCGTAAATTCGAGATCCGGTTTGCCCGCCGGCTGGTAAAATCGGTGCATGTCGAGCACAAGCTCTTTGTCGGGCGCGATGTATTGCACTGGGATCGGACCGAGGAATGTCTCCGCGCCGTGCGCCATCAGCGTTGCGAGGAGCAAGAAAGAAAAAGCGTAGATCGTTTTCACAGTGGGCGATTTGGTTATATCATCCGCCCCATTGTCGTGAAGAGGAATGCTTAACGGGAAGAAAATTGTCGTGGTCATGCCGGCGTATAACGCCGCCAAAACTTTGCGCCGCACTTATGACGAAGTGATGGAGCAGGGGATTGTCGATCTTGTCATCGTCGTGGACGACGCCAGCCATGACGAGACGGTCGCGATCGCGAAGACGCTTCCGAACGTGGAGGTCGATGTGCATCCGGAAAATCGCGGCTACGGTGCGAACCAGAAAACGTGTTACCGGCTCGCGCTCGCGGCCGGCGCCGACATCGTGGTCATGATTCATCCCGATTATCAATACACCCCGCAACTTTTGCCGGCGATGGCGTCGCTGGTCGCGAGCGGATTGTATCCATGCGTGCTCGGCTCGCGCATTCTCGGCGGCGGCGCGCTCCGCGGCGGTATGCCGGTTTGGAAATACATCGCCAACCGAACGCTCACGTTGATCGAGAACGTTTTGTTAGGCGCGAAACTCTCGGAGTATCACACCGGCTATCGCGCCTTCTCGCGCTCGCTGCTCGAACGTTTGCCGCTCGAAAACAATTCCGACGATTTCGTTTTCGACAATCAAGTTCTCGCGCAAGTGCATTGGTTCGGTTGCGCCATCGGCGAGCTCACTTGTCCGGCGAAATATATGCCCGAGGCGTCGTCGATTAATTTTCGACGGAGCGTGCGTTATGGTTTCGGCTGCATCGCGACGGCGCTGGCGTTTCGGTTCGCGAAAATCAGCGGCGGCGGCGCATTGTTTCCCGCTTGAAGGGCAAGATCGACAAGTACATTTGGTGGTCGATCTTCGCGATCGTCGCGCTCATCGTCATCGGCATTCGCGTGCGTTTGTTAGGCATTCCCCTCGAACGCGACGAAGGCGAGTACGCCTATGCCGGCCAGCTCATGCTCGAGGGCATTCCGCCCTACCAGCTCGCCTACAACATGAAATTCCCCGGCACCTACGCGGCCTACGCCTTGATCATGTCGATCTTCGGACAAAGCGCGATCGGCATTCATCTCGGTTTGCTTTTCTTCAACGCCGCCACCGTCGCGATGATTTTTTTTCTGGGCCGGCGTTTGTTAGGCGACATCGGCGGAATCGCCGCGGCCGCCAGTTACGCGATCATGTCGGTGAGCCCGACTCTTCTCGGATTCGCCGGTCACGCCACCCACTTCGTCGTCTTCTTCGCGGTCGTCGGCGCGCTCCTGTTATTGCGCGCGCAAGATCGACAATCGCCTTTACTGATCTTCGTCAGCGGGACGCTGTTCGGCCTGAGCGTGATGATGAAGCAGCCAGGAATTTTCTTCGCGCTCTTCGGCCTCGTTTATCTCTTCATTCGCTCCTGGCGAAAGCCGAATACGCGGCGAAGCATGACACTCTTTATCGCCGGCGCGATCGCTCCGTTTATCCTAACGTGCGCGCTTCTCTGGTCCGGCGGCGTCCTCGCTAAGTTCTGGTTTTGGTCGGTCACGTACGCACGGCAATACGGGACGCGCGTGTCGCTGCCATTAGCGACGGAAGTTTTCGCGTCCGCATTTCCGCGCGTGACCGGATCGAGCGGCGGCTTTTGGATTCTCGCGCTCATCGGCCTGGGCTTATCTCTCTGGCGCTTCCGCTCCCAGTTTTTCCTTCCCCTTTTTCTATTCTTTTCTGCGCTCGCGCTCAGCGCCGGATTTTATTTTCGTCAACATTACTTCATTCTCGTGTTGCCCGCGCTCGCCTTACTCATCGGAATGGTCGTGGTCGCAGCGCGCGCGACTGCATGGCGAGTGCTGACAATCGCTGCATTCATCACCTCGGCCGCGCTCTCGCTGTTCGCCGAGCGCGATTTTTATTTTGAACTGCCGATGAACGAAGCTTCGCGCCTAACGAGCGGAACCAACCCGTTTCCCGAGTCCATCCGCATCGCCGAATTCCTGCGCGCGCAGACTTCGCCTGACGACACGATCGCGGTTCTCGGCTCCGAGCCGCAGATTTATTTTTACGCCCAACGCCGCTCCGCCACCGGCTACATCTACGTGTATCCGTTGATGGAGCCGCAGCCGTTTGCCGCGCGCATGCAGGAGGAAATGATGCGCGAGATCGAGAAGGCGCGCCCGAAGTACGTTGTCTTTGTCGGCGTCGAAACATCCTGGCTCATCACGCCGCAATCAAACCGCGCCCTTTTCGACTGGTTCGAAAAATATTCCGCGTCCGAGCTTAAGCCGGCCGGTCTCGTCAACATCATCTCCGGCACGCAGACCGATTATTACCTTCCCTACACCGGCGAAGTCGTGACCCCGTCGCCTTTTCGCATCACGATCTTCGAACGCAAAACGTGATGCGCGATTCGCGGCGAACCATTCTCGTTGCTCTCGGACTCAGCGCGCTGGTCTGGATCGTGTTCGCACAGACGTGGCGCCACGATTTCATCAACTTCGACGATGACCTCTACGTTTACAATTGTCCCGAGGTCAATCATGGCCTAACGAGCCACGCGCTGACGTGGGTTTGGACGCACGCGCACGCCAATCTCTGGCATCCGCTGACCACGCTCAGTCACATGCTCGATTGCCAATTGTTCGATCTCAAGCCCGGCGCACACCACCTGGTAAATGTCGCGCTCCACAATCTTGCCGCGGTGTTGCTTTTTTTTGCGCTCCGCAAATTGACGAACTCATTCTGGCCAAGCGCGTTCGTCGCCGCAATTTTCGCGATTCATCCGATGCGCGTGGAATCGGTCGCGTGGATCGCCGAGCGCAAAGACGTTCTCAGCGGCGTCTTTTTCATGCTCACACTCGCCGCGTATGCGCGTTACGCGCGCGACCCGCGCCTCTCGCGTTACGTGACGATGTCGATCTTGTACGAATGCGGTCTGCTTTCAAAAGCAACGCTCGTGACCGTGCCCGTCATCTTGCTCTTGCTCGACTGGTGGCCGTTGCAACGCGCGCGGACCGCGCGCGATTGGCCGCGATTGATTCTCGAAAAACTTCCGCTTTTTGCCCTCGCTGCCATCTCGACTCTCGCCACCGTTTGGGCGCAGCAAGTCACGGTTGCATCTCTGGCCTACATCCCGTTCACCTGGCGACTCCAGAACGCGATCGTCAGCCTTGTGCTCTATCTCAGACAAACGATTTGGCCGACAGATCTCGCCATTTTCTATCCGCACCCGCATAATCAATTGAGTCTGTCGCTCGTGCTCGGCTGCGCCATTCTTCTCGCATTCATCACCGCCGTTGCGCTGCTCGTTAGGCGAAAGCGTCCTTATCTGCTCGTGGGATGGTGTTGGTTCCTCGTGCTCGTATTTCCCGTCCTCGGATTTATGCAGGCCGGTCTCCAGGCGCGCGCCGACCGGTTCACTTACCTTCCGCACATTGGCCTAACGATCGCGATCACATGGTGGATTGTCGATCTTACACGCGCCTGGCCAAATCGCGCGTTGTGGCTCGGTACTCTCGCGGCTTTCGTCATTAGCGCGCTCACACTGACCGCTTTTCATCAAACCACATTCTGGCGCGACAGCGTTTCGATTTGGACCCACACCCTCGCTGTGACCGAGAACAATCAAATGGCCCACACCAACATCGCCATCGCCTTTCGCGATCGCGGCGACCACGCGCAATATCTTGCCCACTCGAACGCGGCGGACATCGCGCGCTTCGAAACAATCTTGAAAGATTTTCCGAACGACATCGACGCGCATAACGAGCTCGGCGTTGTTTTCTATCGCGCCGGTCGCGCGCGCGACGCCGTGGCGCAATGGCGCGCGAGTCTTGCTCTCGATCCGAATGACGGCAACGCCTTGAACAATCTGGCGTGGGCGCTCGCGACTTCGCCGGATGCAAGTCTGCGCGATGGCGCGACCGCGGTCGCGCTTGCGCAAAAAATGTCGCGCCTGCCGGGCGCTGAATCGCCAATGATCTTGCGCACGCTCGCGGCTGCATTCGCCGAGAGCGGCGACTTTGCTTCCGCGACCGATGTGGCCGAGCGCGCCATGCGATCAGCCGAGCAGCAACACAATGATTCGTTAGCCGGAACGCTGCGCGCCGAAATCGAACTTTACCGAAACCGCCAGCCGTATCGCGAAAAGTGAAACCGCATCGACCTTCGACAAGATCGACATCATACAAGATCGACATCTTCATTTGCGTCGGCCTCGCGCTTTTGATTTGGGGCGTATTTGGGCAGACGCTCGGCCACGATTTCGTTAACTACGACGATCGCGTTTACGTCACGCAAGTGCCGCAGGTCAGCGGCGGCCTAACGATTCCGGGAATTATTTGGGCCTTCGCGCACGCTCACGCGGGAAACTGGCATCCGCTCACCACCATCTCGCACATGATCGATTGCCAGCTGTTTGGGCTTCGGCCCGGCGCGCATCACGCCGTCAACATTCTGCTGCACACTTGCGCCGCGATTTTGCTTTTCGCATTTCTTCGCAACACGACTGGTCGAATCTGGCCGAGCGCTTTCGTCGCGGCCGTGTTCGCGATTCATCCACTGCGCGTCGAATCGGTCGCATGGATCGCCGAACGCAAAGACGTTCTCAGCGCATTCTTTTTCATGCTCACGCTCATCGCCTACGCGCGTTACGTTCGGCAACCTTCGCCCCGCCGTTACGTGACGATGTCGATCTTCGCCGCGTGCGGACTGATGTCGAAGCCGATGCTGGTGACGTTGCCGGTCGTCTTGCTACTCATCGACTATTGGCCGCTCGCAAGATCGACATCGTCGAAACTGTTCATCGAAAAAATTCCGCTGTTTGTGATGGCGGCAATCGTTTCCGTAATCACCTTCGTCATTCAGGTGCGCTCGCCTAACGCTACCGCGCAATTCCCGCTGCTGTGGCGAGTAGAGAACGCGGTCGTGAGTTACGTCGTTTATGTCGGCCAACTATTTTGGCCGCGCCATCTCATCGTTTTCTATCCACACCTCGAAAATCATTTCGCGCTGTGGCAGGTCGTCGTCGCAGCGGCATTGCTGTTCGCTGTCACGGTCGCCGCGTTTCAAGTTCGCCTAACGAAACCCTATTTGCTCGCCGGCTGGCTTTGGTATGTGGTGATGCTGTTCCCCGTCATCGGTGTCCTCGGGTTCGGTCTGCAGGCGCACGCCGACCGTTACACCTACCTTCCGCAAATCGGTCTCCTCATCGCGTTCACGTGGTTGATTGTCGATCTTGCAGCGAACTGGGAACGACGTCGCGAGATTCTCGCGATCGCAGCGACGGCAAGCGTGCTCTTGTTAGGCGCATGCGCCTGGAACCAAACGCGCGTCTGGAAGAACAGCGAGACCCTTTGGAGCCACGTGCTCGCCGTTTCGCCGGAAAATGATGTCGCGCATACAAACATGGGCATCGTGTTGATGGAACGCGGCCGGACGGATGAGGCGCTTTCGCATTTGCAGACCGCGCTCGACCTCCGCAGTCGCGGCGCGCCCGCGCAGAACGATCTTAGTCTCGCGCTCATCCACACGAACCTCGGTTTCGCTTTTGCGCAAAAGGGAGATGTCGATCTTGCGATAAATCATTTGCGCATGGCGATCGCGTCGCAGCCAAAATATCCGGACGCGCATTACAATCTCGCGGTCGTGCTCGCGCAAAAAGGCGACGTTGATGCCGCGATCGCGGAATATGAAAACACGCTTTCGTTGCGGACGGACGATGTCGAGGCGCGGATCAGTCTCGCGAATGCGCTTCTTCAAAAACATCGATTGCGCGATGCGATCGCGCAGTACGAGGCGGCCTTGAAAGCGGCGCCGCACGCGGCCTTCGCGGCGAACAATCTCGCGTGGGTGTTGGCGACAACTCCGGAAGACACGTTGCGCGACGGCGCGCGCGCCACAAAAATGGCGCGCATGGCCGATCAATATTCCGACGGCACGAACGCGATTTTCATTCGCACGATGGCGGCGGCGCATGCCGAGAGCGGACGTTTCGATGATGCACGGCAGACGGCGCAGATCGCCCTGCAATTTGCGCGCGCAAATCACGATGTCGATCTTGCGCGCGAGCTCGAGGAGGATGTCGATCTTTACCAACGTCGGCAACCCTTGCGCGATCCCAACCTAACGAATGCATCCGGCGCTCCGTAAAATTCTTCCACCGCTCGCGCTCGTCGCGCTCACCTGGTTTGTCTTCGGCCCGGCGACTCATTTTCCGTCGATCAACTACGACGATCCCGGTTACGTTTTCGATAATCCCAATGTCGCGCAGGGATTGAATCGACAATCGTTCGCCTGGGCGTTCACGCATGTGCTTGGCGGCAATTGGCATCCCCTCACGACATTGTCGCACATGCTCGACGTGCAGCTATTCGGCCTCGATGCCGGCCGCCATCACCTAACGAATGTGCTGCTGCATATGATCGCGGCCGTTTTTCTTTTTGTTGCGCTGCAAAAACTGACGAACGCGACGTGGTCGAGCGCATTTGTTGCGGCGGTGTTCGCCGTTCATCCGTTGCGCGCGGAGTCGGTCGTCTGGATTGCGGAACGAAAAGATGTGCTCAGCGGCGTGTGCTTCATGCTCACGCTGATTGCGTACGGACGTTATGCGCGACGGCGTTCGATCGTGAATTACGTGACGATGTCGATCTTGTTCGCGCTTGGGTTGCTTGCGAAACCGATGCTGGTGACAGTGCCGCTGGTTTTGCTGCTGCTCGATCATTGGCCGCTGCAAAGAACGGGATGGTGGAAGTTGATCGCGGAGAAAATGCCGTTGTTCGTTCTCTCCGCCGGTTCGTGCGTGGCGACGTTACTCGCGCAGAAACAGGCGCTCGGCACAACAGGGACTTATCCGATTTCGTGGCGCATCGAAAACGCGATCGTGAGTTACGTCATTTATCTTCGGCAAATATTTTGGCCGACCGATCTGGCTCTTTTTTATCCGCACCCCGAGGACCACTTGTCGATCTTGCAGGTGGTTCTCGCGGCGGGACTCTTGCTCGCGATCACCGCGGTCGCATTCGTTTCGCGTAAACGTTTTCCGTACGCGCTGACCGGTTGGCTTTGGTATTTGATCATGCTCGCGCCCGTGCTCGGCGTCATTCAAGTCGGCCTGCAAGGCCACGCCGATCGCTACACATATTTGCCGCAAATCGGCCTAACGATCGCCGTCACATGGTTGATTGTCGATCTTACGCGCGCGTGCCGGTTGCAACGCGAGCTTCTCGCTGGCCTCGCGGTCGTCTTGCTCGCATCGCTTACATTTGCGGCGCGAACGCAGGTCGGTTATTGGCGCGACGACGAAACGCTCTGGAGTCACACGCTCGATGTCACCATCGAGAACGACGTCGCCCACACGAATCTGTCCGAGATTCTCATTCGCGAAAATCGGCCTAACGACGCCGTTCCGCAGGCACAGGAAGCCATCCGCATTCGCGGCGACAGCGCGCAAGCTTACAACAATCTCGGCGTGGCTTTGCTGCGCATCGGGCAAATCACGCGCGCCGCCGCCTGCTTCAAACGCAGCCACGAGCTGCGGCCCGAAGGCGTGAACGCGGCCTCGACGCTCTCGTGGATTTACGCGACCTCGCCCGATCCGGCATTGCGTAATGGCGCCATGGCGGTGGAAATTGCGCAACGCGCATTGCGTGAAACCGGCGGAACAAATTTGTTGCTGCGACAGCGACTGGCGGCGGCGTATGCGGAGAAGCGGCAATTCAACGACGCCATTCGCGTGGCCACGGAAGCATTGACGCAGGCCGATGCGCAACACGACGCGACCATGACTCGGGAATTGCAGCTGAACATTCGCAATTACGAGCAGCATCTTCCGCTGCGCGATCCCGGCCTAACGGATGCGCCCTGATTCGCGGACGATGTCGATCTTCGTGAGCGGCGGCATCGTCGCGCTGGTTTGGTTCGTCTTCGGCCAGACGATTCGGTTTCCGTTCGTCAACTACGACGATCCCGAATACGTGGTCGAAGTTCCGCAGATTGGCGCCGGCCTAACGAGCGCCGGAATTAGATGGGCCTTCACCAACGCGCCGTCGCCGAATTGGTATCCACTCACGAACATCTCGCACATGATCGAGCGGAATTTGTTCGGCGCGAATGCGGGCGGCTATCACCTGACGAATGTTCTTCTGCACGCGACCGCGGCCGTGCTGCTTTTCTTCGTTCTGCGCGCGATGGCGGGGGCGGTTTGGCGAAGCGCTTTCGTTGCCGCCGTGTTCGCGATTCATCCGTTGCGCGTCGAATCCGTCGCGTGGGTGGTCGAACGCAAAGATGTTCTCAGCGGCCTCTTTTTCATGCTCACGCTCGGCGCTTATCTGCATTACACGCGCCGGCCTTCGGTCGGGCGTTACGTGACGATGTCGATCTTGTACGCATGCGGGCTGATGTCGAAACCGATGTTGGTGACGATGCCGTTCGTGCTTTTGCTTCTCGATCATTGGCCGCTCGCAAGATCGACATCGTGGAGAAAGCTGGTGGCGGAAAAGTTTCCGCTGTTCGTCATGTCGATCCTGGTCGCGGCAATCACGTCATCGGGAATTGCCCCGGTGCACAGTGCGGCGGATGCGTTGCCGTTCTCGGTGCGGATCGCGAACGCAATTCTGAGCTACGTGATTTATATCCGCCAAATGTTTTGGCCTAACGATCTCGCCGTCTTCTATCCGTTCCCCGCAATTCCGTTTCCAGTTTGGCAGGTTATCGCGGCCGCCCTGTTTTTGGTCGCAGTCACCATCGCCGTCATCGCGCTCCGAAAATCGCGGCCGTATTTGTTCGTCGGCTGGTTTTGGTACTTGTCGATCTTAGCGCCGGTCATCGGGTTGGTGCAGATAAACCGCCAGGCGCACGCGGACCGCTACACATATTTGCCGCACATCGGTCTCTGCCTCGCACTCACATGGTTGATTGTCGATCTAACGAAGAACTTTGCGTTCCGCCGGCAAATGCATGCGACCGCGAGCGTCATAATCATCGCGGCGCTTGCGCTCACTTCCCGCGCGCAGGCGTCGTATTGGAGCGACAGCGAAAATTTGTGGAGACACACGCTGGCGGTCACGCGCGATAACGCTTTCGCGCATGCCAGTCTCGCTGACTTGCTCATGCGCCGCGGCCGCGTGCCGGAAGCGATCTCGCATTCGGAAGAAGCGTTGCGCATCCGGCCTAACGACGCCGATGGCGAGAACAATCTCGGCCTCGCGTTACTTCAGCTCGGTGATGAACGCGCCGCGCTTTCCCATTTACAACGTTGTCTCGCCATCGATCCGCGCCACATGAATGGCGAGATCAATCTCGCGTGGGTCCTGGCGACGAGTGGCGACGATTCCGTGCGCGACGGCGCAAAAGCGGTGGGACTCGCCGAGGATGTCGCGAATCATGCCGGACACGAGAACGTGATTGTGTTGCGAACGTTAGCGGCGGCGTACGCCGAGAGCGGACGATTTTCGGAAGCGATCACGACCGCCGAACGCGCGCGCGAGTTGGCGCAATCGCAGGGACAACAAGGGTTGATTGTCGATCTTACGAGCGCGCTCGAAGCCTACCGCGCGAATCGTCCATTGCGCACGCGTTAGACGGGGCGGCGTCGCTTGACTCGTCGCATGTCGCTCGTCACTGTTCACTCCCGCGGCGCGGTTAGCTCAGTGGTAGAGCGCTTGCTTCACACGCAAGAAGTCGCAGGTTCGAACCCTGCACCGCGCACCATTTCGGCGACGGCTTGCGCTTTGAAGCGCGCGCGTTAACTAAAAGCATGTCCGAACACAAAGTCACTCTCAGCTGGCAACGCGGCGACACGCCGTTCGAGTACCAGAAGTATCCGCGCAATCACACTTGGAAGTTCGACGGCGGCCACGAAATGACGGGCACGGCCGCGCCGGCGTATCTCGGCGATCCGAAAAATGTCGATCCGGAAGAAGCGTTCGTCGCTTCGCTCTCGAGTTGTCACATGCTCACCTTTCTCGCGATCGCGTGTAAGCAAAAGTTTGTGCTCGATGAGTACACGGACGACGCCGTTGGCCACATGGAAAAAAATGCCGAAGGCAAAATGGCGATCACGCGCGTGGAATTGCGGCCGAAATTAAAATGGTCCGGCGACAAAACGCCGACGGCGGAGGAGCTCGACAAAATGCATCACGCCGCGCACGACATGTGTTTCATCGCAAATTCGGTCAAGACCGAAGTGACGGTCGCGAAATAGCGATTGTCGATCTTACGAAATGACCGCGGGTAAGATCGACAATCAGCGGATGGAAAAAATCGTCAGCCTGTGCAAGCGGCGCGGCTTCATTTTTCAATCGAGCGAAATCTACGGCGGCCTCAACGGCGTTTGGGATTACGGCCCGTTAGGCGTTGAGCTGAAACGTAATCTCAAAGATTATTGGTGGCGCGTCATGGTGCATGACCGCGACGACGTCGTCGGCCTCGATGGTGCGATTCTCACGCACCCGGCGGCATTGAAAGCTTCCGGTCACGTCGAAGGTTTCAGCGATCCGATGGTTGATTGTCGATCTTGCAAAGCGCATCTCCGCGCCGATCAGCTCGGCGAAAAGAAGCAGTGTCCGATTTGCGGCGGCAAAGATTTGACCGAGGCGCGCCAATTCAATTTGATGTTCGAGACGCACGTCGGCGCGACGGCCGATGAAGGTTCGATTGCATATCTGCGTCCCGAGACCGCGCAATCGATCTTCGTCCAATTCAAAAACGTGCTCGAAACTGCGCGCAAGAAATTGCCGTTCGGCATTGCACAAATCGGCAAAGCGTTTCGAAACGAAATTAATCCGCGCAATTTCACCTTTCGCTCGCGCGAGTTCGAGCAAATGGAGCTGGAATATTTTTGCCGGCCTAACGAGGGCATGCAGCTGCTCGAATATTGGAAGGAAGAACGGCTGAACTTTTACGAGAACATCGGTATTCCGCGCGCGAAGCTGAATGTGCTCAACGTTCCCGATGCCGATCGCGCGTTTTATTCGAAGGGGACCTACGACATCGAATACGAATTTCCGTTTGGTCTGCAGGAGCTCGAAGGTGTCGCGTATCGCACCGACTACGATTTGTCGCAGCATCAAAAGGCGAGTGGCAAATCGCTCGAGTATTTCGACGACGAAACAAAAGAGAAATTTATTCCGCACGTGGTCGAGCCGAGCGCAGGTGTCGATCGGACGGTGCTGGCGTTGATTTGTGAAGCGTACACCGAAGACGAAGCGCCGGATGACAAAGGCAAAATGGAAACGCGCACGGTGCTGCGATTTCATCCGCGGATGGCGCCGGTGAAGTGCGCGATCTTTCCGCTGCTTAAAAACAAGGAGCCGCTCGTGGCGAAAGCAAAAGAGATTGTCGATCTTTTGCGGCCGCACATGTCGATCTTTTATGACGAGTCGGGCGCGATCGGTCGCCGTTACCGTCGTCAGGATGAGATCGGTACGCCTTTTGGCGTGACGGTCGATTTCGAAACGCTCGGCGAAAAAGACGCAGCGCTGCGTGACACAGTGACCTTGCGCGAACGCGACTCGATGAAACAGGAGCGCGTCGCGATCAAAGACCTTCGCGACATGTTGCTCTCGCGCATCGTGTGATGGACCTCGCGGACTTTCGCGAATATTGCCTAACGAAGCCGGGAGCGACCGAAGGCACGCCGTTCGGCGAGACGGTGGTAGTGTTCAAAGTTGGCGGAAAAATATTCGCGCTCGCATCGCTCGATGAAATTCCAGCGACCGCGAATCTAAAATGCGATCCCGACCTTGCGCTCGAATTACGCGACCGTTTCGAGCAGGTGCGGCCCGGTTATCACATGAACAAGAAACATTGGAACACGGTGGAGCTTGAGTCTGGAGTTCCGGACGCTGAATTGCGCAAGATGATCGATCACTCTTACGAGTTAATTGTTAGGCAACTTCCGAAGTCGAAACTAAAACGCGCCTCGTCGCGTCAGCGTTCGGCGCGCGCGGGCCACTGATTCCCTTTTACCGCACGCCACCAACCCAGCGCATGCAGCTGGCGATATCGCGCCGCCAAATCTTTTCCATCGACATCGGTGCGCGGTTGGCCGTGAAGATCTTCCACCCGCGCCGGGTCGTTGATTTTCAAAATGAAATCCGGACTGATGACTGCGTTGCAGCCGAAGCCGACCTGCGGTTGTGATGGAGCGAGCAGATCGCGGCCGAAGGCGTGATAAACGAAACCCGTTGGCGCGGCAAGATCGACAAGTGTTGGCAGAAGATCGAGATGGCTGCCGCCGATCGGTGCCGTTGGATGAATTTTCTCGAGCGCCTTGTGACCGCAAATAACCAGCGGCACGGCCAGACTTTCATAAAGCGTGTGGGTCGGACGCGCCGAGACATATTGCTTGCGCGAGTAATGGTCGCCGGTGATGGCGAAGAGCGGGCGTTCCAATTTGCGTTCGCCGTCGGAAACAAAATCGGAAACGCATTTGTCGGAATACCAAAGATGTCCGAGGACGCGCAATTGATGTGGTGAAAGATCGACATGTTGCGCGTTCGCCCTAACGACATTGAAATCGAAACCTTTCTTCTCCACCTCCACGCTGTAGGGCGGATGATAAGAAGTGCTCATGATCAAATTAAACGACGGCTCCGGACCGGTGTGTTCGAGCACGAATCGAAACAGATCTTCATCGTCCACGCCCCATTCATTGCCGCGCATGCGCGTTTTCATTTGGTCGCCGCCGTAAACCTCTTCGAATCCTTGTTCACGGCAGAATTGACCAATGCGCTGCCAGCTCAGGTAACCGCCGTAAAAAAATCGCGGCGTGTAACCAAGTTGCTTAAAAATGCGCGCGGACGCGGTCGGCAAACCCTGGCGGACAACCGGTTGAAAATTTACGAACACGCGCGCGAACGGCAGTCCGGTTATTAAAACGCCAAGGCTTTCGATCGTGCTGATGCCGGAGGAAATGAAACCCTGCGCGCGAAGACCTTCCCGCCCCAGCGCCGTGAGCCCGTCAGTCAAATGAAGCCCGGCATATTCCGGCTGCATCGCCCACGCGTCGTAGCTCTCCATGACCACAACAAAGATGTGGGTGGGGCGTTCACCGGCGCTTCCCGGCGCGATGCGCGTGAGACAATCGTCAAGCGTCGCGGCGTTTTCGGCGCCGGGAAAAATTGCGGCGGCGGCGGCGCGGACATCGCCGTTAGGCAAATAATTTTTCAGAGCAGCCGCGGATTGCGCGGTGTTGGCCTGCCAGATCGCGTAGCGCAATGCGAAAAATGGATTGAGCACGATCTTGTTGAGAAACTCGTCGCCGGTCGCGGCCGCGTTTTTCAAACCCTTCAGGTTTTTGCCAAGCCAAACTTTGGCGCCGACGAACAACCAAACCGCGATGACAATGAGCGTGATTGCGCGCGCGATTTTTGTTTCGAGAAAACGCGGTGCATCCACCGCCGCGGTGACACGACAAAGTTTGTTCAACGCCCAGGCAACGATTGTCACGACTGCCGCGGCGAGGAAGACTAGCCAGACGATCGGATAACTTTTCCAAATCGTAGTGAAGATCGCGCTCCGATCGTCGTAAACGAGCCCGACGATCCAATGATCGAACTGATTGTCGTACTCGGCGAAATATCCGACGTCCGCGATGAAGATGATCGCGCAAAGAGCCAGCACGATCGTTAACGTCAGACTCCTGATCCGTTGATGCCAAATGCCTAACGGGCGGAAAAATCCAACGAGCGTGAGCGCAAACGACGGAAGCAAGGCCCAGGTTGCTGCGCACGTATCCGAGCGAAGTCCCGTTTCAAAACAGCGGAGAAACGCGCGCGCGCTTGGTTGCTGCGGCGCTGCCGCATGAAAGATCGAGAACAAGGTGATGCGGAACGCGAGAAACAAAAGCACCAGCGCCAGCCAGAGCACCATGTCAGCGACGAGTTGCCGCCACGCGTCCGCTGCTCGCGGTTCCGTTCCCATCTACGACAGCGCGCGCAGTTCGACTTCGCCGATGTCCAATTGCAAAGCTTCACGCGCGACGTTGAGGAAATTATCGGCCGCATCGGTGAGCGCGACGCGCAATGTACCTTGTCGATCTTGCGGAGCGCGGAGTGATTGTCGATCTAACAAGTTGCGCACGGCAATCGCACAGTTTTGCGCGGAATCGACCAGCTTCACGTCATCGCCTAACGAGCGCGCAATCGCCGGCGCGAGCAGCGGATAATGCGTGCAACCGAGCACAAGCGTGTCGATTCCTTCGGCGATCATTGGCTCGAGATAACGCGTGATCACTTGGTCGGTCAGTTTGTCCTCGAGCAATCCTTCCTCAATCAACGGCACGAGTAGCGGACAGGGCCGGCTCGTTACGCGCGCGTGCACGTTGAGCGCGCGCAGCGCATTCTCGTACGCGCCGCTGCGAACGGTTGCGCGCGTTCCGATGACGCCGACGTGACGATTACGCGTGGTGGCGATCGCCGCTTGCGCGCCGGGTTCGATCACGCCGATGACTGGCACCGAAACATGCGCGCGCAATTTCGGAATCGCGACGGACGAAACAGTGTTGCAGGCGACGACGATGACCTTCGCGTTTTCGCGTGTCAGAATATCGGCTAGTTCGATCGCGTAACGTTCGACGGTCTCCGCGCTTTTGTTTCCGTAAGGCACCCGCGCGGTGTCGCCGAGATAAAAAACATCTTCGTTAGGCAAAACGTCGCGTAGCGCTTTGACCACGGTGAGTCCGCCGATTCCCGAATCGAAAACACCGATCGGTCGTTCGCCAGAGGAAGATGTCGATCTTTTATTCGCCGGCATTGATCGAGATGGATGGCTTTTCGATTTGCGCCGGCGCCGGCGGAACGTATGCCGAGAGCGGCTCGGTGATCGATCGCGAATGCGGCGGCAACGAAGTGCGCGCGCTCGCAAAGGTTCCGCCTTCGGCGCGGAAGTTCACGGCGGCATCGTAATTTTTCACCGCCTGCGCAATCGCGAGTCCGAGTTGTTGTCGATACAACGGCGTGGCGATGCGCTGACCTTCGCCGGCGCTGCTCAGAAATCCGCATTCGACCAGCACCGACGGAATCTTCGAGTTTCGCAAAACGGAAAAGCGCGAGTGCTTCACGCCGCGGTCGAACATCGACAACTTCGTCAGCACCGATGCGTGCACCGCCGCGGCCAGCGCGATGTTCTTTTCATCCTCGGCGTTCCCCGGGCACCAACCCGTATTCGCGAACGCCGTCTCGCGATCGAGCACGGCATTCGAAACGACGCCGGCAGGCGCGAGCGAATACGTCTCCACGCCCTCGGCGTTGCCGCTCCAGTTAAAGTGAATGCTGATGAAGACGGCGTTTTGGAATTTGTTCGCGAAACTGGCGCGGTCTTCGAGCGAAACATATTTGTCGCTCGTGCGCGTCATTTCTACTTTGTAACCGGCGGCGATGAGTTGCTGGCGCGCATAGTTGGCGACATCGAGCGTGAAACTTTTTTCGTTGCCCCAGCGATTGGACGCGCCGTTATCCGCGCCACCGTGGCCGGGATCGAGGATGACATTGTCGATCTTGTGCGCGTTTTTGATTTTGTTAGGCCGGATCACGGGTTCGATAATTTTCGCCACGTCCATGGCCGAAATGAGCTCGTCGTTAGGCCCGGAAAGGATCGGAAAATCGGTGAAGAAGCGCACGCCATTAATATAAAGCTCGCTCTTGCCAGCTTCCGCGCGCATGCCGCGGCGCTGGCTGCGCAGCGACACGGTGTGACTGACGCGCGTGTATTCGGGAAACTGGTAGAAGTGCGCGACGTTGCTGAAAGTGACGTAATCGCGGTTCTGTTGCTTGATCACATTCCAATCGGTCGCGGCGAAAACAGCGGCGCCGATGAGAATGAAAACGAGAATGAGCGTTTTGCCTGAGGGCATGCGCCGGGAAGTTGGCCGCGTTGTTTTCATTTTGCAATCGCGGCTGCGGCTCGGATGATGGAGTGCGATGGCAGAACTCTCAAAAACTTACGATCCGAAAACGGTTGAGCCGAAATGGTATCAACGTTGGATCGACAATTGCGATTTCGTGGCGGACGCGAAATCGAAGAAGCAGCCGTTCTCCATCGTGATGCCGCCGCCGAACATCACCGGCGTTTTAACTTTGGGCCACGTGCTCAACAACAGCATTCAGGACATCCTGGCGCGGCGCGCGCGCATGCAGGGCTTCGAAGTTTTGTGGCTGCCGGGAATGGATCACGCCGGCATCGGCACGCAGACCGCGGTGGAAAAATGGCTGCGCAAAAACGAAGGCGTGTCGCGTCACGATCTCGGCCGCGAAAAATTTCTCGAGCGCGTGCTCGAATGGCAAGATCGACATGGCGGCATCATCATTCAGCAATTGAAACGGCTGGGCGGCTCGGCCGATTGGTCGCGGCAGCGTTACACGTTCGATGACGCTTACGCCGCCGCCGTCCAAAGAGTTTTTGTCGATCTTTATCAGAAGGGCCTGATCTACCGCGGCAAACGCATGATCAATTGGGACCCCGCTGCGCAGACTGCTGTGTCGGACGAGGAAGTCATCAACAAACCGCAGCGCGGAAATTTGTATTACGTCCGCTACGAACTGGTCGATCAACCGGGAAAGTTTTTGGAAGTGGCGACGACGCGTCCGGAGACGATCATGGCCGACACCGGCCTGGCCGTTCACCCTAACGACAAGCGATATGTCGATCTTGTCGGCAAACAGGTTTGGCGTCCGCTTGCGCGCGAAAAAATTCCGATCGTCGCCGACGACGCGATCGACCCCGAATTCGGCACCGGCATTTTGAAAGTCACGCCTGCGCACGACAAACTCGATTTCGAAATCGGCCAGCGACACAAATTGCCGGTCATCGATGTTCTGCATCCGAACGGAAAAATAAATTGTCCCGCCGTTCCCGAACTCGACGGCCTCGATCGTTTCGAAGCGCGGAAGAAATCCGCGGAGTTGTTGCAAGATCGACAACTACTTTCCAAAACCGAGCCGCACGAAAACAACATCGGCATCAGCGATCGTAGCGAAGCGGTGATCGAGCCGCGTTTGAGCGAGCAATGGTTCCTGCGTTACCCGAAAACGAAGGAAGCGCTCGAAGTCGTGCGCGATCATCTCATTCGTTTCTTCCCGCAGCACTGGGAGAAAGTTTACGAGCAATGGCTTTCCAACATCCAAGACTGGTGCATTAGCCGGCAAGTCTGGTGGGGCCATCGAATTCCCGCCTGGTATTGCGACGGCGAAACGAAAGTCCAAATCGAATCGCCGGGCGCGGGATGGAAACAAGACGACGACACACTCGACACCTGGTTTTCATCGTGGCTGTGGGCTTACGAAACGATGGATGAAGAGACGCGGAAGAAATTCTATCCGACATCCGTGCTCGTGACTGGTCCCGACATTATTTTCTTTTGGGTCGCTCGCATGATCATCGCCGGTCTTGAGTTTAAACCGGGCGAATCGGACAAGATCGACAAGAACATTCCGTTTCGCGACGTTTTCTTCACTGGCATCATTCGCGATCGCCAAGGCCGCAAGATGTCGAAATCGTTAGGTAATTCGCCCGACCCGCTCGAATTGATCGACAAGTACGGCGCTGATGGTCTGCGCTTCGGTCTCATGCGCATCGCGCCGAGCGGCCAGGACATTCGTTTCGATGAAAAACAAATCGAAGAAGGCCGCAACTTCGCCACGAAATTGTGGAACGCCGCGCGTTTCCGCCAAATGCACGGCGCAACGCTCGTTAAACTTGACGGCTTAAAGCCGTCAAGTTTTGGAGGGTTGTCGATTTACGCGGTCGAAGTACTGGCGCGGTTGAATGAAACGATCGACGCGATTGAAGAGGCGTATCGCGAATACAATTTCAACGTCGTCGCGCAGCGGCTCTACGATTTTTTCTGGAGCGATTATTGCGATTGGTTCGTGGAAGCGGCCAAGAGCGACATTTTCGCCGAAGACGAAGCGCGCAAGAAAACGACGCTCGCGGTCATGGACGTCGCGCTTTCGGCGGTGCTGCGATTGCTGCATCCATTCATGCCGCACATTACGGAGGAGTTGTGGTCGATGTTCGGTTTCGGCAAGGGATCGATTCAGTTCGAACGGCCGCCGGAAAAAGTAGATGTCGATCTTGCAAATGCTCGCGCGCACGTGGCCGCGATTTACGAAATCGTGCAAGCGGGACGAAATCTTCGCGCGGAAGCGCGCGTGGCCACGAACCAGAAAGCGAAGTTCGCGATAAAGTCGAACGACAAGATAATCGCATCGGAACAGCCGACGATCGCGCGACTGTTGAATGCGTCGGAGTTAATTGTCGATGCAAAATTCGATTCTGCCGCGGGAATGCCGATGGCAACGACGCGCGCGGGTGAGGTCGTGCTGGTGGTCGAAGTCGATCGCGCGGGGGAGCGCGAGCGGCTCGAAAAAGAAATCGCGAAACTCGAAGCGGAGTTAAAGGCGACGGAAGCGAAGTTAAACAACAAATCGTTTGTCGATCGCGCGCCGGCGGCGGTGGTGGAAGAACATCGAGAACGGAAGAAGAATTTCGCGGAACAGCTAACGAAGTTAAAACAGGGGCGCGACAGGCTCTGAATCTGGGGAGCACAGGCGGCCCGTCTGTGGTCGTCGGCCACTGGCCGACGAAATCTTTTCGGCGAGCCGCCGAAAACAACGGGCCGGCGGCCTGTGCTCCCCAGAAATTGAAATCCAGCGCGCATTGTCGATCTTAACAAACGCGATGAGCCTTCCGAAAAAGCTGCTTTGGATTGCACTGTCGATCCTCGGATTGTTTTCGATCTACGTGCTCGCAGTTTCGCGCGGCGAACAAGTGAGCGCGCTCTGGATCATCACCGCCGGACTTTGCGCGAGCGCGATCAGCTATCGCTTCTATTCAAAATGGCTGGCGACGAAAGTTTTGGTCCTGAACGAGGACCGCGCGACGCCGGCGCTGGTGAAAAATGACGGCAAAGATTTTGTGCCGACGAACCGCTGGATGGTTTTCGGTCACCATTTCGCGGCGATCGCGGGACCGGGGCCGCTGGTTGGACCGGTGCTGGCGGCGCAATTTGGATTTCTGCCGGGGACGTTGTGGATCTTGATCGGCGCGACGCTTGGCGGCGCCGTGCACGACATGATCATTCTTTTTGCATCCGTTAGGCGCGGCGGGAAGACGCTTGGGCAGATGGCAAAAGAAGAAATCGGGCCGGGCGTCGGCATGCTCGCACTCATTAGCGTGCTCGCAATCATGATCATTTTGCTCGCGGTGCTTGCGCTCGTGGTGGTGCAGGCGCTGGCGAAAAGTCCGTGGGGCGTGTTCACGATTGCGATGACGATCCCGATCGCGCTCATCATGGGCGCGGGACTTCGCAGCGGAAAAGTTTCGGTGATGACGATGTCGATCTTCGGAATGATCGGGCTGGCGCTCGCGGTTTGGGGCGGACAATTTCTCGCGCAATATCCGGCGATCGAAGCCTGGTTTCGCCAGGATCAAAAAACGATTGCATGGGCGATCATGATTTACGGATTGGCCGCGTCGATTCTGCCGGTGTGGATGTTGTTAACGCCGCGCGATTATCTGAGCACGTTTTTGAAACTCGGAACCGTCGCCGCGCTCGCGGTCGCGGTGATTCTGATTCATCCGGTGATGCTGATGCCGAGCCTAACGAAATTCATCGACGGCAGCGGACTCGTCTTCGCTGGACCGGTGTTTCCATTTGTCTGCATCACGATCGCGTGCGGCGCGGTCTCAGGATTTCATTCGCTCATCGCCAGCGGCACGACGCCGAAAATGGTGGCGCGCGAATCGCGCATTCGCGACATCGGCTACGGCGCGATGATCACGGAGATGATGGTGGCGTTGATGGCGTTGATCGCGGCGTGTGTTTTGCAACCGGGCGAATACTTCGCGATCAACGCGAAAGGAACGCCGAGCGAAGTAGTGGCGAAAGTTTCGTCCGCCGGTTTCCCAGTGACCGAGGAGCAGATGTCGATCTTAGCGAAAAATCTGGGCGAGGGGACGATGTTCAATCGCGCGGGCGGCGCACCCACATTTGCCGTCGGCATGGCGCACATGTTCGCGCGCCTGTCGTCGAATCCAACCGCGATGGCGCTCTGGTATCACTTCGCCATCATGTTCGAAGCGCTGTTTATTTTGACGACGATCGACGCCGGCACGCGGGTCGGAAGATTTCTGCTGCAGGATTTGTTAGGCAATCTGTGGCGGCCATTCGGCAACACGCGTTCGTGGACTGCGAATTTTTTCGCAAGCGTGCTTTTGGTCGGCGCGTGGGGCTGGTTCCTGTATCAGGGAGTTGTCGATCCGTTAGGCGGAATCAATACACTTTGGCCGCTATTCGGTCTGGCCAATCAATTGCTCTCCGTCATCGCGCTTTGTCTCGGCACTACATTGCTGATCAAAATGCAAAAGACGCGCTACATTTTCATCACGCTCGTCCCGCTGCTGTTCATGTGCGCGGTCACCTTCTCCGCCGGTTACCTGAAAATCTTTTCGCCTGATCCGAGACTCGGATTTCTAAGCGGGGCGGATGCGCTCATCGCTGGGGCGCCGACAATTACCGGCGCGACAAAAGCGGCCGATGTTATTCGACAGGCGAACGTTTGGCGCTTCGACGCGATCGTGGCCGCATCGTTTCTCATCCTCGTGCTGTTAATCGTGCTCGGCTCCGCGGTGCAATGGTATCAACTCATCCGCGGCACGAGGCGAGCCGAGTTGCACGAGAGTGAGTTCGTTTCGGTGGCAACGGCGCAACCAGTCAGCGTGTGAATATTTATTCACTCAATCGTCACGTCGCCGTCATCTATTCGTAACAATCGCCGCCTAGCTTGCGGCGCATGTTTAACTTCAACAGACGAATTTCATTCATCGTTGCGCTGGCGTCATTGTCGATCTTGCCCATGTCGATCTTGCGCGCGCAAGACGCGGGCGCGTTGCTCGACTTGTTAGTCAAAAAGCAGCTGATCACTGATCAGGAAGCGGAGGAAGTGCGCGCGGAGCTGACGAAGGAAGTTTCGACTACGTCGGCCGGCAAATGGAAATTATCGAACCCAATCACTGAGATCGAGCTCTACGGCGACGCGCGATTGCGTTATGAATATCGCGCCGGACGCACGGACGACCTTCAGCCGCTCGGCGCTCCGGGAGCCGGCGTCGCGGGACATCGCGACTGGCAGGAACGCGAGCGCGAACGGTATCGTCTTCGCCTCGGATTGCGCATCACATTAGCGGACGATTGGTTTGCCGGGGTGCGATTGGAGACGAGCACGAGTCCGCGCTCGACCAATGTCACCTTCGGCGACGACAGCGGCGTGAACGGTCCGTTTTCGAAAGACAGCGACCGGATCAGCGTCGGCCAGGCTTATCTCGGCTACAAAGGTTTTCATGACATCACGCTCACGGCCGGACGCATGCCGCAGCCGCTGATCACAACTTTGATGACATGGGACGGCGACATCAATCCCGAAGGTTTGGCGGAGCAATGGAAGCACACGTTTAATTTCGAATTCGGCGGCGGAACGACGGAATCGGCGGCCGGTTACAGTAAGGAAGGTGGCAAAGGCGGCGCGATCGCGCAGAGCTCGAGCGAACCGTTCAAGTTGAAGATCGACGTCTTCGCTAATTTCGCGCAGTTCGTTTACGACGACTCGAACCCGGAAAATCCGTTAGGCGCAAGATCGACAACTTCGGCCAACACCGGCAATCCGCAGCTTGTTCCGAACACGGACGCATTCATGCTCGCGTGGCAGGTGGGCGCGCGTTTCACGTTCCCGAAAAACATTTACGCGCAGATCGCGCCGACGCTCTACAATTATACCGGCAACGGCGACACATTTAATGTTCACTACGTCGGCGGCTCCGAGACGTTGCCCAACGGCGGCACGAGCGGATCGCTCGCGACGAATCAGACTGGCATTAACAGCCTGCTCGTATTCGACATGCCGTGGGAAATCGGCTGGAAGCTTGGCGAGCTGCCGATGCGCATCTTCGGCGATTTCGCAGTCAATTTCGAAGGCGACGATCGCGCACTGGCCGCGGGTCATCCGGGGAAAGGCGATCAGCGTTACGCCTATCAAATCGGCGTTGGTGTTGGTCAGCTCAAAGCCAAGCGCGATTGGCAGATCAACGTTTTCTGGCAGCACACCGAGCAATACTCGCTCGACCCGAACCTGGTTGATTCCGATTTGTTCGACAGCCGCGTGAACATGGAGGGCGTGGCGGTGCAGGCCGGTTACATGCTGAGCGACGCGGTCACGTTCAACATCACCTACGGTTACGGCTGGCGCAGCGACAGCTCGTTAGGCACAGGCGGCACCGGCGATATCGGGATCAATCCGCTGGACGAATACCAAATTTTTCAAGCCGACCTGAACGTGAAATTCTAATCGCAAGATCGACATCTACGAAGATCGACAATCGCTCATGAAAATAAAATCAGCACTCATCCTCATCGCGGTCGGGTTCGCTTCGCTCGAAGCGCGCGCCGATCGCCTCGTCATCAAAGGCTCGGACACGTTAGGCGCGAAACTCGTGCCGCAATTGGCTGAGCAATTCAAAGCGCAACATCCCGGCACCACCTTCGACATCGCCGCGGAAGGTTCCACCACCGGCATCGCCGCCATTATCGACGGCACGGCCGAAATCGGAATGTCGAGCCGACGCGCGAAGCCGGCCGAAGTATCGGCCGCGACCGGGAAAGGAAAAAATTTGAAGCCGACCATCGTGGCGTATGACGGCATCGCCGTGATCGTGAATTCCGCGAACCCGATCAAGGGCCTGACGAAAAAGCAGGTCGAACAAATTTTCACGGGCGAAGTAAGTGATTGGAGCGCGGTCGGCGGTTCCGGCGGAAAGATCTCGATCTACACCCGCAACACTTCATCGGGCACGTATTCCGATTTCAAAGAGATGGCGATGAAGAAACGTGATTACGCCGGCAGCTCGCAAAAGATGGCGGGGAACGAACAGATTGCGGCTGAGGTCGGAAAAAATCCGAATGGCGTCGGCTATGTCGGAATGGCGTACGTAAAAGCGTCCGGTGTGAAAGCAATGCCGGTCGATGGCGTCACCCCATCGGCGCAAAGCGTGCAGCAACATTCCTACGCTTACTGGCGACCCACGTTCTATTACACCAACGGCGAACCGAGTGGGCTCGCGAAACAGTTTCTCGATTTCACTATTGCTCCGGCCGGACAAAAAATCGTCGCCCAAGTCGGCTTTGTTCCGATCAAATAATTTTGCAGCGGTTAGGTTAAGCATTGGCGGCCCGTCGGCTTCCACCACCGGCGGGCTGCCATTTTTTCAAGAGCTGCCGCTCGATTCTTCGCCGAAGATCGACAATCAACGCGACCGTGAAGGCAAGCCGGTGCGCGCAGCCTGGATTTCGGATGTTCACCTCGGCACGCGCACGAGCAATGCCGCCTCTCTGCTGCAGTTTTTGCGCGATTACGATTGCGACAAACTTTACGTGGTCGGCGATTTGATCGACATCTGGTCGCTCAAGCGCTGGCGTTACTGGCCGCAACTGCACAACGACGTCATCCAAAAAATTTTGCGCAAGGCGCGCAAAGGCGTGCCGGTCATTTACATTCCGGGAAATCACGATGAGTTCGTCAGCACATTCGCCGGCGCTTACGGCAACATCTCGATCCAGAAAAACGCGATCCATAAAACCGCCGACGGTCGCAAGATTCTCGTGGTTCACGGACACGAGCTCGACACCGTCGTGCAAAACGTGAAGTGGCTCGCGTATGTCGGCGACATTGGTTACCAGTTTCTGCTTTCGCTCAATCCGGCGATCAATTTCGTCCGGCGAAACTTCGGGCTCGGCTACTGGTCGCTCAGCGCATATGCGAAACAGCGCGTGAAAGACGCGGTCAATTTCATCGGCGAATTCGAGAAAGCGGTTGCGCGTTACGCTGAGAAATTTTCCGTGGATGCGGTTTTGTGCGGCCACATTCATAACGCGGCGCAACGGCAATTCGATAAGTGCGCCTATTATAATTGCGGCGATTGGGTCGAAAGCTGCACCGCGCTGATCGAACGCTACGATGGCACGATCGAGCTGGTGAAATATCCGCCGTTCGTCACTTCCACGCGCGAACTGGAAGCCGTCGCGTGAGACAGACGTTCACGTTGTCGATCTTGCGCTCGCTCGCGTCGGAAATCATCATCATTGCTCGGATTTAGCGAACGCAATCGGTCGGACATACTTCGGCGCACCAATTGTCGATCTTATCGCGAACCATGTCGCGAATTTCGCGGACCTGTTCGAGCTGCTCCACTCGAGAACCTTTGACTCGCGATGGGTCGGGAAAGCTCCAGTGCAATCGCTTGGCCGGTCCGGGAAAGATGGGACACTTCTGTGCACTCGATTCATCGCAAACGGTGATGACATAGGTGAAGAGCTGGCCGGATTTGAAAACGTCGAAGACCGATTGCGTTTTTTTGTTCGAGATATCGATGCCGGCTTCATCCATGACATCGACAACGATGGGATTGAGTGTGCCGGGCTCGAGTCCGGCGCTATGCGCTTCAAACGCGTCGCCGCAAAAATGATTGAGCCACGCTTCAGCCATCTGGCTGCGGGCGCTGTTGTGCACGCAGATGAAGAGCACTTTCGGTTTCATAAGATGCGAGTTTAAAACGCGGAAGCGTTCGGGCAATCTTCAGCCCCGTTACGTTTGTGTGACAACGTCGCGGCGGCGGGTCACTTGATTTTGCGCGCAAACTTCGGCGGGAAAAGCCAGACCAGCTTTCCCTCAAACCCGGCAAGATCGACATCGACCAACGCCACGCCGGCCTTCGACAATTTCAATTGTGCGTTCGTTAGGCCGCGAATCACTTTCGTGAAATCCGGTTCGTGACCGACCAGCATCAATTTTTTGGCGCGATGCCGTTTCAAAATCGTACGCAGCGCATCGAGGCCGAATCCCTTGGCCAGCAGATCGTCCTCTCGTAGTTTCACGCGCAAAACTTCGGCCGCGATCTCCGCCGTCTGCGACGCGCGCGGTAATGAGCTGGTGACGATGAGGTCCGGTCGCACTTTCAAGCGATCGAGAAATTTCGCGACGGCGCGCACTTCTTTTTTGCCGAAGGGCGTGAGCGGCCGTTCGTCATCCGGCTTCGTCCAATTTTTCCAATCTGCTTCGCCGTGACGTAAGAAATAAAGTTCCATGTCGATCTTGCGTTAAATTTCAAATGATGTCCCAGGCGTTGCCGCGATCCTGCCAAAGCCGCACGCCGCCGGTGTAAGCGTTGCGATTGTGTCCGAGCTCGAATCCGCGCGGAAGTCTCTCGATGCACTTGGCGTTGCCGCCGCCGAGCACGACGTAATCGGCGATGAATGCTTTTTTTAATTCCGGGACGATGCGCAAAACTTCGCTCTCCCATTTTTTGTCGCCGAGCTGGTCGCGTCCATCGTCGCCCAAATAATCTTCGAGCGGTTGATCGTCGAAGTACGGAAGATCGCCCAGCTCCAGCTGAAGCACGGTCCGGTTCCATAACAAGGCCGAGCCGAGTCCGGTTCCGAATCCAAGAAAGAGCATGCGCTTGCCGTGATAACTTCCGAGCGCCTGCATCGCGGCGTCGTTCATCACGCGCACCGGTTTGCCGAACGCGCGCCGAAAATTAAATCGCCTCCAGCCCTTCCCCAGATGTTTCGGCTCGAGCGCGATCCGTCCGTTTTTCACCGGCGCGGGAAACCCGATCGCGATGACATCGAACTTCCAATCGCGCACGAGCTTCTTCGTTTGATCGACAAATTTTCCCGGCGTCAACGTTTTACCCGACGGAAATTTTCGGCGCTTTACCCGATTCGAGATCATCAGCTTCACGTTTGAGCCGCCGACGTCGATAACGAGAATGCGTTTCTTCACGGTTTGGGCTCGGCGACAGTGATGGGAATGAGTTTGTCGGCCCGAGATTTTTTGCGTGAACCGGAAAGTTTCTTCGTTCGTTCACGCGAGACTTCACGGAAATGCCATTGCGCCTGCTCGCGCGTTTCCGGACCTTCGGGCTTCAATCGCCGATAACTTCCGTCGGGCTGCAGCTCGCGCGATTTGACGCGGTCGTTCAAAAATCGCGGCAGAACTTCCTTGATCATTTGCTCGCGCAACGGCGGACTTTCCAATGGATAGGCGACTTCGATTCGCCGTAAAAAATTTCGCGGCATCCAATCGGCGCTCGACAAATAAATTTCCGGTTGGCCGGCGTTTTCGAAATAGTAGATGCGGCTGTGCTCGAGAAACCGGCCGACGATGCTGATGACGCGAATGTAATCGCTCAGTCCTGGAATTTTCGGCCGCAAACAACAAATGCCGCGCACGATGAGATCGATCGTCACCTCCGCGCCCGACGCTTCGTAAAGTTTTTCGATCACCTCTTGATCGACAAGTGCATTTAGCTTCGCGATGATCCGCGCCGGTTTGCCCGCGCGGGCGTTGTCGCGTTCGCGCTCGATCATTTTGATCAGCCGCGTTTTCATGTCGAACGGCGCGACCATGAGCTTTTTCAATCCGGGATAACCGGCGAGGCCGGTGAGGGTGTTGAAAACAATCGCGACTTCTTCGGTCAATTCCGGATTGCTCGTGAGCAAACTGAAGTCGGTGTAAATGCGCGCGGTGCGCTGATGATAGTTTCCGGTGCCGAGATGCACGTACGGGCGGAGTCGGTCGCTGTCGCGCCTAACGACCAACAACATTTTGCAATGCGTTTTTAATCCGACGACGCCGTAGATGACGTGCGCGCCCGCTTCTTCCAGCCGGCGCGCCCATTGAATATTCGCGGCTTCGTCAAAACGCGCGCGCAATTCCACGATGGCGGTGACTTGTTTGCCGGCGTTAGCTGCGTCGATGAGGGCTTCGACAATGGGCGAGTCGCCGCTCGTACGATAGAGCGTGATCTTGATCGCGAGTACTTGTCGATCTTGCGCGGCGGCCTCGATAAAGTCGACGATCTGATCGAACCCATCGTAGGGATGATGCAGCAACACATCCTGCTGTCGCAGCACCGCGAACATGTCCGCGCCCGGAGGGAACGCCGGATCACGCGCCGGTTGGAACGGGCGATCTTTTAACTTCGCAAACGCGTCGTTCGTCACCAACGGCATCAGGTGCGTCATCGAGAGTGGCCCGTTCAATTTATAAACGTCATCCTCGCCGAGATCGAAAAATTCGAGGAGCAGCTCGCGAAAATCTTTTGGACAATCGGCTTCCACTTCGAGACGCACGGCATTGCCGCGACTCGATCGCCGCAATTCCTGTTCGATCGTGCGCAACAAATTCTCCGCTTCTTCGTCGTCGATGTAGAGGTCGCTGTTGCGCGTGATGCGAAACGCGTGCGCGCCTTCCAGAATTAATCCGGGAAACAATTCGGCGATGTGATGTTTGATGAGCGAGGCGAGATAAATGTATTCGTAGGGCTCGTCCTTGCCCGCGGCGCGCGGCATCAGGATCATGCGCGGGACCACGCGCGGCACCTGCACGATGGCATGCAATGGTTCACCGCCGCGGCGCGTTTTTGCCCTAACGAAAATGTTGTGGCTCTTGTTCAGCAACTGCGGAAACGGATGGCTCGCGTCCACCGCCAGCGGCGTGAGCATGGGCACCACTTCCTGCTGGAAAAATTTGTGCGCCCAGGCCGCGCGCTTTTGCGGAAGATCGACAATCTCACGCACGCGGATTCCGTTTTTCGCCAGCTCCGGCAGCAATTCGTCATTCCAAAGCGCGTATTGGGTCTCGACCAATTCCAAAACTCTTCGCCGAATTTCGTTGAACGTTTCCGTCGGACTCAATCCATCCGGCCCGATGTCGCTCGTCTCGCTTTCGATCTGTTGTTTGATTCCGGCGACGCGAATCTCGAAGAACTCGTCCAGGTTCGAGCTGAAGATGGTGAGAAATTTTACGCGCTCGAGCAACGGTTGGCTGCGGTCCTGCGCTTCCTCGAGCACGCGCCGGTTGAATTCGAGCCAGCTGAGCTCGCGATTAATAAAATGCTTCGGATCGGGCGAAATCGGCTCCGGCATTGCCGGCGGGGTGGGAGCGGTCTCGACCGCTCCAGCCTCATCGATCACAGCGCGCTCTTGTTGCATAATGGAAGATCGACAATCTCGCCGTTATTTGGCCTAACGGCAACGCCCTCTGGCCGCCGGCTGGCTAGAATGCGGTCGCAATTCGCGCGAGCAGATAGCTGATAAAGCCGCACGCGGGCAAAGTGAAAACCCAAGCCCAAATAATCCGCTCGACCACGCCCCATTTTACCCCGCTGAATCGTTTCATCGCGCCCACGCCCATGATTGACGTGCTGATGACATGGGTGGTCGAGAGCGGAATGCCGTATGAACTCGCCACTTGAATGATGACCGCCGCCGTGGTTTCCGCGGCAAAACCGTGCACCGGCTGAAGTTTCACCATGCGATGCCCGAGCGTGCGAATGATTCGCCAGCCACCCGCCGCCGTCCCCGCCGCCATGGTGAGCGCACATAAAAAAATGACCCATTTCGGAATGAGGAATTGCGGCGTGTGAAGAAATTGAAGGGCGGGCGGGAGATGTCCGAAGGAACCGCTCGTGGTGGCGGTGAAAAGCGCGAGAGTGATGATGCCCATCGTTTTTTGCGCGTCATTCGTGCCGTGGCTGTGCGCCATCCATGACGCGCTCACCAACTGTAACTTTCCGAAGATCGAGTGGACGACATGGGGCGTCGCGCGTTGCAATAAAACCATCAGAACAAACATGAGCAGGGCGCCGATGATGAAACCAATGACCGGCGAGCTGATCATGGGGATGACCACTTTTGGAAGTAATCCGGTGCGCCAGTGCAGAACGTTCCAATTGCCGTGCGCGTAGGCGAGCGCCGCGCCGCAAAGGCCGCCGATGAGCGCGTGACTTGAACTCGAAGGCAAGCCAAAGAGCCAGGTGATGAGATTCCAGACGATCGCACCGATCAAGGCGCACAGAATCGCTCCCATGGTGACGATGTTCGTGTCCACCATTCCTTTTCCGACAGTTGACGCGACCGCGGTGCCGGTAAGCGCGCCGGTGAGATTAAAGAATGCGGCCAGGCCGATCGCCTGGCGCGGCGTCAACACCTTGGTCGAGACGACGGTGGCGATCGCGTTCGCCGCATCATGGAAGCCATTGATGTACTCGAACGTGATCGCTGCTGCGATGACGAGAAGAAAGAGAGTCATCGCGCGCGTCCGGAACCGCTCAGGAATATTTGAGCACGACCTGCAAGATGATGTTTCCGGCGTCGCGGCAACGGTCGATCACTTTTTCGAGCAGCTCGTAAATGTCGCGCAGAAAAATGATGTGCTTCGCCTCGTATTCGCCGTGGTATAAATCGCGCAGCAATTCGAGCTCGAGCTTGTCCGCGTCGCCTTCGATACTTTGCAGACGGTTGTTTTTCTCCCGCGCCGCCGGCGCATCGATGCCTTTGCGCAAATCTTTCACCATCGCCAGCACGCATTCGGCCGCTTGATCGAGAAGATCGAGATGTTTCTTGAAACTGCCGCCGTGCATGTCGCCCGGACAAATCAGAACGCGCTCGCCGATCTTCTCCACCGTCTTCGGAATTTTGTAGAGCGCGGCCGCGAGCGCCTGAATGTCCTCCCGTTCCAATGGCGTGATGAATGTTTTACAAAGCTGCTCCGTTAGCTCCTGCGTAATCTGTTTGTCTTTACGCCGGCTGTGCACGAATTGCTCGAGACTCTCCGGCGAATCGTAATGTTCGATCTTGCCGAGCAAGGCCACCAGATGATGCACGCTCGCATCGGCCTGCTCCGCGCTCGCCTCCAGCAAGTCGTAAAACTTTTGGTCGTGTCCGAAAAGTTTTTGAATCGAAATCATTTTTCGTGCGCGCTTACGAACACCTCTATCCGAAGCTCCGCACCTCCGTCAACTTTTGCGCCGCCCTGCCGGCGGTCGCACGTCAGCTCGATGGCACGAATGGTTGATGACGAATGTCTTCCGCCGCCGCCGCGTAAACCGCGTCCTCCGCAATGTTCGTCGCGTGATCGCCCACGCGCTCGAGACAGCGGCCGATGAAAATTAAATTCAAATATCCGCGCAGTTGCTCCGGGTCCTCGGCCATGCGCTGAATCAACTTCCGGCTCGCGGCGCGATTGAGATCGTCGAGCTTATCGTCGCGCGGCACGATCGACCGGCCAAGATCGACATCTTCCCGCGCATACGCGTCCACGCTGTCTTTGAACATCGACATGGCCTGTTCGTACATCGGTCTGATCAAATCGATTTCGGGCAAGGGCGGATGCCGATTCAACTTGCGGGCGCGTCGCGCGATCGTCGTCGCCTGATCGGCCATGCGCTCCAGGTTCGACGACAATTTCATCGCCGAAACGACCCGGCGAAGATCGGACGCGACCGGTTGATAGCGCAGCAAGATATCGACGCCGTCCTTGTCGATTTGTTTTTCGAGCTGGTCGATCTCTTCATCATCCGCGATGGCGTTCGCGCAAAGATCGTCGTTACGCTTGAACAGACCTTCGAGCGCGCGGTCGAGGCTGCGCTCGGTCAGGCTCGCCATCATCATGACGTTGTTGCGCAGGGCCGCGAGCGCTTCGTCGAAATTTCCAAGAATGTGTTTCGGGGCGATCATGTCGATCTTGCGATTGTCGATCTTACATTAACCAAATCGGCCGGTGATGTAATCTTCGGTCCGTTTCTCGCCCGGATTGGAAAAGATTTTTTCGGTCGCATCGAATTCGATCAATCGGCCGAGATAAAAAAACGCGGTCGAATCGGAAACGCGACCGGCCTGCTGCATGTTGTGGGTCACGATGATGATGGTGTATTCGCTTTTAAGTTGGTGAATCAGCTCTTCGATTTTCGCGGTCGCGATCGGGTCCAGCGCCGAACACGGCTCATCCATTAAGACAACCTGCGGCTCGACCGCGAGCGCGCGCGCGATGCAAAGACGTTGCTGCTGGCCGCCGGAAAGTCCGAATGCGTTTTTTTCCAGTCGATCTTTCACTTCGTCCCACAACGCCGCCGCCCGCAAACTTTTCTCGACCGCTTCGTCGATCGCGCGCCGTTTTTTCACGCCGGCGATGCGCAAACCGTAGGCGATGTTCTCGTAAATGGATTTCGGGAACGGGTTCGACTTTTGAAAAACCATTCCGACGCGGCGGCGAAGATCGACCACGTCCACTTCGGGCGCGTTGATATCGACATTGTCGATCTTGATCGAGCCCTGGGTCAGGCGCGCGCCGTCGATGAGATCGTTCATGCGGTTGATGCAACGCAGCAACGTCGTCTTGCCGCAACCGCTCGGGCCGATGAAGGCCGTGACTGCGCGCGGAGGAATTGCAAGATCGACATCGAACAGCACCTGGTGCGCGCCGTAGGCAAAATCGACATCGTCGATTTCGACCGCGATTTCCCTGGGCTCGTTAGGCGGCTCGTTCGTTTCGCGACGCAGGTGTTGTTGCAGGCTGTCGGGCATTTTCAAAAGGCTTACCATGATAAACGGCTCCGGCTTCGTTCGCGCAGCACGATAGAAGTTAAAGCAATCAGCATCACGAGAACGAGAAAGACAAATGCGGCGCCGTATTGCACGCGCTCGGTGTATTCATTCTGCGGAATTTTCGAGCTCACGACGTAAATGTGATACGGCAGCGCCATCACGCCCTGGAAAAAGAAATCGCTCCAATGATTTACGTGCCACGGCATTTCGTCGCGCATCGCGTACGCGGCGGTGAACATGATCGGCGCGGTTTCGCCGGCGACGCGCGCGATTCCGAGAATGGACGAAGTGAGAATTCCCGGAACGGCATAAGGCAAAACATTTTTGCGGATGGTTTGCCATTTCGTCGCGCCGAGCGCGAGCGAGCCTTCGCGCAAACCCATCGGCACCGCGCGCAACGATTCTTCGCTCGCGGTGATGATCGCCGGCAGCACCATCAAGCCGAGCGTAAACCAGCCGGAGATGATCGACACGTTCCAGCCGAAGAAAATGACGAACAATCCGAAACCGAAAAGTCCGAACACGATCGACGGAACGCCGGCGAGATTGAGAATGGCGACGCGGACCAAACGAATGAACGCGCCGCCGCGCGAGTATTCGTTGAGATAGATCGCGCTGCTGATTCCGATGAAGAGCGCGACCGCCATCGAGCCGATGACGAGAATGGCGGTGCCGACGATGCACGGCCCGATGCCTCCGGCCGAATACGACACCGTCATCGTAAGATCGACATCTTCATTGTGCGTCTTTTTCCAGGCGCGGAACTCGGAATCGCTCAGCTCCATTTTTTGTCCCTGATAATTGAAGACGTAGAGCGTCTGCGGTTTCTCGGTGAGAAACTTCACGTTCACGAATGGCGCGGTCGATCGAAACACGACGCGCCCACCCTTGATCGCGATGTCGGCAAAAATGTAAGTCGCGCACGCGAGCACGAAGTAAGTCGCGAGCCGGAACAACCAGAAAACAAGTCGCTCGATCATATCAGCCGATGGTCATGCGGAAGCGCGCGACAAATTTTTGCGCGAGATAATTGATCCCGAGTGTGAGCAAAAACAAAACGAGCCCGACCATGAAAAGCGCGCGGTAATGAATGCTCCCCCTAACGACCTCGCCCATTTCCTGCGCGATGATGCCGGTCATGGTGTGCACCGGTTGAAAAAACGCTCCGACACCTTGCGTGAAATCGGGAATGGCGATGCGATTTCCCGCGCACAGCAACACGACCATGGTTTCGCCGATGACGCGCCCGAGGCCTAACAACGACGCGGAGACAATTCCGGACAACGACGCGGGCACGAGCACGCGTGCGATCGTTTGCAGACGATTCGCGCCGAGCGCGTAGGAAGCTTCCTTGAATCCGCGCGGCACATTACGCAGCGCATCTTCCGACAATGTGAAAATGGTCGGCACGGCCATGAGCGCGAGCAGCGAGCCGGCGGTGAAAACATTCAGCCGTTCGCTGATCGGGAAAAACGGCACCCAATGAAAGATCGACATGTGCGACGCGGCGCGGACCGCCTGACCCACGACCGCGATCCCGAAAAAGCCGAGCACGACCGAAGGAATCGCCGCGATGAATTCGATATAAGGTTTGATCAAACTTTTTTCGCCGCGCGCTGCGATTTCGCTCACGTAAATCGCGGACGCGACGCCGAGCGGCACCGCCAGCGCGAGCGCGACGGCCGCGACCATGATCGATCCGACGAGCAGCGGAATAATCCCGTACCAATCCTGCCAAAAACTCGCCGTGATCCATTCGCGTCCGAACAGAAACGAAGTGATCGCGCGATACGCCGGCACCGGTTCGTTAGGGTTCCAGGCGTGAAGTTTTTGCGATGTCTCCGGAAACGAAGCGAGATACACACGCGCGTTTTGTTTCCATTTCTCGAACGAATGTTGCGCGCGCGCGGTCGGGAGTTGCGGCGCGGTCGCAATGAGATTGTCGATTTTGTCCTTCATCACCGGCGCGGTCTGGTCGAACCGCGTTTCAGCGACGCGCAATGCCGTGACTGCGTTCGGATCGGTCGCGCCTTGTTCGCGCAAAGCCAGCGCCTGATCGCCGGTGTCGGAGACAATGCCGCTCAAATCGTCGGCCGCGTCACTGAACCCGGTCGCGAATTGATCGAACGCAGCGAGCGCGTTTGCGTCCGATTCCTGTAAACGAATCTGACTCAGTTCGCGCGAAAGCAGGGAGTGGCGTTGCGCGGTCGCGCGCAAAATATCGACGTATTCCAGTCCGGCGCGCCGATACAGCCGAATGCCTTTGAGGTTCTCGCCGAAAAATCCGAAGCCTTCGCGCACCAGAAACACAGTGATGAGCGCGAGCACGACGATGGCGACGAAGGCGTTGCTCGCGAAAAAAGTTTTGATTGCTGCGTCGGCGCTGAGACGGCGCGCACGCGGATGGGCCGCGGGCAAAGAGGACACATCGGGCGCGAACGTTTCCACGATAACGACGATGCGAAACGGCCGCGGCAGCGGCAATTCCTTTAATGTTACGTTTGTGTGACGGCCGGAGCGTTCGGCAAAATCACGCGAATGGTCGTGCCTTTTCCGAGCTCGCTCTCCGCCTCGACCCGGCCGCCGTGCAATTGCGCGATGTGTTTCACGATCGACAATCCGAGTCCGGTGCCGCCGAGTTCGCGGCTGCGCGCTTTGTCCGCGCGATAAAATCTTTCGAAGATGCGCGGTAAATCTTCTTGCGGAATGCCGACGCCGCTATCGCTCACGCTCAAAGTCGTGAGGGTGGGGGTTTGTTCGGCGCGCAAACAAATCTCACCGCCCGCGGGCGTATATTTCACGGCGTTATCGAGCAGGTTGTAGAGAATTTCCTGCAAGCGTTCTTCGTTCGCGCGGATCGGCGCGAGGTTCGGCGCAAGATCGACATCTACTTTCACGCCTTTCTCCGCGAATTTCTTTTCCCAATCGCGCACGATGTCGCCTAACAAGTCGGCGAGATCGATCGACGAAAGCTGCAACTCGCTCGCGCGCGCTTCGAGCTGCGCGAGCGTGAGCAGATCGTTCACGATGGCATCGAGCCGTTGCGAATGGCGTTCCATCACGCCGAGAATCCGGCGCGTTTCGTCGGCGGAAGTTTCCGGGGTGTCGAGCAAAGTCTCGATGTATCCGCGCAAGATCGACAATGGCGTGCGCAACTCATGGGACACGTTCGCGACGAAATCGCTCCGCATTTGATCGGTCCGTTTCAACGCGGTGATGTCGTGAAACAAAACGACCGCGCCGGTGATTTCGCCGTTGCCGCCGTGCGCGATCGGCACCGCGCTCACTTCCAAATGGCATTCGCCCATCTCGAGCTCGCTGCGCCCGAGCGTTCCCTGGCGCAACGTTTGTTCGAGCAAACGGTCAACGCTCGCGTCGCGCACGACTTCGAGCAGCGGCGTGCCGGCGACATCGGCCGGCGGCGAAAATAATTTACGCAGGCCGCGATTGACGATGGTGACGCGACGTTTTGGATCGACCACGAGCAAGCCATCTTCGATCGCGCCCAGAATGGTCTGCGTTCCGGATTCGCGTTGCGCCAGCTGCTGGTCGAGCTCGCGCTGACGCAGGAAAATTTCTTCGAGGGCAACGCCGACGCGGCGCGTTTCGTCGGCGCCGGAAATGAGAAACGTGGGCGGTTGTTCGCCGCGGCCAACCCGCCTAACGAGCGCGCTGAGGTCCCGCCAGGGAACAATCCAACGGTGGCGGACAACGACAAATGTGATTGTCGATCCAACAATGAGACCAAGCAGGAGCCAAAACATTTGCGAGTTTAAGTTTCTGTCATTCCGACATGACAGCGGCGGTTACTCTTCGCGAAACTTGTAACCGAATCCGCGCACGGTTTCGATGTTATTGCCGGCCGTTCCCAACTTTTCGCGCAAGCGCCGCACATGGGTATCGACCGTGCGGGTGTCGATCATCGATTCGTAACCCCAAACGTCATTGAGCAATCGATCGCGCGATTGCACCCGGCCGCGGCGTTGCAAGAGCGTGCGCAGAAGTTTGAATTCGATGCTGGTGAGATGGAGACGTTTTCCCGCAGCGACGACTTCGTGCTTGGCCGGGTCGATGCGGATATTGTGCGCGCTCATCACTTCGCCTGTGTCTTCCTCGCGCGTGCGACGCAGGATCGCCTTGATCCGGAGGACGAGCTCGCGCGGGCTGAATGGTTTCGTCACGTAATCGTCGGCGCCATATTCCAAGCCCGCGACGCGGTCCGCCTCCTGCGCTTTTGCGGTTAGCATCAACACCGGAATGCGCGCGGTGTCCGAATTACTTTTCAACACCTTGCAACATTCCAGTCCGGACATTCCCGGAAGCATCAGGTCGAGAATGATGAGCGCCGGCTTCGCCGTCTGCGCTTTTCGCCAGCCAATCACACCGTCATTCGCGACCACGGTTTTAAATCCGGCTTTGCCCAGACTCAGCGTGAGCAGGTCGGTCACGTCACGCTCATCTTCGACAATTAAAATAGTCTGAGCCGACTCCTTCGTGTTCATGCGCGGCAGCAAGCGAGCTTGCAAACTTGTGGCCGCGATACAACCCGAAAGTCAATGCCGCGCGCCGCTTCCGGCGGGACGCGCGAAGTAAAAAGGCAAAATGCAGAAGGAAAAAATCTGCGGCATCGAACGAAACAATTCGCATCGCGAACACCCGAGGCGCAGTGCTGCGGGAAACAACTCTTAAATCCTTTTGTCTTTTAACTTCTGCCCTTTGCCTTCTGACTTTCGCTACTCTCCCCAGATCGCGCATTCGTTACCGCCCGGCTCGGTGAAATGGAACCGGCGCCCGCCCGGCGGGCAATATCAACTTCTTAGTACTTCCGCATGCGTCACTTCATCGGCCAGAGCCGGCCGGTCCGTTGCATGTAGGCGACATACGATTCGCCGAAGAATTCACGCATCATTTGTTCTTCGCGGCCGACACGACTGAGATAGAGCAGCGCGAAAGAGACGAGCGCGCTCCAGCCGGCCAGCCAGTTAGGCAATAAAAGTCCCTGCGCGATCGAGAACAGGAAAATCGCCGTATACATCGGATGGCGAACGCGCCGGTAAACGCCGCGCTCGACCAGCTCATGATCTTTCCGTATCTCGAGCGTGATCGACCAATTGAGGCCAAGATCGACATGGGAACGCCAGAAAAGCCAGAGCGCGAAAAGCATGACGACCGCGCCGCACCACGGGACGAACTGCGGAAAAGAATAATCGGCGAAGGCGAGCCAGTGTGTGAACAGATAGAGCAAAGGCAGAATCATGCTACCGATAAAAACGAGAGCGACGAGCGCGCGATCGCGCACGTCCACGCGCCTAACGACTTTCTCATTGTGTTTGGTCCGCGCCCCGAAACGGCCACGGATCGCGATGTAAACGATAAGTCCGTACAAATAAACATGGTCCCACCAGCTCCACGCGCGCATTCGTTTAACTGTGAGCTTGAGCGCGAGTAAGTTCGAGTCTGAAAAGCTCAAAAGCTGACATCGCTGAATGCGCGAATTAAAAAAGGCAAAATGCAAAAGGAAAAAGATCTGCAGAACCGAACGAAGCGATTCGCTTTGCGAACCATTCGGATGTTTTCGGCTCTGCCGAAAACGACCGAAGCTCAGGTTCTCGGCAAACAACTGTTGCGTTCCGCGACTTCTGTCGGTGCCAATTATCGCGAAGCCTGTCGCGGCCGCAGCAAGGCCCGAATGGAGCGAGCGGGCTGCGAGTGAGATAGACGGAAAGGTCGCGCGGGTAGCGGAAGCGAGGCGGGAGGCGAGCGCATCAATTCATCGCGAAGTGCGGAGATTGCCTGCGCGAGATCGAAGAAACTGCGTATTGGCTCGAACTCCTCGTCGATTCAAAAATCGTTGCCGCTGCAAAACTTGAGCCGCTCCAAATTGAATGTCGCGAGTTGATCGCGATTTTCGTCACCATCGTAAAACGCGCGAAGGAATCCTAACTTCTTCCTTCTGCCTTTTTATTTCTTACTTCTTACTTTTAATCTTCCTCGTCCGTTTATTCCTCAAACCGTCGCGCGAATGTTCCAGATCGAGTTCGCCTTTCGGTTCCTTGCGTAAACGTTGCGGCACCAAATCGCCCACCGGCCCTTTCGCGATCGTCGTCCCGCCATCGACCACATACAGCGCTCCCGTCACATAACTCGCTTCGTCTGACGCGAGAAACGCGTACACGTTCGCCACTTCCTCCGGAGTCCCGCGCCGCGCGAGCGGCACCGCCTGGATGAGCGTCTTCTCCATGTTCGCATCCATCGGCCCCGTCTCCTTGTGCGTCCACGCCGTGTCGATCGGTCCCGGACAAACGCAATTCGCGCGCACGCCGAATTGCGCCTGCTCCACCGCCACTCCGCGCATGAACGCGTGCATCCAGCCTTTCGTTCCGCCGTAGGGCGTGTTGTTCGCCAGACCTATCATCCCCGATTCCGACCCGGCCGAGATGACCACACCGCGCGTCTTTTGCAGGTGTGGCAACGCGAACCGCGTCATCATGAACGCCGATCGAATATTCATCCGGATCGTCTCATCGAAATCGGCCACCGGATAATCCTGCGTCATCGCGTTATCGAGAAACACGCCCGCGTTATTCACGAGCACATCGAGCCGCTTAAATTTTTTAATCGTAAGATCGACAACTTCCTTCGCCGCGCGTTCCTCGGAAATATCGCCGCCGAACGGGATCGCCGCCTGCTCGCCGTATTCTTTGCAGATCGCCTTGGCCACATCCGCGATCGGATCGCTGCGCAATCCGCACACCACCACCTTCGCCCCTTCGCGCGCGAACTTATGCGCGATCGCCTCTCCGATTCCAGTTCCTGCGCCTGTCACAATCGCGACCTTGTTTGCTAATCGCTTGGTCTGTTTGTCTGCTCCGTTTGAGAAAAATCGTATTGCCATACAAATACAGTTCGCGCGTCATGCGAACCGAAGATGCGCAAATGTGCGTTACGGGCCCTAGATCGCGCGAGTGCCGCGACACTTTGGATAATTCGGGCAGCCCCAGAAATCTGCGCCCGCGTTCGCACCGCGCCGCGCTTTTCGCTTCACCATTTGTGAATTGCAGATCGGGCAATGGGGTGACTCGTCCTTAGAATTCCTTGCGTGCGCAGACGCAACGGGTGAGTTGCGGGTTGCACGCCGCCCGCGCAACCAATTCGTTAGTCCTCGCTCCGCTTTGATGCGAAGCCATGCCAACGGAAGCCCAATGACAAGAACACCTATCGAGCAAAGAAAGACAACGCGCGTTGTTTGGGCTGTCATGTCGTGCATGAACTGATCAAGCTGCGGATTCGGCATGGGGGAAAATGCTGCTACATCCGTACCAGTCTGCGAAGGTTTCTTCGCTTTTCGGTGGAGTGACTTTTCGCTAGGTTTCGTCCGCCGTGCCTGACGAGCTGAAGAAATCGCTGAAGGAGTTTGTTCAATTCGCGCTGAAACTTAAGGGCGACGAAAAAAGCGAGGCCCAATCGTTCTTGAACGAATTTTTCCGCGCACTTGGACACGAGGGCGCGATTCAAGCCGGCGCGACATTTGAATTTCGAGTCGCGAAGAAGCCGGGCTCGCCGCAACTCGAATTGATCACCGGCAACGGCGCGCCGTTGCCGCGCACGAAAGGCGGAAAGAAGTTCGCCGATTTACTCTGGCCGGACCGCGTGCTCATCGAAATGAAGTCGCGCGGCGAAAATCTTGAGAAGCATTACGACCAGACTTTCGATTACTGGACGCACATTGTTCCGAAACGGCCGCCGTTCGTCATCCTCTGCAATTTCGACGAGTTCTGGATTTACGATTTCAATACGCAGCTCTTTGATCCGGTCGATCGCGTCAAGCTCGCGGAAGTCCCGGAAAACATTTCTTCGTTCAACTTCCTTCTGCCGATTTGGAAGAAACCAATCTTCGGCTACAACTGGGTTGATGTAACTCGCCGTGCTGCCGACCAAATGGCAGAAAGCTTTAAGGAGATCGTGGCTCGCGGCGAGGATCGCGAAAAGGCGCAGCGATTCATTTTGCAACTCCTCGTTGCGCTGGTCGCCGAAGACATCGGATTACTTCCGGCACAAATGGTCAGCGATCTCTTACGAGAGTGCGCCGAGGGAGCCAGCTCCTACGATTTGATCGGTGGTCTGTTCCGGCAAATGGCATCACGAGACAAAGCCGGCGGCGGGCGGTTTGTCGAAGTGCAGTATTTCAATGGCGGCCTTTTTGAAGTTGTCGATGCCATCGAACTGAAACGGCCCGAAGCGTACCGCCTTTGCGAATCCGCCGTCGAAAATTGGGCACACGTGCGCCCAGAAATTTTCGGAACGCTCTTTCAGGACAGCATGGACAAGAAAGAACGCCATGCGTTCGGCGCGCACTTCACCAGTGAGTTCGATATTCGCAAAGTGGTCGGTCCGACAATCGTTAGGCCATGGCGAGAGCGCATCGATGCCGCCGGCAAAAATGTTGCCGACTTGCGCAATGCACTTGTCGATCTTCGCAAGTTTCGCGTGCTCGATCCGGCGTGTGGCTCGGGGAATTTTCTCTTCATCGCCTATCGCGAAATGAAACGGCTCGAGCGTGACATTCTCGTGCGTCTAAAAAAACTTCACGCAGCCGATGACCCGACTAGCACTGTTTCTCTTCAACAGTTTTTCGGCATCGACATCATCCCATTTGCCGTTGAGTTGGCAAAGGTCACACTCAGTTTAGCAAAGGAACTGGAGCTAATTGAGGCAGCAAAGATCGGCGAAAGTGAAGGTCTTTTCGTTCATGAGCATCCGCTCCCGCTGGATAATCTCGACAAGAACATCATCTGCGCCGACGCGCTCTTCACCGACTGGCCGAAAGCAGACGCGATCATCGGCAATCCGCCATATCTCGGAGCGCATAACATTCAGATCGAACACGGAGCGGAATATGTGAAACAATTGCGCAAAACGTTCCCCAGCGTTCCCGGCCGCGCTGACTTCGTCTCTTATTTCTTCCACAAGACGCACGATCAACTCGCGGAAGCCGGTCGCGCAGGGCTTGTCGGAACGCAAAACATTCGCAGCAACTACTCACGCGTCGGTAGCCTCGACCACATTGTCGGCAACGGCGGCACTATAACAGACGCCGTCGCGGCTCAGGTGTGGAGCGGCGAAGCAGCCGTTCATGTTTCGATTGTTAATTGGGTCAAAGGTGACGATCCAAAACCCCCTTATCATCTGTCAGTCCAACGCGGCAATATGGTCGACTCTCCGTGGGACAGGTATGTCCTGCTGCGGATTGGCCCCTCGCTTTCTCCTGCGCAAGATGCCACTAACGCAGTCGTGCTAAAAACGAACCAAACACCACAACGTGTATTCAGAGGCCAAGAACCGGGAAGTCGCGGCTTTGTGTTGTCCGATGCAGATCGGGACGCGCTTCTCGTGGATCCGACCTCTGCGGAAGTTATATTCCCTCATCTTGTTGGTCGCGACCTCGTGACCGGTGATGCAACACCAAAGAGATGGATAATCGATTTCGGAGAACGTGATCGATTTCAAGCAGGGTCTCATGGCTCAGCTTTTCGTCACGTTGAAACAACCGTGTTGTCAAAGATGGAGCGAATCAGAAAAGGCGAGCAATCGAAGAAGCGGTTCGAGCGCGCAAGGCTGAACAAGTGGTGGTTATTTCGGCGGCCATGTGTCGATACAGTCACCGCGATTAAATCGCTTTCGCGTTATATCGTGTGTTCTCGCGTTACGAAACGGCCGATCTTTGAATTCATGTCACCAATCGTCCGGCCCGACAGCTCGCTTCAAGTCTTTGTATTCGAAGATGATTACAGCTTCGGGATTTTGCAGTCGGGCATTCATTGGGCCTGGTTCAACGCGACGTGTTCGAAATTGAAAGGAGATTTTCGTTATACGCCAGAATCAGTCTTCGACACTTTCCCGTGGCCGCAGAAGCCCACGCGGGCGCAGATCAAAGCGGCGGCGGAGGCCGCGGTGGCGTTGCGCGCGTTGCGGCGCGAGACCATGCGGAAGTTGACCTATTCGCTGCGCGATCTTTACCGCACGCTCGAGCAACCCGGCGACAATCCATTACGCGAGGCGCACGCGCGACTCGATGCTGCCGTTCGCGCCGCCTACGGCATGAAGGAAGATGTCGATCCACTCGGTTTTCTACTCGAACTCAATCTCGCCTGTGCAAAAAAAGAAAAAGCCGGAGAGAAAATCACGCCGCCCGGTTTGCCCTTGCCGCCTAACGAACAAAAGAACTTGGTGACGGATGATTGCATCGAACCGCCGACAATATGAAACGAAAAGCAAAGAAGATCACAACACTCAGCGTTGCAACGGCGATTCTGTCACATCCCGAAGTTCAAAAGGTCGTTAAGCAACTGGCACAAGCCGGATTCGAGAAAGCGCGGCGATGGTGGGACGAGCGCGACTCTCGAAAGAGTCTGAAACTCGTTGAGCGGAAATCGCGGACCGCCCTCGGGAATAAGAAACGGCCGGGACGAAGAAAAAAGAAGTAGAGGCGGGCGGGTGACTTTTCGAACTTGCCTTCGCGATCCGATTCCTGAGATCGCCGAAGCGTCGCGATTGTTAGAGGAAGCAGTCACTGCGCATCTCAGCGGCGATCGCCCGCGTGCGGATGAGTTGATTCGGTGCGCAGATATGCCGGCGATTCGCGAATGGACCGAATCACTCTGGGGAACAAGCAGCCCGTATCTGCAAGTCCGCGAAGTTCCGAATGCGCCGCCCAGCCTTTGCCGCGATCAGCGCGTGCCGTTGCGTATGCCGACAACGGCGGAGAAGAAAGCGTTACTCCTGCGCGATGGATATCATTGTCGATTCTGCGGAATTCCAGTCATACGCGGACAAGTGCGCGATCGAATCCGAAAAGTTTACCCGGAGGCGCTGCCGTGGGGTCGAACGAATCAAACCCAACACGCTGCATTCCAAGCCATGTGGGTGCAGTACGATCACATCGTGGCACACGCGCGCGGCGGCGATAATAGCATCGACAACATGGTGATCACGTGCGCGCCGTGCAATTACGCGAAGTGGAATTATCTTTGCGAAGAGATCGGCCTAATCGATCCGCGTACGCGCGAACCCATGAGATCGACATGGGACGGCCTTGAACGGTTTCGTTAGGCCGCCAAACGAAAGTTTCTAAGACACGAAATTACTGCGGTGGAATAATTACGAGTTCGCCATTGTATTCCGCCGTGATTCCGCGCGGGTCACGTGACATAACATGGAGACTTGTGCCAGCTGACAAAGTCACCGTTCCGTATTTCACATGCACGCTTACATTTTGCTTAAGCGTCACAGTATCGACAGTTGGCCCATTTGGTTGCTGCGCACTCTGACGCTCCAACTCTTGTAATCGCGTGTGCAATGAGACGATCTGTTGTCGAAGTTGCATCGCGCGCTGCGTCCAGTTTGTTCGCAGCGTTGTATTCAGGAATGCATCGTTCTGCGCGGCGTCCTGTTTGCGGTTCGCTTCTTCGTGGCGTTCACGTTCCGCCTCATGCCAATTTTTTAGATGGTCCTTGCGACGCGCGCCCAAGTCGTATCCACCATGAACGGCGCTGGAACCATCGAAACCCGCGCGAGCTTTCTCGCGTTCGTCCATTGCGTTATTCAGTGCATCGCATACGGCAATGGCGCCGCGCCAAGCAGGTTGTTCATTTGGCGGCGCTTTCGCGATCCAACTAACGAATGATTCACGCAGCTGCAGGAGTTCATTGCGCGGGAGCGGAACGTTTTGATCGATCGGAGCCAGAATCTTGTCGAGGTACGCTCCACCGAATCGTGAAAGCGCTAGCGAAGGTGGATCCCCACCCAATGCCGCTATGCTGAATGCAAGCGAACAGCTGAAAATCACAAAAGCAGTCTTCATTGTTAAATAGTTAGGCGATTTTAGCGATTAAGGGGTCTAATGCCAAGCTCGGACGGTCAACGGAGGCGGAACGAGCGACAAACGAATTATTTTCCGCGACATATGATTGGAAAGCCCTAACGAATCGAAAGTAGAACGTTGAAAGCAGCAATTACTTCTAACGAATTTAATGATGTGGCAGGAAGGTACCTTTGCCTTCGATCATTAAGGTAAGCCGGCCGGCCATGATAATAAGGATGGCAGCGGCCAGACGGGCCCAACCCGGGAAATTGATCCCGCGGTATTTTCAGAAGAACCACGCCGTTAGCGGGCACGCCGATAACACGTGTGTAAGGCCGCGCCCGATTTACACGTCTCGCAGATTTTGTTAGTCCACGCGTGTGAATTCGAGATTCAGGTTGATGGCCGCGGCGTTGGTGATCGGCTGCGGCTTACCCGTTCCCGCAGCCTGGGCGGGTTACGTCGTGACGCTGCAGGAGGTCGGCTCAACCGTCGTCGCAACCGGAAGCGGAGCGTTAGATCTCACCGGTCTCACTCCTGATGCGGGAAATTTCACGGGCGAAGGTCTAGTGAACCCATCCATCGGGTTCATCATCACCGGGCCGGCAAGCAATACGTCGGGAAAGTCGTACTCCGGGAATCTTAATGGGCCGAACAATTTCGGGAGCGGTACCGGCGTGATCGCGGGCGGCGGCAACGGAGACTTGGTCGGCTTGATCGCCCCGACGGGCAGCGGAGGACATGCTACGGTATACGTGCCGACAGGCTACGTCTCCGACACGGCTCTATCGGACACCTCTACTTACGCCAGCTCGAGCTTCAGCACGCTCGGCGTGACGCCCGGCACCTACGAATGGACATGGGGCGCTGGAGTGGACCAGAACTTCACCGTGCAAATCGGAACCGCCGTGCCGGAAGGCCGGACCACATCTCTTGTTGTGCTCGGCCTCGGTCTCGTGGCGGTGGGCAAATTGCACGAATCGCGGCGGCGTCATTCCGCTTCGACGCTGCGGGAATAAGGCCAGAATAAGTCATTTCTAACTGCGATTAACTCGCAGAAATGAGTGGCAATGCCCGTCGCGGTGCGAATTCGACCAAGCGGCGGTGCGCTCCTGCCTAACCAAAGAGGGTTGAGGGTTGAGAGTTGAGCGTTGGGAAAACAAGGTGAGGGTCGAGGCCTAACGAGAGGCGGATCTAACTTGATGCGTGCGGCGTCAAACCGCATCCGGCTTTCATCATGCCTGATCGGAGGCGCATCCTGCCTGAGACCACAATGTTGAGGGGTGAAAGCTGGGGGTTGAGGGTCCGTTCTCAACGCTCAGCGTCTCTTCACGAAAGAGAATGAATGCGCCGAGGTCGTTAACGAGTAGATTGTCGCGATGCCGACTTATGTTTACGAAACGACGAATCGCTCCAAACCGACGCGCACTTTTGAATTGAAGCAAAGCGTCCATGACGCGGCGCTTCGGCGTGACCCGAAAACGGGCGAAGCGGTGCGGCGAGTTATCTCCGGTGGATACGGCGTTCTGGTGCGCGGCAAATCCATCGGTCCTTCGGTTGGCTCGGTCGGATCGCATTGAAAGCAGAGATGCGAACAAAAAATCCAAACAATCCTTGGCGCGCCCAAGAGTACTTGCTGTTCGATCGCTTGTTCTCTAAATCCTGCGGCACGACACTTTGACCTGCTTCACTCAATTTGATAGGCTTTCAGCATGGCGGTAGAGCACGAAACTCCGGTACCGGAAACAACGAAAGTTTTAGAGATCGCCGAGCTTGTGAAACAACTCGAAGCGAAATGGGGAGTCGCCCCGGTGCAGCCGCTTCCCAAGGGTTTGCTGAAGGACCCGCGCACCGTAACTGTCGATCTTCCACGGTTCGATAAAACATTCTTTGTTCATCTAAGTATCGGCGTCGGGTTATTTGCATTAACCACTGTTTGTTTCGCGTTTCAGATTCCTGTTTTGGGAGATCCGTTGGCTTTGCTCGTGGCCCCGGCGGTTACGATTTATCTCTCCTGGAAACATCGCCAGCCTCGCCAGCTAAATGGCTAAACGTCTAACCCCGTACTTGGTTCTGACGTTTGTCGGCGTGATTCTGCTTATCGCGGCAGGAGCGATCGTCTGTGGTTTCCTCCAGCATGAGTCGTCCTGGACTAATTGCCTCCTTTTTGCGGTCAAAGCCATCACGACGAGTGGCGTGCCTGATAATATCAGCGTCGCCCTCGAGCGGTTCCTGATTGGTTATCTCCCCATTGCCGTTGCGGTCTGGGCGTCAATGATCGACGCCCTTATTAGTCGCTGAATGGTCGAGTAACGGCTCTAAATCTCAGTTCTCAACGACTTCTCAACTGATGCGTCGTTGCAGCGCCCGCGTCGAAGATGTCGATCTTAGAATGTATGCACCGAGTTGGTTAACGAGTAGAGTTGAAGGCAGACATGCGAACAAAAAATCCAAACACATCATCATTGGCGCGCGCGCGAGTGCTGGTGCTGGTCGATGAATCGAACGTCGGCAGTTCCGTGCGCACGGCCGGACGCGGGCTCGATTGGCTCAAGCTGCGCGATTTTCTCGCCGGACCGAACACAGATCGCGACTTGATCGAGATGGTGGTTTACGCCGGGTTGCCGCCGGCAATTCCGGCATGGCAGGAGGAACGCGACAAGAAAAACAAGTTCGTGCAGTGGTTGCGCGCCAATGGATTCATGGTCGTGACCAAAGATGGATCGCCGGCCGAGGAAGGTCATTACAAGGCGAACGTCGATGTCATGATGGCGATCGACGCGCTCGAGCTCTCGCTCGAGATGCGGCCGGATGTCGTCATTCTCGTGACGGGCGACGCCGATTTCGCTTATCTCGCGATCAAGTTGCGCCGACACGGCATTCGGGTCGAGGTCGCGTCGGTCTCGGCCAATCTCGGGCACACGCTCAAATCGGCGGCGAATCATGTCATCGATCTGGCGGGATTATTTCGCACGTTCGAGATGATCAATGTGCGCGACGCGAAGACCTCGCCGCCGTCGAATGCAAGATCGACAATCGCACCACCGCAGGCGCGAACTCCAACGGGCGATGGACAACGCCGCCAGCGCCGGCCGCGTTTTCGCCCGCGCCCGCAGAATAAATCTCATTTGTAGAGGCAGCGGTGTCGGCTGCGGGACTGGGAAAGGGGAGATGCAGGCGACACGCCTGCCACTACAGCTGGGCAGCGCGTCCGGATTTGTAGGGGAAGCTGTTAGCTTCCCATTCAAAACAAGCGGAGACGCTAACAGCGTCCCCTACAGCGCAAATCGCGTTAACGAATGAGCGGTGGTATTCCGCCCGTTTCGTGCGATAATAGGGCAAGTTACTCTGCTGCGATTTTCCGATGCGCGATTTTCAATCCTGTCGCGCGCGCGAAATAAAATCCTCGTTAGCCGGTGGACCTAATTACTAAGTCTTATGAAAGCCGAACTCGTCACCGCCGCAGCCGCCGTCATTCCTAACCAGCAGATTTTAGTGAACATGGTTTCGCGGCGCGTGCGCCAACTTTGTCTCGGTCATCGCCCGATGGTCGAGTTCGTTCCCGGAATGGGACATGCCGACATCGCGCTGATGGAAATTGCGAACGGCAAACTCACGTTTGAATCAACACTCGGACAGAACGGAAACGGCGTGGCGCAAGTGGTGGAATTTCCCGCCGTAATCGCGGCCAAGAAAACGAAAACGAAGAAGGCGGCGTAACGCGTTCGCTGTTATTGTCGATCTTATGGGACATAGCCAAGGCCGAACCAATGCGAAGAAGCGCGCGGCGCGCCGGAAAAAACACAATCGGCTCGCGGCCGCGAAAAAGAAGCCGAAGAACGCGCAGGGAAAGTAACGCGCGAGCTGTTTAGGCAGCTCCGAGCTCCACCTTCTCCGGTTCCGGTGAGCGAACCGGAAGATGAAAGATCCGTTCGTGATTTTGGTTTTCTAACTTCTTGTCGATCTTTCTTTTCACGCGCGCAGGAACGGCGGGCGAGGATTCGGCCAGGCGGTCGAGCTCGCGTTGAATATCAGTGATGGCGCGACGGAGCTCGATCGGATCGGACGGCGAAAATGTTTTCAAGATTTCGAGCGAGCGGCGCAACGCTTCATAACGCGCGCAAGCGATTTTATGTTGATCGGCCCGCTCGGAAAGACCGAGAAAGGTTTGCAGGCAGGCGAGGAGCGCGGTCGCGCCCGCGACCAGGCCCACCGCCATCTTGATGTTGTCGCCGATGTCCCAACGGCCTAACGAATAAAAAATAACGGCGGCCACCGCGGTCGTTAGGGCAATAATCGGTATGCCAAGAAGATAATGCCAGCGGGTGAGCCGGCTGCCGCATGCGTCGTGCGTCAGTTGGTTCGCGCGCGCGCGTTCGAACCAGCCGGTGATGAGTTTATCGACCTCCCCATCCATACCTAATTCCAACGAAGCTCCGAATCGAGACAACATTGAATCGCGAAATAAGGCGAGGAAAAAAGATCGACAATTCATCGGCAGAGCGTTGAGCGCGTGAATTTTGAACGACAGCTGCGGTCGCGCCGTCTACCTTTGTCACTATGACTAAACTCATCGCGGTAGTAGCGGCAGGAATGTTGGCGACGGGAGCGGTGTTCGCGGGAGCGCACGGCGACTGTGCCAAGCAGGTCGGGAACAAAGAAAAAGCAGCGTGTCAGGTCAGCCTGGCGAGTCTCAATCTAACGCCGGAGCAGAAGAGCAAGATGGAAACGGCCATGAAGGAACATGAGAAGGCCGGCTGCAACGAAGCGAGCGAGGCCAAGTACGAGCAGGAAGCGAAATCGATCCTGAACAAGGAGCAGTTCGCGAAGTTCGAGTCCGAGTGCAAACACGAGAAGCACGAAAAGACCACGTAATCTAATCAATCAATCGAAACTCAAACGCGGTCGCCACGGCGATCGCGTTTTTGTTGTACGGCGATCTTGAGTTGGCGCTGGCAAGATCGACATCGGCGCGCTTGAATTGAGGGATGGCCAAAAATTTCAAGGACCTTTCCGAGGCGGAGATCCTGGCGCTGGCAATTTCGAATGAAGAAACCGACAGCCGCATCTACGCCAATTTCGCGGCGCGCTTGAAAAATGATTACCCGTCCACGGCGCAGGTTTTCAAAGAGATGGAGGCGGAAGAGGAAAACCATCGCCGGCAATTGCTCGACGAATTTCGCCGGCGTTTCGGCGAAGACATTCCGCTCATTCGCCGCGAGGACGTGCGCGGGTTCGTTAATCGACGACCGGTTTGGCTGACGCAATCGCTCGGGATCGAGACGGTGCGGCGTTACGCCGAAAGCATGGAAGCGGAGACGCAACATTTTTACGAACGGGCTGCGGCAAGATCGACATCTTCTTCGACGCGGAAGTTGTTAGGCGATCTGGCCGAAGCCGAGCGCGGTCACGTCGTGCTCGCGGACGAATTACAAAAGGAACATTTAACCGACACGGCAAAAGCCGAAGAAGACAAGGCGCACCGGCGGTTGTTCCTCCTGCAAATCGTGCAGCCGGGTCTGAGCGGATTGATGGATGGATCGGTCTCGACCCTCGCTCCGGTATTCGCGGCGGCATTCGCGACGAAAAGCAGTCACGACGCGCTGCTCGTCGGATTGGCCGCAAGTATCGGCGCGGGAATCTCGATGGGATTTGCCGAAGCGGTTTCGGATGACGGCAGCCTAACGGGTCGCGGCAAACCGCTTTTGCGCGGGATCGTTTGCGGATTGATGACAACGGCCGGCGGCATCGGACACACGCTGCCATATTTGATTCCGAGTTTTCGGACGGCGACCGCGCTGGCCGTGTTCGTGGTCGCGATCGAGCTGCTCGTCATCAGTTGGATTCGCAATCGTTACATGGACACGCCTTTTTTGCGCGCCGCGTTTCAAGTGATCGTCGGCGGCGTGTGCGTGTTTCTGGTCGGGATTTTGATCGGCAGCGCGTGAGTTTAGAAGTGGTAGGAGATCGCTCCGCGCAATCGATAGTCGGGAACCGCCTGGAGCGCGGTGTTGTCGATCAATACCGGAAGATCGACATCTACTTCTGCGCTCCAATGCCCGCGTGAAGCGACAATCCGCGGCCCGAGAAAGAGCGAAGTAATTCCGGTGTCCCCCGCCGGATTCCCGCGAAAACGATCGACATCTTTATGCTCTCCGGAAATGAGGAATTGCAGACCGAGAATAGTGTCGCGCTGCCTAACGAAATAATAGCCCGGGCCGCCGTCCCAGCTCAGATCGTTCGCGAAATCATAGTCGTGCGCGCCGTCACCGCGCAGCGTGAACAGCAACGTTTGGTCGGCAAAAAATTTCTTGTAACGCAGCGCGAGCTCGCCGCCGAAAATTCCATCATACGAACCGGTGCCGAGCGTGAGATCGTGCCCATGGATTCCACTTTCGGGCGCGCCGGGAATCTCGATCTCGTGAAACTCTTCCTTGATTCGACTGGTGTCGCCCGTCGGCACTTTCAAACCGGCGAGGAACAAGATCGACAAGGTAAAGTCGGGTTCGTGTTCAATCGCGACGGGATTTTTTCCCGAGACATTGAAATCGCGTTCGCGCGCGGACGAATAACGGAATGCGACGCCTTTGAGTAACAAGGTGATGTCGCCAAGTCCGCTCTCCGTTCCGCGATCGATCCGGAAACCTTCCGGCCTTTTGAACTCGCGATAGATAAACGGAACATTCAGCTGCACGGCAAAGCGATCGTTGATGGTGTAACCGGCGACAAATTGCGTGATCGAGCTGTTTAGATATTGGCCGGTTGGATTCGCCACTTCGTTTCCCTCAAACTGAAGAGTGCCGAAGTGCGTGAACTGCTCGGCGATCGCGCCATAAAAACCGTTCCACCATTGGTGCGTCGGCGTTGCCGACATCGTATCCAGCTGCGGCGTGTAGCAGCCGCAAAGGTCGCACGCCCTTGCGCTGGTCGCGGCGATGAGCGCGCCGAAAAAAAACATCCGAAGCAAAGCGCGCATCGCGTGAGAAGAATGCGTTACGACCGCGTCGCGTCAAATATAGCACGCGACGAACTACGTTTGAACAGGTCGATCCGCCCGTTCGTTAGGCCGCGTCGCGCCAGCCGAGCCACTGCTTCAGTTTGAGCAGCGCCGGCCGCCGCGCCCCCGACTTTTGCTCGGCTATCTCGGGAAAAATACGCTCGAGCGCCTCAAGCGTAGCCGGGTTTTGATCGCGCGAGGATTTGAGCGCCTGCAGGAGTCGCGTCAAACGCGTGCGCAGAATCGCAGCATCCTCATCGGGCCGCAGGGGCACGTCGTTCATGACATCATGAATGTTTACCGCGCTAACGAACCGCGCAACAAATTAAAACCGAATGAGGCGCAGAAGTGGCAAGATTATTTCGGCGCGAGCGAGGCGACGATCTTGTCGAAGCGCGGATCGTGGCGGAGCGGATCCCAGTCTTCTTCGAGTTTGAGCGAGCCGTAGGTCACGCCGTTTGCAACCTTGCAGGCTTTCTCGAGGAAACTAAAAGCGCGATTCGCGTCTCCGGCCTGAGCATAAATGCCGGCCAGCTTTTGCTCAATGAAGCCGCCATTGATCGAGTCCTTCGAAGGCGGAAGGAGTTCGGCCGCGTGTTCACCTTCCCGAATCGCATCCGCGGTTCGACCGAGAGCGGCGTCGATCTGACCGAGAAGAATGAGCGCTCTGGCGTCGTTAGGATTTTCCTGCACGGCGGCCGCAGCGCGCTGACGAGCGGCAAGAAATTGTGCGGTGGCGCGCGCCTTATCACCCAGGCCGCGAGCGATGATTCCCCGGAGCCATTCGCGCGGAATGAAGAAACCGTTATCGTCGAACTCGGCCATGCCCGGCGTGTCTAACGCCTGCTGTGCCGCGTGATAGTCTCGCTCGAAAAAGGCTAAAGTTAGGCGCGCGCTGATCAGATCGTTCGGGTCGGTCGGGCTGTCGGCTCCGCCGCTAACAACCGCTTTCCACCGACCGAGGTCAGCCTTCCCGTACGCGTCGTTCCACGCGCGCAGAAATGACAGTGAAAAATCGCGAGGCTTCCATGCCAGCGCGCTATCGAGCACTTTGGAAGATTCATCGTACCGACGCAAAACGAAGTAGGTCGTCGCCAGCTCCGGAATGAATGCGAGGTTATGCGGGTCCAACGCCAGCGCCTGCTGAATGTGTTGGATGCATTCGTCCCAGCGTCCTTGCCGCCGCTCGACCATTGCGATAAGGAAAGGCGCGAAGGCGTCGTTAGGCGAGCTGCGTTGGGCGAGCGCGAACTCGGCCAAGGCCGGGCCGTAATCGAGCGAGCCTCTATAATAGAGGAGACCGCGGGTAAAATGAACTTCGCTCGAATCCGGTTGGAGACGGGCCGCGGCCTCGAGCGCTTTTTTTGCAAGATCGACATGGGGCGCGCTTCGATCGTTCAGCCAAAATAAATACAGATGCGTATTGGCCAGCCGGCAAAGCGCGGGAACAAACTCCGGATCACGCGTGACAGCCTGGTTCAAAAGCTCGATCTCTCGTTTGGATTCTGCGGCCCCGCCCGATCCGATGCTGCTGGTCCGGTTTCGATCGATTTCCAATGCGCGCAAATACAAATCGTAAGCGACGAGATCCTTTGTCGGTTTCGCTTCCACCACGGCTTCCTCTTTCGGCGACAGCTTCGCTTGCAGTTGCTCGGCAATCGTTTTGGCGATCTCGCTTTGAATGGCAAAGACATCAGCGAGATCGCGATCGTAGGTTTGCGCCCAGAGATGCGCATCGTTGCGCGCATCGATCAGCTGAGCGTTGATGCGAATCTTGCTGGCGGCCCGTTGCACGCTGCCCTCCAGCACATGTGCGACCCCGAGTTGTTGCGCGATCTCGCGCAAATTGCGCGCGGCCTTGTCCCGAAATTGCATGACACTGGTGCGGCTGATCACTTTCAAATCCGCGACCCTTGCGAGATTGGTGAGAATTTCGTCCTGCACCCCGTCAGCGAAAAAGGCATTGGATTTATCTTCACTCAGATTCTCAAATGGCAGCACCGCGATCGATTTCTCCGGAATGGCGCGTCGCGTTCCATCGAGGGCGGCGGACGCTGGGGAACCTACGCTCTCGACGCGTGCATTCGAATTCTTGCGCGGGAGATTACTCCACCACCACCCGACGGCGATTACCACGAGCAGACCAACCGTCGCAATTAAGACCGATCTTTTGTTGTTAGGTATGGTTGGACCGGTTCTGACTTCTGACTTGTGATCGCTGGCTTCTGATTTCTGCTCCCACGGCAGCACGATGCGAAACAGCTCCATCGCGACCGAAATGTTTTTCAATTCGGTCGGCGCCAGTTTTTCAAAACGCGTCTCGACCGCGTTGCGGATCTGCCGTTCTACATCCATCGATATGCAAATTCCGCCGGCGCCCGCCAAAGGCTCGATGCGCGAAGCGATGTTGACTCCATCGCCATAAACGTCGCCCTCGCGATGCACGACGTCGCCGATATGAATGCCGATCTTTAACTGAATCTGCCGGTCGGCCGCAGCATCGGCATTGCGTTTCGCCAGCGCCCGCTGAATCTCGATCGCGCATTGCGCTGCTTCCAGCGCGCTGTTGAACTCAACCAGGAACGCGTCGCCGATAGTTTTAATTTCGGTGCCGTGGAAGCGCGGAAAGATTTCGCGGAGCAACTTGCGATGTTCCTCGAGTAACGCGAGTGCCAGCTTGTCGTCGCGCTGCGACAGCGCGCTGTAGCCCACCATGTCGGTAAACATGATGGCGGCGAGTTTGCGTACTTCGGGGTCGCTCATTTATGGGCGCCGCGCGTCTCCGTCGATCGGGGCTCTGTAAAGATTGCGCCGCCGTCGCGGCGTTTCGGGATTGAACATTCTGCTGTAAGAATAACCGGTTCGATTTTTCCCACAAACCGGCACGATGTCGATCTTCGGTCTTTCGATGATTGCGCAAGCCGAAATCGGAAATATCCGAGCTAGGGCTGTCCGAAAAACTTAAAGAGAAGCAGTTCGGATTTCATTCCGTCCTCGTAATAAAAGCGAACAGCTCCGTCGCGACCGACGTGATCGGTGCGGATGACGGCGCTCGCGCGCCGTGAATGGACCTGGTGAATACCAGGTTGGCCGTGCAGATAAACTTCGCCCCAAGCTTCGACGACCGATGCCGCTCGGAACTTTGAACCGATGAGTTCTTCAAGTTCCGCCTGCTCGTATTCGCAAAAATCGACGTCTGCCGTGGTCATGTGGTCGTAATTCAGTCCCTGGGACGGAAAAATCCCGAGAGCAGGTATCTCGGTCCATTGCGAGGGAACGATCGCGACGCGAATGCGAGGGTCAAAACCAGATTGCAGGCTCTTAAGTGACAAAGTGTTCAGGGAGATCCGGAACAGGCCTTCATCACCCGCTTTCACGTCCAGCCAAACGTGATCGATCCGTTTGTGGTCGACTGCTCGTTCGATCTCGAAAACGATCGGTATTCCGACTAACCTAACGAGTTGCGCGCCGGCGCGGCGAGCATTCGCGGCTGCACGGTGTTTCGCTGGATATATTCGGTGCTTCTTTCTCGTAGATGTTTGTCTTCTGTCGCTGCCGCTCAACATCTCGTGCTAAAAAGTGGACCTTCCGTCGGATTGATTCCTGATCGGTTCAATGTGGACGCTCACATCATTGATACGATGCTCTGATTCCATTAAGCGTTCCTTAACCTGGTGGGCGATGGCATGCCCGCGGTCAACGCTTAAGGCGGAGTCGACGGCTACATGAATGTCCATCGAAAGATGCAAACCGCTCTTGCGAATCCGGCACTTCTCAATGGCGGCGACACCTTCCACTCCGCCGGCGACGCGTTTCACGAGGTCAACGATTTCCGGGGACGGAGCGGCGTCCATCACTTCGTCGAGGGCGGCACGAAGCAGGCGCAGTCCATTCCAAAAAATGACACTGCAGGCTGCTAATGCCGCCCAATCGTCGGCGCTTTCATAGCCGTGTCCGCCAACTAACGCGATGGAGATACCAACGAAAGCGGCCGCCGAGGTAAGCGCGTCGGATCGGTGATGCCACGCATCGCCTTTCAAGGAGGAGCTGCCCAAGCCGTGCCCAACTTTGAACACCGATCGATAGAGCGTCTCTTTGATGACGATGACAGCCAATAGAGCTACCAAAGTAAACCAGGCAGGCGCATGATGAGGTGTCCGGATTTCGCGAATACTTTGCACCGCGATCAATCCGCCGGCGCCGAGCAGCATCAGCGAGACGATCACGGCCGCGATTGACTCGGCCTTGCCGTGGCCGAATGGATGACCGGCATCAGCCGGCTTCACTGCGATCCGCAGTCCGCCCCAAACAATAAGCGAACTGAAAATATCAGCTGACGATTCGATGCCGTCGGCGATGAGGGCATAGGAGTTTCCCACGACGCCGGTAATTACTTTTCCGATTGCCAGCAGGGAGTTGATTCCCACAGCCAGCGCGGAGATCCGCAGCCCTGCGTTGACGGTGGTGGCGGGCGGGTTGAGTCCTGTCTCAACCATAGGTTTCGCCTGATTGGTTGCCTTGTTTTTCGCCTCGGAAACCAAAGCGCAACCATTTCTCCAATTCGACGACGACGTACGCCGTCGCGCCTGTCCCTATAATATAGAGCCACGCTTCGGGGCGCACTGGACCGGTATGAAAGAGCTGATTGAACACGGGCAGATAAGTGAAGGCGAGTTGCACCAGCCATGTCGCGGCAATGCCAGCAATCAGCCAGTGATTGGAGAAGAGGCCGATTGAGAATATCGAGCGAGTTCGGCTCCTGCAGTTGAGCAGGTAAAAAGTTTGCACCATCACGACCGCGTTAACAACGGCAGTGCGGGATTCCCCGAGATTTCTGCCTTCGATGCCGTGTTCCCAGGCGAAGAGACCGAAAGCGCCCATGAGCGAAATGACTGTCACCAACGCGGTGCGCATCAGCAGACTGAATGTTAACAGCGGCTTCCGCGGGTCGCGCGGAGGACGCTGCATGATGTCGCTTTCCTTAGGCTCAAACACCAGCGTCAGCCCGAGAAGCACGGCGGTGACGAGATTGATCCAAAGCAGTTGCGTAGGCAGCAGCGGAAGCGTAGTGCCCGTAACGATCGAGAGGAGCAGGATCAACGAAACACCGAGGCTGGTGGGGAGAATCCACACTATGAATTTAGTTAGGTTGTCAAAGACGCCGCGCCCCTCCTCCACCGCCGCCTCGATCGAGGCGAAGTTGTCATCGGTCAAAATCATGTCGGCGGCTTCCTTCGAGACGTCGGTGCCCGTTATGCCCATGGCTACTCCTATATCGGCTTGCTTCAATGCCGGCGCGTCATTGACTCCATCTCCGGTCATGGCAACGACATGACCGCGCGCCTGAAGCGCTTTGACTAATCCCAGCTTCTGCTCGGGTGCCACGCGGGCAAACACGCAAGCGCGCTCTGCCGCTTCGGATAGTTCCTCGTTAGTCAGCGTCTCCAATTCGCGCCCGGTGAGTGCGATGACCTCCTTGCCATCTGCGAGTCCGATTTGGGCAGCGATTGCCTTGGCAGTGAGAATGTGATCGCCAGTGATCATTTTCACGTGCATGCCGGCGGCGCGGCACTTCGCGACGGCGTCGATCGCCTCGGGACGTGGCGGGTCGAGCTTGCCTTGAAGCCCAAGGAAGGTGAGTTCATCGGCGACGTGCTGATGTTCAAGGCCGCGGTGCGCTGGTGGCATTTCGCGCCGCGCGAAGGCAAGGACCCGCAGGCCGCGTGCTGCCATTATATCGGCCTGGCGGGAGACGCTGCTTCGGTCGAGCGACACCAACCGTCCTTCCTCGTCGAGTGCATGCGTGCATTTTTCAAGCAAGGCTTCCGCTGCTCCTTTGACGTAGATCATTTTCGCCTCGTGATCGGTGCCGTGAAGCGTGGCCATGTATCGATATTCGGATTCAAACGGGATCGTCTCGAGCCGGGGCAGTCGCGCGCTCCATTCCTGCTCCGTCACGCCGGCCTTATGAGCCGCGACGATCAAGGCTGCCTCGGTCGGGTCGCCTTGCACAACGGTTTTGCCGGCTTCATCCCGAATGAGCCGTGAATCGTTGCAGAGCAAGCCTGCCCCTAGTGTCTCGATCAACGCGACGTTTTCGCCAACGACCATCGTCTTTTCGTCACAGTGAAATTCGCCTAACGAATCATAACCGCCGCCGGTCACGTGATAAAGGCGACCGCCAGCCAGGATCTGCTGCACGGTCATCTCGTTTTGTGTGAGTGTGCCCGTTTTGTCCGAGCAGATAACAGTGGTGCTGCCAAGTGTCTCCACCGCGGGCAGCTTGCGGATGATCGCGCGTCGTAGGGCCATGCGCGCAACACCGATAGCCAAGGTGATCGTCACAACGGCGGGCAATCCCTCGGGGATGGCGCCGACAGCCAGGGCAATCGCCGCAATAAACGTGTCCGGCCAAGGCTGGCCGCGTCGGATGCCGGCGATGAAAATCAATGCCGCCAGCGCCAAAATCACCTTCAATAGCAGTCGGCTGAAGTGCGCGATTTTGCGCGTTAACGGCGTTTGTAAATCATCCGCGAGATTGATCAGCCCAGCGATGCGGCCCATCTCAGTTTTGTCGCCCGTGGCGACAACCACGCCTTCCGCTTGCCCTGCTGTTACCCAAGTGCCGGCGAAGGCAAGATTGGTGCGCTCGGCGAGGATCGCGGCCGCGGGTAGTGGATCAGTTTGCTTTTCCACGGGAAGCGATTCTCCGGTCAGCGCGGCTTCCTCGATTTGCAAATTTCGCTGCGACAGCAGGCGCAAATCGGCGGGCACCCGACCGCCGGATTGCAATAACACCACGTCGCCGGGCACGAGTTGCATCGAAGGAATTCGCAGCTTTTCATTATTACGCCGCACCGTCGCTTCCGTGACCACCAGTTTCGCCAGAGCATCGATGGCCTGCTCCGCCTTGGCCTCTTGGAAGTAGCCGATGAACGCATTGATAAAAGCGACGGCGAAAATCACCAGCGCATCCACCCATGCGCTCATCAGGGCGGCGATCACGCTCGAAACAAGAAGGATGTAAATAAGTGGCTGATGGAACTGCAATAGGAAGCGCATCCATGCGCTGCGCCGCTGCCGCGCAGTTAATTCGTTAGGCCCAAATCGACACAGTCGCCTGTCGGCCTCGGCGCCGGTCAGACCGCGGAGCGGGTTAGTCAGGAGTCGCGCGGCGACCTCCTCGCTCGACATCTCATGCCACTCGGGCTCGCGACCTGGGGTCGAGGAGTTGCTAACCAGATTTGTAGCTGCGATCACCTTTGAGTTCGAAGTTGTCCGGACCGCGCATTGAAGCGCGTCGATGGGTTTGCCTTTTTCTCGGATGATCGTTGTTGTTTTTTCTGAATCGCAACACCGCCGGTGTCCTTCGGCTCTGATCAGCGGGCACCACAGCAACACTCCGAGTTTCGTGACGCAGCAGGCCGCGGGACACCGATCCGAGTCGAAATCGGTCGATACCTCGACGCTGATGTGTGCCGACAACGACCAAGTCGACCTTTTCGCGCGCGGCTCTCTCGAATAACGCACCTTGGCAATTTCCCCAGCAGGGAATCAGCAGCGAGTCGAACTGGCGGGCGGGCAGTATTTCGGCGGCGCGCTTGATCAGGTCGCGTTCATCACGGTGCGAATCCCGCGGCGCGTGAACGTGCGCAACTGTGACGTGGAATCTGCCCAGTTGTCGGAGGTCCGCAATCCAGCGCAGGGCGGCGTCAGCTGTTGACGAAAAATCGTAACCGACCAGGATCTCTAACAGCCGCTCCCCGCCCACCCACTTTAACAGGTGCGACCCAGGTCGGACGACGAGGGTGGGCACCGGAGACGTCTCCGCAACTCGTTCAGCGACGCTACCAATGAGCAACCTCTCGGCAAGCCCATGCCCAACCGCTCCGACGACGACAAGCTGCGGTTTGTAACGAACCACAGTTTCAACGATTCGATCGAAAGGCGATCCGCCCGAGACCAGTCGCTCTTCAACTATGGCCTTTGATTTTCGAAGGCGATCGGCATGCCGTTTAAGTTCGGCACGTGGCTGGTTAGGGTCATACAACAACGGGACAACGCCGCCGAGTCCGCGAAAATCATCGACATGCACAAGAATTAGTTTCGTGTGCAGTTTCTTGGCTATTGCAGCCGCCACGTCGGCCGCTTCAATCGCGGTCGTTGAAAAGTCCGTGCCGCACAAAATTGGTTGATTCGATTTCTTAGTTTTCATTGCGTTGTAGGGGTTGAGTAACTTTTGAAGGCCGCCGCCGGGAAACGCTGGCCGTGCGAAATCTTCGTCGCCGCCCGTTTAACGGCTAGTGCCAGAAAGACGACAAACAGCACAATCACGAGCACCTCATCAATCGCGATGCTCACCTGAAAAACGGAAGAGGCTGCGGTCGCGATGCTCGCCGGCAGCGCCTTTTTACAAAATGGCAGCGCGACGCCGAGCGCGACCGAGAACATCAGCGCGATGCCGACAGGTCGGATTTGTAACCTGCGTCGCTTGCTGTTTCTTGTCCGGCCTCGCGGACAAGAACCAGGAGCTCGAGCTCTGGGATCCACTGTTGCTCTGCTTTGCACAACACATTGTCGCCGAGATGCAGCTATGCTCCCTTCGTCGATTGCGAATCTCCGTGCATTTCTTGCTTATCCAGAAGATCAAATCGCGAATGCAGTCGCTTTTCTGAGTAGAAATAACGCGAGCTGACGAATGATGTGTTCGACAACATTCTTTGGAGTTCACACCGGGTTTTCGTATTAGAAAAACCCGCGGAGCCTACGGGGCTCGAACCCGCAACCTCCGCCGTGACAGGGCGGCGCTCTAACCAATTGAGCTAAGGCTCCTCGAAAAACGAAGCGCACTCTAGTGGCGCACGTCCTTACCCGCAAGATCGACATCTACCCCAGTCCGGCTCGCACCTTTGAACGTTTGCCCGCGCCATCGCGTCGAAGATTGCGAAAGATCGGCCGGGACCGTATAATGAGAAACAGTTCGGCGGATTGATCCGAATTTTAAATGAGCGACGAGCGCAGCGAAGGGTGGGAGGGCAACGAAGAAAATTCGAGCACGCGCACTCTTCTGGAGTCGTTAGACCAGATCATAGGTGCGCTTCCGCTCGGCGATCCGGCCCGCCGCGCGCTTCTCGATCTTCGGTCCGGAGTTTCCGATTACGAACAAACCATCGTCGAGGCGCGACGTATGATCGAGAAACTCGAAGAAGTGATCAAGAAAGTCACTTCGCCGGCCAATCGCATCGGCACATTTCTCGGCGCAACGACGAAAGAGACTGCGCACATCGTCGTGGGCGGCGCGGATTACTATTGCAATGTCGATCCGAGAATTCCGCTCGCGAAATTGAAGAAGGGCACGCGCGTTTTGGTCAACGAAGCGTTCGTCATCGTCGGCGATCTCGGATTCGAAACCGCCGGACCGGTCACGAAAATTACCGAAGTGTTGGGGACGGACCGGCTGCGCGTTGGTTCAGAGCACGGAACGCAGTCAATGGTGCTGCAACGTTCCGCCGACCTCGCAAGATCGACATTGAAAACGGGCGATGAAGTTCGAGTCGATTCGAACTACCGCATGGCGCTGGAACAAATCACCAGCGGTAAATCGCAGGAACATTATCTCGATACCGTGCCGGAATTGCCGTGGGAAAAAGTCGGCGGACAAGAAGCGGCGCTCACCGCGATCAAGGACGCGATCGAGCTTCCACTTTTACATGTCGATCTTTTCAAAAAATTTCAGCACGCCACGCCGAAAGGATTTCTTCTCTACGGGCCTCCCGGTTGCGGCAAGACGCTCATTGGCAAAGCGACCGCCTACAACCTCACGCGCAAACTGCGCGAGCAAACCGGCGCCGAGATGCGCGAGTATTTCATGCACGTCAAAGGCCCGGAGATTCTCAACATGTGGGTGGGGGAATCGGAGCGAATGGTGCGCGAAATCTTCGCGACCGCGCGTGAGAAGAAACGCGAAGGCTTCATGCCGTTCCTCTTCATCGACGAAGCGGAATCGATTCTCGGAACGCGTCGCGCTTCGCGTTACTCAAACATTCTCTCCACGCTCGTGCCCATGTTTTGCTCCGAGATGGATGGAATCGATTCGCTCAACGACGTCGTCATCATTCTCGCATCGAATCGCGCCGATCTCATCGATCCGGCAATTCTTCGCCCCGGCCGCATCGACCGCAAAATCAAAGTGAACCGGCCTAACAAGGAAGGCGCACGAGATATTTATCGTATTTACCTAACGAACGATCTTCCGTACGACGGCGCTCTTGCGAAAGAATCCGAAAATCTCGGCGCGGCCATCGACAAATTGATCGAACGCTTTGTCGATTGGCAATTCGCCAAGCGCGACGAACACAAATTTCTCGAAATCACGTTCCGCAGTGGGCGCAAAGAAATGTTGTATCGCAGCGACCTCATCAGCGGCGCGATCATCGCCTCGATTGTCGAACGCGCGAAAGGGATGGCGATCAAGCGCGCGATCGCATCCGGCCAGGTCGAAGGCATCACCGAGACCGATCTGCAGATCGCCTTCAACGCCGAGTACAGCGAGAACGATATTTTCCCGACGACGGACATCACCGAGGATTGGCTCAAGCTGATCGATTACGATCCGGAGAACGTCGTTAAAATTTCACCGGTGAAACCGATCGGCGACCGCGCAAGATCGACATCGGGCGTTATCTAATGATGGGCGTGTGTCTGCGCTGTAGGGGAAGCTGTTAGCTTCCCGGTCTAAAAAATGTCTGAGCCCCCACGTCTTCGGCCGATCCTTCTCCCGTGGGAGAAATCGATTATCTATTTCGTTACGATGTGCGTGGAGCGTCGTCGACCCGTTTTAGCAAACGAGACAACCCTCGCCGCGATGAATCGCGTGATTCCGCAACTGAAGCGATGGCAACTGCTATCCGGCGTCGTGATGCCTGATCATGTGCATTGGGTTGTTTCGCCAATCGAAGATCGCGATCTTTCCATCGGTGATTTTGCGAACGGGTTTAAGCGATTGCTCCGGAAGGAACTCGGTTCACAATCTTGGGAATGGCAGCGCGGCTGTTTTGATCGTCTGTTGCGCACAGATGAGAGCCTCAGCAGCAAATGGATTTATGTTCAGGACAATCCAGTCCGCGCCGGGCTAGTCGAACATTGGCGCGATTGGCCTTACCGAGTCGATCTTGTTAATGAAGATGGGAAGCTAACAGCTTCCCCTACAGTCGAAGAAAGCAGATGACGCGCGTCTTTGGGCTCGAGACCGAATACGGGATCACTCTGTCCGGGGCCGACGTTGTCGATGTTGTGGCCGAATCGATCGAGCTCGTTAGGCGTTACACCGATCACGGCGCGCACATGAAATGGGATTACGAGCTCGAAGATCCGCATCTCGATGCGCGTGGCTTTCGCGCCAAGGCGTTGATGCAGGACACGGACGAGTCCGCGTATTTCGAGATCGACAAGAATCGCCCGTTAAGTTTCGAAGAAATCAAAAGCGACCTCGTGCTTTCCAACGGCGCGCGTTTTTACAATGATCACGCGCATCCGGAATATTCCACGCCCGAATGCACGACGCTTCGGCAAATCGTGGCGCAGGACAAAGCGGGTGAGCGAATTCTGGCGGAATGCGCGCGCCGCCGGAATGAACAACTCGAGGCTGGTCAGGAAGTTCGCCTTTACAAAAACAACACCGATTTCGTCGGCCACAGTTACGGCTGCCACGATAATTATCTCATGCGACGCGACATCGCGTGGGACCAAATCGTTTCCGGAATTCTGCCGTTTTTAATCACCCGCCAGATTTTTGCCGGCGCGGGAAAGCTCGGCGTCGAAGCGGAGAGCACGCCGACGCAACCGGGTTTGTATCAGATTTCACAGCGCGCGGATTTTTTCAGCGTGCTCGTGAGCATCGACACGATGAATCGTCGCCCGCTCGTGAACACGCGCGACGAACCGCATGCGGATACGACTCGTTACCGCCGTTTTCACGTCATTCTCGGCGACTCGAATATGAGCGAATGGGCGACGGCGATGAAAATCGGGACGACGGCGATCGTGCTCGATCTCATCGAACGCGGCGCTGCCCCGCAGCTTGAAATCGCGCAACCGATCGACGCGAACAAATCAATCAGCCGCGATCAAACTTATGACTGGATCATCGAGTTGAAGGACGGGCGAAAGATTTCCGCGATCGACGTGCAACGAATTTATCTGCGCGCGGCCGCTAAGATCGACATGGACGAAGATCGACAATGGATCGTGCGCGAGTGGGAAAATGTTTTGAACGATCTCGAGCGCGACCCGTTGACGACGCGCGATCGCGTCGATTGGATGTCGAAAAAATTCCTGCTCAACGCGCTCCAGGAAGAAGAGAAGCTCTCCTGGAACGATCCCTGGCTGCAATCGATCGACCTGGAATATCACAATGTCGATCTTGAACACGGCCTCTATTACGAGCTCGTTAGGCAAAACTCGGTCCGCCGGGTCGTGAGCGAAGACGACATCAAGATGTCGATCTTTACTCCGCCGGAAACGACGCGCGCGTTTTTCCGCGGTCGCTCCGTCGCGCGCTTCGATCGCGAGATCGCCTCCATCCAATGGGACGAGATTGTTTTCGGAGCGGCGCAAGACGCGCGTCGCATCAGTTTACCGGAAGCCGCCGGCGACGCGCGTCTGGATGCGCTCAATCACGCCGCGCGTAACGGCAAAGATTTCGCCGAATTTATCCGCGCGGTCGGCGCGGCGGATTAGGACCAGGTGATCAACCGCAACTCGTGCGTTTGCATGAGATGCGGGTGTGTCGGCACGACGCGCACGCTAAATCCATACGCGCCGCTCTCACTCGCCGGCACCGCGCCTGTATATATATAGCTGCCGTCGCCGTTGCGGCCGCTCTCGTTCAACATCGTCACGTTTGGATTTTTGATGCTGCCATTTTCCGATTCGCCGTGATACGCCTCGACCCGCACATGTTTCGGATCGACCCCGCCGAGATGCACGCGCGCGGCGAGCTGGAGCGATTCGCCGACCGGAATGTTTTGTCGATCTTTGTTCGCGACCTGCACTTCGGTCACGCGCACTTGCGGCCAATCTTTGCGCATCTGCGCTTTCCAACGGCTGAGATCGGTCGCGGCTGCGGAATTGTCGCGCGCAAAGTCTCCGTGTGATTTCGCGGCCGGAATGTAAAGCCGCTCGGTGTATTCCTTCACCATGCGATGGGTGTTGAACACCGGCGTCACGCTGCGAATCGCGTCGCGCATGAGTTGCAGCCAGGCGAGGGGAAGTTTTCCGTCCGGCTTCGCGTAATAAAGCGGAATGATTTGGTTTTCGAGAACCTGATAAAGACTGTTCGCGTCGACTTCGTCTTGAAACTCGTTAGTCCCGCTCTGGATCTCCGACCCGATCGTCCAACCATTGTTGCCGTTGTAACCTTCGCACCACCAGCCATCGAGCACGCTCAGGTTCAGTCCTGCGTTCGGCGCGAGTTTCATTCCGCTCGTCCCGCTCGCTTCGTGCGGACGCAGCGGATTGTTCAACCAAAGATCGACACCCTGCACCAGACGTCTCGCGATGTAGCTGTCGTAGTCTTCCACGAAGACCACGCGATTTTCCATCCCGGCTTCGCGACTGAATTGGTAAACTTCTTTGATCAACGCCTTACCGCCCTCGTCGCGCGGATGCGCTTTACCCGCGAAAATGAATTGCACCGGCCGCGTGGTGTCGTTGAGCAATTTCTTGAGACGCTCCTTGTCGCTGAACAACAACGCGCCGCGTTTGTAGGTGGCGAAGCGGCGCGCGAAACCGATCGTCAAAATTTCCGGATCGAGAAGTTGGTTCGCGTTGCGAATCGATTGAGGCGACTCGCCGATGCGCTGGCGCTGCGCGCGCACGCGTTCGCGCACGAACTCGACCAAGCGTCGCTTCAACTGTTGGTGTGTGTCCCAAAGCTGCGCGTCGGGAATATCGATGACGCCACGCCAAAAGTCAGGGTTCGTTAGGTTTTCTTCCCAATCGCCCAAATGCTTGCGATAAAGCGCCGAAAATTCCGGCGCCATCCACGTCTTGGTGTGAATGCCATTCGTAATGCTGGTGATCGGCACTTCTTCCACCGGCACGCCACTCCAGACGTCACGCCACAAAGCGCGACTCACGTCGCCGTGCAATTTGCTCACGCCATTCGCGTGCCGACTCATTCGCAACGCCAAAATCGTCATGCTGAATGGATCGTTCGGATCGACCCGTGTTTGTCCGAACGACATCAACTCGTCGAACGGCAATCCGATTTCTTTCGCGAAGCTGCCGAAATATTTCTTCATCATCTCGCGCGGGAAGGCGTCGTTTCCGGCGGGCACCGGCGTGTGCGTGGTGAATACGTTCGCCGAGGCGACGACTTGCAGCGCCGAATAAAAATCCAATCCGCGCTCCGCCACATTTCGGCGGATACGTTCCAATGCGAGAAAGGCTGAGTGGCCTTCGTTCATGTGAAACACTTCCGGCTCTAGCCCAAGAACGCTCAACGCTTTTACTCCGCCGATGCCTAACAAAATCTCCTGGCGCATCCGCATTTCCAGATCGCCGCCGTAAAGCTCAGCCGTGATGAGTCGGTCCTCCGCGCTGTTCTCCGTGATGTCGGTGTCGAGCAAATAAAGATTCACGCGTCCGACGTGCAGCTCCCAGACTTTCGCGTGTACTTGTCGATCTAATATTGAAACCGACACGAGCAGGTTCGTTCCGTCGCGTTGCACTTCGCGAATCGGCAGGTGATGAAAATTCTGGTTCAGCAAAATCGCGTGCTGCGTTCCGTCCTTGTCGATCTCCTGGCGAAAATATCCGTGTCGATACAACAAACCGATCGCGACGAAATTCAGATCGAGATCGCTCGCCGACTTGCAATGATCGCCCGCGAGAATTCCGAGACCGCCCGAGTAATTCGGAATCGACTCGTGAAAACCGAACTCAGCCGAGAAATACGCAGCCGGTTTCGTGAGCGCGTTACCGGCGCCGGTTTTTCCGTAAGTGTCTTTGCGCTCGAGATATTTCTTGAACGCATCGTGCACTTGCTTGAGCTCGCGTAAAAAACTTTTGTCGTTCGCCAATTCCTCCAGCCGCGCCTGTTTCGAAAGTTGCAACATGCGCACCGGGTTGTGATTGGTGCGGTTCCAAAGATCGACATCGAGATGGCGAAAGAGCCGGCGTGCGGATGGCTCCCACGTCCACCAAAGATTGTAGGAAATCTCGCGCAAAGGCTCGAGCGCCGCCGGCAACGTCGGCGTCACGTTGTAAGTGTGGAATAAAGGCATCGCTAAATTCGAGCGCAGTTAATCAGGAAAATTTTCGGCGACAAGCTTCGAAGCTGCAAATGTCGCGCCAACTCATGTCATTCCGAGCGAAGTCGAGGAATCTCCAATTGATTTCTCACTGAGAGATGTCTCGACTGCGCTCGGAATAACAAAGGTTAGATCGACATCCGCCTCGGCGAAATGAGCAGGCCGATCATGAATCCGGTCGCGAGTCCACACAAGTGCGCGGACATACTGATCCGCGGCGTCGTTAGGTCAAACGCCGTCTGGATCGCGACGATGAGCAGCACGTTCATCAATCGTTGCCGCGCCAAAGGCAGATGATGATTTCGTAACGAAAACGCGGCCCACGCCCCGACGATCCCCATGACCGAGCCGGACGCGCCGACGAGTTGGTCGGCATGCGCGATATTTATTTGCGCGAGCAAAACAACGCCGAGGCTCGAGCCAAGGCCGGCGATCAAATAACAAACGACAAAGCGCCATGAACCAATCGCGCGTTCGAGCGCGGGACCGAGCACATACAAGGCGAAGACATTGAAGGTGAGATGCAGATAATCGAAGTGAAGAAAAAGCGCGGTGAGCAGACGCCAGTATTGATGAGCGTAGATGACCGCACCGGGTTCGAGCGCGCCGAGGCGGTGAAGACTGAGCGGTTCCTGCCAATGTTTGTGCGAAACTTCGAAGATAAATACGGCGATGTTGAGCAACGCGATCACGAGCACGGCCGGCGCGCTCAAAAAAGTAACTTGTCGATCTTGCAACGGTTCGTGCGAGATCGGCGCGAGGTCGGGACGCGATTCATACATGCGCAGCAATTCAATCTCGTGCCGCAATTCTTCGCTCGGATGCAAAATTCGTAACGCCATCGCGAGATACCGCGCCGAGCGGAAACGTTTGCGCTGAATCAAATCCGCGATGCGGCGCATGGTGATTGCGGGAATGAAAAGCAGGACGACCCACGCGCCGCCGGCGATGTAACCGGCGCGATCGCGAAAGAAAAACCACGCGAGTGCAGCGACAATCAACACCGCGATCGCCGCCAGTCTCCACGCGCGCAAACGTTCGCCGCGACGAAACGTTTTCGCCAGAACGGCCAGCGGCGTCGCGAGCGCGACGAACAGTAAAAGATGATTCAAATCGAACATGTCGATCTTAGCGAGAGGTGGAGAAGTTGATTGCGAAGGCGCCAACGTTCACCTTTGTCGGCATGCAGATCAATGTGACATCGTACATCGACGTAATTTCGTCATGGTGCTTCTGGTCGGAGCCGACGTGGGCGAAGTTGAAAGAGCGCTATGAAGGGCGCGTCGAGTTTCAGTGGAAGATCGCGCTCATGGACAACAAAGGGATGCCGACTTCGCGCGAGCAGCTGGAATGGTTTTATCGTCGCAGCGGGATGTTGAATCGCTCGCCTTTTGCGTTGCGCGGTGACTGGTATGAACATGGACCGACCGAGTATCTCGCGCCGAACGCGATCGCCGAGGCCGGAAAAGATTTTGGCGTGAAAGACGATCGCATTCGTCTGGCGATTGCGAATGCGTGTTTGCGTGAAGGAAAACTGTTAGGCCGTTGGGAAGTCGCGGCCGAAGTGGCCGCAGCGGCCTCGGGTCTCGACAAAAACAAGTTACTCGAGCGCGCGAAATCGAAAGACATCGAGGAACGCGTGCGAAGATCGACAGGTGAATTTCACGCCTTGCAGGTGACGCAACGTCCAACGTTCGTCGTCGATACCGACATCGGTGACCGCGCCGTTTTTTCTGGAATCGTGAAGCTCGAACCGATCGCGGCCACGATTGATTCGATGCTCGATGACGGTGTGCAATACGCCACGCACAAAGCGCATTTCGGCGATCCGCCGCCGTGATTTGTGGCAAGATCGACATGTTCATTTCACGGAGATTCGCCTTGCCAGCGCACAATTGTTGCTTAGTACTTGCGTCCGGCTCGCGAGATTGTGGGCCGTTCGTCGCGGAGGATCGCAGCCGCGATGAAGGAGAGTGTTCGCGAGCAATCGCGAAATGCGAAAGTGAAATACGGCGCGACGGCGCACTCCCGGCCGCGACGTTTTGGAGATTGATTTAAACTGCAACCACAAATTCGTGTAAACGGCCGGATTCGCGCGCGTGAAGTCCGGGTCATTATCGGAGCCTCCGGCCAGCAGCTCGGCGTCATGAAACTGAGTGACGCGCTGCGTGAAGCGCAAACTCGCGGGCTCGACCTCGTCGAAGTCGCGCCCACGGCGCAGCCGCCGGTGTGCAAGATCGTTTCGTTAGGCAAATTCCGCTACGATTTGTCCAAACACGACAAGGACAAACGTTCGACCACGTCGAAGCTGAAAGAGATCAAGTTTCGCGTAAACATCGACGATCACGATTACCTGACGAAAATTCGCCACGGGGAAGAGTTTCTGGACAAGGGGAACAAGGTGCGTGTGCAATTGCAATTTCGCGGACGCGAAATGGCGCACCAGGAATTCGGCATGCAGCTGATGTACAAAGTGCGCGACGATCTCGCCGGCATGTCGCAAGTCGAGATGGATCCGAAGATCGCCGGCCGCAATATTACGATGACGCTCACGCCGTTGCCTGCGAACCGGCGCAAACCGCGCTTCATTCACAAGCCGGCTCCCGAGGAAAGATCGACAACTGCTGCCACGGCCGCGAACGGCCAGGAACCGGCGGAATAATTTCGCGCGTCAGCGCGAGGGCGGGGGCGGTGCGTTGTTAGGCGCCTGGCCGGCCGCGGATTTCATCCGGTCTTCCGCCCACTTCTTTAACTCGTGCGCGTGCTGGTCGCCTTTCTTCAACTTTAACGCTTTGTCCGCGTCCGCGATCACGCCCTTGAAATCGTTTTTCGCCGCCAGCATGTCGGCCCGACGCAAATAAAACCGCGCCTCGTTCGGACTTTCCTTGATCGCGTCGGAATAATCCGCAATCGCGTGGTCGGTATCGTTCATGCGCATGTAAACAAAAGCGCGCAGTTCGTAGGCGGCGGGATTCGGATGCAATTTGATCGCCTCGGTCAGATCGGTGATCGCATCCGGAAAGCGGTTTTGTTTGGCTGAGTCAGCGGCGCGCTGTTGTAACGCGGCCGCGAGATTGGCTTCATATTTTTTGTCCATGCCCGCGGCTTTGCGGAAGCCGTCGATCGCCGTGTCCCAATCCTGGTTTTTGCCCGCTTCACTGGCATCGCGCGCGATCTTGTTCGCTTCAATGTTCGGCTGCGCGGAACTAATCCCGATCGCGGCGACGATAATGACAAAGGAAAATGCGAATCGTTTCATATGCGTGTTCGACGTTGAGATTTCGGAAACCATTCGAGCCTGACGCGAGCGAAGCCTTCGCGCAAGCCAACTCTACGGCGCTTCGGGTGCCGCCGGTGTGTCGATGTCGATCTTCGCTTCGGGCTCGCCCGGACGCGGCGGCCCCGGCTCATCCACGCGCACAATGCGCAAGGCGCGGCCGGTTGTCTCGTCGATGTCGATGATCGCGCCGCGCAAACGCACTTCGCCACCCGCGACTGGAAACGGCGCCGGCAAGTTCGACATGAACCGATTCACGATCGGCTCAATCGCGCGCCCGAGAATTGATTCCGTCGGCCCGCACATTCCCGCGTCGCAGAGAAACGCGGTGCCGCCGGGAAAAATTTGCTCGTCCGCCGTCTGCACGTGCGTGTGCGTCCCGATCACCGCCGAAACTTTCCCATCGAGAAATCGCCCGACCGCGATTTTTTCGCTCGTCGTCTCACCGTGTACATCGACAACGATATTCGACGTCTCTTTCCGAATCTCGCTTACGACTTTCTCGAGCGCGCGAAATGGATTTTCCAAAATCGGCTGCATAAACGTGCGGCATTGCACATTGATCACGCCGACTTTCCCTTTTGGAGTTTCGAGCACGATCGATCCGCTGCCTGGCGCGCCTTCAGGATAATTGATTGGCCGCAGCAAGCGCGGCTCGAGATTTAAAAACGCGAACACATCTTTCTGGTCCCACACGTGATCGCCGGTCGTCACGACAGAAACGCCGGAGCGCAGGAGGTCGATCGTGAGTCGCGCCGTAATTCCGCGACCGCCGGCTGCGTTCTCGCCGTTCACCACGATGAAATCGATCGCGTGTTGTTCCTTCAACTCCGGCACGCGCGCGACGACAGCGCTGCGGCCGGGTTCGCCGACCACATCGCCAAGGAAAAGCACGCGCAACATCGTGCGGTCATCGTATTCGATGCTTCATTGTCGGCGAAATGATTTTTCGCGCCGCGCTCCTGGCTTTCACCTTGTCGATCTTGTCGATTGTCGATCTTGCGGCCGACAATCTGGGAATTCTCGGGGCCAAACCGCGCTGGAATGTGCTCGAGCATTATCAGGAAACGATCACGCGCGACGAGTTCACGCATTTGCTGAACGACATTTACGCAACCCACGGCTTCACCGACGACCTGTTTAAGATCGACAACGACATCGTGCGCATTCTCGAAAATCGCGCCGCCCAGAAGTTTTTTACATTGCGCTTCGCGCCCGACAAAGAATCGCGCGCAGAAATTCCGCGACTCTGGCGACCGGCACAATCGTTAGGCAAATTTCACGGCGACAAGCCGCTCTCCGGTTTGCGCGTCGCGCTCGATCCCGGTCATCTCGGCGGCGAGTGGGCCAAGATGGAAGAGCGCTGGTTCAAAGTGAACAACAGCAAACCGGTGACGGAAGGCGACCTCACCCTCACCGTCGCGCGACTTCTGGCGCCGAGACTCCGCTCGTTAGGCGCAAAAGTTTTCTTTGTGCGCAACAGCACCGAGCCGGTCACGCCGATGCGCCCGAATGATTTTGTCGATCTTGCGCGAAAGATTTTGATCAAGAACGGCGTGCCGCGGCCGCGCGATGAAGTGCTCAACCCCAAAGACCCAACGAAAGAAGGCACAATCCGTTTTCAGAGCGAGATTCTTTTTTATCGCTACAGCGAAATCCGTCGACGCGCGGTGCGCGTAAACACGAAGCTGCATCCCGACGTTGTAGTTTGTCTGCATTTCAACGCCGAGGGCTGGGGCGATCCGGCCAATCCGACTTTGACCGACGTGAATCATCTTCATCTGCTCGTGAACGGTTCCTATTTGAAAGACGAACTCGATTTCGACGACGAACGTTTCGAAATGGTGCGGCGTTTACTCAGTCGCGCTTACGACGAGGAACTCCCGCTCTCTGACACGGTCGCGACCGCGATGGCGAAAGAAACCGGTCTGCCGCCGTTTCAATATCCGACTACGCTCACGACGACGAAGATCGGCACGAGTGGGTACGTTTACGCGCGCAATTTGCTCGCGAACCGGCTCTACCGCTGTCCGGTCGTATATTGCGAACCGTACGTCATGAACAGCAAGGAGGCGTTCGCGCGCATCCAGGCCGGCGATTACGAAGGCACGCGCAAGATCGACAACGTCGAACGCAAAAGCATCTTCCGCGAATACGTCGATGGCCTAACGAACGGCCTTACCGATTATTATCGCCGAGCGCGTTAATCGCTTCGCGAATATCTTCCAACGTCACATCACTCGACAGGAACGCCGAGCCAATCTTCGGCGTAACTACGAACCGCACCGCGCCGCTCTCGAATTTCTTATCGTGCGTGACCGCGTCGAAGATTTGTTCGCGCGAGAATTCGTTTGGTAATTTCGTCGGCAATTCGAAGCGCCGCAAAAGATCGACAATCGCATCTCGCTCTTTTTTTGGCAGGCCCGCTCGCTTCATCGAAATGTCCGCCGCCGCCATCATCCCGAGACTAATCGCGTCGCCATGCCCAAGCATTTTGTAATTTCCCGCACGTTCGATCGCATGACCGATGGTGTGCCCGAAATTCAAAATCGCGCGCGCGCCCGTCTCTTCGCGCTCATCTTTAGCCACGATGCCAGCTTTGATTTCGATATTGCGTTTAACGAGGGGCGCAAGCTGCTTCCCCAGCAAACTTGACGGCTTTAAGCCGTCAAGTTCTTGAAACATCGCGGCATCGGCGATGATGGCGTGCTTGATGATCTCCGCGAATCCCTGGCGCAGCTCGCGCGGCGGAAGCGTTTGCAAAAGATCGACATCGTCGATCACGAGCGATGGTTGATGAATCGCGCCGAGCAAATTTTTTCCAGCCGATGTATTCACACCGCTTTTTCCGCCGATGGAACTATCGACCATCGCGAGCAGCGTCGTCGGAATCTGCACATGCGGAATGCCACGCTGGAAAATCGCTGCGACAAATCCCGAGATGTCACCGATCACGCCACCGCCAAGTCCGATCACGAACGATTGTCGATCTAACCCGGCGTCGATCATCTCATCGCAAATCGCGGCGACTTGTTCGAGCGACTTTGATTCTTCGCCGGCCGGAATGGTGATGAGCGTCGCCTGAAACTTCGCGCTCGTTAGGCTGCGCAACACGCGTTCGGAAAAAATCGGTGCGATATTCGTATCGCAGATCAACGCGCAGCGGTGGCGTCGCAACACCTCGGCGATGGTCGGTCCCGCTTGATCGAGCAGCCTTGACCCGACGCGCGCTTCGTATTTGTAGGTGCGACCGGATATTTCGATCGCGGTCACGTCACGGATTCCAACGTTGCGCTTGGTTCGGATCGCTTGCCGGCGGCAGACTACTGCTAAAGGTCGTCCAGCCGACGTTTTCAATGTGAAGGTCCCCGAAGCACGCATTTATGCGCTGCCGCCTATTGTGTGTGCCGCGGACCGGGGTGCCGGCCGGTTTGTCCACGGTTACCGCGGTGCCCGCCTTACCGGCGAAAGTAACATCATTCGTATCTGCGACTGCCGGCGCGAATAAGATGAATGCACTCGGGCTCGTTATTTTGTCAGAGAGCAAAGGATCGCTCGCGCCGGTCCCGTGTGCATTGACGTTGAAGCCATAGCTTACCGGCGCATTCGCGTCGTCCTCCAGCGCCGCGCGCTTGTCGAACGGCGAGAGAAAGATTCTCCAGCTCGCGAGATATTTTGGATGCAGCGTCTGCATCCAATTTGCCGTCGGTGCGAAGAATGCGCCGTCGTTGTCATTCAAATACATCTGCGTGGCGAGGCCGATCTGGCGCAGGTTGTTCATGTCTTGCGTGACTTTGCCTTTCTCGAGGACACTGGTGAAGGCGGGCGAAAGCATCGCGATGAGCACGGCGATGATCGCGATGACGACGAGCATCTCGATCAGGGTGAACGCAGCCGTGGATTTTTTCTTCATCGAATGCGGGAGAGCGTATTTCATTTTTCACGCTGGGCGAAAGACAAAACCGCGCCGGCGTTGGTGAGTTGGCTTGACATGCACATTGTCGATCTTGTGTAACAGTACGTCATGGCCGATCCCGTTGATTCGACTTCGTCCCCACCGCCTCCGCCGCCGATCTCGAGCGCGAGCAGCGAGCCGTCGTCACTCGATTTGCCGCCGAACGTCGCCGCGGCGATCGCGTGCATCCCGCTCGTGGGCGGGATTATTTTTTGGATACTGGAGAAACGCAACAGCTTCGTCCGCTTTTACGCCATGCAATCGATCATTTTCGGCATCGCGTGGCTGATCTTCAATATTGTCTCGGCCATCATCCACGCCATTTTCCTCGCCATTCCCGGCATCGGCGGCATCTTGTTTTTCTTTTGGTCGATTGTCGCGGCGCTCGTGCATCTGGCGTTTCTCGTCATCATGATCATCGCGATCGTGAAAGCGTTCACAAATGTGCGCTGGGACATTCCCTACGTCGGCCCGATTGCGCGCAAACAAGTGGGCGAGGTTTAATCCGCCAGCAATTTCACCACGAGTTCGGTCAGGATCAATTCGTGTTCGAGCTGCGTGCTGACGAGGCGCAGATTCGCCTGCAGGCACGCGTCCATTCCTTCGATCAATCTTTTCGTGTCGAACCGGTGGGCGTGTTGCGCGGCGATGCCGAGAGCGTAACCGCTGATGCCGCCGTCTTTTTTGCGCGGCAGATGTTCGGTCGCACTCGCAGGCAGGCGATTGATCGCGCTGATGAATGAGAACGGCTGATGCGGACGCGACAGGCGGTTCCGTTCCATCAGATCTTTCGCGAGGAGAAGATTGCGCACGGTCGGGATAATCGCGACGAGCAGAATGCCGATCGCGCTTTCGCCTTGATCGAGTAAACGCCTAACGAGTCGCAAAGCGCGCTCGAGATCGCGCGCGGCCAGCGCGTTGCCGAGCTCGAAGATGACTCCACCGCGCGAGAGCGGGACCAGATCGCGCACAAGATCGACATCTACTTTTCGATCTTTCGCGAGGTAGATGTCGATCTTTTCCAATTCGTTTTCGATCTGGCGCGTATCGCCGCCGGTCAGCAGGACGAACAATTCGAGCGCGCCATTTTCGAATTGAAGTTTGCGTTCGTTCGCGCGACGCAGCACCAGCTCGGTCGCTTCTTCTTCCCAACCGCTGCGGGACGAATCAAGCTTGTCGAACACTTGAACGTCGGCCCGTTTCGCCAGCGTCTTGTAAAACGAGCGACGCTTATCGACCTCGGTCGCGCTGAAGAGCAGCGTGATTCCGTCTGCAAATCCTTCATCGATGACATTCGCTAGTTGTTCGAGTGCTTCCTGCACGCTCGCGGCGCGCCCGATGACGCTGTCCGCGAGGAAATTTGCGTTCTTGAGCCAGACAACTTTTGCGCCGCCGAAAAATGGCAACGTGTTCAGCGCATCGATTGTCGATCTTATCTGCTTCGCCGCGTGCTCAGCGTTGTCGGCCGCGCCGTCGATCGTTTCCAATCCGAAATCGCCCGCATCTTTCGGCACGAGTTGTTGCGCCAGTTCGGACGCGACTCGTTTTACTTCCGATTCATCGGAACCAACGACCGCGTGAATATTTGCGGTCGCAGCTTTGGCTTTGGCTGTCGATTTCGCCTTCGGCATCAACGCCAATGCTAGTCGGCGTCGGCTTGTTGCAAAGTAGTTCCGAAATCTTTCGACGCGTATTCGCGGAATTTTTCTTCGAGCACGGCCGAAGTCGGAAATTTCCCCGCGTAATTGCGCGAAAGCGCGGTCTCGAATGGCTGATGCCGGCCGAGCGCATCGAGAAAAAGCAGGAAGCTGGCTTTGTCCTCCGCCGCCAGAAAACGGACGAGACGTTCCGATTCATTGTAGAAAGTTTCGACGTGATCGTTAGGCACGCGGGTCGCATTCACGAGCAAGGGGAGCGGGATGAGATCGTCCAATGCGATCGCGATCGAATGCGGCTTGGAAATGTAACCGCGCGCGCGCTGATAACTCGATGTGGCCGATTTTGAAATGAATTGCGCGATACCTTCGTTGAACCAAAGGGGCACGCCGTCGGGATAAAAGCGGTGAATGACGAGGTGAACGATTTCGTGGCCGAGGGCGTTGCCGGAAAATTTTTGTTTTGGATTTCGCACGATAAAGAGGCTGCCGCCGGAATGAATGCCGCCGGTCCATTTCTCGAGCTCGCCCAGTCCCTGGAATTGCGCCCAATCTTGCGCGGTTTCAAAAACATAAACGTGCGACTTGGTGTCGGTCGCCGGCTGATTGCGCTCAAGTTCCTTGGCGATGACGCGATAATGGAATTCGGCTTCGACCGAAACCGGAGTCGCAATGTAGCTGTGCACGAAGTGATAGATGAAATGCTCGGTCTCGCCGTGTTTCCATTGCGTGGGATTAATGCTGAGCGCTTTTTCGCCTAACGGGTTCGGATCGCGCTGAGTCAGTTGCGCGAACTCGACTTCTGCGAGCGAAGTCGAGTCGTTCAGCTGCGCGTACGCGGTCAATGCGCACAAGATCGACAAGGGCAAGATCGACATGCAACGCATGAGTGAATGCGTGAGCTATTTTTGTGCGAGCGCGTCTTCGCCGGGGAGCACAGGCGGCCCGCCTGTAATCGTCGGCCGCTGGCCGACGAAATATTTTTTCGGCGAGCCGCCGAAAACCACAGGCCAGCGGCCTGTGTTCCCCGGCGAAGATTAAACCCGCGAACGGCGGCGGCCGGAGTTACGCGTGTACTTAATAGGCCGGCGTTTCGGTTCGATCTTCGTGATGCCGGCGCCGCTTTTCACTTCCATGATCTGATCGCGCAATAACGCGGCGCGCTCGAATTCCAAATTGGCCGACGCGCGTTGCATTTCGTCTTCGAGCTCGCGCAACAACTCAGTGAGATCGAAGTTGCCGCCGGTCTCGTTGATGACCGATGAAGCGATCTCGCGCCCGCGCAAAATCGTGTGCAAACTTTCCTGCACCGCCCGCCGCACGGTTTGCGGCGTGATGCCGTGCTTCTCGTTATATTCCATCTGTTTTGTGCGGCGATATTCCGAAATGTCGATCAATGCCTGCATGCTTTGCGTCATCTGATCGGCAAACAGAACGACTTCGCCGTTGATGTGACGCGCGGCGCGGCCGGCCGTTTGGATGAGTGAAGTTTGCGAACGCAAGAATCCTTCCTTGTCCGCGTCGAGGATGCAGACCAACGAGACTTCGGGAAGATCGAGACCTTCGCGCAGCAAATTGATGCCGACCAGAATGTCGAAGTCGGCCGCGCGCAATCCGCGCAAAATTTCCACGCGCTCGATCGTGTCGATGTCGCTGTGGAGATAACGCACTTTCAATCCGACATCGCGCAAGTAATCGGCGAGGTCTTCGGCGGTGCGTTTCGTTAGGGTGGTGATGAGAACGCGCTCGCCTTTTTCCACACGCTGGCGGCAAAGCTCGATCGTGTCGTCGATCTGATGTTTGAGCGGTTTGATTGTGATCTTCGGATCGAGCAATCCGGTCGGGCGAATGATTTGTTCGACAACGAGCGGCGAGCCCCGCGTGGTAACGTCGAATTCGTCAGGCGGCTGGTCCGTGCGTGAGATGTCGATCTTGCGATTGTCGATCTTCGCGCCGGGCAAGGCGAAGGGCACGAGCTCGTCTTCGCCGATGCGCTGGCGTTTGTGCGGAAAATATTTTGTGTTGCCGACGATGCTGTTTTGAATCTCGAACTCGGCCGGCGTCGCGCTCACGTAGATGATCTGGTTCGTCATCTTCATGAACTCGTCGAAATTGAGCGGGCGATTGTCGAGCGCGCTCGGCAAACGAAATCCATAATCGACCAGCACGGTCTTGCGCGATTTGTCGCCTTCGTACATTCCGCCGATCTGCGGAATGGTCGCGTGCGATTCATCCACCACGAGCAGATAATCTTTCGGGAAAAAATCGAGCAAGGTGTATGGGCGCGAGCCAGGCTCGCGTCCGCTCAAATGCCGCGAATAATTTTCGATGCCGTTGCAGAATCCCATCTCCTGCAACATTTCGAGATCGTATTCCGTGCGCATGCGCAGGCGTTGCGCTTCGAGCAGTTTGTTCTGCGACTCGAGCTCGACGATGCGATGCTCGAGCTCGTTGCGGATCGACATCAACGCGCGATTCAATTTGTCGGCCGGCGTGACGAATTGCTTCGCGGGATAAAACGTGATCACGGTGAGCGCTTCATGCGCGTGACCGGTAAGGGGATCGAAGCGCGTGATGGCGTCGAGGTCGTCGCCGAAAAATTCCAAACGAATCGCCTCTTCGTCGGCCGTGGCGGGATAAACTTCGACCACATCGCCGCGCACACGGAAACGGCCGCGCGAAAAATTCATGTCGTTGCGCTCATACAACATGTCGATCAAACGGCCGAGCACCGCTTCGCGTGAAATGTGTTGGCCGCGTTTCACCGTCAGCAACATGCGCGCGTAATCTTCCGGCGACGTGATGCCGTAAATGCACGACACGCTTGCCACCACGATGACATCGCGGCGCGACAGCAGCGCGCTCGCGGTCGAGAGCCGCAAGCGCTCGATCTCCTCGTTAATCGACGAGTCCTTCTCGATGTAGGTGTCGCTCCGCGGAATGTAGGCTTCGGGCTGGTAGTAATCGAAGTAGCTGACGAAATATTCGACCGCGTTGTGCGGGAAGAATTGTTTGAACTCGGAATACAGTTGCGCCGCCAAAGTTTTATTGTGCGAAATCACGAGCGTGGGCCGCTCCACTTCGCGGATGACGTTCGCCACGCTAAAAGTTTTCCCCGAACCGGTGACGCCGAGCAAACTCTGATGGCGATTCGCCGCCTCGACCGACTTGATTAACTTCGCGATGGCCTGGCTCTGATCGCCACGCGGTTTGTAATTCGATTCGAGGCGAAACGCCATCCGGCAAACTAGCATCAAGCGCGTCATTGCGCTTGCGAATCGCTCGCGTTAACTGCGGTAAATCATGGAGGCCGCGAAGTTTTTTGCGGAGCTGAAACGCCGAAAAGTTTACCGCGTGGCGGTGACTTATGCCGTCGTGGGCTGGATCATCGTTCAGGTCGCGACGCAAACGTTTCCGTTTCTGGAAGTGCCGAATTGGACAGTCCGGCTCGTGATCGTTCTGGTCGCGCTCGGATTTCCAGTCGCGCTCGTGCTCGCTTGGATTTACGACTTCACCCGACAAGGCATTAAACGCACGGCGCCGAAGATCGACATCGTACCGGTAAATCAGCCTAACGAAAAATCGATCGCCGTTCTTCCGTTCGCCGATCTCAGTCCGCTGCACGATCACGATTATTTCAGCGAAGGGATTGCCGAAGAAATTCTGGCCGCGCTCGCGAAGATCGACAATCTGCGCGTGGCCGCGCGGCGCTCGTCGTTTTGGTTCAAGGACCGGAACGCGCAGTTGAGCGAGATCGCGCAAAAATTAAACGTCGAGCACGTGCTCGAAGGCAGTGTGCGGCGCGACGGTAATCGTGTTCGCATTACCTGCGAGCTAATCAATGCGCAGCAAGGTTTCACCATCTGGTCGAACACGTTCGATCGCGAATTTCAGGGCATCTTCGCGGTCGAAGATGAGATCACGAACGCGATTGTCGATGCGCTGAAGTTGAAGTTGGAAATCGCGCCCACTTCGTCGCGCATCGGCAATACCGACGCGTACGATGTTTATTTGCAGGGTTTGTTTTGGTCGGACAAGGGGACGGAAGACGCGCTGCGGCGGAGTTTGGATTTGTTCGCGCGCGCGCTGCAAATCGATCCGCGATTTAGCCGCGCCTGGACCGGTGTCGCGAAATCGTGGTTGTGGCTGGCGGACGCGTATGTGCATCCGCGTGAGGCTTACGCGAAAGTGCGCGAGGCGGCGCTGAATGCGCTCAAGATCGACAATGACGATGCCGAGGCGCACGTTTATCTCGGCGAAACGAAACGCATTCTCGACTGGGACCTCGACGGCGCGGCCGCGGAATTTGCGTGCGCGGTCGAGCTCGATCCGAAATCGACGCCGTCGAATTATTTTTCGGCGTCGCTTTTCGCGCAGCGGGGCGATCGCGCCAACGCGCTCGCGTATTTGGAACGCACTTCGAAGATCGATCCGGCGTCGTTGTGGGTGAGCGATTTCGCCTGCGAGCTTTATCGGTATTTCGGCCTAACGGAACAGGCAATCGTCGAAGGCGAACGCGCGTTGCAACTCGATCCGACATTTCTGCACGGACCGCCGGCGCTGGCCACGGTTTATCGTTACCTCGGCCGCTTCGACGAAGCGATCGCGTTATACGACAAAGCGAAAACGTTTACCGGCCGGCCGGGGATCGGTCTCGCCATCACCTACGCGATGATGGGGCGGCGGGAAGACGCGTGCAAAACGCTCGATGAAACAATTGGCATTCGCGCATACACGCCGGGCGATGGGATTGCGTTCGTTCACGTCGCACTCGGCGAATACGACGAAGCGATCCGCGCGCTGGAACAGGCGTGCGAAGACCGCTCATCCTCGCTGCACAACGTCGGCATCACGCCCGAGTTCAAGCCGCTGCGTGGCGACGCGCGTTTCTTGTCGATCTTGCGCCGGATCGGTATCGATCCCGAAAAAGCGTTCGCCGCTTCGGCCTAACGAGCGCGGATCTCGTTAAAAGCGCGGCCGAGATGCTTGAGCACGTCGCCCGGCAAAAGCGATTGTTCGCTCTCGCCCGATTGAAAGATCGACATCTCCGCCGCCCGTCCGCAGACCCACGCGCCCACGCGGGCCGCGTCGTACATCGACAACTTCTGCGCGACGAGCGCGGCGCAGACGCCGGTGAGCACGTCGCCCATTCCGCCGGTCGCCATTCCGGGATTTCCGGCGGAGTTGTAACTCAACGGCTTGCCGCTTTCGCAAACGACGCTGCGGCTGCCTTTCAACATCAGCGTCACCGGGAAGTGTTCGGTGAATGTGCGCGCCCGGCCCGCGCGCGACATTTTTCCCGATTCCACCAGTCGATCCATTTCGCCCGGATGCGGCGTGAGCAATCGCGGCCCGGGCGAACGTTTTAACATCGGCAATTTCCCAACGAGCGCGTTGAGCGCGTCGGCGTCGAGCACCATCGGTTGCGCCGCGGTCTCGATGAATTTTACGATGTCGGCGGCGCGTTCCATTCCGAGGCCGGGCCCAATCGCCCAGACATCGACATTCTTTTGCTCCGCGAGATCTTTGTACGACTTCAACGGTTTCACCATCGCTTCCTCCGGCGCGAGATCGATGACGAGCGGGTAAAGATCGCGCGGCACAAACAAATGCACGAGGCCGGCGCCACCGCGCAGCGCGCCTTTGGTCGTCATGATGGCGGCGCCGAGGAAACCTTCCGAGCCGGCGACGATCCCGACGCGACCAAATTGATTTTTGTAAGCGCTGAATTTTCGCCGCGGCAAAAGCGGAGCGAGCGCGTAGGGCGCGGCCATGAGCTCGTTAGGCGCAGTGTCCGGGGGCGGAAGATCGACAAGTGGGACCACTTCGATGCGGCCGACATAATCGAGCGCTTCATCGACGACGAGGCCGTGTTTGGCGAAAGCGATCGTGATAGTGAAATCGGCGACGACGCAATCTTCGGGATCGATTTCGCCCGAGTCGCTGTCCATTCCGCTGGGCAGATCGATGGCGAAGACGAACGCGCTTTCTTCGCGGCGACGGCGATTGATTTCGTGCGCGAGGGTGCGAATCGGTTCGCGCAAAAGATGTTTGGCGCCGAGGCCGAGCAAGCCGTCGAGAATGATCGTGTGCGACCGGACTAAGATCGACATGTCGCCTAACGAACGCTCGCGCAGCGCCTGAAATTTCTTTTGGGTCAACGCCGCGCAATCTTCTTCCGGAAACGCGAGGACGATGTCGATCTTCCATCCCAGCCGCTGCAGATGTTCCGCGGCCACGAGCGCGTCGCCGCCATTGTGACCTTTGCCCGCGTAAACGACGCAAGTGCCGGGACGCGGAAAAAACTTTCGGATCGTGCGCGCAATTCCGGCGCCGGCTTCATCCATAAGCGCTTCCACTGAGACACCGCGGGCGAACGCGGCGTTCTCCGCGTCACGCATTTGGGCCGAGCTAACAACCGGCGATTCCACGCTTAACCTTCGGGGCTCGGAGCAGGAGAGGCCTTCTTTTTCGAGCTCTTCTTTTTGCTCGACGATTTTTTCGAATGCTTTTTCGAGCGATGCGAGCGGTCGCTACTGCGCACGCGCGTCTGATCGATAAATGGCTGCAATGGTACTGCGCCCGCGACGGGGGCGCTGCCCGAACTGGCCGAGCGCGAAACGGAATTGCGCGATCGAATGCCGGCCGCGATGGCGTCGGCGAGCTTTTGCCGATACGAGGAACTTTGCGCGTATTGTGCTTCGGTTGGATTCGTTAGGAATCCGCATTCCACCAGCACGGCCGGAATGTTCGTGCGTCGCAAAACGAAGTATCCGCGCCGGCGCACGCCGCGATTGGACGTGGGCGCGACCGCATTCACGTTGTAATGGATGGCGGAAGCGAGCGCTAAGCTTTGTGAGCTGTAGAAATACGTTTCAATACCGTTGGCGCCACGCCGCGAGGCGGAATTGAAATGAACGCAGACGAAAATGCCGTTGCGATTTTGATTCGCGATGGCGACGCGCGTGCCTAACGGAACGAAAACATCACTGTCGCGCGTCATGACCACGCGATAACCGTCGCGCTGCAGGATGCTTTTCAATCGTTGCGCGACGTCGAGATTCATCGTCTTCTCCGCCACGCGCTGTCCAGCGATGCCGCCGCGATCGAACCCGCCGTGGCCGGCGTCGATCACCACCGTCGTCGGCGACGAGGCGGTCGTGGCCGGTGTGACCGGGGCGACGAGCGTCGCGCTCACGAGTAGAAGAACGAGGATGCGCTTTGTCATTGCGATGGCGATTCGTCCGGGCGCTCCGAAAGTTTCGGCGCGTTGGTAGATGTCGATCTTGCGACGGGTTGGTCGAGCATTCCACCGCGCACGGCGACGAGGCCGTTGCTATCGCGCGCGAGACGGGGACGCGTTTTCGTTTCCATAAATGTCGAATGCGAAATCAATTCTCCGTTTAACCCGATTTTCGAGTAAGACCAAGTGCGCGGCGCGGCGCAATGCAACACGTGGAGGATGTTATTGCGGTCGACCTCGGCGTGCGGTCCATCGAAAGCAATGATGCGGCCTAACGAGTAGGTGGCGTAAACGATGCCGCGGTCCTGATCGGCGACGCGAATGTAAAGCGAAGTGTGCTCGGGAAATCGATTGCTGAGCAGCGAATAGGTGCGCGCTTTGCCCGGCCCGGAGGATTCGTCCGGCATGCCGACGGTGCGCTGCCAAATCGGACGCGCGTCGCTGACCTCGAACACGCGCGCAGGCGAGTAAAAAAATTTGTCGAAATCGGCGAAGTAAACATGAGCGCGCACATGGTAGGTGCCGAAGTCGTGCACGTCATAGAGCGGAGTAAGATTAATTTTTTGCGTGACGCGTTTGCCGGCTTCGATTTTCAACGGCGGCTGGGTCGCGTCCGTATTGAGTCGCGAAATAGTCTGCCCATCCTGGCCGGTGACTTCGAAACCGAACCACGCTTGCTGGCCGGCATCGTGAAGATCGACATCTCGCCCGGCGAGGTTCGTGATCTGCAATGTGGCCATCACCGGTTCGTAAGCGATGTATTGCAGCCGGGCTAACTTCAATTCGATCTGAATCTGGGCGCGGGCGTGCGCGGCCATCGCGCAAACAAAAACAAAAACGAGTGTGCGTTTCATCGTGCTTTGGAACGCACCGCGCTGGTGTCATCATCCGCCCCGACGATGTCGATCAAAAGTTCGTCCCATGATGCGGTGATCGTCTCCACCGGCGGTCGCACGGTTTTGTCATAAGCGAATTCCACCAGCTCCCAGGCGACGATCTCGCGCATCGCGTCGCGCCCGCGCGCGGCGGTTGTCTCTGCGTGCACGAGCCGGCCGCCGCGCAGATAAACGATGCCGCTCTTGTTTTCCTTTACCATTTGAATCGCGCCGCTGCGCTGACTGAGACAACACATCTGCAAAAGATCGACAACGTGAAACAAATCGGGCGCGCCCACTTCCTCCTGCTCGGCCCGGCCGATCGCTTCGAGCAACGCCTCGCCGTCGATCGGCTCCGGAAACACTTTCGTTAGGCTCACGACCAGTTTTTGCTCGGATGTTTGATACGGCGGCAGAAACAATGTTTGCAGCGCGGGAAATGTTTCGCTCAAGGCCGCGCCGAGCGCGAGACCATCGAGATCCTCGGCCTGCAGTTGCGTGATCAGCAATCGACAACCCGAATGGCGTTTCCCCCAATCCATGGCCGCAGCCGCGCTGCCGGCGAAGTCACACTCATGCGCAGTGTAATCCTTCACCATTTGCACCAGTTGCTCGCCCAACTCAGCATCACGGTGCACGACGAGCAATTGCATCAGGGCGAAGAGGCGGTGTTAGGCGGCGGGAAGAGGTTGAGTAACTTCGTCGGGTCGGCGCGAACAGCTTGTAGTTTGTCACTATAATAGACGCGCACAATGTAGCCGAGATATTTTCGGTGGCCGGAATCGTCGGGCGTGGGCGCTTTCACCGGACGCGTTTTCTTTCCCGGAACGATCGCCTGCGCGGCGGCGGAGAGTGATTCCTCTTGCGATCGCGCTTTGTTCTTCGGTCGCACGTAGGTGACCGCGAGCACTTCCGCATTCGGCCCGGCCCAATCGTGGTTCGGAGTCAGCCATTCGTAATTTACGTCCGCGTCCGTGAGCTTGATGTCTTTGTCGTTCACCGTGTCATAGAAGAACACTTGGATCTTCACCTTGGTGTGATCGACCACCGTGCTCGCTTTTTTCTTTACCGCGATGCGCAACATCATGTTCGTCTCCGCGTCCGGGTCGGGCGTTTCGCTCGTCGTCACTTCGCTGATGCCGAAGGTCGATCCTTCCGGAACGCCCTCGCTCGTACGCGGCGCGGTTGTTGTCGCTTCGGCCACGCTCGCTTCCGGCGCCGGTGTCGCAGCCGCGCCCTTCTTCAATTTCAACATCGCCAATTCGTAAACCGAACCGGCGGACGGACCGATCTCTTGAACTTTGCGCCAGGTCTCGTTCGACCGGTCGTATTGGTCGATTGATTCGTAGATCGTCGCCATCTCCGCGAGAACATTCGCGTTTTTCGGATCGCTCTGCGCCGCTTGCTGCAAACGCGAGATCGCCGTCGTGGTATCGCCTTTCTCGCGCAACGCCGTTGCTTCTTTCAACAAACGATCCGCCGTCGACAATGTCGATGTTGCCGGAGATTGCGCGGCAGCCGCCACACTTGGCGCGGTTGATGGCGCCGGCGCTTCCATCGCTTTCGGCGCAGGCGTTGCCACCGATGCCACCTTTGGCGCGGTCGCCGTCGTCGGAGTCGCGACGCGCGGATAACGCTGCCCGACGTAATAGTAACCAACGCTGAAAAGTTCCGCCGCGGCCAGGAGAATGACCGTGCTGAGTCCGATGCGAAAACTCCAATCGATTTGCACGTTGGAAAACGGCATCGTCCGCATCGCTGCGGTTTCGGTTGCGAATGCCTTATCGAGAACGCTCATGAGTAGATGTCGATCTTAGCGCGAAATTTCGCTTTGGCTCAAAAGTTTGAACCCGGCCCCGAGCAAAACCGACGAAGCGCAATCGGTATCGTCCACATGAATCGCCAGCGCCGCCATCCCGCGCGGCCGCGTCAGCAACGGATAAGTGAAATGCACATTCACTTCCGCCATGAAAAGCGACGCGAGCAATTTGATCAATTGCGTCGCCACTTCGCGCAATTCCACCACGACTACTTCACAAACGCCGTACGCGATGTTGTGTTGCTTAAACAAATCTTCCACGCGCTCCGGATCGCTCACGATGATGCGCGCGATGGCCGAGTCGGTCGATTCCGAAACGCTCAGCGCCACGATGTGCGTGTGCTCCGCGTTCAACATCTTCACGATGTCGAGCATGGCGCCCACCTTGTTCGCGAGAAAAACAGAGAACTGTTTTACGAGCGGGCCATCAATCTTCGAGGTTGTTTCCGGTAAATCGAGCGGCATGTCCGGTTCGGGGGGCGGGGGAGGAAATTGCCCGCCGTGGGATTTGTTTGCAAACGGAATGTTCAGGCCCGCGGAAATGACATTGTCGATCTTGCGCGAGGCGTTCTAGATTCGGCGGCGACATGGAGGAGGAAAATCAGCTCATCGCCCAGCGGCGGGAAAAGCTTGCGGCCTTGCGCGCAAAAGGGATCGACCCTTTCCCACCAATCTCTTTTGAAACGTCCGGCTCGATCGCGGAGGTGCGCGAGAGGTTCAAGGAGGGCGAAACGTTGTGCGCGGCCGGTCGCATCACGGCGCATCGGGACATGGGCAAAAGTCATTTCGCCGATCTGCGCGACGCGACCGGACGGATTCAGATTTATCTTCACGCGAAAGAAATTGGCGCGGACAAGATCGACATCTTCAATTTGTTAGACCTCGGCGATTTCATTGGCGTCGAAGGCGAATGTTTTTTGACGAAGACGGGCGAGCCGACGCTGAAAGTAAAAACCTTCGAAGTGCTTTCGAAATCATTGCGGCCGTTGCCGGAGAAATGGCACGGGCTGCAAGATGTCGAAGCGCGATACCGCGAGCGTTATCTCGATCTTATCTCAAACGAAAATTCCCGGGAGGTGTTCGCGAAGCGCATCACCATCCTGCGCGAGACCCGCCGATTCCTGGAAGACCGTGGCTTTGCCGAAGTCGAAACGCCGATGTTGCAAAACGTCGCGGGCGGCGCGGCGGCCGAGCCATTCAAGACGCATCACAAGGCGCTCGGCATCGATCTCTTTATGCGCATCGCGCCGGAGCTTTACCTCAAGCGATTACTGGTCGGTGGATTTAACAAGGTGTTCGAACTCAATCGTAATTTTCGAAACGAAGGAATTTCGCGAAAGCACAATCCGGAATTCACCATGCTCGAAATTTATCAGGCGTATTCCGACTTCGAGAAGATGGCGGATTTGATCGAGGGGCTCATTTGTCATCTCGCGGAGAAAGTTTCGGGCGGCCTAACGATTCAGCACAAGGACGCGGACGGAAACGTCACCCGCACGATTAATCTTCAGCGGCCGTGGCGACGGGCGCGCTATGTCGATCTTGTGAAGGAAGCGGCGGGCGCGGATTGGTTCGACCTCACGGCCGAGCAACGCCGCGCGAAAGCGAAATCGTTAGGCTTGGAAATTCTGCCGCAGCACGCGGACTACGAAGTGACGCAACATGTGTTTGAAAAGCTCGTGGAAGAAAAAACGTTCGATCCGCTTTTCGTGACGCATTGCCCAAAGGAGTTGGTGCCGTTGGCGAAACAGAACAAGATCGACAACTCGTTAGTCGACGTTTACGAGCTCATCATCAACGGCGTCGAGATGTCGCCCGGTTACACCGAGCTGAACGATCCTGACGTGCAGCGCCAGCGTTTGCTCGAGCAAGCCGGCGAAGAAACGCAAAAGATCGACGAAGATTTTCTGCGCGCACTCGAGCACGGCATGCCGAATGCCGGCGGTCTCGGGCTCGGGATCGATCGCCTAACGATGATGCTGACCGGGGCGGAATCTATCCGCGACGTGATTTTGTTTCCGCTGTTGAAGCCGAAACTGTCCTAACCGGCCTTCGCCAGCTTGCGCGAATTTTGCTTTTCTTCGCCCGGCTGAAGTTTGCGGAAGACGACGCGAATTCCGGGATCGCGAATGGTTGCGCTCCAGCCGTGCGCTGCTGCGAATGCTTTGATGAGAATGTTACGCTGGTCGCGCAATTCGCGCGCAGCACTGACGATCGGCCAAATTGCTTGCAGGTCGTTTTCGAAAATGGTGCAGGACTTGTGATCTTTGAGGCGGTTGGTGATCTTTTGAACAAGTGATTCCATCCCGGCGGATCTTTCAGCGGCGGCCATTTAAAATCCAGCGTTATTTGTCGATCTTGGCAGTTGTCGATCTTGCGTTTAGCGCATGCCGCTGTCGCACATCCATTCGACTTTCGAGAATTGCGCGGCGGCAACATCAACCTCAAACGGCCCGCAACGTCCAATGCCTTTGGCCGCGCCTTTGCGGCTAATGGTGTAATGACCCGCGCCTAACGAAACGCGAAACCGTCCTTGCTCGTCAGTCTTGAAACTCGCGGCCGTGCCGCTTTCATTCGAGACCACAAATTCGGTATCGGCGAGCGGTCGCGAATTAGGAATGCCGACGCGCTCGGGTCCGCCATGGGCCGGACTAATACTAATGACGCCTTCGATTCCGCTCGCGCCCGCAGTCGGGGAAGGGGTTTGTGCGGCCACGGTCGAGCAGAGTAGAACGAGTGCCAGGACGAAGTGCATTCTCCCAAATTCTGACGATGGCCCGGGCAGTTTGTTCAGAAAGTTAGACGCCCGCGGTAGAGGGCCACTTCGCTGGGCGTTTGTAATGTGGCCCAGTCGCCATCGAGCCACATCGCGGTAAATGCGTAGCGTTCGCCCCGGTTCATGTGTACGCGTCGATGTGTGTAATGTGTTTTGCCGTATGCGCATGGCGAAGTTGATACGGACAACACGTGGTCGCCGGGATGGACGAGCGCCTGATACGCCGTGTTCAGCGGCAACATCGTCACTTGCACTCCATCGATGTAAACGTTGAGCGAAATGTCGGTGCCGAAATCAGCGATGCGGCGCACCACCAGGGTGGCGTTGTTTTGCCCGAGCGATGTGTCGCGGTACTCGGCCGAGCCGGCCCCGGCGTTACTTGTCGATCTTGCGCTAAAGAGGCAGAGACCAACGAGCAGGAGAATTCTTGAGGTGGTGAACTGGAAGGGTTTCATCCCTCAATTCTCCTGCCGTCCTGGGGGCGGCGTCAATTCTGTTTTCGTTAGCTATTTAATACAGCCGCGGCGATCTCGCTGCGCCTTCGAAACATTTGGCTGGATCGTGACGAAGGCGGATCAGGATTTTCGGGCGCGTGTTCATGGATGCTTTGTTTCGAAAGAAGAATCCGCTTTGGATGACGGCCCGACGTTCTTTTGACCCAATGAAAAAAAATCGGCGCGTCAGCAAAGAACTGACGCGCCGAAAATTGATTGTCGATCTTACGATCGTTTAATCGTTGTCTTCGACAATTACGCGGTCCACCAACATGTCGTTGCCTTCCTTGACATAGTGGACGCGCACCTTCGAATTCTTTCTCACCTTCGAGGCTTCGATCACTTTGCCTGACGGCGTGACGTAGGTGACGCTTTTGCTGAACTTGTAATGCACCGGTTCACCCGAGCCTGTGCTCAACACCAGCGCCGAACCCGGAGTGAATTCCGTGATCGTGCCGGACGATTCCGTCGTGGTCGTGGTCGACTCAGTCGTGCCGCCGGCGGTTGTGGTCTGGGTCGAGGTCGTGCTGGTTTGCGCAGTCGCGATCCACACCGATAACGCCATTACGCTAACAATTCCGAATAATGCCTTAATCATGATTTAGCCTTTCTGTTGTTGTGGTTCCAACTTGAGGGCGCCGCAACGCTTGCTGCGGCAGATCCTGTTGTTCTCTATTGGACGCGACCGCCTCCGCCTCTATTCGGACAAATTAAATTTTTGGGACGCGCCCCGCCTTCTCCGCGCGAATGTTTTTTGATGAATGACGAACTTCAGCGCCAGGGCGCAAATGTTTCTCTCTGGGAGGCGACGGCGACCTTTGATCCTTTGCAACCGCTCACCGCCGCTACCGAGGCTGACGTATGCGTCGTCGGCGCGGGCATCGCGGGAATGACCGTCGCCTACCTGCTCGCGCGCGAAGGCAGATCGGTTGTCGTGCTCGATGAACGTCCCGTCGGTTCCGGCATGACCGGACGCACCACCGCACATCTCGTGAACGCGCTCGACGACCGTTACTTCGATCTCGAACGCTACCACGGCAGCGAAGGCGCGCGTCTCGCGGCCGAAAGTCACACTGCAGCCATCGATAAGATCAATGAAATTGTCGATCTTGAAAAAATCGACTGCGACTTCGCACGCGTGGACGGATTTCTTTTCGCGCCGCCCGGTGGCTCGATGGAAGAACTCGACCGCGAGCTCGAGGCGTGTTTGCGCGCCGGTTTGCAAGTGAAGCACGTGCCGAAAGTGCCGCTCGATTCATTCGACAGCGGGCCCGCCATCCTGTTTCCCAATCAGGGACAATTTCATCCGTTAAAATATCTGCGCGGATTACAGCGCGCGATTCTGGCGCATGGCGGAAAAATTTTTACCGGCAACCGCGCGGTCGAATTTGAAGGCGGCGACAACGCGAAGGTGACTACGCAAGATCGACATGTTGTAAGATCGACATCGATCGTCGTCGCGACGAACACGCCGGTGAACGATCGTTACGCCATTCACACGAAACAGGCGCCTTACACCACTTACGTCGCCGTCTTCGAATGCAAGCGCGGGACGATTCCGCAAATTCTTTTCTGGGACACGGCCGAGACCGCGGAGAAGGAAAAACAATCCGGCGTGATTCCGTATCATTACGTCCGCACCGCGCCCGGCGGTGAAGATGTCGATCTTCTCATCGTCGGCGGGAGCGATCACAAAACGGGACAGGCCGATGATTTCGCCGACCGCTACAACTGGCTCGAGGAGTGGACGCGGAAACGATTCGACGTCGGCGAAATCCGTTACCGCTGGTCGGGGCAGGTGATGGAACCGACCGACGGCCTCGCCTTCATCGGTCGAAATCCCATGGACAAGGACAACGTTTACATTGCGACGGGCGATTCCGGCAACGGCATGACCCACGGCACCATCGCTGGAATGTTGATTGTCGATCTTATCAACGGTCGCGAAAATCCGTGGGCGAAACTTTATGATCCATCGCGCAAATCGCTCCGTGCCATCGCCGAATTCGCGAAGGAAAACATCAACGTGGCCGAACGTTTCGGCGATTACGTCACGCCGAGTGATGTGGATTCCGAAGATAAAATTCCGCGCGGAAGCGGGGCGCTCATTCGCGAAGGCCTAACGAAAGTTGCCGTCTATCGCGATGAAGAGGGCGCGGTCCATCGCCGTTCCGCGATTTGTCCGCACCTGAAATGCATCGTGCAATGGAACGGCAACGAAAAAAACTGGGACTGTCCCTGCCACGGCTCCCGCTTCGATTGCACCGGTCACGTCATCAACGGTCCCGCGATTTCGGATTTGGAGCCGATCGAAGAGTAATCTTACTTTTCGCTTGTCGCTTTCTTAATCGCTGTCGGGTCGTCGAGCAGAATCCATTCGATGATCGAAACCGGCAGGCTGCCGTTCTTGATCAAGTCGTCGTGAAATTGTCCGAGATTGAAATTCTCACCTTGTCGATCTTTGTAACGGCCTAACAAATTCATGATCTGCCATTTTCCGATGATGTAGCTGATTTTCTGATGCGGACTCGACGCCGCGCCCGCCGCTTCGCCCCGCGCCGCTTCCTCGTCCAAACCGCCCGCCTCCATGAAATAATTCACCGCCTGCTCGAACGTCCATCGGCCGGTGTGCAAGTTCACATCCACGCCGATGCGCGCGGCGCGATAACGCGACAAATGCAGCACCTGTCCCTGCGCCGGGGAATTGTCCGGATACAAACCGGTGCGCGATAACATTTCTTCGCCATACAAGGCCCAACCTTCGACAAAAACGCCGTCGCCATGTTGGCGGCGGATTTCGTTAGGCAAATGATTGGCGATCGACAACTGCATGAAGTGTCCCGGAATTCCTTCGTGTCCGAGGATCGGCCGCGGATCTTCGATTGCCGCGCGAATGTAAAAGTTTTTCGACTGTGGATTGTACGTCGGAATGAAAAAGAAACCGCCCGGGTCCTTGTCATAGACTCCCGGAGGATTCATGAAACCGCCGGGACTGGTCGGCTTGAATGCTTCCGGCAATTGCTTGATCTGAAACGGTCCGAGGTAATCCGGAATGGTGACAAGATGTCGATCTTTCAAGAACGCGATCATTTCCGCTTCGCGACTTTCGTATGCCTTTAAAAACGACTCCTGGTCTGGCGGAATGTTTTTGCTTCGCGCCGGATCGGGATCGGCCAGTTTGGGATCGGGCAACAACGCTTCGAGCGCGCGATAACGCGCCAGCTCAGCCCGGCCGATCGTCTCCACTTCCTTCGCGTCGAGCGGCAGGAGCAAAACGTGTTTGAGGTAGTAATTGTAATTTGCTTCGCCCATGGGCGCGAAATCGACCATCTTCGGCAGGCGCTTCTCCAGTTCGTCCGCGTACGAATGCATCGCCGCCGTCGCGGTTGCGCGCGCTTTGGCGAATTCCTCATGCTCGTTAGGCGCAAGATCGACATCTAACGCCGCCACGCTTTGATTGAAAAGCGGATCGACCGCGCGTGCCGATTCGATCGCCAGCTGCGCATACAGTTTTACTGGATTTTGCAGATTCGTTAGGCCTTGTTTCAACAACGCCGGCATCGCTTTCAATCGCGCCGTAGCCGCGAGCGCGCGTTTGCGCGGTGTGTCGTAATCTTTCTTCAGCAGGCTGAAAATCGCGCTCACGCATTCGCCGGTGTAGGTCTGCGGGTTCGTCCGCTCGAATTTCAAAACGCGCGTGTTGAAATCGACGCTCTCCAGCTGCGAACGAAAGAGTAGCGCGTCGATTTGATCGTCCTTCGACCAGTTGTCGATCTTGAGTGCGCGCACTTTGTCGAGCAACGCGCGCGTGCGTTTCGCGCGTTCGTCGATTTTCGCCGGCGAATAATCGGTCAGGCGATCGTCCCAAGTGTGAAGGCCGGCCTCGCTGCTTCCGGTCGGATTCTCCTGGTTGCGCCAGTCGTAATACTCCTTCGCCCAATTGCGCAACGCCGCCGCTTCCATCACGCCTTCATTTTTGTTCGTGATCAGCGTCTTGTCCGGCCGCGCCGGCGAACTCGTGCGCGTTTGCGCGCTAAGATCGACAATCGCCAAGATCGACATGGTGAACGTGAGCAGCACAGGAATTGTTTTCACATCGGGCATTTTGAACGGCGAAGCGCGCGTGCGAAAGTGTAAACCGTCGTGAAAACGCTCGGCATGCTCGCGGGGATGGGACCGGAATCGACCGTCGATTACTACAACCGCATCATCGCACTCTATCGCGAACGAAAACCCGACGGCAGTTATCCGCAGTTTGTGATTAACAGTGTCGATCTTGAAGAAGGCCGCGCTTTCATTGAGGGCGGCGATCTCGCCGGCCTAACGAAATTCTTGCTCGCAGGAATCGAAAAGTTGGCCCGCGCCGGATGCGATTTCGGCTTAATGGCCGCGAACACGCCGCATCTCGCGTTCGACGAGGTCGCGCGCGCATCACCCATTCCGTTGATCAGCATTGTCGAAGCGACGTGCACGGAAGTGAAGAAGCGCGGTTTGAAACGGCTTTGCCTTTTTGGCACGCGCTACACCATGCAGGCCGATTTTTATCCGAAAGTTTTCGTGCGCGAAAGCATCCAACTCATCCCGCCGCCGGCGGATGATCAGGATTACATTCACAAAAAATATTTCGGCGAACTCGTTCCCGGCAAATTTTTGCCCGAGACGCACGCCGGATTACTCGCCATCGTCGATCGCATGCGCGCAAAGATCGACATCGACGGCGTTCTTCTCGCCGGCACGGAACTGACATTGATCCTGCGCGAACCCGAGCATAACGGAATTCCTTTCATCGACACCGCCGCGATTCACTGCCAGGCGGCGGTCGCTCAGATGCTCGACGTATGAAACTTTGGCGAATTGCGTTACTGCTTGTGGCGATGAACGCGAGTGCCGCAGAAAAAATTCGGTATGTCGCTCTGGGCGATTCCTACACCATCGGCGAAGGCGCTTCGCCTAACGAATCGTGGCCGGCGTTGCTTACGCGGCACCTCAAAGCCGAAGGAGTAGATGTCGATCTTGCCGCGAATCCGTCGGTCACCGGTTGGACGACGCAGCAGTTGATCGACAACGAGCTGCCCATCTTTCGCAAAGAAAAACCGAACTTCGCGACGTTGCTCATTGGCGTGAACGATTGGGTGCAAGGCGTCGATGCGGAGAAATTCCGTAAGAATTTCAATCACATCGTCGAGGAGATGCTCGCGATATTGCCTAACAAATCGCGATTGCTGGTCGTCACCATTCCGGATTTCGGCGTCACGCCAACGGGAGTAAAGTACGCTCGCGGCCGAAACATTTCCGAAGGCATCGCCAGCTTTAACAAAATTATCACCGACGAATCGCAAAAGCGCGGGCTGCGCATTGTCGATCTTTTCCCGCTCAGCAAAAAGATGGGTGAAGACCGCTCGCTCGTCGCGGCCGACGGCCTGCACCCTTCGGCGAAAGCGTACGCCGAGTGGGAGCGGCTGATTTTTCCCGCAGCGCACGATTTGTTAGGTCGTTAGGCCCGGCCTGGAAATATGAGCGCGCGTTGGAAGACGGCCGCCATCGGAGTCGGTTTGGTGGTGCTGACATGGTGCGTGTTTGGACAAGTGTTGTGGTTCGATTTCGTCGGTTACGACGACGCGCTTTATGTGGCCGATAACGCTGCGGTCAACCACGGCCTAACGACGGCAGCGTTAAAGTGGGCATTCACGCATATCCACGCCGCGAACTGGCATCCACTGACATGGCTCTCGCACATGATCGATTGCCAGATTTTTGGATTGAATCCAGCCGGACATCATTTCGTTAACGTGTTGCTGCATTCCATTTCGGTCCTTCTGCTTTTCTTCGTCCTCAAATCGATGACCGGAAGTGTGGGTCGAAGCGCCGTGGTGGCCGGGCTTTTCGCGGTGCATCCGCTGCATGTGGAGTCGGTCGCATGGGTGGCCGAGCGCAAAGATGTTCTCAGCGGCGTGTTTTTCATGGCGACACTCGCGACTTACACGTGGTATACGCGTGCGCGCTCGCTCGCTCGCTACGCATTGGTCTGTGCGGTATTCGCCTGCGGACTGATGGCGAAGCCAATGTTGGTGAGTGTGCCAATCGTTTTGTTGCTTGTCGATTTTTGGCCTTTGCAGCGGCTGGAAAAGCAAACGTTTCGGAAATGCGTCCTGGAAAAAATTCCGTTAGGCACACTCGCCTTGATCTCGTGCGTTATCACGTTGTTCGCCCAGCACGATGCGATTTATCCCGCGGAAGCATTATCAATTTGGTCGCGCTCTGCTTTGGCGCCGATCGCGCTATTGACTTATTTGCGGCACACATTGTGGCCGACAAAACTGGCAGTCTTTTATCCGCTGTTGCCAGGAGACGTTTCGTTGATGCTGGGCCTGGGCGCGCTTGTGTTGATTGGTGCGATCAGCGCGGTCGCGATCCTGACGCGCAAACGTTATCCGTATCTGCTGACGGGATGGTTTTGGTTCGTGACGATGCTGTTACCGGTTTGTGGTTTGATCCAGGTGGGGTCGCAAGCGCACGCCGATCGCTACACTTATCTCCCGCATATCGGACTCTTCATCGGCGGGACGTGGTTTTTGTACGCGCTTTCCACGGCGGCGAAAATCCCGAGCATCGTGAGTTCGGCAATGGCGGCGATTATCATGTCGATCTTTGCTTTGTTAGGCTGGCAGCAATGTCATTATTGGCGCAACGCCGGGACGCTGTGGGAACACACCTTGTCGGTTACATCCAACAACGCCGTTGCGCACAATAACTATGCGCTCGCGCTCGGAAAAATCGGGCGTGATGACGAAGCGATCGCTCATCTGCAAACTGCTGTCGCCATTCGGCCCGCTTACGAACACGCCCAATACAATCTGGCGAACGCACTCCTCAATCGCGGCGAAATCGAGGCCGCGATCGACCACTACCGTGCCGCATTGGCCGCCGCGCCGGATTTTGTTCCGGCCCTGACAAATCTCGGCAATGCATTGTTGCAAGAAAATGAAGCGACCGCGGCCGCGGAGCTGTACCGAAAAGCGATCGCATTAGAACCGCGTGAAGCGACCAATCATTATAATCTTGCGGTGGCATTGGATCGAAGTGGGCAAACCGAAGCAGCCATTCGCGAGTACGAGCAAGCCGTCGCTTTGAATCCAGTTGATGTCGATGCGCAGCAAAATCTTGGCGACGCTTTGCGCCGCATCGGAAATCAAACCGAAGCAGAGAAACATTTGCGGGAAGCCGCGAAACTTCGCGCGCGTGCCGAAGACTCAACAAAAAATGGGCGGTGAGGGTTTCGAACCCCCGACCCCCTCGGTGTAAACGAGATGCTCTACCACTGAGCTAACCGCCCGCGCGAATCGCACATGTCGATCTTGCGCGGGCATTTTACACGTTGCGCCAGCGCCAGCAATGCCTCATGAATGCTGCGGCGATGAAGGAACGCTATTTCGACGATCTAAAAGTCGGCGATCGATTTCAATCCGACGCCTACGAAGTTCCGGGCGAAGCGATCATTGAGTTCGCGGAGAAGTTTGATCCGCAGAAATTTCATCTCAACGCCAATGAAGCCGAGCGCTCGATTTTCAAGGGTCTGGTCGCGAGCGGGTGGCACACGGCGGCGATCACGATGCGCTTGTTTGTGCGCACCCTGAATTTCGCCGAAGGCGCGATCGGTCTGGGCGTGGATGAATTGCGATGGCCGAACGCGGTGCGGCCGGGCGACCAATTGCGGGTCGAGACGGAGATTGTCGATCATCGCGTGTCGAAATCGAAACCAAATCACGGTGTCGTTAGGCTGCGCAACGTCACCACCAATCAGCGGGGCGAGATTGTGCAGACGATGTTCGCGCACGCGCTCGTGCCGAAACGCACTACGAACGCTTGAGCAACTTCATCATCGCTTCCGGATAACGCGAGCCGGCAAACGCATCTTTCGGCGCCACCTCCTCAACGCGCGCGAGATCTTCTTTCGTAAGATCGACATCTAACGCGCCAACATTCTCCTGAAGATATTTGCGCCGCTTCGTTCCAGGAATCGGCACGATGTCCGGCCCCTGCGCCAGCACCCACGCGAGCGCCAGCTGCGCCGGCGTGCAGCGTTTTTCCTTCGCGATTTCTTCCACCCGCCTAACGATGTCGAGATTACGCTGAAAATTCTCGCCCTGAAACCGCGGCGTCGTTTTGCGATAGTCGTCAGCGGGCAAGTCTTCCGGTTTCGTGATTTTACCGGTGAGAAACCCGCGGCCTAACGGCGAGTAGGGGACAAAGCCGATCCCGAGCTCGCGACATGTGGGCAACACTTCGTCTTCCGGATCGCGCGTCCAAAGAGAATACTCCGATTGTAACGCAGTGATCGGATGCACCGCGTGCGCGCGACGAATGTTCTCCGCGCTCGCTTCCGACAATCCGAGAAAGCGCACTTTGCCCTCGCGCACCAGCTCCGCCATCGCGCCGACCGTTTCTTCAATCGGCGTGTTTGGATCGACACGATGTTGGTAATACAGATCGATGCAGTCGATTTGCAGCCGGCGCAGACTGCCTTCGCAAGCCTGCTTCACATAATCAGGTTTGCCGTTGATGCCGACGAATTGCTGCTTCTCCGGGTCGCGCAAAATCCCAAACTTGGTCGCGATCACGACTTGTTCGCGACGACCGCGCAGCGCGCGGCCTAACAACTCTTCATTCGTATGCGGACCGTAAACATCGGCTGTGTCGAAAAAGGTAACTCCCAGTTCGAGCGCGCGAGCGAGGGTCGCGAGCGATTCTTCCTCATCGCGTCCGCCATAAAAATCGGACATGCCCATGCAGCCGAGTCCAATCGCGGAGACGACCGGACCGCCGCGGCCAAGTTTGCGTTGCTTCATACTCGTGTCATGTCGAGCGCAGTCGAGACATCTCTCACTGAGAACTCAATTAGAGATTCCTCGACTTCGCTCGGAATGACAGGATTGTTTTCCCCCTCCCGCGTTCAATGCGACCGATTCGTTTCGCGCGCAAGATCGACATCGTCTTTTTCGCGTCGCGCTCGGCCACAATCGCGACCATGCCAATGCCCATGTTGAAGACCTGATACATCTCCGCAAGATCGACATCTCCTTTTTCGCGGATCATTTCGAAAATCGGTGGAACGCGCCACGACTTCGTGTCGATGACGGCGTCGCAATTCTTCGGAAGCACGCGCGGGAGATTGTCGATCAAACCGCCGCCGGTGATGTGGGCGAGGCCTTTTAGGATTCCGTTAGGCACTTTTGCGAGCAGCGGCTGATAATTTTTGTGCACGCGCAAGAGTTCATTGTCGATCTTGCGCGAACGCGGCAAAACTTTTCGGGCTAATGAGTAGCCGTTGGTGTGTAACCCATTCGAAGGCAGCCCGAGCACGACGTCGCCGGGTTTGATTGTCCATCCATCAATCATTTTTCTGCGATCGACCACGCCGACGATGCAACCCGCGAGATCGTATTCGCCTTTTCGATACATTCCCGGCATTTGCGCAGTTTCGCCGCCGATGAGCGCGCAGCCTGCCTCGCGGCATGCGCGCGAAAACCCACGCAGCAATTGATCGAACACGCGCGGCTCAAGTTTTTCGCAGCCGATGTAATCGAGAAAGAACAACGGACGCGCGCCGACGACGGCGATGTCGTTGAGGCAGTGATTCACGAGATCGGCGCCGACGGTATCATGTCGATCTAACGCGAATGCGATTTTCAATTTCGTGCCGACACCGTCGATGCTCGAAACCAGAATCGGATCGCGCATTCCCGTGAACTGCGCGCGAAAGAGTCCGCCGAAGCCGCCGATCTTTCCGAGCACGTTCGTGCCGTGCGTTTGCCTAACGAGCGATTGAATGCGCGACTTGAGCTTGTTGCCAAGATCGACATCTACTCCGGCGCGTGCGTACGCTTTTTTCTTTGGCACGCGTTACTTCAAGTCCGCGAACAACGTCGGGTGCGCTTCCTGATCGGCGAGCGCACGCGAACGGTTCTCTCGTTTTTCCATGATGAATTTGTCGAGCGCGGGATCGACGGGGAGGGGATATTGGCCGTTGAAACAGGCGAGACAAAATTCGTTCACGTTGCGCCCGGTCGCGCGCACCATTCCTTCGACATCGAGGTAACCGAGGCTGTCGACGTTGAGATACTCGCAAATTTTCTCCATCGACATCTGGTTCGCGATTAACTTTTCGGGATCGGGAAAATCGATGCCGTAGTGGCAGGCGAAACGATGCGGCGGACAGCTCACGCGCATGTGCACTTCCTTCGCGCCGGCTTCGCGCAGATTGCTGACACGCGCGCGCGAGGTCGTGCCGCGCACGATGGAATCATCGACCACGACCACGCGTTTTCCTTCCACCATCTCTTTGATGAGATTCAATTTCACGCGCACATCGAAATCGCGGATGAGCTGGCTCGGCTGCAAAAAGGTGCGGCCGATGTAGTGATTCCTAACGAACGCGTGCGCGAACGGAATATTTAATTCCTCGGCGAATCCGAGCGCGGCGTAGTTGCCCGAGTCCGGCACCGGCACGACAAGATCGGCATCGGCCGGAAACCGGCGCGCGAGCTCGCGACCCATTTCCATGCGGACTTTGCCAACGTTCACGCCGCCGACGATGCTGTCCGGCCGCGCGAAGTAAACGTATTCGAACATGCAAAAGGCCGGCTGCTGCGGTTCAAATGGAAATTCCGAGCGCAATCCGTCTTCGCTGATGATCAGCACTTCGCCGGGGGCGACCTCGCGAATAAACTGGGCGTGAATCAAATCCAGCGCGCAGGTTTCGGATGCGAGAACGTAGGCGCCATCGAGTTTGCCGAGACAGAGCGGACGCCAGCCGAACGGATCGCGCACAGCGATGAGCTCGCGCTCGCTCATGATGAGAAGCGAAAACGCGCCTTTCATCCGGCGCAATGCGCCTAACGGATTGTCACCGTTGTTCGAGGGTTGCGCGAGCAAATGCAAAATGATCTCGCTGTCGGCCGTGGTTTGGAAAATGGAACCTTTGCGCTCGAGCTCGTCGCGCAGAAGATCGGCATTGATGAGATTGCCGTTGTGCGCGATCGCCATCTGTCCCCGCACGCAATCGACCACGAACGGTTGCGCATTTTTGATCGTGCTCGTGCCGGTGGTCGAGTAACGCGTGTGACCGAGCGCGCGAGTGCCTTTGAGTTTCCCTAATTCGTCCTGCCCGAAGACTTGCGAGACCAGCCCCATGTCTTTGTGCATGACAAACGATGTGCCCGGGCCGTTGCTCGTGACGATGCCGGCGCTTTCCTGGCCGCGATGTTGCAGCGCGAACAAGCCGTAATACGTCAACACCGCGGCGTTCGGATGACCGAAAACGCCGAACAATCCGCACTCGTGTTGCGGGAGCGTCGTGCGATCCGCCGGCTCGCTATGAGTCAAAGTCTGGGGAGGCATTTTGGGTCTAGCGAAACATTCACGATTGATAACCAATCACAAGCGCGGAATTCGCTCCGCGCTCCACGCCATCGCTTGCATCGTGCTCTCCGCCGGCGCGGCGCCAAATCGCTCCGCGATTTTTTCGCCAACCGCGCGAATGACATTGTCGATCTTGCCGCCGCGTTCTTCGATCGCGGTCGAAACCGGATTGCCGCGCACGAGACCGATCGCGAATTCACCGGCCGATTGCGCGCGCAAGGGCAATGTCACGAGCGAAGACTCGATCGCATCGAAGCCAGCTTTCTTGAGCGCACCGCGAATCATCCGCGCGTCGTGCATGCTGAATGGAATTTCGTAAAACGTTGGCGGGTCGCGATCGAAGAAGGACGCGATTGTCTCGTGCGCAATTTGCGCGAACGGATTCTTCTCCATCGAATCCCAGACATTGAAAACGAACGCCCCGCCCGCGCGTAAGACGCGATAGGCTTCGCGCATGGCCGCTTCCTTGTCCGGCGCGAACATCAAACCGAATTGGCAAACGACCACGTCGAACGTTTCATCGCCGAACGGCAACGCGCTCGCGTCCGCCACTTCCCATTCGAGATCTTTCGCGCCACTGAATTTCGCGCGCGCATAATCGAGCATCGGCGCGTTCAGATCGGTCGCGACAACGTAGATGTCTTTGCCGAGTTGTTGGCGCAGTTGCCGCGTCAGGATTCCGGTGCCGCACGCAATTTCTAAAACGCTTCGCGGTTTGCGCGATTCCAAACGCTCGACCAAATCGCGCGCAAACGGTTCGAACAAAACGGGGCCCAGATAGCGATCGTAATTTTCCGGGATCGATCCGCTAAAGACGACGTTTGGATCGGCCGTCATAAACTCGGGATACGCTCGGCCGAGGCGTCGCCCTCGACCGCGCGCGCGATGGCGTTCCACCAATCGTCGTGAAGATCGACAATCGGCCAGGAGAATTTCTGATCGTTTACGCGAATCCTCAGCGTATCGCCACCGACCTGGCCAAGTTGCTGAAATGGAACCTTGTGTTCGCGCAAGATCGACATCGTCTTTTCGAGATTGTCACGCGCAATGGAAATGACAATGCGCGATTGCGCCTCCCCAAACAGAACTGTGGCGGCAGGCGTCTCGCCTGCGGCAAGATCGACCTCCGCGCCGAAAAGTTTCTGCGGATTGAAACATGATTCCGCCAGCGCAACCGCGAGGCCGCCTTCGCTGCAATCGTGCGCGCTCTTGATCACACCCGCGCGGATCAATTCGCGCGTCGCGTTTTGAACTTCGATCTCTCGCGCAAGATCGACATGTGGAACCGGGCCGATTTTTTTGCCGTGACAAACTTTCAAGTAGCGCGATCCGCCGAGCTCATTCCCGATCTCGCCGACGAGAATAATCGCGTCACCTTCGTCTTTGAACCATTGCGTGGTGACATGCTCGACCTTGTCGATCAAACCGACCATTCCGACCGTCGGCGTCGGATCGACCACGCCGGCGGGGCTCTCATTATATAAAGAGACATTGCCGCCCGTGACGGGTGTGCCAAAGGCGCGGCAGGCTTCGGCAACGCCTTCCACTGCTTCGCGCAGTTGCCAGAAATTTTCCGGTTTGTAGGGATTGCCGAAGTTCAAATTGTCGGTCACGGCCAGCGGCTTCGCGCCGGAGCAAGTGAGATTTCGCGCCGCTTCGGCCACGGCGATCTTTCCGCCTTCGCGTGGATCGAGTGCGCAGTAGAGCGAATTGCAATCGGTTGTCGCGGCCAAAATCTTGTTCGCGTATTTTACTTCAAACACCGCCGCGTCGGAGCCCGGCCTAACGAGTGTGCCGGTGCGCACGGTGTGATCGTACTGGCGATAGACCCAGTTCTTCGACGCGATCGTCGGGTCGCCCAGAGTTTGGCGCAGAGAATTCACCACAGAGGACACGGAGCTGACAGAGATTTTTTTCAATAGCTCCGCGCCCTCCGTGTTCTCTGTGGTTGGTTTCCTGACTTCACGCGAATAAAGCGGCGCTTCATCCGCCAGCGGCTTCGCCGGAATTTCCGCGGCGATGCTACCGTTGTTCCGTACGCGCATGATTCCGTCGTCGGTCACACGCCCAATTTCCGCGCACGGCACGTCCCACTTCTCGAAAATCTCCCTAACGACATCTTCCTGGCCGCGTTTGGCGATGATCAACATCCGTTCCTGCGATTCGCTCAACATGATTTCATACGGGGTCATGCCGGGCTCGCGCTTCGGAACTTTGGCGAGATCGATTTCGATACCGGTGCCGCCGCGGCTCGCCGTCTCACATGTCGAACACGTTAGGCCGGCCGCGCCCATATCTTGAATTCCGGCAACGGCATCGCGTTGCAAAAGTTCGAGACAAGCTTCGAGCAAAAGCTTTTCCTTAAATGGATCGCCGACTTGAACGGCGGGGCGGTCCTCTTTCGATTCTTCGGTCAGCTCGCGCGATGCAAACGCCGCCCCGGCCAATCCGTCGCGTCCGGTTTCCGCGCCCACGTAGAAAACCGGATTGCCCACGCCGCGAGCAGCACCGCGCGCGAGTTGATCGTGGCGCAGAACCCCGAGACAAAAAACATTCACCAGCGGATTGCCTTCAAAACTTTCGTCGAAATAAATTTCGCCGCCGACGGTGGGGATGCCGATGCAGTTGCCGTAGTGCGCAATTCCCGAGACCACGCCAGCGAACAAGCGGCGATTCGTTTTCAGATTCGGGCTATCGCCGGTGATCGGTCCGAAGCGCAGCGAGTTGAGACAAAACTCCGGCCGCGCGCCCATGGTGAAAATGTCGCGAATGATTCCGCCCACGCCGGTGGCCGCGCCTTGAAATGGCTCGATCGCGCTCGGGTGGTTGTGACTCTCGATCTTGAACGCGATCGCCCAACCATCTCCGATATCGACCACGCCCGCGTTTTCTTCGCCCGCCCTAACGAGTATGTTTGGACCGGTCGTGGGAAATTTCTTCAGCTCTTTGCGCGAGTTTTTGTAGGAACAATGCTCGCTCCACATCACCGAAAAAATTCCGAGCTCGGTAAAATTCGGCTCACGGCCGAGGATTTTTTTGATGCGTTCGTATTCTTCCGGCGTCAATCCGTGCTCCGCCACAAGTTCCGGCGTCACCGTTAGATCGACAATCGTATCTGGCATCGATAACGCGACCTTATCGAATCAAAGCTTGCGCACAATTGCGCAGTTCGTGTCGAATAGGCACTGCCGCGTCAGTGTCTAATTAAGTAAGAGAAAGGACATGATGAAACACCGCATTCTTGGTTTCGCTTTTTCCGCGCTGGTCGCATGCACGTTTGTGCAACCGACAGAGGCGGGTCCGATTCAAGTGGTCGCGAACAAAACCGCCAACGTTGCCCACAAAGCCGCTTACCGGATCGACAGGCATGTCGTTCGCCCGACCCGACGCGTGATCGCGCGCAACACGCCGCGATAATTTATCGGATCGAATATTCACCGCGGTTGGTGAGTCAAAGATCGAAACAGCTTGGCCTGCACTGGGACGCGGGCATTAACCAACAGGAGGACAAATGAACAAAGGTATTCTTACCATCGCTTGTGCGTTGATCGCGCCCGTCGCGTTCGCGCAAACAAGCACAACCACCACCGAACAAACAACCACCACGGCGCCGACGACCACGACGACCACTGAGTCGACCACTTATTCGGCCGGCACGGTGACAACGTATGAACCGGGCAAGACCGTCGTCGTGAAGAGCGACCAGGGTCCGGTCAGCTTTGCGCTCGGCACCGCTGCGCGCGTTGTTGATGGCGCGGGCAAAATCGTGACGGCGCCATTGCGCGCGGGTCAGAAAGTGCGCGTTTATTACACCGGCACAGGTGAAAAGCGCGTGGTTGAGCGCGTGATTGTCGAAGACTAAGATCGACAACAACGTTTAATTCGAGAGCCGCAGGATCGCGAGGTCCTGCGGCTTTCTTATGTCGATCTTGCGCGACGTTTGCGTTCACCGCGCACATCTGGGAACATTATCGCGTGAGTTTCGACCTGAAAGAAATCATCGCCGCGCGTCTCGGCGAAAATTATCAACTGCACGAGAAGCATCTCAATCGCACGCTCGTACAGGCGCAACGCGTCATCGGTTTCGATAAAGTCTATGCCCGCGCCGAGGGCGCATATCTCTACGACATGGATAACCAGGCCTACCTGGATTTCCTGAGTGGCTATTCCGTTTTCAACATCGGCCGCAATCACCCGACGGTGAAACAAGCCATCCGCGACGTGCTTGATCTCGATCTTCCGAACATGGTGCAAATGGATTGTTCGCTGCTGAGCGGACTGCTGGCCGAAGCCCTAACGAAACGCGCGCCGTCACATCTCGACGCAATTTTCTTTTGCAACTCCGGAACGGAAGCGATGGAAGGCGCCTTGAAATTTGCGCGCGCCGCGACCGGACGGAAACGCGTGGTGTCGCTCGCGAGTGCGTTTCATGGATTGAGTCTTGGTTCGCTATCGTTGATGGGCTGCGAAAGTTTCACCGAAGGTTTCGGCGAATTGATGCCGGGCTTCGACACGCGTGTCGCGCTGGATGACCTCGATTCGTTAGATCGACAATTGCATTCGCGCGATGTCGCAGCGTTCGTGATTGAAACTGTTCAGGGCAAAGGCTGCCAAACGCCGAAGAGCGATTTTTTCATTCGCGCGCAGGAACTTTGCCGCAAGTACGGAACGCTGCTGATTTCCGACGAAGTCCAAACCGGACTCGGCCGCACCGGAAAAATGTTTGGGTTCGAACATTGGAACCTCGAGCCCGATATCATCACGCTCGCGAAAACGTTGAGCGGCGGTTACGTGCCGTGCGGCGCGATCATGACCCGGCGCGAGATTTATCAAAAAACTTTTTCGCGGATGGACCGTTGCGTTGTCCACTCGACCACGTTCGGTCGCAACAATCTGGCCATGGCGTGCGGACTCGCCTCGCTCGAAGTGATCGACAATGAACATCTCGTCGAACGCTCGGCCAAAATGGGCGCGCTCTTGATGGAAAAGATCGACAAGTTGAAAGCGAAACATTCGTTCATCAAAGAAGTGCGCGGAAAAGGTTTGATGATCGGGATCGAGTTTCATGAACCGACCGAGTTCAAGCTCAAGATGGCGTGGAAACTTTTGCACAAGATCGACAAGGTGCTCTTCGCGCAAATGGTCGTGACGCAAATGTTGAGCAAGCACCGAATCCTTACGCAGGTCGCCGGCCACGCCATGGACGTGATGAAAATTCTGCCGCCGCTCATCATCGGCGAAAAGGAAGTCGATATGTTTGTGAACGCGCTCGATGACGTCCTGACCGAATGCCGCAAATTCCCCGGGCCGATGTGGGAACTTGGAAATAATTTCGTGCGCGCCGCGCTCGGCTCTCGCGGCGGCTCCGCAAGATCGACAACTACCGTTTCGGCCTAACAATGGCCGAATTCGAACGACGCACTCCTCGCGGAGTTGAGCCGCGCCAAAATCCGGCGTCAAAGCACGTCAACGTCGAGACGCGCCCGCAAGCCGCGTCGAAGAAAGTCGAACGCGATCGTCTGAGCTTTTTGCAATTCGCGGCCGAGCCGACGCGTTACGACAAGATGCCGTATCGTCGCTGCGGCGCATCCGGATTGAAGCTCCCTGCGATCTCGTTAGGCGCGTGGGAAACCTTCGGCGGCTATCGCGGGCCCGAGATCGCGCGCGAATGCATCTTCCGCGCGTTCAATCTCGGCATCACGCATTTCGATCTCGCGAACAATTACGGACGCCCGCCCGGTAAAGCGGAGACGGTGGTGGGCCGCATTCTTTGCGAAATGCCGCGGGACGAGATGATCATTTCGACCAAGGCCGGGTTCGACATGTGGCCGGGCGCATACGGCCGCGGTTGCTCGCGCAAGAGTTTGGTCGCGAGCATTGACCAATCGTTAGGCCGCCTCGGGCTCGACTATGTCGATCTTTTCTACGCGCACCGCGCCGACCCGGAAGTGCCGCTCGAAGAAACGCTCGGCGCACTCGACCACATCGTGCGCAGCGGTAAAGCGCTTTACGCCGGCGTGAGCAATTATCCGGGCAAACTCTTGCAGGAAGCGACCGGCCTAACGAGACACTTTCGTTTGGCGCCGATCGTGGCCGTACAATCAAGTTATAGTTTGCTGCGGCGAACGGCGGAAACGGATTTGTTTCCAGCGGCGCGCGAAAGCGGCGTCGGGGTCATTGCTTTTTCGCCGCTGGCGCAGGGATTACTCAGCGCCAAATATCTTGAGGAAATTCCGGAGGAGTCGCGCGCGGCGCGACTCTGGAGCGAAGAACAACGCCGTCGATTTTTCGCGCCCGAGTTAAAGCAACGCGTGGTGAAACTGAACGAAATCGCGAAAGCGCGCGGACAAACGCTGCCGCAAATGGCGATCGCGTGGATTTTGCGTTGTCCGGAAATTTCCAGCGTTCTCATCGGCGCGTCCGATGTCGATCAAATTGAAGAAAACGTGAGGGCGCTGGAAAATTTGAGATTCAGCGAAGATGAATTTCGGAAGATCGACGACGCGCTGAGAATGTAATTGTCGATCTTGCAGGTGAGGCGTACGGTTACGCATGAGCACTGCTGTTGCGGAAAAGAAGACGACGAAATTGAGTCAGCTCGAGCAGCTGAAGAAATTCACGAAAGTCGTCGCCGACACGGGCGACTTCGAATCAATTCGCGGTTTCAAGCCAGAGGACGCGACGACCAACCCGAGTTTGATTTACGCGGCGACGCAGAACGAAAAATATTTTCATTTGCTCGATGAAGTTCTGGTCGATCGAAAAAATTCCGGACTGAGCGGTGCCGCGCAAATTGACGACATCATCGAGCATCTGCTGGTGAAATTCGGGAGCGAGATGTTGAAGATCATTCCCGGACGTGTCTCGACCGAGACCGATGCGCGATATTCATTCGATACGCAGATTTCGATCGCGAAGGCGCGGCAGCTGATCAAGCTTTACGAAGATCGACATGTTCCGCGCGAGCGCGTGCTGATTAAAATCGCTTCGACCTGGGAGGGAATCGTCGCGGCGGAGCAACTGCAGAAGGAAGGAATCAAATGCAACCTGACCTTGATGTTCTCGCTGGTGCAGGCGGTGCGTTGCGCGGACGCGAAGGTGCAACTCATCTCGCCGTTCGTGGGACGGATTTACGATTGGTACAAAGCGCACGAGAAACGCGATTACACCGGCCCGGAAGATCCGGGCGTGCAATCGGTGCAGGAGATTTACACCTACTACAAGAAGTTCGACATCCCGACCGAAGTGATGGGCGCGAGCTTCCGCAACGTCGGACAAATCCTGGAGCTGGCCGGTTGCGATTGCCTAACGATCTCGCCGGAATTGATGGAGGAGTTGGCGAAATCGAACGAGCCGGTGGAGCGCAAGCTTACACCGGAGAAAGCGAAAGCGGCGAAGATCGACAAGTTGCAACTGGACGAAAAGAAATTCCGCTGGCTGCTAAACGAGAACGCGATGGCGACGGAGAAATTATCGGAAGGCATTCGCAAATTCGCGGCCGACATCGTGAAGCTGGAGAAGTTCGTCGCGGGCAAGCTGAAATAATTGTTCAACGTCGTCCTGGTCGAGCCGGAGATTCCGCCGAACACCGGCAATGTGGCGCGATTGTGTCTGGCGACGCAATCGACCTTGCATCTCGTTAGGCCGTTCGGGTTTTCGCTGGACGATCGGCAACTCAAGCGCGCCGGACTCGATTATTGGGAAGATGTCGATCTTCGCACGTGGGACTCGTTTGCGGAGGTGCAGCAGGCAAATGTTGCCGCGCGTTATTTTTTTCTAACGACGAAAACGAAACGCGCCTATCACGAAATGAAATTTAAGCGCGGCGATTTTCTCGTGTTCGGTCGCGAGACGAAAGGGCTGCCGGAGTCGCTTCTTGCCGCTAACATCGACAATTGCCTGACCATTCCAATGCACGGCACCCGCAGCCTGAATCTGGCGACGGCAGTTGCGATTGTTCTCTTCGAAGCCGTGCGGCAGCAGTCAGCGTCGCGCTAATTGGGCTGAATATTGCGCGGGGCGCCGTGTCTAAGTTGAAAGAAGAAGAGAACCTCGCGCGAAATCGCGGGTTCAATCACAAACAGAGGAAACAATTCAGGTAACATGAAAACAATTCGAAATCTTATTTACTGCGGCACGCTCGTGCTGGCGCTCAGCGCCTATGGAGCGAAGGCCGACAATGACGGACGCGGCAAAGCGAAGACGCGAAAAGGGTCAGCGCAAACCACGGCGTCCGTTAACACGGGCGCGGCCGTGCACACAAATCGTATGCATCACAACGCGAACGCGCAATTAAGCACGAACGCGTCGGTGCATCATCGCAACGCGCGTCTCAGGACCGAGGCGAGCGAACACAACGCCGCCAGGTTCAACAACACCACGAAAATTAACAAAACCAACGTGGTCAACAGGACGGTGGTAAATCGCACTCGTGTTCGCAATGTGAAGATCGTGAACAACTGGAAGACGACGCGCTTCAACGGCGCGCAATATGTCGTCTTCCGCAATTACCATCGCCAATTCCACCCATCGTGGTGGTGGCGCAATCACTACAACCGCGTCGTCTTTGTCGGCGGCGGCTGGTGGGCGTGGAACGACGGTTGGTGGTATCCGGCCTGGGGTTATGCACCCGGCATCACCTTTGCATTCGATGGGCCGATCTACGGCTACAACGGTTGGTCGCCGGATCGGGTGACAATCGCGGTGCAAGAACAGTTGCAGCGCGACGGCTATTACGATGGCCCGATCGATGGCGTGCTTGGAACTTATACGCGACAAGCGATCGCGGCCTTCCAGGAAGATCACGGCCTGGCCGTGACCTCAGCGATCGATGAACCGACGTTGTCGACACTCGGCGTAGCGTAAGATCGACAATCGCATTTACAGAAGCCGCGCGGTCGCAAGCCGTGCGGCTTCTTGTTGTACCGCGGAACTTTTCGCAGGCGAACCGGTTGAATATGTTGGATGGTTAGAAAGTCAGGAGGCAAAGAATTTATGAAAGCAATTTTCATTTCGCTCGGCGTCATCGCGCTCGCCACCGTCGTCCGGGCCGAGCCGCTCGATGCGAACACGCCGCGGCGCGGTAAGAACGCGCAACAGCAGTCGAGCACCCAAACGCAACAGCAAGTCGTGACGCCGAAGGTGCACGCCCAAATTCGCGGCAAGGGGAACGGGCAGTTAAACACGAATACGCAGTTGAACACGCAGCAGAACTTTTCGCGCGCTCGATTCCACAAGTTCGATCAGGACGGCGCCGGCAATGCCCAGGCAAACATTCGCGCCGGACGTGTGCGCCGTTTCGAGCTCAATCAACGGAACGTGGAGAAGATCGAGAAGGTAAAATTCCGCAACGAAAACCACATCGTGGGTGCGGAAAAATGGCAGGGCCAGAAATACGCCGCGTTCCGCAATTACCGCGCGCAATGGCACGACCGCAATTGGTGGCGGAATCATCACAACCGCATCATCATCGTCTTCGGCGCGCCATATTATTGGGACGCCGGTTGGTGGTATCCGGCGTGGGGTTACGATCCCTACGCCAACTATTATTATGATGGGCCGATCTACGCCTACAACGATCTCCCGCCCGATCAGGTCGTGGCCAATGTGCAGGCGTCCTTGCAGGAACAAGGCTACTACGAAGGCGAGATCGATGGTGTGCTCGGACCTTTGACCCGCGCCGCCATCGCTGCCTATCAACAAGATCACGGGCTCTATGTCACGTCGGCGATTGATGAGCCGACCTTGGAAGAGCTCGGCATGACGTAAACAATTCCCGCCAAACCGAAGCCGCCACGGTCACCTCCGTCGGCGGCTTCGTCATGTACGGAGAGGACGATGTCGATCTTTTAGGATGTCGATCTTGCGCAGCGCGAAATCGACTCCACGGGAAAGCGGAATAGGGTATGAATGCGCATGGGAAAAATTCTGCTCTTCTTTGCGATCACGTTGCGTTGTGTTCTCGCAGCGCCTGAATACAAAGCCTCGACGCAAATCCCCATAGGCGGCGAAGGCGGCTGGGACATTCTCACCATCGATGACGCGGCGCGGCGTCTATACCTGTCTCACGCCACGAAAGTGATCGTGCTCGATATCGATACGAACAAAGTTGTCGGTGAAATCAATGACACGCCCGGCGTGCATGCCTTCGTCGTCGCGCCGGAGCTGCAGCGCGGATTTTCATCCAACGGTAAAGAGAACAAATCGAGCATTGTCGATCTAACGACGATGAAGACGATTCAGAAGGTCGATGTCGGTGAGAATCCGGACGCCATCGCTTACGATGCGCAGCGCGGTCAGGTTTACATTTTTAATCACAGCGGAAATTCCGTCACCGTGTTGACCGGGAAAGATGGAAAGGTGCAGGCGACGATTCCTCTTGGTGGTAGTCCTGAATTTCCCGCGGTCGATTCCGCGGCGGGTCGCATCTACATCAATCTCGAAGACAAAAGCGAAGTCGCAGTAATTGATACGGCCAAGCGCGAGGTGACCGCTCGTTGGCCGCTTGCCCCCGGCGGAGAACCGACCGGCATGGCATTCGATGCCGCGCATCACCGACTTTTCGCGACATGTCATAACAAGTTGATGGTGATGCTTGATACCGATTCCGGAAAAGTCGTGGGGCAGGCGCCCATCGGAAGTGGAGTCGATGGCTGCGCCTTCGATGAAAAATTGCAGATCGCCTTCGCCTCGTGCGGGGAAGGAGTCGTGACCGTCGTGCAGGAAAAATCGCCTAACGAGATGGTCGTCGTTCAAACTCTACCGACGCAGCGCGGCGCGCGCACAATCGCGCTAGATCCCAAAACTCACCGCATCTTTTTGCCTACGGCAGATTTTGGCCCACCCTCTTCGCCCAATGGCAGGCCCAGCGTCGTGCCTAACACGATGCGCCTGCTCGTTTATGGTGTGGAGTAAGCCAGAGCGCCGTTCTGTTCTTCTGGTTCTGTTCGGTGCGACGGCGCGCTTAACCTTCGCTCAAGGCGGACCGCCCATGATTACCGACGACCCGGGCACGCCGGGCAAAGGGCGTTGGGAAAACAATCTTGCCATTGCGTTCGAGCATCGCCCTAACGAATGGTCGATCTATGCACCAGCGATTGATCTGAACTACGGCTGGGGGGATCACGTTCAGTTAACTCTTCAAACTTCGGCTGCACTTTTGCAGCGATCGGATCATGGGCCCGTCGACGGTTTGGGCGGAACGGAGGCAGCGTTGAAATGGCGTTTCCTCGACGAAGATTCCAACGGCGTGGATGCTTCAATGTTTCCCCGCATTATCTTCAACATCACCCAATCCTCGGTGCGTCGCGGGTTGTCTGAGGACGGAACTCGATTTCAGATTCCGTTTCAGGTCGCGAAGAAAGTTGGATCCGTCGACCTCGACTGCGAGTTCGGTCCGCTGGTGAGCACGGTCGGTCGGAGCGAGTTCCTGGCTGGCGTGGTGGCTGGTGTCGATCTTACGAAAAAGACTTCGCTTATGGCCGAAGTGCATGCGACTTCGCGCACAAATTTAACGCGCGACGTGGTATCGCTAAATGTTGGTTGGCGCCATACTATTAACAAACATGCGATCTGGATCGCCTCGTTAGGCCACGAGGTTCACTCCCGTACGGGCGACCCACTGGCGTTCGTGGGTTATTGCGGTGTGCAATTGTTATACTGATCAATGCGTCCTTGAGGCGGGCTTCTGCGGAACGATTAGGATGAGCGCGACAATGACGACGAGAAGCGCAAGCGATGCCGTATAGCGACTGAGCGCGAGTCCACCCTTGGCAATGGGTTTATCGAGAAAATCGCCAACCACGGCCCCGAGCGGGCGCGTTAAAATGAAAGCCGCCCAGAACAAAACCGCCCGGGACAAGCTTGTAAAATAATAGAGCAGAGCGGCGACGAGAAGCAGACCGCCGAAGATGAGCGCAGCGCCGAGATAGCCTGTTTCGTTTGTGTCCGCGACCCAATCACCCAAGGCCGTTCCGAGAGTTTGGGAAAACATGATGGTTATCCAATAGAACATCTCGATCTTCGGCCGGTTGACTGTCTCAATGGAGATACTCCCGGTCGATACTCGCCACACGAGCAATGATGCGACAACGCAAGCGAGCAAGATGGCGGAGCCGCCGGTGTAACCAATTCCTAACGACCGATCGCAATAGTCGGCCAGGGTTGTTCCGACAGTTGTGGTAGCGACGATCGTTAGCCAATACAGAAACGGATGAAAGTTTTTCGCTTTGATCTGAACCAGGACTGCCACGAGAAAAATGACACCGAAGATGAGGGTGCCGATTAAATAGCCAGTGCCTTTCGCGGCCGCGGTCGTTTCTCCTAACCACGACATTGTCACGGCGTCGCCTCCCGTTTCGCCAAGAGTTGTCGCCAGAATCTTGATAATCCAAAAAAGCAGCGTGACCTGCGGAACCTTGGCCACAAATTCAGATACTCTTTCTTTCATTAATGCCGATACCTCCCGGTTCAGAAAGCGCAACTCCGTCGATGCGTTCGTGATTCGTCATTTGCCACATGTCGATCTTGGCCGCATGAGTGGCGCGTGCAGCAACAATTAATCGCGCGCGATTTGTTTCAAAGCTTCCGCATGGGCCCGCGGACGATCGAAGTCTTGCGCGGAATTTCACTTGACGTCGCGCGCGGCGAGATCGTTTTCATCAGCGGCGCCTCGGGCGCGGGCAAGACCACTCTATTATATACACTCGCCGGTTTGGAACGGCCCGAGCGCGGCATCGTCGAATTCGACGGGCGCAATCTCTACACCGGCAGCTCTGGTTCGCAGGCGAAGTTTCGCAATCAAAAAATGGGTTTCGTCTTTCAGGGGTATTTTCTTTTGCCCGAGCTCACCGCGTTGGAAAACGTGTCGCTGCCCGGAATGATCGGCGCAAGATCGACAAGTACGGAAGCGGAGAAGAGTTTGGCCGATGTTGGATTGGGCGATCGGCTGCAACATTTGCCGCCCGAACTTTCCGGCGGCGAACAGCAACGCGTCGCTATCGCGCGCGCGCTGGTGAACGATCCCGAAATTATTTTCGCGGACGAACCAACCGGAAATCTCGATTCCAAAACCGGCGACGCCATTGTCGATCTTTTGTTAGACCTGGCGCGTTCGCGCAACAAAACGCTCGTGGTCGTGACCCACGATGTCGATCTTGCCAAACGCGGCGATCGCGAGTTGCACATTCGCGATGGCCGAATTGCTGCTTGAATTGCCGGGGAAACGCCGGAGATTTTTCGTGCAATGAAAAATGACGCTGACACAGCAGTGCTCGACAAACCGGCAGTGAAACCCGCGATCGATAGCAAAGGCGGCGCGACCGCGACGAAAGAGATGCGCATTTACGTGGACGGAGAATTTTTTGCGGAAGCAGACGCGAAAGTTTCGGTGTTCGATCACGGACTGCTTTACGGCGACGGAATTTTCGAAGGGATTCGCTTTTACAACGGGCGCGTCTTCCGGCTGGAAGAACATCTCGAGCGTTTGTGGGATTCGGCGCGCTCGATCGCGCTCGAAATTCCGATGTCGATCAAAGAAATGAGTGAAGCGTTGCTCGAGACAATTCGGCAAAACGATTTGCGCGATGGTTACATTCGGCTCGTGGTCACGCGCGGCGTCGGCAATCTCGGTTTGAATCCGGCGCAATGTAAAAAGCCGAGCGTCATCATTATCGCGGCGAAAATCGCGCTGTATCCTGAGTCGCTTTATAATTCCGGCCTAACTGTTGTGACAGTCGCGTCGCGGCGCACGAATCCGGCATCGCTCAATCCGGCGGTAAAGTCGCTCAATTATCTCAACAACGTGATGGCGCGGATTGAAGCGAATCTGGCGAATGCGGACGAAGCATTGATGTTGAACGACCAGGGTTACGTCGCTGAGTGCACGGCGGACAACGTGTTCGTCATCAAACACGGGCAGATTTTTACGCCGCCGATCTCGGCCGGCGCGCTGCGCGGGATCACGCGCGGAGTTGTCTTTGAAATCGCAGCTGAAACCGGCATCAAGATTACGGAGACGAACATCACGCGACACGACGTGTTTGTGGCGGATGAATGTTTCCTGACCGGGACGGCGGCGGAATTAATTCCGGTGATCAAAGCGGACGGGCGTGTGATTGGAACGGGGAAACCGGGACCGATCACGGCGCGCATGATCCAGCGCTTCCGCGAGATCACGCGCGAAACGGGGACAGCGATCTATTGATATAAGATCGACAATCACAAGATCGACATCGTCGGCGTGGAAGGTGCTGAATTTTTGACCGGCGCGATTGTCTAACGATTGACTGATATGTTGTGCGACGTTTGCAAAATGAATGACGCGACAGTTTTCCTGACGCAGATCCTGGAAGGGAAGATGCAGAAGGTAAATCTGTGCGAGACCTGCTCGAAAGAAAAAGGGGTGCAGGACCCGACCGGTTTTGCGCTGGCGGATTTGTTGTTGGGGATCGGCGCGGCCGAGGAAATCGAAAAGGGGAGCGGCACGGCCCAGAAATGTCCGGTGTGCGGTTATACGCAGGCCGATTTCAAAAAGACCGGACGGCTCGGTTGCAGTTCATGTTATCTGACCTTTGCGGAAGGACTGGGAACGTTGCTCAAAGCGATGCACAAAGGCACCGAGCATGTCGGCAAACTTCCGCAGCGCGCGTTTCGCGCGATGGAATTGAGCGACAAGATGCGGACTTTGACCGAAGACCTGGAGAAAGCGGTCGCGGAAGAAAATTACGAGACGGCGGCGTCGTTGCGAGACGAAATCAAAAAGCTGGAAGCGGAGATCGCTGTTAGGCCGTGAAATTCGCAACTGTCATCTCCACTGCAGGCGAATGGCTGCGCGGTGAAGGTCCACACCATCAGATCGTGATCAGCAGCCGGGTGCGGCTCGCGCGCAATCTGCGCAATCGCGCATTTCCCGGTTGGGCGAAGAAGGCGGAGCGGACGGCGATTCTCGAATTGATCAAGCCGCGCGTGGAAGATTTACCGGACATGCAGGATTCCTTTTCGGAAGCGCTGCAGGAGCTGACGCCGGTGGAGAAGCAGGTACTCGTCGAGCGTCATCTTATTAGTCGCGAACATGCGGCAAAAGGTGTCGGCAGCGGCGTGGTCATGAATCGCAAGCAGACGCTCAGCATCATGATCAACGAGGAAGACCATTTGCGAATGCAGGCGATCCGGTCCGGTTTGCAGCTAAAACAGGCGCACAAGCTCGTCGATAAGATCGACAGTGCGCTCGAATCGAAGCTCGATTTCGCCTACGACCAGCACCTTGGATATTTGACTGCGTGTCCGACAAACGTCGGCACTGGCATGCGCGCGTCCGCGATGTTGCATTTGCCGGGATTGGTCCTGAGCGAGTTGATCAACCAGGTGATTCAAGCCGTGAGCAAGATCGGTCTCGCCGTACGAGGGCTGTACGGTGAAGGCACGGAAGCGATGGGAAATCTTTTCCAAATCTCCAATCAGACGACGCTTGGCGAGAAGGAGGAAGAGATCATCGCGCGGCTGAGCAAAGTGATCGAGACCATCATCGAGAAGGAACACGACGCGCGACAGGTTCTCATTCAAAAAAAGCCTAACACGCTCTGGGACCAGATCGGCCGGGCGTACGGTGTGCTTACTTTTGCACATGCCATGAGCTCGAAGGAGGCATTGAATCTCTTGTCGATCATCAAACTCGGTGTCGATCTTGGCGCGTTTCCGGAAGATCGACGTTTACCGATCGACGAATTGTTCATCGACACGCAGCCGGCGCATTTGCAAAAGAGCTCGCAACAGAAGTTGAATGCGGAGGAGCGCGACCATTTGCGGGCGCAGATTATCCGTGAGCGTTTGAAAGTCTTCCCTAAACCTGATATCAGTAAACTGGCGAGGGAATCGGACGAAAGATCGACATCGTCGCCACCAGAACATGAATAATTTTACCCCACGCGCACAACAGGTCCTCGCACTCGCGCGCAAAGAAGCGGACCGGTTCAATCATAATTACGTCGGCACTGAGCATCTTTTGTTAGGCCTGATCAAACTCGGCCAGGGCGTCGCCGTTAACGTTTTGCAAAAGATGGGACTCGATCTCGAGACCGTCCGGATGGAAGTGGAGAAACAGGTTGGATCCGGCCCGGAGACAAAGATGGTCGGCAACATTCCGTATACGCCGCGCGTGAAAAAAGTTCTCGCGCTCGCGGGCAAGGAAGCGAAAGCGCTCAATCATTCTTATGTCGGCACCGAACACATTTTGTTAGGCCTGTTGAAGGAAGGTGAAGGTGTGGCTGCGCGCGTCTTGCGCAGCCTCGAGGTCGATATCGAGCGCACCAAGATGGAGATCCAAAAGGAGCTCGATCCGAATTTCACTCCGGCCGGCGAAGAAGAAGTGGGCGAGCCAGCTTCCGGCAAGAAAGATGTAAAGACGCCGGCGTTGCGCGCATTCGGTCGCGACCTGACCGAGCTGGCGAAGAAGGGCGAACTCGACCCGGTCATCGGCCGTAAGAACGAAATCGAGCGCGTGATTCAGGTGCTTTGCCGGCGCACGAAAAATAATCCGGTGTTGATCGGCGAAGCGGGTGTGGGCAAGACGGCGATCGCTGAAGGTCTCGCGCAAGAGATCGCGGCCGGCAATGTGCCGGAGCTGTTGCGCGACAAGCGAGTGATCACTCTCGATCTTGCATTGATGGTGGCGGGCACGAAATACCGCGGGCAATTTGAAGAGCGCATCAAAGCGGTCATGGACGAGATTCGCCGCTCCAAGAACGTCATCCTATTTATAGATGAGCTGCACACGATCGTCGGCGCCGGTTCCGCCGAAGGCGCGATGGACGCGAGCAACATCATCAAGCCGGCGCTAAGTCGCGGCGAATTGCAATGTGTCGGCGCGACGACGATGAACGAGTATCGCAAGTACATCGAGAAGGACGCGGCGCTCGAACGACGTTTTCAGACGGTGAAAGTAGACGCGCCCACAATCGAAGAAGCGATTGAGATTTTGAAGGGCCTGCGTCCGAAATACGAAGCGCATCACAAAGCAAAGCTCACCGACGAAGCGCTCGAGACCGCGGTGAAATTTTCGGAGCGTTACATCACCGGCAGATTTCTGCCGGACAAAGCGATCGACGTGATGGACGAGGCCGGGGCGCGCGCGCGCATTAATTCGATGACACGCCCGCCGGACGTGAAGGAAATCGAGAAAGACATCGAGTCCATTCGTCTGGAAAAAGAAGCCGCGATCAAAGCGCAAGATTTCGAGAAAGCCGCCTCGCTGCGCGACAAAGAAAAACAGACGAAGGAAAAGCTCGACCAAATTTTGGCGAAGTGGCGCGAAGAGCGGGAAGAAAAAGAAGTCACCGTCACCGGCGAGGACATGATGCACATCATCTCGAAAGTGACCGGCGTTCCGCTGCAACGAATGGAGCAGGCCGAGACCGAGAAGCTGCTCAAGATGGAAGAAGAGTTGAAGCGCAAAGTCATCGGCCAGGACGAAGCGGTCACCGCGATTTCAAAAGCGCTGCGTCGCTCGCGCGCCGATCTAAAAGATCCGCGGCGTCCGATTGGTTCATTCATTTTCCTGGGCCCGACCGGCGTCGGAAAAACTTTCCTCGCGCAACAATTGGCCGAATTCATGTTCGGCGATCGTGACGCGCTCATTCAGATCGACATGTCCGAGTACATGGAAAAATTCACCGCCTCGCGCTTGATCGGTTCGCCGCCGGGATACGTCGGCTACGAAGAGGGTGGTCAACTTTCCGAAGCAGTGCGCCGTCGTCCGTATTCCGTTGTTCTCTTCGACGAAATCGAGAAAGCGCATCCGGACGTGATGCACTTGCTTCTGCAAATTCTCGAAGACGGCAAAATTACCGATTCGTTAGGCCGCAAGATCGATTTCCGGAACACGATTATCATCATGACTTCGAACGTCGGCGCGGAAACGTTGAAGCGTCAGACGTCAATGGGCTTCGGCGCGGTGCGGCCGTTAGGCGAGCACGAGTACGAAGCGATGCGCGACAAGCTGCTCGAGGAGGCGAAGAAAGTGTTCAAACCGGAGTTCATCAATCGCCTCGACGACATCATCGTCTTCCACCAGCTCTCGAAGGACAATCTCATGCACATTGTCGATCTTGAGGTGGGCAAAGTGCTCAAACGCGTCAAGGCGAAGGACGTTCATGTGTCCCTCGAAGATAGCGCAAAAGAATTCCTCATCGAAAAAGGATACGACCCGCAATACGGCGCGCGGCCGATGCGTCGCGCCGTTGAAAAATATCTCGAAGACCCGTTCGCGGAGGAGTTGCTGCGTGGCAATGTGAAGCCGGGTGAGACCGTTCACGTCGTCGCCGAAAACGGAAAACTCGTTTTTCGCGCGGCCGAACCGCAAGCGGCCGAGGCCAGCGCGAGTTAACGCCCGTCCGGCTCGGACTTGTCGATCTTACGCGCGCGGGTGCGCGGAGGCGTAAGCTTTCTTGAGACGCTCGACCGTGACGTGAGTATAAATTTGCGTGGTCGACAAACTGGCGTGGCCTAACAACGCCTGCACACTGCGCAAATCCGCGCCGCGATCGAGCAAATGCGTAGCAAAACTATGCCGCAATTTGTGCGGACTGATCGAAATCGGGATCGAGGTGTGACGCAGATAACGTTTCAGCACGAGCCAGATTGAGCGCGGCGAAATGCGGCCGCGCCGGCTGTTAATGAACAACGGACCGGTGTGCACGTTCGCAGCCGAGCGATATTTTTGAATGGCATCGAGCGCCGGCGCGCCGATTGGACAAACGCGTTCCTTCCGCCCTTTGCCGAAGACGCGCACTGACTCGGTGTAAAGATCGACATGTTGCACGTCGAGGGCGGCGACCTCGCTCAAGCGCAAACCGCTCGAGTAAAACAGTTCCATGATCGCGACATCGCGCAGCGGCATCCACTTCGGCGCCGCGCGTTCTTTCGGGACCTTCAGCGGCGCGCCTAACAATTCCGCGATCTGCACCTGCGTGAGCACGAGCGGAAGTTTCTTGTCGATCTTCGGCAATTGCAGCGCACGGATCGGATCGATCTTCAAACCTTTGCGCTCGGTTAGAAATTTGAAGAATGCGCGCAGCGCCGAAAACTGCAGCCGCACGTAGGAGCGTGCCTGGCCGCGTTTCATGATGGCGAAGAGGTAATCGCGAAAATCGTCCGTGCTGCATTTCTTCCACGGCTTGGAATTTGTTTTTCGAAACGCGGCCAGCGCTTCACGATACGCTTTCAATGTTCGCGGCGACGCGTTGCGCTCGACCGCGAGATACTTCAGGAATTCTTCGGCTAACGAGTCCTTCCTGGCATCGCTCAAAGCGACGACTCCGGTTTCTCGATGGTGAAGCGCGTGGTCTGTGTTTGCGCGGTGCCGCTCATCTGGCTTTTGAAAATCGGCGGCGGATTGGTGGAGATGAGCTCGAAGTTGCGCACGAGAAATTCGGGATAGAAACCGTTGCTCGCGGGTTCGTAAACAGTCTGGCCGGTGAATTCGCCGGTGAGTTTGTATTCGTAATTATTGTCGCTGCCGAATTGCACCTTCTCGCGATCGGGCGCGAGCTTGTTGCTCTCATTCAACATCACCAGCTTCGCTGTGCTCCAGGGCTGGCCCGGGCGGCGAACGTAACCCCAGAATTTGAAGTCGGGTTTGAAATAGCGACGGCCAATATAGTAATCGCCCGGTTGCTCGGACGCGATCTTGGCCGCGACCGCGGTGCGAGCGGCTTGGATTCCCGGCGGCGTCGGCGATTCGCATGCGCCGATGAAAATAGCCAAGCCCACCAAAACTCCTCGTTGCAAGATCGACATCGTCTAAGATCGACATCTACTCATCTCCGCGTTGCGCGCAAACTTCTCGCCGCTTAAGTTCGCCAAATGATCGAGCTGGAAGTTTACGCGGCCGGCGTGCGCGACTTGAATAAAATCCTCGAGTTGGAACACGAGCTCGAAGCTATCGCCGGGCTTCGCTACAAGGTCGATCGTAATCACGATCTCGTTTATCTCGAGTTGGACGAGCCGACGATCACGCTCCGCGAGATTCGCGCCATCTTTCGCCGGCTCGGATTCGATCCGCGATTTGTCGGCACGATTCCACCGGAGCTGCGCGCAAAGACGAAGACGCAACCGCTGAGCGTGTAGCGCGGCTTCGCTGCCATGTTCGTTAGGTTTTTCAGCGCGCTCGGGCGACCGATCCTCCGCTTCATTCAATATCTGGGCGAAGTCGTCCTGCTCGCCGCCGAAACCTTCATGTCGATCTTCACGCGAAAGTTGCGCTGGAAATTGTTTCTCAATCAAGTCGTCGAGGTCGGTTTGTTGTCGCAGCTCGTGGTCGTCATCACCGGCGGATTCACGGGCGCGGTTTTCGCCGCGCAAACATTTTTCCAATTCAACAAGCTCGGAATGGGATCGGCCACTGGCGCCGTCGTGTCGGTCGCGATTCTGCGCGAGCTCGGCCCGGTTTTAACGGCGCTCATGGTCGCGGGTCGTGTCGGGGCCGCGATGTCGGCCGAGATCGGCACGATGAAGGTGACCGAACAAATCGATGCTTTGCGCGCGCTGGCGGTGCATCCGACCGATTATCTCGTTGTGCCGCGCGCGCTGGCGATGATGGTCTCGATGCCGCTGCTCGTGGCCGAATGCGCCGCAGTCGGAATCGCGGCCAGTTATTTCATCGCGATTTTTTTGCTCGAGATCAACGGCACCTATTACATGGCGAACATGGTGAAGTGGACGCTTAGCCGCGACATCATCATGGCGGTGTCGAAGGCTTTTTGTTTCGGCATCCTCATCGTGTTCATCAGTTGCCACAAAGGTCTTACCGCGCGTGAAGGCGCGGTCGGCGTCGGCCGCGCGACGACGGAAGCGGTGGTGAATTCGTCACTCGCAGTGTTGATCTGCAATTTCTTCCTCACGATGACGCTGAACATCATTTATCCGGCGGGATATCAATGATCGACAACGCGGTCACCGTTTTACTCTTCTGTAGAGGCCGCCGTCCTTGGCGGCGGGAATAAGATGATTAAAGGAAAACCGTCGAGACTTGAATTAATCTTCCTAGATCAGCCGCTCTATTTCGTAACGTTCTGCACGCTGCATCGACGTCCGCTATTGGCGAACCGGGCCGTCCATGAAAAATTTCGTGAATTTTGCAACCAAGCTGGTGATCACAATGTTGGGGTAGGTAGATATGTTGTAATGCCCGAGCACATTCATTTGTTTGTTCGCGGAGCGGGCGACTTCCAACTCGGCGTTTGGGTACGCGGCTTGAAGCGGGCCATTGCTTCTGTCGTCGGTTTCTGGCAGCCGGGATTCTTTGATCACGTATTGCGAATTGATGAGAGCTACGGCGAGAAATGGAATTATGTTCGCGATAATCCGGCTCGAGCGGGACTGGTTCGCGACGCCGATGAATGGCCGTTCCAAGGGGAAATTGTTTACATCGATCGCGCATGAATCAACGCATCGCGAATTCTCTGCCGCCGGGGACGGCGGCCTCTACAGAAAAGAAGAACGGCGCGATGATCTCGGTGCGCGGCCTAACGAAACGCCTCGGCGCGCAGGAAATTTTGCGCGGGGTCGATCTCGGCGTGGCCCACGGCGAGACGCTCGTCATTATCGGACGCAGCGGCGGGGGCAAGAGCGTGCTGCTCAAGCATCTCATCGGATTGATGCAGCCTAACGAGGGTGAGATTTGGATCGAGGGGCAAAACATCATCGGCATGAACGAGCGGCAGCTCGGCGCCATCCGGCGCAAGATCGGCATCCTGTTTCAGGGCGCGGCCTTGTTCGATTCCATGACCGTGGCGGAGAATATCGCATTTCCTTTGCGCGAAGCGGGCGAGCGCGACCCGAAAGTGTTGCGCGAGCGCGTGCGCGAAATGCTCGAGGTCGTTGAGCTTGAAGGTCAGGAGCAGAAAATGCCGGTCAACCTCAGCGGCGGAATGAAAAAGCGCGTCGGACTCGCGCGTTCCATCATTCGCCGGCCCAAATGCGTGTTGTACGATGAGCCGACTTCCGGACTCGACCCGGTGGTGTCGGACAGCATCAACAAACTCATTCGGAGGCTGCAGGAGCGCTTCGGCATGACGAGCATCGTCGTCACGCACGACATGAAGAGCGCCATCGACGTCGGCGATCACATTGCATATTTGCACGACGGGCAAATTTATTTCCACGGCACGCCTAACGAATTGCAGCAGACGACCGATCCGATCTTACAGGATTTTATGCACGGCCGGTCGCGGGAAGAGTTGAGGGTTGAGAGCTGAGGGTCGAAAGTCCCGGACTAATGAATCGAAGCGAACGCGGTTTAGAATTTAAGGTCGGCATTTTTGTCTTCATGGGGCTGGCCATGCTCGGCGCTCTCGTCGTGCAGTTCGGCCGCCTCGGTGAGGGATTGAAAACTTATTATCCGATCGTGGTTCGTTTCCCGGACGCGAGCGGGCTTTTGAAAGGCTCCGATGTTCTTCTCGCCGGCGCGAAAATCGGAAAAGTTTCGGGCGGTCCGCGCATGGTGCCGGAAGGCAACGGCGTCGATGTGCCATTGAAAATTTACAGCTACATCAAAATTCCCGATGGCAGCAAATTCAGTGTCGGGAGTTCGGGTTTGTTAGGCGACCGCTTCGTCAATGTCGTGATGCCGGCGCAGCATCCGAACAAATTCATTGCGCCTAACAGCCACATCAACGGCGCGCGCGAGGGAGGCCTGGACGACATCACGCGCGAAGGTAGCGCGCTCATGACCGATCTTCGCGGCACGGTGCAGAAGATCGACACGGCAATGGATCGTTTGAACAAAGACATGTTGTCGCCCGAGACCGCGGAAAATTTCAAGTCGAGCATGCAGCATTTGAACGAAACGACTGAGGCGCTCGCGCAATCGTCCAAGAAAATCGACGGCGTGATCGACTCCGCCGATTCCGCGATGGCGTCGATCAAGAAAGACGCGGACGATTTGCAGAATGCGATCGCGGATGCGCGAAAAGTTTTTCAATCGGCCACGCAGGGCAGGGGATTGCTGCCGACTTTGCTCAGCGATCAAGAGCTGTCCGCGAACCTGCGCGCGTTAATTGCCAATCTCCGAGCACACGGTGTGCTCTTCTACCGTGACAGCGCTGCTAAGATCGACATGAACGCTCGCCCGCAAGCCAAGCCCACGCCGAAATCTGGAGGCGCCCGATGACGCCGCTGCTCACCGTAAATCTCCTGCGTGTCCTCTTCATTACCTTTTGCGCCACCGTCGGCGCTGCGGTCTCAAGCGCGCTACAGAATAACGTGTGGCCCGGCCTCGCGCTCGGCATCGTCCTCGGCCTCGTCGTCGTGCTGGTCGACCGTGTCCTCAAAGGTTTTTCGCTGCGCGCATTTTCCTCGGCCAGCTTCGGACTCCTCATCGGCTTACTTTTTTCCAAACTGCTCGTCGCCTCCGACGTCCTGCACTATTTACCGGAGACAACGCAATGGCTCGTTAGGCTAATTGTTTACAGCATCTTCGGTTATCTCGGCATGATGCTGGCCATGCGCAGCAATCGCGACGAATTCTCGCTCATCATTCCGTATGTCCGATTCACGCGCGAGACCACGCAGCACGAACCGCTCGTTATCGACACCAACATCATCATCGACGGCCGCGTCGCGGAATTGTGCGCGACCGGTTTCCTCAGCCGCTCGCTCATCGTTCCGCGATTTGTGTTGGGCGAACTGCAAACACTGGCCGATGCGCGCGATCCGATTAAACGCGAACGCGGAAAACGCGGTCTCGAGATTCTCAACCAGCTCCAGCGCTCGAAAGATGTCGATCTTACCATTCATCAAAGCGCTGACGATGCGCCCGATTCGCAAGTCGATGCGCGTCTCGTGCAATGCGCGAAAATGTTGAAAGCGCGTTTGCTGACGAACGACCACGCCCTTTGCCAAATCGCGCGCCTGCAACAGGTGCCGGCGTTGAACTTGAACGATCTCACGCACGCGTTGCGTCCGCAGTTGCTCGTCGGCGACGAAATAGAATTGCACCTCACGAAAGAAGGACGCGAGCAACATCAAGCGGTCGGCTATCTCGCCGATGGCACCATGATCGTGGTCAATCACGGCCGACCGCACGTGGGAAAAACCAAACCCGTCGTTGTCTCCAGCGCGCTGCAGACTAGCGGTGGGCGATTGATTTTTGCCGAGCTCAGCAACGGCGACGGCAGCGAAGCAACCGAGCGTTAGTCTGATTAGTTAGGCAGGGCGACCGCGCGATTCGTTAGCGCAATCCGACGGCCCCGCGCACTCGCGTCATGACGTCGTCGGCAATCGCATTTGCCCGTTCCGCGCCGCGGGCGAGGACGTTGTCGATGTACAGTTTGTCGCCCAGGATTTCTTCGCGGCGTTTGCGCATCGGCGCGAAATATTCCCAGAGTTTTTCGAAGAGCTGTTTTTTGAAATCGCCGTAACCCGTGCCGCCTTTTTTGAAGCGCTCGTGCATCTCGGCCAGCTCTTCTTTGGAAGCGAAGAGCGAATACAACTGAGTGATTGTCGATCTTGCCGGATCTTTCGGCGCTTCCACCGGCGTCGAATCGGTCACGATACTCATCACCCGTTTCCGCACTTCTTTCTCATCGCCGAAGATGTCGATGGTGTTGTGGTAGCTCTTGCTCATCTTCTGGCCGTCGATTCCCGGAACAACTTCGGTCGCGGGATTAATGCGCGGTTCGGGTAACTTGAACACGTCGCCATACGTTTCGTTGATCTTGCCCGCGAGATCGCGCGTGATTTCGATGTGTTGCTTCTGATCTTTGCCTACCGGCACAACGTCGCTGTCGTAAATTAAAATGTCGGCCGCCATCAGAATCGGGTAACTGAACAGCCCGACTACCGGTGACATGCCCCGCGCGATTTTGTCTTTGTAGGAGTGCGCGCGTTCGAGCAGTCCCATCGGCGCAACGGTGGAAAGAATCCACGCCAGCTCCGTCACCTGCGGCACATCGGTTTGCATGAAGACCGCGCCGCGATCCGGATCCAACCCGCAGGCCAGAAAATCGACCACAACGCGCCGGGAGTTTTCGCGCACCGCTTTCGGATCTTTCAGGCTCGTTAGGGCATGATAGTTCGCGACGAAGTAGAACGTCTCGCCCTCGTTTTGCAGCGCGATCGCCGGCTTCATCATGCCGAAATAGTTTCCGATATGAAGAATGCCGCTCGGTTGGATGCCACTCAGAATGCGCATGTCGATCTTACTGTGTAGCGGCGGTCTGCAGCCGTCGCATTAACTATTTTCCTTGCTGCTCGCCGGACAACTGTGGGACAACGGTGTTAGGCAAAATGCGCTCTCGTTCCAATTTGTTAGGGGCCGCCCTCGTGCTGGTGTTGGGTTTATGCGCGAATGCTCAGGCGCAGATTTACGTCACGTTCCCAACCCCGAACACCGCCGGCAAATTCAATTTTAATGGTTCGACAATTTCGAACCCTTTCGTCTCCAGCCAGAGCGGTCCGCTCGGCATCGCCATTAACGGCAACGACCTTTACATCTCGAATGTGACCGATGACAGAATCCGCCGTTACGACGCAACCACCGGCGGCACCATTAGCACTACGTTCATCACGGGATTGAGTGATCCGATCGGAATGGCGTTTTCTGGCGGCAATATTTACGTCGCCAATTCTGCCAGCGGGACGATCGGTGTTTACAACGCGACAACCGGAGTGGTGGTGAACGCATCGCTGGTCACGGGATTGAATGGAGACTTCGGTTTGGCGATTCTCGGGAACAATCTCTACGTTTCCAACAGCAATGGAACGACAGTCGGCGAATATAACGCCACCACCGGCGCGACGATCAATGCCTCTTTCATCACTGGCTTGGATACACCTGCCGGTCTCGCTGTTCTCGGTAACACACTTTATGTTGTTAACGGCGGTGCCAGCGGGTCGGTCGGTGCCTACAATGCCACAACGGGCGTTGCGGTCGCGGGGTTCTCTCTTGCCGGATTAAGCAGTCCTCGATCGATTGCTGCTTTGGGCAACAGTCTCTATGTCACAGATGTCGGAAATAATCGCGTGGGTGAATACAACGCCACCACCGGCGCAGCGATTAACATCTCGCTGATTTCAAGTGCTAGTGCGCCATACGCCATTGCTGTCATCCCTGAACCCTCGACTTTCGCGTTGGCGATTCTCGGGGCGACTTTATCGGCCGCCGTCAGGCGATTTTCGCGGCGAGCCTGATTATTCTTCCTCGCATATTCCTTGCTCGGTCGTTTAGTTAACGCCCGATGTCTGAGAAAAAGTCGAAGCCAATTTCTGTCGTAACCGGCGGCGCCGGTTTTCTCGGGTCGCATTTGACCGATCGCTTGCTCGCGGAAGGCCATCGCGTCATCGCCATCGACAACCTGATCACCGGAAACGTCGAAAACGTTGCGCATCTTTCCGGCAACGAAGATTACCGTTTCATCGAGAGCAATGTTTCGAATTACATCCTCGTGCCGGAAGAAAAGATCGACTACGTCTTCCACTTCGCTTCGCCGGCGAGCCCGATCGATTATCTCGAGCTGCCGATTCCGACTTTGAAAGTCGGCGCGCTTGGAACGCACAACGCGCTCGGACTTGCGAAAGATCGACATGCAAAATTCCTTCTCGCTTCGACCTCGGAGTGTTACGGCGATCCGTTAGTCCATCCGCAGAAGGAAGATTATTGGGGCAACGTCAATCCGATCGGCCCGCGCGGCGTTTACGACGAAGCGAAACGTTTCGCCGAAGCGATGACGATGGCCTACCACCGTTATCACAAGATCGACACGAAAATTGTGCGCATCTTCAACACTTACGGTCCGCGCATGCGTCTGCGCGACGGCCGCGTCGTTCCTGCGTTCATCGGCCAAGCTTTGAAAAACGAACCCCTCACCGTTTTCGGGGACGGCTCGCAAACGCGCTCGTTCTGTTATGTGAGCGATTTGATCGATGGCATTTTCAAACTCTCGCAATCCGATTTCCACGAGCCGGTCAACATCGGCAACCCGCGCGAGATGACGATCAAACAATTCGCCGAAGAAATTCTGCGCATTACCGGTACAAGATCGACAATCGAATACAAGCCGCTACCGGTGGACGATCCGAAGGTCCGCCAGCCCGACATCACGCGCGCGAAAAAAGTTCTCGGCTGGGAACCGAAGGTCGAGTTCGAAGAAGGCATCAAGAAAACGATCGATTACTTCCGCGGCCGCTTGAAACAATAAGCGGGGCTCCCGGCGAGATTCGGCTGGAATCGAGCAGCCGAAGTGTGGAAATCTTGCCTTCGCGCCGCTGCGCGGTGCAAGATCGACATCGTCCTATGAAGCGCCTCGTTTTCTCTTCGCTAATTCTCTTCACATTTTCGGCCGCGGCTTTCGCGCAGGCGAAAACTGATTTCCAGATCGGCAAGATCACGAAGAACCTCATCTCGACTCCGCAATTCACTTACAGCGGCGCGGAACAATTTCAGGCCAACCAGCGCGAGCGCTGGCTGGAAGTGGAAGTGGAATTCGCGGCCGGCCCGGAATGGACCGACGAGCTGACGTTTCGCTATTATATATTGTACAATGGCAAACTGCTCACCGGCGAAGTAACGCACACGAACATCGCCGCCGGCCGCGCCAATCGCTCGGTCATGTATGTTTCGCCGCGAACGCTCGCGCGATTTGGCGGCACCCAAGTCGTGAACGCGAATTCGTTTCAAAACATCGCCGTGCAAATCGTGCAGCAGGGCGCGGTCAAAGATGAACAGAGCCTCACCCGTTCGCCCACCGGTTGGTTTTCGAGCATGCCGCAGGTCACTGGATTCGTGTTAAACAAAAACGAAACACCGTTCGCGCCGCTGTATTGGGACCGCTACGAACAAATCAAAACGCCGGCGGCGCATTAGTTGTCGATCTTACCCTTGTCGATCTAACGTAAATGCCCGCCGCTTCGCGCATCATTTCGCTGAATCTCGGTTCGCAGACCATCGGTCTGGCCGAGTTTCAATCGCAGCCGCATGGCGGTCTCGTGCTGCGGCAACATCGCTTGCGCGAAATTCTGACCGACGCGTCTGATGAAGCGATGCGTTATCCGCAAATCGCCGGCGCGTTGCGCGAGATGCTCGCCGATGTCGGCATCAAAACCGGCAACGTGAATTACGCCGTGCCGGCGCAATCGGTCTTCGCCCGTTTCGTGAAGTTGCCGGCGGTGGAGGAAGAAAAGATCGAGCGCATCATCGCGTTCGAAGCGCAGCAAAACGTTCCGTTCCCGATCGACGAAGTGGTTTGGGATTATCAACTCGTTGGGGGCGGCGCGGAGGAACAAATCCAGGTCGTGCTCGTCGCGATCAAATCCGATTTGCTCGAAGAGATAAACGGCGCGGTCGAATCGACCGGGCTGCGCACGCAAGTTGTCGATGTTGCGACCATGTCGCTCTACAACGCATTTCGTTACAGCTACAGCGATCTGCCTGGTTGTTCGTTGCTCGTCGATATCGGCGCACGCACGACCAATCTTCTTTTCGTCGAACCGACGAAAATTTTTTCGCGAAGCGTGCCGATCGGAGGGAGCTCGATCACGGCGGCGATTTCGCGCGAATTCGATGAAACATTTGCCGCGGCTGAGTTCCGGAAGAAGCGCGACGGATTCGTTAGTCTGGGTGGCGCGTATGCCGAGCCGTCCGATGTCGATCTTGCGCGGGTCTCGAAGATTATTCGCAGCACGATGACGCGTCTGCACGCAGAGATCATGCGCTCGATCAGCCACTATCGTTCGCAACAGCAGGGCAACGCACCCGAGCGCGTCTTTCTCTGTGGCGGGACCGCGACCACGCCGTACATGCGCGAGTTCTTCGCCGAGAAATTGCAATTGCCGATCGAATTCTTCAATCCGCTGCGCAACGTCGCGGTCGCGGACAGCGCCAACGTCAGCGAAGTGTCGCGTTCTGCCTATTTGTTAGGCGAACTGGTCGGTCTCGCACTGCGCGCGGTCACGACCTGCCCGATGGAGTTGAATCTGCGGCCGGCGAGCGTGGTCAAACGGCAGGAGCTCGAGAAACGTCGTCCCTTCTTTGTTGCGGCGGCGGCGTGCTTCATTCTCGCCCTGGTCGGATTCGGTTTTTACTACACGCGCGTTGCGCAGGTGACGCGAAGCGCGACGCAGCGCATGCAAGACAAGATCGACATGATGCGCGCGGCGGATGCGCAGATCGACAAGCTGCGGAAGCAGGCGACGTCGATCGACAGTCTCGCCGCGCCATTGGTGCAGGCGATCAACGACCGAAGTTTCTGGATCGAATTGATCGAAGATCTGAACGCGCGTCTGCCGAAGGAAGATGTCTGGATCACGGAATTGATCCCGATGTCGGGCGGAAAACCGATCGGCGTTGATGAGAAGATTCTCGCGCAAGCGGGGCCAACTCCGAGCGTAGCGCCGACGGCCGTTGCAAGATCGACAACTAAACGTGCGGACATCGGTCCGGCCATCGACGGCGTTTGGGTGCGCGGTCTCTATTTATACAATCCGAAACAGCAGGAGGTCGTGGTCGATTATTTCAAGAACCTCATCGGCTCGAAATTTTTCGCGATCGACCCGAACAACCAGGCCCGCGTGATCAAGCCGACGACGCCGACGAACACGGAGTGGGCGTATCCATACGAGCTGCATCTCGACCTGAAGCAGCCGGTGCCGCTGCCCCAATCATGAGCGACTGGTTCAAAGAAAATCGCTGGCTCGGCACGTTCCTGGTCGTCTTCGGCCTAACGACGCTGCTCGCGCTTTGGTTTTTATTTCATGCCAAAAGCAACGCGGACGACGCGGCGGCGGAATTCAACACCGCGGCGGCAGAACGCGGCCGGCTCGAACGACTCGATCCGTTTCCGAGCGAAGCGAATTATCGCAAGCTGAAGGTCCACATCGACAATTACGCCGCGTCGCTCGACAAGCTGAAAGAAAATTTGAAGTCGCACATGATCGCGGCAACGCCGCTCGCGCCTAACGAATTCCAAACGCGACTGCGACAGGCGATGGTTGCGACATTCGAAAAGGCGCGCGCGAATCGCGTGAAGTTGCCGGATAATTTCGCGCTTGGCTTTGAGGAGTTCACGACCGCGTTGCCGAACACAGCGGACGCGCCGGTGTTGGGACAAGAGCTCGCGCAGGCGGAATTGCTCGCGACTATTTTAATCGATGCGCGGGTGGATTCGATCGGCGCTTTTAAGCGCGGCGCGCTATTGCCTCCCACGGCCGCTACTACTGCGCCGGCGAGAAAGCCGCCGCCTGCCAACGCGCCAAAGACAGTCGAGCGGGGGATTGTCGATCTTACGTTTAGCGCGGCGCCGAGTGTGGCGAGGCGGGTATTGAATCAAATCGCAAGTTCGCCACAGCAATTTTATGTCGTGCGCACGTTGCATGTGCGGAATGAAAAAGACAAAGGTCCGCCCCGTGAACAGGCAACTGTGGCGGCAGGCGTCTCGCCTGCACCTGCGACATCGCAGCCGGGGACGGCTGCCACCACAGCGGCCAGCACAAAAACGAGTGCGGCGCTCACATTCATCGTCGGCAACGAGCACATCGAAACATCGGCGCGCGTAGAAATGGTGCGCTTCACCTACTGATGGACTGGATTCGCGCACAGTTCTGGGGAGCGCAGGCCGCTGGCCTGCGGGTTTCGGCGGCTCGCCGAAACAATCTTTTCGAAAGTTCGCGATGGCGGGCCGCCATCGCCCGCAGGCGAGCCGCCCGCTCTCCCCAGACAGTTGCGTTCACGCCAGAGGAGGTTCGTTAGGCCATGGACTGGATTCGCGCACATTATGAACGGGCGTTGCTGATCGCAGCGGCGTTTGTGCTGTTGCTTTGTTCGTTGTCGATCTTGCGCAAAGCCGCGGGCTTTGCCGACAATTTCTCCGCGCAACAAACCGCGCCCCCGCCGAGACCGGCGAATCCGCCCGCGAAAGCGCTCGAGCTCGAAGCGGCATCGAAAAAACTCGACCAACCGCCGCAATGGACATTCAGCGGACGTTCCGGACTTTTCGTTCCGGAAAAACATTTCATCGGCAACACCGGCGTGCCCGCAACGTTACAGACGACACAAGTGCATCCACCCGTGCCTAACGAATGGTTCGAGCAATTCGGTTTGCCGATTGCGGACGCGGATGTGCTGGAGCAGGACCCGGACGGCGACGGTTTCACCAACCTCGACGAATGGCAGGGAAAAACCACGCCGACGGATAAAAATTCCCGGCCGGATTACGTGACGAAGTTGAGATTGAAAACGTTCAACGAGGAACCGTTCCGGATGAAGTTCGATTCGAAGAGCGGCGACGCGTTCGTGATCAACACAACTGATTTGAAGGAACCGACGCAGTTTTTAAAAATCGGTGACACAATAGCCGGGACAAAATTCAAGCTGACGAATTACACGGAGAAGCACGATACCAATCCCGCCACGGGCGGAGATGTCGATGTTAGCGAATTGCAGCTCGAGAATCAGGACACGCACGCGCAGCTGACGCTGGTGAAAGAAAAGGTGGCGATGTCGCCGGAATCGGTCGCGACTTTCGTTTACACCTGGCCGGCGGGCGGAGCGCCGCAGCAGTTCCAAGTACGCAAAGACCAGGAATTTTCATTGAAACCACAGGACGAAATCAAATATAAGCTCATCGACGTCCAGCCGGGCAAGGCTGTCATTGTGAACACTCAGCGACCGAACGACAAAATTGAGATCGGTCTGGCCGCCCCATGAACAACTCCATGAAAAAATCTCCTGCGTACTTGTCGATCTTATCGTTGTCGATCTTGGGCCTAACGAGCGCCGTTAGTTTTGGGCAGAGCGTCGAGCGAATCGAGCAACGCGAAGTCGTGCGGCGGCAACGCGCATTGCCGGAAGGCGAAGCGGCGCTGGCGCGCGGGCAGGTGGCGTTGAAGGCGAAAAATTATGCGCTGGCGCACGATGAATTTCGCGTGGCGCTGACGTATCTGCCGGACGCGGTGGTCTCGGCGAAAACGCACGACGCGGCCATGGAGGGATTTTGTGAGAGCGGCGTGAAGCTGGCCGAGCAATACATCGCGGAAGGAAAATACGGCGAAGCGGAGGGCACGCTGACCGAGATTATTTCCGCGCAATACAATCCGGAATGTCGCGAAGCGAATGCGTTGCTGGTGAAATTGCGCACGCCCGGCTACATCAATCGCACGAACGGGCCGAAGTTTTTGGCGAAGGTCGAGGAAGTGAAACAGCTCCTGACCGATGCGGAAGGGTATTACGCGTCCGGCCGCTACGATCTCGCGTTCAAGAAATACGAGCAGGTGCTGGCGATCGATCCTTACAACACCGCGGCGCGGCGCGGCGAAGAAAAGATCGACAATACAAAATACAAATACAACGAAGAGGCCTACAACGAAACGCGCGCGCGTTCGATGTGGCAGGTCGAGAAAGGCTGGGAGGAACCGGTTAGGCCGTACGGCCAAACCGTCGGACCGATCGCGGATGCATTCGCCAAAGAAGCGGCCGGGACCGCGCGTGTTCGTCAAAAACTCGAGACCATCATAATTCCACGGATCGAATTTCGCGACGCGAGCATTCGCGAGGCGATCGATTTCATTCGACAACAAGCCGCCGCCAACGATCCATCAACCGAAGGACGCAAAGGTGTCGATATCGTTTTGCGTTTGACGCCGATCGGACAACTCGCGCCGCCCCCTAATCCGGTGACAGCGGCGATTCCGCCGCCGGCCGCAGGCGCACCGCCGCCGGCAGGTGGAGCAGCGGATGCTAATTCGCCCGGTTTAATGGCAACGCCGATTCCGGCCGCGCCGATTGTGGCGCCCGCGGTGGTGGCGGCGCCGGCGATTTCGCCCTCCGACGCGCGCATTACGATTACGCTAAATCAAATTCCGTTAGGCGAAGCGTTACGTTACATCGCGAGCCAGGCGGGATTGAAAGTGAAGGTCGAGCCGTACGCGATCACCATCATTCCGATCGCGGAACAAAGCGCAGATTTGTTGACGAAGGAATATCGCGTTCCGCCGGGATTCATCAGTGGAACGCTGAACGCGAACACTTCGACTTTAAATGCACCGGTGCAGAAAGTCGGCGGTGGTGGCGGCACGGCGAAAGATACCGTCGAATCGACCGGCGGCCATCAACTCGTAAATCGTGAAGGCGCCAAAGACTTTCTCGAAGGCCAGGGCGTGGCATTCCCGCCCGGCGCGAGCGCGAATTTTCTTCCGCAAAGCAGCCGGTTGATCGTTCGTAACACCCAGGACAATCTCGAGCTGGTCGATGCAATCGTGGAGCAGGCCAATGTGTCCGGGCCGAAGCAGGTCGAGATCGAATCGAAATTCGTCGAGATCACGCAAAACAATTTGAAGGAGCTCGGCTTTGATTGGTTGTTAGGCCAATTCAATGTGCCGGGATCACATCGCGTTTTCGGCGGCGGCGGCACATCGGGAACTTCGCCGGCGACGAATCCGGCTGATTTTCCATTTGTCGCGCCGGGCGGAACGCCGGTCGGGCAATTTCCTGCAACCGGTGGGAATCGTAGCGGCAATCTTGCCATCAGCGCGAACGCGATCGACGCATTGTTATTCCCGACGATGGGCGCCAGCTCGCTCGCTCCCGCGATGTTCGGACTGGCCGGCGTGTTTACCGATCCGCAATTTCAAGTGGTCGTTAGGGCGTTGAATCAAAAGAAAGGTGTCGATCTTTTATCGGCGCCGCGCGTCACAACGAAGAGTGGCCAACGGGCGGTCATCGAAATCGTGCGCGAGTTTCGATACCCGACGCAATTCCAGCCGCCACAAATTCCGCAAACTGTTGGCAGCAACTTCGGCAATGGCGGATCGACAATTTTCAACCCGATCACCGGTGCATTCAGCAGCAGCGGCGGAAGTAGCGGTTCCTTCCCAGTGACGCCGACGACACCGACCGCTTTTGAAACGCGTAACACCGGTGTCACGCTCGAAGTGGAGCCGGTCGTCGGACCTGATGGTGTCACGATCGATCTGAATCTCGTGCCGCAAGTCGTCGAGTTCGAAGGCTTCATCAACTACGGCAGCCCGATTCAAACGACGACGACGAACTTGTTAGGCCAACCGATCACGAACATTTTAACGCCGAACGTCATCAATCAGCCCATCTTCAGCGCGCGCAAAGTTACGACGAGTGTGAGCGTGTGGGACGGGCAGACGGTCGTGCTCGGCGGATTGATGCGCGAAGACGTGCAAAAGGTCGAGGACCGCACGCCGATCATCGGTGACATTCCGATAGTCGGGCGATTGTTCCGCACGAATGTCGATCAACACATCAAACGCAACCTCGTCATCTTCGTGACCGCGCGCCTCGTTACGCCAGGCGGCCTTCCTTTCAACAATCAGGAAGAGGAAGAAGAACGCGAAGGCAGCATCGAGCCGCCGCAGTTGCCCGAAGTTCCGCTGTATAAGAAATAGCGCCTAACCAGCTCGAACCGATGCCCGCAATCGGAATCACCGGCGGCATCGCCACAGGTAAATCGGCATTTTGCGAATGTCTGCGCGAGTTTTTGCCGAATGCGAAAATTTTCAACGCTGATGTGGCCGCGCGTGAAGTTGTCGATCTTGCGGAGGTCAAAGAAGAGCTCGCCCGCGAATTTGGCCGCGATGTTTTTTCGGGTAACGAGTTGAATCGGGAGCAACTCCGCGCCATAGTATTCGCGAGCGCGGACCGACGAAGTGCGCTCGAAAAGATTCTCCATCCACGCATTCGCCGTCGTTGGAGCGCCGAAGCGCAAAGCCATCGCCATTCGCCGAACGATTATTTTTTTGCCGACATTCCGCTGCTTTATGAAACCGGAGGAGAAACCTTGTGCGACCGCGTGGTGGTGGTGGCGTGCGCGCCCGAGATCCAGCGCGAGCGTTTGATGGCGCGGGCGAAGATGACGCGCGATGACGCGGAACAAATGATCAATTCACAAATGCCGTTAACGAAAAAGATTTCACAGGCCGATCACGTTGTTTGGAACGACGGCGGGCGCGATGTGCTCAAGGCACAGGCGAAGTTGCTTGTCGATCTTTGGCAGACAGAAAAATGGACGACGACGTAACGAACGAGAGTTCTGTAGAGGCCGCCGTCCCCGGCGGCACAGTTGAACAGTCTGCCGCCGGGACGGCGGCCGCTACAGAAGAACAACGGCCGCCACCGCCGCCGATACGGGTGAATGATCTGCTGAAGTTTTCGCCGAAGCAGTTGCACGATCTCGCGCGCGAGCTTGATGTGCGTTTGTATTCGGCGCGATCGCGTCATTTTCAGATTGTCGATCTTGTGCGCGAAGCTTTGAAACGCGGAGGAGAAGTGACGGTGGAAGGTTTTGTCGATTTCAATCCGGAATCGGGAATCGGAACGTTGCGGTATCCGGAGACGAACTTTTTGCCGGTGCCGGAAGAAGTGGCAGTTCCGCGCGCGACCATTCAGCAATATGAGTTGCGCCCGGCGCAGCAGATCGCGGGAAAGGTGCGCTTGCCGCGCGAGCGCGAGAAAACGTTCGTTGTCGATCTTATCACGCATGTGGAAGGCCAGCCGGTGAGCGAGTGGAAGCAGGGGACCGATTTCGAAAAGCTCACGCCGCAATTTCCGCAGGGCCGCATCATCCTGGAAAATTCGAAGACCAAATCGATTAGCGCGCGCGCGGTCGATTTGCTGGCGCCGTTAGGCCGCGGTCAGCGCGGTTTGATTGTGGCGCCGCCGCGCGTGGGTAAAACGATTTTGCTCAAGGAAATCGCGAAGGCGATCCGGGTGAATCATCCCGAGATCGTTTTGATTTTGTTGCTGGTGGATGAGCGCCCGGAAGAAGTGACCGATCTCGAGCGCGAGATCGATTGCCAGATTTACCATTCGAACTTCGACGAACACGTACATCGACATGTGCAAGTGGCGGAGGTGGTGCTCGAACGCGCGAAACGTTTGGTCGAGATGAAGAAAGATGTCGTGATTCTTCTCGACAGCATCACGCGATTGTCGCGCGGGTATAACAACATGCAGCCGGGGAAGGGGAGGACCATGTCCGGCGGCGTGGAATCAAAAGCCCTAACGAAGCCGAAGAAATTTTTCGGGTCGGCGCGCAACGCCGAAGAAGGCGGCAGCCTAACGATCCTGGCGACAGCGTTGACTGAAACCGGCAGCCGCATGGACCAGGTTATTTTCGAGGAATTCAAAGGCACAGGAAACATGGAGCTGCATCTCGATCGCGGTTTGCAGGAGAAGCGGCTTTATCCGGCGATTCATCCGATGATGTCGGCGACGCGACGCGAAGAGTTGTTGTATCATCCGGACGAATGGGAGCGAGTGCAGTTGTTGCGCAAAGCGATGGCGCAATTGCCGCCCATCGAAGCGATGGAGAAACTCATCGACAATCTCGAGGCGACGAAAACGAACGCGGAACTTTTGTTGAGTGGGCTGAAGTGATTTCGACGAACGCGCCGCTACTCTTGCCATGTCGAGCGAAGTCGAGACATCTCATACGGAGCGATCAATGAGAGATTCCTCGACTACGCTCGGAATGACAAAAGAGCGGACGGATCTGATTTCGACGAACGCGCAGCTGAAGGAGCTGCTTTCCAAACTTCAACCGCATGATTGCATCGCGATCGACACCGAAGCGGACAGTTTGCATTGCTACCGCGAGAAGCTTTGCCTGCTGCAAATTAGCGTGCCGGGCGACGATTTCATTGTCGATCCACTGGCCGATGTCGATCTTGCGCCACTTGGCGACTTGCTCGCGGAAAAGGAAATTATTTTGCACGGCGCCGATTACGATTTGCGATTGTTGCGACGCGCATTTGGGTTCACCACGCGAAAGGTGTTCGACACCGTCATCGCCGCGCGTTTGTTAGGCATTCGCGAGTTCAGTCTGGCCGCGCTGCTCAAGAAATTTTTCGATGTCGATCTTGTGAAAGGTTCGCAGAAAGCGAATTGGGCGCAGCGGCCACTACCCAAACGTATGGTCGAATACGCGATCAACGACACGCATTACCTGCTGGCGTTGGCGGAAAAATTAGAAGAGCAACTGCGCGCGACGAAGCGCATGGAATGGTTTCGTCAATCGTGTGCGCGCGCGATCGAGCAATCGGCGATCGACCGCGAACGCGACGAGGAAGAAGCATGGCGCATTGCCGGCGCGGGTGCGTTGCCGCCGCGCGCGGCCGCGGTCTTGCGCGAGCTGTGGCGTTGGCGCGAAAGCGAAGCGGAACGCGCCGATCGACCACCGTTTCACATTTTGCAAAACGAAAAACTGCTGCATTCAGCGCAGTCGTTCATTAATGGCCACGAGCCGCAGATTCGCCATTTCTCGCCGCGACGCCGCAGTACTTTTCGCGCGGCCGCACAAAAGGGATTGGATTTGCCGGAGTCGGAATTGCCGGTGATGCGACGTCGTGGCGGAACGCGACCAACAGCGGCGATGGTGCGACGAACGGAAGAATTGAAGCAACGTCGCGATCGCGCGGCCGGCGAATTAAAGCTGGAACCGAGCATTCTCGCGCCGCGCAATGTGTTGGAAGCAATCGCATCGGACGAGCAACGCGCCGCGACCATGCTGGTGCCGTGGCAGCGCGAATTACTCAAGATTTAGGGCTGGCGCGATAAACGGCTTGACGCCCGCGGGCTCTCCCTGCAAAACAGGCGCCTGTCTCTTTATGGGTTTCAGCCGTCGTACCTTGTCGATCTTGTCTTTAATCGCCGCGATTTTTGCGTTCGAAAATCGTGCGTCCGCACAGAGTGTCGATGCCGGCAATCAACGCGCGGACGTCGCTCGGACGCAGACGCAAACAGCGCCGACTGTGAACGAAGAAGGCGGCTCGATCCCAAGCACGCCGAACGATGCCGATCTCGGTGAACAGGAAATCCTGAAGCGGGCGCAGGCGTATCAAGCATTCACGGCGGCCGCGTCGATTCCGATTTACTGGACGTCAAACGTTTTGCTCTCGCGCGCGAACGAGCAGGGCGATTGGATCGAAGCGCCGGCCGCAGGATTGTATTATCAGCCGCGGATCACGAACAACCTCTACGGGCTGGTCGATGTCCGCGATCAACAATTTTACTACAACCGGTTCGACAATCTGGATTTCGGCGATTTCGCCGTCGACGTCGGGTTCAATCTCGTGATTCCGGACCTGGACAATCTCATCCTGCGCGCGCAATACACCTACGATCGCCTGACGGAGAAAGATTCGTTCGACGCTTTTTTCCAAAACCACGCCATCATTCTTAATGGAGAATTACCGGTGCGCATCGGCCGCGCGCAACAACTCGCCTTTGGAGCTTCGGCCACCATCAGCATGCGCAGCATACCGGAGACGCCGCGCCGGAATGATTACGAAGGCTACATCGGCTACACGCTCGTGCTCACGCGTGCGCTTACCGTTAATGCCGCCGGGCGTCTCGTCGTCCGCGATTATTACCATCAAAATTCGCGCGTTGATTTCAACGAGATCGGCGCCGTGACTGCGACCTACAACTTCAATCGCTTTATCTCCGCGACCGCGCTCGGCACCGTCGCCGCCAACCAATCCAACCAAAGCATCTTTGATTACAAAGTTGCAAACGTCGGCGGGGCGTTTTCGCTCGCCGTAAAATTTTAAGTTGTGCGCGACCGGCTCGCGCAAGATCGACATAAACATTTGCATGAACGCCCTGGCCGCGTTCAAATTACCCTCCGGAGGTGTTGGTTAAGATGAACAAAAATATTCTCGGTTATCTCCTTATCGCCTTTTTCGTCGCCGGCGCGGCAAATTTCTTTTCCGGCGCGCAAACGAAAGAAGCGCGCGTTACGGCAGTGATCAAAGATGTGCACGTGCTCGCCCACAATGCGCAGCCGCGCCCCGCCTCGCTTAACGACGTCGTCGTCGAAGGCAGCGCCGTCCGGACCGGTGGCGACTCGCGCGCCGAGCTCACCTTCGCCGATCAAACATTGACCCGTATCGGCGCCAACAGCGTCTTCAGTTTCGGCGCCGGCGGCAAAGAATTCGATCTGGCCAGCGGCGCGATGTTGCTGGCGGCGCCGAAATCAGCCGGCACGCTTAAAGTGAACACCGCTGCGGCGACGGCGGCGGTGAGCGGATTCACCATACTTTTCGATTCGAAGGGGAAGACGATTGTTCTCGAAGGCGAAGCTTGTGTGCGGCCGAAGGCGCACCCGAACGATCCGTGCATCGTCCTTCACGCCGGCGATATGCTTTTCTTGAACGGGAATCGCGTTGAGCGCCAGAAGATCAATATCGAGAAAATTTTTCGCACCGCCGGGCTCGTCAACGGCTTCAAGAACAAGCTCCCGCCCTGGAGCATTGCGCCGATTAACACCGAGATAACGAATCAAAACAATAACGGCGGCACCAATCCGGGCGGTTATTACAACGACCAGACCGGCAGCAACTCGATCAATCAAAAGCAGAACGGCCCGCCGCAACCGACACCGAAACCGCCGCCACCATCTCCGCCGCCAAGTCCGCCGGGCCTGCAAAACGGCTAGTTAGGGGATTTTCAGTTGCGTGCCGGGCGCGAGCTTGGCCGGATTGTCGATCTTATCGGCGTTCGCGTCGCGAATGTCCTTCCAACGCGCGGACGATTGATAAAACTTTCGCGCGATCGAAAAGAGCGTGTCGCCCGACTGCACCACATAAGTGCGCGGCTCGTGGGCCGGAGCCGGAGAAGAATGCTCGGTGCTCGTCCGCGGCGTCGACATCGCCGCACGCGCCGGCTTCGATCCGTCGATTTGCCGGCGGAGATTTAGATTTTCATTGCGCAATCGCGCCGCCTCCGCGCGGGTGACGACCGCGTCGCCGGACAAAGCGGTGACCAACGCCACCTCATCGCGCTTGATCGCGTCCTTCGCTTCAATCGCATGCGCGCCACTCGGCTCGAGCGCGAGATAGCGTTTGAAATGGTGCAGCGCATTGACCGGCTCCTTCAGCTTATCTTCGTAAATGAGCGCGAGTTGATAATGAATTTCTGCAGAACGCGGTGAATCGTCCAGTGCCGCTTCGTAAAGGTTGATCGCTCGTCCGTATTCGCCCTGGGCCGCTTTGGCCTGCGCGTCTTTGAGGGTTTGCTCGTTCCGCGGCGTGATCACGCGGTCGCAGGCGCTGAACGCTAAGATCGACAACATCGCCAGTCCGGTTCGGACGAAGATCGACAACTTGTGAAACGCCCGCATCGTCGCAACGTCCTTAGTCGTGACTCGCTGGACCGTCCAAATCTTTTTCGCGCTTCTGTTGGGCTTCGAACTGCGCGCCGCGCCCGTCATCGGCCAGATATACGCGATGGACATTGTCGATCTTGCCGAAAACAAAATCTCCACCGCCGATGGTCGCATCACGACTCTCGTGCTCGCGTCCTCCGATGAAAGCGCTCGCGCGCAAAAGGTCGGCGATAACACGCCCGACTTTTGTCTCGGCAATCCAAAATATCGAATGATCACCGCGCTCGAATTCGTTTCACATCACTCCACGCCCGTGCGCGCCATCATCCGCAAACTTGCGCGGCGGCGAGTAGAGACGGCCGCGCGCGCATTGCAGGCGCGCTACGATGCCAATCAAATCAAACGCAACGCACGCGACGACGTCATTGTTGCCACTGATTTCGACAACGTCGTCGCGGCGCGTTTCGGCGTTCCGTTAGGCGCGCACACTTTCGAAGTGTTGGTTCTTGACGGGAAAGGTGAATTGCGCGCGCATTGGAACGATGTGCCGTCGCGCGAAGTGCTCGAGTCCGCGCTGCGCGCGGCTCAATAGCGCGGTATCGCCGGATCGATCTCGCTCGCCCACGCGTCGATTCCACCATCGAGGCTGCGCACGTTTTCAAAGCCGGCGTCCTGCAACAAATCGACCGCGAGCAAACTGCGCACACCTTTGTGGCAAAAGGCGACGATTGGTTTGGTGCGATCGATCTCGCCGAGACGCTCGGCCAAGTCGCCTAACGGAATCAAAATCGAATTTTCGAGACGCGCGATGTCGTACTCGACCTGCTCGCGCACATCGAGCACGAACAGCGGATCGCCCTTGTCGATCTTGCGTTTGAATTCCTGGACTGAAATCGTCACGCCCGATTCGGCGGGCACGATGCCGCAGAAGTGTTCGTAATCGATCGGGGCCGTGATCGACGGCGACTCGCCGCAAACAGGACAAGTCGGATCGCGCCGCAAATTGAATTCACGAAATTTCATCTTCATCGCATCGAAGTGCAGCAATCGACCGACGAGCGTTTCGCCTTTACCGAGAGTTAGTTTGATCGCCTCGTTCGCTTGAATGCTGCCGATGATTCCGGGAAGAACGCCGAGCACTCCGGCTTCGGCGCAATTCGGCACCGTTCCCGGCGCGGGCGGTTCCGGAAATAAACAGCGGTAACACGGGCCGCCGAGATGCGGCGCGAACACAGTCGCCTGTCCTTCGAAACGAAAGACGGAGCCGTAAACATTCGGCTTCTTCGCCCAAACGCACACGTCGTTCGACAAGTAGCGCGTGGCGAAATTATCGGAGCCATCGACGACCACGTCGTATCGGTTCACGAGCTCTCGTGCATTTGCGCTGGTGAAACGCGCGTCGTGAATTTCGATTTTGATTTCCGGATTCACATCGCGCAATCGATCGCGGGCCGATTCCACTTTCCTTCGCCCGATGTCTTTCGTGCCGTGCAGAATCTGCCGCTGCAAGTTGCTAAGATCGACATCGTCAAGATCGACAATTCCCATCGTGCCGACGCCGGCCGCCGCTAGATACAATGCCGCCGGCGATCCGAGTCCGCCCGCGCCGATGCACAAGACGCGCGCTTCGTTGAGCCGTCGCTGTCCGTCAGCGCCCACTTCGGGCATGATCAAGTGACGCGAATACCGAATGCGTTGCTCGTTAGTCATTTCTTCTTTCACGTCCGGCGCAGTTCCTTTAGTTCACTGCGATACAGACGAACATGAGTGACGCGGACGCAAATTTTGATCGAATCGTGGCGTATGCGCGCAAAAATCATCCGTTCTACGCCGAATGGCTCGGCGACAAGAAGTTCGCGCCGATTCTGACGCGCCGGGTTTTTCAAGAGAACAACGACCGGATTCTCAACGGCCATCCCGTCACCGGCACCAGTTCTGGGTCAACAGGAGTTCCGGTGCGCATTTCGATGTCCCCCAAGCGCCGCGCATTATCGAACGCGCTCAGCGCGCGTTATACGAGTTGGCTCGGCGGACCATTGGTTCGCAGCCAGATTATTTGTCCGCGCGGGCGGTATCCAGAATTGGAACTCGACGTCAACTCGCCGGTCGAACGACAGATCGATTGGCTGATCGAGCGCTACGAAAAAGCCGGCGCGGTCGTTTTGGTCACCTATCCGACAAACGCGGCCCTGCTCGCGCAAGAAATCATCGAGCGCAAGATCGACATGAGTTTTTTGCAACGCGTGGGGCTCATCTCGGAAAGCTTCGATCAGGATCAACGCGCTTACGTGCAGCGTGCATTTCCAAACGCACTCATCTGGTCGACCTACAGTGCGATTGAATTTGGATTGATCGCCGGACAATGTCCCCATGAGCCAAATTTTTACCACATCATGGACGATTGCTTCCGGGTCGAAGTTGTCGATGATAACGATCGTGAGTGTGCGGAAGGTGAGACCGGGCGCGTCGTCATTACCGATTACTTCAACGAATGGTCGCCGCTGATTCGCTACGATATTGGCGACCTCGCGGTGCGCGGAGTTTGTCCATGTAATCTCATTTCGCATCCCGCTTTCGCCGCCGTACTCGGTAAAGTGCGCGGCGCGCTTAAACATCGCTCGGGCCGCCGCGTCGCGTTTGCGCAACTATTGAGCGCGCTGCGCGGCGTCCCGGGCATCAAGCAATTTCAAGTGGTGCAGGAGGAGTTGGAGCGCTTCACCGTGCGATTGGTGATGGATCAACGACGGGAAGAGCAGATCGCCGCGGCTTTCGAAACTCACTTCGGTTATCGGCCGCAACTTACCTTCGAATACCACGATTTCCTTGCGCGCGAGCCGAGTGGAAAATTTCACCGGTCCATTTGTCGCGTTTGAGTGGGCGTGAATTAATTTGGGCGAACGGATATGAGTGAGGACGAAAATTTTGATCGAATCGTCGCACTCGCGCGCGCAACTAATCCGTTTTACGCCGAATGGCTCGAGGGCAGGGAATGCCCGCCGCTTCTCACCCGTCGCGTCGTTCTCGAAAATAACGACCGCATTCTCAACGGCCATCCGGTCACCGGGAGGACTTCCGGTTCCCTCGGAATACCGGTGCGCATTTCGATGTCGCCCAGGCGACTCGCTTTATTGCGTAGTATCAGCTGGCGTTATGTTCAGTGGCTCGGCGGGCCGCTGATTCGCAGCCACATCATGGCGTCGCGCGGTCGGAATGGCGACTTCGAGCTTAACGTCAACTCACCGATCGATCAGCAGATCGAATGGCTCATCCAACGTTACGAAAAAGCAAAAGCGGTCGCGCTCGTTACCCATCCGACGAATGCGTTTATGCTTGCCCGCGCAATTCTCGAGTGCAAGATCGACATGGGTTTTCTGCAGCGCGTCGGCGTCATCGGCGAGAACTTTGATTTCCATCAGCGCGCTTACATCCAGAGCGCGTTTCCGAACGCGTTCATTTGGTCCACTTACAGTTCCATTGAGACTGGCATGATCTCCGGACAATGCCCATACGAGCCGGCGTTTCATCACATCATGGCCGATTGCCTGCGCGTGGAAATCCTCGACGACGATGACCGCGAATGCCCCGAGGGCGAGATCGGTCGCGTCGTTATCACCGACTACCATAACGAATGGGCGCCGCTCATCCGTTACGAGCTCGGCGACCTGGCCGTGCGCGGTAGCTGTCCTTGTGGACGGATTCCGTTTCCCGCTTTCTCCTCCGTCATCGGTAAAGTTCGCGGCGCACTCAAACATCGTTCGGGGCAACGCGTCATATTCGTGGACCTCTCCATTGCTCTGCGCGATCTCCCCGGGATGAAGCAATATCAGGTGGTGCAGGAGGAGCTAGAGCGCTTCACCGTCCGGCTCGTCATGGATGAGCGGCGCGAGGAGGAAATCGCGGCCGCATTCGAAGCTCACTTCGGCTACCGCCCGCAGCTTACATTCGAGTACCACGACTTTCTGCCGCGCGAGCCGAGCGGAAAGTACCACCATTCCATCTGTCGCGTATGACGGTCGTTAGGGGGAATTTAACATTTCCCATTTAATTCCGACGACGCGTTTTCCTTCGAAGCGCTTCAATGATTTCGGAAACACGAGATATCTCGCGCCTTTGCGTTCTTTAAACCCGACTTCGCCGAACTCCGTTCCGCTTTCTGTGCATTGAATCGTCATGACCCGATGATTTTTAATCGCGGATTGTAATTGTCGATCTTGCGCGGGTTTTTGCCAAAGCGTGTAAACCTCAGGTGCGCCTGCTTTCTCCACCATATCGGCGAAGCGCACCGTCTTCACTTTGAGCAGCTTCATAAAAAATTCACTGTAGGAGACGCTGTTAGCGTCTCATGGGAAGCTAAAAAAAATCCGCCAGAGAACTACGGCAAAGTGGATCGAACTACCGTTGCTGCATTCCTGCCCTGGCGGGGTTTGCCCGTCCGCAGTCCATAGCCCCTGACGGAGAAAAAACTTTCGTGCAAGATCGACATCGTGCAACATCGCGCTCGTGAAATGGCTCATTCTCGTCGCAATCGCCTGCGCGCAATTTTCCTGCACCTCGTCGAATCTCGTCACGCGTCGCGATCTCTACAGCCCGGAGCCCGCGCCCGATTCCTACGAGCGACAGAAAGAGCTCGCCGGCAAATCGCGCGTAACCACGGTCACGACCACGACCACAGTTCCCGCGCCCGAGGAAGGGCCGCGCCCGGCGTTTCGTTAGGCGTACGGCAGATTCGCTTTGATCCGCTTTTCGTCGGTCTTGTGCACGCGCGCCATTTTCGCAAGGTGACGTTTGCGCTTCGCGTTCTTCGACGACATGAGATGACGACGTGAGGCTTGCGAACGCAAAACTTTGCCGCCCGCGGTGATCTTGAATCGTTTCGCGACGGCTTTGCGCGTCTTGGAGCGGGCAATTGGCTTCGGCATAAGGCGCGGAAGATAAATGCGATTGTCGATCTTGCAATTGTCGATCTTCGCGCCAGTACAGGTAACAAATGGAAAACGCCTCAGCCCCAAAACCCCACGTCGTCATTCTCGGCGGCGGTTTCGGCGGACTTGAAGCTGCCAAAAAGCTTTCGTGCGAACCGGTGCGCGTCACCGTCGTCGATCGCACCAATTATCACTTGTTTCAGCCGTTGCTCTATCAAGTCGCGACCGCGGCGCTGTCACCGGCCGACATCGCGTCTCCGCTTCGCGGGATTTTGAGCGAATGCAAAAACATGGAAGTGATCATGTCCGAGGTCGTGGCCGTCGATGTCGATCTTCGCAAGATTCGCATGGCCGACGGCGTGCTCGGTTACGATTACCTCATCGTCGCCACCGGCGCGCGCCATTCTTATTTCGGTCATCCTGAATGGGAAAAACTTGCGCCCGGATTGAAGAGTCTCGAGGACGCAGTCGAAATACGTCGCCGCATTTTAATGGCCTACGAATATGCGGAGAGGATTAGCGATCAGGCGGCGCGGCGCGCGGCGATGACTTTCGTCGTGATCGGCGGCGGACCGACCGGCGTGGAAATGGCGGGGGCGATCGCGGAGATTGCGCGCTACACGCTGGCGAAAGATTTTCGCCACATCGATCCATCGGAAACGCGCGTGATTTTGATCGAAGGAAGTCCGCATGTGCTCGCGGCATTCCCGACGGATTTGCAGGAGAGCGCGAGGAAGCAACTTGTCGATCTCGGCGTGGAAACGCGCACCGGCATTCATGTGACTAACATCACAGAGGACGGCGTGCAGGTCGGTGACGAATTCATTCCATGCCGCGTCAAGATTTGGGCGGCGGGCAACACCGCTTCGTTCGTCGGCAAGTCGTTAGGCGCGCCGGTCGATAAAGTCGGCCGCGTGCTCGTGAACAATGACCTGACGATTCCGAACCATCCCGAAGTGCAGGTCATCGGCGACCTGGCGAACTTTCCGCATCAAACCGGTCAGCCGCTCCCCGGCGTTTCGCCCGTCGCGATGCAGCAGGGACGTCACGCCGCGCGAAATATTTTGGCGATGATCGACGGACGAAAGCCGCAACGCTTTTGGTATCTCGACAAAGGCAGCATGGCGACAATCGGCCGCAACAAAGCGGTGGCGGATCTTCGTCTTGTGCACTTCAGCGGATTGCCCGCGTGGATGGCGTGGTTGTTCGTGCACATCATTTTCCTCGTCGGCTTCCGCAATCGGCTCGCGGTCCTGTTCCAATGGGGTTGGAATTATCTGACGTTCAACAAGGGCGCGCGCTTGATCACGCGAAACTTCCAGGCGGAGCAACGCCCGCCGACGTGAAAAAAAGGAATCCGGGGAGCACAGGCCGCCGGCCTCTGGTTTGCGGCGGCTCGCCGCAAACGCTACGCGGTCGCGAAAAAACCGATTCAAGTTTTGCTTTCGGCGAGCCGCCGAACGCGGCAGGCCAGCGGCCTGCGCTCCCCAGAATCACCGTTCGCAACCTCCAGCGAAAAGTACATGTCGATCTTGCGCGCTTGCGGAAATCCTTGCCACGCATTGCCGAACGCATGGGCAAAATCGAAAACCAAATCACAGTTCTTCTGATCTCCGACATGCGCATGGCGAAGTTGCATCGCGAATTTTTAAATAGGGAAGGTCCGACAGATGTGATCACGTTCGATCACGGCGAAATCTTCATCAGCGTCGATACCGCGCAACGAAATGCGAGAGGATTCCGCAATTCGTTAACGCGCGAAATTCAGCTCTACATCATTCACGGTCTGCTGCATCTGCGGGGCTTCGACGACCGCACTTCGCGCGACGCGGCGCGGATGCAGCGGGCCCAGGAGAAGATTTTGCGCTCGTTGCGCTGAAGGCTTAGCGTTCCTGATGATCGCGGAGGGGCCAACGGTCACGATCGACAAGCCGACGATTGAGCAGGACACACGCACAAAGGAAGATGTCGATCTTCCATGGCAAGTGGTGGTGCACAACGACCCCGTGAATTTGATGACTTACGTCACGATGGTCTTTCAACGCGTCTTCGGTTATCCGCGCACCAAAGCGGAGAAGCACATGCTCGAAGTGCACCAGCAAGGCCGCTCGATTTTGTGGAGCGGTGTGCGCGAACGCGCCGAGCTTTACGTGCAGCAACTGCACGGTTACCTCCTCCTCGCCACCATCGAGAAGACGAATTGATCATGAACGTTCGGCGACGCGAAGATGGACTCGAGTTTTTCGAAGTCGATCCGTTCCTGGCCGAGTTGCTGCGTCAAATTCCTGAGAGCGCGAATGTCGATGATGCGCCAAAGGCGAAAGCGCGTTTGTTCAGCGCGCCCGCGGATGAAAGCGAGCCGGAACTTCGCAAGGAATGGAAAGAATATATCGAGCCGGAATTGCAGCGGCTGTTCCGATCTTCGAGCGAAACGGTCGCGCTCGATTTAAAACAGCTTTGCGGCAAAGAACGCTCGTTCGCCAATCGCACGTTGCGAATTCCTAACGAACACGCGGACGCGTGGCTGAACGCGTTGAATCAAGCGCGGCTCGCGATTGCGGCGCGGAATGATTTCACCGAAGGCGAGCTCGGAGATTGTTATCGTTCCCCCATCGGTTCGCGACGCGATCTCAGTTTGTTCCAGGTGAACTTCTACGGATTTTTGCAGGAAGTGATTTTGCGAGAACTGTGCGGCTGCGGCGACAACGGCGCGGATCAATGATGTTGCGGCAGATAATGTTCTAGCCGGACCGGGCCGAGTTTCATCATGCCGTCCATGAACGTGCGAAGATCGACATGTTCATCTCGCGCTTCATAGCAATCGCGCACTTTGCGATAGCCGAGGTAATAGGTTGTGATCTGCGGCGAGGTCGTTAGGCTGCGCGTCCACATGTTGGCGGCGAGTTGATCGCCTTGGGGCGCGTCATCTTTGACGAACCGCACGACTTCTTCGCGCGACATGTTTTCTGTGTGCACGCGAATGTCGACAATCGTGCGCGCGATGTTCTCGAGCTGCTTCTTATAATGGGCCAGACGTTCGAGCGGGCCACCCCAACCGTTATCGAGCATCAAGCGCTCGCAAAACGTGCCCCAACCTTCGACGTAAAGCGGATCGGGAAAGACGGCGCGGATTTTGTGCGGCTGGCGCGCGGCGATTTTTCCATGGACGTAATGACCGGGAATGAGTTCGTGCGCGGTGATCATCTTGTTGAAGTGCTGATTGAAGTCGCGAAAGAACGCGTCGCGCTGTTCTTTCGTGGCGTCGTTAGGCGGCGTGGGGATGAACAAAATGGTTTTCGCTTCCGACGCGTACGGACCCGGCGGATAAACGCCGCCGACGCTCTGGCCGACGAAGAACGATGGTGAAAGATCGACAATCAAGGTGAGCGGATCGGGCAGCGTCATGATTTTCTTTTCGTGAACGAGCGTGTTGATCGCGTTCACGTTTTCGCGCCAATGCGCGAGCGCTTCGTTCGCGTCGCGGTCGCGATCCTCGCCGATGCGGTCGAACAATCGCCGCACTAATTGTGCGTCGTCGTTAGGCGGTGATTCGCTGCCGATCACGTCGTGCCAAATTGTTCGGCCGAATTTCGCTGCTTCTGCGCGTGTCGCCGCAAGATCGACAACAGCTCGCTTCAATACATCGGCGACAGATTCGTTGACTCCCGTTCCGATGCGAAACGTTTCCGCGTATTTGTTTCCGAGTCGCGGCGAACCGGTCGCGCGCTTGGCGATGTCTTCCAACGTCTGCGCGAATTCGTTTAGCGCAGCGGCGGCGACGGGACCGATGTCGCGATCGTCCACCGCGGATGAAAAACCTTCGGCGTAGAATTTCGCGGAAGCTCGCACCTGATTTGCGGCGATGTTGCAGAACTCCGGCGCGACCTGCGCAAGATCGACATGTTGGAAGTGTTCGCGCGCGGCATTTGCGAAGGCCGGCAACAATCTCGCGCGGGCACGGGCGCGTTGCTGTCGCTTCGCGAGCGAAAGATCATCGCGCACGAGCAGGAACACGGTCGCGTCGCCGATGACGGACGACCAATAAAGCGGATCACACTCGGCGCGCTTCAGGTTCGTTAGGGCATTTAGCTCGCGATCGATCTGACCACGCAACGCTTCGGCGTCCAGCGAATCCGAATCCGCAATCGTCGCGCGCGTGTTGCGATTGAACTCGATCCAGCGCGAAAGTTTCTCGGCCGATAAATCTTCCAGCTTCTGGTCGAAATCATGGCGGCCGGCGGCGGTCGCGCGTGTCGGATACATCGCGAAATACGCGTCGAGATATTCGTTCGCGATTTTGTCGATCGACTCCGCGCTCGCCGACAAGATCGACAACAACAATGCGAAGACGATCGCGCGCTTCACAGGCGGAAGATGTCGATCTTAACGGCAGCTACTGCTTCTGTTGCGCTTTCTCGCGCACCATCGACATGAGCCGGTCTTTAATGCCGGCGGAAGATTTCGCCGGTTTCAGACTGAGGGCGAACGCTTCGTGCAAAGCATAACATTCGCTGACGAAATCCTCCGCCTTCTGCCCGAATTCCTTGCGGGCCTTTTCGAATTCTTCCAGCTCCTCCGGCTCGAGCGCCCCGATGACGTAGAGCCGTGACTGGTTCTGGAATTGTTCAAAGTTCATCTTTCAGCTCCTTCAAGCCCTCGTATATCTTCTTCAGGCCCAACTCAAGGCGAGTTTTTACCGTTCCTAAAGGTGTATTCGTATTTGCGGCGATTTCGCGCTGGCTCATACCGTGAAAAAATGCGAGCTCGACCGCCTGCTGTTGCGGCGGGGGCAAGGCATCGAGGACGCGCCGCAAATGTTCGCGCGTGTCGCCGAGATTAATCTCGTCCTCGGTCGTGTTTTGCACCCAGGCGTCGGGCTGTTGCTCGGTCTCAGCCTGAAGACGTTCCTCGGCGCGAGCGTAAGCCTGTTTTTTGCGCAGGCCGTCGATCGCGCGCCGTCGAGCGAGTGTAACCATCCAACCGAGCGGTTTACCTCGTTGAGCGGAGAAATTTTTCGCCTGGTTCCAGATCTCCATGAAAATTTCCTGCAATAAATCATCGGCCTCGGCCTCGTTGTGGACGACGCGGAGAATGAGAGCCTTAAGTATGCCGTTGTAGCGGTCGTAAAGTTGAGAGAGGGCCTCGGGATCGCCGGCCTGGATGCCGGACATCAGTTCGATATCGCTCGGGCCGCCGGCGGGAGGCTCGGGCACGAGCGTCGGAGGTTGGACCGCAAGTTCGGGCTCCGATTCAGAATCAATCTCAACGCCCATGCATTCCAGCATAAGATCGACATGTCGTATGTAGCCACTTTTTTCTTCAGAATCCTTGACCGCGCGTGGCTGCTCTCCATACGATGCCGCGCTCATGAGATTGATTTTTTCGATACTTATCGCCCTCGGCACGGTCACGTTGCTACACGCGCAGGACGAAAGCGCCACCCCGGAAGCGTCGCCCGCAGAAAACTCCGCCACTTCAATGCAAGCGCCATCGAGCCTGCGCGATACCACGACGCCGGCACCTGAGGCGACAGCGACAGCGTCCGCGACTGTTTCCACGACAGAAGCTTCGAAGCCGAAAGCCTCGCCGGCGGCCGCCGAGACGGAAAAGAAAAAACCTGCCGCCGTCGCCGCCAAAACGAAAACAAGTGAGGAATCAACTTCCACCGAAGAATCCGCCGCGACCACCGGCCCGGACAAAGGCAGTCCCGAATCAAACGTGAAACGTTTGGAGAACGAATGGGAAGCAGCGGTGATGAAACATGACGCGTCGTTCCTTGATTCGCGTGTGGCCAAGGATTTCATCGGCGTTTCTTCGCGCGGCAAACGCATGAATAAAGCGGCGTTGCTCAAAGAATTTAAAGCGGACACCGACACTTATGCTTCGGCGAAGAACAACGGCCTAACCCTACGCGCGTTCGACAAAAATGTTGTGGTCGCGAGCGGCTCGGCCAAAGAGGTCGGCAAAACCAAAGCCGGCGCCGGATTTAATCGTTCCTATCTTTTCACGGACACGTGGATTTTGCGCGGCGATCGCTGGCAGTGTGTCGCGAGCCAGGTGATGCTTGCGACGGGTAAAGAGTAACGCAGTTTTAATTTCGGGGCGGCTTCGCATCCCCTGGGAGCGGGGTCGTCCCGCTTCTCTCTAAGATCGACAACTTGCCGCGCGACCATTACACGCCAAGAGTGTCCGGTTATGGCGCGCAGTCCGAATGAAGATGTCGATCTTTGGTACAAGGACGCCATCATCTACGAGTTGCACGTCAAGACTTTCGCGGACAGCGATGGCGATGGCATCGGCGATTTCCGCGGATTGATCGACAAGCTCGATTATCTTCAGGACCTCGGCATCACTGCGATCTGGCTGCTGCCGTTTTATCCGTCGCCCCTGCGCGATGACGGCTACGACATCGCCGATTACTACGATGTAAATCCGAATTACGGAACGCTCGATGATTTCAAAGCGTTTCTCGATGCCGCGCATGCGCGCGGTCTGCGCGTGATCACGGAGTTAGTCATCAATCACACATCGGATCAAAATCCGTGGTTTCAGAAATCGCGACGCGCGGCGCCGGGCTCGCCCGAACGCGAGTTTTATGTCTGGAGCGACACGCCGGAAAAATATCAAGACGCGCGCATCATCTTTAAAGATTTCGAAACGTCGAACTGGAGTTGGGACCCGGTGGCGAAAGCGTATTACTGGCACCGCTTCTATTCGCACCAGCCGGATTTGAATTTCGACAATGCCGCTGTGCACGACGCGGTCGAGAAGGTTTGCGATTTTTGGTTGGACATGGGCGTCGATGGTTTGCGGCTCGACGCCGTACCGTACCTTTACGAACGCGAAGGCACCAACTGCGAAAATTTACCGGAAACGCACGCCTACTTGAAAAAGTTGCGTGCACATGTCGATCTTAAATTCCCTGGCCGCATGTTGCTCGCGGAAGCGAACCAATGGCCCGAAGACGCGGTCGCGTATTTCGGAAACGGCGACGAGTCGCACATGAATTTCCATTTCCCACTCATGCCCCGCATGTTCATGGCGCTGCAAATGGAAGATCGGTTTCCGATCATCGACATTCTCGATCAAACGCCGCCCGTTCCAGAAAATTGCCAATGGGCGATGTTCTTGCGCAATCACGACGAACTCACGCTCGAGATGGTGACCGACGAAGAGCGCGATTACATGTGGCGCGTTTACGCGAACGATCCACACGCGCGCATCAATCTCGGCATTCGCCGGCGGCTCGCGCCGTTGCTCAACAACAACCGCCGCAAAATCGAATTGCTCAACACCATGCTCATGTCGATGCCGGGCACGCCGATCATTTATTACGGCGACGAAATCGGGATGGGGGACAACATTTACCTCGGCGATCGCAACGGATGCCGCACACCGATGCAATGGTCGCCGGACCGCAACGCCGGATTTTCCAAGGCGAATCCGCAGCAATTACATCTGCCGGTCATCATCGACCCCGAGTATCACTACGAAGCGATCAACGTCGAGAATCAGCAAAAAAATCTCTCGTCACTTTTGTGGTGGATGCGGCGCGTCATCGCCATGCGCAAGAATTTCAAAGCGTTCTCGCGCGGCACGCTCGAATTCCTGTTTCCCGACAACGCCAAGGTGCTCGCGTTCCTGCGCAAGATCGACAATGAAATCGTGCTCGTGGTCGTGAACTTGTCTCGCTTCGCGCAATCGGCCGAGATCGATCTGCGCGAACACGCCGGCTGCGTGCCGGTCGAGATGTTTTCGCGGAATCCGTTTCCGCAAATCAAGAAATCCGCTTACACGATTACGCTCGGTCCGCACACTTGTTACTGGTTTGTCCTGCAACCGAAGATCGACACGCAACGCGCGACGAAGAAGCGCGGGGTGCCGACGATCAATGCCGAGCCGAATCTCGAGACGCTGTTGCGTAACGGCCAGCGCGCGACACTCGAGAAGAACGTTTTGCCTAACTATTTGCCGACGTGTCGCTGGTTCGGCGCGAAAGCGCGCACCGTTCGCGAAATGCGAGTGGTCGAGCATCCAGCGCTCGGCTCGGACGGGAAACGTGCGGAAGTGTGGTTCGTCGAAGTGAGTTATATCGAAGGACCGACCGAAACTTATGCGCTGCCAGTAACGATCGCATCCGGTGAGGCCGCGAAAAAGATTTCGCAAAGCGCGCCCAATGCCGTGATCGCGAAACTAAACGGCGACGCCATTCTCTTCGACGCGATTTGGGACACAAATTTCCGCGAACAATTATTCGGCACGATCGCGCACGGCCAACGCACGAAAGGAAATAACGGCGAGCTCATCGGTTCGCCCGGCAAAGCTTTGATCGACAATGGCGCGCCCGCGATTGCGACGTCGCATGTGCTTGGCGCCGAACAAAGCAATTCGTCCATGCTCTTCGAGAATAAATATTTCTTGAAGCTCTATCGTAAACTCGAAGACGGCGTGAATCCTGATGTCGAAGTCACGCGCTTTCTCACCGATCGTGTGAATTATCCGAACGTTCCCGCGTTCGGCGGCGCGATCGAGTATCGCCGCCCCAAATCGGAGCCGACGGTAATTTGTTTGCTGCAAAATGCCGTCAGCAGCGAAGCGGACGCGTGGACGCTCACGCTTGATCATCTCGGCCGTTATTACGAACGCGCGCTCGCCCGCAAAGCCGATTTGCAAAATGAAACCGCGCCTGCTGGTCCTTTGCTCGAAGAACTGATCGGCGGAATTTATCCCGAGAAAGCGAAGTTGTTAGGCCAGCGCACCGGTGAGCTGCATCTTGCGCTCGCGTCCGCACAAGACGATCGCACTTTCGCGCCTGAACCGTTCAACGCCATGGCGCAGCGTTCCGTCTTTCAATCGATGCGCGCCTTGCTGCGGCGCACGACCGAGATGCTCGAACGCAAGATCGACAATCTCCCGGAAAATTTTCGCGCGGAGGCGCGCGAGGTTCTCGACTCCGAAAAGGAAATTCTCGCGCGCGAAAAGCGCATCCTCGATCGCCGCACGGTCGCGTCGAAGATTCGCATTCACGGCGATTATCATCTCGGTCAGGTCCTCTACACCGGAAAAGATTTTGTCATTCTCGATTTTGAAGGCGAGCCGGCGCGGCCGTTGAGCGAACGCAAACTCAAACGCTCGCCCTTGCGCGACGTCGCCGGCATGATGCGCTCGTTTCAATACGCCGCCTACAGCGCACTCTGGCAACCGGCCATGCGCGCGGAAGACATTCCGTTTCTCGAACGCTGGGCCGATGTTTGGTATCGCAACATGAGCAGCGTCTTTTTGCAAAGTTACCTAACGACTACCGCCGGCGCCGTCTTCATTCCGAAAAACGCCGACGATCTGCAAATTCTTCTCGAAGCCTACCTGCTCGACAAAGCCGTTTACGAAATCGGCTACGAGCTCAACAATCGTCCCGACTGGGTCGTTATCCCGATCCGCGGGATCAAACACATCTTGAAATCATCGTAACCAACTGCCAGAAATCCAAACGCATGAACTCACATCTCGACAAGATCGACAATGACATCGCGGAGAAACATCTGCTTAAGCATCCATTCTATCTCGCGTGGACGCGCGGCGAATTGAGCAGGGAAGCGCTGACCGATTACGCGAAGCAGTACTATCATCACGTCGCGGCCTTCCCGACTTATCTTTCCGCCGTGCATTCGAAGTGCGACGATCAGCCGACGCGGAAACAAATTCTGCAAAACTTAATCGACGAAGAGGCCGGCTCGCCGAATCACCCGGAATTGTGGAAACAATTCGCGGATGCGCTCGATACGAATGTTGAAGCCGAGCAAGAACCGGAAACGAAAAACCTGATCTCGGCGTTTCGTTCGACGTGCGCGCGATCGACCGAAGAAGGTCTCGCCGCGCTTTACGCCTACGAAAGTCAGATTCCGGAAATCTGTGAATCGAAGATCGACGGATTGAAAAAACATTACGGCTTCACCGATCCGAAAGGTTACGAATACTTCTCGGTCCACATCGAAGCGGATCGCGAACATCGCGCCGCCGAACGCGCAATGCTTGCGCGCAAGATAGACAATCACAACATCGACAATGTGCGCGCGTCCGTTGCAAGAGTTCTCGACGCGCTCTGGGAAATGCTCAGCGGCGTTTGCCGGCGTCACGCCATCGCCTGCTGAATCTTGAGCGAACGGTCCTCCGCGATCGTCACGCGAAACAGTTCATCGAATCCTTCCGACATCGTCGGCGGCTGAAGTCGTTTCGCCGTGGTGAAGATGGCGACATTTGGAACTTTCCCTTTTCCTGTGCGCTCGGCGTTACGCGCGACTGCGGCGCGCGTGTTCACATCGAAAAAGTAACCGATCACACGCGCATGATGTTTGCGCGCAAGCGCGATCAGCTTCGCTCGGTCGGCGATCGTCGGATTGGTGTTATCGACTGCAACAGAACGTCCGGCGGCGAGCGACTCCGCGATTAAATCCGATTGTCGATCTTCGCGCTTCGTAGCGTTCGGCCACAAATCTTTGCTCACGTGCACATGCGTGGCCGCAAATTTATCGCGATACAAACTGCTCTTCCCCACACCGGGCAAGCCGATGAGGATGACGCATTCCATTTATTCTTTCGGTTGCGCGGCGATGCGAAGCAGGATCGCGAGCGTTTGCGCCACGTTCACCGAAATATCGAACTGCGATGCGCGCTTGAGAATGTTCGGTCGCGCCGCGCCGCGCCGTGTCGGATCGCACCAATCTTCGATCGCATTGGCCAGACCGTTGATGTCTTCCGGAAGATCGACAATCGAACCGTGAATGCGGTCTTCCATGATTTCGCTGAAACCATTCGCGCGGGTGGTGATGACCGGCAGTCCGCACGCGAGCGCTTCCAGCGACGCGTTTGAAAACGGATCGTAAATCGTCGGCAAAATGAAAATATCCGCCGCGGCGTAGGCCGGACGCATGTCGTCCAATTCGCCGAGGAACGTTGCGCGATCGGAACGATAACGCCGCACATTCCCGCGTCCGGCGATGAGTAATCGCACTTTTGGATTGTCGCACGCTTCGACCGCATCAACCGCGAAACGCAGACCCTTTCGTTCCCAACCCGTGCCGGCGAAAAGGACCGCGATCTCCTCGTTCGTTAGGCCAAGCTCGGCCCGCGATTTCACGCGCAATTCGGCGTCGGCATGAAATTGATCGAGCGGAATGCCGGTGTGGACGATGTCGATCTTGTCCCGGCGATAATTGTAAAGATCGACAATCTCTTCTTTGACCATGCGCGAATTGACGATGACGTGCTCGGCGCCACGTTCGTTCAGGAGCGCTTCTTCGAGTCGCAGCATCTCGCGGTGTTTGCCGTTGAAAACGCGCGTGAACCGGTGCCACGGCGATTCGAATTTGCGGCGGCGATTCAGCCAGGCGAGATGAACGCCATCGCCGGCGCGGTAAACATCGCAGCGGCAAATGCGTTCGAGACTAACGAGAACTTCGCACTTCAGATCGGCGCGGATGCGTTCGATCTCATTGGCAAATGCGATTGTCGATCTTGCGCGAACGCGCACGATTTCGCCGAACGGCCATTCGTTCTCCGGCCATTCGCTCGTGGTAAAGAGACGCGCTTCGTGGCCAGCATCGACAACACCGCGGGCCAGCCGTTTGAGATACGCCTCCGCGCCGCCGCTCGGCGAATAACCGCGCCGGACAAAACAGATGGTGAGCTTCTCGTTCGACATCGCGCCTTACCAATGTTGTCATTCCGAGCGAAGTCGAGGAATCTCTAATTTATGTCGGATCGCACTCTGCCAAAGAGTTTGCTCTATTCGATCTTCGCGCGAATCGGCGGCCACGGTTTGGACAGTGATTCGTTCGAAGCGTTGCGCGCGTCGTATCGCGGCGGTTTTCTGGGCAAAGCCGTGGCTTACGATAATCGGCAAACGGAAATCCCGGCGCGCTTGATCAAATCGTTGCGCTGGCATCCGGTGCGATTGCTTTCGTCATTGCTCGATTCCAAGCAGTACTACGCCGCGAAAAAAATTTACCTCGATCGCGCGTCGTCGCGCGAATTGGAAGCCGGACGCTACGATTTCTTTCACAGTTGGTCGGGCGATTGTTTGGAGAGTTTACGTGTCGCTCAACAAAAACGGATTCCGTCGCTCATCGAAATCCCGACGTGGCATCGGAAAAGTCAGAAGGCAGAAGGAAAAAGGCCGAATGGAAGATCGACATGGAGGTCTCGCTTTTCGCTCGAACCGGAAAGATTTCTGGAGGAATACGATCTCGCCACGCTTGTGGTGGTGTTATCGGAGAAAGCGGCCGAGTCATTCCGCGCGCAAAATTTTCCGCCGGAAAAACTTTTTTATTTGCCGCGCGGTGTCGATGTCGATCGATTTCAACCAGGAACACGGCCCAAGAAATTTCGCGCGGTGTTCTCCGGTGCGTTAATCGAGCGCAAGGGCGTGCATCATCTCCTGGAGGCGTGGCAGCGGTTGAATTTGAAGGAGGCCGAGCTGCTGCTCATCGGCAATGTGCACGAGGAGATGAAGCCGCATCTCGCGAAATTCGCGAACGAGAGCGTGAAGACGTTAGGCTTCGTGCGCGACCACGAAAAATATCTGCGCGACGCGAACGTCTATGTTTTTCCGTCGCGACTCGAAGGCAGCGCGAAGACGGTTTACGAGGCCGCGGCGTGCGGGTTGCCCTCGATCACAACGCGTGAGGCGGGCGATGTCGTGCGCGATGGAATTGAAGGGATCATCGTTAGGCCGGGCGATGTCGATGCCATCGCGGCAGCGCTGCAATATTTTTATCGTCATCCGGAAATCGCCGAGCGCATGGGCGCAGCCGCGCGGCAACGTGTCGTGGAAAATTTTACGTGGGACCATTACCGCGCGCGGTTGCTCGATGCTTATGCAGCTGCGATGCAGGTGGCGCGTTGATGAATATTTTGCTCATCCAGCTGAAGCGCATCGGCGATGTGATTGTGACGACGCCGGCGATCGCGGCCGTGCGGAAAGAATTTCCGGATGCGAAAATTACGCTCGCGATTTCGCGAGACGGCGCGGCGCTGGTGCCGGCGCTGGAGGGAATCGACGAAACGATTGTGCTCAAACGCGGGCTGGGGGATTTCAAGAAGTACATGTCGATCTTGCGACAACGCTTCGATTATTGCGTCGATTTCACGCGCAACGATCGCTCGGCCGCGGTGACGCTGTTGTCGCGTGCGAAAAAACGCATCGTGTCTTATCGGGTGAAGCGCCGCTCGCCGTGGCGGCGTCAGGCGTACAACGAATTCGTCGGGCATCGCATGCGCGACATGCACACGGCGGATTATCATTTGTCGTTGCTCGAGCCGCTCGGGATCACGAAGGCGTCGCCGAAATTGCGTTTGCATTTGCCTAACGACGCCGTTGAGAGCGCAAACGCTCTGCGACGTTCCGCTAAGATCGACAATCAGTTCGCGATTTTCCATCCGGGCTCGGCGCGACAGGAGAAATTTTGGGAGCCGGAACGTTGGGCGGAAGCGATCGAACATGCGCGCACGAAATGGAATCTCGATTGCGTGCTTACCGGCGGAACATCGCGCATGGAGCAGCGGCATCTCGCCCGAATCGAAGCGCATCTGGCGCGGCCTAACGAAAACGCGTTCGGCGGATCGATTGTCGATCTTAGTGGAAAGACGGAGCTGCTCACGCTCGCGGCCCTGATCGCGCAGGCGCGTTTGTTAGTCACAGTCGATTCCGCGCCGGTGCATCTGGCGGCGGCGCTGAGGACGCCGCAGATCATTTTGTTCGGCCCAACGAATCCATATCATTGGCGACCGCGCGAATCGCCTGCGATCATTCTCCAGGGCGATTCCGGCGCGCCGGTGATAAAATTTATTCCGAAGCAATTCCGTAGCGCGATGAGCCTGATATCGACGCGGACGGTGATCGATGCTATGGATTCGCTGCTGTCGAGTCCGGCAGCGTAAGTCCGAGCCGGACTGACCCGTATGGGAAAGAACAAAGACAAGAAAGATAGAGTGCGATTGTCGCTGCGCGAGACGTTGCGGGTGTCGAAAGGAATGTATGGGCGCCTGTTTCGCTATGTGCGGCCGTACAAATGGCGCTTCGTTCTCGGCATTGTCTTCGGCGTTTTGTTCGCGGGCGCAAACTCGGCCCTGCCGTGGGCGATGTATCAGGTCTCGTCGTTTATTTTTCACGGAACAATTCCGAACGCGCGCGCGCTGATGAAAGATCAGGCGTTGCTTAACGCCGGTCCGAACATCGGTGCGGTCGCGTGGATTTGCATGCTCATTCCCGTGATCATGATCGTGCGCAGCGTTTTTGCCTTCGCGAACGCCTATTACATGAACTGGGTAAGCAACCGCGTGGTGCTCGACATTCGCGATCAGCTCTTCAGTAAACTCATTCGGCACTCGATGGATTTTTTCAATCGCATGCGCATCGGCTTTCTCATGTCACGCATCGCGAACGACACGCGTTCGATTCAAATGGCGTTGAGCACGGTGAGCAGCGATGTCTTCAAACAGCCGATGTCGATCATCGGTGCCGTCGCGGTGTTGCTCTGGATCGACTGGAGATTCACGCTTGTGACGCTCGTGCTTTTCCCGACGTGTTTGATTCCGATTCGCGTCCTCGGCCGTCGCGCCCGCCGCGCGATCGAGTCCGAACAAAAAGGCATGACGCAGATGACGGTGACGATGCAGGAAACGTTCGCCGGGATTCGCGTGGTGAAATCGTTCGCGCGCGAAGGCGTGCAGGAGAAAGCGTTTCAACGCAGCACGCAGCAACAGTTTTCCAACTCCATGCGCATGGTCAAAACCATGGAAGCGATCGGGCCGCTCGTGGAAGTGATCGCTTCGGTCGGCGTCGGGCTCGCGCTTGCTTACGTCTTCTTCTCGAACTTGCCCGCGGCGAAATTTCTGGCGCTGATTTCGGGAATGTTCCTGCTCTACGAACCGGTGAAAACGTTGAGCAAATTGCACATCGTTATCCAACGTTCGATCGGCGCGACCTCGAAAATCTTTTCCCTGCTCGACTCCGTGCCGACGGTGCAGGACGCGCCCGACGCTGTCGATCTTGCGAAGACGGACGGCGAAATTGTTCTCGAACACGTTTCATTTCGTTACTCGACGGGCGTGACCAACGCAGTCGAAGACATCAACCTGCGGATCGAGCCGGGCAAAACTTACGCGCTCGTCGGCGCGAGCGGCGCGGGCAAGTCCACCATCCTTTCGCTCATTTTGCGCATGTACGATCCGACGCAAGGCTCGGTAAAGATCGACAATCACGATTTGCGCCGTCTCACGCAGAAATCATTGCGCAAGCAAATCGGTCTCGTAACTCAGGACACATTTTTATTTCACGATTCAATCTTCAACAACATCAAGTTCGGCCGGCTCGACGCGACACCGGAGGAGATTTACGCCGCGGCCGAAACGGCTTTCGCGCACGACTTCATCATGGCGCAGCCTAACGGCTACGACACCATCATCGGCGACAAAGGCTGTATGCTTTCCGGCGGGCAACAGCAGCGACTCGCGATCGCGCGCGCGCTTTTGAAAAATGCGCCGATTCTTTTGCTCGACGAAGCGACCAGCGCGCTCGATTCCGAATCGGAAAAACAAATTCAGCGCGCGCTCGAGCGTCTCGCCGCCGGCCGCACTGTGATCGCAATTGCGCATCGGCTCTCGACTATTTTGGCCGCAGACCAAATCGTCGTAATGGACCAGGGACGAATTCACGAGGTCGGGACGCACGCCGAGTTGCTCGAGAAATCCGGCCACTATCGCCGGCTCTACGATTTGCAATTCAATCGCCCGACCGAACCGCCACAGCCCGAATCCACGCCCGAGCCGGACGTGCTCGAGGAAGAATTGGTCTAACGAGCGATTGTCGATCTTGCGCGCAAGATCGACATCATCATTTCAACGTGATCTCGCGCATCGTGCGCGTGCCGAGAATCTCGCGAATATCGAGACGTTTCACCGCCATATCGCGCCGTTGATCTTCGCTGCCCATGATTTTTTCGAAGATCGGATCGGTTTTCGCGCGCAATCCATCGAACGCCGCCATGTTTGGATACTCGACCATAATAATAATGTTCGCTTCATCGCGGTTATGCGAGTCGCCCATCAAGATTTTGTAATCGAGGATGATGTTTTGCTTTTTCTCTTCGGCATACACCGGCTTCACCGTGTTCGTGATCTGGCGAAGATAATCATCGTCCAATCCGGTCTTCGTTTTGATCATGGTCAACGTCCAGATCGGCCCGTCGTTGTAAGGCGCGCCGGTGCTCTTGGCCGCGCTCGGACTCGGTGATTGCGCAAACGCCCCTGCGCCGATTCCCGAAACAAACACGATACTGAGAATGAGTTTGGTTTTCATGTGAAAGCCAGCTTGATTCCCCGAATGGCGATTGTCGATCTTGCAATGATTCGCGCGGCGCACGATCGCATCCGCGCGCACATCAATCGCACGCCCGTCCTAACAAGCTCGCGCTTGGACACGGCCGCGGGCGGATCGCTCTTCTTCAAGTGTGAAAATTTTCAAAAGGTCGGCGCGTTCAAAGCGCGCGGCGCGACCAATGCCGTCTTCGCGCTCGATCATGCGACGGCAAAACGTGGCGTGGCCACGCATTCCTCCGGCAATCACGCGGCCGCACTTTCGCGCGCGGCAAAACTGCGCGGCATTCCCGCGCACATCGTCATGCCTAACAACACCATCAAGACCAAAGTGCGCGCGGTCGAAGGTTACGGCGGGCAAATAGTTTTTTGCGAACCGAACCAGGCTTCGCGTGAAGAAACTTGCGCGCGCGTGATTGCGGAAACGGGCGCGACGTTGATTCATCCGTTCGAAAATGCGGAAGTGATGGCGGGGCAGGGAACGGCGACGGTCGAGCTGCTCGAAGATGTCGATGTCGATCTTGTGTTGTCGCCGGTGAGCGGCGGCGGATTGCTTTGCGGGACGGCCGTGGCCGCGAAGTCGCTGCGGCCGCAGATCAAAGTCATCGCGGTCGAACCGGCGAATGCCGATGATGCATTTCAATCCTTTCGCGCCGGAAAAATCGTCCGCGTCGAGCCGGACACCATCGCCGATGGATTACGCGCGAATGTTGGCGCGCCCAATCTCGAGATCATGCGCGAGTTTGTCGATGATGTCGTGACCGTGAGCGAGGAATCGATCGTCGCGGCGATGCGCGAGATTTGGCAGACGATGAAAATCATCGTCGAGCCTTCGGGTGCCGTCCCGTACGCCGCGATAATCGAGCGCAAGATCGACATCGTCGGTCAGCGCGTCGGCCTCATTCTCAGCGGCGGCAATGTCGATCTTGATGCGTTGCCGTGGAAGTGAATTAGACTGACCAATGAAAACGAAGCTCCTTTTCTTTTTCGCATTAACCAGCGGGTTTAGTTTCGCGCAATCGCCGCCGGCGACGATGAAGGCGATCGTGATTCACGAATACGGCGGTCCGGAAGTTTTGAAATACGAGGAAGCTGCGCCGCGACCGGAGCCGAAAGAGAATCAGGTTCTGGTGAAAGTGATCGCGTCCGGCGTGAATCCGGTCGATGCCGCCATTCCGTCCGGAAAATATGCAAAGGTGTTCGGCATCACGTTGCCGGTCGTTCCCGGTTACGACATCGCTGGAATCGTCGCGAAGACGGGCGCGAAAGTGACGCGATTCAAAATCGGCGACGCAGTTTACGCGTATCCGATGTGGGGCGGCGGCTATGCGGAATACGATGTGGTCGATGAAGCGGAGACGGCGCTGAAGCCGAAATCGATTTCGTTCGTTGATGCGGCCGGTGTGCCATTGGCTGCGCTGACGGCGTGGCAAGCTTTGATCGACAATTGCAAGATCGACAAGGGCCAGACCGTTCTCATTCACGGAGGATCCGGCGGCGTCGGAAGTTTCGCTGTGCAGATTGCGAAAGTGCGCGGCGCGAAAGTGATCGCGAGTGCGTCCACCAAAAACCAGGATTTGCTGAAGAAACTCGGCGCCGACGTGGCGATCGATTACACGAAACAAAAATTCGAAGACGTCGCGCACAATGTCGATGCGGTGCTCGATTGCGTCGGCAAAGACACGCTGCAACGATCGTACGCGGTCGTGAAAAAAGGCGGGATCATTGCCACCATCGCCGGACGACTCGACCAGGCCGAGCTCGATAAAAACGGGATCCGCGGCGCACAAATCGGCGTTCGGCCTAACGGACAGGAGCTGGCGGAAATTGCACGGTTGATCGACGAGAAGAAAATTAAACCGGTAACGGGTGAAGTCATGCCGCTGACGGACGCGGCGAAAGCGCAGGAACAGGCGGCGACGCGGCACACTCGCGGTAAGATTGTGTTGAAGGTCGCGGACGAGCCGAAATCGTAAGATCGACAACTGCTAAGATCGACATGTTATGAACTGGGAAGCGATCAACGCGATTGCGCAGCTCGTTAGCTCAATCGGCGTCGTCGCTTCGCTCGTCTACCTCGCGATACAAGTGCGTTACAACACGCGCGTAACCCGACTCTCCGCGCAAGATGCAGCCACGACCGCGCTACGCGAAGTGACGATGCCGTTCGCGGAAAACGCCGACCTCGGGCGCATCTGGCGCGTGGGTCTCGAAGACCTGAACGCACTTTCGGCGGACGAGAAAGGACGTTTTTTTCACAGTGCTTTTCAATTTTTGAAAGCGATGGAGACAATTCACTTCCATTACATTTACGGTTTGATGGAGGAAGTGATCTGGCGCGGATGGTGTAATCTTTACGCGCACTATCTCAGTGCGCCCGGCCTCGAAACATATTGGCGCGTGCGTCACGATCTTTTCTCGGAGCAGTTTCAGGAATTCGTCGCCGGACTGGAGAGACCGAAGCAGCGGCTGACGGTCGCGAATTTGTTAGGCGAAGAAAAGATCGACAACTAATGCTGGCCGGTAAATAGCGGCCAGTTTGAGCATTTCAACTCCGCGATCGTGCGCTCGAGCGCGCGCGTGCGTTCCTTCACCCGTTCTTCCAATTGCGCCTTTTCGTTTTTGAGTTGGCGATAAGCGAACCGCGTTTGCAAAACGTTTTTGATTCGCATCGTCACTTCAACTTCATCAAGCGGCTTGGAAAGAAAATCGGTGGCCCCGAGCGCGAGAGCGTGACGACGCGCATCGAGCGTAGTGTCGGCGGTGAGGACGATGATGGGCAGAAACGCGTCCGCCGGCTGCATGGGACGAAGACGTTTGAGAATTTCGAAGCCGTCCGGCTCAGGCATATGAAGGTCGAGCAGGACGAGATCGGGATCGTCGTCCACGAACATCGACAACGCGCGCGTGGCGTGGGTGGTGCCGGCGACGTTGGCGTAGCCGTTGGTGTTCAAGAGACGGGCGAGCAATTGCACGCTCGATTCTTCATCGTCGATGATGAGGATCTTGGCTTGTTTGATGAGCTCGGAAGTCATTGGTTAGTCGGCAAAGAGCGGGCGATCAGATGGCGACTTGGCGCGCCTTGCGCTTGCGCGCGCGGCTGCAAAAACGCCGAACCCCGCTGGGTTTTGGATTTAGTGATGCGAACGCTAACGATGTGGTCGCTGGCTTCATGACGGCGGGAGAAATTCTCTTCCCATCGCTTCCGGGCGGCGCGCGTGAGACCGGCGTAAGCCAGATCGAGAGCGCGTCGCAGACTTGCGATCATTTCCAATCGGGCAACGCGTTCCGCGAAAACGCTTCCGGATCGACCATTCGTCATTCCGATATTGGGCAGCAGGAACCGAGCCTTCACCCCGGCGCCTTCCGACTAAACCACCGCTTCGTTAGTCGTGAAATTGATGCTCTACGCGCGAGAAATTGCCGATATGCGTGACGCCACCGGCCAGGTAAATGTAGCCGCGCATTTTTCGCGGGTCGCGCTTGCTCACAAAGATTCCGCCGGTGCGCGGCACGGTCCCGGCGGAAGTATGTTCGAGGACACCGCGCGGCGCGCGATAGTAGTAACCGATTTTGTCGGCGTTTCCTAACGAGTAGGTGCCTTGAGGAAAGTGCAAACTCGCGACCTGCGGCGCGGAATAGATTTCGAGAAAGCGCGGCATATTGGCATCGCGAGCCGGACCGACCGCGGGCGGACGCAAACTCCCGCCGCAGCTCACGAGCAAGATCGACAACGACACCGCCGCAATTCGCCGAACCGAACGCGCGGGAAGGTCGTTAGGCATCGGTGTGGAAAGCGCCTTTGCCGGCAAAAGCTTCGCGCAAAGTAGTACGCAATGTTTCCACCGCTTCATTCTTGAGCACGTAACCGAGCGCGCCGGCGGCGAGCGCGCGCTCGGCGAATTCCGGTTCGTCATGCGCGGAAAGAATGATGACAACCAGATTGGGAAACTCGCGCAGTAGTTGTTGCGTCAAATCGATGCCGTCCTGGCCGCCGGGCAATCCGACATCGACGATGACGGCATCGGGCCGCATTTCGCGAATTATCTCGATGCCATCCATCGCGTTCGCGGCTTCTTCGATGACGACGAATTCGTCGCTGGAGTTGAGCAGACGCTCGAGTCCCTGGCGCAACAGGAGGTGATCGTCGATGAGAACAATCCGTTTGCGGTGATCACGCAACATGATTGTCGATCTTATCGGCCGGGAATGACGATGTCGATCTTGCAATAACGCAGAGTTACGCAAGCTGCGCGGCCACCGACGCACTCACATACCGCCGGCCATTTCGAACTTCTTCGAGGGCAATCTCGATTTTTTCCAGCGCATCATTTTTCACCATGTAACCGGTCGCGCCGGCCTTGAGGGCGCGCGACGCGTGGTCGGCGTCATCGTGCATCGACAGAATGAGAACGTGCGTTCGCGGAAACTTGGCCACGATTTCCTTCGTTAAATCGATTCCATTTTTGTCCGGAAGACCGATATCGAGGATCACAACTTCGGCGTCGCATTTCTCGAGAGCCTTAAGTCCATCGATCGCACTGCCCGCTTCCGCCACGACGGTGAAACGATCGCCCGAATTGATCAACCGCTCCAGTCCCCGCCGAATGAGCGGATGATCATCGATAATCACGACGCGGCGGGCATGATGATTCGCAAGCGGAGGCGCACGGCGCGGCATAGCAACGAATCTTATCTCACATTGCGGCAGCGGCGCGAGCGCTGTTACAAATTTCGCGCGCTAACCCATTGTACCGCGTAACGCGCGACCTGCCGCGCATTCGCGAGCTTGAGTTTCTCTTTGATGTGCGCGCGGTGCGTCTCAACCGTCTTCGGACTCAGGTGCAATGCACGCGCAATCGCTTTCACTTCTTCGCCTTTGCCGATGCGCTCGAGAATTTCGATCTCGCGATCGGTTAGTTGGTTGGTGGGATCGGCGCCCGGTTCGTGTTTTGCGAGAACGACATTTGCGATCACGTCGCTCGCCATCACCGGGCTCAGATAGGTGCGGCCGGCGATGACTTCGCGCACGGCCACGAGCACGCTGCTAAGCGCTTCTTCTTTTGTGACATAGCCGTTTGCGCCCGCGCGTAACGAACGCACGGCATACGTCGGCTCGTCGTGCATTGAAAGAATCAGCACAGGCATTTTGGGAAATTCGGCCCGAAGCGATTTCGTTAGCTCGAGTCCGCTCGGACCTTTCAGGCCAAGATCGACAATCAACATCGTGGGATTCAACTCTCGAACGAGTGTGAGCGCTTCCGGTGCGCTGCTCGCTTCGCCGACGACTGAAAAACTTTGGTCGGAGTTGAGCAATTGCACTAGTCCGTGGCGAAAAAGGGGATGATCGTCCACCACCAGAATGCGAATGATGTCGCGAGACTCGTCACGATCTTTCTCCCGGGATAAACCGGTTCGCATTGTCGATCTTGCGCGAGCGGCACGCGGCCGCCCCGGTTTTGCTTTCGAACGCGAGGACACGGCGTGCTTCTTATCGCGTTTCAAGGCGAGAGCGGAGCGAAATCTTGTCGGCGCTGGTTGGTCCGCCGCACTGGCACTTCCGAATGGCTCTTCTAAACTGCTATCTGCGATGAGCATTTCCTTTAGGGATCGCTCATGCACACGCAGTCGGATTTCAAATTTTCGAAAATTCAGTCGCCGGTCGGAACGATATCTTCGCGCTCGACCATGAGCATGACGGTGCGTTGCGGCGCGCGCGTTCGATGTTTCACTCCGCGCGGCACCACAAATCCCTGTTTCGGTGCAAGATCGACAACGCGGTCTTCGAGATCGATGAACAAGCGCCCGTCAATGACGTAGAAGAATTCGTCGAGGTCCTTGTGCGAATGCCAGTGATATTCGCCTTCGACAATCCCCAGCCTAACGACCGAGTCGTTCACCTTGCACAGCGTTTGGTTCCACCATTTGTCGGTGCAGGCATCGACCAACTTCTGCACGTCGATCACTTCGAGCGGACCGTGCAGCACGTTGAGAAAAGTTTTGTACGGGAAATCTTCGGGCGATTTTGTTCTCATTCCTCGCCTTCGAAATAATCTGCCTGCTCCGCTCTCACGATCACTTCCTCGCCGCCATCTTTGATGACTGCGAACTTTCCGCTGTCGGGGTAATGGCAGGTATCGCCGCGCGGATTATCGGCGATGACGTAGTAAACGAAATCTTCTTCGCCTGCGTTGCTGAGTTGATGCGCTTCGCCCGGCGCGAACAAAAACGCATCGCCCGCTTCGACAATTGTCGATCCATCTTTGTCGCGCACATTTCCGCGGCCGGAAACGACGAGATAAAATTCCGTCTCGCTCGAGTGCGAGTGATACGGACAATACGTTTTGCCTTTTGGAACGGTAACCAGCGCGAGATCGAACGGATGCCGCTTCCACAAATCGAGTGACTCCGGCTCGCGTCCGAGCGCAATGGAAATGTCCTTCGATTTGCGCCCATATTTTCCTTTTGGGGAGTGTCGGACGCGCTCTTCGATATCGCGGAGATTTACTTTGCGCATAGGGCGAGATATTGGATCACAGCTTCCATTTCTTCGGCAGCTTTTGTTTCAGTTTCTCCACCGGCCCGAAGAGGTCGCCCATTTTTTCGACACGCTTCAAAGTTTGATCGGAGCGAAATTTGAGCAGATCCGGCTTTTTCTTTTTCAGGCAGTTCTCGACTTCATCCCACGTCACCGGCGTGGACACGGTCGGCTCTTCCTTCGCCCGCAACGAATAAACGCAGACGGTCGTCTTGTGTTGGTCGTTCTGGCTCCAATCGACAAAGATTTTTCCTTTGCGCAGCGCTTTCGACATGTTCGAAATCACAAGATCGACATGTTCTCTTTCGAGATATTGCGCGAGCGCGCGCGAAAGCGCTTTCGTGTCGTCGAACGAAACGCCCGCCGTATTCAGCGGCACATAAACTTGCAGACCTTTCGAGCCGCTGGTCTTGGCGAATGATTTCAATTTCATTTCGCCTAACAAATCGCGCAGCCACAACCCGACCTGGCAGCATTGCACGATGTTCGCCGGCGCACCGGGGTCGAGGTCGAACACCATCATCGTCGGCCGTTCGATGTCGATCTTGCGCGCAAGCGAGGTGTGCAATTCGAGATCGGCCAGGTTCGCCGCCCAAACCAGCGTGGGCAAATCCTGCGCCAGGCAATAATTCATGTAGCGATTGTTGCCTTCGCTCCAAACTTTCGCGGTCTTGACCCAGTTCGGACGATGCACCGGGCAATTCTTTTCGTAGAAAAATTCGCCGTCCACGCCGTTCGGATATCGCTTCATCGTTAACGGTCGATCACGCAGATGCGGCAGCAGCACCGGCGCGATGCGAATGTAATAGTCAATCACCTGTCCCTTGGTGAAGCCGACCTTTGGGTAAAGGACCTTGTCCAGGTTCGAGACCGCGAGCTTCTTCCCTTTGACCACCAGCTCCGCTTTTTTCGACATCAACGCAGCTTAGCCTAACAAATCAACGAGTCACCGACGCTTTCGGGGCCGTCTTCTCCACTACCCGAACGGTCGATTTGCGATCGTTGATGACGAAGGTGTTGTTCTCGCCCAGTTTCGACCACGGCCCGCGCGGCACTTCGCTAAAATCGACAAATTTCCAATCGGTCACGTCGGTTGATTGAATTCCAAGATAATCGCGAACGGCCGGCGATACATCGAGGCCTGCGCCTTTGTTCAAGTTCGGTTTCGGACGTTCGTTTCCGAAAACGTATTCCCAATGGTCGGTGCGAAACGGTCCCGCGTCCTCCCATTGCGCGTACGCGACCTTGTCGCCTTTGCGAATCGCGATCCAACGCCCTTTGCAGACGGAAACGCCCGGCCCCTGATACGCTTCGTTGAACCACGGCACCACGCGCGGCGCTTCGGGGCGATGGCCTTCGCGCGCTTTGTCATTGTAAGGCAGGGCGCAATAAAATGGATTTTGCCGCGGCGTAAATTTCACGGGCGTATAGCCGCTGCGTCGCGCCGGGTTCGGATCATCAAAGCCGCCATAACTTCCCGACCAATCCTTGTCCCACGAGCTCGACTTGTTAGGCATTGGATTATTCGGCGTCGGTTCTTCCCCGATCCAGAAAACCGTCGTGACAATGTCGCGCTTCCACACAAACTGATGTTGCGCAGTCCCATTCGGGAGCGCATTCGTTAGGTGCCGCGGGGCGAACGCAATCGAATCGACATCGAGTAAAACGTCGCCCGCCAGCCGGTCCGATTTTCGGTCGGACCCTTTGCTCGTCTTCAACTTCGAGCTGATCGCTTTCACCGGCCCCGATTGCGCAAAAAGCGACGCGACCGACGAAAGCAAAACTGCAACGGTGTGAACGATCGTTCCGGGTTTCATACAAGAGTGCTGCGCGCCGCGCTAAATATTGGACGCATTGGGTCCGAGTTTATTTAGTTCGCGCGCGGCGTAAGCGCCAGGAGCGCACGCCAATGTCCCGACAACTTGCGCATGGTCAAAATGTTTCTGCCGAATAATCTGCAATGATGACGCGAAAGATCGCCGCAGGATTTCTTCTCGCCGCCTTGTTCGTCGGGAATGTTCGCGCGCAATCGCCCGACTCTTCCGCAAGATCGACATCTTCCTCTCGCGAGATCACCGTCGCGTTTTGGAATATTCAATGGTTCCCCGGCGGCCGCCCCGCCGCATCGCACGGCGAACAAACCCGCCAGATCGATTCCGTTCACACCGACATCGCGCAGTTGCACGCCGATATCATCGGCATGGAAGAAGTGCGCGATTTCAAGCAGGCCGGCGTCGCCGTGCAACCCCTCGCCGGATTCAAAGTGGACGTTTGCGCAAATTTTCCGCCGCGCGAAGGCCAGGCCGAAGCGCAGGAAGTCGCCATCGCCAGCCGTTTGCAACCCTTGAGCGCGTGGGCCGAGCAATGGAAACCGAATGGCGCCATGACCCCGCCGCGCGGTTTCGCTTTTGCCGCCTACGAGATTACGCCGCGCGAATTACTTTTCGTTTACTGCGTTCACCTCAAAAGCAATCGCGGCATCGACATCGAGAACGTCGCCATTCGCCAAGAATCAATGCGCCAACTCCGCGCCCACATTGACGCGATGCGCGCGGCCTACGAAAAACTCGGCCACATCGCGTGCATCGTCGGTGGCGATTTCAACACCTCGCCCGACGATAAACGTTTCGCGGCCGAAAAAACTTTGCGCGATCTCATGAGCAGCGGTTTCGCCTGGGCCTTGCAAAATCTTTCGCCGACTGCGCGCGAGACTTTGCCCGCCGGTAGTGGATTTCCGGCCGCGAATTTCGATCACATCTTTTATCGCGGCGCGAAACTACGCAACGCCTCTATCGCGAACACTTCGCCGCGTTCGAGCGATCACCGGCCGGTCGTGGCCACGTTTGATCTCGCGCAGAGCGAATAGTTGATGTCGATCTAATCGAGAAACTTTCCCGGATTTAAAATGTTGTCCGGATCGAGCGCGGCTTTGATTTTGCGGTGCAATTCGCGCGAGACATCGCTCGTCGCTTGCGGCCACCAACGTTTTTTCGCGAGACCGATTCCATGTTCGCCGGTGATGACACCGCCCCACGCCAGCACCTGCGCGAAAAGTTCGTCGAGCGCGCGCTGAACTTTTTCGCGAACGGCGGCGTCGCGATTAAATCGATCGGCCATGATGTTGACGTGAATGTTCCCGTCGCCGGCGTGTCCGAAGCACGCGATCGGAAATCCGTGCTTCGTCTGCAGCGTCTGCGCAAACTCGACAAGATCGACAATGTGGCTTAATGGCACGACCACGTCTTGATTGAGTTTCGTTAGGCCGGTCGCGCGCAGTGATTCGCTGAACTCGCGCCGCAACGCCCACATCCTTTCGCAATCTTCTTCGCCGTGTGCGACCTGGAGCGCGTTAGGATTTTTCGTCGCGAGCAAATCGCGGATCGCGTCCGCTTCGCCGCGCACGCTTTGCTCTTGTCCGTCAAGATCGACAAGAAGATGCGCGTTGCCTTCGGGCACGATCGCTTTTCCGATTTTTTCGCGCGCCGCTTGCAACGTGAACGCGTCTGCAATCTCGAGCGCGCTCGGCAAAAATCCGGCGGCGAAAATCTCGTTCACCGCCGCAGCTGCTATCGACATTCTGTCGAATGCCGCTGATAACGTCGCGCGCTCCGGCGGGAGCGGGAGCAATCGCAACGTGATCTCGGTTACCACGCCAAGCATTCCTTCCGAGCCGACAAAAAGGCCTAACAAGTCGAATCCAGTTTTGTTTTTGTGCACGCGTCCGCCGGTGCGGAGCACTTCGCCATTCGCGAGCACGACTTCGAGGCCGATGACGTAATGGCGCGTGACGCCGTACTTCAAACAACGCGGCCCGCCCGCGTTCGTCGCCACATTTCCGCCGATGCTGCAATCTTTCATGCTCGCGGGATCCGGCGGATAAAAAAGTTTTTGCGCGCGCACGGCGGCTTTCAGTTCTCCGGTGAGCACACCCGGTTCGACGATCGCGACTGCATCCGCGAAATGAATTTCTTTGATGCGATTCATGCGCATCAACGAAAGTGCGATTCCTTTTTTGGAAGGGACGCAGCTGCCGACGTAGCCGTAGCCGGCGCCACGCGCGGTCACCGGAACTTTCTTTTGCGAAGCGAACTTCAGCAGCCGCGAGACATCACTTGTCGATCTTGCGAAGACGACGACTTCCGGTTGTTCGGCCGCGAACCATTTGTCGCCGGCGTGTGCGGCTAACGTTTCAGGATCGTCGGCAACGATGTCGCTGCCTAACAGGTCTCGCAGTTCGTCCGCGAGATTCACATGCCCATGATCTGATATCCGCCGTCGACGTAGATGACCTGGCCGGTGATCGCGGCCGCGCCATCGCTCGCGAGAAAAACTCCGGTCGCACCGAGTTCGGCCGGATCGCAGCTGCGCTTCAACGGCGCGCGTTCCTGATAATGTTTCAACATCGCGCTGAAACCGCTGATGCCGCGCGCGGCGAGCGTGTTTACCGGGCCGGCGGAAATGCAGTTCACGCGAATTTTTTTTGGGCCGAGATCGTAAGCGAGGTAACGCGTGCTCGCTTCGAGTGACGCCTTAGCCACGCCCATGACGTTGTAATGCGGCACGACTTTCTCGGCGCCGTAATACGTCATCGCGAGGATGCTGCCGCCGTTCGTCATCATCGGCGCGACTTCACGCGAGAGCGCGACTAACGAATAGGCGCTAATGTCGTGCGCGGTGCGGAATGCTTCGCGCGTCGTCGAAACGAAATCGCCCTCGAGCGCTTCCTTCGGGGCAAAGGCGACCGAATGCAGCATAAGATCGACAACTTGTGTCTGCGATTTCACCTGCTCGAAAAACTTTTTGATGTCGTCGTCGCTCGACACATCGCACGGGAAGAGCGGCGTTTGTTCGCCGAATTCGCTCACGAGCTCCTCGACATTTTCTTTCAGTCGCTCGCCCTGATAATTGAAAATCAATTTCGCGCCCGCGTTCGCGCACGCCTTCGCGATCGCCCAGGCGATGCTGCGTTTGTTCGCCACGCCGAAGACCACGCCGGTTTTCCCGGCCAAGACTTGTGGAGTCATATCGCGTGACGATACCTGCATTTCGCCGGTCGCAAACCTTTGCGCGCTGGTTACAATGACAACTCTATGATCGCTCGCTTCGCTCTCGCTTTCATTTTCACCACGTCGCTTCTCTTCGCGCAGGAAGATCCGCTGCATCCCGCAAGATCGACATCTCCATCTGCGGAATCGGTGGCTTCGCCGGCAAGTTCGCCATCAACGTCTGCCGCGGCCACCTCCCCGACGCCCGCCGCGACTCCGCCGCAAATCTCCGAAGCGTTAATTAAAAATCTGAAAGCGCGCTGGATTGGCCCTGCCGTAATGGGCGGCCGCGTTTCCGACATCGCGATCGATCCGAAAAATCCGCTCGTATTCTATATAGGTCAGGCGCACGGCGGAGTTTTTCGCAGCAGCGACAACGGCGTTACCTTCGATCCGATCTTCGACAAGCAACCGGTTTTGTCGATCGGGGCGGTCGCGGTCGCGCCGAGCGATTCGGACGTGATCTGGGTCGGGAGCGGCGAAGCGAACGACCGCAATTCGTCAGGCTGGGGAAACGGCATCTATCGGACGACCGACGGCGGCGATCATTGGGAGAATGTCGGCCTAACGAATAGCCGCGCGATCGCACGTGTAGTTGTCGATCCAAGAAAAGCGGAGGTCGCGTATGTGGCGGCGAGCGGACATCTGTGGCAGGACGGCGGCGAGCGCGGTCTCTACAAAACGACCGACGGCGGGAAAACATGGAAATTGGTTTTGAAAGCAAACCCGCCGCACGATGCGAAGACCGGCTGCGTCGATGTCGTGCTCGATCCGCAAAATCCCGAGATCGTTTACGCCGCATTGTACGCGCGGCAGCGCACGCCATGGAGTTTCACCTCCGGTCCCATCCTAACGAATGGCGAAGATGTCGGTGGAATTTTCAAGAGCACGAATGGTGGATCGACATGGAAAAAATTGACGAACGGCATGGTCACGCAAACCGGCCGCATCGGTCTCGCCGTTTCCGCGAGCAAACCGAATGTCGTGATGGCGATCGTGCAAAGCTTCGAAGGCGGCACCAGCGACATCAACGAATTGCGCAGCCGCGCCGGTGGTGTGTTTCGCTCGGAAGATGGCGGCGAACACTGGACGCGCACGAGCGCGATCAACTCGCGTCCATTCTACTTCAGCCAGATCCGGATCGATCCAGCGAACGATCAGCGCGTTTATTGTCTCGGATTCGCGTTACTCGTCTCGGACGACGGCGGAAAAAACTTCCGCGAAGATTTGTTCGAGAAGTGTCATCCCGATTGTCATGCCATGGCGATCCAACCCGGGAGCGTCCCCCCGCAGAAACCCGCAAAACCGGAAGACAAAAACAAGCCACCGAAGCCGCCGATTTGTCAGCGCATCTTGTTAGGCACGGATGGTGGCGCGTATCAAAGTTTTGCCGGCGGAAAAAATTGGGACCATCTGAGCAAAATTCCGTCAGGTGAATTTTACCGGCTCACGCTCGATGATTCGAAGCCGTATTTCCGCATCGCGGGCGGTTTGCAGGACAACGAGAACTGGGTCGGGCCGAGCGGCGTGCAAAGCAAGGAGGGCATTCGCAATTCCGATTGGGTTGCGCTCGCGGGCGGCGACGGATTTTACATCGTGTTCGACGCGAAAGATCCCGACCTGTTTTACGCCGAGAGTCAGGGTGGGGAAGTTCATCGCATCAGTTTGAAGAACGGCGAGCTGCGCCGCTTGCGTCCGGCGCCGCCGGAAGGTCAACCGGCCTATCGCTTTCATTGGAACTCGCCGCTCATCGGCAGCAAACACAATCCTGGGGTCATTTATCTCGCGGGCAATCACGTTTTTCGCCTAACGGATCACGCTGAGAAATATCAAGTCATCAGTCCCGATCTCACGCGGAACGATCCGGCCAAGACGACCGCGACCGGCAGCGGCGCAGAAAATTACGGCGTCGTCTATTCGTTAGCGGAATCGCCGAAGAAACCGGGATTGCTCTGGGCGGGAACGGATGACGGGCGTTTGTGGATCACGCAAAACGACGGCGGGCAATGGACCGAGCTCACCGACAATTTGCCGGAGCCGGCGCGCGGCGCGTGGGTCGTGCGCATCGAAGCGAGCCCGACTGATGCGAACGCCGCCTACGTCGTGACCAATTCATACCGCACGGGCGACGATCGACCGTCGATCTTTCACACTGTCGATCTTGGCAAAACCTGGCAGCCGGCCATGGGCGATCTTCCGCCTAACGACCCAGTCGAAGTCGTGCGCGAAGATCCGGTGAATCCGAGACTGCTGTACGCCGGCACGCACTTCGGTGCGTTCGCTTCGTTCGATGCCGGCCAGCATTGGGTCCGTTTCGGCGACATTCCGCCGGGCACGCGCGTGGACGATTTCCAAATTCATCCGCGGACTAACGACCTCGTCATCGGCACGCACGGCCGCAGTATCGCGATCATCGACGACACCACGCCATTGCGCGAGTTGACTCCGGAGAACGCCGCGAAACCGGCGCACCTCTTTCCGGTGCGCAACGTCACCGGCGCGTATCTGCTGCCGGGATTCGCCGATTGGAATGGCAAGGGCGTTTATCGCGGCGCGAATCCGCCCGAAGGCGCGCTCTTCACCGTGTGGGTACGCGAGTTCACCGGCGACGAAATCAAAATCGGGATCACGAAATCGAGCGGCCAACCGGTGGCGAACCTGAAAGCGCCGGGCGCGCCTGGCCTAACGAGATTGAACTGGGACCTGCGTCCCGGCAAAGACGTCAGCATCGAATACGGCGGCGACGATCCGAAACGCTTGTTACCCGCGGGCGATTACAACGCCGAGCTCACTTTCGGCACGACCAAGGTGAAACAAAGTTTCCATGTCGATCTTGCCGAAGGCATCACGCCGCGGTGAGGCGTTTTCTGTACGCGGCGGTCTATGACCGTCGCAAACTTCGACGGCAAAGATGGCGACGCGCATAGAGCGCCGCTACAAGGAAAATAGCGCTTTACCCCGCGCTCAGCGCCGCATCCACATCCGGAAAAATGCGGAAGACCTGATCGAGACGCGCGATTTCGAAAATGGAGCGGACGTTTTCCTGCAAGGCGGCGAGCGCGAATTTGCCGCCGTATTCCTCGACGCTTTGCATGCCTTCGATGAGAACGGCGAGGCCCGAACTGTCGATGTAAGTGACACGTGTAAGATCGACAACTACCGGGTCGAGTTTCTTTTGCGTCATCTGCGCGAGCGAGACGGCGACGCGCGGCGAAATGTGCAGGTCGATTTCCCCTTCGAGCGGAAGGACATTCGGCCGGTTGGCCGCGAGGATCGCGTTTGATTGTTTAGCCATTTTGCCCTTTTTCAAATTACCAGCCGAGTGTGCCGATGATTTCGTTTACGTTGCTAAAATCAGCAAACAAAAAATCGGGTTGAAAGTTGCGTAGTTTTTCCAGCGACCACGAACCGGTCGCGACCGCGACGGTGCGCGCGCCGATGGCTTTGCCGCAGGCGATGTCATGTCCGGTGTCGCCGATGACATCGATCTGCGCCGCGTCGAACTCATGTCCGTGTTTCTCGGCCGCGCGTTTGCGCGCAAATTCGCCTAACTGATTGCGATCTTGATGATCGTCGGCGAAGGCGCCGAATTCGAAAAAATCCCAGAGGCCGTAGCGCTCGAGTTTGAGTTTTGCGCCGCGCTCGATGTTACCCGTGAGCAGACCGAGGACGCGATTCGATTTCGATTTCATTCTGGGGAGGATTTCGGAAATGCCGGGAAGTATTTTCCCGTGCAACTTGGGGAGTAGACGCGCGAGGTGCGAAACGTATTCATCGAGAAATCGCGAAACATTTTCGTCCGTTGGATCGACATGGTACTTCCGCAAGATGTCCGTCACGATGTTGCGATCGGTTTTGCCCGCGATCTCGATGTCGTCGAGCGCGTCATTCTTGCCGTAACGGTCGCGAATGATTTGCTGCAACGCCTTGAACCCGGCGCCGTCCGTGTTCACGAGCGTCGAGTCGATGTCGAAAAGGAGCAGGCGCTTGTCTTGCACAGAAAAAAGTATCCGCAGATTACGCAGATGTTCGCAGATTAAAGAAAAATCTGTGTAAATCTGCGAAATCTGTGGACGAACACTCTGAGTATCGCGGCCGCATCGCGCCATCGCCCACGGGTTATTTGCACGTCGGCCACGCGATGACATTCTGGACCGCACAGGAACGCGCACGCGCTGCGAACGGAAAGTTGATTCTGCGAATAGAAGATGTCGATCTTGCAAGATGTCGATCTAACTTTCGCGAAGCGATCGAGGAAGATTTGCGCTGGTTCGGAATTGAATGGGACGAAGGTCCGTTCTTCCAACGCGAACGCTTCGATTTGTATCGCGACGCGTTAACGAAGTTGCGCAAGCGCGGTTTCGCTTATCCGTGCTGTTGCTCGCGCAAAGATGTGGCCGCAGCGACTCTCGCGCCGCACGAAGAAAACGCGGAGCCGATTTATCCGGGGACGTGCCGACCGAACGATTCCTATTCGGTGGAGGCAGCTGTCTCGGCTGCGAAGAAGAAGATTGTGCAGGCGAGACGCCTGCCGCCACAGGGGAGAGAAGTGAACTGGCGCTTTCGCGTGCCGGATGGGGAAGAGATGCGTTATGTCGATCTTGCGTTAGGCGAACAACGCGCGGTCGCCGGAAAAGATTTCGGCGATTTCATTCTGTGGCGTCGTGACGATTTGCCGGCGTATCAACTCGCCGTCGTGGTTGATGACGCCGCGATGGGAATCACTGAAATCGTGCGCGGCGAAGATTTACGCACGGACACTTTTCGACAGTTGCTGATTTATCGCGCGCTCGAGATCGAGCAACCGCAGTTTTATCACGCGCCGTTGATTGTCGATCTTGCAGGGAAGCGATTGGCCAAGCGCGATGCGGCGATGAGTTTGCGCGCGTTGCGCGAGCGCGGCCTAACGCCGGAAGAAATCAGAGAACCGGCGCGTGCATCGCAAGCACCGCGACCATACTGATCACGAACGCGAGAATAGCGATCGCAGCCGCCGCGAAAACGGCGGTGCGACTTGGATCGCGATCTTTCGTGCGCGCGCGGAATGGGGATGCATTGGCAAAATCGACCGGCGCCGCGCTCATTTCCGCCGGACGCGCTTCGACTTGCTCGACATTCGGGAGCGGCTGCGAGCCGGTCGTATCGGCTTCGAAGCGGGCTTCGATTCCGCCGAAACGAATGCGATCGTCGATGCGCAAAGTTGTTTCGGTGATGGGCACGCCGTTGACGCGTGTTCCGTTCGTCGATCCTAAATCTTTGAGGCGATAAATTTCGCCGTTCAGTTCGAGCTGCGCGTGGTGACCCGATACAGAGGGATCGTCGATGAGGATGGTGTTGTCCGGCGCGCGGCCGACGGTCGTGAGTTGTTCGACAATTTCGTAGGCGGTCCCGGCGACGACGAGCTTCGGCATGACGATGTCGATCTTATTATCTCATGTCGAGCGCAGTCGAGACATCTCTCACTGCCATTCAATGAGAGATCCCTCGACTTCGCTCGGGATGACAGAGGCGCGAGTCAATTGACCGGGCAAACCCGCGCCCGCATAGTGGCGGCTCGCAATGGGAATCGAGCACACGCGCAATTTCTGCATCATCGCGCACATCGATCACGGCAAGACGACGTTGTCGGATCGTTTGCTTGAGACGACGGGCACGATCCACGAGCGCGAGAAGCAGGACCAGCTTCTCGATTCGATGGACCTCGAACGCGAGCGCGGGATCACGATCAAGGCGCATCCGGTGGCGATGAAGTATCGCGCGAAGGATGGGCGGGAGTACCGGCTGAATCTTTTGGACACGCCCGGACATGTCGATTTTGCCTATGAAGTTTCGCGTTCGTTAGCAGCGTGTGAAGGCGCGTTGTTGATTGTCGATGCAGCGCAAGGCGTCGAGGCGCAGACGGTGGCGAACGTTCATCTCGCGCACAAACAAGGCCTAACGATTGTGCCGGTGATCAACAAAATCGATTTGCCGAACGCGGACATCGCTTCGGTACATCGACAACTGGAAGAGATCCTCGCGATCCCAGCGGAGGAGGCGATCGATGCGAGCGCGAAGATGGGAATCGGCATTGAAGAAATTCTGGAAGCGATCGTGCATCGCATTCCACCGCCGGAAAAGCCTAACGACGAGATCTTGCGCGCGCTCGTGTTCGATTCCGTCTTTGATGTGTATCGCGGCGTGGTCGGATATGTCCGGCTCGTCTCCGGCCACATGCAGCCGGGCCAGGCAATCAAATTGATGCGCAACGACGTCCGCTACGAAATCAAAGACGTCGGCGTGTTCACGCCGAAGATGTATGCGCAGCCGCGATTGAACGCGGGCGACGTCGGTTACTTCATCGCCAACATTAAGACAACCGCCGAATTAAAAATCGGCGACACCGTGACCGATCAGCGAAATCCGGCGAAAGAACCGCTGCCGGGATTTCAAGAAATTCATCCGATGGTCTTCAGCGGAATTTATCCGATCAACACCGCCGACTTCGAACATTTGAAAACGGCGATCGGCAAACTGCGCTTGAACGATTCGGCGTTCGTTTATCAACCGGAGAGCTCGGTCGCGCTCGGTTTCGGATTTCGCTGCGGATTTCTCGGGCTCTTGCACATGGAAATTATCCAAGAGCGATTGCGGCGTGAATATGACATGGACATCATCGCGACGTCACCATCGGTCGTGTACGAAGTGATAACGACGCGCGGCGAAACTCTTTTGATCGACAATCCCGCGCACTTGCCCGACCCGAGCCTGATCGAGGAAATCCGCGAGCCGATCGTGAAAGCCTACGTGCTTTGCCCTAACGAAAACATCGGCGACATCCTGCAACTCATTTTGGAGAAGCGCGGCGTGATGGACCACACCGAAACGCTCGATGCGCGCCGCGTCATGTTGCATTGCGAATTGCCGCTGAACGAAATTCTGGTGGATTTCAACGACAAGATTAAATCGATCACGCGCGGCTACGGTTCGATGGATTACGAGCACGCCGGTTATCGCGCCGCGAAATTGGTGAAGCTGGATGTGCTGGTGAACGGCGAACCGGTCGATGCATTCTCGATGATCGTGCATAAGGACCGCGCGGAGGCGAGGGGACGACAGCTGGCGGCGAAGTTGAAGGAAGTGATCCCGCGGCAGTTGTATCAAGTCGCGATCCAGGCGGCGATCGGCGGAAAAATAATTGCGCGCGAGAGCGTTTCGGCCTTGCGAAAAAATGTGACCGCGAAATGCTACGGCGGCGATATCACTCGCAAACGCAAACTTCTCGAGAAACAAAAAGAAGGAAAGAAACGCATGAAGAGCATCGGCAAGATCAACATTCCGCAGGAAGCGTTCATCGAGGTGCTTAAGGCGCAATAGCGTTCGCGTAAGATCGACAATCGCAAGATCGACATGTTCACGTCACGTCACGTTAAACACAGCAAGCTGTTGCTGCGGCACGCGGAGAAATTTCTCCGTTACAAACGCGACGTGCTCGCGCCTAACGACGCCGAGGAAGTTGCGGCCGGCATTCGGCGTTTGCAGGCGGCGCTGCGGCAACGCGACCGCAAAGAAATCGAAACATGCGCGGAGATCCTGGACGCGAAGTTGCACGCGCTCGCGCCGCTCAATTGGGAATCGCATTGGCGCGAGAACGTTGAAGTCATTCTGGTCGCAATCGTCGTCGCCGTCGGAATCCGCTCATATTTTCTGCAACCATTCAAGATTCCGACCGGATCGATGCAGCCGACGTTGAACGGCATCATTGGTTATCCGTACGAAGCGAACAAGCCGTTCCCGGGTTTCGCACAGCAGGTGGTCGAGTATCTGGCACTCGGCCGCAACTACATCGACGTGGTTTCGCAGGCGGACGATCAGATCCTGCAAGTGCAGGTGCTCAAGCGCGCGTTCTTTTTCACGTTGTCGCGTCTGGTGTTTCAACATCAACCGCCGATCACGGTTTACGCTCCGCCGGACACGCTGCGTGATTCCTTTAATGTCTCGGCCGGACGCACCGTGCGCCGTGGCGAAATTATCGCCCGCGGCGCGATCGATACCGGCGATCAAGTTTTCGTCGACAAGTTCAGTTATAATTTTGTGAAACCACATCGCGGCGACGTTTTCGTTTTTCGCACGAACAACATCTCGATGATCCGCGAAGATCCGGTGACGGGCGCGCCGTTTTACATCAAGCGTCTCGCTGGATTGCCGGGTGACCGTTTGCGCATTGAACCGCCGCGTTTGTTTATCAACGACATCACGGCAGAAAATCTCGCGTATGGTTTCAAGCGCGTGATCGAAGCGCACCCGCCCTATCGCGGCTACTCAGAGGGACCGCTGAGTCTGGTCGAGCCCGAGCGTCAACTGGAACAGGCGCGTAAATTGCGTGACGAATCCTTGAGGTCCGGCTCGACCGAGCGGATGGCGCAGCTACAAGCGCAGGAACAGAATTCGCGACAGCGAATCGAAGAAGCGCTCGAGCGTTTGCGCGTGCCGCCGCATTCCTACTTCGCGCTCGGCGACAATAGCTACAATAGTTACGACAGCCGATACTGGGGACCGGTGCCGGAAGAAAATCTCGTCGGCCGCGGCCTGTGGGTGTACTGGCCGTTCAACCAGCACTGGGGACTCATTCGTTAGGCCACGTGGCATTCACGTTCCCAGATGTCCCGCGAGCTTATCCGTTCGCCGGATTATGCAGCGGCTATCTGCTGCTCATGCTTTTCAATCCGGTGCGTCTGGCCTTGCGCGATGGTCTGCGTTGTCTCGCGCGTTATCCGCGCATCTGGCTCACATTCGTTGTTCTCGGCGCCTGTTATTCCGTTTTTCAACTCGCGACCTTCGCCCCGGTTGAAAGCGCGAATGATTTCGATCTCAACCAGATCGCGACATTGCCGAGCTGGCATTGGCCGCGATTGAAAGAAGTCTGGACGGAAGTGCCGCTCCCGGCGCTCGAAGGCGTCGCCGGAATTTTTGATAACGGGACCACGACCTTTCCGCTTTCGGTCGTCGCCGCGGTGTTGATGTTGATAAACTGGCGCGGGCTGCCCGGCGCGCTCTGGTCAGCCATGCGCAAAGATTATCGGATCACGCGCTATCTTATTTATTTCGTGCTCTTGCTGAGCGCGCTCGCCTCCATCGCCAAGGCGATCGATTTTTTCCTGCTCGCGCACGTCGCCGATCCGCGTTTTCTCAAAATATCCGCGAGCATCGATGCGGCCGCGTTCATCTTCGAATATCTGCTCGGCGTTTACATTCAGGTTTACGTCATCACCGTTTGTCTGGTTTGGATAAGAGGCCTCAGCTTTAACGAGACGTCGCTCTTCCAATTCGCCGCCCGCCGGTTCGCTTATGTGCTGAAATGGGCCGGTGTCATGATCTGCGTGAGCATGATCTTCGTGCGCGGTCCGCTTTTGCTCGCCTATTTCAGGGAGGTTCCGGCCGTGCTCGATTATCTGCCGTATCAACGAATGTTGATGTCGATCTTTATTTTGGCGTTCGCTTCCGTGCAGGTCTCGCTCGCGCTGCACAACGAGAACTTGAGCGAAGCCATCGGCGCGCATTTTCGTTTCGTTAGGCGAAACTTCGGCCGCTTCGCCTGGTTTCTTCTCATCGGCGCGCTGCACTTCGTCATCATTCTCGCCTTTGACGCCGTGGCCCGCAGCGCCATCGCCAATCGCGTCGTCGCGCTCATCGTCTGGAAAATGACGTTTGTTCTCATGCGCGGTCTCGTCATCGGCTGGCTCCTGGCCAGCTGGGTCTGTCTTTTTCGCCAGAGCGAAACGCGCCTGACCGGCCGCGAAACCTGGATCCAATATTAAAGCGTGAGTGCGGAAGCCGCGGAAATTACGCGCGCGAGTAAATCGAACCTCGCGCTCGCCTTCGTTGCGCTCGATCGCGAACGCCGTCGCGACATCACCGTCTTCTATGCGTTTTGTCGCGTGATTGACGATGTCGTGGACGCTTCACAGTTAGATGTCGATCTAAAACAAAAACAACTCGACCTCTGGCGCGCGGCCTTGCGTTCGCCGCAGCCTAACGAATCCGAGCTCGCGCCGGAGATTCGTCGTTTGATCGACAAGTACCATCTCGCGCCCGAAATGCTGGACGAAATCATCGCCGGCGTGGAAATGGACCTGCGTATCTCCCGTTACGCCACGTTTGAAGACTTGCGGCTTTACTGTTATCGCGTGGCCAGCGCGGTCGGTCTCGTCAGCATTGAAATTTTCGGTTGTCGCGATCCGCGCGGTAAAGAGTACGCGATCAATCTCGGTCTCGCGTTGCAAATGACGAACATCATTCGCGACGTCGCGCGCGATCTTCGCCAGAACCGAATCTACCTTCCGCAGGAAGACCTTGCGCGTTTTAACTATTCCGAACGTGACCTGCAAGATCGACAGTACGATTCGCGTTTCATCGCTCTCATGGAATTTGAGGCGGAGCGCGCGGAGAATTTTTTCGCGCAAGCGCGTGAGGCCCTGCCCGCGCAAGATCGACAATCGCTCGTTGCGGCTGAAATCATGCGTTCCGTGTACGACGCCATCCTGCAAAGAATGAAACGCGACCGATTTCGATTGTTTGAAAAGGAATACCGGCTTAGCAAATTGGAGAAGGTCAGCCGGATCGCGGCGGAGCTCTTCAAGTTTTATTTGAATCGGCGATGATGCGCGTCCGTCTGACAGAACAGTTGCGAAACCAAATTGAAACTATGAAAACAAAATTCTCTATCGCTTGTGCAGTCATCGCTGCGGCCACGTTCACATTCACCGCCGGCAACGCTGCGTTCGGCCAAATGTACGGCGGTCAAAAAAATACAACCAGTTCGACCGCGGCGGCGCCCGCGAAGCCGTCGGACGATACGAAGGGGTTGAAACCGGGCGCGAGCCTGGGTGGCGGTAAATTTGTTCCGATCACGGTCACGGCCGAGGAAGCTGCGAAAAAATATCCACCGCCGAGTGGAAAATCCTACCCGAACGGCATGGACGAACAAGTCTTGAAGGGCAGCGGCACGGCCGCTCACAGCGGTTTCATCAAGAGTCCTTATTCCTCGCGCGTCTACGATTGCCGCAAGGTCGGTGCAGGCACATTGTTGCTCGATGATGCGGTGAAAAAAGTTTTCGTTCGTCCGTAAGATCGACAACTACATTTGGGTTTCGCCGCGAATTGAATATTCGCGGCGAAACCTCGGCCGCGCATCGCGGTTTAACTTTCCGTTGAGGAGATAACTTCCATGAACAAAAAACTTATTACCGCAGTGCTGCCGATTGCTTTGGCGGCGAACTTTCTAACTTCGTGCGACACGCCCACCGGTCAGGGCGCGGCCGCGGGCGCTGGAGCCGGCGCCATCATTGGCGGTCTCGCCGGACGCGGACCGCGCAGCGCGGCCATCGGCGCTGCCATCGGTGCCGCGACGGGCGCGCTCATCGGTCACGCCATCCAGGAAGATCGCGCCTCGAAATACGGCCCGCCGCCTGAAGGCGGATATCCGTTAGGGCGGCCGGCCGGTCGCTACGGCTTCTATTATAGTCCGTACACCGGACGCGTTTACGATCTGCGTGATGTTCCGCCCGGCGGTCTCACCCGCGACGTGGACGAAGGCCGGCTCTTCCGCCGGCCCTAACGAATCAAGAATTCGCGAAGCGGGTTAGATCGACATGGTCGATCTAACCCGTTTTTGTTCGTGTAGGGCGCCCGCGTCGTCGGCGCCCAAATATCAGGGGCACGACGACGCGTGCCCCTCCAGCATTAATCGAGCGGACTCTTCACGCCGATGCCCGGCTTGTTCAGGACATGAGTATAAATCATCGTCGTGCTCACATCCTTGTGGCCTAACAACTCTTGCACCGTCCTGATGTCGTAGTGGCCTTTGCTCAGCAAGTGCGTCGCGAATGAATGACGCAGACTGTGGCAGTTCGCGCGCTTCACGATGCCGGCGGCATCGACTGCTCGCTTTAACGCGGTTTGCAAAATTCCCTCGGCGATGTGATGGCGTTGCTTCTTTCCGCTGCGCGGGTCGATGGAAATGCGCGACGAAGAGAAAACATATTGCCACGCCCACTCCCGCGCCGCGTTCGGATATTTCCGGCTGAGCGCGAACGGCAAATGCACGCGGCCGAATCCATCGGCCAGGTCCTGTTCGTGTTGCGCTTTCACCCGCACCAGGTGTCGCTGCAACGGTTCCGCCAAGTTCAGTGGCAACATCGTCACGCGATCTTTGCCGCCCTTTCCATCGCGCACCGTGATTTGCGCCAGTTCAAAATCGACATCTTTGATGCGGAGCCGCACGCACTCCATCAAGCGCAGCCCGCTGCCGTAAAGTAATCCCGCCATCAGCTTGGGCGTTCCGTGCAAATGGGCGAAGACACGCTTCACTTCCGCGCGCGAAAGTACCACTGGAAGCTTCGGCGATTTCTTGGCGCGCTCGACCTTTTCCAGCCAGCCGATCTCCTGCTGCAACACCTGCTTGTAAAGAAACAGCAGCGCGCTCAGCGCCTGGTTCTGCGTGGATGGCGATACATCAAGGTCGCGCGCCAGATGCGTGAGAAATTCCGCCACTTCTGTCTCCGCCATTTCGGCCGGATGCCGTTTGTTATGATAAATAATGAAGCGCTTGATCCAATCGAGGTAAGCCTGCTCGGTGCGGATGCTGTAATGCTTGCGCCGGATGACGTCGCGCACTTGATCGAGCAATTTCGGTTTGTTTCCTTGTGTCCCTATGGCTACGATCGCGGACATGGATGCGATTGTCTGTTTTCCCTCGACAAACTCAAGCCGGATTAGACCCAAAAATTGGGCCTTTCTCTTGAAAGACCCAAAAATTGGGCCTACTTCTCGTTAGACCTATGAAGCGTATACTCCTTGCAGTTGCAGCCGCGTCCGCACTCCTTATCAGTCGCGCCAGCGCGGAGCCCGCCCATGAAGAACCCAAGGCCGGACGAGATGGAGCGACGTTCGAACGCGCGATTATCATGCGCGGATCCGACAGCACATTCGACGCTGCGGCATCCAAGATCATCAAGCGCTACTTTCCAGATGCGAAGATCCACCTTCCCATCGCACCCATCATCGGCGGCGACGGACAGCATTATGTACAGGAGATCACATTCGATACAGCGAAGCACGGTCGGCACACGATGTATTTTGACGTCACACACGTTAAGTGAGCGGGTGGTCTAACCACGCGCTGGAGCGAACCGCTGACCGGCGCGAAAATTTACTTTCGGTGACTTCAACACTGAACTCCGATGCAAAGCTCGCTGTCGTCAGCGGTCGCTCAGCTTATTCTCGTTAGACCCGTACGCACGGCAGCCAAAACGACAACGGTTTTTTTTCCAAACGCAGCTTCTCGTTGACGGTTCGCTCGCCACTTAATCGCGATACGCTCCAGCACACGGGCCACCCACATCCAGTCTTGTCCTTGCGCCAACACTCGAGCACCCAAGCATCGACAAAGCGCAAGTGAGGAACGCGACTGCGTCTGGCTCTTAACGAAACTTGCGGCCAATTACGCCGGTTGTCGATCTAACGCGTTTTCTTTTGCAACGCATCGACCAGCCGCTGCGCTTCTTCCGTCATCTTCAACAATTCCGGCCACGGGCGTTGATGATTTTCGCCGGGCAACTTCCGCGTCGCGTCGAAGCCCATGTGCGAGCCGATGTTTTGAATGCTCGGCGCGTGGTCTAACGAGTCGCTCGGATTTCGGATGACGGTGGAATCGCGCTCAGGGTCGGTGTTCGCGCACAAACGGAAGAGCACTTCGCTCGTGTTGTGCACGTCGCAGTCTTCATCGACCACGATGATGTATTTGCTGAACATCATCTGTCCCATGCCCCACAAACCGTGCATGACCTTGAACGCCTGATACGGATACTGCTTTCGGATTGAGACGAAGACGAGATTGTGAAACACGCCTTCGGCCGGCAACGTCATGTCCACCAGCTCGGGGAAATTCATTTTGAACACCGGCAGAAAAATCCGCACGCTCGCGTCGCCGATGTAGAAATCTTCCATCGGCGGAATGCCGACGATCGTGGTCGGATACAATGCGTCTTTGCGGTGCGTGATCGCGGTGACGTGAAAGACCGGATAATCTTCGATGGCGGTGTAGTAACCGGTGTGATCGCCGAAGGGACCTTCCGGCCGCATCTCGCCCGGCTGCACGTAACCTTCCAGCACAAGATCGACATCTGCCGGTACATCGACATCGATCGTTTTGCATTTCACCAGCTCCACCGATTTCCGCCTCAAAAATCCGGCAAACAAAATTTCATCAAGCCCATCGGGCAACGGCGCCGTCGCCGCGAACGAATACGCGGGATCGCCGCCCAGCGTCACCGCCACCGGCATGCGCTCGCCGCGTTCGTAATAAATTTTTCCGTGTCGCGCGCCGACTTTGTGCACCTGCCAATGCATCGCGGTCGTGCGCTCATCGAAAAGTTGCATGCGATAACAACCAACATTGCGCGCGCCCGTTTCGGGATCGCGCGTATGCACATGCGGCAAGGTGATGAAGCGTCCGCCATCTTTCGGCCAGCATTTTAAAATCGGCAGATCGTTGAGAGAGAAGTTGTCGATCTTAACAACTTCCTGGCACGGCCCACTGCTGACCTGTTTCGGACGCGCGTGCAGCAAATGAAGTCCCTGTTTTAGCAACGCGAAACCTTCGCGCAGATCCGTCGGGGGTTTCGCTTTGAGGATGAGTTGAATTTCCTGCGCGATTTCATCGACGCTCTCGCGGCCTAACGACATCGCCATGCGTTTGCGCGAACCCATGGTGTTGATCGCCACCGGAAACGGCGAAACCTTTCCATCGACCACCGGCTGCTCGAAGAGCAACGCCTTCCCGCCACCGGGCGATTTCATTTCGCGATTGGCCCATTCGCTAATGAGCAAATCGGTATCAACCGGGATGTCGATCTTGCGCAATTCGCCGGCGCGATCGAGCGCATCGACGAAATCGCGGAACGAACGATAAGCCATCGCTCGTTAGTTTACGCGAGAGCGATTACGATTCGAACGAAATCACTGCGTGAGATATTGCCACGAAACGAGGCGGCCATTCACAAACGTCGCCGTTTTGTAAGGGATCGATATCGTGGGCGGAATGTAGGAATAGTAAAACGGATCGTAGAACGGATCGCCGAAGAACACGAAGGAGCGCCCATGATGATGTGTTCTCACCACCGCCACGCCGCCGCCGCCGTAAAATCCCGGACCGTAGCCGTAATAAGGATAGCCGTATGCGCCGTACGGTGCGCTGCGCGTCTGCACATAAATCCACGTCTCGGTCGGTTTACCGCGCATCTCGCCGTGCGTCTTTTGCTCGGGTGAACCCCACGCGAGCCAGACCGCGTTCATCGACATGCCCGAGCGGATCTGTCCGCCGCGCACCAACGCCTGTTCGCTCGGCGAAAGTGAATTGAATATGTCCGGATGTTCCGAAATGCGGTTCTCCGTCGTCTCGCAACCTCCCAAAATTAGAGCGCCCGCCGAAACAGCCGCCATTAATGCCCATGAAAAAATTCGCTGCTTCATAATCAAAACGATACCTCCATGAAAAACTCCGTCAATCAGGCCGCGCCTCACCTTGATTGAACCCGTGCGCTTCGGTAACGTTGCGCAAAGGTTATGGAAGATCGACATGGTCATCGCATTTCGTATCTGCGCGTGTCGATCACGGATCGTTGCAACGAACGCTGCGCCTACTGCATGCCGGGCGAGCTGCACGAATGGCTCCCGCGCGAAGGCGTGCTCACCTTCGAGGAAACGTGGCGGCTGGTGAGCATTGCGGCCTCGTTAGGCGTTTCCAAGGTTCGCATCACTGGCGGCGAACCGCTCACGCGACGCGACGTTGTCGATCTTGTCCGCGGCGTCGCAAACATCGACGGCATCCACGACCTTGGTCTTTCGACGAACGCAACGCTGCTCCCGAAATTCGCGCGCGATCTGCGCGAAGCCGGCGTGCGCTCGGTCAACATCTCCCTCGACACGTTAGATCGACAATTCTATGCGCGCATCACCGGCCGCGATTTTCTCCCGCAAGTTCTCGACGGAATCCAGTCGGCCATCGACGCCGGTTTCGAGCAAATCAAATTGAATTGCGTTCTCATGCGCGGCCACAACGAAGACCAATTCGCGGCGTTGATCGAATTCGCCGGCGAACGCGGCCTGATGTTGCGATTCATCGAGCTCATGCCCGTGACGACGACCGAAGTTTTGAGCGACGAAAACTTCATGTCGATCTTGCACGCACGTCGCGCGATCGAAAAAGAATTCGGCGAATTAATTCCCGAGCCCGGATTTCGCACGAACGGACCGGCCAGCTATTATCAAATTCCGAATCGCAATCAGCGCATCGGCTTCATCGGCGCCCTAACGAACCTGCACTTTTGCGAGGACTGCAACAAACTCCGGCTCACTTGCGATGGGAAATTGCGGCCGTGCCTCGGGAGCGCGCTCGAGTTCGACATCTTGACGCCGATGCGGGCCGGCGCGAGCGATGATGAGCTGCGGCAATTCTTCCTCGACGTCGTCGATCGCAAACCCTTGCAACACGATTTCCGCGACAATTATCAGCCGAACCGGCGCATGATCGCGATCGGGGGTTAATGTCATGTTGAGCGCAGCGAAACATCTCTGTCTATTTTCTGGCCAATCGCCACGTCCGAAATGATCAGAGATTCTTCGCGTCGCTCAGAATGACAGTTATGGGATGAACAAGCGCCTCACTCACGTCGGCGGCGATGGTCGCGCGCAAATGGTTGATGTTTCAGCCAAGCCGCAAAGCGCGCGCACAGCCGTCGCATCGGGAAAAATTGCGTTGCGAAAGGAAACTGTCGATCTTGTGCGGAAGAATGAAATTGCGAAGGGCGATGTGCTTGCGACCGCGCGCATCGCCGGAATTCAAGCGGCGAAACAAACGCCGCATCTCATTCCGCTTTGTCACACCATTCCGTTAAGCGATTGCAAGATCGACATCGTCCTTTCGGAAGATGGCGCGGAAGTTTCGTGCGCGGCCAAAACAGTTGCGCAGACCGGTGTCGAAATGGAAGCACTCACCGGCGTCGCGGTCGCGCTGCTCACGATTTACGATATGTGCAAAGCGGTCGATAAGGAGATGCGCATTTCGGAAATTCATCTGGTGGAGAAGCGCAAAGAATAAATGCAAATCGTTTGCGGCATCATCACGGTCTCCGACCGCGCGAGTGCAGGAGAATATGTCGATCTTGGCGGACCAGCGCTGAAGAAATTCGCTGAGGAAAAAGGATGGCAGGTATTGAGCGAAGCGCTCGTGCCGGACGATCGCGCGCGAATTCAGGAAACGATTCGCTCATTTTCCCAGCAAGGCTGCGGATTGATCCTAACGACTGGCGGAACGGGCATCTCGGAACGCGATGTGACGCCGGAAGCCATTCGCGAAATCATGCGGGTGGAATTGCCGGGATTCGGTGAAGTGATGCGCGCGCAATCGATGGCGATCACGCCGAACGCGATTATTTCGCGGAACATGGCGGCAGTTGTCGATCTTTCATTAGTCATCGCGCTTCCGGGAAAACCGAGCGGCGCGATCGAGTGTCTCGGTTTTGTGATCGGTGCGATCCCGCACGGGGTCGCGAACGCGCAGAAGAAGCCGACGTCTTGTTAGGTAGGTGACGCGTCGCGCAACGCAATGTTGGGGAGCACAGGCCGCTGGCCTGTGGTTCGCGGCGGCTCGCCGCGATTTTACCCAATTACGGACTTCGCGTGACGGCTGCATTCGGCGGGCCGCCGAATGCCACAGGCCAGCGGCCTGTGCTCCCCAGAAAAAAGCGCGCGACTATTAGTCCGGCCACGTCAGCAATCGCATCGCGGTCACGCCTTCGAGCGTAAGTTGTCCGCGGCCGCCGCGACCGGTCACTCGGTTGATCGTTAAATCGGAAGCGTTCGCCGAAGTTTTTTTGACCCACGTCAATTCCGGCCCGCGCACTTGTCTCGCGCTCGCTTGGATTTGCAACGGCAAACCCGAGCGCGTGAATGAAACTTCCCACGAATGCGTTTGCGCATCGGGTGTGCGCGTGATCATCCACGGATAATTTTTCGGCAATTCGAAATGTCCGCTGCGGGCGAGCGCGACTTTATAGAACGCTTCTTCATCGCGCATGAATTCGGGAATCGTTAGGCCAGGGTTATTCCGGAGCGCGAGATAAAGTCGCGCGATGTCGAGGCCGCAGAGATTGATTCCATTGTAAATGCCGTTGTGGTTCGGATCGTTCGGATGAACGGCGTCGTGCCACGATTCGAATTTGTGGCTAAGCAACAGGTTCAGCTCCAGATGCACATGCGCGCGCTCGCGATTGATGCCGACTCCAGTCCAACCCATGACCGCGATCTTCTCGCCCTTCACCACGCGTTGGCCCACTTTCGCCGCGATCGCGCTGAGGTGGCCGTAAAGGCTGTAGTAATTGCACCCGTCGAAGCGGTGCTCGATCACGACATAGCGGCCGTAGTTTGAATAACTCGCGACCGGATTCACGTGCACGACTTTGCCGTCCGCGATGGCGTGAATTTCATCGAGGGGCTCGCCGTTCGCGTCGCGCTCAAGCGGTTTAATGTCGATGCCTTCGTGAAAACGCGTGTAAACAATTCCGCCGCCGGCTTCCTTCGGGTCGCGCACGAAACCGTAACGGCCGCCTTCCCACGGCGTTGATTTTTCGCCCTGATAATCGCGCTCGATGTATTGGTAAAAATCGGGGCCGCCGCCGTCGCGAAAGAGCGCGTTGTTCGCAGTGGGTAATGCAAGATCGACATGTACGTCCTGCGAGAAGGCGAAGTTCGAACCCGCCGCAAGCGCACACGCAATCGTAAACCAAACCGCGCGGCGTCCGCGGATCTGGGGAGCACAGGCCGCTGGCCTGTGGCATTCGGCGGCTCGCCGAATGCAATTGCTCATGCGCGATTTGTTAGAAAAACAGATTCGCGGCGAGCCGCCGCGAACCACAGGCCAGCGGCCTGTGCTCCCCAGAAACAGAAACGCACGCATTGCGCTATCGCTTCTTTTTGCCAATGAGCTTCCAATCCTTTTTCATGAGCTCGATGTCGGCGTTCGTTAGGCCGGAAGCGAGGTAAATTTTTCCGTCCGTGATGCGCTTGTCGATTTCCATTTCGCTGATCGCCCGCCCATTGATAAAGACGAAAACGAAACCGCCGCGGCGTTCGAGACTGAGCGCGTCCAGCGTCAATCGCCCGTGCTCGTCCAACTGCAGGAGCGCGCCGAAATCGCCATTGCCGCGCGGATACGGCATGAAGGCGACCACGTCCTGCTCGGAAATGCGCGGAATTTTTTCGATCGCGACGTCTTTGCCGGAAAGTTTCGCGTGCACCGCGCTTGCGAAAACATCGCTGTCGCGCGAGTTCGCCTCTGCATGCACGCGGAAAATGCAATGGCGCGGTTTGGCCGACGCCGCCCCACAAACGCAGGCGAGCGCGCCCGCTATGACCAGCATCCGTCGCATTGCGCTTTGATAAAGCGTTTGACAGGATTTTTAGCAACCCCGAAAACTTCCGGGCTACTTTAGCGTGTTCCTCATGAAATGCCGTCTCACCGCTGCGTTGGTCGCGCTCACATGCGCCGGCGCGTTCGCGCAGGACGAAACGCCGACCGCCGCGGCCGATGCAAGATCGACATCGTCCGATACCGCGATCAGCGGATCGCCGGCCGACTCGGCTTCGCCGGAAACTTCGCGCGAATCGATGCCGGCAAAACGCGGTTGGTTCGGTCGCATGCTGCATCCCTTCGGCGGCAATGAGCCGGCGCCGCAGGACTTTCGCAATCCGCGTCTGCGCGGTCTCGTCCTCAATCTCGAAATCGCGCCGCAGCCCTTGAAGCTTTCCGAAGTCCGTCAGCTCAACGTCAAAGCCACGGTCACGAACAAAGGCAAAAAAGCGGTTAACCTCGATTTCCCTAACGACCAGCGCATCGAGATTTATTTGATGAACTCGGCCGAAGTCGTGCTCACGAAATGGTCCGAGAACCGCGTCTTCAAAGACAAACCGAGCACGCTGCTGATTAATCCCCAGGAACACGTCGAGTACAACGAAAAGATTTCCACGCGCGAGCTCACGCCGGACAAGGTTTACATCGTCGAGGTTTTCTTTCCGAAATATCCCGAGCTGCGTATCCGGCAAAAATTTCTGACTGCGCCGTGAGCGCGCGCCTGTTCAGCGACTACCACACGCATCCGCAGGGTCACCGCACGACGCGCTACACGCAGGAACTTTTGCAACCGTGGATCGACAGTGCGCGTGCGCGCGGATTGCGCGACATCGCTTTTACCGATCACGATCGCTTTCACGCCGGCGTCGATTTCGATGAAATCGAAACGCTGCGCGAAAAAAATCCGGACGTGAAAATTCGCGCCGGGATTGAGCTCGATAACGATCCGGAAACTTCCGCGGCCGGACGCAAATGGATTGAGAACAATTGGGACAAACTCGATTTTGTTCTCGGCTCGATTCACTACCTCGATGATCCGGCGCAAATGTTTGACACCATTCCCGACGGCGCCGGACAATTTGTCGGACGCGGCATCGACGAGATCTACGAAGATTATTTTCGGCGCGTGCGCGAGATTGCCTCGACCGGCCTGGTCGATTGCCTAGCACATGTCGATCTTGTGAAGATTCACGGACATCGCCCGTGCGGCGATGTGCGGTCGATCATAAACGAAACGTTCGATTTCATTCGTTCGCGCAATCTCGCGCTCGAGCTTTCCACCGCGGGCTGGCGCAAACCGGTGGACGAAAATTATCCAGCCGATGATCTCGTTAGGCTCGCGCTGGAGAAGGGGATTCCGTTCACGACCGCGTCCGACGCGCACTCGCACGCGCAGCTCGGCGATAAGTTCGACCGGCTCGAAGAGAAGATGTCGATCTTAGGTGTGTGCGAAGTTTGCGTTTATGAACGCCACCAGCGAACTGCGCACGCTATTTAAGGGCGCCCCCGTTTGGTTTTGGTTCGCAGCCGCTCTCGGCGCCGCGCTGCGATTTTATCTCGTCGTCTTCACGCAGGGAACGCAGGACGTCGAAATTTGGGAGCGTCACGCGCGCGATGTCGTCGCCCATGGCGTCGTCGGGCAGTACCATGTCGATCTAACGGCCAATCATCCGCCCTTCATCAGCGAAGTCGAAGCGTTGTTTGTGCGCTTAGCCGATGCGACCGGCCTCCCGTTTCGGATTTTTCTGCGCGCGCCTTTTGCTTTGCTCGACACCGCGAGCGCGTTGCTTTTATTGACGTTGTTAGGCCAAAACGCATCCCGATTTCTTCTCGCCGCGTGTTACTGGATCAATCCGCTTTCGCTCATTTTCTCGGCGTATCACGGCAACACCGATTCGGCCATCGCGTTTTTTCTGTGGCTCGCGGTCGTGCTGTTGTCCCGAGATCGCATCGTCGTGGCTGCGATGGCGATCGGCATCAGTTTGTGGATTAAATTGCCGGGCATCGTGGCGATTCCGGCGCTGACGTTCGCGATTCCCAAATGGCGACAACGTTTCGTCTTCGTCATGTCTGTTTTGCTTATCGGAGTGCTGACGTATTTGCCGGCACTTTTTCAAGACGCAGCGGTTGTTTGGCAAAACGTATTCGGTTATCGCGCGCAAAATCTTCACACCACCGCGGGCGTGCCGACATGGGGACCGCGCGTTTTGCTCTTCTCGATCATCGCGTCGCCCGACAAATGGCCGGCCGCGACGCACGCGCCGATTCTTTGGTTTCTCGAACACAGTTGGCAAATTGCGTTCGCGCTCGCGATCTTCGTCGCGTGGTTACGTCGCCATTGTCGATCTTCCATCGAGCTCGGCGCGACCATCGGCATTTGCTACGTCATCGTTTACGCGTTCAGCGACGGTTGGTCGTTTCAATACTTCGCCTGGTCGCTGCCGTTTTGGTTTCTGCTGCCCAGTTGGTTCGCAGCGCCGGCTGTTCTACTCACGAGTGTTTACGTTTACTCGCTTTACGCTTATCTCTGCGGCAATCCGTGGTTGTTAGGCCACTGGGATTTCATCGGCCACCCGTATTGGCCGACGTTTATCAACTGGTTTCGTAATCTTGCTGTGCTCGTGTTCGTTATCGCCGCGATCCGTTTCCTCGCGACAACAATTACATCCCAAGTCCGGGCACACCGAGTCCGCCCGTAAGCTTCGACATTTCCGATTGGGCGAGCGCTTTGCCTTGCTCGATCGCGCCCTTCACGCCGCTCAACACCACTTCCTCCAAAAATTCCACGTCGTTAGGGTCGACAATGTCCTTGTCGATCTTGATTGAAAGCACGTCACCGGCGCCATTCGCGACCACTTTCACTTTCCCGCCGCCGGCCTGCACTTCGACCGTTTTCTCCTCTAGCTCGGCTTGCGTCTTCGCCATTTGCTCCTGCATCTTCTGCGCTTGCTTCATCAACTTCTGCAAATTCATGGTCGTTAGGCTTTGATTTCTCCCTTAAACATTTCCAATGCTTCCTTAATGATTGGGTCGTCTTTGTAATTGTCCGACTTTCTCGGCTTTGCCACTCCGTCTTTCGCGATCAATTTCATGGTCCAATCGCGTCCGCTCACTTCTTTCAACAAACTCTCGAGCTGTTTTTTATTTGCGCTCGTGGCCAAAGTTTCAATCGACGATTTCTCATCGGGCGGATAGCCGAGCGTAAAATTTCTTCCGTCTACTCCGACCACGCCCAATGAATCGACCAGTGTGCGCAAAAATCCGCGCGCCGGAATTTTTGCGAGCACTCGCTCCCACGTTTTCGCAGGATCGACATCTGCATTTGCAGGCTGCTCCGCAATTGTAGTGGCAACCGTGTCGGCTGCTTTTTTCTTGGTCGCAGGCGGGATGCCTGCCGCCACAGGAGATTTGCCATCGCGCAAATCGCCGAGTTTCGCGATCACATCGTTCAATGTCACCGAGCTCAGCGTCTGGATTGCTTTAATTACCGCGACTTCGAAATGAAGTTTCTTGTTCGGCGCCCATTTCATTCGCCCCTCGGCTTCGGCGAATTGATCGATTAATTCGAGCAGACGCTCGGTTTCGACCAGCTCGCTCTGCACGGCTAACGATTTCTGTAATTCAAGATCGACATCTTCATTCAGCGCATCCGGTTTCACTTTGTAAACGAGCAGGTCGCGCAAATACGAAATGAGATCGGCCATCAGCCGCATCATATCTTTGCCCGATTCGCATTGCTCGTGCAGCAATTGCACCGCCTCCGCCGTTTGGGCGCGCAGGATTTTGTCCGTGAAATTCGAAACCGTTTGCTGACTAGTAAATCCAAAAACTTTCAACACGTCCGCTTCGCCAATCGAATCGCCGCAGAAAGAAACGAGCTGATCGAGCATCGACTCCGCGTCACGCAATCCACCCTCCGCACCGCGCGCGATCGAGTATGCCGCAGCCGGTTCCAACTTAATCTTCTCCTTCTTCGCGATGAATTGCAGATGATCGGCGATAAGATTTGTCGCAATGCGATGGAGGTCGAACCGCTGACAGCGACTCAAAATTGTCTGCAAAACTTTTTGCGGCTCGGTCGTCGCGAAAATAAATTTCACGTGTGGCGGCGGCTCTTCGAGCGTTTTGAGGAGCGCGTTGAACGCGGCCGACGAAAGCATGTGCACTTCGTCGATGAGATAGATTTTGAATCGCCCTTTCGCCGGCGCGTAACGCACGTTGTCGCGCAGTTCGCGTACGTCCTCGACGCTGTTGTTGCTCGCGCCGTCGATCTCGATGACGTCGAGCGAATTTCCCGCAGCGATTTCTTTGCAATTATCGCATTTGCCGCACGGTGTTGTCGTCGGCCCGTCGCTGTTGAGGCAGTTGAGCGCTTTCGCCAAAATGCGCGCGGTCGAAGTTTTCCCGACCCCGCGCGGCCCGACAAAGAGATACGCGTGCGCGAGACGATTCTGCGCGACGGCGTTCTTCAACGTTTGCGCGACGTGATTCTGTCCGACGAGATCGTCGAAAGTCTGCGGCCGGTACTTTCTCGCGAAAACCTGATAACTGCTCACGCATTCAATCTAAATGCGTTGCGTCATTGTCGAAAATAGAAAACGATTCCGCGGAGGAAATTCCTGATGCGCACAAGATCGACAATTACTCTTTGGTTTCTTCTGGCCGCGATCGCCGCCGCGCGCGAGCCGCAACCGAAAGTCATTCGCGCGCGCGATCTCGGGATTCCTTTCGACGGCACGCCAGGTCAACTCAACATGATCACCGACGTCGCCGGCGTTGAAGTCGGCTACACCACGTTGATTCGCGGCCAAGGAAAACTCGAAGTCGGCAAAGGTCCGGTGCGCACCGGCGTGACCGCCATCATCCCGCGCGGCCACGATTCACTGAACGATCCGGTTTACGCCGGCATGTTCAGCTTGAATGGCAACGGCGAAATGACGGGCGGGCATTGGGTGGAAGAGAGCGGATTTCTCGAAGGGCCGATCGTGATCACGAACACGCATAGCGTCGGCGTCGCGCGCGATGCGACGATTGATTGGCGAGTGAAACACGGCGCAGCCGACAACACCGGCTACTGGTGGAGTTTGCCCGTGGTCGCGGAAACGTGGGACGGCTGGCTCAACGACATCAACGGATTTCACCTCAAGCCTAACGACGTCTGGAACGCGCTCGATTCCGCGCACGGCGGCGCGATCGAGGAGGGGAGCGTCGGCGGCGGCACGGGCATGATTTGTTACGAATTCAAAGGCGGAAACGGGACCGCTTCACGCAAGATCGACATCTCCACCGGAAAGAACGCGCCGAAGCGCACGTTCACCGTCGGCGTATTTCTGCAGGCAAATTTCGGAAGACGCGCCGGCCTAACGATCGCCGGCGTGCCGGTCGGCAAAGAGATTCCGGGCGAAGTTTACAAGGAAGAAGCCGGATCGTGCATCGCGGTCGTCGCGACCGACGCGCCGCTATTGCCGCATCAGCTCAAACGCCTTGCCCGTCGGGTTTCGTTAGGCCTCGCTCGCACCGGGACGGTTTCCGGCAACGGATCCGGCGATTTGTTTATCGCGTTCTCAACGGCAAATCCAAAAGTCGCCAACCCCGACCAGGTGACACATTCGGTCGAAACAATTCCGAACGATCTGATGGACGCGCTGTTCGCCGGCGTGGTGCAGGCGACTGAAGAAGCGGTCGTGAACGCGTTGATCGACAATCACGACATGACCGGCCGCGACAATCACGTCGTGCCGGCATTGCCGCGCGACCGCGTGCGCGAGCTACTGAAGAAGTACGGTCGTTAGGCGATTGCACCGCGATAGACCAGCGTGGCGGCGGCGATATCTTCCACGGCCATGCCTAACGACTTAAAAATGGTCGTTTCACGGGCACGATTGTCGATCTTGCCGGCGAGCACTTCGCCGAGCTCGGCGTAAATCTTGGCGCCGGATAAAATCACGTCGCCCGATTCTTTCATCGCGCCTTCGCGCGAATCGACGAAGACGACATTCGCCATCGCGTCGTCATCAAGCTCGCGCCAGTCCGGCCGGCACGCGCCGACGGCGTTGACGTGCGCGCCGGGTTTCAGCCACGCTCCGCGCAAGATCGACATCTTCGAACTGGTCACGGTCACGACCACATCAGCATCGCGCACGGCCGCTTCCGCGGACATCGATTTCCCACCGATTTCATCTGCAAATTGTTGCGCGTGCTCCTCGTTCGGACTCCAGACGCGAATTTCCTCGAATTGCCTAACGAGCCGCAACGCGTCAACATGACTGCGCGCCTGCACGCCGCTGCCGAGGATGGCGAGTGCTTTCGCATCGCGCGGCGCGAGCAATTTCGTCGCCGCCGCCGAGACGGCTGCGGTCCGCATTTCAGTTATCAGTCGTCCATCCATGACAGCGAGCGGCGTTCCCGTTTCGCGGTCGAACAAAGCGATGAGGGCCATGTGCGTGGGCCAACCGCGTGCCGCGTTCGGTGGAAAGAACGTGACCATTTTCTCACCTAACGACTCCGGCGTAAGCGCCGGCATGATGCCGTAAAATCCGCCGGGCGGATCGACCGGGATCACCTGCCGCACCGGTTGAATGACTTGGCCGGCCGAAAAATCGACCAGCGCTTTTTCCATGGCCGGAATCAAATCCTCCATGCGCAGATGTTTTCGCACCTGCGTTTCGTCGAGGAAGAGCGGAGGTGCGCTCATAATTCTTCGAGCATTTGCCGTTTCAATTCTCGCCGCGCCGCTTTTTTGATGGCGCGCCGTTCGTCGATGACGGCTTGCTTCTCTCGTTGTCGATCTTGCCGGGTGCGATTGTCGATCTTGCGATCAAGATGCGAAATCTTCGGGCGTTTCGGGCCGACTCGGGGCTCGTTAGGCTGGGCGTAGGGGTCCATCTAAAAGCGGCGCTTTCCATTTGCGCCGTAGCAAATTAACTTCCGCGCGATGCCGTTCAATATCGACCTGCACACCCACACGTTTTTTTCGGGCGACGGAGTGTCGAGTCCGGAGGATTTGATCACGGCCGCCAAGGCGAAGGGACTGAATGGGGTCGCGGTGACCGATCACAACACGTGCGAAGCGGTGACTTACATGCTCGAGAAAGGGTTGATGCGGGAAGACGGCACGCCGGTTGAAAATTTTCTGGTGCTGCCGGGCGTGGAGGTGACCACCGCGGAAGGCCATCTGCTTTGCATCGGCTCGACCCTGCCCGATCCGCCGCGATTGAAAGGCAAACCGGCGCAATACATTTGCGAATTGATCCACGAACGCGGTGGGCTTGCGATTCCGCCGCATCCGTACGATCTCTTCCGCGCCGGCATTCGCTTTTCGGTTTTGGAAACGTTGCCGATCGACGCGATCGAAGTTTTCAACGCGGCCACGACTTTGCGCCGTTACAATAAATATGCATTCAAGTATGCGCAGGAACGCGGACTGCCGATGACGGCGGCGAGCGATGCGCATCACGCAGCCGCGGTCGGCACCGCCTACACGATTTTGAATACGACCGATTTCACGGTGAAAGGAATTCTCGCGCAGATTTGCAAGAGTAATGAATTGAATCAGCAATATCTGACGCCGCGCGATAGCATGCGCAAAACCTGGAACAACTGGTTGCGTCTGCGCCGGCGGCGGCCGGTACCGGCGGTTAACGAATCGAAAAAATCGGATAACGGGAAGTAATCGTGCCGGCGTACGTCATTGTCGAAATAGAAGTTGTCGATCCAACGCGTTACGAGGATTACAAGCGGCAGGCCCACGCGACTGTGCAGAAATACGGCGGCAAATACCTCGTGCGCGGTGGCAACACCGAAGTGCTCGAGGGCGATTGGCAACCGAAACGCATCGTGGTTCTGCAATTCGATTCCATGGATCGCGCGAAAGAGTGGCTTAATTGCGAGGAATATCGCGAGCCGCGCAAACTGCGTCATGCTACTGCGAAGACGAACATGATTTTGGTCGAAGGCGTCGATCCTGAGAGTGTTCGTTAGATCGACAATCGACTACGGCGTCATCACAACTTTGACGCAGTTGTCTTCTTTCTTGCAGAACATCTCGTAACCGCGCGGCGCTTCGCTCAACGGCATTCGGTGCGTGATGATGTCGTCGAGTCGAATCTTGCCTTCCTCCACCGCGCGCAGCAGCTCGGGCATGTAACGATGGATCGGCGGGGGACCGAACGCCATTCTAATTCCCTTTTCGAAAATCTGGCCTAACGGAAATGTATCATACGGCATTCCGTAAACGCCGATGATGCTGACAAAACCGCCGCGCCGCACTGCGCTCACGCACATCTTCAGCACTTTGATCGTGCCGGATTCCGCGTGAATGACGTTGTCGATCTTGTCGAGAAGGCTGCGATCGCCTTCCAAGCCGACCGCGTCCACGCAAACATCGGCGCCGCGACCCTCCGTCATTTCGCGGATGGCTTTCACCGGATCTTCATCGTTCGCGTTGATCGCTTCCGATTTCGCCACGCGCTCCGCCATGACCAAACGGTAATTTCGAATATCGACTGCGATGACGCGTTTCGCGCCGCGTAACCAGGCCGCTTTTTGCGCCATTAAACCGACCGGACCGCAACCAAAGACGGCGACGGTTTCACCGCCCTTTACTCCCGCCCAATCAATTCCGGCGTAACCGGTCGGGAAAATGTCGGTGAGAAAGAGCACCTGCTCGTCGGTGAGTTCATTGTCGATCTTGCGCGGGCCGTAATTAGCGTACGGCACCCTAACGAATTCAGCCTGGCCGCCGGCGTAGCCGCCGTAGAGATCGGTATAACCAAAAATGCCGCCACCTTTTTGGCTGATCATTCCGCCTTCCGGACCGTATCTGCGCGGATTGGATTTTTCGCAATGCGCGCCGAGACCGAGATCGCAAAAAAAACATGCGCCGCAGGCGATCCCGCACGGAACAATGACGCGATCGCCTTTGACGAGGTTCTTCACTTCGAAGCCGGTCTCCTCCACGATGCCCATGAACTCGTGGCCGAGCGTGAGCGGCCGCGTTTGTCGAAGAAAGCCGTTGTAAATGTGCAGGTCCGATCCGCAGATCGCGGTCGAGGTCACGCGCACGATGACGTCCTGCGGGTCGAGAATTTTCGGATACGCGACGTCGTTGACCTCCACGTGACCAGGCTTGTGAAACACGAGAGCTTTCATCGAAACAAGATCGACAACTAACTTTTGGCCGACCAGATCTGATCGAGCACGCGCCGGAAATTTCCGCCGAGAATTAATTCGATATCGGCATCACTGTAACGGCGGCGAATCAAACCATCGGTCAGACCGAACATCCGCTTGTAATGATTGAAGCCATCCGTGTCCATTTTGTCGCGGAATCCGTAGCTCGGCTTATAAAGACCGCGCAGCCATTTTTTGTAATCGTCCGGCATGGCATCATAACCATCCAGGTCGTAGTCGCTGCCGACGCCGACATGCTCGACGCCAACGAGCTTGGTCACGTAATCAAAATGATCGAGCAATGTTTCGATCGTGGTCGGTTCTTTCGGCGAAACAAAATTGCGCACGCCGGTGATTCCCATGACGCCGCCTTTCTCCGCCATCTTGCGAATGGCGTCGTCCGTTTTGCAGCGCGGATGATTTGGATTGAGCGCGCGACAATTCGAATGCGTGATCAAGACCGGCGCTTTTGAAATCTCAAACGCTTCCAGAGTTGTTCGATCGCCGCAATGCGCGGTGTCCACGGCCATGCCGACTTTGTTCATGCGCTCGACGATTTTAATTCCGAAATCGCTAATGCCGTCGTCACGCCGTTCCGTGCTGCCGTTGCCGATCATGTTACGACTGTTGTAGGTGAGCAGCGAAACGCGTTGCCCGAGTTGATAGAAATAATCGACATCGTCCGGCGTGCGGAAATGCTCGGAATTCTGCACCCCGAGGATGATGCCGATTTTTCCTTCTTTCCTTGTCGCGTCGATCCGCGCCGGCTCGTCCACGCGCATGAGATGATCGTCTTGGTGCGCGATAAATCCGTTCCAACGCCCGAGAAAACTCGCCGTCTTTTCAAACGCATCGGGTCCGTCAATCCCGACACCGATGTGCATGACGTCGATGCGAGAATCTTTGAAACGTTGGAGATCGGCGGCGCTGAAAGTTTCCGGGTTCGTAAACCACGTCGGCCGTTTGTCGCCAATAAAAGGAGCCAGCACGCCGACGAGCGTGAACGGATTCAACATGTCGATGACGGTGCTGCGTTGCAGTAAATCGATCGCATGGGTCGAGTATTTCGTGGTGCTTTGCGCAAAGAGCGCGAACGAACCGCGATTGATCATCGGCGCGGCGAGTGTTCCGGCGGCGAGTGCGGCGAGGCGTTTGATGGTTTGACGGCGCGTCACAGGTTTCATCGGAATCGACCTTAGCGAATTTGACTGTTGTCGGCGAGCCCGCGATAAGATCGACAATCGAATGTCGGTAGATTCGGCGTCGGGCGCGCAGATGGAGATCGGCCATGTCCTGTTCATGGATGTGGTGGGCTATTCCAAATTGCGCACCGATGAGCAGCGCGCGCTGCAAGAGCAGTTGAGCGAGATCGTGCGCAACACGGAATGTTTCCGCGCGGCCGAGTCGAACGGTCGACTCGTTAGGCTACCGGTCGGCGACGGCATGGCGCTGGTGTTTTTCAATACGCCGGAAGCGCCGTTGCGATGCGCGATCGAGATTCAGCGCGCGCTCAAGAATCATTCGCAAATTCAATTGCGCATGGGCATTCACTGCGGACCGGTCAATCAAGTGCGCGATGTGAACGATCGCATCAACATCGCCGGGGCCGGAATCAACATGGCGCAGCGGGTGATGGATTGCGCGGACGCCGGTCACATTCTGATTTCGAAACGCGTCGCGGAAGACCTGGCGCAATCGGCCGAGTGGCAGCCGCATCTTCACGATCTCGGCGAGTGCAATGTGAAGCACGACGTTAAGATCGACATCTTCAATTTCTACGACGGCGAAGTGGGCAATGCACAAAAGCCGCAAAAGATCGCCACGGCCGTGCGCGCGAAGCCGTGCCGGCGCAAATGGTGGATCGCCGCGGCCGTTCTCGCGAGCGCGCTGATTGCGCTGTTCGTTTACCAAAAGCGTTTCGCTGGTTTGAGCGGCGCCGACAAAAGTATCGCGGTCTTGCCGTTCGTAAACATGAGCGCCGATCCGCAAAACGCATTTTTTGCCGACGGAATTCAGGACGACATCCTCACGAGCTTATCGAAGATCAAAGATTTGCGCGTGATCAGTCGGACGAGCGTGATGGAATTCCGCGGTGGAAAAGAAACGCACAACTTGCGCGACATTGCGCGAAAACTGGGTGTGACGAACGTGCTGGAAGGGAGCGTGCGGCGTGAGGGCAGCCGCATCGTCGTCACGGTGCAATTGCTCGACGCGTTGAAAGATCGACATCTCTGGGCGAATCGCTACGACCGGACGCTGGCGGATTCGTTAGGCCTGCAAGGCGAGCTGGCGACGGAGATCGCGGAGGCGTTGCGCGTCACGCTCACGGCCGACGAAAAAGAGCGCGTGGCGGAGAAACCGACCGACAACGAAAGCGCCTACATTATTTATTTGCGTGCGAACCAGATCGCGCGAAATCCGGACACGCTGCTCGAAGATTACAAGAAGGCGGAGCAGCTTTACGTCGAAGCGATCGCGATCGACCCGAACTTCGCGGCCGCCCACGCGCGTCTCGCTTCAACCCGGGCGCAGATTTTTCATTACTTCGAACCGACGGACGAAATCAAAACCAAAGCGCGAAGCGAAGCGGAGACGGCGCTGCGTCTGCAATCGAATCTGGCGGAAGCGCACCTGGCGCTCGGCCAATGCGTGTATTGGATCGACAACGACTACGACAAAGCGGTGGAGGAATTCGACACCACTCTGCGCCTCGCGCCTAACAACGCCGAAGCGAGTGCGCTGATCGCAGCGATCAAGCGCCGCCAAGGCAAGTGGGACGAATCACTCGCGCGTTACGAAGAGAGCCAGAAGCTCGATCCGCAAAGTCCAAACGTGGTGCGCAATCTCGTCTTCACTTACACGGCGATCCGCAACTGGCCCGAGGCGTCGAAGTGGGCCGAGCGGATGCGATCGATGGCGCCGGCGTCGCTCGTGGCAAAGATCCAAAGCGGTTATGTCGATTTTTGGGCGAAGGGGGATACGCACTTGCTGAAATCTCTCGTCAGCGATGTCCCGGCGGGGACCGACCCCGACGGTGTGATCACGAGCGTGCGTTGGGAAACGGCGATGATCGACCGCAATTTTGCCGACGCGCAAAAAATTATGGAAGCGTCACAGGTCGCGGACATTTCCTACACCAATGCCGGCGCTACGCCGAAAAGTTTTCTACTCGGCCTAACGCTTCTGGCGAAAGGCGATGCGTCCGGCGCGCAAAAAGCATTCGAGTTGGCGCGTCCGGCATTTGAAGCGGCGGTCAATGAAGCGCCGACGAGCGCGGATCGACATGCGAATCTTGGCTGGTGTTACGCATTCATGGGACGAAAAGAAGATGCGATCCGCGAAGGCCGGCGTGCGGTGGAGTTGAAACCGGAATCGAAGGACGCCTTCGACGGCGCGATCATGAATTGTTATCTCGCGTTGATCTACGCGCGAGTTGGCGAAAGGGATCTCGCCCTTTCATTGATCGAGCGATTGATGAAAACTCCCGGCGCGGTGGACAGCGCCGACTACAGCATCACGGTCAACGATTTGAAATACCGGTGGGAGTGGGATCCGATTCGGGACGATCCGCGATTCAAGAAACTTATCGGTCAATCGACTGAATAGATCGACAATCGCCTAACGAGTATCCTTGGGCTACCAAGGCCGGCCGCGCAGCGGAGTAAGGATTTTACCTACCAGCCAACCGGCTCGCGTTCCGATTGTTACACACACAACCGGTCTCCATCTTGAGGCTTCGATATGATCAAGCCCACACTGGAATACGGCGCACTCTCGACGGCTTCGGACGAATCCCTTATGAGCGCGATCACGCGACGGAAGCAGAGCGCACTCAAAGAACTCTATAATCGTTACGGGACGCGATTGCGCTCCGTCATCGGCAATGTTGTGCATGAAGGAGCCGACGCCGACGACGTGCTCCAGGAAATCATGCTCCAGATTTGGAAAGAGGCCGACCACTATTCGCCAAAAGCGGGCAAACCGTTGGGCTGGGTCGTGACATTGGCGCGGCGACGGGCAATCGATCGAGTGCGGCGTCGGCAAGCGTATTGTCGCGCGAAAGATCGATTCAGCGAGCAACTGGATCAGCGCCCCAACGGACATTTCACCATTTCCGGCAATGCCGAAGTTTCGCGCGTGGATATGCATTCGTTCCTGGAGAAACAACTACGTCGGCTTCCAAAGCAACAACGCGAAGCCATCCGGCTTTCATTCTTCAAAGGTTTAAGTCATCGCGAGATCGCCCAACAAACGCGCACCCCGCTCGGCACGGTGAAGACACGACTCGAGCTCGGTTTGCAAAAACTGACGCAACAGATGCGGCCGTTGCGGCAGAAGATTTAGCAATGTTTAGGGCGCCGGGGCTCCGATAAACGGCGTGAATGGACAAAATCGGGGTCCCGGCAGGGATTTCACGTCCGGGCCGGTGCGATTGTCGATCTTTTATTTTCCTGTGGTAGATTGCGCGATGCAGAATCCTGAGATCACGGCTTACTTGAAAACCCATTGCGGCTGGAGCGGCGGCGTGCGCGCGGTGCTGGCCAAATACAATCTCAAATACACCGAGAAAGACATTATTCAGAACCCGGCCTTTCGTTGGGAAATGGAAACGAAAAGCGGCCAACCTCTTTCGCCGTGCGTGGAAGTAAACGGCACGATGCTGCCCGATATCAGCGGCGAAGAACTGGAAAAATATTTGATCGACAATCACATCGTGGCGCCGAGCGCCGCGGATGCGGGGGTGCCATTGAATGCACCATGCTCAACCGAGGAACACGAAAGCCGCGTCAACGTGCAATTGTAGTTGTCGATCTTGCGCGGATGCGCGAGTAAATTTTCGATAAGATCGACAATGAAATTGCTCGCGCGCGCGCGCCAAGGCGCCGGAAAATTCTTCGGCAGCAAACTTTTCCGTTACGGCTGGAAAGTTTCGCTTCTTCTCATCATCTGCGGTGCGGGGCTGGCCGCGTTTTTATTTTACGCGACCTGGGCCGCGACCTTCGACATGACCCGCGTCGGCGTCATGCCCGAGCGGAACACGGTGTTCGATGTCGATGGAAAAATTTATAGCCGGCTCGCCGGCGCGAACCGGCTCAAAGTTTCGCTCAACGAAATCTCGCCGTTCTTCGTCGACGCATTGCTCGCGCGCGAAGACACGCGTTTCTATCAACATCGCGGCATCGATTGGCGCGGAATTTTGCGCGCGCTTGTGCGCGACGTCATGAGCGGCTCGGCGAAAGAAGGCGCGAGCAGCATCACGCAACAACTTGCGCGCAACAGCCTGCCGTTAGGCGGGCGCACCTTGAACCGCAAGATTCTCGAAGCGCTGGTGGCGTTGCGGATCGAGGAAAAATTTACGAAACAGCAAATCCTCGAGCTTTATATCAACCGAATCTATTTCGGCGCGGGTTGTTACGGGGTCGAGACCGCAGCGCAGGCCTACTTCGGCAAGAACGCGTCGAAGCTGAATTTGTCGGAAGCAGCGCTGCTCGCGGGATTGATTCGCGGGCCGAATCGCTTTTCGCCATTGCGAAATCCTGAAGGCGCGGCGGCGCAACGCGACACCGTGCTCGATCGCATGGTCGAATTAAAAAAGATCTCGGTCGAGCAAGCGAATGAAGCGAAGCAGGCGCACGTGAACACGCATCCGAAACGACTGCTCCAGATCCAGGAAAATTATGCGATGGACGCGGTGCAACGCGATCTCAACATGATCCTGACGCAGGACCAGATCGACAACGGCGGTTTGTTCATCTACACGACACTCGACCCGACGGTGCAGACCGCGGCGCAAACGTCGCTCGAACAGCAGCTCACAAAGATCGAGCATCAATCGAATTTTCATCACCCGGTCAAAGCGAACTATCAACCTCCAGAAAACGGCGAAGACACATCGATGCCGTACCTTGAAGGCGCGGTCGTCGCGATCGACAACGCAAGCGGCGGCATTCGCGCACTCGTCGGCGGACGTGATTACGCGCAGAGCAAATTCAATCGCGCGCTTTCGCCGGCCAATCGACAAATCGGTTCCTCCTTCAAGCCGTTCGTTTACACGCTGGCGTTTACGAATGGACTTTTGCCCGGTGCAGCGATTGATGACGGACCGATTCGCGCGGGCGAAATCGAAGGCGCGGGAAACTGGTCGCCGGGAAATTCCGACGGCACTTATACCGGGATTCAGCCGTGCTCATACGGTCTGATTCATTCGCGCAACACCATGAGCGTGCGCGTCGGCCAATTCGCCGGCCTCGATAATGTGCAGAAGATCGCGACGAGTTTGAATCTGAGCGACAACGTGCAGCGCGGTCCCGCGATTTACATCGGCGCGTTCGAAACAAATTTGAAAGCGCTCACGTCGGCCTATTCGGTTTTTCCGAACGCCGGCGAACGCAAACAGGCTTACATCATCGAGCGCATCGACGATCAGGATCACAATCCGATTTATCGCGCGGCCCACATTTCCGCGCCCTCGCTGGACCCGAGCGCATGCTGGATGACCTCGCAAATGATGGAGCAGGTGTTGACCACGGGAACGGCCGCAAGTGCGCGTTCGTTAGGCTGGAAATTGCCTGGCGCGGGTAAGACCGGGACGACGAACGATTACAAGGACGCGTGGTTCGTCGGTTACACGAGCACCGTGACATGCGGGGTGTGGGTCGGATTCGACCAACCGACGACGATTATTCCGAAGGGCTACGGCGCGGCGCTGGCGTTGCCGGTGTGGGTCCAGGTGATGAACAAAGCCGCCACACGCTACCCGCCACAAGAGTTGCAACCGACGATGTCGATCCAACGCGCGATGGTCTGTTCGTTGTCCAATCATCTCGCGACCACGGGTTGTCAATCGGCCGGCACTGCCTACGAAATCGATCTGCCGATCGATAAAATCCCAACCGTTTCGTGCGAAGTCCACGGTGGCGATCAAATGCTCGTGAATGGCCTGCGCGATTTCGGCAAGAGCGCCGGCAGTTTGCCCGGTAAATTATTCAACAGCTTCCGCAAATTATTCGGGCGGAAGTGACCTGGACTTGTTAGGCGGCGTGGCTGATCCGGTCGATCGTGTCGCGAAGGTGGGAGATGTTGAATGGCTTCGGAATCATCTCGTCGACGTGCAACGCTTCGTAGGCGCGTCGGTTCTCATCGCTCAAATACGCGGAAAGGACGACGATTTTGCCCGAGAAATTTTCTTCGCGTAGTCGACGAACGAACTCAAGGCCAGACATGCGCGGCATGTTGTTATCGGTGATGACGACGTCGAAGGGCGGCCGATGTTCGGCCACGCGCTCCAGCGCTTCATCGCCGTCGCCGGCGGTAGTCAATCGGCGTTCGGCGCCGCCGAGGACAAACTTGAGCGAGCTTGCGACGGATGGTTCGTCATCAACCGCGAGAATGTTTAACGGGGTTTGCACAGATTTCTTTTTAGCAGAGCGCATACCGTGGCGCGGAAGCAATCAAATGGAAGATGTCGATCTTAGCGAAGGAAGCCCAGATTCGGATTAGCGAAGCGACCGATGTTCGGAAAGACCGTCGCCATGTCGCTGGCAGCGACGCCGAACCAGCGCGCGAGCGTAGCGGAAAATTCGTCCACGCTTGTCGTCGGAATCCAGCGGCCATCCTCGGTATCGTCCGGCCCATTGACGGCGAGGGTGGGGAAGCTGCCGTAGAGACGATTGCCAATGACCGAGCCGCCCATGACGAACTGGTGGCTGCCCCATCCGTGGTCACTGCCGCCGCCGTTCGTGGGCAGAGTGCGACCGAAATCCGAAGCGGTGAATGTCGTGACCGATTGCTCGACGCCGAGCTCGACCGTGGCGTTGTAAAACGCATTCATGCCTCCGCTTAATTCCTGGAGTAGTCCCGATTGCGCCGCGAGTTGATCGCCGTGCGTATCGTAGCCGCCGACGGCGACGAAAAAGATTTGGCGCTGCATGCCGAGGTTCGTGCGCGCGGCGATGAGTTTCGACACCATCGCTAATTGTTTGCCCAGATCGGTATCGGGAAATTGCGTGTTAACGCTGACGCCGGCGAGCGCGTTGCTGAGAACTTCGTTCTCGGCGATCGAGCGACTCATGGTGTCGGAGTAAACCTGCTCGAACAAATTATTGTGCGGAAGCGCGAGGAGGCGTTTGAATCCATCGATGCGGATCTGATCGTTCGTGCTCTCGCCAAGACCGTGCAGGCCTAACGAACCATCGGGGGAAATCAGATACGGCACGACAGTGTTACCGACTTCAAACGTGTTCGTCCCAGCGATCGACAATGCGAGCGAGACGCGTGAATTGCTGTTGAGCGACGCGACGAGATCGGCCGCGCGTCCGCCCCAGCCGGTCCGAATGTCGCCGCGATCGGGCACGCTCGTCATCCATTGCACGGACTGGTCTTCGTGCGAGAACAAATTGATCGGGACGGCGGCGGTGCCGTTAATGTAATCGTTGCGCGTGGTCGGCGCGACGAGCGTGCCGACGTTTGCGACCATGGTCAGCTTGCCCTGATTAAACAGATTCGCGAGCGACGTGAGATCGGGGTGAAATCCGTAATTTCGTCCGTCTCCTTGCAAGATCGACAATGGACGAAGCGAGTTGCGCGCGATGGCGAGACTGCCGCGCGCGCTGGCGTAAGTGTTGTAGAACGAAGTGTCGTTAGGGATGAGCACGTTGTTCGCGTCGTTGCCACCGTAAAGAAACAAACAGACGAGCGCCTTGTAATCGCCCACCGCCGTGGCCGCGCTTAATTTCCGCAGGTCCCAAATCGTGCTGAGCAATCCGCTGGTGCCGAGCGCCGCGCAGGCCGCCTGTCGAATGAATGTCCGTCGCGTTGGTCGATAACTATTGTTCATTTTATTTCTCCACGACGTACTCCGGCGAATTGAGCACGAGCCAAACCGCGGCGCGCGCGCGTTCCCAATCGTCATCGACCGGCATTTGATTAATCGTGTCGATCAAAGTCTGCCGCATCGCGCTCGACATCGCGCCGTTCATCAACTTGACGTTTAGAAGATCGACAAGTGCGGCGGCATCGTTCGAAAGCGTTTCTTCGGTCGATAAATCGAGCGGAATGTCTTCCCAGAACAACGCTTCGTAGACTTGGTTCGCTTGCGCCACCACCGTCGTCTCGGTCGTAATTTTAAGCTCGGGACTAAACAATCCCGCGAGCGCGATCGCCCCGGGCGCGACGTAATCCGGCGTGAAGAAATTGAAAACCGTCGGTGAATTGAGCGGTTGCTCGCCGAATTCGTCCGGAATCCAAAACGAGAAAATGCCGTCGCTTGGTTGACCGTGCAGCGCGCGATAGAGGTGCGTCAATCGTAACACTGGCTCGCGCAATTTGCCCGCGCCCTGTCCGGTTTTGCCTGGACCGCGCGCATCGTAATCAAGCAGAATCGCCTTGATCACGGCCTTCATGTCGCCGCGCACACCCTGACCGTTGTTATCGAAAGCGCCGGCGACGCGATACAAATATCCGGGACTCGGATTGCTTGTCACCATGCGTTGAATGAGCTGGCGGCCGACGAATCGTCCCACGTTCGGGTGATTGAAAATCGTGTTGAGCGCGAGATTAAGGTCCTGCGATGGCCCTTGGTTCGCCGGAATCACCACTCCATTTAGGATTTGTTTTGTCCCCGGCTCGTGGTGCTCGGGAAACGCCTGCATTTGTTGCCGGTAATTCGGATTCCAATTCCAGAAATCGCTTTGCCCCGCAAACGTCCAACCGGTCGTGACCGCAGCCAGTCCTTCTACCGCGCTTTGGTCGTAGGTCGGGATCGGCAACGCATTGCCATCAAGCGCGAGACTGCCATCGATATTGAGTTGAAAGAGCCCGATCGAGAACAATTGCATCAACTCGCGCGCGTAATTTTCATTCGGATGACTGCCGCTGTCGGGATCGGCCTTGTCGTTGCCTAACATGTCGAGATAGACGCCCATGGTGGGACTGAGCGTGACGTTTTGCAGGAGCTGGCGGTAATTGCCGAACGCGCCGTTGGAGAGGATGTCGATGTACGCCGACATCGCCACGCCGTTATCGCTCAGGTCGCCATCGTTGAACGACGTCACCAAAATTTCGCTGAGCGCGAACGCGACGCGCTGCCGCACCTGGTCCGGCGCCGAGATTGCAAGCGTCCACCAACCCTGCATCGTGTCCGACCAACCCGGATCCGAGCTATGACTATCGACCCACTGAAGATTAGAACTCGCGGGAATTGCGAATTGCTCGTCGAGAAAATTGCTGAACCCGACCTGCTGCACATGTTGCACCGTCGACTCGGTCGCGCCGCAGGTGCATTGATTTAAAAATCGCGCGGCATCCTGCGCCGTCGGCGTTCCGTTAGGCAAAGGCGGCGGTGGCGTCGGAACCGGCACGCTTTCATTTCCGCCTGCTAGATTCAAGAAGCCGAGAATCTCTCCCTTCGGATTGTTCGTCGTATGAATGTTGAAGTAAGTTCGGCCGCTTTTGATCGCGGCTACGATGTCGGCCACCGAGTTAGTTCCGACGGGAGCGAAGACCCAGAGATATGTTCCGTCGGGCCGCACCGGCGTCGTGTCGAGGTCGAACAAAATGCCGGCGCTCTGTCCCGCGTCCGCTGGTCCATGCACATGCTTGGCCGTCACCGGGGTCGATAAATTCGAAAAGTTGAATGCGACCGTCGCCGACAATTCATCCGCTGCGAGTTTCAACACCGCCGTTCCTACACCTGTCGATCCGTCACTTTGCGCGCGCAGATGCGCGATGAATACGGTCGGAGCATTTCCACCGGGCGTCGGTGACGGCGTCGCGCTCGGACTGGGCGAAGGAGACGGGGAAGGTGTCGGCGTCGCGACGGCAATCGGCACATTTTGCGTCAGCTGACCGAACGGCGTGCTCGCGTTCGTTAGGCGCCACTGGAAATTGTAAGTGCCCGGCGTGCTCGGCGCGTTTACAGTGAAGTTAAATGTCTGCGTCACGCCGCTTGCGACGCTGTTTAACAGGCCGGAGCTCGTTAGGCCCCAGGTCGAATTGCCGGCTGGATTTTGCGACGAGAGCGCCACTGTCGTCGGTGACCACGCTTTTGTCCCACTGTTGAACATCGTGACCGACACGCTGTAGTTCTGCCCCGTCACCATCGTCGTCGGCACGCTTTGGCTGACAAATTGCGCGTTTAGCTTCGTTTTCGGTTTCGGTTTCTTTTTGGCCGACGCGCTCAAGGCCGTGCCTAACAGAATCGCGATGATAACTATCCGCTGAAACTGACCTCGCTTCACTGTCGGGCAAAGGAGCACGAACGACGCCAGTGAATTTTTTGGAAACGATTTGGCGGTCGCACGAGGGAACGCGCGAAATGCGATTGTCGATCTTGCGCTAAATCCGCGCGTTTTTCGCAAACCTGCGCCGCATGCGCGCAAATCCTGGAACAGCGGGTGAGGGGAATCGAACCCCCGTGTGCAGCTTGGGAAGCTGCCATTCTACCATTGAATTACACCCGCGAAGTAAGGCCGATTCTCCCTTGTCGATCTTGCAATTGCAAGCGACTGCTTTATTCGCGCACGTAGCCAAGTTGCTTCAATAAATCAAAAGCGATCGCGCGAATCGCCGGAGTTAACGGCACATCCGCCACCGGAGATTGCCGCGCCAGTTGCTCACGCGCATGTGCCTGAACTTTTTCATCGAACTTCAAACCCATGAATTTTTCCAATTGCGCCCACATCGCGTCCGGTTGCGCGATTATTTCTTCATAACGCAGTTCCATCCACGAATCCGCCGGCAACGCGCGCAATGAGCCCTGCGCTGCCTGCACGCTCAATCGCCATTCGAGCAATCCGCGATGGAAATCGTCCGTGCACCACGCCAGCAATGCGTCTTCGCCTCCCGCGCGCGCATGCGCCTGCAAGAGTTCCCATTTATAATTGTCGTGGCCGAACCAACTCCGGGTTTGCGTCAGGCGCGCAATCGATTGCGCCACGTCGATTCCATCTCGGAGCAAATGCAAAAACTTTGCGTCCGGAAAAATTGCCCTAACAAATTCCACGCGAAAGCTGTTGATCGGCAGTTTCTCGAGTAAACGCGTTCCGCCTTGCGCCTTCACTTCTCTCGCGAATGCGCGCCGGATTCCGTTCCGTGTTCGTGACGACACATCTGTCGCGTCGAGCGTCAAACGTCCGCCGCGCCGCCGCGCTTGTTTGCTCCAGATGTCCGTGCCCGGCTCGATCGCCCAAATCCGGCGCGGCTCATTCAGATACGCGACCTCACTACGGCGACCCAAAACCTGACCGAGGATCGTGGTCCCGGAACGTCCGCATCCGATGATGAATACCGGAGACCGTAATAAGTGGTCGTTAGGCCGCAAACTTCCGAGCACGCGTTCCCAAATCATGACGCCGTCCACTTCTGCATTTGCTCCGGGAACGGACACTGCGCGCAATCGGAATTGTCCTGCAAACAAAAATCTTCGTAGATCTGCAGCAGGCCTTGTTGGTGCGCGACGGTCTTTAGGAAACCTTTGCGCCGGGGATCGTCGCCGAACAATCGCGTCGCGCCGGTCTCCACTCGCCGATTCGTTAGGCGTGCCGGCAGCTTTGCGTAATCGTTCGTAAGATCGACATCTTCATTCAGCCAGAATGGAAAGATCACGTTGGCCAGGATCTCGACGATGCGCGATTCGCCAATGAGCGCCATCTCCGCCGACGCGGGTTCGGCCAGCAATGTGTAATGCGTGTTCCAAAAAGGATGCTCGATCGATCCGAGGAAATTACGGATTGCTTTCACGTTGTGTTGCCCTAACGAACGCCGAAACGCCGGCCATTGTCGCGCTAAGATCGACAATGCCGCCAATCGCCGCTGCGGATGATTCATCGGACGCGTGCTCGTGATCTTCCACACATTCGTCGGCAGAATCAGCCGCTGCATCTCCGCGCGGTGCGGCCACCATTTGTCCCACAAATCGCGCACGTATTCTCTTGTCGATCTTCCGTAGACGGCGAGGTCTGGCGCTTCGAGGAATCCGGCAATGCCGAAAAGGAACGCGTCAGATTCGTTAGGATGTTCTCGCAGATATTTCAGCGACAATCGTTGGGCGACAAGGGTGAAGGGTAATTTGTTTTGCTTGTAACCGAGCGCGCCGGCGATTTCCTGGAACAACGTTTCGTCCGCGCCGTGATTGTCGATCTTGCGCCGAAGCCGCGCGGCCTTTTGTCGCAGCCGAAAATTTGCCGCCGCATCGAGTACGCTGTTGACGCGATCCTCCGGCAAATCCTTCAGCGGCGCCTGACAACGTCCCGGTTTCGCCAGCGGAATGTTCGCGCTGAATGCATCCGGCAACTCCGCCGGATTGATCCGCACCTGCGGCACATTGCGATTCGATTTCGTGTGCGTGAAAAATTCGCGTTCGCTCTTTTCGACGAACACGTGCAACACGGTTTGCTCGAACGCGTCGTTGGTGGCGTGTCCGTGCGTTTCCCAGTTGCGATCGAGCACGTCGAGCTCGATGCAACCGGCCACCGGCGCGCTTCCATTAATGCGAATCGCGGCGTCGCGAAAATCCGGCCCGGCTTCGCGGTTCCACGTTCCGAATTGGACGATGTCGATCTTATCGCCCGTGACGGAAACAAATTCGCGGCCGAATTCGCCCGCGAACCAGCGCGCCTGCAATTCCAGCTCGTTAGGCACGCGCGCGGCCACGAACAACGCGCGCTCGCGCACACGCGCGGCGTCGCGCATTTCGGCATAACGAGTCGTCACGCCGCCGAGAATGTTACGAGGCCGCGACTTCTTCGAGATGTTTTTCGTCCAGCGGCCAGATCGGCGTGCTCACACGCACGCGCAGATCGTCTGCGATTCTCTTCACCAGCGCCACGTCCGAACGCGGAAAGACGAAAACGTAATTCGGCGATTTCGCGTCTGCCTCGGTGATGGTGAGATTCTCGGAAAGAAATTTCGGCTCTCGCGCGACCGTCGCACGCGCGAGCTCAATCGGACGCGTTATGGCGCGGCCGCGTTTTTTTGCGATGAAAAGCAGCTTCTTCGGATCTTCATTTGTGGCGATGAGCACGCCGCTGCTGTTTGCGCGAATGCCGCGGCAGCGGCCGGTCACGCAAGGGACGACCCAGGCCGTCGTCTGCGCGAGAGCATTCTGGCGCATGAAATCTTCCGCGACCTGACCGTCGAGTTCGTTAGGCAGTTTCGCGGCAAGATCGACATCGGCCGGTCCGTTCAATTTTTTCCAAGCCAGCCACAGTTTCACTTTCATCGCCCGCAGAATTTTTGGCGCGAAATAAAAGAAGACGAAAATGGCGACCGCGAAGATCGACAAGGCGATTAAGGGATTGTGGTAGATGAGCGCGAGACCGCCGAGGACGGCGACGTCTTCGCCCAGACTGAGGGCGATGTTCGAGAATGGTTCCGGCGAAGTGTTGCTCGTTAGGCGCGTAGCAGCTTTGACGGTATGCGTAATCAGACTGGTGCCGCCGGCGAACAACGCGATCAGAACCGTCATGGTCGGAGTCGAGTGGCCGAGCACCTGGATCGCGAGCAGCGCGCCGCCGATTGGCCGGATGACGGTATGGACCGCGTCCCACATCGAATCGACCCAAGGAATTTTGTCGGCGAGAAATTCGAGCAGATAAAGAACGCCGGCGACGATGATGATCCACGGATTGCCGAGCACTTCGAGCGACTGGTACTCGGGCAAGAGCGTGATCCAATGGAAATGGACCGCGAGTCCGGTAACGAAGACGGTGAGATATAAATTGATGCCGGCGAGCGCGGCCAGGCCGAGCGCGACAGCGAGGAGATTCAAGCGGTCCACGCGCGCACTATCTGCGATGTCCAAATGCGCGGCAACATTCGACATTCATCATTCGGCGTTCATAATTCGCCATGCTCGACATTCGCCTCATTCGCGAAAAACCGGATTTCGTGCGCGAACGTCTGGCTACGCGCGGCGGCGGCGAGGAAGCGAAGATCGACATCGTTCTTCAGATCGACGCCGAGCGACGCAAAAGCGAAACGGAATTGCAGCGATTGCAGGCCGAGCGCAATCGTTTGAGTAAAGAGATCGGCGCGAAACGGGCAAAGAAGGAGCCTAGCGACGAGCTTGAAGCGCAGGTGCGAAAGATCGGAGAGGAAATTGTCGATCTTACGAAACGCGCGGGCGAGGCGGAGGAGAAGCAAAAGAATCTGCTGCTCGAGATTCCGAACTTGCCGCATGCAAAAGCGCCGATCGGGAAAAACGCGGATGCGAACGTGGTCGTGCGCAGTTGGGGCGAGAAGCCGAAACTTGCCGGCGAAGTTCGCGATCACGTTGCGCTTGGGACGAATCTAAAATTGTTCGACCTCGAGCGCGCGGCGAAAATCAGCGGCAGCGGCTTCATTTGTTTTACCGGCGCGGGCGCAAAGCTCGAGCGCGCGTTGATCCAGTTCATGCTCGACTTGCACACACGCGAGCATGGTTATCGCGAAATCAGTCCGCCGTTTCTCGTTAGGCGCGAGTGCATGATCGGCACGACGCAATTGCCGAAATTCGAGGAAGACATGTACGGGCTGGAGAACGGCGAGTTGTTTCTCGCGCCGACGGCGGAAGTGCCGGTGACGAATTTTCATCGCGAGGAAATTTTGGCGATTGTCGATCTTCCGAAAAAGTTTGTCGCCTACACGCCATGTTTTCGGCGCGAGGCCGGAAGCGCCGGCCGCGAAACGCGCGGAATCATTCGCGTGCATCAGTTCGATAAAATCGAGCTGGTCAAGATCACGACGGCAGAGAGTTCCTACGAAGAGCTTGAGAGCCTAACGAGTAACGCCGAGCGCGTGCTGCAACTGCTCGGTCTGCATTATCGCGTGGTCGAGCTTTGCACCGGCGATGTCGGGTTCGGTTCGGCCAAGACGTATGACATCGAAGTTTGGTCGCCGGGACAGAAGGCTTATCTCGAAGTGTCGAGCTGCTCGAACTTCGAAGATTTTCAGGCGCGCCGGATGAATCTTCGTTACAAGGACGCGGACGGCAAAAATAAATTCGCGCACACACTCAACGGTTCCGGTCTGGCGCTGCCGCGTTTGTTCGCCGCGCTGATTGAAAGCTATCAGCAGCCGGACGGCTCGATCGCTTTGCCGGAGATTCTGCTGCCGTACTTCGGCTCTGCTAAGATCGACAAGGTCGATTAAGCGAAGAGATCGAGCTGCGAGCGTTGCGATTCGGCGGAGGCCTGTTCGACTTCGCTCGGCAATGCGAGCTCAAAGCCGAGACGTCGCGCGAGACGTTGACACGTCTCCGGCGCGAATCCTTCGAAATGGTTGCTCGCGAAAGCCCAGACGTTGCGCACTTCGTCGAGATGCCGCTGGATCTTCATCGACCAACTCTCAAGCGCAGCCTCGCGTTTCCACAAAAGTTTTTCGTAGCGATGCACGAACAAACCGTCGCGATTATATTTGGTGGCGTAATCGCCTAACAAACGCAGATAGATGAAGTCGGTCGAGAGCGGAAGAAATTCGAAGGGTGCGAGGTTGCGTTCATTTAGCGGACTCATGTCGGACCAGACCCAGGCGATCCGAAATTTTTCGAGCTGGCTGATGAATTGCGGACGATGCCAGCCGGGATGACGAAACTCGATGGCGAAACGGAAATCGCGCGGGAGTTGTTTGAGAAAATTGCGCAGCGCGGTCTTGCCATCTTTCGGAGTGAAGGAGGGCGGGAGTTGAATGAGGATGACTTGCAGCTTGGCAGTGAGTGGCTCGATTGCATTTAGGAAACCGTTTAGCTGGTCGGCGCAATCGTGCAGTTTGCACTCGTGTGTGATTTCGCGCGGCAATTTGCAAACGAAGCGAAACGAAGCGGGCGTGAGCTCGACCCAACGCCGGACCGCTTCCTCTTTCGGCGCGCCGTGGAAAGTGGAATCGACTTCGACCGCGCCGAAAACGCGCGCGTAAAATTCGAGCCAGCTCGACGGTGGGAGATCGGCGGGATAGAACGTGCCGCGCCAGTCGTCGTAACTCCACGCGCACGTGCCGATGCGGATTTTTTGTTGATCGTTCAGGTTCAACGCAAATAAATCGTAATCGCGCGCGAAAGAAGATGTCGATGTTAGACGATGTCGATCTTGCGAGGCGTCGCCGGTCACGCCCGACAACTTGACGCCTCCGCTATCGCATCTACGGTCATCAGCCCCATGGTTTTTAGACTTCGTCGTTGGTTCCTCCTCCCTGTGCTCGGCGCGTTTATTTCGACGCCTTTGAGCGCGGCGGTCATCTTTAAGCCCGGTGAAAAAGCGAAGTATGTGGCGCCGGGCGAAGAAGAGATCAGCGGCAACGCCGGTGAACTTTTTCACGTCGCGCAGGAAGCGGAGCAGAAGCACGATCTCAAGCGCGCGCTGAGAGCTTATCGCACCTTGTTCAAAAAATATCCGAAGGACGCGCTCGCGCCCGGCTCGGCTTTCAAGGCGGCGCAGCTGCAGGAGCAAACGAAAGATTATCTCGGCGCGGCGGAATCGTATCGCTGGCTCATGGAAAAATATCCGAGCGATTTGCATTTCGAAGAGGCGATCGAGGGATTGTTCCGCATCGGCGAGATGTATTTGAACGGTAAGAAGATCAAGGTGCTGGGCATTTCGGTGGCGAATGCGCACGATCGCGCGGTTGAAATTTTCGCGGCGATTATTCGCAACGCGCCATTCGGCAAATATACGGCGCGCGCGCAATTCGACATTGGGCTTGCCCGGGAGAAGGATGGTGCGAACGACGCAGCCATTCAGGCATATCAAGCCGTGGTCGATAAATTCCCTAACGACCCGGTCGCGGCTGACGCGCAATATCAGATCGGTTACATCTGGTTCACCGCCGCCAAAGCCGGCACGAAAGATTTTGCCGCCACTGATAAGGCGCGGACAGCGTTTGAAGATTTTCTCTATCGTTTTCCTAACAGCGAAAAGGGGCCGCAAGCGCGCGCAAACCTGGGGCTATTGGAGAAGAAGACGACATCGACCGCATTCAAGATCGCGAAGTTTTACGACAAGCAGAAAGCGTATCGTGCCGCGGTCATCTATTATAATGAAGTGATTCGGACGCAGCCGGGCTCGGTTGAAAGTACAGAGGCGCAAAAGCGCATCGATCAATTACGCAAAAAAGTCGGCGATGCTGCGATTGAGCCACCGAAAACGGACGTTGCCGCCGAGAAGAAGAAAGCGGCCGAGCGCGAAGGTCGCACGGCCAAGGGTGGACCGGCCATGCGCGGATCGGCTAACGAAGTCGCGCCGTTGCCGCCGCCGGAGACCGACCCGGCCTTGCCGCCGCCGGCGTCATTAATGCCGGATAATACCACGGCACCGGCGTCATCGCCCTCCGATGAATCGAGCGCGTCGTCATCTGAGGCGCCGGCTTCGTCGGAAACATCGCCCGCGGCGGATGCTTCGGCTTCGCCGGCGCCGTGAGAAAAATCTTTACCGCGGTTTTGCTGTCGTTAGGCCTGAGCGGCTGCCTCGGTTATCACATCGGTCCGGTCAAACCGGACTACCTGGCCGACGTCCACACGCTTGCGGTCCCGACATTTAAGAACACGACAATTCTTCCGCGCATTGAAGCGCTCATTACCGACACGGTGATCAAACAATTGCAACAAGACGGCACATTTAAAATCGCGAACAAAAGTAATGCCGATGCCACTCTCGAAGGCGAAATTGTGCACGTGACCCGTTCGCCCGCGCGATCCGTCCGCGGAAACGTGCTCGCGACCGCGGAATTCAATCTCTCCATTCACGTGAAATACAAAGTCGTTAATCGCGGTGGCGAGCAGCTCGGCCCCTCCGGGGAAGCCTCCGGCTCGACCAGCTTTTTCGTTAGCAGCGACGTCACCACCGACGAACGCCAGGCCTTGCCGCTGGCGACAGAAGAACTCGCCACTCGACTCGTTAGCCAACTCAGCGAAGGTTGGTAACGATGCCGGGCAAAGGCGAAGAAAAACTCTGGGCCATTCTCAACGACAAGCTCGACATGTTGCGCGCGAGCGGTCGTTATCCCGAAGCCGTGCGCGTGGCAGAGACAATTGTCGATCTTGCCAAACGCGCATTCACGAACGATCCGACGCGACTTTCCATCAGCTACGAGAAACTCGGGCAACTGCTCGATCAAAGCGGCGACCGCGTGGGAGCGAAGCCGTATCTGCTGAAGTCGCACGCGGCGCTCGAGCAAGTCGATCCGCCCGATCATCGCTCGCTCTTTCGTTCCGCGCGGCGGCTCGCGTTTCTTTGCGACAATCTCGGCCAGCCCGACGAAGCCGTTCGTTACTACGAGAAAGCGATCGCATCCGGCACGCAGCTCGACGACCTGCCGTATTCCGATCTCGGCACGATGTTGAACAACATCGCGTTGATCTTCCGCAAATCGGGTCGGCAAAAAGCGGCCGAGCCGTATTACCTGCACGCGCTGCAAATTTATGAGAAGCAACTCGGCCCCGAGCACGCCGACGTCGCGTCGGTCTTAAACAATCTCGGCGTTTTCTACACGAACGAGCGTCGCTTCAGCGAAGCGGAGAAAACACATCTGCGCGCGCTCGGCATTCGCGAAAAAGTTCATCCGCCCACGCATCCCGACATCGCGCAATCCAAATGCAATCTCGCCGTCGTCTATCACTCGCGCGGCGATTATGCGCGCGCGTCCGATTTGTATCGGCAATCGCTCAAAACCTGGGAAGAGATGAGCGACAATCCGCCGGAAGATTACGAGATCGTGGCCTCGAATTACGCCGATCTTTTGCGCTCGTTAGGCAAAGTGCGTAAAGCGCAGCAGCTCGAAGCGCGCGCGAAGAAGCGGCGGCGCGGGTAAGATCGACAATCACATTGCGTGAGAACGTGCGTTGCGCATTATAGTTGCCCGCGCTCACGTGGCGGAACTGGCAGACGCGTACGGCTCAGGACCGTATGGGGAAACCCGTGGAGGTTCGAGTCCTCTCGTGAGCAAATTTTCCGGGCTTAATTATATCTTAGGGCGTTCGGCTCCATTGGGGCCAGGCCGAACGAAATTCTTGGGTGCGGACGAGCGGTAACCGTAGATGTGGGTGAAACCAAGGGTACGATCTTATTAAAGAGTCGTTTATCTCTAACCGGTCTCATTTCCAACGGTGAACCGCGCGTGCACAATTCGCACCAGTGCCGCTGCGAACTGTTGAGCCGCGTTCGTGTTCCGCAATCGTCACAAATAAAGACTTCGGTCTTAGGCATTCTCACGAGAACCTCCTTTTCCACTTCTCGAGCAGAGATGCCCGGACCTCTGATCGCCATGTCGCCGGCGTTCGGACCGCTGGAACGATGCTCGGTGCAGCATTCGGGCCGACTGCGATATAAAGAGTATTATTTTTCCGCCGGCGCCCATTTATTTTAGTGGCAATTGCGATACCGGCGCGCCGAAAAGCAGTGACGATTCGATAGGCGTGAATTGGACGAACGGTCGTTTCCTTGATTGTCATCTCGAGCCCCGCCGGGAGCGATTGCCCTGGCGTCTTTCTTTTCGAGTTATCAATTTCAACTTCAAATCCGGAGCTCTCGAGCACGCTGGCGATTTCCCCTTCATAACAAACCGCTTCCTTATCCGACGCAGTCGCTGACATCGAAACCGGTCCTCTTATCGAATCTTGCAACCCACTGGAAATATCTCCGGCCTCCTGTGAGGTGAGATGCCGCTCATTTGGGACTTTCGGTTGCTTTTTTTTCCGTCCGCGAAAATTGGTCCGGATCGCGCAAAAGGGTTCGGCCGCGAGCAAAAGTTTATATACGTACGACAGCTTCTTCATCCTGAAATCCCCACGTTTCCGCAGCGCTTGATCGCGGGCGGACTAACCAGGCGATGAGAGAGCGAATCGCCGGATGTAGTGTAGCAGTATCTAAGGATATACCTAACGATATTGGAGGCGATGAGCCTAATACGTCATGTCACTTATTGTCTGTAGCATAACTCGCAGGATATAGCATATTGGGGGTGAGGTGACGTGCTGCATGTGCGGCCTGTCTCATTAAACCAAAAGCGAAACCCGCCGCGACTCGCAGGAGAGCGCAGAAAAATCTGCAGAAGGCGACTGCCGATTCTTTAACGGAGAAATCAGGGGCGACCGGCGATTTTTATGTTGTTGGCATCGGGTCGTCAGCGGGAGGGCTGCAGGCGCTGCGTGAATTTTTCGATGCGGTCCCCGCGAAGAGCGGCGCGGCTTTTGTCGTCATTCAACACCTCGCGCCGGACCATACAAGTCAGATGGCGGAATTGCTCGCGACGCATACCCAGACACCCGTCCGTCAGATTGAGGAGGGAGTGACGATCGAGCCTGATCATGTTTATGTGACCCCGCCGGGTAAATGCGTGAGGATTTTTCGGGGCAAGCTTTTGCTTCTCGAACCGGAAAAAAAAGCGCCGCACCTGCCGGTGGACCAATTCTTCCGCTCGCTCGCCGAGAGTTGTGGCGAAACGGCGATTGCGGTTGTGCTTTCGGGGACCGGAAGTGACGGCACGCTAGGCGTTCGCGCGATTAAAGAAGCAGGCGGGACGATCATGGTGCAGGACGCGGCCTCCGCGAAATTTAGCGGAATGCCGGACAGCGCAGGCGCAACCGGCCTCGCGGATTACATCCTGCCGCCGGCGGAGATATCGTGCGAACTGTTAAAATTTATCAGGCATCCTTTCGCCGCGCGCGCAAAGGGCGGGGGACTCAAAGTCAACGAGACTAATCTGCAAAAAATCCTAAGCCTCGTTTACGAGCAGACTGGCATCGATTTCACTGATTATAAGCAAAGTTCGGTGATGCGCCGTATCGAGCGGCGGATCGGCATCGCGCAGCTTGTCGATCCCAGAGAATATCTGCAATTGCTTCAGCAATCTGAGCAAGAGGTGGCGGCACTTGGCCGCGACCTCCTCATCAATGTAACAAGATTTTTTCGCGACAAAGAAATCTTCGCTTTGTTGCACGACGAAATCCTGCCCGCGATTCTTAAGCGAACCGCTCAGGAGAAAAAATTACGAATCTGGGTGCCCGGCTGTGCCACTGGAGAAGAAGCTTATTCCATCGCCATGCTCCTGCACGAACTGGTTACGGCGCGTAAGGAGCGGTGGGACGTAAAAATTTTCGCGACCGATGTGGATAAGAACTCCATCGAATTTGCAGGCCGCGGCCTTTATCCTAAGAGCATCGCTGCGGACGTCGCTCCCGCTTTGTTGGCGCGCTTTTTCGTGGAAGAAGGTGAGGAGTTGCGAATCTCACGGGAGATCCGCGAGCAAATTGTTTTTGCCCAGCACAATATTTTACGCGACCCCCCGTTCACTCATGTCGATCTAATCTCATGCCGCAATCTGCTTATCTATTTGCGGGCAAAAGCGCAGCAGAAAGTCATAGCCCTGCTCCATTTCGCGCTTCGGCCCGGTGGCTATCTCGTGTTGAGCACCAGTGAGGCGCTGGCGGACCGCGGAGATGCGTTCGATACCGTTCATCTCAAGATGCGCGTTTTCAAAAAGCGCGCCGACTCAACCGCGAACATTTCCCGAGCGTTGAATGGTGACGCGACAGCGTCTGGTCTTTCGCCAACCCTTCCTGAGGGCGTAGGAGCCAAACGCGGCATTAGGCATGTTTCACCCCAGCAAGACGTCTGGGAGAAGATCGGCGCACACATCCTGGCGGAGTCCGGTACGACATGCTTCGCGCTTAACGAGAAGCACGAGATTCTCCGCAGCTTCGGCGAGCCGCATCGCTTTCTGACGATACGACCCGGCCCAGTCAGTCTCAGTATTTTAAAATTGCTTCCGCACGGTTTGTCATTCGCACTCTCCAGAGCACTCCGCCGCGCGGCGAAGGAGAAGAAATCCATTCGATATTCCAGCATACGATTGCGGGATGAAAGCGGGCTTGGCGCCATTGATCTCAAAGTCGAGCCGCTGGCTACCGCGTTAGGACAGGGCGCGGCCATGCTGGTCTTTTTTCAGAAGGCGAAGGCGGATTCTGCGGCCCCGGCGGGTGATGAATTCGATGTTTCCACCGAATCAATCGGACGCATCGCCGATCTGGAGGATGACTTAGAGATTACAAAAGAGGCTCTAGAGGAGGCCACGGGCGATCGGGCGACGGCGCAGGAAGAACTTCAAGCGACTAACGAGGAATTGCTTGCCGGCAACGAAGAACTCCAAAGCAGCAACGAAGAACTCGAATCGGTTAACGAAGAGCTGACCACGCTCAACGCTGAATATCAGCAAAAAATTGCCGAGCTAATTGTCGCCAACAACGATCTCGAAAATTTTCTACGCACCTCCGATGTCGCTACCATCTTTCTCGATCACGACCTTCGTTTGCGCAGATTTACCCCTTCGGTTACCCGCGATATTCCACTGCAGCAACATGATTTAGGTCGGTTGCTTACGGACTTTGCCCATCCGCTCATCACGGCCATCGCCGAGGATTTGCCACAGCTAGCCGGCGGTGGCGAGGTGATTATGAAAACTGTCGAGACTTGTCCGAATGTCTGGCATCTCGTGCGCATCACTCCGTATCGTCGGGAAGGCGCAACTGATAGCGGACTCGTAATCACTATCTTAGATGTCAGTCGCCTCCAAAATGGAAATGGCGGCAGCGGAAGTCCCTCTCTTTCGAATAAGAATGCGTAGGCCTATGATATGCTCTTGCTGGGGCGAGGTTGTTTTTTGAACAGGTTTCTCCCGAGATTAGCCGTCGCTGAAAACTTAGGGTCCATTTCGATCGCTTCAGTTAGGCAGGCTCCGCCTTACATCAGGCCCGGATGAAAGCGACTGCGTTGAAATTCACCCCCGCGAACGCATCGCTGCGCGTCGTGGCGGAGCAACGCTTGCGCGTCCGACCTTCTGCTCCAACCTTACCGAAAGTAAAAAATTTGCGCTCCGCCATGGCAGAGCTGCACATCTACGAAACCGAGCTCGAAATTCAAAATGAAGAGCTGCTCGATAGTCGCGCGCAGATCGAGGAATCGCAGAAGAAATATTTTCGCCACTTCGATCTGGCTCCGGTCGGCCTACTCCGTTTAAACCGCGCCGCCCTCATTCTCGACGCCAATTTCCTGGGCGCGCAAATGCTTAATGTCGGACGTGCCCTCCTCCATTCCCGCGTGCGTCCTTTTCTCTCCCATGTCACCGCCGACTCAGTTGCCATTTTCGAACTACATCTCGAATCCGCGTTCGCTTCCGGCCAAATGGAAATGTGCGAGCTCTTACTTCGAAGCACCGATGGCCAGGAGACATTTGTCCGCATGCAAAGCGTCGTTAGTCACCTCGAAAACGAGGAACCGGAATTGTACGTCACTCTGACCGATCTTACCGAACATCGAGAACTAGAACGGAAGCTCGCGCAACAAAAAAGCCTGGCCGATGGCGCAGTCGCTTCCAAAGAACTTTTTTTCGCCACGCTTTCGCATGAATTGCGCACCCCGCTCACGCCGCTCGTCGCGCTCCTGGCAGACCTTGCGGCCGATAAGCGACATTCGGCCGAGGATCTGGCTGCGTTCGCGATCATGCGCCGGAATCTCACTTTGGAAACCCATCTCATCGATGACCTCCTTGATGTCACGCGCATCACCAGCGGGAAACTTCGGTTACGTCACGAGATAGTTGATGTGCATGTCAGTCTTCAGCAAGCGATTGATATCTGCCGCGGGGAGATCGACGGCAGGGGACTCGAATTTGCGTTCAAGCCGGGTGCTTCCCGGCATTTCGTGGAGGGAGATGCCAGCCGACTCCAGCAGGTTTTTTGGAACATCATCAAGAACGCGGCCAAATTCACGCCGTGGGGTGGCAAGATCGACATCGAAACTCGCTCCGACGAAGCAAATCGCCTAACCATCTCATTTCGCGACACCGGACTTGGGATTGATCCATCACACCTGCGCAATATTTTCGATCCCTTCTTTCAAGTTGAACTGGCGCGCACGCAATCCGCCGCCGGCCTCGGCCTCGGTCTGCTAATTTGCAAAGCGATCACCGAAGCGCATGGCGGAATCCTCACCGCCGCAAGTGGCGGCATCGGCCAGGGCGCCACCTTTCGTCTTGAATTGACTACCGTCGCCGATCCCGTCACGGAATGTGATGCGGCTACCGCCAGCGACGCGCCCACTCCAGCCCGTCGTGAAGATTTGCGGCTGCTTCTGGTCGAGGATCATGATGATACCCGCGAAGTTCTGGCACGCCTGCTTAATCGGCAAGGATACGACGTGGAAGCCGCCCGAACCGTGCAAGAGGCGCGCTCGCTCGCGAACGGAATGACTTTCGACCTCCTCGTCACTGACATGCAATTGCCCGACGGCACGGGTAGCGAACTCCTTCGGGAATTGAGTGCGAAGTATGGATTGCGCGGTATTGCCATGAGCGGTTTCGGTTCCGAGGCCGATTTTGCGCAAACAAAAGAAGCCGGTTTTCTCGAATACCTTATCAAGCCCGTCGATGCGAAATGTCTCGATGAAGCAATCCAACGCTTCGCACGCAGGTGAATCGTAGTCGTTTGCGAGTTGGCGGTGAAAGTTCGACTTTGAGCGCTTGAACCAACGCACCAGCGTCGCCGATCCTGAACGCGTCCGCGAAATGTTCGGCGCGATCGCGCGCCGATACGACGTTGCGAATCACGTCCTCAGTTGCGGCTTCGATTTCTGTTGGCGCAGACGCGCGGCTGAGATCGTCGCGAGCTGGCGTCCAAATGTAATTGTCGATCTTGCCACGGGCACAGGCGATCTCGCGCTCGTCTTGCAAAGGAAGATTCCGAGCGCTCAAATCATCGGCGCAGATTTTTCCGCGGAGATGCTCGCGATCGCGAAAGGCAAAGGCGTTCGCGAAATCGTGCACGCGAACGCGATGCAACTTCCGTTCGAGGATTCGTCAGTTGACGTCATTACGATCGCGTTTGGTCTGCGCAATTTGCCGGAGTGGAGTGAAGCGTTGCGCGAGATGCAGCGCGTGTTGCGCGCCGACGGTCACTTGCTCGTTCTCGAATTCTCGCTTCCGACCTTGTCGATCTTGCGCGGATTCTACCGCTTCTATTTGCATCGCATCGTCCCGATCATCGGCGCCGCCCTAACGAAAGAGAAAAACGCCTACGATTATCTCGGCGATTCAATCGAAGAATTTCCGAACGGCGACGCGATGCTGCGATTGATGGAAGCGAACGGTTTCCGCGATGCCGCGGCCGAACCGTTGAGCGGAGGGATCGTGTCGATCTATACCGCTACGGCGTCGGCGTAGGCGACGCGGTTTGCACCAGCGGCAAACGCAGCGCGGTCAGATCCGGATTGCTAATCACGAATGTGCCTTCGCGCCCGTCCATGCGCGTGAACCACATTCCGTCCGAGGCGGGGCCGCCGACGAGAAGCTTGTGCGCATCTTTGTCGTCGGGTGATGTCGTGAACGTGATGACGACCTGCGGTTTGTCGAAGCCGTGTTGCGGTGTGGTCGGTCCGATCCAACGCGCCGCGTGCAAGATCGACAATGTGTTCAAGAGCGATTGCACATTGGTTTGATTGACGTCGCCGCCGCCATTCGCCAGCGCCCAGCGATTATTCGGACCGTGGATTAACGCGACTTCCTTGTCGACTTGGACCGTCAGCCGATGAATCTGCTCCGGCTTGAAATTGAAGATCGACAAGTCCTGCCACTGCAATGGATCGATGAAAATGTTATCGAGCGTCTGCTTGCGCACGGCGACAACGAACGGCTCTTCGCCGACGCGCGCGAAGACATCGTTCGCTTCCATTTTTCCGAACGCGATAGTCGCGAACGGCTGTTCGCCCGCTTTCGTCTCGGCCGTGTTTTCCGATGCGAACGAGCTGAGCGTGATTTGCAATTGCGGCTTGTCGAGGCCGTACTTAGGCAAATTCGACGCGACGTCTTCCACGAAACGCGTGACCTGTTCGTTCTTCAACATGTCGATCAAACGACGGACTTCGGCCGCATTTGCCGGCGCGTTGTTGCGAGTGACGATGCTCCAATCTTCTCCTTTACGCGCGAGCACGATCTTTCCCTTGCCCGCGGCGTCGATGGTGATGCGGTCGAGAATTTTCTCGTCGAAGCGAACCAGATGCCGGTCGCGCACGTCGTTAGGCTTGGTGTTGAGCAGCTCCTCGATTTTTTTTGGCAGCGTGTAAACGAAACCGCGCGACGACAAACGCACATACACCTGGTCCTTCTGTTTTTCCGGCACCCCACCGATCGACAATGTCTGGCCTTGTTTATCGTTATCGCCGAACATCGTGATCGATCCGCGCGGCTGCGCGAGCCCGTAGGCATTCAGATCGCCGCGGTCGTCGGCGACAAATTGTTCGATGCGCGCCGTCGTGATTTGCGCGACGAGATCGCCAACCTTTTGATCGTCGGCGCGCGCGCGCAACGGTTTCAAGATTTCCCAGTGGTCGTTCTTCTTCTGCAATTCCATCTCACCGGCCGGCGTCTTCAGCACGACGCGGACAACTTGCGGTGAGGTGAGATCGGTCAGCTTCTTGTCGCGGAACTCATCCGCCTTTTTGTCGATCGCTTTTTTTACCGATTGATCGCCGATGAACGCGTCCTTTGAATTTTCGAGACGCACGTACATTTTATTTTCAAACGCGGCGTCCTTCCCGAAAAGAATTTCCGGCGGCGCACCTTGTCCGCCGAGCTTTAATCGCAGCTTCGGTTTCGCGAGCCCGAATTCGCCGAGCTTGTTTTTGTCCGCGGTCATTTCCTTTTCCGTGATGGTCGCGTCCTTTTGCCAGCCATCGAGATCGAAGAGGATGTTGTTAATAGCGTTCGCGTCGGCCTGATCTTTGATCGGCGCTTCCAGTCGCCAGCGATTGTCGATCTTGCGCATGTCGATCTTGTCGTCGCCGTTTTGAATGGTGATGGCATCGATCTTCTCCTTGTCGAAATTCAAAACATTCTGCGCACGCTGTTGCGCTTCGCGCGTCGTCGGCTGTTTCACTTCGTAGAACTTGATGTAAGCGCCGATGCCGACGGCGATGAGAGCGAGGATAAGAGTGGTGCGCCAGTTCATTGCCTAACGAATCACGCCCGACGCTGCCACCAGATCGTGCTGCCGATGACGAGCGGGATCAGCGGCATGAGAACGAGAATGATCCACCGCACGCCGCGCATGGCTTCGTCGCTCAACGAAAACGTTAACGGCTTCGCCACTTTCGGCGCGATGCCGATGAGCTGTTCGCGGCTGAGCAACCAGTTGATCGCGCCGGAAACAAAATCGAGACCCTGTTGCTCCTGCGTGAGCGCGTTGTCTTGAATGAATGTCGCGTTGCTCACCACCACCATGCGCGACGAATTCATTTGCACGCGCTCATCGCCCGAGCCGCCTTTCTCGATGGCGACGCCGATGGTGAGCGGCGTGGGCGGCGCGTTCTTGGCGTCGTTTTGAAATTTTGTCTGGTCGCGACTGGTGAAATCCTTCTCCGCGAAATATCCTTTCTCGGCCTGGATCAGCGGGGTCAGATGAATATTCGCGTTCGCGACGCGCTGCGCCTCGAGCGTTAACGAACACGTGCCGCCCTGAAAAATCGTGCGCGTGTCGGCCAGGCGCTGCGTCACCGGATGTCCGCTGAGAAATTTCGCCTGCACATCCTGCGTGATCGCGATTTCCTGAATGCCGGTCTTGATGAAGACCATCAAACGGTCGTCGTTCGGTTTCACGCCGAGCTCATTTAAAAACGCGGATAGCTTCGGTGTTTTCGCGGAAGGATCGACAAGCAACAGGATGCGACCTTGTTTTTCCCAATAATCGCGCAGCAATTTCATCTCGCGATCCGAGAAATCGTATTGCGGCCCCGCGATCATGACCGTCTTCACCTCGGCCGGGACCTGCGGTTCGCTTTGCAGATTCAATTCCTGAAACTTGATGTTCTCGTTCTCGATAAAAGTTTTTAGCACTCCAATCGGACTCGACGTTTGCTCTTGTTGCGCGAGAAGCGCGGGCGGCGTCTCCGCGATCGACGGTTCCTTGTGGCCGGTGATGTAACCGACCGTGTTCTTTTTTCCTTCCACCAAATCCATCATCGCGCTCGTGACCGCTTGTTCGCCTTTGAACGCGGCGACGCGAGGGCCTTCGCCGAATTGAATGCCGGTGCGATCGATCTCCGCCATCTCCGACGCTTTCACGGTTTTATTTTTGCCGTCGTAATCAATCACCAGCAGCGGCTCGTCCGTCACGACTTTGTATTTGTCGAAAATCTCTTTCGCGCGCGAAAGATTGCGCTGCGGATCGATGGTTTCGATGTCGATCTTGCCCTTGCCGGCGTATTGATACTCGGTCAGCAAATTCTGCACGTCGCCACTGATCGCGGTGTCGGGCGGGAAGAAATTCGTGATGCGAACTTTTCCCTTCAAGCTTGCGAGGAAACGTTTCGTCTTATCGGAGAGCGCGTACTTCTGCTCGCGCGAAAAATCCCAGCGGCGGTAATGTTGCAGGCCGAGATAATTCACGAAAGCGGCGATGATGAGGAGCAGCAGGACCTGCACGACCACATTCGTTCCGATCCGAAAACGGCGAATGCCTTTGCCAGATGAAGATGTCGATCTTGCAACGGTCTCGTTAGGCATGCGTCACAATCTCCACTTGCGCGTTTGAAACGCTTGATGCGTCAGCACCAGCATCACGATGGTCATGCTCGTGTAAAAAACGATCGGGCGCGTATCGATGATGCCGCGCGACAACGTGCCCATGTGTTCGATGGCGGAGAAATAGCCGAGCACATCGCGCATGGACGAACTCACATCGAGCATGATGAATTGAATGAGCCCGAGAAAGAAAAGCATGGTTATCACGGCGAAAGAAATGATCGCGGCGATGATCTGGTTCTTGGTTAAGACCGACGCGAAGCAGCCAATCGAAATGTAAAACGATCCGAGCAAAAGCAGCAGCAGGTAGGATCCCCAATATGCGCCCCACGATCCGGCCGCGGTCTGGTGCGTGACGCGTTCGAAAAACAAAAAGTAAAGCGCGGTCGGCGCCCAAAGCACGAGGTAGAAAATGAGCGCGCCGAAAAATTTTGAGAGGACTACCTGCCAGTCGCGCACCGGCGCGGTGAGTAGCGGCTCGATCGTGCCGAGTTTAAATTCCTCGGCGAACACTCGCATGGTGATGAGGGGAAAGATGAGAACGAACGCGAACCAGAAGAAAACGTTGTTGAAGAATGCTTCCTCGACCGTGTAGGCCATCGGCCGCTGATTCATGTAGGTGATCTGGAAATAAAAATTTACGCCGCACACAAGCAGGAAAAATACGAGTACGATGTAGGCGATGGGCGAGTAGAAGTAACTCCGCACCTCGCGGCCAAGTAATGTGAAAAATTTTCTCATCGTAAGATCGACATGTACAAGATCGACATCTTCATGCTGAGACTTCCGTGTGCGTGATTTCGACGAAGACGTCTTCGAGTGTGGCGCGACGCTGACTTAATTCGCGCAGCGTCCAATGCCGGGCCGTCGCGAGCCGATAAATTTCTTCACGCACATCAACTCCGGATTCGACGCGCAGCGAAAAGGTTTTCCAATCGCCAGCGACGTCCGACGAAACATCGCGCACGCCGGAAATCTTTTTCAGTTCCTCGACGCCATTATCGCTTCCCGTCTTCGCTTCGACCACGACGCCGCCGGCCTGTCGAATTTGCCCTAACAAGTTCTCCGGAGTGTCGCACGCTTCGATCCGTCCCTTGTGCACGATGATGACGCGGCTGCACGTCATCTCCACTTCCGGCAAAATGTGGGTCGAGAGCAGAATGGTGTGTTGCTTGCCGAGATTTTTAATCAGCTCGCGCACCTGGCGGATTTGGTTCGGATCGAGCCCGATCGTTGGCTCATCGAGAATCAACAAATCAGGTTCGGCCACCAGCGCGTCCGCCAAACCGACACGCTGCCGATAACCTTTTGACAAGGTCGCGATCAATCGCTTCTCCACGTCTTTCAATCCGCAAAGTTCCTGCACGTCGCCGACGCGTTCTTTCACGCGCCGATGCGGCACGCCTTTGAGCGCGGCGCGATAATTTAAATACTCGGTCACGCGCATGTCGTTATAGAGCGGCACGTTCTCCGGCATGTAACCGAGATGCGCGCGCGCTTGCAGCGATTGCGAAAAAACATCGAACCCGGCGACGGACGCGCGGCCAGACGTCGGCGGCATGAAGCCGGCGAGAATGCGCATGGTAGTCGATTTGCCCGCGCCGTTCGGCCCGAGGAATCCCATGATCTCGCCCTGGCCGACCTCGAAACTCAAATCGCGGATGGCCGTGGTGCCGGCGTATCGCTTCGTCAGGTTTTCGACTTTAATCATTGGAAAATTATTTTGTGAGACAATCGAAGACGATTTGCGTTGCGAAAAAAAATTTGTCAACGCGCGGCCAGGGTCACCGTTTCCACGCGTTGGCCGCTGCCATCGCCGCGAATCACGCCTACGACAAAATCGACACTCGCACCGCTTTGCGCTTTCGCGAGCAAACGCTCGATATCTTTCGCCGAATTCACGTCGTATTTTCCAACACGATAAATGACGAGACCGCGCTCGATGCCGGCTTGTTCGGCCGGACTGCCCGCCTCGACGCCGGCGACGAGCACCCCGCGACCCGCGGCATAACCAAGCGCATCGGTCAGGTCGCGCGAGAGATCTTGCAATTGCATTCCAAACAAACGTTCGGCGGCGGTAGTTGTCGATCTTGCCGATTGTCGATCTTGCGCAGGTTTTTTCTGCGCGACCTTTTTGAAATTTGCGACCGTCTCGCGAACGGTGTCCGCCGGAATCGCGAAACCGAGTCCCTGCGTCGGCACACCTTGCGGCGTGAACGCCATCTTGGCCGAGCTCACTCCGACAAGTCGCCCGGACAGATCGATCACTGGTCCGCCGCTGTTTCCGGGATTAATCGCCGCGTCGGTTTGAATGAGATTTTTGTATTCGATGTTGTCGATCGAGATGTCGCGCCGCATCGCGCTCAGCACGCCGCGACTGATCGAGCTGCCGTAACCAACCGCGTTCCCGACCACAATGACGGTCTGGCCTAACAAATTCGGCGAGACGTTGTTCAAATCGATAAACGGAAAATCGCTTTTGCCATCAACCTTGATGAAGGCGAGGTCTTGCTTGTCGTCGCCGGTGATGTAATGCGCGCTGTAGGTCTTTTCGTCGTTGGTTACGACTTCAATTTTTAGATCGGCCGCGCGTTCGACCACGTGCTGGTTGGTCACGATGTAACCGTTTGGATCGACAAAGAAACCGGTGCCGAGGCTTTGCAATGTCTGGCGAATCTCGCGCGGACGGCTGCGATATTGCCCGAAGAATTGCGAATAGAATTCGTCGAACGGATCGCGCACTTGCCGGCGGATGATGCGCTCGGTGTTGATGTTGACGACTGCGGGCAACACTTTCGCGACCGCGAGGACTGACGGCTCCTCCGCCGGATTGACTTGCGCGAATGCAATTGTCGATCTTGCGAAGAACGCACACAGGAACATCGCAACACGCAATCTGCGCTTGGGGAGCGCAGGCGGCCCGCCTGCAAACTCCGGCGGCTCGCCGGAGTTACTCGTGTTCGGCGAGCCGCCGAACACCACAGGCCAGCGGCCTGTGTTCCCCAGAAATTTCGCGGCGACGCTCATCGGCGGTGAAATAACGAGGCGCGATTACGACTGTCAACTTGCCGCCGGGCGCATCGGCGCGAGAGTAAGATCGACATGTCGATTTCAATTGCCGCACGAGCGAACCTCGAATTGATCGAGGAGAATTATCGGCGCTGGAAAATAAATCCGCGCGAGGTCGATCCAAGCTGGTCGGCGTTCTTCGAAGGTTTCGAGCTCGGAAATTTGCCGCAGAAAAACGGCGCGGTGAAACGCGCGGAGCGCGAAAGTCCGCTGCAAACGCGAGTGGACGCACTCGTTTACGCCTATCGCACGCTCGGTCACACGATCGCGCGGATCAATCCGCTCGCGGACAAACGACCGGAGAATCCGTTGCTCACTCTGCGCGAGCTCGGCTTTTCCGAAAAAGATCTCGATCTTCGCGTGTCGTCGAAATTCTTCGCCGAGTGCGAGGAGATGCCGTTGCGCGAGATGATCGCGCGCCTGCAGCGAATTTACGCGGACACGATCGGCGCGGAGTTCATGCACATTCAGAACACGCGCATTCGCAATTGGGTGCGGCACCGGCTGGAGTCGCGGCCTAACAAATCGCAAACGCCGCGCAACACGCAGGTGGCGTTATTGCGCGCGTTAATGGAGGCGGAGACGTTCGAAGTTTTTCTGCACACGCGTTACGTCGGGCAAAAACGCTTTTCGTTGCAAGGCGCGGAGTCGCTCATGGTGATTCTCGATACCATTTTGCACAAATGTCCGAGCGCCGGCGTGGAAGAAATCTGCATGGGCATGGCGCATCGCGGGCGACTCAACGTGCTCGCGAATCTTTTGCGCAAATCGTTGCGCCTCATCTTCACCGAGTTCAGCGAAAATTATGTGCCCGAGCTCGTGTCCGGTGACGGTGATGTGAAATATCATCTCGGTTATCACGCGGTCCGGAAGCTTGCGTCCGGTGCTGAAGTCGAGATTCGTCTGGCGGCAAATCCAAGTCATTTGGAAGCGGTCGATCCGGTGGTCGAAGGAGTGGCGCGCGCGCGGCAACGCATTCGTAACGATAACGAACATCGCAAAAAAGTTTTGCCGTTACTCATTCACGGCGATGCGGCATTCGCAGGGCAGGGGATTGTGGCCGAGACATTGAACATGTCGCAACTCCACGGCTACGGAACGGGCGGCACCGTGCACGTGGTCGTGAACAACCAAATCGGTTTCACGACGCTGCCCGAAGATGCGCGCTCGTCCATGTACGCGACCGACGTGGCGAAGATGATTGAAGCGCCGATCTTTCATGTGAATGGCGACGATCCGCTCGCGGTTCTGTTCGTTAGCCAATTGGCGCTCGATTTTCGCCAGGAATTCGGACGCGACGTCGTGATCGACATGTATTGCTATCGCCGCTACGGACACAACGAAGGGGACGAACCGGCGTTCACGCAGCCGCACCTTTACGCAAAGATCGACAAGCACCTTTCGACCGCGCAGCTCTATAAACAGGAGCTGTTGAAATCAGGCACGCTGAGCGACGACGATGCCGCTTCGCTCGAAATCGAATTCCAACTTCGACTCGAAATGGCGAAGGAGGAAGTGGAAGCGATCGAGAAAGAGAAGGCCGGCTCGCGTGCGCAATTCAAAGAATCAAACGCCGTTTTCCAGCCGGAATACAAAAGCTCGCCGGTTGCGACCGCGATCAGCGAAAACGAGCTGCGCAAGGTGGTCGATGCCCTAACGACTGTGCCGGAAGAGTTCAACGTCCAGCCGAAGATCAAACGCATCGTGCTTGATCATCGTCGCGAAGTTTTTGAGAAGAACGGGAAATTCGAATGGCATTATGCGGAATTGCTCGCGTTCGGTTCCTTGCTGCTCGAGGGCCACAACGTTCGGCTCTCCGGCCAGGACAGCGCGCGCGGAACGTTCTCCACGCGCCACGCCATTCTTTACGACGCCAAAACCGGCGCGCCGTATGTGCCGCTGATGCACATGCAAGATCGACAAGCACGCATTTGCATTTACAACAGCCTGCTTTCCGAAGCGGCCGTGCTCGGATTCGATTACGGCTACTCGTTAGACTACCCGAACATGCTCTGCCTTTGGGAAGCGCAGTTCGGCGATTTCGTAAACGGCGCGCAAACGATCATCGATCAATTCATCGTCTCAGCCGAATCGAAATGGCAACGCCCGAGTGGGCTCGTCATGCTTTTGCCGCACGGTTACGAAGGTCAGGGACCGGAACACTCCAGCGGGCGACTCGAGCGGTTCCTTCAGCTTTGCGCAGAAGATAACATCCAGGTCTGCAACCTAACGACCGCGGCGCAGTATTTTCACGTGCTGCGACGACAGATGAAACGCAAGTTCGTTAAGCCGCTCGTGATCATGACGCCGAAGAGTTTATTGCGGGCCGAGCACGCTTCTTCTCCGAAGGAAGATTTTCTCAAAGGCCGTTTCGAAGAAATTTTGCCCGGACCAAAAGTCGGTTCATCGAGCAAGATCAAACGCGTGATCTTCTGTTCCGGAAAAGTTTATTACGACCTGTTGAAGTACCGCGATGAACACAAGATCGACAACGTCGCTTTGATTCGGGTCGAACAGCTTTACCCGCTGCACGAGACGAAATTGAAATCGATGGTGAAATCGTTTCCGAAAAATGCGCGCTTCGTTTGGTGCCAGGAAGAACCGGAAAACATGGGCGCGTGGACATTCATCGAGCCACGCCTGCGAAAACTTTTCGATCGCGAGATCGGCTACGCTGGCCGTGATGCGGGCGCGAGTCCGGCGGTCGGTTCGCTCGCGCGCCATAAACGCGAGCAGGCGCAGCTTACGGCCGACGCCTTTCGCGTGTAGTTGTCGATCTTGCGCCGATTACTGGTGGGTGTAGGGCGACCAGAAGTTGGTATCGGCAACGTCCGAAAGCGCGTTCCAGGTCGCTAACGGAAACTTCGGCAACTGATCGACCGTTTGTTGCCCATAAGTGTTGCCGAAAATGTCCTTGCCGGTGTTGTAAAGGCTCGAGCTCTTCTTGAGATAGTTAGTCCAATCGCTCACGGCAACCGTGGTGCCGCCCATCTTGTTCGTCTCAATCGCGTACTGGTCGATGGCGGAATCGATCAAACGCAAATCGTTTAATATGCGCGCAGCCTGCGAACGTTTGCGCGCGCGGAGAAACCCCGGGACAGCGATCGATGCAAGCAAGGCAATGATGGCGACCACAATCATGATCTCGACGAGAGTGAAGGCGCCGATGCGGGCAGAAAGTTTTTGAGCGGTGTTTTTACGCTTGGTAATCATGCGTTGCAGTGAAGCAGCGGTAAGACCAGCACTACTCGACAAGCATCATGATAATTCTGTCATGAGAATCACGACACACAACGACAACGACTTACGCGATTAAGTCCGCTAAATTGAGACGACGGCGTCCCGTTTCTCCAGCCATCGCGCCGCGTGAGTCTGCAACTGTGCCGCGTTTTCAAGCTGAAGTTTCTCTTTAATGCGCGCGCGATAAGTCTCGATCGTGGTCGCGCCGATGTTGAGTCGGATGCTGATCTCGCGTGTCGTTAGGCCGCGGCCGATGAATTCGAATACGTCCAGTTCGCGATCGGTGAGAGTGCTGACCGGGTCGGCGCCGATGTCATCGCCGCTCGCAATTTTCTTTACCAGAACAGAAACGAATTTTGGCTGGACGAAAATTTCCCCATGAAGCACCTGGCGAATCGCGGTCATGACCTTGGCCGAGGCTTCATGTTTAGTGATGTAACCGCGAGCGCCGGCGCGAAACGCGCGTTCGGCGTAAAGGGACTCGTCGTGCATCGAGAGCACAAGGACGGGAACGTCGAGCTTTTGCGCGCGGAGCTGTTTCAAGAGCTCGAGACCGCTCGCGCCTTTGAGCGAGATATCGACGATTACGAGATGCGGCTGGAGTTTGCAGGCGAGCTCGAAGCCGTCGCAGATATTGTCCGCTTCTCCGCAAATGAGCATGTCCGCTTCGCGCCCGATGAGATGAGCGAGTTGTTCGCGAAACATCGGATGGTCCTCGACAATGAGGATGCGCGACTTGGAACTGTTAGGCTTGGCCGTCATTGTCGATCTTAGCGTGGTTCGCGAGAACACAGGAGACAACCGTGCCGCCATGCTCGGGCTCGTCGATCTGTAGTTCGCCGCCGGTCAGGCGCGCGCGATAGTTCATGATGCCCAATCCGATTCCGTCCTTACTGGTTTGGGTTTTGGAAATGCCAACGCCGTCATCGGTAATACTCAAAGTGGTGGCGTTTCCGTTTGCCTGCAGCGACAACGCGATACGACTGGCTCGACCGTGTTTGGTCGCGTTGTTAATCGCTTCCTGCGCGATGCGATAAAGATGCATGGCGCGTCTTTCGTCGAATGCGGCCAACGACCCGTTAAAGTCAAACGTGCACGGGATTCCCTGTAATCGTGTAACCGAGTCGGCCAAATTTTCCAGCGCCACAGCCAAACCCGATTCGTCCAATCGCAACGGAACCAGGCCGCGGGCGAGATCGCGCGTTTGGATCACGGCATTCTGCAGAAATTTCGCGAGGTCGCCGGCCACGCGTGCTTCCGCGTCGAGATTTCGCTGGCGAAGATCGCTCTCGAGCGAGGCCGCCGCGCACCCGAGCGCCGCGAGATATTGGCAAATGCCATCATGCAAATCCTGACCGATGCGGCGTTGTTCCCGCTCGCTGATAGCGATGATCTCACGCTCGAGTTGTTGTGAATGTTCGAGCAGAGCGATGCGCGTATGCGCCATCTCGGTATGCGCGCGAAGCGAAGCCCCGACTTGCGCCACAAAGATAAAAAACCCCAGCCGCACTCCAGTCTCCCAAGCCTGTTGCCAATTGTAGTCGTAGGGATGGTCCGTCATTACATCCGCCCACCACCACGTAATGCCCGCTATTAACGCCGCGAGAATCCCATGCCGTCGCGAGCAATACCACGCCACTGCAAAAATCGGCCCGCCGTAGAAAATAAAAAGACTCACGGAATAGCCGGAGACGTAATCGAAGTAGCCGATGAGGAGAATGGCCACGACCATTTCGGCGAAAATCCAATTGGCCGATTGTTTTTTAAATGCGCTGGCGAGATTCATCGGAAGACACCGCGGGCTCGGCTAAATTCAGCAAGTTCCCAGCCAGCGTCGGCTTTCCATTGGCGCGTCCGGCTTTTTCGTTTAGATAGCGAATCGAATGAGCGTGGAAGTTAAAATTCCGGCAGTCGGTGAATCGATCGAGAGCGGTGTCGTTTCCGTCTGGCACAAAAAGTCGGGCGACTTCGTCAACGCGGGCGACGCTCTCTTCACACTCGAGACCGACAAAGTTTCCACCGAGATCGTGGCCGAGAAATCCGGCGTCCTCGAAACCAATGTGCCGGAAGGCCAGGAGGTGAAGATCGGCGAAGTCGTCGCCACGATCGACGATTCCAGAACCGCGCCCGCCAGCGATCAACCGAAGAAGGCGGAATCAAAGTCGGCAGCACCACCGGCGGCTTCAAGTGCGCCGCTGTCTCCGTCCGTTAGGCGAATTGTCGAAGAAGAAAAATTGCAACCCGAAAAAATTTCGGGCACCGGTAAAGATGGACGCCTAACGAAGGGCGATGTTCTCGCCGCTGCAAGCGCGCCTGCCGAAGAAAAGATCGACAAGGTGCAAGATCGACAATCGCAAGAAGACGGTCGTGTGGTTAGGCGAAAAATGTCGCCCCTTCGTCGCAAGATCGCGCAGCAACTGGTCATGGCCCAGCACACCGCCGCCATTCTCACCACCTTCAACGAATGCGACATGAGCGCGGTGCAGAAACTTCGCGCCGAGAAGCAGGACGAATTCACCAAGAAACACGGCTTCAAACTCGGCTTCATGTCGTTCTTCATTAAAGCCACCGTCGAAGCGCTCAAGACCGTGCCGGCGATCAACGGCAGAATCGAAGACGAAGATTTCGTGCAAAACAATTTCTACGACATCGGTGTGGCCGTCGGCACCGAGCGCGGATTGGTCGTTCCCGTGATTCGCGATGCCGATAAAAAATCATTCGCCGATCTCGAGCGTGACATTGGCGATTACGCGGTGAAAGCGCGCGAAGGAAAATTGAAGATCGAAGATCTGACTGGCGGCACGTTTACAATTTCGAACGGCGGCGTGTATGGCTCTCTATTAAGTACGCCGATCCTCAATCCGCCGCAGAGCGGGATCCTCGGCATGCATAAGATCCAGCCGCGCCCGATGGCGGTCGAGGGCAAGATCGACATCCGCCCGATGATGTATCTTGCGCTCAGCTACGATCACCGCGCGGTCGATGGCAAGGAAGCGGTGACGTTTCTCGTTAAAGTAAAAGAGTGCATCGAAGACCCGAAAAAGCTTCCGCTCGATTTCTAAATGGAAAAATTTGATGTCGTTATCATCGGTTCCGGACCGGGCGGATACGTCGCCGCCATTCGCGCGGGCCAGCTTGGGCTCAAAACCGCGATCGTGGAAAAAGACAAAGAGCTCGGCGGCACTTGTCTGAATATCGGATGCATCCCGAGCAAGGCGTTGCTGACTTCGAGCGACCATTTTGTTTTTGCAAAAAAGGAAGCGGCGAAACACGGCATCGTCATCGACAACGTACATGTCGATCTTGCGAAGATGTTGCAACGCAAAGACAAGGTCGTGAAAACGCTCACCGGCGGAGTGCGCGCTTTGATGAAGACGAACAAGGTGACGACGTTCGAAGGCCTTGGCACCATCACCGCGCCTGGCAAAGTTTCCGTGAAATCTTCCGCGGGCGAGACGCAGGAAATCGAAACGAAGAATATCGTGATCGCCACGGGAAGCGTGCCGGTGGAATTACCGTTCGCGAAATTCGACGGCGACAAAATTGTTAGCAGCACCGAAGCGCTGTCCTTCACAGATGCGCCGGCGAAGTTGTTAGTCATCGGCGCAGGCGCGATCGGCCTCGAGCTCGGCTCGGTCTGGTCGCGCTTAGGGTCGGAAGTAACGGTGCTCGAATTTCTGCCGCGCATCGCCGTCGGTTTCGATTTGGAATTGTCGAACTTGTTGCAGCGTTCCTTGACCGCGCAGGGCATGACGTTTCATCTCGAGACAAAAGTCAGTGCGGTGAAAGTTGACGGCGATCGCGTGACGGCCACGGCGACGAAAGGAAAAGAGGAACTGACGTTTGAGGCCGACAAGATTCTCGTGTCGGTCGGTCGCAAACCGTTCTCCGACGGTCTCGGCGCGGAAAAAGTCGGCGTGGCCTTGGATGAAAAGAAACGCATTAAGATCGACAATCACTTTCGCACGAACGTCGAAGGCATTTACGCCATCGGCGACGTCGTGGCCGGTCCGATGCTCGCGCACAAGGCCGAGGAGGAAGGCATCGCTTGCGTCGAAATCATTGCCGGCAAATCCGGGCACGTGAATTACGATGTCATTCCCGGAATCATTTACACAAATCCGGAATTGGCCGGAGTCGGCCTAACGGAAGAACAGGCGAAGGAAAAGGGGATCGATTACCGAGTCGGCAAATTTCCATTTCGTGCGAACGGTCGCGCGCTCGCGAATGAAGATGCCGATGGCATGGTGAAATTTATCGCGGAGGCAAAGACCGATCGAATTCTCGGCGCGCATATTTTGCAGCACGCGGCCTCGGAGTTGATCGCGGAAGCAGCGAGCGTGATGGAATTTGGCGGCAGCTCAGAAGATCTGGGCCGCACCTGCCATTCGCATCCGACTTTGAGCGAAGCGGTCAAGGAAGCGGCGCTGGCGGTGGAGAAGCGGGCGCTGCATATCGTCAATCGTTAGGCGATTGTCGATCTTGCGTGGAAACGACGGCGGCCATTCTGTTGCGCAAGCGCAAGTTCAGCGACACGAGCCTGATCGTATCGTGGTGTACGGAGTCGTTAGGCTGTATCGAAACGGTTGCGAAAGGCGCTTTGCGGCCGAAGAGCGCCTTTGCAGGCAAGCTCGATCTGTTTTTCGAAGCGGAAATTCAAATCGCGCGCAGTCGTAAATCGAGTTTGCATACGCTAACGGAATTGACTTTGCGCAATGTCTTCGCGCCTATCCGCAACACGTATCTGCGGACGCAAACCGCTTCGTACTTCACGGAGTTAATAGAGCTGTGTACGGAGCGGGATCATTGCGAGCCGGAACTGTTCGATCTATTGCGGCGCGCTCTTACTTATCTTGATTCCGGCGATCCGGATTCGCGCGCACTGGCGCATTTCGAGAGCGAGTTGGCCCGCATCACGGGCGTGCACAGTTCGCAACGATCAAAGCAAACGCCCGCCGTTGCGCTCGGCGCGTTGTTTGGGAAATTGCCGCGAGGGCGCAGCGACTTGCTAAAGTCGTTGCGGTCGAACATGACAGCGGGGAACGCAGTGTGATGAAATTACAAGTTGTAGCGACAGCGGCGGCGATTCTGGCGCTCACGCAATCGGCGCGATCGGACACGTACAAGATCGACAATGCGCATTCGAACATCGGCTTTTCGGTGCATCAATTTCTCAGCGTCACGCATGGCCGTTTCAAACGTTTCTCCGGAACAATCGAGCTGGATCGCGAGCATCCGGAACGTTCATCGGTGCGAGCGCGAATCCAGGTGGACAGTATCGACACTGGAATTCGAAAACGCGATCAACACTTACTCAGTGCGGAATTTTTCGACGCAGCAAAATATCCGGAGATTATTTTTCGCAGCCGCGCGGTGAAACAAACGGGCGCCCAAAGCGGCGATATCGAAGGCGATTTAACGCTGCACGGAATAACTAAACCGGTCCTGCTGCATGTGAAACTCGTTAGTCCATTGCCGGCCAACGGGCTGCCTTCGCATTCACATTGGCAGGTAACAACGGATCCGTTGAAGCGCGGCGATTTCAATCTGATGTTTAGTCAGACAGCCGAAACGATTTCCGGAATTTCGCAGGACGTCGCGGCGAAGATCGACATCGAAGCGACCAGTGCGGCTGATTGATGCTCGTACGCAGTGAGCCGCACCGTTGGGGCAGACCACTGGTGCGGCTCGGGAACTACGGAGTGTACTTCGGCGGGAAGCCCAATATCTGTCCCGGCGCTTGTTCGATCGGGTCTTGGCCATCACCGCTCGAACCACTGATCTTCACTTTGTGATGCTTGCCACCCTTCGGGTCACGGACGGGCTTCTGGTCGCGCAACTTCATCTTTTTCGTTGGCATTGGATTCCTTTCGTTTGATCTCAGAAAAATTTTTCGTGAAACCGCACTGCGGGTTTGAACCGCAGTGCGGTAGACTTCGCTTAGTTGAAGTTCTTCGGAGGTTTGCCGCCCTGCGGAAGGTGGTGCGGATGATGACCGCCACCTTTCGGATCCTTAACTGGCTTTTGATCCCGAATCTTCACGTTCTTTTTTGTCTTTGGCATTTGGTTTCCTGTTTGGTTGTTGTTTGTGGTGATCGCGCTTCCAATTTTGAAATCGCTTTCACCATGCTGATATCATTAACACTCGTTATGCCATGTTTTGCGGAAACGGTGGAGCAAAATCGCGGCGCCACGCTTGTCATTGCAAATGAATACCTTACGTGATCGTTTCTTCTGCAAAAACTCTTCCTGGTAATTGTCGCCAGCAACGTGAACGACTCATTTCGAGACCACCGGTGCTCAAAAAGTTACCCCCCGATGGCTGACAATTGTGCGGGAAAGATCGACATCCTCACTCAGTCCGCTTAAGCGGGAAGGGGAATCGGAACGGAGCGCAGATGTTGGGAAATGGCTTGTCGAATCGAATGGGACTGACGGTCGTATTGATGCTTGGCATTTTTGCGTCCGTCGGCTGCTCGCGTCCGCAATCGTCCGGCGGCCCAGAGATTGAGCTGAGCGTTTTGATGGATGCGGATGTGAATGGCGATTGGCATGCGTTCATCCGCGAGTTCGAGGCGCAAAATCCCGGCGTGCATATTAACTACGTAGAAGGTCCCAGCGAAACCAATGCGCGCGAAGATCTTTACGTCACCGCGCTTCTCGGCGGACAAGCGGTGTACGATATTATTTATGCCGATGTCGTTTGGGTGCCGAAATTCGCGGCGGCAGGTTGGCTTGAGGATTTGACCGACCGCTGGCCGGCGGAACGTTGGAATGAATTCATTCCCGGCGCGCTGGAAGGCGGCAAATACAAGGGCCGTATTTATCGCGTGCCGGAGCACATCGATGTCGGGATGTTTTTTTACCGACGAGATTTGCTTGAAGCCGCACACGAGCAGCCGCCCGATGCATTTGACGATCTCGTCCGTATCGCGCAAAAGCTGCAACAGCCCGAACGGCTCTGGGGCTATGTCTGGCAAGGCAAACAATACGAAGGTCTGATCTGTGATTTTATGGAAGTGCTGACTGGCTTCGGGGGTTTTTGGATCAACTCCGACACCGATGAAGTCGGACTTGATCGGCCGGAGGCGATCAGAGCCCTCGGATGGATGCGCGATGTAATTCGTCAGCACCGAATTTCGCCCCCGGGCACAACTGCCTACACCGAGGAAGAAAGCCGGCTGATGTTTCAAAGTGGTCGCGCGATTTTTTTGCGTAACTGGCCTTATGTCTGGATCACGTCGCAACAGGCGGGCTCATCGGTAATCGGCAAAGTCGGGATTAAACCGATGCCCGCCGCGCCGAGCGGACGTCCGGCCGCAACGCTCGGCGGATGGGGAATGTGCGTGGCGAAAAATTCGCCGCACAAAGATGAAGCGTGGGAGTTTTGCAAGTATGTGAGCGCGTTGCCGCAGGTGATGCGCGTCCACGAGCACCGAGGTTCGCCCCCGCGCTGAAAGCGTTTTATGAAAGCAGTGACGACCCCGCACAACGAGACATCTACCGTGTCATGCAAACGGCCGTCGTTAGGCCGCGCATTCCGCAATACGCGCAGGCGTCGGACATTTTGCAGCGTTACGTCAGTGCGGCGCTGACCGAACGGATGACGGCGGCCGATGCGATGAATGCCGCCGCGAAAGAAACGCGCTTGTTGCTCCGACAATGAAAACGCGCGCGAGCGATCAGACATTCGGTGCGCTACTCATCTCGCCGGCGGGTGCGTTCGTCTTTTGCATTGCGATTTATCCGATCGCGCGCGTGCTCTGGTTAAGCTTCTTTGCCCAAAATCTCGCCACCTCGCTCCAGCCGAAATTCGTCAAGATCGACAACTACATTCGGCTCGCGAACGACGGACATTTTTTTGCCACCCTCCGCACGACGTTGTTTTTCACATTCGTATCCGTCGTCATCGAGCTTGTCCTCGGCCTCGCCTTTGCGCTTTTGCTCAACCAGCGATTTCGCGGCCGCGCCATCGCGCGCGCGGCGATGCTCGTGACATGGGCGCTTCCCACTGCGGTGCTCGCGTGGGCGTGGAGCTGGATTTTTAACGATCAATTCGGCGTCATGAACGATCTGCTCCATCGCGTCGGGATTCTCGCGCGGCCAATTGCGTGGCTTGGCAGTGGATCGACAGCGTTGTTCGCGGTGATTTTCGCCGACGTTTGGAAAACAGCGCCCTTCGTCATGATTATCCTGCTCGCTGGTTTACAAAACGTTTCCGGCGAACTGCACGAAGCCGCGGCAATTGACGGCGCCAATAGTTGGAAACGTTTTCGTTTCGTCACGTTGCCGCTGCTCATGCCCTCGATCATGGTCGCGCTCCTTTTCCGCGCGATCCAATCCTTCGGCATCTTCGATCTGATCTTCGTCATGACCGGCGGCGGACCCGGCGGCGCGACTGAAACGCTCGCGATCTACACCTACAACACCTACCTGCGTTATCTCGATTTCGGTTACGGCTCGGCCATGATCGTGACGAGCTTTCTATTAATGGCGCTCTGCGCCACGTTGCTTTACTGGCCGCTCTCGCGCACTCGCGGCGCGCAATTTGCCACCGAATGAAACGCGTTTCCTTTTACGCGCTCGTCTGGCTCGTCGTCTTGTGGTGTCTCGCGCCGTTTCTTTGGCAGATCGTCACTTCGTTAAAAACGAATGCGGAGATCGCGGCGTTGCCGGTCACCTACATTCCGCGTCACGCCGGCTTGGAGCACTACGATGCACTGTTCACACGAAAACCTTTCGCGCGTTATCTGCTCAATAGCTTCGTCATTTCCGGTACATCGACAATCTTATGTGTCGGCCTTAGCGCGCTCGCCGCCTACGCAGTCTCGCGATTACGCATGCGTGGCTCACGCCTGATGCTGGCCGCGCTTGTCGTGATCTCGTTATTCCCGCCCATTATCTTTTTCTTTCCGCTGTACGAAATGATGCGCGCGGCCGGTCTGCTCAATCACCCTCTCGCGCTCATCATTCCATACACGACATTCAATCTGCCGTTCTCGATCATTGTGCTCGCGACGTTTTTCCGCGGCGTTCCGCGCGACATTGAAGACGCGGCAAAAGTCGATGGCCTCGGTCGACTGCAAATTCTTTGGCGCATCATTCTGCCATTATCAACGCCCGCTCTCGCCACCACCGCCATTCTCGTTTTCATCTTCGCCTGGAATGAATTTCTGTTCGCGCTCACCTTTATGACTAACGACCGGGCGAAAACAATAACCGCCGGCATCGCGACTCTCAGCGGCACCACTGTGCACGAGACTCCGTGGGGACCGATTGCCGCTGCCGTTGTCGTAAGCACAATTCCGCTGATTTTGCTCGTCGCCATCTTCCAGCGGCGAATCGTGCAGGGTCTCATCGCCGGCGCGGCGAAAGGCTGAAATCGCATCACGCCTCCGTTGCACCTTGGGCGCTGAACGTTCAATGTTGCGGGAATGATCGCCATTGCGCTCGCGTGGATTGGAACGGCTTGCTGGATTGTTTGCTTTTGGTGGATGCACCGCATCTCGTCGCGGCAGCACTCGATGCTGAAAGAATTGCACGACGTGGCCAAACGCATCGAAGAACTCAGTAAAGCCGAGCACGATTTGATTCGCGACGTCCATCCGCAAGTCGGCGCCATCAAAGAACAAGTCGAGAACGTTGCCGAAGCTGTCGCTCCCGATGCCGCGAAGTCGCGCTAAGATCGACATCGTCCCGTTAGGCGATTCGGCGGTCGTCCTGCGCGTGCCTAACAACGACGCCGCGCTCAAAGCGCAGCGCCAGATTGAGAATGCGCAAATCGCCGGCGTTATCGAATGCGCGCCAGCTTACGACTCGCTCGGAATCTTTTACGAACCAGGTGCGATCGAATCGTTCGACCAATTTGTTTCGCAAATTCAATCAGCATCAAAAAGTCGCGATCGCCGTGCGAAGGTGGATTCCCGTCTCATTGAGATTCCCGCCTCGTTCAATCGCGAAGTTGCGCTCGATCTCGGACTCGTCGCGCAACACGCCCAACTTTCCCCCGATGAAGTTGTCGATCTTTACTGTCGCGTGGAATATCGCGTCGCCTGCATCGGGTTCACTCCCGGCTTTCCGTACCTAATCGGGCTGCCGAAGAAATTGATAACGCCGCGGCACGCCACGCCGCGTAAAGAAATTCCAGCCGGCTCTATCGCAATCGGCGGACATCAAACCGGAATTTATCCAAGCGCATCTCCTGGCGGTTGGAACGTGATCGGGCGAACGCCCGTGCAACTTTTCGATCCGAACAACGATCCGCCGGTCCTGTTACGCGCTGGCGATCGCGTGCGTTTTACAAGATCGACATCGTGAAGATTGACATCGTTCGCGCCGGTTTGCTCACGACCGTGCAGGATCTCGGCCGGACGCGTTATCGGCAATTTGGCGTTTCGTTAGGCGGCGCCCTCGATGTTCACGCAATGCGCGTGGCGAACCTGCTCGTCGGCAATGACGAATCCGCCGCCGGCCTCGAATTAACTTTGGGCGGAGTGCGAATTCGATTCACTGATGAGCGGCTGATTGCATGGTGTGGCGGAGAATTCGATGTACCCGTTCCTCCAGGTCACGCGGCGCGCATGCACGCCGGCGATGAGATTAGTTTTGGTCAGCCAAAAATCGGATGTCGATCCTGGCTCGCGATTTCCGGAGCCATTGAAGTTCCGATCGTGCTCGGCAGTCGCTCAACAGATTTGCGCGCACAGTTCGGCGGATTCGAAGGGCGTGCGCTGCGAGATGGCGATGCGGTGTCGTTAGGCCGTTCGCGAAATGGGGGAGCGGCCGCGGCGATTTCTTCGTGGAGCGCGCCGCGAGAATGGACGCAGACGGCCGAGGACGAACCGACTTTGCGTATCGTGCGCGGAAACGAGTGGGAAATCTTCGACGCGTTTGGCCTAACGAGCGTGCATTTCGATGTCACGCCGGACTCGAATCGCATGGGCGTGCGACTCGATGGGCCGGAATTACCGCGAAAAGAAGATGTCGATCTTACGAGCGAAGCGGTGGCGCCGGGAACGATCCAGGTGCCGCCGAGCGGACAACCGATCGTTTTGCTCGGAGATTGCCAAACCATCGGCGGTTATCCAAAAATCGCCCACGTGATCACGGTCGATTTGCCGCGCGCGGCGCAATTGCGTCCGGGAGATCGCGTGCGTTTCCGCGAGGTGCCGCTTGAACAAGCCCGCGAACTCTTGCGGCAACGCGAAAACGATTATCGCTGTTTTAAAACAGGACTGAGTTTGCAACGAGCATGAGAGTCGATGTCGATCTTAACGCGGATTTGGGCGAAGGCGCCGGTTACGATCTCGAACTACTCGAGTTGGTGACGTCGGCGAACATCAGTTGTGGATTTCACGCGGGCGATCCGGCCTCAATCTTGCAATCGATTCGCGACGCGGCCGAGCGAAATGTGGCGGTCGGTGCGCATCCGAGTTTTCTCGATCGGGAAAATTTCGGGCGCAGCGAAATCGATTTGCCGCCGGCGGAAGTTTTCGCGCAGGTAAGTTATCAGTTAGGCGCGTTCAGCACGCTCGCGACGGCTGCGACCGCGCGCATGGCGCACGTGAAGCCGCACGGCGCGCTCTACAACATGGCGGCGCGCAATGACGAACTCGCGAACGCGATCATACAGGCAATGCTGGTTGTCGATCCTTACCTGATTCTTTTCGCGCCGCCGAATAGCGCGCTCCAACGCGCGGCCGAGTCCGCGGAGTTGCGCGTGGTGTGCGAAGTTTTCGCCGACCGAAATTATCTCGCCGACGGTTCGCTCGTTCCGCGGACGCGTGCGGACGCGTCGCTGACCGATGCGGAAGCAGCGGCCAAACGCGTCGCGCGAATGTTGCGCGAAGGAAAAGTGATGAGCGTGGAAGGACACGATGTCGATGTTCGCGCGGAAACGATTTGTGTTCACGGCGACACACCGGGCGCGGTCGAGTTCGTTAGGAATTTGCGCGTCGAGCTGGAGCTGCTCGGCATCAACATTCGCGCACCGCAGAGTTCGGTGTGAGCAAGATCGACAATCGCCATTCGAGTGAGTTGGTCCGCGCGCTCGGTCCGATCGACGCGACGATGATTGTCATCGGCTCGATGATCGGCTCGGGAATTTTCATCACCTCGGCTGAATCGGCCCGGCTCGTCGGCGCGCCGGGCTGGCTTTTGCTGGCGTGGACCGTTGCTGGTCTGATGACGATCACGGGCGCGCTGTGTTGCGCCGAGCTTGCAACGATGATGCCGCGCGCCGGCGGTGTGTACGTTTTTCTGCGCGAAGCTTACGGGCCGGCCCTGGGATTTCTCTACGGCTGGACGTTGTTTCTCGTCATCCAAACAGGAACGATCGCGGCGGTCGCGATCGCGTTTGCGAAATTTCTGGGCGTGTTCGTTCCAACCGTGTCGGCCGATAATTATTTGATCGCGCCGCTTTCGTTAGGCCGCGGCTACGCCGTGAGTTTGTCGATCGAACAATTCGTCGCCATCGCATTGGTCGCGCTTTTGACCTGGACGAACACCCGCGGACTCGAGCTGGGCAAGCTCGTGCAAAACATATTTACGTTTTTCAAAACGGCGGCGCTGCTCGCCGTCATCATGATTGGGCTTTCGTTAGGCTGGAGGGCGGAGAGCGCCGCGCTAAGATCGACATGGTGGGATTCGTGGGCGAATGGCTGGACTCCGCAAGCAACACAGCCGGGTTTTGCGTTGACCGGCGGACTCGCGCTCGCGCTTTTGTTTGGCAAAGCGATGGTCGGTCCCGTCTTCGCGCAAACGGCATGGACGAACGTAACGTTCCTCGGCAGCGAAGTGCGCGAGCCGGGAAAAAATCTTGCCCGCGCATTGTTGTGGGGATGCGGAATCGTCGTCGTGTTTTATGTGTTGGCAAATCTCGCCTACGTCGCGGTGTTGCCATGGCCGAAGATTCAACATGCACCGCAGAATCGCGTGGCCGTGGCGATGATGAACGCGTTGTTCGGACATGCGGGCGCAATGTGCATGGCGGCGGCGATCATGATCTCGACTTTTGGTTGCAACAACGGACTGATTCTGGCGGGCGCGCGGGTTTACTACGCGATGGCGCGAGATGGTCTCTTCTTCAAACCGGTGGGGAGGACGAATGCTCGACATGTGCCCGCAGCGGCTTTGTCGCTGCAGGCGGCGTGGACGGCGTTGTTGACGTTGCCGCGGACGGTAAGTCGTTCCGCGTCCGGAGAAGTCGCCTACGGAAATGTTTACAATCAACTCTTGGAATACGTCGTGTCCGCCGACCTGATTTTTTATCTGCTGCTCGTGATGGCGGTGATTCGATTGCGGCAAAAAGCGCCTAACGAATCGCGGCCGTATCGCACGTGGGGTTATCCGATTGTGCCGCTGATCTCTATCGGACTGGCCGTAATGTTGATTGTCGATCTTACGTGGCTGGCGCCGACGACATCGGGGATCGGCGTGCTCATCGTGTTGACCGGTGCGCCGGTTTATTGGCTTTGGCGGCAAACGCGCCACGCTCGCGCGTGAGATTTACTCGGGCTGGTGGGATTTGAACCCACGGCCTCCTGCACCCGAGGCAGGCGCTCTACCAAGCTGAGCCACAGCCCGTCATTGAGATACGGGCATTTGTTTACGCGAGATGCGCGCGCTGTCCAAAGTAATTTAACAGGGCGCGCTGGTGCGGCGGGTTACAGCATGGTCCAACGACCTTTGACATAACTGTAGAGCATTAGCGAACCCGGAGGCGGATGGACTTTGAAATTTACATCGAAGTACCAGCGGCGCGTCGGCGGAACGTAGACGTTGGCTTTGCCCCACTCGCCGATCGATTGCTGGCTTTGGTAGAGTTCGACCATCGATCCGTAATAGGTGAACGTCGCATGCGACCAATCCTCAAGGAAGCGCGGAAAATTCTCGGCACCGCCGCTATAAGAACCGTCGCCGCCGACGGGAGCAGTCGGAACGATCCCGGAAAGGATGGCCGTGTTTACAGTTGTGTTTGTCGCAACGCGAGAGCTTGTGCCGGAGAAGGAGTTCGCGTCCGTCCACGAATTCGACAAAATGTTGACCGCGTCTGCGATGACGGCGCTGGGAGCGCGAGTGTAACCGGATGCTTGGGGTTGCGTAGGGTCGCCCGGGTTGCCGTTCGAAGGGGGAGCGCCGCCTGTATTAAAATCGCCTTGGATGTAGACTGGATTTGCACTCGCGACTGTCAGCCCCATGGTCGGGATCTTGGTTCCGTTGATGAGGCGAACTGCTCGGCGCGTCGAAGTCGAGTTGCTCTTGTCGTAAATGTAAACAATGCCGTTGAAAGTGGAGGCCTTATATGTCGGAGGCGAACCGGCGTTCTCGATTTTGCTAATATCTAAGGTGACCAGGCGAATATTTGCGGCCTCGCGGTTGTCTTGAATGGTTTGATTAGTCGTAATCGCGGTGTTGAACATCGTGTATAACGGATTCGAGCTTGCGAATGGCGTAAGGGTGCCGTCGGTATTAGGTCGTCCGATCGTGACGTTGTTGCTGGCGTCGACTTGGATCGCGACGCTCGCTTGATCCCAGTAGCGCGAATTTACGAGCGGGTCCGATGCACTGCCGTTCGGGAGTTCGATGAGCTCGTGATAGCTGTCGTTGTTCGGGTTCGCGTCGTTCGTTGCAAAGATGACGGTGGAGTCCATGCCGAAGGGCTGCAAAGCGATGTCGCGCGCGGGCGGAAGATTCGATGGCCATGACGGCGATGTCGGCGTCTCGCCCGGATGTCTGAGATCGCCCGGCATAAAGTTCGTAAACCAATCGGACGCATACGTGACTTTGTCCGCAAAGGTCAGGGTGTCATGGGCGGTGTAGAGATTGTAGTTAGTGTGAACCCAACCGGTGACAGTGAACGGCGGACCCGGATGAATCTCCAGTGGATCGACATAGAAAATGGCGTAATTCCATGGCGAAAGCTGTTGCTTAGAGAAAACACGCCGTACCTTAGCTACGGTAGCACCGCGCACGGCCGGCAAGCTAACATCAGCGGAGGCGATGTAATTATAGCTCGCGGAAGTTGTGTTAAGGGTGCCGGTCTGTGCCATGCCGACGGCGGGAGGCGGTGCCGTGCTGGCGCTGGCTAAGGGTTGATATGTTCCATCAACTGCCACGATCTTTACGTTCGAAACCGTATAATTTGAGTCATATTCATCGGTCAGATCGGACAAAACACCCGCCTTGGCGAAGGTCGCGGAATTCGGAAGGCTTAGTTGCGACGAGGTCGGCAATGGGATTGCCGAAAACGAGTTCGTCGCCAACGGCACGGTCGGGTTCGCTCGGCAGATCGCACGCCAATTGCTAAACGATTGTTCGAGAGTTGCATCCGCGGCAGCAATCGCCGTTTGCAAGGTCGTGGTGCGCTGGACCAATCGGTTAACGTTCGTCGTATATTCAGCCGCGATCCCGACGATCACCATAAGAGTAGCCATCGTTCCCATCACTACCGCGAGAGAACTGCCTGCGAACCGACGGCTTTCGAAAGGTTGCGCGTTCATTGATAGGTGGCGAGTCGGGCTTTCATCGGGACCTGGCCGTTCAGGAATATGTTTGCCGCCTTGAAATTGCGGTTGCTGTATTGGGGATCCGCGGTCGAGAGGTTGATTGCGGATACAAACCGGTAATATAAAGCTCCCGCCGGGGTCACCGGCGTGCTGAATGGATTCGGACTCGTGATGTCTGTGCCTAAGACAGAGAATGATTTTTTTGCCGCAATGCCTCGCCATTCTAAGGCACCGTTAGCAACCGTGTATGAGCAACGATTGCTGATAAAACAAGTAATCGTATAAGTCGACGTGCCTGAAATTGCGACCGGCAAAGCGTGCGCAAGCGTCACCGTAAAATTGCTCGCATTTCCGCTTACGGCTGTGATGTCGTCTTCGATTTGATGTGTCGGGACGATTAAGCGCTGACCGACCGAGGGTGTCGGGCCCGCGCCCGGCGTTAGCGTAAGAGTTATCTGGTTGTCGCTGGTAGTAGCGTCAGCATTGATTTTGTGGGGTCCGCCCGCCCATTGCTGGAACGCGATTCCCGGTGCGGGTCCGGCGCCCGCGATCGCGTTACCGCTGTCGTCTACCAAGTAGGGCAGTGAGATTGCCGAGTGCAAATCCTGAAGCATCTGCACCATGGCCGTCCGGGCCTGTTGGTGTGCGGTGTTTGTCGCCGTGTTCTTGGCTCCGAGAATCGCCGTCGTATTGACCAGCGAACACAACGTGAGACCAATCGTGCTGAAAACGGCACTCGAGATTCCTAACTCGACGAGAGTATAGCCGCGGATTCGTGTTGATAGTTTCATATGTCGGAAGCCCTGACCGTGCTCATCGAAAATGAGTAATTCCGATTCAGGTACGTGTAGGTGATGGTTACGACCGCTTTATACATGGTCAGCGGAAAGGTCGTGCTTCCGCTGGTGTAAGTGGAACTGACGTCGGAGACCGTCGTTGTCATCGTCCCGGCGACGATCACGCCCGTGTTGGGATCCTGATAAACGGGAATGTTCGTTTGCGTTTGTGTGCCGATGGTGAGCTCAGGTGGAATCTGGGGCGTCCCATCAGTATTCTTTTTTTGCGGATTGAACGGGCCGTCAGACTGAATCAGGTCGATCTGATTCATGACCGCGGTATATGCGCCGCTGGCGTTGCGCGCACTGCCGGCGATCGCATTGAACTTCGTTAGGGCGCCGACAGTGAGGGCAACTCCGATTCCAAGCACCGTGACGCCGATGATTCCTTCTACCAAAGTGAAGCCACTTTTTGAGCTTCGACTTATCAGCCAACCCTGACGCATATCCCTCCTGCTGAGGGAGCAATTCACACGCCGTCTTTTCGCCTTTTTGCGAAAGGCCCATAGCGCAACCTCTCAATCGTGCGGAATTCTCCAATCTGAGAACACCAATTAGTGGTGCTAAAGCCTGCGGCAAGGTCCACTTATAGGGGTCACTTGGGAAATGTCGCTTTACCGGTCGAAAATCAACTGGGTCGTCAAGTTGAGTATGTGCCAACGTTCCGGCCGTCAGAAATTGGCAACGCTGCAACTCACGTCCGAGAATTTCAAGAGCACCGCAGGTTCACGATGGGTGCAACGCCTAAACTCCGAAGTGCGTTCGTTAGGCCGGCGAAAAGTAGTTGTCGATCTTGCGGGCGACACGGTTTTGGTTACAATCCGGTTGACAACCGCGGTCTGCCCTCGCAGAGTCACCGCTCGTTTTTCAAGACATGCTCACGCCGATTCTTTCCTCGTTTGTTCGTAATGGCGGCGAGCCTTCCATCGTCCAATTCCAGGCGCCGGCCACCGTCGCCCTCAGATCCTTGCGTAATATGACCGCTCAACTTCTCCAAGAGGCTGCCCAAGTGATCCCGAACCAACAAGTGCTCATCAACGTCGTTTCCAAACGCGTTCGCCAACTCGGCCTCGGACATCGGCCGATGGTCGAGAGCACTCCGCGCATGTCGCTCATGGACATCGCGCTTAAAGAAATCATCGCCGGCAAACTCGCCTACGAAGCGGTCGAAGCTTCCGACGAAGAATAATTGTAGCGGCGGTCTTTGACCGTCGATCTACTGTAAGATCGACAATGGCCGCAGAGTCGATCCTCAATCGCAAAGCGCTGCGCGATTTTCACATCCTCGAGCGCTATGAAGCCGGCATTGCGCTCAAAGGCAGCGAAGTAAAATCCATCCGCGCCGGCAAAGCCAACATCGGTGACGCCTTCGTCCGCATCGAAAACGGCGAAGCCTTTCTCTTCGGCGCCGACATACAGCCCTACGAAAAAGCCAGTCACGAAGTTCCCGCCGCCAAACGCGTCCGAAAACTTTTGCTGCATCGGCCCGAGATCGACAAACTCTACGGCGAATCTCAAGTCGGCGGCCGCGCCCTCGTCGTGCTCAAGCTCTATTGGAAAAGTGGAAAGCTGAAGGCGGAGATCGCGGTTGCGCAGGGAAAAGTCGCGCGCGATAAACGCCTCGACTTAAAGAAGCGCGCGACCGATCGCGAAACTCAGCGCGAAGTCGCCCGTTTCAATCGCAAACACGGCTAAGATCGACAATGGCGAGATTTTCCTTGCGCGACAAGTGCGCCCTCATCACCGGCGGCTCGCGCGGACTCGGCTTGTTGATCGCGAAAGAGCTTTGTTGCGAAGGCGCAAACGTCGTTCTGCTCGCTCGCAACATAGACGAATTAACTCGCGCGAAGATCGAGTTGGAAAAGCTCGGGACAAAAGTCCTCGCCGTGCAGTGCGATTTGCTCGTACCCGCGCACATCGAGTTCGCGATTCAACAAACGCTCGAACGGTTCGGCAAGATCGACATCTTGATTAACAACGCCGGCATCATCGAAGTCGGGCCGCTCGATCACATGACGCGCGAAGATTTTGAGAAGAACATGCGCCTGCATTTTTGGGCGCCGTACGAATTGACGATGTCGATCTTGCCGCACATGCGGCGAAGCGGCGGTGGTCGCATCGTGAACATTTCGTCCATCGGCGGCAAAGTCGCCGTCCCGCACATGGCGCCGTACAGCGCGAGCAAATTCGCGCTCACCGGACTTTCCGATGCGCTTCGGTCCGAACTTGCACGAGACAACATTCATATCACAACGGTCACGCCCGGGCTCATGCGCACCGGTTCCGAAGTCCACGCGAAATTCAAAGGCGATCACGCCGGCGAACACGAGTGGTTCGCGAGCTCAATGAAAATTCCATTCGCGTCCATTTCGGCCGAGCGCGCCGCTCGCAAAATCGTCGCCGCATGTCGCCGCGGTAGCCCGGCGTTGATCATGCCGTTCACCACCTATCTCGTCATCGTCGCGAATCATGTCTTTCCAAATCTCAGCGGCCACATCGCGAAACTCGTCAATCGATTTTTACCGGCGCGCTCCGATGAAAGCGGCGACGATGCGCGCAGCGGCGCGGAAGTTCGATGACGAAACGTTTGTTCGTCGCCATCGATATGCCGGACGCGGTGCAACGCGCGCTTGTCGATCTTGATCCGCACATTCCCGGCGTGCGCTGGACAGAGGCGGACCAGATGCATCTCACGCTCGGTTTCTTCGGTCACTTAACGGAAGATGTCGATCTTGCATTGCGCGAAAAACTGCGCGCGATCGAGTTCGGCGCGTTCTTTCTGCCCATTCAAGGCATCGGCACATTTCCGCCCAAAGGCGCGCCGAAAATTATTTGGGTCGGCGTCGGCAAAGCGCATCCGCATCTTTTCCAAATTCACAAGCGCGTGACGGAAGCCGCGCTCGCCGTCGGGATAGAACCGGAGCTACGCGCGTGGCATCCGCACGTCACGCTCGCGCGCTGCCGCGATGTCTCGTGGCAATCGCTCAAAAATTTTCTGCGCGATAACGGCGAGTTCGATGCGGGCCTGATCCGCGTGGAGGCTTTCCATCTTTTTTGCAGCGAACTCACACCCGCGGGCCCGATCCACACCTGCGAGATGACGATTCCGGCGAAGGAGTAGTTGTCGATCTTGCGATGCGTCGCACTAGCTCGGCGCAAGTTCAGTCGGGCGTTTCGCGGTCAGGTCAGACTTGTCCGCCTGCGCGCGCGTGATGCCGGCGGTGGCAACATTCGTCTGCGGCTGCATTGGCAGATAAACGGTGAACGCAGTCCCGTGCTTGAGTTCGCTGGTCACATCAATGCGACCTTGGTGCAGCATGACGATTTCGCGCACGATGGCGAGTCCGAGACCCGTGCCCTTTTCGCCGGCGGTGGGTTTGTTCGCGGCCTGATAATATTTGTCGAAGATGTGCGGCAGATCCGTTTTCGGAATTCCAAGGCCGCTGTCTTTGACAATGACGCGCACGCCGTCCGGTGCAGGAGCGACATGGACGCTCACGCGACCGCCGGGATTGGTGAACTTGACCGCATTCGAAAGCAGATTGTTGAACACTTGTGCGAGACGAAGACGATCGCCATTCACGCGCGGCTCGCTTTGCTCGATTTGCAATTCGAGCGCGATGTTTTTGGCGTTGGCGTTGATCGCCAGCGGTTCCATCGACTGGCGCAGCAATTCGCTGACGAGTAGATCGTCGCGCTCGAGCTCGATCGTGTTCGATTCAAGTTTCGCAACGTCGAGTAAGCCGCGCACCATTGAGACCATGCGCCGCGCGGAATGGTCCATGACGTCGAGCAAATCACTCGACGGATGACCTTCCCGGAGAAGATCGATGACCATGCGAAACCCGGTCAGCGGCGTGCAGAGATCGTGCGAAACGACGGCAATCATCTCGTCTTTGCGACGATTCGCCTCGTGCAACCGCTCGATCGCTTCCGCGCGCTCGGCTTCGAGTTGGCCGATCGTTCTGATCGCCCAGCGCACCAGCAGAATTAAAAGGATGGTTAACGTGACCGCGAAAAGAGCGGTGCCGAACTCGCTGTCGTAAAGGGCCTGCCGCTCGCCGTGCACCCGCGCCCAACCAAGTAAAAGCGTGGCCAGAACCGCCAGCGGAAAAAGACGCCGCGCCAGAACCCCGCGTGGATCGTTCGCAGTGAAAACTTCCGCGAGCGCGGTGTCGCGTCGGGCGAAAAACAATCCGATCGCGAGGACAAAAAATGTCGCCGCCGTGTGCACCGCCATCGGAATGAATGAAGCGACGCCGCTGAACGACCGCACTCCGTATGCATATCCGGTCAGCGGCAGCAACGCGCCGAACGCGGCGATGATGGCGAAGGCTTGCGACGCGCAAAAATTTTTCGCGCGCTGTCTCAAAGTCAGCAAGGCGAGACCGATCATGACGAAATTAAAGGCGGTGTTAGGCGCCATTCGGTTAGGCAATTCATCATGCGCATCCGAAAGTTTCGCGGAGAAGAGAAGCTGATCGGCGTCAAAGTGCGTCCCGCACAAAAGATCGACAAGTTTCAATGCGGCAACCGAGATGACGATGGCGGCGCCGATTTGCGAGATCGCGAAGAAGCTTGGTTTTACGTTGTGCGCAGCGAATGCGATTCCGGCGCACACAAACAAGAGCGCGGTCATCGGGTTCATCGCGACATATGCCGGAACGACGCGTTTGAGAGATTCGTTGTCGGTTGCCCAGCCCAAAAGCACGGCCGATCCAACGATCAACGAGCACGCGATCGCGATGCGCGGGAGCGCGGCCAATGCTGCGGGAAGTTTTGGAGAAGCTTCGCTCACCGGCAGACGTAAATTCGCAAGTGGTTGAGCACGTGGCCTGCCACGCAACGCTGTGAACCGGACGCCCGGCTTCGACGTTATTTGAATTACGATGTCGATCTTGGCGTGATCTGCGTCGACACATTCCGCTTATTTGAAAGCGAGCTAACGCCCTCGGGACCGATCCACCCCTTCGAGCTAACAATTGAGAAATCGTATCCCAGAGCATGATCGGTTTGTATTCCCATCTTTGTGAAAGCCGCACTCGGATTGAGATTGCTCGCCATTTTCTTCGCCTTCGGTGCGGCGGTGTGTGGACTAACACTTTTGTTGCTCTCATTTCCGGGCACATCATTTGATTCCTTGTGGCGTCTTAACCCGGAGGCGCAAACTTCACTCCAATCGTTAGGCAAGTTGTCGATCTTGCTCATGTCGATGGTCGGCCTCGGCTGCGGTCTCGCCGCAGTCGGCCTTTGGCGCGGCAGGCGCTGGGGCATGCGACTCGCCTTGATCATCTTGTCGGTCAATATCATTGGCGACTTGCTCAACGCTCTTGCGCGTCACGATTATCGAGCGCTAATCGGATTACCGATTGGCGGCGTGATGATCTGGTATTTGGCGCGACGACACAGCCATTCCAAAACGTTTGGAGCTTGAATAAAGCGTGCTACTTCATTCGGAATGACCACGCAGCAAATTCTTCCCGCTTTCGTTTTTCTGGTGATCGCGACCATACTGGAAGTGAGCGGGGACGCCATTGTCCGCATCGGAATCTATAATCACGCGGGGGTTGTGCGCATGCCGCTGTTCCTCGCTGGCACCGTGCTTCTTTTCGGTTACGGCTTTTCTTTGAATCTTGCGCCGGTCGAATTCCGGCAGGTCGTCGGGCTTTACATCGCGACGCTTTTCGTTGTCTGGCAAACAATCAACTTCATCGTCTTCCACACCGCGCCGACGATGCCGATCCTCCTTGGCGGCGCGTTAATCGTGGTCGGTGGATTGATTGTGACGTTCGGGCGGTTGTCGTCCTAAGGAGTAGTTGTCGATCTTGCAGTCGGCACGAGAATGCCGTCGCGCATTCCGTGGATTAATTTTTTGTCGGCCGGAACAATCGTGGCCAGCGCGCCGCGAAGTTTTACTTTGTCCGCCTCGACGAAATAGTACGGGCACAAACGGACGCGGCCTTTCATCGTTTTCAATTCGCCCGATTGAGTGTCCCAATAACGATCCTCGAATTGTTTTCCTTTGTGGAATTGCTGCAGGATCGTGGGCGAAGTTTCAAAAGTCGTTAGGGCGTTTTCGATCCGTTTTTCCCATTCGCTGTGGGCGAGGTCGGAGCCTAACGAAATGCCGCGACTGCCCCAACCCAAGGGCGAAAAGCCGCTCACTTTCAAAAGTAATTGTCGATCTTTCTGGCTGAAACGCGCGAGCTCGCGCCAATCGTGCACCTCCAGTCGCGGAATGACCGCGTGCTGCGGCAACGGCATCGGATCAAGCAGCCAGGAGTAGGGGATGACTTTGTGCAGTTGCTGAAAATATTTTTCACCGAGCTCCCGCCGCCAGAATTCGCGGAGCGGTTGCATCCAGAAAAGCGCGAACCACATCTTTTCTTCGAGATACGGCTTGATCGGCGGCGTGATCGTGACGCGGCCTTCCGCATTCGCGCGCAGGAGATTGTCGATCTTCGGAATGTTTGGAAGATCGAACAGCTCGAAGAAGCGGTAAACGTCGCGATTCGGTTGCGGCTCGTAATTTTCTGCCGCCACGACGCGCCACTCGCATTCGGGATGTCGATCTTGCAGGCGCGCCGCCATCCATTCCATCTCCGGCCGGTAAGTCGACGCCTCTTCCGATATAACAACGTCGCCGCAGCGCGGCAGCACGCTGTGAAATCCTTCGATCATTCCCTCGGCGCCGCCGATGATTTCGCTGTCGAATCGCGAATACGTTTCATTCAGCCAAGCCGTTAGGCCGATTCCGCCCGGAACCGAATCGATCTCAGCGATGGTGTAGCCTTCGTCGGTTAAAATTAAATCCGGGCGGATGATGCGCGGCAGATCGTCGCGGATTTCTTTGCGTCGCGAGAACTCGATCAGCTCGGCCGGTTTACCGGCGTCGAGATATTTTGCGATCCACGCCGGCTGCTTACCTTTGACGCTGAGTTGATAGAGCTGATTGCAGGCGCGCTGAAAAACGAAAAGGCGATGGCCTAACTGTTCCAGCTCGCGCTCAAAGTGATTGTCGATCTTGAACGGATCGGGCGAGATCAGCCAATCCTTCGCCGCGAAGAGGCCTTCTTTCGGAAGCGCTGCGCGAATCGTCTCGAGCTTTTCTTGTTCGGCGGTCGCAATCATTTTCCGGCGGCGATTTGTTTCAACGCCAGCCTAACGAGCTCTTCGGCCGATTTGCCCGGTTGTTTCTCCTGCAAATCGCGCACGACCCGGTGCGCTTCGACTTGTTTGTAGCCGAGCGCGATGAGCGCGAGCACGGCTTCGTTCGCTTGTTCCTGCTCGGGCGTGGGCGCATGCGTCGCGCTGGCCGCTTCCCACGCGGCGGCGACGCCGACCTTGTCTTTCAATTCGAGCACGATTCGCTCCGCCGTTTTTTTTCCGAGGCCGCTGATCTTCGACAACGACGCCACGTCCGAATTCACGACCGCGGCTTTGAAATTGTTTACGCTCATTCCGCTCAAGACCGCGAGCGCGAGTTTCGGTCCGATGCCGCTCACGTTGTTCACGAGCAGGCGAAAGAGATCGCGCTCGGCCGCGCTCATGAAGCCGAAAAGAACGTGCGCATCTTCGCGCACGTGCAGGTGCGTGAGAATTCGCACCGGCTGGCCGACGGCCGGAAGTTTGTCGTAGCTCGAGAGCGGAATGGAAAGTTCGTAACCGACCCCGCTAACATCGACAATCGCCTGTGTCGGGAGCGCGCCGACGAGTTTGCCGTCGAGAAACGTGATCATCTGCCAACCGGTAGTCTACTCCGGCTTCAGGATCAAAGTGAGATCGCTGCGTTTGCCTTTGACCGCATTGAATCCTTTGGTCGAAAAACTTTTCCAGCCGTCCGGCAACGTCGGATAAATCTCGTTTGCGTCTTTCGTCGGCATGACCACAAACCGCGGTCCATTTTCCTCCAGGAACTCCTGCGCCGAATTCGCGTGCATGTCCCAAGTGCGCATGAATCCGTGGACGCGGCTCCGAAAATACCAAACCAAACTCGGCTCCTTGTAATCGACCGCCGCGAATTTCATTTCTGGTTTCAGGTAATTGCGCGCCTGTCGAAAGAGTTCGCGCGATGGAAAGAAGCGACCGATCGCCGGCGAAACGAACAAGACCAGCACGAGACAAACGGCGGCGAACGCAATCGTAGTACGCTTCAGGGACAAGATCGACATGTTCGTTTCAAACCAGCGTTTCACGAACAGGAGGGCAAGGAGGGGAAACGCCGGCAAAGTGTAATGGAGTAATTTTGTGGTCACGAAAGTGAAGATGATGAACACCACGCCGATGCCGCTCAAAAGGTAGATGTCGATCTTGTCGCGTCGCGCGCGCACTTGCCTAACGAGCCACGGAAGTTTAATCGACCACGGAAAGAAGCTAACGAAAACGGTGACGAAGTAGAACGGCAGGAGCAGAAGATAAACGCCTAACGATTTCGCGCCATGACCACCGAGCGCGGAGAACGATCGCTCGAAAACATGGCGCCCCATTCCAATCTCCCAGAACTGGCCGTGCGTTTTCACCAGCGCCGGAATTCCCCAGAGCGAAACGAGCGCGAGCGTGAGCAGCATTCCGCGACGAAATTTGAAACGTCGGAACAGTTCACGTTCGCGCAGAATGACGATTGTCGATGTTACGGTGAGCAGCGGCGTCCAACCGATCGGACCTTTCGCCAGAAACGCGAAGGCGAGCGCAAAATAAAATGCGAACCACCAACGCGCGCGGCCGTTGCGAAAGATCAGTTCGTATCCGGCCCAGTGCGCGAGTGTGACGAAGAACACGAGCCACATGTCCGCCACGGCCGCTTTGGCGTGTTCGATTACTTGAAACGAAAGTGTGAAAACGATCGCCGCCCAAAACCCGACGCGTTCGTCGGCGATGCGGCGGCCCCACGCGAAGATCGACAAGGCGGTCAGCGCGGCCGCGATGGCCGATGGAAAACGCGCGGCCAAATCATTTTGCCCGAATACGCGATAGCTGGCGACCTGCGCCCAGTAAGTGAACGGCGGTTTATCGAATCGATATTCGTCGTTGAAGTAGGGGACAACGTAATCTTGGCGTTCGATCATTTCGCGCGACGCTTCGGAAAAGCGCGGCTCGTCGCGATCGATCAACGGAATGATCCAGGTGCCGGCGACGTGAAAGAGGACGCAACCGGCGAAGAGGAGGAGAAGATTTCGAGTTGTAGGTTGCAAAGCGTGGATTGAAAAATAGCATCGCTTCGAACACAACCGGCAATTTGTTTGAAGACGCGCCGCACCATTCTCATTTGGACGATGTCGATCTTAGCGGGCGCGCTCGTGCTTTGGGGTGCATTCGAGCTGGATCGCCCGGTTCGTCTCTGGCGATACCAGCACCAATGGCGAAATATCCCGACGCTGAGCCGGAACGTAACCCGAGCGACTGATTGGCCGACGCATTTCGCCATCGGTTTGTTAGGCGCCGGCATTGCCTGGCATCGGGGCAATAAGAAATGGACGCGCATTTTTCTCGTCATGATCGCGGCCGGTGCGCTCGCCGGAACGACCGCGCATGCGCTTAAGTACACGACTGGCCGCGTCCGGCCGAATGTGATGCTGGAAAAAACCTGGACGGGTCCGACGAGCGAACAAAACTTTCATTCATTTCCGTCCGGTCACACCGCGACCTCGTTCGGATTTTTCGCCGTGCTCTTCTTTGTGAACTGGCGAATCGCGCTGCTCTGTTTGCCGCTACCGATTTTCGTCGGCTTCACGCGCATTTTTTTGGGCGCGCACTATTTTTCCGATGTCGTCGGCGCCGCGCTGCTCGGCGTTTTGTTCGCCGCGCTGATGGCGCGTTGGCTGCTACGGCCTAACGACTAAAACCTGAAGGCCAGGCCGGCGGTCACGCTGTGATAGCGAAGATCGACATCGTGATGTCCGGTGAAGGTCGGATCGTTGCCGCGGCTGGAAAAGTCGAACGATTCGAAATCGGTGTAACGATATTCCGCGCGAATGCTCCAGTGGCGCGCGAGGCAATACTCGAGCCCGCCGCCGACCATCCAGCCGATTTCGCTATCGTCGGTTGAACCTTCCTCGCGAAAACCGAAAAACGGTTCTCTGATTTCCTGCGCCACTTCCATGTCGCCGAGGGCGAGGCCGCCGGTGGCGTAAAGGAGAACGCGATTGAAGGCGTAGCCGATGCGCGGCCCGACGGTCGCTCGGTAATGCGTCTTGAACGATTGCCTAACGACAAACGCGTCACCGGTGCCCGGACTAACGAATTCCAATCCGCTGTTGAACGAATCGCGCAGGCCGACGAAGTCGCAGCCTGCTTCCACGCCGATGACCCAATTGTTCCATTGGAAGTTGTAGCCGAGAAAAGCGCCGGCGACTAAACCATTCGCATCCAGATCGCGCGAACCGAGGCGCTCGCCGAATGTTTCATCGGAAGGCTCGGGAAACGATTCCCATGCGCCTGTGAGATTGAGATCGAACTCCGCCCTGTCGAAAGCGCCGCCGACATCGCCGCCCACGTAGAAGCCGCTCCAGTTGCACATTTCTGCCGGGGCGGGCGTGGCCATAACGTTCTTGTCGGCGCGAATCGATTCCGGTCCTGCGAGCAAAGTGGCCGAGGCAATGGTCAGCGTGGCGGCAATCAGAAAGAGCGGCTTCATGTGCAGAGGATTAGTTTAGGCCGGGTGAGCGCGTCAAATCGAAATTCCGCGGCTTCGGCTCGGCACCGGCGGAGGGGTGGGATTGCCAAAGCTGCGCTTTGGCGCCGCCGACCAGGCTTCGCCTTTTCTAAAGCGCTTCGCGCGGGCGGTCGAACGGGATTCGAATCTCCTACGTTCGTTAGGCGAAATATGCTGACGCGCCGGTAGGTTTGCCCTGTTGCTTTTGCAGCGGAGGGGGTGGGATTCGAACCCACGAGGGCTTTCGCCCTGCCGGTTTTCAAGACCGGAGCCATCAACCACTCGACCACCCCTCCGAATTTTTACGCGCGCGAGAATTGTGCCATCGCGGGGCGGGGGAGCAAGCGCGCGCGGGAATTGTTCGAACGAACATGCTCGACAAGCCGATATGTTCATGTGAACCTAGAGCGTGGCGAAAGGGAAGGGAAAGTTCCGGCCGGTCGTTAGAGAAACGGCGCAAAGTTTTGATCCGATCCATGGGCGCGGCGCATCGTGGAGCCCGGCCAATCGCTTCGAAAAATTCCACGTGGACGTGCACGATGTCGATCTTGTCGATGTCGATCTTGCAAACGAGGAGCGACCGTCCCGCAAAACACAATTCTTTCGCGACGCGACCAAAACGATCATCGCGCGCAATCAAAGTCCCGACGTCGGCTTCGAGACCAGCATCAATCCGTACCGCGGGTGTGAGCACGGCTGCATCTACTGCTTCGCCCGGCCGACGCATGAGTATCTCGGATTTTCCGCGGGACTCGATTTTGAATCGCGCATCGTGGTGAAGCACGACGCGCCGCGTTTGCTCGAAGCCGAGTTGTCCTCGCCGAAATGGAAACCGCAGTTGTTGATGATGAGCGGCGTGACCGATTGTTATCAGCCGATCGAGCGCAAATTTCGCCTAACGAGACAGTGCCTCGAAGTGCTGGCGAAATTTCGAAATCCGGTCGGCATTTTGACGAAGAACCGATTGGTGACGCGGGATCTCGATGTCTTGTCCGAGCTCGCGCAACATCAATGCGTCGCGGTAAATCTTTCGATCACGAGTTTAGATGTCGATCTTCAGCGCATTCTCGAACCGCGGACATCGCCGCCCGACGCGCGGCTCGATGCGGTGGCACGGCTGCACGAGGCGAAAATTCCGGTCGGCGTGATGGTCGCGCCAGTCATTCCGGGAATTAACGATCACGAGATTCCGAAAATCGTCGAAGCATGTGCGAAAGCCGGTGCGCGGTTCGCTGGACATGTCTTGCTGCGCTTGCCGTGGGCGGTGGCGCCGCTGTTCGAGCGTTGGCTGGAGGAACATTTTCCAGATCGCAAAGCGAAGGTGCTCGACCGCGTAAGATCGACAAGAGGTGGTGACAAGCTTTACGACTCGCGCTGGCGGACGCGGCAGGTCGGGGAGGGGACGTACGCGAAGCAAATCGAAACGATGTTCGAGGTCGCTTGCCGGCGCGCGAAATTCGGCGAGCGACCGAAATTATCGACCGGGAATTTTCGTCGGCCTAACGAGCAGTTAAGTCTTCTTTAAGGTGACGCGTCCCAGGATCGACAACATCAAACAGCCGCCGATGATGCCAAAGGGCGCCATAAAATAAAAATACCAGTTCCAGCTGCGATCGAGGAGCGATCCGAGCACCACGCCCGCGAGACTTCCGCCAAAGTATTGGAATGAGTCGATCACTCCTGAGGCGAAGCCCGCCATCTTTGCGCCGCCGATATCCATCGCGGCCGCCGTTCCGAGAATTGAGTGGGTCGCATTCGCGGTGAGTGAGATCAGGATGAGGAAAAAAATCGCGGCCTCGCTCGAGTGAAACTGCGCGGCCGCAAGGATAACCGCGGTTTCGATGAAATAGAGTGCAGCTGCCACCGGTGCGCGACGACCGCGAAAAATCTTGTCGGAAATGACGCCGGAAACGAGCGATCCCACGGAAGCGACCACCGGAATCATGAACGCGAGCAACTGGAAACGCGCCGAATTCAAATCGACCTGGTGAACTTCCTGCATGAACCGCGGAAACCATTGGTCGAGACTTTGCCGCACCGAGCCAGTACAGGCGTACGCAAACGCGACGACCCAGATGACCGGGTTGGTCACGATCGTCTTGAAAACGACCATCACTGGCGCGCGCACGTCTCCGCCTTCTTCTTCTTCCGGATTGACTGACGGGAAACCAGCCTGTTCCGGCGCGTCCTTCACAAAGAACAGGACGAACATGGCGATGACGAAGGCGATTCCCGCTGGAGCATAGAACAGCCATCGCCAATGTAGTGGCGGAATGCGCCACAATCCGAGAAAAACAAAACCGGCGAGCAGGGCGGGCCCTAGTTTGAAAATTCCGAACCGGCCTAAGTTGATCATGAATCCGAAAATGCCGGCGAATGTTCCGCGCTCCGTCGGGCGGAACCATGCCGCATTGATTTTCACCATGCCGGGAGCGCCAAACGCCTGGAAGTAGCCGTCCACTCCGCGAATGAGGACGAACAACGAAAGCAGTCCCCAGAATGATGCGGCGCCGAACAGAATATTCATAACGATGGTGCCGGCCGCACCGATCAACATGGCGCGCTTCCCGCCGATGCGATCGGCCAGCAGTCCATTGATGATCTGCCCAAACGCGTAGGCCAACAGCGCGGTTGTGATGATGTTGCCCATCTGGCCTTTGCTGAAACCAAACTCTTTGCTGATCGAGCCGTTCGCGATCGAGAGATTGTAGCGGCACATGTAGAACGAGGTGTAAAGCAGGCCAACGAAAACCCAGTTGACCCCGCGCCGCGGACGAAAGCCGGGCGGATGTGGCACGGACGTGATCATGTGACCGCGCAGAATGCGCAGCCGCAGATAAGATCGACAACTAAAAACGTGTTGAGCTTTCCGCGCGCGCGAAGACCGTGAGCCATGCCACTCAAGATCGACAATCTCCACATCGGCATGCGCGTGCGGCATCCGCGTTACGGCCACGGCGTCGTCAAAGCACTCACCGAACACACGGCCGACATCGCCTTTGATGACGCGCCGCGCACGCTCGATCCGGCATCGGCCGAGCTCGAGGGCGCAGAGGCGACAGCGACTTTGCGCGAATTGGAAATGCCCCTCGCCAGTTTCGTTCGCCAGGTCGCGCATGAAGTCGTCGACGCGCTCGGAATTGAAAAAAAGGACACGATTGTCGAAGGACTCGCGGCGCGCTGGCAACAAGGGACCTTATTGTTGCAGCCGGCGGACAGTTCGCTCCAACCGAAAGACGTGCCGCTGGAAACGTTCTTTCACAAGATCGTCATGATCCGAAACAACCTCCGCGTGCTCGAGCAAAAGGTGAACGCGAGTGACAAGCTGAGCGAAGCGGACAAGTTCGACATGCAGCAATACATCACGCGTTGCTACGGCTCACTCACCACGTTCAATATTCTCTTCAAGAACAAAGAGGACCAGTTCTCGACCAAGTAAGTCCGAGCCGGACAGGCGATAAGATCGACAACTACCTTTTACGAAATCCAGATCGTCTTCTGGTTCGTGAATTCGCGAATACCGACGGCGCTGAGTTCGCGACCGAAGCCGGATTTCTTCACGCCGCCAAAGGGCAAGCGCGGATCCGACGCGACCATGCCGTTGATGAACACCATTCCGGATTCCAATTCGGATGCGAATAATTCCTGTTCGCGTTTGTCGTTGGTCCAAACGCTCGCGCCCAGTCCATAAACGTGATCGTTCGCCATCTCGATCGCGTCCGTCTCGTCGCGCACACGGAAGATTGACGCGACCGGTCCGAAAACCTCTTCCCGAAACGCCGGCGAATCTTTCGGTACATCGACAAGTACTGTTGGCTCGTAAAAAAATCCGGGTCCGGCGATTTTGTTTCCGCCCGTTAGGCATTTCCCGCCCATCCCGATAGTCTTCTGCACCTGTTCGTGCACGCCGTCGCGAATCTGTTCGCTCGAAAGCGGACCGATCTCGGTCGTTTCCTCAAGCGGGTCGCCCACTTTTAACGCGCGCACGCGCTCGACGAACTGCCGCAAATAATCGTTGTAGATCTTGTCGGAAACGAAAAAGCGTTTTGCGGCGATGCACGATTGACCGGTGTTGATCATACGCGCTTTCACACCGGTCGTTAGGGCATTTTCCATGTCGGCGCTCGGCATGACGATGAATGCGTCGCTGCCGCCGAGCTCGAGCACGGCCTTCTTAATTTCGCGCCCGGCCACGCTCGCGACCGCGCTCCCCGCTTTTTCGCTTCCAGTGAGCGTCACCGCCTTCACGCGAAGATCGACAATTACCTTTTCGGCCTCGCTCGATTCGATGAGCAACGTTTGAAAAATTCCCTCTGGAAAACCGGCGCGGCGGAAGATGTCTTCAATTGCGAGCGCGCATTGCGGAACGTTCGCGGCATGCTTGAGCAAACCGACATTTCCCGCCATCAACGACGGCGCGGCGAAACGGAAGACCTGCCAGAATGGAAAATTCCACGGCATGATCGCGAGCACGGGCCCGAGTGGTTGATAACGAACGAAGCTCCGCGCCGCTTGCGTCTGCACCGTTTCGTCTTCCAGAAAACGTTCGGCATTCTCCGCGTAGAATCGACAACCGCTCGCGCATTTCTCGATCTCGGCGATCGCATCGCGCAAGAGCTTCCCCATTTCCATCGTGATGATGCGCGCGAATTTTTCTTTCTCCTGTTCGAGCAGCGATGCCATCGTGATCATCAAGAGCGATCGCTTCTGGAATGGTTCGCCGCGCCATTTCGCGAAGGCGTCGACGGCGCATTGCAGGCGTCGCTCGATTTCGGGCGCGTCGTGCGGTGTAAAGTCTTTCAGCTTCTCGCCCGTTGCCGGATTGATCGACGCAATCGCCATTGTCGATCTTACAGCCGAAGTCCCTTCGGAATCAAAATGCGATCGAGCAAATCGAACGACCACTGCACGAGCAGGGCGAGGATTGCCGCCGGAATTGCTCCCTGCAAAATCGTCGCGTGATCGTTCAAGTTCAGCCCGCTCAAAATTGGTTCGCCTAATCCGCCGGCGCCGATCAACGCCGCCAGCGTCGCCGTTCCGATGTTGATGACCGCGCTCGTTTTGATTCCTCCGAGAATGGATCGCGATGCGATCGGCAAATAGATTTTGCGAAGTCGCGCTCCCGGTTCGAGTCCAAGAGCGGTGGCGGAATCGCGAATCGGTTGTGCGATGTCCTGCAATCCGGTCGCGGTATTGCGCACGATCGGCAGCAGCCCATAAAGAAACAACGCCGTGATGGCGGTGCGCGCGCTGATTCCAAAATATGGCAGCGGCACGAGCAGCGCGAGCAACGCCAGCGATGGAATTGTTTGCACGATGCCGGCGAAACCGAGAATGAGTTGACCGACCGCGCCGCCGCGGCTCGCGAAAATGCCTAACGGAATGCCGACGATGATCGCGAGCAGAAGTGAAACGCCCGCGAGCTGAAGATGACGGATCGTCCAACGCGTGATTTTGTGCGTAAGCGATTCGGTAGTTGTCGATCTTGCGTTGTCGCCAAAATACAAACTCGCCGCCCGCGCGTAATCTTTCGTGCGCTCGGCCTCGGCATTAAGCCGGATCATTTTTTGTTCGTCGATCGTTCCTTCCAGTTTATGCAAGGCCGCGATTGCTTGCGCGGGCATTTCAAAGCGAAACAAAAAGACGGCGTCGTAACGCGGAAAGAAATTTTCGTCATCGTTGAGCACAACGAGATCGAGCTCCGAAATCTTCGCATCGGTCGAATACGCATCTTTGACATCGATCTCGCCACTCTTGAGCGCGGCGTAACCAAGGGCGTGGTCGATTCCGATTACATTGCGAGGATGCAGCCGGTACGTCCTCGCGAGAGGTTGCCAGCCATCCTGTCGATCCAGGAACTCATGCGTCAGACCGATTTTCAGATCGTGATAACGTAAGTCGCTAATCGTGCGAATGCCTAACGACTGCGCACGGTCACGCCGCATCACCAGCGCATAAGTGTTGTTGAATCCGAGCGGTTCGGTCATTCCGATACCGACTTTCTCGAGTTCGTTCGCCATCTCTTCGAAGCCTAACGAATCGCTTCTCTTCAGAATCTCCTGCGCGATGGTGCCGGTGTATTCCGGATAGGCGTCAATCTGCCCACCGCGCAGCGCCTGCCAGACGATGATTGTGCCGCCCATTCCTTGTCGATGTTCCGCGGGAATGTTCGCCTCGATGAGTGTCCGCTTCGCGATTTCGCCGAGCACGTACGACTCGGTGAATTTCTTCGAGCCGACGCGCACGGGCGGTTGCGCGAAAGCAGACGACGCAAGAAGAAGAAGCAACGCGAAAGCTTTCATGCGAACAGGACCGCGCGTTGGGCGTTGATGAATTCGGAAACGAATTCGTTCGCCGGATTTTCTCGAAGATCGACAATCGATCCTTGTTGAACGATTCGCCCTTCGTTCATGAGAACGATGTTGTCGCCGAGGTACGCCGCCTCCGCGAGATCGTGCGTTACGAGCAAAACCGTTTGGTGCAAACGCGCGAAGATTTCCTTGAGGTCGCGCTGCAATCCCGCGCGCACGAGCGGATCGAGCGCGCCTAACGGCTCGTCGAACAGCAGCAGCTCCGGGGACAACATGAGCGCGCGCATCAAACTCACACGTTGGCGTTGTCCGCCGGAAAGTTCGAGCGGGTAACGGCCAAGCAGCGCATCTGGAAATCGTGTGAGCTGACAGAGGTCGCGCAAGCGCGCAGCCGATTCCTGCTCCGGCTTGCCGAGATGCCGGGACATCAAAAGCACGTTTCCGCGCGCGGTCAGATGGGGAAACAATCCGCCTTCTTGAATGACGTAACCGGTGCGCCGACGAAAAGCGTCGATGTCGATCTTGTCGCCGTTAAAAAGAATTTCGCCGCCGTCCGGTGTCGTTAGGCCGATAATTAAACGCAAAAGGGTGGACTTCCCGCAACCGCTCGGCCCGATGAGAACGGTGGTTTTGCCGCGCGCGATCTCGAGGTTCGTCGGCTGCAAGGCCGCGGCCTCGCCGTAGCGTTTGCTAAGATCGACAAGTTCAACCAGCGCGCTCACGTTTTTGTCAGGTCGAGCGAAGTCGAGACATCTCTAACTGAGCTCAATCAGAGATTCCTCGACTACGCTCGGAATGACAAGGGCGCGCTCACGCGCGTTGGTCATGCCACGGTGAAATAGAAAACGCCAAACAAGCGCGCATCGTCCGTCCACAGCTTCTGGAAATCGAAGCCGGCTTTGCGCGCAAGCACGGCGAAACCTTCCGGCGTGTGTTTGTAGGAATGTTCGGTCAGGATTTTTTCCCCGGCCGGGAAATGAAATTGTCGATCTTCCATGTGCACGGTCTGATCCGTCCCGCTAACGAGATACATCTCAATGCGCCCGGCGTTTTCGTTGTAAACGGCGCGGTGCTCCCAATCCGTTAGGCGAAAATCGGCGCCGACTTCGCCATTGATGCGATCGAGTAAATTGAGATTGAATTCCGCGGTCACGCCCGCGCTGTCGTTGTAAGCCGCCTCGATGATGCGCCGATCTTTCTGCAGATCGACGCCGATCAAAAGCCCGCCGCCTTCACCGGCAAGATCGACAAGGCGTTCCATGAATTCGACCGCGGCGGCGGGTTCGAAATTGCCGATGGTCGATCCGGGAAAGTAAACGACGCTGCGGGCCGAAATTTTTCGCGGCAGCGGCAACTCGAATGGCTCCAGGTAATCGGCCGCGACCGGAAGCACTTCAAGCGATGGAAACGTTTTGCGAAAACGCGCCGACGAATTCGCGAGTTGCTCTTTCGAAATGTCGATCGGCACGTAAACGCGCGGGCTCCTTAATTCTTCGAGAAGAATTCGGGTCTTCGTGCCCGCGCCGGTGCCGAGTCCGATGAGCTCAATGTCGGGGCCGAGCGCGGCGGCAATTTCAGCGCCGCGCAAGCGCAGGATGCCGAGCTCGGTCCGCGTGATGTAATATTCGGGAAGCTCGCAGATTTTTTGGAACAATTCCGCGCCGCGCGCGTCGTAAAAATATTTGCACGGAAGAGTGCGCGGCGTGCTCGTTAGGCCGGTGATGACGTCCTCGCGGAAGGCGCGCCTTTCCGCAAGATCGACAATCGACTTTCCGGACGAGCTCACGTGAGGTCGCGCGCCAGACGAATGCCGGTGAATTGCCAGCGCTTTTCGGGTTGGAAGAAATTGCGATACGTTTTGCGAATGTGCGTGCGCGAGGTCGCGCAGGAGCCGCCGCGCAGGACGTATTGGTTGCACATGAATTTGCCGTTGTATTCGCCAAGCGCGCCGGCTTCCGCGCGATAACCGGGGTAGGGCGAGTAGGAACTGCGCGTCCATTCCCAAACGTCGCCGAACATTTGTTGCAGTTGTCGATCTTGCGTTAACGAGTTCGACGGTTGCGGATGAAACGTTTCGCTCTCAACGAAATTTCCGTCGATGTCGATCTTGTCAGCCGCACGCTCCCACTCGAATTCAGTCGGCAAACGCGCGCCTTTCCAATTCGCGAACGCATCCGCTTCGAAATAACTGATGTGCGTGACCGGTTCGTTCATGTCGATCTTGCGGAAGCCCGATAGCGTGAAGTTCCACCATTCGCCGTCGCGTTCGATCCAATAGAGCGGCGCGCGCCATTTTTGCTCGTTCACCGCCATCCAGCCTAACGAGAGCCAAAACTGGGCGCGGGAGTAGCCGTTGTCCTGGATGAATTCGAGATATTCGGCGTTTGTGACCGGACGATTCGCGAGCGCGAACGGCAGGACGAGCGCGCGATGCCGCGGCCCTTCGTTGTCGTAAGCGAAATCATTTCCGTCGTGACCGATTTCGATTGTCGCTTCGTCGAACTCTTCAAATCGCAAAGGCGACATGTCGATCTTTCGCTTGTCGATCTTGCGTTCGCGATAAACGGGATAAAGCGGGTTCTGCGCGAAGACGTGTTTGATATCGGTGACGAGCAACTCCTGATGTTGTTGCTCGTGATGAATGCCGAGCGTGATGATCGGTTCCATCTCATCGAGCAATCGGTCGTCGGCGCCGGAAACAAGATCATCGATGTGCGCGTTAATCGATTCACGGAAACGAACTGATTCGTTCACCGTCGGCCGCGAAATCAAACCGCGCAGATCGCGCCGGTGCATATCGCCGGCAGCATTGTAGTAGGAATTAAAGAGGTAAGCGTATTCCGGAACTTCCGACTGGTAGCCGCTCATCCATTTTTTCAGAACGAACGTTTCGAAAAACCATGTCGTATGCGCGAGGTGCCACTTTGTCGGACTGACGTCGGGCATCGATTGCACGACGCAATCTTCCGGCGCGAGATGTTCCGTTAGGCGGGTCGAGAAATTGCGGACTTCGTGAAATCGCGCCAGCAATTCCTCGCGCCGGCCGGAATTGGTTTCTGTAACAGCAGGCGGGGCGCCCGCAGCCGGCACGGCTGCCACTACAGTGCTCAAATGATGTCGCCCTCTTTCTCGATTTCTTCCTGGCGCGCCTCGAGCATTTGATCGCGGGAAGCTTCCTCGACACCGTCGGTGACCAGATGTTCGCCGACCGTTTCCTCGTTCTCATCAACGCCCGGCCGCGGAACGCGATGGCCGTGATCGTCCGGCGTGACTTCCCATTCCTCTTCCATGCGCGCGGCGTTTTCGTCTTCTTCCGGAGGCGGCGGCGTGGTTTCGCCTAACAACTCGCGCCGGGCCTGGTTCCAATCTTCATCGGTAAATTCGTCGGGATTGCGTTCGTCGATCAACGCTATCTCGCGTGCGCGCTTTTCAATATTTTCGGGAGTGGGCGCGCCGAAGCCGTTGCCATGCACTGTGATTTTGCCCGCTGGCGGTTGTGAATATTCGTTCATACTAGTAATACGAATCCGCAGGGCGAAATGTCCGCACCGCATTTCAAAGCTACCGATGCCGAACTGGCCGCGCAAGTGGGGAGCGCGAATCGCTCTTCGCGTGATTTGCAGCGGATATCGCTCGAAGGCGGCGGCCTGCTGGCCTTTCGCGAATACGGCGATGCGAATGGCGCGCCGGTAATTTTTTGTCATGGCTGGCCGAGCTCGTGCACGATGGCGGAGCTGACTGATGACGCGGCGCGCGAAGTCGGTGCGCGAATTATTTCACCCGACCGTCCGGGAATCAGTGCCTCGAGCTTGCATCGCGAACGCACATTGCTCGACTGGCCGCCGCTCGTTAGGCAATTAGCCGATCATCTTGGCCTCGGCGAATTTCGCATGCTCGGAATTTCCGGCGGCGCGCCTTACGTTTTCGCGACCGCGTATGCGATGCCCGAACGCGTGCGCGCGATCGCGGTGGTGAGCGGCGCGCCACCGATTGTCGATCTTGCCGATCACCTCGGATTGCTGCCGCTCTATCGCTGGATGCTCGCGCTGCATCGACGCAATCCGAAATTGCTGCGCCTATGTTTTCGCATCGCGCGTCCGTTAGCTTCCGTGCGGATGTCGGTGAAGATCGCGCGAAGTCTTTTGCGATTTCTCCAGCCTTGCGATCGCGAAGCGTTACGCGATGTCGCCGCGTTCAATGCGTGTTTCGAGAGTCAACGTCGCGCGTGGCGCGGCGGAGCCGAAGGCGTGATGCTCGACGCGCAGATTTACGCGCAGCCGTGGGGCTTCCGCTTGGAAGATGTCGATCTTCCAGTGCGTTTGTGGCATGGAAAAATGGATCGCACCTTTTCGTATCGCGTTGCTGAAGAGGTCGAGAAACGTTTGCCGAACGTGAAAGCGCGTTACGTCGAGAACGCAGGGCACTATTCGTTACCGATTCGGAACATGCGCGAAATTTTGATCGATTTGCTCGCGGCCTAATTCTGATCTGGGGAACGCAGGCCGCTGGCCTGCGGGCGATGGCGGCTCGCCATCGCGAACTTTTAAGAGGTTTTCGGCGAGCCGCCGAAAACAACAGGCCAGCGGCCTGTGCTCCCCAGAATTGCGTAACGCGCGTCGTCACGTAAAGAAACGCGTGGAAGATTTCACCGCCGGCGCCATTCAAAACCAGCCGTCGCGCCGCATCGCTTCGTTAGGCCCGGAGTGGGACGCGCGCATCAAGGCGCTCGTGCAAGAGTGGGGCGCCGACACAAATCCGGAATTGATCGAGGAGATGATCATCACCGCGTTGAAAATGGCGCGCGATAAAATGTCGGTCGCGGATTTGAAACTGACCAATCGCTCGCTCAAAGAGCTGCGTTACGCCGCGAAAGTTTTTGCGCCTTACTCGCGCGTGCGCAAAGCGGTCGTCTTCGGGTCGGCGCGGGTCGCGGCAGATTCGCCTGAAGCGAAAGTCGCGGAGGAATTCGCGCGCCGAATCGTCGCCGAAAAATACATGGTCATCACCGGCGGGGGCGAGGGGATCATGGGCGCGGCACAACGCGGCGCCGGCCGCGAAAACAGTTTCGGCCTCAACATTCGTCTTCCGTTCGAGCAGCGGCCTAACGAAGTCATCGAAGGCGATCCGAAGCTGATTAACTTTAACTACTTCTTCACCCGCAAATTGAATTTCGTAAAGGAAACGCACGCTTTCGCGCTTTTTCCCGGCGGCTTCGGCACCATGGACGAAACTTTCGAAGTGCTCACGCTCATGCAGACGGGCAAGGCGCGGGTCATTCCGGTCGTGTTGTTAGATCGACAAGGTGGATCCTACTGGCAAACGTGGATGGCATTCTTGACCGATTATCTGTGCAAGATCGGCCTCGTTTCGGCGGACGATTTCTCTTTTTTCAAAATCATGCCGAACGTCGACGAAGCGATCGCGGAGATTTTGCAGTTCTACAAAAACTACCATTCGTTTCGCTGGGTCGGCGAACAAATGTCCATCCGACTCAATCACCGGCTCGCGCCAAATGCGATTGTCGATCTTAACAAACAATTCGCCGACATCGTTCGTCAGGGCGAGATCGTGCAGGGAAGCGCGCTGCGTCAGGAAAAGAACGAGCCGGACATTTGGGAATTGCCGCGGCTGATCCTAACGCCGCATCGGCGAAACTTCGGACGATTCCGCCAGTTGATCGACGCGATCAACCTCGCGCCGCTCGCCTAACACGCTAAGATCGACATCTAACTTCGCCCGCATCATTTGCTCGAAGCCGAAATGTTCCTGCGCGTAACGTCGCGCGTTTGCCGCGCAAGTCTGCGCGAGCTTCGGCTCGTTAATGAAACGCATGATCGCGTCCGCGAGCGCGTCGCGGTCGTTAGGCTCGACCAGTAACCCGTTCTCGCCGTCGCGAATAATTTCCGGGACATCGCCGATGCGCGTGGCGATGACCGGGACGCCGGCGGCGAACGCTTCGCGTAAAACAATCGGGGATGCTTCGGTGCCTAACGAGGAAATCGCGAGCATGTTCGCGGCCGCGAGAATGTCGGGGGTGTCCCAGCGAAAACCGAGCATGAGAATTTTGTCGGCGAAACCGGTCTTCGCGATCATCTCGCGCATGCGTTCTTCGCGGTTGCCGTCGCGCGTGCCTTTGCCGACGAAGATGAAACGCGCGTCCGGTCGCTGCTTCAGCACCGTCGTGGCGGCGCTGACCAAACGCATTTGGCCTTTGTCCGAGCGAATCATGCCGATGTTGACGATGAGCGGCGCGTCTGGCGCGAAATTCATTTCGCGACGAAACTTTGCGCCGTCTCCCGTTTGGAATCGCGCAAGATCGACAGCGGAACCTACGACCGCGATTTTCTCGCTCGCGATTTTGTTTTCGGTGACGAGTTTTTGTTTTACCGCGTTGGCGTCGGCCAGAATTTTCGAGCAACCGTATTTATAAATTCCGGCGCGGCCGAACTTCACGATGTCATCGGTGACGCAGCGCGCCCTAACGACCGGCCATCCGAGCAGAAAGGTGGGGACGGCGAGCCAGTGATCTTTCGAACTGAACGTTTTGAGGATATCGATCCTGTGCGCGCGACAAAAATTCCAAATGCGAAACCAGGCGAGGGGATTGAAGCGATGCTGCATGTTGAGCGCGATGACACGCGTGCCGATCGTGTTCGCCTTAGCGAAAACCTCGGTCACCGGATCGCACATGAGCCACGCGCTGTGGCCGTGTGCATTGAGCCAATTGATTTCGAGACAGGTGCGATATTCCTGACCGCCCCAGTTCTCGCTGCTCTCGAGATACAGCAGGTTCATTGCAAGATCGACAATCGAATGTCGGCCCGACTATGTCGATGGAGTCTGCGCCTTTTCCGCGCGTTTTTCGAGAATGTAATCGTGAATGGTGTTGACGCTGCGCAACGCTCGGCCCGCGACTTCCGAATTCGGCACGCTCACGCCGAAAGTTTTTTCCATGCTGACCGCGAGCTCGAGCGCGTCGATCGAATCCAATCCCAATCCGTTAGGCCCAAACAACGGCGTGTCGTCGCCGATCTCTTCGGCCGTAATTTGCAACATCAGATTTTTCACCAGCATCTGTTTGATCTGCTGGCGCAGGTCTGGGTCGGGCATAACGGAGGCGGACTTTGTCGCAGCGACTGACGCGCGTCAACCGCGCAAGATCGACAACTAAACGTTGCCGGTTGGCTCGCTGGGATTGGTGGCCTGATTCGGAGCAGGCGGAGTCGTGACTGTCGGCGGAGGAGTCGGCTGTTGCGGGACAGTTGATTGCGCCTGCTGCACCGGCGTTTCGGGTTTGCCGGCTTTGTGCAGCTCATCGGTGAATTCGTCCTTCGCTTTTTGAAATTCGCGGACGGCCTGCCCCATTCCGCGCGCGAGCTCGGGCAATTTTTTCGCGCCGAAGAGCACGAGAATGATGAGCAGGATGACGATTAAATCCGGCCCTGCCAAATTCATGATGCTGGCGACGAAGTTCATAAGGCGAAGATCAGACCCGATTGTCGATCTTGCAAGGCAATCTTAAGGGCGAACATGTCGATCTAACGCGTGACGAGGTGAAAGAAATTAAAACCGCTGGCGAATGCGGGCGCGTTTACCGAAACTTGCGCGACGATCGTTGCGATAACGATCGCGCCGAGGAGAATGAACGCGAGCGAATTGCGCTTCGCAATGCGTCCGAGCGAATCGAGCACTTGCGCACAAAGAACAAAGAATGGGACGGCCGCGGCATTCAGCAGACGACCCGATGTGAAATAGGGATGTTCTCGCGATGGATACGGGCAGTCGCCGAAATCGAATGCGATCGACAAGAGAACGAGAAAGGCGACAAGGGCGGCGAAACTGAACGCGCATGTCCAAAGAAGTTGGCGGGGAGTTTTCATCATGTTGCGCGCGCACAAACTCACGATGGCGCCAAAAAAAAGAACGCCGGAAATAATGGCGAAGAATGTGTCCGCGGCCGATGAGGCGAGGCGTTGTCCGTGCCAGATAAATTCGCCGCGCCAAAAGCTGGCCATCAGCTCCGAAAAAAATTGGGTCGCGCCGGCAAACACGAAAATCGGATGTGACCACCAATCGCTTATCGGTTTCCGTGTCCAGCCTAACATGTCGATCTTCGCGCGAGAGCCGGTGAGATCGCCGAAGTTGTGAAGATTCCACGCGAACCAGGCGCCGAGCGGGACCGCAACGCAAATCAGAAACGCGATGAAAGCGACTAGCGCCGGCCGCGACATGCGCGCGCGCGCTAAGAACTTGAGCATCGCCAGCAGAATAACGATTAGGAGCGGCAGGTTTGCCGTTTTCGTGAGACAGGTTGCGGCCAGCCCAAGTCCAACGAATGCGCCGTGCACGACGCGCGGCGGGTGCGTGAGCCAGAGCCTAACGAGTGCGAGAAGGGTCGTCGCGAAACAAAGTGGCGACAGCGCGTCGCTTTGAATGGAGTAAAAAGCGCTTTGCGGCCACACCGCGAGCAACGCGGTGACCGCGATCACAGGTAGTTGTCGATCTTGGAACAATGCAGCGGCAATGCGATAACCGAGCCAGACGAGCGCGGCGGCGAAAAAAATGTTGAGGAAGCGAACGCAGTAAAGCAACGCCGCGCCTTCGATTCCAAAAACGCGGCCGAGGTCGAGCCACATCCCGGCTAGCGCGTAGTAAAGCGGCGGCTCACCTGATTCGTGATTGGGCCGCGATTGCCAGATCGGGATCGCTTGCTCGAGAAGCTGGTCGCGTTCGTTAGGCGGCAAAGTCCAGCTCGGCGGCGGATACGCGCCGCCATATTCGTCCGGCTTCAGGAAATATTCCGGCGAACTGTCGAGCGCGAAATATTTCGCTGACTCGGCGCCGAAATTTTCCAACGAGCGCGGCGGCGAAACACGCGCGTACTTCAATACAAGATCGACATGTGCTTGTTCGTCCACGTTGTTGAAAAACGGAAACGCCGCGGAAAAAATAAAAACGCGAATGGCCGCGACGAAAGAACAAATGAGCGCGGTCCGTTTCGCGTTCATTGCTGCGATGCGAGCCGTTGTTCGATCACGGTGAGCGCGCCATGCTCGGCGATGCGCGGCGGCGTTCCGCCTTTTTGCAAAAGCGTCTTCTCGATCTCGGCCCGATACGGCGAGTTCGTCTCGAGCACGAACGTCGCACGCTCACTCGTGCTTGGCTCCGGTTTCGGAATTTGCGGTGGATAAAACGAGCGCTCGATTCCGAAGATCGATTCGGAGGCGACGAGCTTTTCGTTAGTCTCGAAGATCAACGGATAGACGAACGAAATCGTGGTCCACACTTCGCGAATTTGGTTTTGCGCGAGGTCCTGCTCGACCGCATCGATGTCGCGACCAGGAATGCGCGACATTTCCAAACCGAGCGGCGGTTTCACGACCACGAGCGTTTCGATTTGGTCCTGCATCGCGGTGCGGACAATTGTGTACGCGCCGCACGTGATGACTGCGAGCAACATTGCGGAGGCGAGGATTCGGTTCGCGGAAACGATTGCGCGGGCCACTAAGATCGACATGAAGAATGCGCCGGCGAGAAAATAGCCGGGCACGCGCACCGGCGCGATGACGTAAAGCGCGAACGCGGCAGCGATCAGAATCAACATCAACAAATCCGCGTGGCTGTCGTTAGTCTTAACGCGAACGATGGCTGCGACGATAGCGATGATCGCGACCGCATACATCACGTAGCCGGTCCACGGCGTCTCCGGAAAATACCAGAGAACGGTGTCGGGCCCGAAAAACTTCGGCATCTCGTGCGCAAAGATTTGCCACCATTGCGCGGGAGCGAAACGCGAGATGAGCCCGCCGGTCTCCGGTTTTTCGAAAAGGACGAAGCGCCAATTCGCGAAGTTGTGAGAAAAGTTCCAGTAGATGACCGGCGCGTAACCGACGAGCGCACCGAAGATCGACATCGTCATCTCGCGAACTCGCCGTCGGCAAAGAAGAACGATCCATAGCGCCGCGATGATCGGCGCGATGATTTCCAAACTCCAAAGGCTCAACCCGCAGATGAGGCCGAAGAGAAATGCGTTTTGTCGCGACGGCTTTGATTCCAGGCGCGCGAACAAAAGCACGAGCAGCGGAATGGAGATGAAATAGAACGCATAGCCTTTCGCCTGGAATTGCCATTTCAAGAGTCCGGGCCAGAGCGCGAAGATCACGGCCGCGATGATCGCGACGCGTTCGTCGTAAAGTTTTTTCGCCATCGCGTAAAAGAGGACGATGCAGCCTAACGACAGCAGAACCGGCACACTTTTGAGGGCGAAAACGCCGACACCGAAAAGCGCGAACGGAATTACGGCGAGATACGCCTCCCACGCGCCCGAGCCGCTGTAGGAAACGCCGTAGAGATAAAATGGAAAATTGCGGCCTTCGAGAATGTGTTTCGCCATCAGGCCGACGATGGCTTCATCGCTGATGACGTGACGTTGCGACAAAAATAAAATCGCGAACCGGATGATTCCGATGACGACGACGAGACCGATGATGAAGGCGTGGCGGCGAACAAAATTCACCGGCACGAGCAAACCCGACCGCGCTAAGATCGACAACTACTAAGATCGACAATCACACGTCATAGTACATCCCGAACTCGTAGGGGTGCGGGCGCAGACGGAGCGCGTCGTATTCCTTTTGTTTCATGTCGATCCAGTTCGCGATGAAGTCGGCGTTGAAAACGTCGCCGCGGAGGAGGAATTGATGATCTTCTTGAAGCGCTTCGATTGCGCCGCGAAGCGAATCGGGCACGCTCGCGACCTGCGCGAGCTCTTCCGGCGGCAGGTCGTAAAGATTTTTGTCGAGCGGATCGCCGGGATCGATGCGGTTTTGAATTCCATCCAATCCCGCAAGCAACATCGCACTGAAGGCAATGTAGGGATTGCACGCAGCATCCGGCGTACGGAACTCGATGCGTTTCGCTTTCGGATTGGCGGAATAGGTCGGAATGCGAATAGCGGCGGAACGATTGCGCGCCGAGTAAGCGAGATTCACCGGCGCTTCGAACCCGGGAACGAGACGCTTGTAGCTGTTCGTGGTCGGGTTCGTTAGGCAAGTCAACGCCGGCGCGTGTTTCAAAATTCCGCCGATGTAAAAGAGCGCCATGTCCGAGAGCCCGGCGTAACCGTTTCCGGCGAAGAGCGGCTTGCCTTCTTTCCACAACGACATGTGCGTGTGCATGCCGCTGCCGTTGTCGCCGTAGATCGGTTTCGGCATGAACGTCACCGTTTTGCCGTGTCGCTTCGCGATGTTGCGAATGATGTATTTGTAATACTGCATTTGATCGCCCATCGATTTCATCGGCGCGAAACGAATGTCGATCTCGGCCTGGCCCGCGGTCGCGACTTCGTGATGCTGGCGTTCGATCGGGATGCCGGCTTTTTCCAATTCCAGACACATTTCGTTGCGCAGGTCCTGCAACGTGTCCGCCGGCGGGACCGGGAAATAACCTTCCTTCGCGCGGATCTTGTAACCGAGACTCGGAAATTCTTCGCGGCCGCTGTTCCAATGCCCCTCGACGCTATCGACCAAATACGACGAAGAATTTCCGGTGTTGGTAAAGCGCACTTCGTCGAAAATGAAAAACTCCGCTTCCGGTCCGAAGAAGGCGGTGTCGGCGATGCCGGTCGATTTCAAATACGCTTCTGCTTTTTCGGCGACGCCGCGCGGGTCGCGATCGTACGGCTCACGCGTGATCGGATCGACAATCGTGCAGATTAACGAAAGCGTTTTCTCGGCGTTGAAGATGTCGATCCACGCCGTCGAAGGATCGGGAATGACGAGCATGTCGGAAGCGTTGATGACTTTCCAACCGCGGATGGAGGAGCCGTCGAAGCCGAGGCCTTCGGTGAAAATCTCTTCGTTATATTCGGTGAGCGTGGTCGTGAAATGCTGCCAGGTGCCGGGGAGATCGGTGAACTTGAAGTCGATCAACTTCACGTCGTTGTCCTTGATCATCTTGCTGACGTCGGATGCGGTTTTGTCTTTGGCCATATTGTCGATCTTGCGTGTGGAATTAACTAATTAGTTAGGCAAATGAAAACAATTCGCGTGTGGAGGGGACGATGCTGGCGAGGTGAAAGGCGAGAGCGACGCGGCGAATCTCACACCGCGCGTTCGCCGATCTCTTCCGTGCGGATTCGCACCGCGTGTTCCACCGGCAGCACAAAAACTTTTCCGTCGCCGATCTTGCCGGTCTTGGCCGCGCCCACCACGGCGGCGACGGCTTTATCGACGAGCTCGTCCGTGAGCACGACTTCGACTTTCACCTTGGGCAAAAAATCGACGGTGTATTCGCTGCCGCGATAAATTTCAGTGTGACCCTTTTGCCGGCCAAAGCCTTTCACTTCCGTCACGGTCATGCCTTCGATGCCGAGCTCGGCCAGCGCTTCTTTCACTTCCTCGAGCTTGAACGGTTTGATGATGGCTTCGATTTTTTTCATGCAGTGATTGTCGATCTTGCCGTTGTCGATCTTTCTTTCGCTAACCCGCGCACGCGCTTCCTTAACAATCAAACGCGCGCGATGCAATCAGGATTTTGCAAAGGTTACGATTTGATTCCGGAGCCGATGATGCGCGGAGGAATCATGAGCACTTCGGTGCGCACGTCGCCGAGGCCGGCGAGAAAAATTTCCCGCATCGTTTGTTCGCTGAAACGAAAATAATCGCCGGGCGCATTGTGCACGCGGAAGGTGAGCGTGGATTGAAATAACCACCCGAAACGCTCGCGGCCGCGGCCTTTGCGATGAAAGATTCGATTCAGCGGCAGCTCTGCGTAGCCGGGAACGCCAATGACGATGACGCCGCCGCGTTTCGTGACGCGATGAATCTCCGCGATCGTTTTCCAGAAAAATTTGTCGTGCTCGAGCATGGCGTTGCACAACACGGTGTCGAAGCGCTCGTCGGGAAAGATCGACATGTTGTTGGCGTCGCATTGCAAAATCTCGAAATCGCCAAACCGCGCCGGCGCGGTGAGATTGATTCCGATTTTCTCGCGCGCCTGAGCGAGCGATTCCATGGCGAGCAATGTCTTGGCCGACGGCCGCGCGCCGATCTCGAGAACGGCGCCACCGGCGTTGCGCTCCCGGCAAATCCGCTCAAACGCGGCGTAAATGGTTTTGTGCATGCGCGCGGTTCTTTGTTTGATTCGCGATGACACATGCGTGGTAGATTTGCCAAAGAAATTTTCACCGTTTAAAAAGATCGAGATCCAGAATGCCCCGCGATTCCTTCGTTCACCTTCACCTTCACACCGAATACTCGCTCCTCGACGGCGCGATCCGGATGAAGGAGCTGATGAAAAAAGCGAAGGAATTCAAAATGCCGGCGGTGGCGATGACCGACCACGGCAATCTTTTCGGCGCGATCGAATTTTATCAGGCGGCGCGCGAGGCGCAGATCAAACCGATCATTGGCTGCGAAGCGTACATCGCGCCGCGTTCGCACAAAGACCGGCCGAATTCGATGCGCGACTCGGCGTATCATTTCACGCTGCTGGCGAAGGACGAGACCGGCTATCGCAATCTCGTTAGGCTGATTTCAACAGCGCACCTCGATGGTTTTCATTACCGGCCGAGGATCGACAAGGAACTTCTCGCGCAACATCACGAAGGTTTGATCGGGCTGAGCGGTTGTCTGGCGAGCGAAGTGAATAGCGCGCTGCAAGCGAACAAGATCGACATCGCCACGCAAAGCGCGGCGGAATATCGCGACATTCTCGGCCCCGAAAATTTCTTCATCGAGTTGCACGATCACGGCCTCGAAGAACAACGCCTCTGTAATTGTCATTTGCCGAAGATCGCGAAAGAGCTGGGCGTCGGACTGGTCGCGGCGAACGACGTGCATTTCCTCACGCGAAGTCATCATGACGCGCACGACGTGATGCTGTGTATCGGTACCGGAAAGATGGTGGCGGACGAATCGCGCATGCGTTACGCGCCGGAGCTGTATTTCAAATCGCCGGAGGAAATGCGTGAGCTGTTCAAAGATTTTCCGGACGCAGTCACGAACACGCTGGCGATCGCGGAGATGTGTAATCTCGAGATTGATTTCAAGACCTCGAAATTTCCGGCGTATCCGATGCCGGAAGGCGTTTCGCGTGAGAAATACTTGCGCGAACTCTGTAATGAAGGCCTAACGAAACGTTACGGCGACCGCGCTAAGATCGACAATCAACTGCGCGAGCGTCTCGAGTACGAACTCGGCGTGCTCGAGAAAACCGGGTTCGTCAGTTACATCCTGATTGTTTGGGATTTCATCCGCTTCGCGAAAGAGAAGGGGATTCCAGTCGGCCCGGGGCGCGGATCGGCCGCCGGTTCGTTAGTCGCATACGTGCTCAGCATCACCGACATCGATCCGTTGCAATACGGATTGATTTTCGAACGCTTCCTCAATCCCGACCGCATTTCGCCGCCGGATATCGATGTCGATTTTTGCGAAGCGCGCCGCGGCGAAGTGCTCGAATACGTCCGGCAAAAATATGGCGAACGTCGGGTCGCGCAGATCATCACCTTCGGAAAACTGAAAGCGAAGAGCGTGGTGCGCGATGTCTCGCGTGTGATCGGCTTGAGTTACGCCGAAGGCGATCGCATCGCGAAGATGATTCCTAACGAGTTGAACATCACGTTGGAATCGGCCGCAGAGAAGAATGTCGATCTTAAGCGGGCGATCGCGAGCGAGCCGCAAACAAAAAAAGTTTTCGAGTACGGAAAAATTCTCGAAGGCATTTCGCGCAACGCTGGCATTCACGCCGCCGGCGTCGTCATCGCCGATCGCGACCTGACCGAATACGTGCCGCTCTGCCGCGACGTGAAAGGCAACGAAGTCATCACGCAATACCCGATGAATCCGTTGAACGATCTGGGATTGCTCAAGATGGATTTCCTCGGACTGAAAACGCTCACCGTCATCGACGACACGGTGAATTTAATTCGCAAACGCGAGCCCGATTTTTCGCTGAAGAACATTCCGCTCGACGATCTGGCCGCGTTCGACCTCTACAACCGCGGCGAAACCATCGGCCTGTTCCAAATGGAATCCGGCGGAATGACTTCGACCGCGAAGCAATTCGATGTCGGCAAGATCGACGACATCATCGCGCTGATCGCGCTGTATCGCCCGGGCCCGATGGACCTCATCGGCGATTACATCAAACGCAAAAAAGGCCTAACGAAAATCCGTTACGAGCATCCGTTGCTCGAAGAAATCGCCGCCGACACCTATGGCGTCATGATTTATCAGGAGCAAGTCATGGCGGCCGCGAGCAAACTCGCCGGTTATTCGTTAGCGCAAGGCGACCTCCTCCGCCGCGCCATGGGGAAAAAGGACAAGGAAAAAATGGCGAAGGAGCGCGCCAATTTCATCAAAGGTTGCGCGGAGACGAACAAAATTCCGGAGAAGAAAGCGAACGCGATTTTCGATTTGCTCGAAAAATTCGCCGGCTACGGATTCAATAAGAGCCACAGCGCGGCTTACGGCGTTGTCAGTTATCAGACTGCGTATTTGAAAGCGCATTATCCGGTCGAGTTCATGGCCGGGTTGCTGAGCAACGAAATCAACAACACCGAAAAAATTTCCGTGTTCGTCGGCGAATGCAAACGCATGGGCATTCCGATTTTGCCGCCGGACATCAATCGCAGCTCGCTCAAGTTCACGCCGGAGCCGCACGAAAACAAAATGGCGATCCGTTATGGACTCGCCGCGATCAAGAACGTGGGCGAAGCCGCAATGCAATTGTCGATCTTAGAACGAGACCAAAATGGCGATTTTAAATCGCTGGAAGATTTTTGCGGACGCCTCGGCAATCGTCTCGCGAACAAAAAAATGCTCGAAAGTCTCGTCAAAGCCGGCGCATTCGACTTCACGAAATGCGATCGCGCCGAGCTTTTCGATTGCATCGACGAATCGCTTTCCGCCGCGGCGATGGCGCATCGCGATCGCGCCGCCGGACAAACTTCACTCTTCAGCGAAGAGCATCATGCGCCGATGAAACGGAAACGGATTGTGAAGCCGTGGAGCGATCACGAAAAGCTCACGTTCGAAAAAGAATTGCTCGGTTTCTACGTGAGCGGTCATCCACTGGACGCATATGTCGATCTTTTCGCGGCCAAAAATTACCAAACGATCGCTTCGTTAGGCGAAATGCAGGACCGCGCGACCTTCAAAGTTGCCGGCGCGCTCACGCAGATCGAGCGCAAGTTCACGAAGAAAGAGGGGAAACCGTTCGCGGTGATCTGGCTGGAAGATTTGACCGGCACGTTGGAGATCGTGATTTGGAACGACGTTTATTTGCAGGTGGCCGAGGCGCTCATGACCGGTCGCGTGGTGGCGGTGCGCGGAACGCTCGACACGCGCGGCGAAACGCTGCGCGCCATCGCGCAAAATGTGAAAGTCGTTAACACGGCGAAAGCGAACGGATCGGCGAACGGGAATGAAAGATCGACATCTTCATTGGCGCAGGAGTCGCCGGTGCTTTTGCGTTTTGCGCCGGAAGCGACCGCGGATGAGTTGCGCGAAGTGCAGCGCATTCTCGCGAGCTCGCCCGGCCGGCGTCCGGTGCAATTAATTTTCGCGAGCGCGGTCATCAAAGCGGCGCCGAATTTCGATGTCGATCTTACGAACGAGCTGGAGCAAAAACTTTCACGCTGGCTCGTGGCCGCGAAATCCGAGCGCGAAGCTATTTCGCCGGAATCGTGATCGACAAGGTCTCGTTCGGTTCGTTAGGGCAAAATAGCCGATAGGTTTTTTCCGCGCTCTCGCTCCGGAGCGTAATCTCGGAAATGCCGGTGAAAATACTGCCGCGCATTTTGATTTCGTCCACTTTCGCCAGCGGCGGCGCGTTTTTGGCCAGAGCGACGATGTCGACGCGATTGACGCAATCGGTCGCGACCGTTCCAAGGCCAATCGTTGTCGTCGGCTGCATGGAGATGTCGATCTTTTGCGGATCGGAAAAATTGGCGACGCCGTTGAGCGAAATCGCGGTCGAGTCGGAACCGAGAGTGAGACCAGCGAACGATGCCGAGCGACCATAGAAATCGAAATGACCGTGACCTGGAATCGGCGGAAAGAACTCCTGCGAATACTGCGCGAGATTTTTTGCCGCGAACTCGACCGTGCCGCGCAATCCCTGTTCGCCTAACATGTCGATCTTGCCTTCCACGCGCAGGAAGTCGTCCTTCTGCTTGAAATTGAACTCCGCGATGTCGGCAATGCCGTCGGCGATATTCAAATCAAGCTCGAACAAATCGACCGGCCAGCCGAATAACTTAAGTGAGGTTCCGCTGGCGGAAATATCGCCGCTGAGCTTACGCGCGTGCGAATCGATCGTGCCTTCCACCGTGATGGCGCCGTGAAATTGGTCGCGTTTGCCGCCGAAAAGGTTGGCGAAGTCGGCGACGTCGTTGATTGCGCTGGAAACGTTCGCGTGAAAATCGGCGGTGAGCCAATCGCTCCATTTGTTAGGCCATGGCGCCTCGCCGCTCAGCGTCAGCTCGTTTTTGCGCTGTTTAATGTAGACCTGCTGGATGTCGATCTTGCGATTGTAAAACGAGGCGCCGAGCATGATGACGTCGGCCTGCCGGTCGCGCCACGCCGGCGCGCTCAATTCCGTCCAGAGCGAAGCGGTCGCGCGCGAAGCATCACGCGGATCGCCGCGATATGTGAATTTCCCCGCGCGCAATCGTCCCGAAATGCGGTCGGCCAGTCCGACCGCTTCGGCCGTTTGCGAAAGCGAAATGTTTGTGGCCGACGCGGCGACGACCCAGTTAGGCGGTTGCGTTCGCCAATCGGTGGAAATGTCGCCCCGAATGTTGCCGCCGAAAGCATCGAGATCGAATTCGGTCGCGACATTGCGTTTGCTCAGCCGGCTGAGATCGAAGGTGAGAGATTGCAGGTCGAGCCCGCGGGTCAAACCAAGACCGGCGAGGGTGAGATGATTTTCCTGCCAGCGTGTGCTGGCATGCAATTGCGAGAATGTTTGCCTAACGAGCGGGGACGCGATCGTGATCTCGTTCGCGCTGAAGCGGCCGGGCTCGACTTCGCTGAACGAGAGCGCGCCGCCGCGAATGAGCGCGACCACGGCCTCGTTCTCAACCCGCAAGTCGAATTTGTCGATCTTCGCGCTGCCCGGGAAAAGTCTCTGCCAACTCGACCAGACCCGCTCGGGAAAATCTTTGCCGCCGGCATTGCGATGAATTTGCAGGTGTAGATCCGAAATGGTGACGTCGCGCAAAGCGCGGTCGCGCGTTCGCAGCAGGATGCGTTTGAAATTCAGCCGCACGCTCATCTGCGCGGCGCGGGCGTCAATCCGAAATAGCGCGTTCGGTGCGCTCGTTAGGCTGACATTGTGCAAAACGACGGGGCGCAAAAACGGCGCTTCCACCTTGTCGATCTTGACCGTGAGTTTTTCGCTCCGTGCGGTCCACCAAATCCAGGCGCGAACGCCATCGGCCACGAGCAACGGCGACACCGCGAGTGCGATCAGTGTCGCGGCAATGGCGAGCGCAAGGATGATGCGATGCTTCAGAGGCATAAAGGCATTGTAGGGCGGCGTTTCACGCCGCCGTCGGTTGATGGGATGCTACAAGCCCAATCGAGTACGGCCACTCGTCCCACTGGGCGATCAGTCCAGCACGAACCGGGTTTTCACGAATATAAATCCATTTTGATTGTATCGATTCCTCACTCCGCAGCAATCGATCGAAAACACCGTCCTGCCATTTCCACTCGGCATTGGCTTCGCGCCTAACGAAGCGTTTCAGACCGGCGGTGAACTGGGTAATGCGATCATCACGGTCGCGAACTGGCGCTACCAGCGCATGAATGTGATCGGGCATGACGGTCAACGCGATGGTGGACCAATTTTTATTTTCGTCGCAGAACTGCCGGACAATTTGGAAAATCCTTTCGTTAGCCAAAACCGATTTCCGCTGGCTCACGCAAATTGTAATGAAGTAGATCACACTCTGGTCCCACGGCAACCACACCGGAATACGCGGCGGACGAGCCATCCGCCGATGGTGGCGGCCAAGATGGCCGCCCTACAAGTTTTAATCTTGCTTGCGCTCGCTGCCGAAGACGAGACGTAACGGCTGCGGCGTGTGCACACGCGCTTCGAGTTGCTGCTGCAAGGCGCGCTCGGCTTCGGCGGGCAAATTCGCCTCCTCCGCTTTTTGCCGCGCGAGCTGCGGCAAGATCGACAACTGACTTTGGACGTCGGTCGCCGAGATGCGATTCCAGTAACCGTTTTCGAGCTCGAGCACGTCCATCTGTTCCTGTTCGATTCCGAGAATCTGCGCGTGCGGCACTTGCACGACGATCTCGTTAGGCCGGAGATCCACCGCGACGTTGCCGCGCAAATCGAAACCGGCTTTGACGTTGAAGGTGCCGTGAAGTTTCACCCGTTTTGCGCTGCCGGCCCAGGTGTTCTGAAATTCGTGGTCGACTTCCACGCGCCGGGACAAGATCGACAACTCACTCGTCTGGGTCGTTTGCTCGAGATAGACGCGATTGTTGATCGTGATGCGCGGTTGCAAATGCGCGACGTCGACGAACGCATTTTTCAAATCGCGCGCAACGCGTTCGCTTTCCCCGACGCCGTTGTGCATCGCGCGCAGCGGCCAGGTTTCCGTCCGATAAAAAATAAAAGCGAGGAGCAACGCCGCGATCAGGACCACGAGCGTGAAGGCGATGGGCCATGAGATTCGGCCGGATTCTTTCACTCCAAAAAAGTACCGCCCCCCGCGCCCGATGGGCGCGAAGGGCGGCTGTTCCCCCCAGAACAATCGTGGAAAACTGCGCGCTTAGTAACCGACCTTGGGGGGAGTGGCAACAAAATTCTGCGGAAACTTATCAGGCGAATTCACACGATTGCAATAAATTGCTGCCGCGATAGTCGATTGTCGATCTTGCATGCTCACGCAACTGCAACTGAGAAATTTCCGCTGCTTCGAGTCGTTAGCGCTCGAGCTGGACGCTGGATTTACGTTTTTCATCGGGGGAAATGGGGAGGGGAAGACTTCCATCCTGGAAGCAGCTTGCGTGCTGCTTCGACTGCAATCGCAACGCACGTCCACTTTGTCTCCGCTGGTGCGGGTCGGCGCGAAGGCGTTTGCGGTCCGCGGCCGGTTCGACGAACACGCGCTCGAGTTCAGTTACGGCGGTCTGCATCGGCGTTTGAAATTCGACGATGTCGATCAACGCACCGCCACGGAGTATTTACGGCTCGCGCGCGTGGTTTCGTTCGCGAACGTTGATATCGAGCTCGTGCGCGGCGGCTCCGATGCGCGCCGGCGTTATCTCGATTTTCTCGGAACGCAGATCGAGCCGACCTATCGATCGACTCTGCGCGCCTACGAACGCGCGTTGCGTTCGCGGAACGCATTGCTGAAATCGGCCACGCCTCGGACGCGCGAAATCGCGGCCTATGACGCGCCGCTGATTGAGAATGGAACGCGATTGCGCGACATGCGTGCGACGATTGTCGATCGGCTCGCGCCGTTCGTTAGGCAGGCACATCACGAGATCAGCGTGACCACGGAAAAGATCGACATCTACTTTTCGCCGGGCGCGGCGGAAGATTTCGCGAAGGATCTGGCCGAGTCGCGCGAGAAGGAATTGCGTTTGCGCCAGACCGTCGTCGGCCCGCATCGCGACGATGTCGATCTTTTCGTTGATGGAATGCCGGCGAACAGCTTCGCGTCGGAAGGACAGCAGCGAACGCTCGCGCTGGCGCTGAAGATTGCGCAGGCGCGTGTGTTCGCCGCGAGTGGTTCGTCGCCGCTGTTGTTGATCGACGACATTTTCGGCGAACTCGATCCGGACCGGCGCAACGCATTGTTGCGATCGCTACCTAACGAATCGCAAAAACTGGTGACCGCAACATCGTTGCAATGGCGCAAAGATTTCGCCGAAGGTCACGTCTTCGAGTTGCAAGATCGACAATTGCATTTGCGGTAAATCACTTGCGCGATTTTGCGCGCGGCCTTCTAGTTTCGCGTGAGGGATCTCGGGAAAGGGAAGGAAAGTCTCGCGGGGAAGCTGCTGGTGGCGCACCCAAACATGCTCGATCCAAATTTTCGCCGCGCCGTTCTTTTCATTTCCGCGCACGAACCGGATGAAGGCGCGCTTGGCGTCATCATCAATCGCCCGCTCGAAAAACACGTCGGCGAACTCGTGACCGAATTGCCGCCCGAAGGTCTCGCGGACGTTCCGGTTTTTCTCGGTGGCCCGGTCGGGAAAGACAAACTCATGTTCGCGGCATTCGAATGGGAAAATCCGAACGCGCTGAAAATCAATCACAGCGTTACGGTTGATGAGGCGAACGATTTGGCGACAACCGATCCGAAATCGATTTGCGCCTTTGTCGGCTACGCCGGTTGGAGCGCGGGCCAACTCGAAGCGGAGATGAAACAAAACTCCTGGGTCTTGCAGAAACCGAAACGCGCGATGCTGAAACGCGAACGGTTACCGAAGTTGTGGTTCGAAATCATGCGCGGACTCGGGCCGTGGTTCAAAATGCTCTCGGCTGCACCGGACGATCCGTCGCTGAATTAATCGTTGATGCTTTGGAGCGTTTAGTCGTTAAATCTCACGCTTCATGATCATCGGCGTTCCAAAAGAAATTAAAGAGCAGGAGCAACGCGTGGCGTTGTTGCCTTCGGGAATAAAACAACTCACCGCGCGCGGTCACAGCGTGCTCGTACAGAAGAATGCGGGTGTCGGTTCAGGTTACAGCGATGAGGAATACACCGCGGCCGGCGCGGAGATTGTCGATCTTGCGCAGGATGTGTTCGGTCGCGCGGACATGATCGTGAAAGTGAAGGAGCCGCTCAAGGCGGAGTTCCCGCTTTTGCGCAAAGGACAAATCCTCTTCACCTATTTGCATCTGGCCGCGAGCAAACCGCTCACGGAAGCGTTGCTGAAATCGGGCGCCACCGGCGTCGCCTACGAAACAATTTCGGTCAACAACAAGCTGCCGTTGCTCGAACCGATGAGTGAGATCGCGGGACGCATGGCGACGGTGATGGGCGCAAGTTTTCTCGCGAAACATAATGGCGGAAGCGGGGTCTTGTTAGGGGGCGTGCCGGGAGTGTTGCCGGGGCGCGTCGTTGTCCTCGGCGGCGGAACTTCGGGCGTAAACGCTTTCCGCATGGCGCGTGGGCTCGAAGCCGACGCGACGATTCTCGATGTCGATGTCGAACGTTTGCGCTTTCTCGATCTGGTGATGGATAACATCCGCACGCAATATTCTAACGAAGCGAATTTGAGCTCGCTGATCCCGGACTGCGATCTGCTCATCGGCGCGGTGCTCTTGCCGGGAGCGAAAGCGCCGAAGCTGATCACGCGCGCAATGTTGCGACAGATGAAACCGGGCAGCGTGTTTGTCGATATTGCGATCGACCAGGGCGGTTGCGCCGAAACTTCGCGGCCGACCACGCACGACAATCCGGTGTATGTCGAAGAAGGCGTGACGCATTATTGCGTGGCGAACATGCCCGCGGCTTATTCGCGGACGGCGACGCAAGCCCTAACGAATGTCACCTTTCGTTATGTTCAACTCCTCGCCGATCACGGTCTCGAAGGCGCGTGCAAAAAAAATCCTGCGCTCACCGGCGGCATCAACACACGCGAGGGCAAACTCACCTGTCAGGCGGTGGCGGACGCGCATGGGATGAAATACGACGCGCCGTTTTAAAAATTCGCGCAAGACCAAAATCGTTGCTTGCTCCGATTCCACATTGAACTCAGGTTGAGTTCGCAACACCAACACTATGAAGAAATACATCTGCATCCTGGCCGGCGCCGCATTGCTTGCGGCGTGTGAGCAAAAAACCGAAACGAGCACCACCACCACCAGTCCGAGCGGCAGTCCGTCGACTACCGACACGACTACGACCACGACCACTTCACCGGCCGCTTCCGCTTCTCCGTAAAATAAAAACGACGCTCGTCCGTCCAAGTCCTACAATGAATAAACTTATCTGCATTTTAGCCGGCGCTGCGCTTCTCGCTGCGTGTGAACAAAAAGAAACCACGGTAACCAACCCACCGGGTGAGAAAAAAGAGAGCAACACCACAGTGGTGAAGGACAAGGAGCCATCAGGCGGCTCGTCCAGCTCGAGCTCGAGCACAACCACCAGCTCGTCGCCAGGGACCACCACCACCACCAGCTCAACCAGTTCTTCACCGTCCGAGCACTAAGCGCTTCGACGTTTCATTCGCAAAATCTTCCCGCGAGTTCGCTCGCGGGAAGATTTTTGCTGTACACACGCAAGATCGACAATCGTTAGATCGACATGTACAACGCCGGCATGAATTGGCTCGGACTAAACTGGATCTCGGTCTTGTGCGCCGGCGCCGCGGGTTGGGTGCTGGCGGCGATTTGGTACTCGATGCTCTTCGGCAAAATTTGGGCGCGCGAACAGGAACGCCATCTCGGCCGACCCTGCGGCGCCGGCCGTTCGATGGGATTGATGCTCGTGAGCACATTCGTGCTCAACGTCATGATGGCGGCGGCGATGGCGTATTTAATCAAGCGCACCGGCTTCGCCGATATGAATCACGCGATCAAACTCGCGGTCGCGACCGGAATCGGTTTCGCCGGTGTCGCGCTCACGATCGTTTCCGTTTGGGAAGGCAAACCGACGAAAGTCTGGTTCATCGACACGAGCTATTATTTTCTAAACGCGATTTTGACGGCGGCAATTTTGATTCGCTGGCCCTGAAGCTTTCTTTTCCGAAATCGAAACGGTTGACGCGCACAACCGAGTTTGCGCGCGTGCGCAATGATGGCCGCAAGATTCGCGGCCAACTCATTTCCATCGGCGTGTTACATGTCGATCTTGCGCAGACGCGCGCGGGATTCGTGACCGCGCGAAAAATCGGCGGCGCGGTCGCGCGAAATCGGCTGAGACGCCGTTTGCGTGAGATCGTGCGCAAACATCAAAACGAAATTATCGACGGAACATGGATGGTCGTGATTGCTTCGCCGAATGCGGCAAGATCGACATACGCCGAACTCGAGGCCGAGTGGTTGCGTCTGGCCAAGCGCGCTTCTATTCTAGCGGCCTGATGCGCGGACTCATTCGCATTTTCATTCGTATTTATCAGGCAACGCTCTCGCCTTTGCTCGTCGCCATCACCGGATCGGGTTGCCGATTTGAACCGACGTGCTCGGAATATTTTTTGCAGGCTGTGGAAACGCACGGAACGATGCGCGGAATCTGGCTGGGATTAAAACGGATCGCGCGTTGTCATCCGTGGGGCGGGTGTGGGAATGATCCCGTGCCGGCAGTTGTCGATCTTGCGTGATCGCAAATTTTTATGGACCGAACTGCATGGATAGCTGTTGTGCTTTGCTCGCTCGGGCTGGTGGGCTGGTACGTTTACGTGGCCAAGCAGACGCAGTCCCAAGCGCAACAACGCGCCGCCATCGCAGCGCTCGCGCCGATTTCTCCGACGCCGCTAGCGTCGGTTAGTCCGCCGCCCCGGGCAACCGCTCCACCATCTCCGACTCCGGCGCCTTCGACGGCGACGTTCGCCGAAACCACGGAGACATTGCGCAATTCCGATCTCGAACTTCACCTAACGAATCGCGGCGGCGGAATCGCGAAAGCGGTCCTGCTCAATCACATCGCCGAAGACAATAAGCACGTTACGTTGAACGAGGGCGATCATCCGCCCATCGGCTTGATCACGGACGACCCGGCGAATCGCGATTTGCCGGAATACAAGCTCGTTAGGCAAGGGGAGGCGATGCAGATGGAATTCGTCACCCCGGAGCAGGTCACGATTCGGAAAAAGATTTTCTTCCCGCCTGACGCGGACAAGAAGGACAACTTCACCGCAGAGTTAGATGTCGATCTTACGAATGGCGGGACGAAGCCATTTGGAAACGCCGGCTATTATTTGTCGGTCGGTTCGTCAGCGCCAATTCACGAGAAAGATTACGCGAACTACACCCGTTTGGTTTGGTGCGTGAACGGTTCGGCCAAAGGTATCGACGTAAATTGGTTCGCGCCGAGCAACGGGTTGTTCGGAATCATGGGCCAGCGACCGGGCCGCGACGTTTACCACGAGAGCGTCAAAGGCGCGGAGTGGGTCGCGACGAGCGATCAATTTTTCACGACGCTCATCGCGCCGCTTTCGACCAAAGCCGACGGCGTTTGGGGCCGACGTGTCGATGTCGATCCTGTGAAGAAAATGTACGGCGTCGAAGGTGCGATGCACATTCCCGCTTTCGATTTGCCGCCGGGCGCATCGTTAGGCGCGAAGTTCGAAGTTTATCTCGGGCCGAAGCTGTATCACAAACTCGCGACGTTGCCGCACAACGAAGCCGAAGTGATGGAGTTCGGCATCTTCAAGATCATTTGTCAGGCATTACTGAACGCGCTGAACACGCTGCACAGTTTTCTCGGCAATTACGCGGCCGCGATTCTCGCGCTCACCGTCATCGTCAAAGCGATCCTGTGGCCGATTCAAAATAAGGCGAACAGGTCCGCGCGTCAGATGGCCGCGCTCTCGCCGAAGATGCAGGAGCTGCGCGAAAAATACAAAGACGACCCGACGAAGATGAATCAGGAATTGATGAAGCTCTACAAGGAGTACGGCATCAATCCGGTGGGCGGTTGTTTGCCGATGGTGATCCAGATCCCGATTTTCTTCGGGCTCTTCACCATGTTGCGGCAGGCGGTGGAATTGCGGAACGCGCATTTCCTCTGGATCCGAGATTTGTCGCAACCAGACACCGTCGGCCACATCGCCGGATTTCCGATTAATATTCTGCCGTTGCTCATGGCCGGCACGAGCTTTTGGATGACGCATCTCACGCCCAAGAGCGGAGACCCGACACAACAACGCATGATGATGTTCACGCCCATCATTTTCGTGGTGTTTTGCTACAACTTTGCAGCCGCGCTCGCTTTGTATTATACAACGCAGAACCTGCTCACGATTCTGCAGCTTTACCAAAACCGGCGCCAACCTCCGCCGACCTTGCAGAAGGTGAGCGCGAAAAAATGAACGAAGAACTCACACCGCAGGAATTGCTCGACGATATCCTCGGATTTCTCGGGTTCGTGGTTGAGATCGAGGAGATGCAGAACGAAGCCGGTAATCTTGTTCTACAAATTTATACCGAGGAGAGCCGGCGCATCATCGGCCGCAACGGTGAAACGCTCGAGGCGTTGCAATTTCTTCTCAATCGCGTGCTGCAAACGCGCGACAAAGACGCGGCGAAGGTAGTTGTCGATTGCGAACATTATCGCTCGATGCGTGACGATCGCATCGTGCAACGCGTGAAGGAATTGGCCGAGCGCGTGCGTATCACCGGCCGCTCGTTGCAACTGGAGCCGATGAATTCATACGAGCGGCGCATCGTACACAACGCTTTCAAAGACGATCCGGACGTTGCGACGTGGAGCCCGGACGATTCGGCGCGCATCAAACAGATCACGCTGGTGAAGCGCCAGCCGAAGAAAGAGCCCGCGACGCAGGAGTAGTTGTCGATCTTAGCCGGCGTAACGCGCAGCTTCTTTCGTCACTCCGACGCGTACTTCAGGCCGCCAGCGGAACTTCTGCAAAAGGGGATTCGGCTTCGCTTCCACCGCATCGGCGATCAATTCGCCCAGGATCGGCGCGAACTTGAAGCCGTGCCCGTTGTCGCCGGTGGCGATGGTCAAACCCGGCCGGCCCGGATCGCGCGCGATCCAGAAGTCTCCATCGTTTGTATCGCAATACATGCAGGTGTGGGCGAAAACGATCGGAGCGTCCGCAAGTTGCGGAAATGTCTCTGTAAGAAACTCGCGCAACTGCGTTTCCTCTTTAGCACCAACGGAGCGATCCTCGGATTTTGCCGACGCTTCGTGACCAAGAGCGTGAACGCCAATTTTTACGACGCCATCGCCGTTAATCGGGAACCCGTAATATCCGGTCGCGCTGATGTCGGCGCCGAAGACGGGGAATTTTTCGGCGCGGAAAAGCTCTGGCCGGCTGGGTTTGAGATGAAATATGGGATGGCCGGTCGCGCGCAGGAAATCTTTTGTGAATGGCAGCAGCTGCGGGGTCCATGCGCCTGCGGTCATGACCACCGCATCGGCGAAGAGACGTTGTCGATCTTGCAAGGCAATGCCGGTGACACGGCCATTCTCGATTAAATCCGCGAACGAGCTCGATCCTTGCAAGCGGACACCGAGCTTGGTCGCATGCGAGATCAACGTCGTGACAACGCGCGTTGCGTCCACGTATCCGGCTTCGGGTTCGAAAAGTCCTTCGCAAAACCTGCTCGTGTTCCAGATTGGAAATCGCCGCTTCACTTCATCGGCATCAAACCGCGCGAATTTGTGACCGCGCCGCGCGAACACGTTCGCTGTTTCAAATTCAAAATCGCCTTCCTGCATCGGCGTGCGCCGCATAAAGAGAAAGCCGACTTCGTGAAATAAGGTGAAACCGAATTGCTGATTCCATTCTCGCCAGAGCGGCACGCAGCGCTCGGCCAGCTCCGTGTAAAATTCGTCCGCGCCGTAGGCCGCGCGCACCGCTTTGCTGATGTCGGTCGACGCTGCGAGGGGGTGCGGGAGCGGCCCCGGATCGACAAGATCGACATCGTGTCCGCGTTTTCTCAGCGCGATTGCCGCGGTCACGCCGTTAATTCCGGCTCCGACGACCACCGCTCTCATGCGTTCAATTCCAAAATGATTTTTCCCGAGCGTTTGTTATTGGCCCCGTGCGCGATCGCCGCCTGCACGTCGTCTAACGAATAAGTTTTCTCGACTTTCGTGCGCAAAAGTCCGCGCTTGGCCATGTCGAAGATCGGCCCGAACGCGGCCATGCGTTCGTCGGGGGTGGCGTCGTCGTACCACTTATTGATCCAGATTCCGCGAAAGCGCAGATCTTTGAAAATGAGCAAACCGGTCGGCATTTTGAATGGCTGCAAACTCATCGACCCGAAAGTCACCATCGTGCCGCCGAACGCGAGCGCGTTCGCGACGCGCAATGCACTCTCGCCGCCGACGCAATTCAGTCCCAAACGAATCGGCGCGCCGTGCGTCGCTTTCTTGACCGCGTCGCGCGCGTTTTCATCGTCGAGCAAGACCACGTCCGCGCCTTCGCCGCGCAATTCATCGATCAACTCCGCACGTCGCACCAGATTCACGGTTTTGAATCCGAGCTCGTGTGCGATCTGAATCACGGCGCGCCCGGCGGCGGAGTTCGCCGCGTTTTGAATGACCCAATCGCCGCGCGCAAGATCGACATATCCATGCAGGAGTCGCCACGCCGTCAGCGGATTGATTTTCAACATCGCCGCTTGCACTGGATCGATCTCGCGCGGCACCACCACGAGCTCGTTAGGCGAAATCGCGATCGCGTCCCGCCACGTCCCAATGTTATGCGGCAGGATCACGAGATCCCCTTTGCGCACGTCTTTCACATTCGCGCCAAGATCGACAATCACACCTGCGCCTTCCATTCCCGGCACCGCGGGAATTTCTTTGCGCCCCGGATATTTTCCCTCGATCGCGTTCAGGTCCGCGGGATTGATCGGCGCCGCGCGCATCTCCACCACCACTTCGTTAGGCTGCGGTTGCGGCCACGGTTGCGTTTCGACCCGCAAAACCTCCGCCGGATTTCCGTGCCTTTCGTAAACCGCCACGCGTATAGTTTTCTTCATCGATGAATTCCGCGGCGCATCCTGAAGTGACTGTGAACCATCTCCAAACCGGCGCACGCGTCGCGCTTTTCGGCATGATCGTCAACTTGATCTTTGCCGCCGCCAAAATTTTAGGCGGGCTTTTCGGCAATGCTTACGTGCTCATTGCCGACGGAATCGAGTCCGCGCTCGACATCGCCGGCTCGTTAGTCATCTGGGGCGGATTGAAATTTGCGGCGCGTCCGCCGGACGAAACTCACCCATACGGGCACGGCAAAGCCGAACCGCTCGCGGCGATCATCGTCGCGCTTGGTGTGCTCGCTGCCGCCGCGGGATTGGCTATCGAAAGTGTTCGTGAAATTCGCACTCCACATCACGGACCGGCGCCTTTCACGCTCGGGATCCTGATCGTCGTCATCGTGGTAAAAGAAATTTTATTCCGATATGTCAATCGAATCGGTCGCAATGTTGAAAGCACGGCCGTGCAAACGGACGCGTGGCATCATCGCAGCGACGCGTTCACCTCGGCCGCGGCCTTCATCGGAATTTCCGTCGCGCTCATCGGCGGCGAAGGCTGGCAAAGCGCAGATGATTGGGCGGCGTTGTTCGCGTGCGGTGTGATTGCGACGAATGGTTTGCGGCTGCTGCGTCCGGCATTTTACGAAATCATGGACACCGCGCCGCGCGGAGAGATTGTCGATCTTGTGGCAAAGACTGCGTGCTCGGTTCCGGGTGTGGTCGAGATCGACAAGAACATCGTTCGCAAAATGGGATTGAGTTACTACGCCGATCTTCACGTGAAAGTGAATGGCGCGATCTCGGTGCGCGAAGGTCATCACATTGCTCACGAAGTGAAGCGCGCGATTCAACAAGCCGATTCGCGCATCGCCGACGTGCTCGTCCACATCGAGCCGGCGGAGCGAGGTTAATACAATAGCCGTTGTTCGCGCAGCAAGGTGCGCAGCGCGGAGGCAAGTTCGGCGCGGGCGAGAGCGACGTTATTGGAAAACCGCATCAGCCGCCGAATCGCTGCCGGATGCGAAATGCAATAACCGGCCAGCCTAACGAAACTCGTTCGTTGCCGCTCCAGATCGAACAAAACTTCCGGCGGAACGGGCAACGGCTGGCGCGGGGTGTCGGTGATCGCGCGCAGTGACAACATCGGGATGCCGCGCGCAATGCAGGCCGCCGCTATCACTTCCGTTTCCATATCGACCGCGTCCGCATTGTGTTTTTCGCGCAGCGCCGTGCGGTCTTCCGCGGAATCGGCGATGGCGCTCGCGCTGAAAAGTTTTGCGCGCTGCGTACCGTGATTGGCTAACAATTCGGCGGCGCGGTCGAGCAGGCGCCGGTCGGAATAATTTTCGGCGAAGATCAAATCGCCCACTTGCAATTGATCGTGCAAGCCGCCGGCAAATCCGGAACTGATCAGAAGTTTCGGCCGTTCAACGCTGAGGAACTTGTCGATCTTCGCCGCGGCAGCTTTCCCGCCCACGCCCGTGTGCAGCGTCGCGATCTCATCTTTGCCAACCGAGCGCAGCAAATCCGAGCTCTCCGCCGGCAACGCAAACGTGATCGCGATCACGGCTCGATGATTTGCACGACGAAACTTTTCTTCGGCGCGGTCTCCGACGGCGATTCGTTAGGCTTGGTCGATGGCGGCAAGCCCCCCGTGATGGTCGCGAGCGCGGAGCGAAACTCCGCTTCACGATTCGCCGCAAGATCGACAAGTACTCCGATGCGTCCTTTGTCCGGCAATTCTTTCGTCGCGCTGCCGCCCAGCCGTTTTGCAATGGCGACGACTTGATTGGCGATCGCTCCCGACTTGCCGCGAGCGGCCGGAATGGTGATGTCGTTAACGTCGAGCGGCGGCGGCGTGAGCACCGAGCTCGCGGCCTGGCCTAACGACTTGCTTAACTGCTCGCGCATTTGCTGTTCGAGCAGTTTGCGGTTCGGATTGCTCCCTTCGCGATGCGCGATGAAAAGCATTCCGAGCACGACGTTGAGCACGATCAGCGCGATCGCCGCCGCGCCCACACGCAGCGCCATCTTGCGTCCGCGGTCCGCCGTCGCCAGCTCGTCCTGAAAAATTACTTCGCGCGCTTCGCCGCGCGCGCGCATGTGAATTTCGCGCGCAATCGCGAGCTCACGCTGCAATTGCGTATCGGTTTCGAGACGCGCATCGATGGCGGCGCGTTCCTCGTTCGACAAACGCCCGTCGAGATAGGCGAACAATTTTTCCGGGTTCATCCGCGACCGAAAGCGTGACGCGACAACGCGCCGCGCGCAATGCGAACATTCAGCCATCGGTTGCGCTTTCCGCTCGTGCGGTAGAGTAGAGGCGTCGTGGGGGAGGATGCTTCAGCGCAGCCCCGCCCTGGTTGGCGGCGGCGGGCGGCGATCGCGCTCGCGGTTTTTGGCGTATTGCTGCTTCTATTTCATCGGCCGCTCTTATTGAGTTTCGGTCACGCCCTCGCTCTGCACTTTGCCAAAAAGGAAAACCTCAAACTCGAATTCAAAGTCGAGGGCAGCATCTTCACGAACCTCACCATTCGCAATCTGCACGCGATCGCGATCGGGCCGAGCGATGTGGAATCGGTCGATGTCGATCTTGCGCACGTCGATTACGGATTGTTCGGCTTAATTCGCGGTCACATCTCGCAAGCGCTCAAAAATGTCGAGGTCCATTCAGCGCGCATCGTTTTGAATCCGGCGCAGGCGACGTTGCGTCCGCGTCCGCCGAATCCGAAAAAGAAAATCACGTTGCCGGACATTTTTCCGGAACGGCTGCGCGCGCATGACGTCACGATCATCGTGCGCAATCGGCCGAACGATTTTGTGGCGGAACATGTCGATCTTGATTTGAATCCGCGCAGCGCCGGCGCGATCACGGTGCAGAAGTTGCAGCTCGTCGGCGGACAAACGTGGTCGAAGCTCTCCGGCCTAACGAGCTACACAAATCGCAATCTCGTCTTGCGCGATGTCGATCTTGCGAATGGCGAACGCATTCGCGAATTCAATTGCGACGCGTCGCAGTTCGGCGCGCACAAGCTCGCGCTTAAATTCGATTACGTGGCGGGTGAGGGGAGCGTATTGATCAACGGAACGGCACGCGAGAAGCAATCGACGCTCGATACCAATGTGCATTTGGCGGCGCGCACGATCTCGCTCGAATCACTAAACAAGTTTTTCGCGTTGCCGGATGGTTGGATGCGCGGCGAAGCGGAGAAAGTAGATGTCGATCTTAGCGGGTTGGTGAGCTCGCCGCGGACATGGAACGGGAAAGGCGTCGCAAACATCAACAACTTCCGCCAGGAAACGCTTAGCTTCGATCGTTCGACTTTCGAAGTCGTCGCGCAAAACGGCAGCGCGATCTTGCGAACGGGCGACGTTTTTCAGGGGCAAAACGAATTTCATTTGCGCGGGACGGCCCAGTTGCCGGACAACATCGATGAGTTCGGTCGCAACCCGGCGACGATCGAGATTACGTCGCGCGCGCCCGATCTTCGCGCGGCGACCGCACAGAAGCTCGGCGGTTCGGGTGAGCTCAGCGGCAAGATCGACATCGCCAACGCGCAAATGAATGGCGCGTTTACGCTCGCAGCCGATTCGTTAGTCTGGAACGACGGCGCCGCGGACAAAATCACCGGCACGATGACGCTGTCGAAGAAGATGCCGACGGCGAAATCGAAGGAACCGTGGTTCGCCAATTTGAAGTCGGAAGCGAAGCTGACGATGACCAACGCGCGTGTGCATGATCTCGGTTTCGATTCGGGCGATGTGACGCTGCGAAGCGTGAACGATGTTATCACGCTGGAGCGCTCGTTTGTTAGGCGAAAAGAGAACGAGTTCGTGCTCACGGGCGAGTATCGATTGCCGAAAGATTTCGCGGACGCGCCGACGCAACCGGCGAAGATCGACATCTCCCTCAACGCGGTCCAGCTGGGCGATTATTGGGTGCGCGAGTCGGGCGACAAGATGACCGGACCGCTGCAAGTGAGCGGACAGGTGGAATGGAAAAACGGAAACGCGAATGGGCAGTTGTCGATCTTCGGTGCGAATCTGCGCATGCGCGATCTGGCGATCGAGTTCGTGAGCGGTCAATGCATCGTCGCGAACAGCGTGGTCTATCTGAATGATCTCACAGCGAAATTGAACGAGCGCGATCACGTCACGGCAAATGCAGTTGTCGATCTTCGCGCGCCATTTGCGTATCGCGGGAAGCTTGCGGCGAACATTGACGATCTCGCGGTGTTTAAACCGCTGTTGCGCGCGATGAAAAATGAAAATGAGCTCGGCGGTTCGTTGTTAGTCGATTGGGAAGGCAGCGGCGAAGCGAAGACGTTTCGCAATTCCGGAACGCTGCGTTTGATTTTGGACGACGGGCGTTGGGGGAGCGCCGATCAGTTGCAGGCGAATGTGCAGGCCGATTATTCGCCGGACGAACTCGATGTCCCGATCATTTTCATCGGCAGCGACAAGATGGATTTTCAAGCGATCGCGCACGCGGAAGGCGACACGCTTGAGATCACCAAAGTGCAGCTCGACCAGGGCCAGTCGCGTTACGCGTCGGGATTTATTTCGGTGCCGTTCGTGTGGAGAAATCTCGGGAGCGATGCGCCGGTGGTGCCGGCGGATGGAAAAGTCGCGATCAATTTTCAATCGGAGAACCTCGACCTGAAAAAATTGTTCGAGGATTTCGGAATGAAGGCGCCGGCGTCGGGCACCGTCAATCTCAACGTGAACGCGCAGGGGACGCTGGCGAAACTCGACGGTCGGGCCGATTTAAAGATGCGCGACTTGCGCAGCGCTAATCTGGAGAAGTTGGAACCGGCGAGTGTCGATCTTGTCGCAGTCGCGCACAACAATCAGCTCAACATCAGCGGCAATGTGCGACAGGCGAAAATTCAGCCGCTCGAGATCAGTGCCAATGTTCCATTCGATGCGGCGGCAGTCGTGCGCGCGCACGGATTGCCCGATGACACGCCGGTGCGGGGTAAAGTGAGATTGCCACGCACGTCGGTGAACTTCGTTAGGCAATTTGCGCCCGACCTGCAGCAAATTGACGGCGACGCCGCGCTCGATGTCGATCTTGCGGGAACGATCGCGAACCCGGTCCTGACCGGCGCGGGCGACATCACGATCAACGTGGCGCGCTCCATGAACACAACGTTTCCCGCCCTAACGAATTTCAAAGGACGAATTACTTTCGCGAAAGATCAGCTGACGTTGCAACAATTCGGCGGCGAGCTTTCCGGCGGAAAATTTTCCATGAGCGGGGGAGTGCGTTTTCCGAAATTGACGCAGCCGATTGTCGATCTTGCGATTAAAGCCGAGAGCGCGTTAGTCGCGCGCAACGACACGGTGACGGCGCGCGTGGATGCCGACGTAAAAATCAACGGACCGTTCAACTCCGCGACGGTGACGGGCACGGTCGCAGCTACGAACAGCCAGTTCTTGAAAAACATTGACCTCCTTCCCATCGGTTTGCCGGGCCGTCCGCCGCCGCAGCCGCCGTCCTCGCGTCCGGAGTTTTCGTTTCCGGCGCCACCGCTGCGCGATTGGAAATTCGATGTCGCATTGAAAACGAAAGATCCGTTTCGAATTCGCGGAAACATGGCGAAAGGCGGCGCGATTGCGGATTTGCATTTGATTGGAACCGGATTGAAACCGGGCATCGAAGGCATGGTGCGACTCGAGAACGTGGAGGCGACGTTGCCCTTTAGCCGGTTGGAGGTGAGTTATGGTTACGTCTCGTTCGATCCGAGCGACTCGTTTAATCCCAAGATTGAATTGCATGGAACTTCCGTTATTCGCGATTACATCATTCACGTTTATGTCTACGGAACCGCGCTCGCGCCGGAAGCGATTTTTACGAGCGAACCACCATTGCCGCAGGAAGAAGTGATCTCATTGCTCGCCACCGGAACCACGCGTGAAGAATTGACCGGCAACAACAACGTGCTCGCCGGGCGGGCCGCGACCTTGCTCGTGCAACAGCTCTATCGCAAAATTTTCAAGAAGGGCGGCGAAGCGGAAAATAACTCGGTGTTCGATCGTCTTGATCTCGACATCGGACAGACCGATCCGCGCACCGGCCAACGACAGGCCACGGCGCGATTCAAGGTGAACGATCAATTTGTTTTGTTAGGCGACCTCGACGTCACGGGCGGCTTCAAGGGGATGGTCAAATATTTAATCCGGTTCCGCTGATGCGACACGCGCTCGTTCTTCTAATGACGATGTCGATCTTAGCCGGTCGCGCCACGGCGCAGGCCGTCGATGTGACAAAGCCGGAGGAGAAACAAAAAGAGCAACACGCAATCGCAAAGCAGCAGGAGAAAACGGCGAAGCGAACGAACGTGGTCGAGTTCGAAGGCAATCGTGCCTTCAAGGAGAACGACCTGCGGGTGCAGTTGAAAGAGCAGCTGGCCACGCTGGACGAATATGGCCTAACGGCCGCGCGCGCGGATGACGTCGCGTTTTTCCTGGAGCTGTTTTATCGCAAGCACGGTTACACGAAAGTGAGCGTGCATTACAAAATCGAATCGGGCGATCGGCTTCGGTTGATCGTTAACGAGGGCCCGGTCATGACGCTGGGCAATATTACCTTCGACGGGAACGTGCATGAGCCGACGGAGAAATTATTCGAGTTCATCGTCGGACCGACGCGGGAACGTTACTCGAAGCTGCAAAAGAATTTGCCGTATGTGGAGTCGGACGTGCAGGAAGGCGCGAGTCTGGTCGAGCGTCTTTACATCGCGGAAGGTTTTCTCGACGCGAAGATCGACAAGCCGAGAGCGACCATTCACGAAGAGGCGAACACGGTTGACGTGCTTTTGCCGATTCACGAAGGCCGGCAATATTTCTTCGGCGACATCTCGTTCAGCGGAAAAATGATTTACGACCGCGAAAATTTGCGCGGACAAATTGTCGATCTTCTCGAGCAACCGTACACCGATGCGCGCCTGGCCGACATCCCGCGGCGATTGCAGTCCTATTATAAGACGCGCGGTTATTTCGATGTGAAGGTCGATGCCAGCGGCGACCCCACGGCCGCGAGCAATGGACACGTGCCGGTGCGAATCACGATTGCACCGGGCCCGGTTTATCACTTCGGCGAAGCGAGTGTGACTGGCCTAACGAAATTGAATCCGACTTTCGTGACCAAGCGTTTCGATTCGCTCGCGGGCAAACCGTACAGCCCGGACGTGCTCGATGAAAGATTTCGCACGCTCATGCGCACCGGGCTGTTTAATCTGCTGCAAATCAAACCGACGCCCGAAAGCGCGGACACGCTGCGTCTCGACATCAGCGCGGAAGAAGCGAAGAGCAAAGCGTTCGGGGTGTCGGTCGGATACGGGACCTACGAAGGATTTATTGGCGGACTGGAATTTTCCGAGCGCGATCTCTTCGGCACCGGACGCCCGATCACTTTCTCGGCCGAAGTTTCGCAACGCGGTTACAAGGGCGAAATTTTATACGAGGACTATTTCCTCTTCGATTCCGATGTCGATCTTAGGAACCGCGCCGCCGCTCTTACCTTTGATTTCGATGGTTACTCGAAATTCGAGATCGGCGACCGGGTCGAGTTGACCAAGAAACTCACCAAGCAATACGAAGTCGGTTTGATCTTCGCCGCGCGTCACGTCGAAGTCACGAGCGCGGAAATCAAAACCCGCTTTCTCGGCGACACGTCTTACTTCATCGACAGTATCGGATTCACGCAGACGCTCGATTTGCGCGACAGTCCGCTGGTCGCGCCGCGCGGATTTGTCGCGAGCACTACGCTTGATGTCGCGACTGTCGGTCTCGGCAGCGAAGTCGATCTTGTTAGGGGAACCGGACGGCTCGGTTACTATCTACCGTTCGGTCCCAAGCCGCTCACGCCGGGCGTGGTCGAAGACAAACGCGGCACGCCGTTGCAGCGTTGGTTCCAACAATCCGGCCTCGCCTTCGGCGCGCGCGCGGGCGTGGTGCATTCCTTGAATCACAGCGGCTCGGGCGAATCGACCACTTTGCCGATCGACGAACGTTTCTTCAATGGCGGCGCCACGACCGTGCGCAGTTTCGGCGAGCGCGAGCTCGGTCCGCTCGATAAACACGGCAATCCGTTAGGCGGCGAGTTTTACACTGTGTTCAACGTCGAATACACCTTCCCGATTTTCGGCGAACTCCAGGGCGCGATCTTCACCGACGCGGGAAATCTCTCGCCGACATCGGAAAATCCCGGCCTAACCGAACTTCGTTATGCCATCGGCGGCGGCCTGCGCTACAAATTGCCAATCGGACCGATTCGTCTCGATTACGGTGTGAATCCCGATCCGCACGCGCGAGAAGATTTCGGCGCCTTCCATTTCAGTTTCGGGTTTGCATTCTAGACCGGTGCAAGATCGACAAGTGCATTCGGGCGATACGCCGCCGGAAATTCTGCGCGCGCAATTGCACGAGCTTGCGGATTGGATCGCCGATTTTCGTGAAGGCATGGAAAAGTTCCCCGTCGCGCCTAACGAGAAGCCGGGCGCGATCCGCGCCGCTTTGCCGGCGCAGCCGCCGGAGCACGGCGAATCTTTCGACAAAATCCTCGCCGACATCAATCGCATCATCGTTCCAGGAATGGTGCATTGGAGTCATCCGATGTTTCTCGGTTATTTCGGCTGGACCTCGACCGCGCCGGGGCTGCTCGGCGAAATCCTGACCGCGCCCTTAAACGTAAACGCAATGACGTGGCGGACTTCGCCGGCCGCAACCGAATTGGAAACGGTCGTGGTCGATTGGCTGCGGCAATGGATGGGACTGCCTAACGAATTCGGCGGAGTGGTTTACGACACGGCGTCGGTCGGGGTCATGCATGCGCTCGCGGTCGCGCGGGAAGAGGCCGCGCCGGAAACGCGCAAACGCGGATTGACTGGCCGCGATCTTCCGCGCTTTCGCATTTACACTTCCGATCAAGCGCACAGCTCGGCCGAGAAAGCGGCCATCGCGCTCGGGCTTGGCGAAGAAAATGTTCGGCGCGTTCCGAGCGACGAACAATTTCGAATGAACATGTCGATCTTACGCGAGTTCATCGCGCAAGATCGACAATCAGGTCTTCGTCCGCTCGCCGTCATCGCGACCGTCGGAACAACTTCGACCGCGAGCGTCGATCCCATTCCGGAAATCGCGAAGATTTGCCGTGAAGAAAAATTGTGGCTGCACATCGACGGCGCTTATGGCGGCGGATTCTCCATGCTGCCAGAATACAAATGGATCGCGGAAGGCTGGAACGAAGCCGATTCGATCGTCATTAATCCGCACAAGACGCTCTACGTTCCGCTCGATTTCAGTGTGCTTTACGTGCGCGATCTCGAACGATTGCGGCGCGTCTTCACGCTCGTGCCGGAATATTTGCGCGGCGACACGGTCGAAGCGGAGAAAAATTACATGGATTACGGTATCCAACTCGGGCGGAGATTTCGCGCGCTCAAGGCGTGGGTGATCTGGCGCTCGTTAGGCCGCGAGAAAATCGAGGCCTTCATGCGCGAGCATCTGCGACTGGCGAAGTTGTTCGCTGATTGGATCAAGAGCGACAAACGCTTCGAACTTTCCGCGCCGGTAAGCATGGGCGTCGTTTGTTTTCGATTCATCGATAAGATCGACAACGACAAGATCGACATGGTGAATTCCGAAATCGTCGAGGGCGTGAACGCATCCGGCCGCGCCTATCTCACGCAGACAAAATTGAACGGCCGCACCGTCATGCGGGTCGGACTTGGGAATGTGTTAACGACGGAGTCCCATTTGCGAAAAGCCTGGGAACTGATTCAGTCTACCGCCTCCGGTCTCTGAACCGCGGCCGGCAAAATTTCCAAAGCTTATGATGACATTTCTGCGCAAGCATCGCGGCTGGCTCATGACGGTGATCCTGGTCCTGTCGCTCCCGTTCATTTTGTATTTTGTGAAGACCGATTATAGCCGGATGCGCCCGGACTCGGTGGCGACGATCTACGGCCGGACGTTGACGAGCATCGAGTTTCAACGAAACGGCCGGTTGTTTTTCGTGGCGCAGGCGCTCGGGATGGACTCGCTGACGCAATCGCTCGGCGGCGGCGCGCAGGCGAATGAGGCGGCGGTCGCGTTCGCGTTGACGTTGCCGGTGTTGCAGCACGAAGCCGATCAGTTAGGCATCGCGCCGACCGACGCGGAGAAGGCGGACTTTATTAAAAACCTGCGCGGCTTGCGCGGGCCTAACGGATTCGATCCGCAGAAGTATCGCGAGTTTTCGGAAAATATTTTGCCGGCGAACGGATTCAGCGATGCGCAAATTGAGGAGCTGGCCGCGTACGCGTTGTCGCTTAATCGCATGAAAGACCTGGTCACGATCGGCGTTGAGGTTCCGGAAGCGGAGAGCAAATCGGATTACGATTTGCGAAACGGAAAGTTGTTTGTGCAGGCGATCCGTGTGCGCAATTCCGATTTTGCAAAGGAAGTGAAGGTGAACGACGACGACGTGAAGAAATATTTCGACGCCCACAAAACCGAATTTAAGACCGAGGAAAAACGCAAAGTCGAGTTCGTCGCGCTCACGCTCACGGACGAACAAAAGAAATTGCAGGGCAAGGAGCGGATCGATGTTTTGCAAAAACTGGCCGATCGCGCGAACGAGATCACGCAATCGTTAGGCGAGAAGGGCGCGGATTTTCATCAGGTGGCGGCGAAGTTTCAATTGCCGGTGAAAGCGACGGGCGAGTTCACGCAGACGTCGCCCGACCCGCAATTTCAGAAAGACCAACAACTCACGAGCGCGGCGTTTCAACTCAGCGCCCAGGAACCGACGAGCGACGCCGTGCAAACGGCCGACGGCTTCTACGTGTTGCATTTCGCCGGCCTAACGGAAGCGCGGCCGCTCACGTTTGAAGAAGCGAAAGATAAGATTGTCGATCTTTTGAAAAACAATCGCATGCGCGAAATAGCGATGAACAAGGGCCGCACCGCCGCGCCGGATTTGCGCGCGACGTTGAAATCGGGCGCGCCGCTAAAATTCGCGCTCGAAAAGGCGAACGTGAAAGCGGAGCCGGTGGCGCCATTCACGCTGGCGGATGCGTTCGATCCAGCAGCGGCGCTGGAAGGGAACAAGGACCGCCCGAAAGATTTCAACACCATCGCGATGGCGGCGTCGCAAACGCAACCGGGCGAGGTGAGCGATTTTGTGCCGTCGGAGGACGGCGGACTGATGGTGCTGGTGGAAAAACGCGCGGCGCCCGATCCGAAAAAATACGAAGCGGAGCGCGCGGCGTTCGATGAGAAATTGTTGAAGACGAAACGCGAGATTGTTTTCAACGAATGGCTGCACGACGCGCAACGCGAGGCCGGTTTGTTCGCGGGGAACGAACAACCATCGCGTCCGCCGGGGCGTTCCGGCGCGGTCCCGCAACGTCCGGGTGCTCCGCCACCGCCGCCGAAAAAATCTTGATGGAGGGACGACCTCGGTGTCGTCCCAAATTTCTTTTAAGCTTGGGACGCGACAGAGCGCGTCCCTCCAGTATTTTGTTGAAGTGCAGACGCGTGACGAAATTTTCGACGACGCGAATGGCGATCTCGCGATCGGCGAACTTGAAAGCGCGGTCGAAAAGTACCGGCAATGCGTCGATGTCGATCCAACATTCTTCGACGGCTGGCACGCGCTCGGGATGGCGTTGATGAAAATTGGAAAATTCGAGGAAGCCATCGATGCGGGGAAAAAAGCGGTGGAACTGCAGCCTAACGACCAAATCGGCTGGACAAGTCTATCGTTGTTCTACAATCGCGCCGGTAAGATCAAGGAAGCGGAAGCGGCTGGAACGAAGGCGAAGATTTTGAGCTGGGGCGGAAAGATCGCAAAAGAGTAATGCCGCTACAGCTGACGTTCCGCCGATTCGATCTGAAGCTCATCCATAACTGGACGATTGCGACGAGCCAGCAGGCGGGTGGGAAAAGTATTTCGCCGATTGTTTTGCTCGAAGTGCGCGATGAAGACGTTGTGATCGGTTACGGCGAAGCGGCGCCTTCGTTGCGATACGGCGAGAATGCGGACACGTGTCTCGAGTTTCTGCGCAAGATCGACAAGGTACGCCTGAGCTTCGATGACTTGGAATCGAGCCGGCGCTACATCGAATTAATTGCGCCTAACAATTACTCGGCCAAAGGCGCGGTGAACATCGCGCTGGCCGATGGCGCGGCCAAGAAAGCAAAGAAGCCGCTGCATGAATTTCTCGGACTGAAATTCACGGAAGGGAAACATGTCAGCTCGATCAGCATCGGCATTGACGAGCCGGCGGAGATTCGGGCCAAGACTGAAGAAGTGGCGGCGTATCCGATTTTGAAATTAAAGGTAGGATCGCCTAACGATCTCGCAGATCTCGCGGCGTTGCGCGAAGCGGCGCCGGAAAAAACTTTACGCATCGACGCGAACGAGGCCTGGACGACGAAGGAGGAAGCGCTGCGTCACATCGAAGAATTCGCGCAAGATCGACATATCGAATTTATCGAGCAGCCGATGCCAGCGACAAATTCGCCGGAAGATTTCGCGTGGCTGAAAGCGCGGTCGCCGATGCCGATCGTAGCAGACGAGTCGTACATGAACGCGGGCGACGCCGAACGTTGCGCGGAATGTTTTCACGGCGTGAATGTGAAGCTGACGAAAACGGGCGGCGTGATGCGCGCGCTCGAAGCGTTGCGCGCGGCGCGACGACTCGGGTTGAAGACAATGATTGGGAGCATGGTGCAATCGAGTATTCGCACTTCCGCCGCTGCGCATTTGGCCGAGCTGGCGGACTGGCTCGACCTCGACGGCAATTTGTTAGTCAGCAACGATCCATTCCGCGGCGTGACAATGCAGAATGGAATTCTTTCATTCGCCGACGCGCCGGAACCTTTCGGTCTCCAGGTCGCGCCGCGCGAATAAAGATGTCGATCTTACCAGATCGTTACGCGCTTGTCCGGCGGGCGCACCATCGGGCAACCATCCGGTAAATCGAACGCCTTCTGAAATTCCGGCGTGTTCGAGAGCGGACCATTGCAGCGATATTTCGCGGGCGAGTGTGGATCGGTGATGAGGCGCAACTTCAGCACTTCGTCACGAGTATTCGCGCGCCAGACTTGCGCCCAGCCGAGGAAAAATCGTTGTTCGGGAGTAAACCCGTCGATCTTTTCCTGCGGTTTATTCGCGAGCGCTTTTTTCAACGCCGCGAATGCGATCTTCACGCCGCCATCGTCGGCGATATTTTCACCCTGCGTCAGTTCGCCGTTGATGTGCAATCCGGGCAACGGCTCGTATTCCGAATACTGCTTCACGATTTTGGCGGCGCGTTCCTTGTATTTCTGCGCCGATGCGGGTGTCCACCACTCGCGCAAATTCCCGACTTCATCGTACTGTCGGCCCTGGTCGTCGAAGCCATGGGTAATTTCGTGCGCGATCACGCCACCAATGCCGCCATAATTCACTCCGTCGTCGCCGTCAGCGAAGAAGAATGGCGGTTGCAAAATTCCCGCCGGAAAGACGATCTCATTGAGATTCGGATTGTAATACGCGTTCACCGTCGGCGGCGTCATGCCCCATTCGCTGCGATCGACCGGTTTGCCGATTTTCTTGAGCAAACGATCAACCTCGAACATGGAGGCGCGCATCGCGTTCGCGAAATAAGAGCCGCGCTCGATCTTGAGCGCGGAGTAGTCACGCCACTTGTCCGGGTAGCCGATCTTGACCGTGATGGCGGTGAGTTTCTTCAGCGCGGCCTGCTTTGTCTTGTCGTCCATCCAGGCGCAATTCTTGATTGCGTCGCCCATTGCGCCGCGAACATTGCCGACCAATTCATCGGCGCGCGCTTTCGCCTGCGGCGGGAAATAATCGGCGACATAGAGTTTGCCGAGCGCTTCGCCTAACGACGAATCGGTGGAAGAAATCACGCGTTTCCAGCGCGGCTTCAGCTCCTGCGCGCCGGTCAGCGTTTTCCCAAAGAAGTTGAAATCTTCATCGACAAATTCCTGGGAGAGCTCGCTCGCGCCCGCGTGGATCAAATGCCAACGGAAATAATCCTTCCAATCATCGATCGACGTCGTGGTGAAAACTTTATTGGCGCCCTTGAAGAAGTCAGGTTGGCCGACATTGATATCGCCGGCGTCGGCCAGGTTTAGTTCCTTGAAATAATCGGCCCACTTGAAATCGGGAGTCAACTTCTGCAAGCCGTCGGTCTTCATCTTGTTGTAATTCTTTTGCGGATCGCGCAGCTCGACCTTCGTGCGCGACGCTTTGGCCAATTCCGTTTCCATGGCCATGATTTTTCCGGCGGACGCTTTTGCTTTGGCCGCATCGGCGCCGGCCAGCGTCAACATCTTCGTGACATGATCGAGATATTGATCGCGAATCTTTTTCGAGGCCTCGTCCGTCTTCGTATAATAATCGCGATCGGGTAATCCGAGGCCGCTCTGGTAGGCCTGCGAAATAACCATGGTGCTGTTTTTGTCGTCCTGACCCGACGTGAATCCAAACAACGAAGTCACGCCTATCCGGTGCAAATGCGCGATCTCGCTCAGCACACCTTGTCGATCTTTGATCGCATCGATGCGTTTCATCTCGTCCGCCAGCGGCTCGGCTTTGGCGGAGTTGATCGCCGCCTCGTCCATGCCGCTCGCATAGTAATCGGCGACTTTTTGCGTTTCGGGATCGGCCTTCTGCGTGGTCGCGGTCTGCACGGCTTTGTCCGCGATGTCGTGAAGGGCGTCGTTATTCTTTTCAATCAGAACGTTGAAACTTCCCCAACGCGATTGATCCGGCGGAATCGGGTTGCGCTTGAGCCAACCGCCATTGGAATAAGTGAAAAAGTCATCACCGGGTTTTACCGACTCATCGAAATTATTCTTGTCGATCGGCGGCGCATTTTTGTCCGCGTCGGCCTGGGTTTTTGCCTGCGCGCTAGTCGAGCCTTCAGCGGGCGAAGTCGCTGGCGGCGGAGCTTTATCATTCGCTGGTTTGCCGGCGTCGTGAATATTGGGCGGCGGCGTTTGGCTGGCCATGGGCGCAGCGGATTTTTGCGGTTCCGATTGCGCGAAGATCGACAATGCGCAAGCGAAGCTCAATGCAACGGTGATGAACGAGTTCTTGATCATAAGTGGAATGACAGAAATAGGCCGAACGAACGAGAAGGCAACTGCTCGTTCGCGCGTCAGATTGTGGATTGAGTGAAGCCGGAAGTGGAAATGATTCCGAAATTCCGGCGCGGTTGAGTTCGGAATGGGGCGAGCTAATGCAAGCGATGTGCCACTAATTTTGTATCCGAATGATATCGCTGTTGATCATGAACTTAGAAACGATTCTGCGGTTCGAGCGATAAAAGAAATGTACCGGCTTCGGGATTTTCTCGTCCCGAGTTCGGGACGATTTTCGGGCGTTCAACCGGCCGCTAGGGCGCCCATTGAAAGTTACTTGGAATAAACAGAAAGGTATAATGAACGGTCGAATCGACGGGACGCCCATTTCGGAATGCGGGCAGGAACGTGCAGTTGCGAATGGACTTGATAGCAGTCTCCCCGAATTTCTTTCCGGGTGGATTTCGCTGAGCGCACGCACGTTTTTAATGGTGCCCTTCGCATCAACGGACAATTCAATATCGACCGTCCCCGGCTTTTCTTCCGTGACCCAGGACCCGGAAGGATAATCAACGCGGTCGTAGCGGTGATTCGGGAGAAATACCACCTGCGGCGAGATGAAATCATGTCCCTCGGCCATTTCTGATTTCTCCTGGGTGGCATAGACGCGCAGATGCGGCTTTCCATCGATCACTGAGAATGTAACCGTCCCGTCAAAGGTCGAGTAGAGATAGTGGTGACCGTATACCGCTGGAATAAACACCGATTCTTGGATCTGGCGGCGGACTTCTTCACGCAATGGTTCGGAACCGGGAGTGCCGCCGTAGACGGAGTAACGGAACGTGCTGCCCGAAGGCCGAATCCAAGTATGGAACATCACCGCGGCGTGCTGCACGCCTTTGCGCATGAGCGCCTGCGTGTCGATTCGATTTACGAGCGCATTCTTCATCGTGCCCACGAGCGCCGGCCGCATGTCGGGAAGGTTTTCCGCGCGCGCGCAAAGCGACGCCGTGGTGAAGAAAATAGCTGCGGCCAGGCAAGACCGCAGAACAGATCGATTACGAATAAACAAAGAGAGCGGTTCGTCTGTCATACGCTTCACATGCTTCCGGTGAATCATTTTCCATTCTGTCATTCGCTTTTGCGCGCAAGGACGCGTGTGTCGTTAGGGGCGTTTTTGTTTTTGCTCGCGACCACCGCCTTTGCGGCCAGTCCGTGGCAGATCGTGAAAGTGGATGGTCACGATTACGTCACGCTCGAGAACATTGCCAAGTTCTACGGGTTTCCGGCGCCGGTTAGGCTGGATGAAGGCAAGATCGACAAGGAGGCCAGTCCGGCTCGGACAAAGATCGACAATGGCAAGGACGAGCTCGAGTTCGCCCTCGGCAGTCGTGAAGTCATGATTAACGGCGCGCGCAATTGGCTTTCCTTTCCGGCCGCGCAAAAAGACGGCAAGCTGCTCGTCTCGCGGCTCGATCTTGCGAAAACGATCGAGCCGCAGCTGCGTCCGCACATGATCCCGAACGTCGGAAAGATAAAGACGGTCGTGCTCGATCCCGGGCATGGCGGTTACGACAAGGGCGCGTGCAGCAATTACGGATGTGAAAAGGATTACGCGCTCGATGTCGCGCGCCAGTTGCGACCGCTTCTGCAAGCGAAAGGTTTTCGCGTGCTCATGACGCGGGAAGGCGATTACTTCGTCCCGCTCGAAGTGCGCGCGCGCATCGCGAACACGGCGCCGGACTCAATTTTCGTGAGCATTCATTTCAACGCGACCGACTACAACGACGCCGCGAACGGTCTCGAAATTTTTTCGCTCACGCCCCTTGGCGCGCCGTCTACGCATGAAGATTGGGTGCAGGTGAGTGCGCTCAACGATCAGAACGGCACGCACGTCGATGCCCAAAGTCTCGAGCTTTCGTCGTGCATTTATCATTCGATGCTCGGCCACATCGCCGATGTCGATCGTGGAATTAAGCGCGCGCGCTTCGCCGTTTTACGCCTAACGAAAGTGCCGGCGGTATTAATCGAAGGCGGCTTCATGACCGAAACGCACGAAGCGCAACAGATCGCGAACAAAGATTATCGAACGAAACTCGCGCTCGCGATCAGCATGGGGGTCGACAATTACCGCTCGTTAGCCGATCGCAAACAACGCCCGTTGCTCGTGCGCGACTACGCGGCGGCGCTGCGACGAAAGCAATCGGACGATTTGTTTCCGGTCGACATCAAGTTGCAAGACCCCGCCATCGCCGAGCCGACGATGACGCTCTGGTAAGATCGACAACGAAAGCTCCCGCGCGTCGATCTTTGTTCTTAGTGCGCGGACTGGGGTAGGTGAGGCGAAGCCCTACGTTAGAGCTTGCGCGCTGATAGCGCCGCCCGATACCCTGAAGATTATAGGAGGCAAATATTTATGAAAGCATTCCTGACTCTGATTTGTTGTTTGTCGCTGGGCGGCGCGGTGTTCGCCCAAACTCCCACCGCATCGCCGAAAAAGAAGAAGAACAACCAGACAAACAACGCTGCGGCGACTAACAACCAGGGAAGTACGGCCAATCAAAACGCTGGGAAAGCGGGCCGAGGAAACAAACGAAATAACGCCGGCGCCTTTAATAATGCGAGTAGCGCAAACAGCGACGACACTTTCGGCAAAAGGCGCAAAGGAAAAAACGCTGACGGGGATAACGCGACGACGAACACAAACAGCGTTGGCGGGTCGGGCCCGCACCATGGTCGTGGCAAGAACTTACAGAACACCGCCAGCGGGAATCCCACCGCCACCGTCGCACCGATTAACAAGGTCGTTAGGCAAACGGACGCCGCAAACGCCAATGCCGGGAATGCTGGCGGCGTTACTACGACGAACAAGACGAACACCGGTAACACAGGCGACGCCGGTGCTCCGGGAATGCGGGCGTGGGGGACAACAGTTCACGCCACCCCAACTGCCGGAAACACGGGCGATGCAGGCACCGGTGGAACCGGTAATGCGGGAGTGCGGAGTTGGGGGGAAAACGGCGCTGGTGGTGGAATGACTGTCGGGAAGACGCCCGCGCTGACCGATACGCAGAAAAACATGATGGCGGTTAAACCGAATACGATTAACGCCGGAAACGCAGAAGATGACGCGAGCCGTCAGAAGCTTGGAAATGCCGGAGGCACTAACGACACTGGCCTCAAGGACGAAAACGGAAATCCGGTCATCGATCAACGCGCTGGTGCGACCACGGCAGAGACTTTGAAAGACGCCAACGCGGCCGGCGTAAATGCGAACAATGCCGGCAACGCCGGCAAGCCCCCAGACTTCGTCGATTTCGTAAAGCAGAATATGGCGAAGGACGCCGCCAACGCTGCCAACGCCGGAAACGCGGGTAATGCTGGTGGCAATGCGACGGGCCTGAAAGACGAGAACGGTAATCCAATAATCGATCAGAGGGCCAATGCGAACGCATTTAAGACACTGCAAGATGCGAAAGACGCCGGCGTCCTCGGCAACGCTGGCAAGACAGGTAACACGGGCAACGCCGGAAACACGGGCAACGCAAACGCCACGCAGGACCCAGCGCAGAATGGTGTCTTCGGCGCCGGCATCAACACCGGTACGGCTGGCAATAACGCGGGCGGCGGCAACGCCACAGCGACGAAAGACATCAACGGCAATCCCGTTGTGACTCAAAACACCGCTACCGCCGGCACGAATACCGACGCATGGAAAATGTGGGTCCAGACTCATCCGAACAGCGGATATCCCACCGACATGTCGATGTTGAACGGCCTAACGGCGGAGGCCGCGGCTAATCACACCACGCCGGAGCTAATGGTTGGGGCGTACAAGGCGCAGGTCGCCGCCGCAAATGCGCAGAACGCATTAAAGAACGACCCTAACAATCCGCAGTTACAGCAAGCCGCCAAGGATGCCGACCAGAATTATCTGTTAGCGAAGCAAAAGATGGGCGGTACGAGCGACACGAACACGGTAGCGAACGCGCCGATCACCGGAAACACCGGTACGAATACGGCGGCGAACGGGCCGATTACCGGAAAGACCGGTACGAATACGGCGGCGAACGGGCCGATTACCGGAAACACCGGCACGAATACGGCAGCGAACGGGCCGATTACCGGAAACACCGGTACGAACACGGCGGCGAACGGGCCGATCACCGGAAACACCGGTACGAATACGGCGGCGAACGGGCCGATTACCGGAAACACCGGCACGAATACGGCAGCGAACGGGCCGATTACCGGAAACATCGGCGCGAACAGTTTCACCAACAGCCCGCACGTCGTTCGCCACAAACCGCAAAACTTTAAGTTCAAAACCCGTAACGTTGTCCTGCCCTCGAAGCCGCAGCAGAACATCGTCAGCGTAAAATTCGTCGCCGGAAATCGGATTCCGGAAAGCCAGAACTGGAAGGGACCGAAATACGTCGTGTTCAAAACCTACAAATCGGAATGGCACGACCGCGGTTGGTGGCAGCAGCATCACGGCGCCGACATCGTGCTCGTCAGTGGCGGTTACTATTATAGGAGAGGGAACTACTGGTTTCCGGCGTGGGGTTACGACGAGTCGGCGGCGTTTTATCCTTACGATGGGCCGATCTATGCCTTCAATAATCTGCGGCCCGATCAGGTCGTGGCCAATGTCCAGGCGGCCTTGCAGGAACTTGGCTACTATCAGGACGGCGAAGTCGATGGATTGTTAGGCCCGAAGACGCGCGAAGCCTTGGCCCAATTCCAAATGGACAATCAACTCGAGGCCACGGCCGCCATCGATCAGCCCACGATGGAGTCGTTAGGCATGACCTAAGGCGGGATCGACATCTCGGAAGATCGACAATCGCTGTTGGTTTAAGCATTGACCTGCCTAACCAACGCCCTCACTGTCGGACTTCACGCAGTTGAACCGAAAGGATTAATGAAAAAATACATCAGCTATTCAGTCGCAGTGTTTTTCGCAATGACGGTGATCAGCCTCGCAGCCGGTGCCGACACGGACGCGATCAAGGCCAAAGAAACGGCGGCCTGGCAATCGTTCAAAGACAAAGACGCGGCCGGATTCCAAAAAGTTGTCGATAAGGATTTCAAGGGTGTTTACGACGAAGGCGTTTCCGATATGGCCAAGGAATTGTCCGACATGAAAAAGTGGGACATGAAATCGTTTAGCATCAGCGATTTTAAAACCTTCTCCGACGAAAAGGACGTGATCGTTACGACCTACGTCGTGAAAGTCGAAGGGACGTATGATGGCAAGGATGCTTCCGGCAGCATGAACGCCGGCTCGGTTTGGAAAAAAGAGGGCAACGATTGGCTGGCGATTTTCCACACCAACGTGAAGCAAACGGCCGCGGCGAAATAGTCGCGTTCGTTAGGCAAGATCGACATCTTCATTTGTAGGGCGGCCATCTTGGCCGCCGCCGTTGCGGTGAAAAACGGCGGCGCGTAATCGCCGCCCTGCAATTTTACTTTTGCCTTTTCATTTTCGCCTTTAGCGTAGCGATGCAGTGCGGGGGAGCCGTAGTGGCTGAGAGGTCCGAGAGAAAAATTTCGGACGACCCCTTGAACCTGATGCGGGTAATGCCGCCGAAGGAAGGTGCGAGCCGCACGGGCGGCTAATTCTCAGCCATGCGTTTTCCGTGCATGGCTTTTTGTTTTCGCCGACAGAATTAACAGAATGGACAAAATGAAATCAGGAAATGGTGACGGAAGCGATTCTGTAGATTCGGTTCATTCTGTCTCAACTCCGCTGCCAAACTCACGGAAGGTTTACGTCGCTGGAAAAGTACATGTCGATCTTGCTGTGCCGTTCCGCGAGATCTCGCTCGCGCCAACGAAGTCGTTAGGCGGCGAGATTGAAGTGAACGAACCGGTCCGTGTCTATGACACGAGCGGGCCGTGGGGCGACCCGAGCGTGACGCTCGACCCAGTTCAAGGGCTTCCGGCGTTGCGTGCGAATTGGATTCTGGCGCGCGGCGACGTGGAAGTGATCGACGGCCGGATCGTTAGGCCGCAGGACGACGGTTACCTTTCGGAAAAACATCAGCGTTTAGGTGGAGCGACTTCTCCGAAGGCGCTTCCAAACGCGTTCGGAGAACGCCTTCCACCTTCAAATGGACACGCGCTTTTCAATCGCGCGCAGAGAAAAGTTCTTCGCGCGAAGAACGGCGCAGTCACGCAGCTCGCTTACGCGCGCCGCGGCATCATCACGCCAGAAATGGAATTTATCGCCATCCGCGAGAATCTCGGACGCGCGAATTCAAATGCTTCTTCTGTAGGGGAAGCTGCCAGCTTCCCATCTAACAATGAACGGGACGCTAACAGCGTCCCCTACAGTCGGAATGATTTAAGACAGCAACACCGTGGCGAATCGTTCGGCGCCGCGATTCCTAACGAAATAACGCCCGAATTCGTCCGCGACGAAGTCGCGCGGGGGCGCGCCATCATCCCCGCAAACATCAACCATCCTGAATCCGAGCCGATGATCATCGGTCGCAATTTTTTGGTGAAGATCAACGCCAACATCGGCAACAGCGCCGTCGCGTCGTCGATCGAGGAAGAAGTCGAGAAGATGCGTTGGGCCACGAAATGGGGCGCCGACACCGTGATGGATCTTTCCACCGGCAAAAACATTCACGCCACGCGCGAATGGATCATTCGCAATTCGCCCGTGCCCATCGGCACCGTGCCGATTTATCAGGCGCTCGAAAAAGTCGGCGGCCGCGCGGAGGAACTGACCTGGGAAATTTATCGCGACACGCTCATCGAACAGGCGGAGCAGGGGGTCGATTATTTCACCGTCCACGCCGGCGTCCTATTAAGATACATCCCGAGGACGGCGCGGCGCGCGACCGGCATCGTCTCACGCGGCGGCTCGATCATGGCGAAATGGTGCCTCGCGCATCACCAGGAAAGTTTCCTCTACACGAAGTGGGACGAGATCTGCGAGATCATGGCCGCCTACGACGTCAGCTTCTCCATTGGCGACGGTTTGCGGCCCGGTTCAATCGCGGACGCGAACGACGAAGCGCAGTTCGCCGAACTTTACACGCAAGGCGAGCTGACCCAGCGCGCTTGGAAACATCACGTGCAAGTGATGAACGAAGGCCCGGGCCACGTCCCCATGCACATGATCAAAGAGAACATGGAGAAACAACTCGAGTGGTGCGGCGAAGCGCCGTTCTACACGCTCGGCCCCCTAACGACCGACATCGCGCCCGGTTACGATCACATCACCAGCGCGATCGGCGCGGCGATGATCGGTTGGTACGGTTGCGCCATGCTTTGCTACGTCACGCCGAAAGAACATCTTGGTTTGCCTAACAAGAAAGACGTCAAAGACGGCGTCATCGCCTACAAGATCGCCGCGCACGCCGCGGATTTAGCGAAAGGCCACCCCGGCGCGCAATATCGCGACAACGCGATCAGCAAAGCACGCTTCGAATTTCGCTGGGAAGATCAATTCAATTTGTCTGTCGATCCCGAAACCGCGCGCGAATTTCACGACGAGACGCTCCCGCAAGAAGGCGCGAAGACCGCGCATTTTTGCAGCATGTGCGGTCCTCATTTCTGTTCCATGAAAATAACGGAGGACGTCAGAAAGTTTGCCGCGCAGCAAAACCTTTCCGACGCCGAGGCTTTGAAAGCTGGAATGGAACAGAAATCGAAACAGTTCGCCGACGTCGGCGCTGAAATTTACTCGAAGGTCTAACTGTCCGGCACGCGCGTTTCGTGCTAGAAGATCGACAATGGAAATAAAGCTAACGGCTGTCTTTCGAAAATTTCCTGAAGGTTATGCGGCATTCGTCGAAGAATTGCCCGGCGCGAATACGCAAGGCGCAACGCTCGATGAAGCGCGTGCAAATTTGAAGGAAGCGGTCGAAATGGTTTTACAGGCGAACCGCGAACTGGCGGAAGAGTCGTTGCGCGGTGCGGACGTTTTGCGTGAACCGCTCGCGACTGGATGAAGCGTCGCGACCTGATCCGACATCTTGAAAACCACGGCTGTGAATTCCTGCGCGAAGGAGGAAATCACAGTATCTATGTCAATCGGCGCGCGCAGAAATCGTCGGCCGTTCCGCGGCATCGCGAGATCATCGACTTTCTCGCGCAAAAGATTTGCAAAGACTTGGACATTCCGAAGCCGTGAAGAATGCATCTTCCTGCACGAATGGAGCCGACCGGTGAGGTGGCGAGGCGTCCGAGAACACTGTCCCCGTCACCGGGGCTCGGTTTGATCAGCGGTAGATGGGCTTATTTTTGTTACGTTTTCACATCGTCATATGAAAAGGCTAATCGCGGGATTGCTATTTGTTACTGGAGGCTCAAGCCTCGCGCTTCCTCTCAGCGCGGTCATCGCCCAAGAAGGGGCAAGGCTCACTAAGAAAACGGTTGAGTGGAAACGTAAATGCGGCACTGCCGAAGATGGCAATAAGCTGTGGTATGACTGTCAACCGAAGCTCGTCGAGCTGAGTGGGGAGTGGGGAAAATTCGTCGTTATGATTAACGAGGAGTTAAAGGGAATCGGAAAACCTGCTGCCAACGAAGACAAATTAATTACTGATCGCCGGAGACTGATGCAGTTTGAATTACGCTATGCCGTGCACAACATCACATGCCTTGGCGTGGATACAGCGGAATGTTCAGACGAGGAAGCGCGGTTAACCGACGAAGGAAAGGCGTGGAGCAATGATCTCGCGTGGTGGGCGGGCTTGAGACAGTTGGATTCCCACGGAAAATCGATTCCGCTCAAGGGAGTGGATAATTAGATTTTTTGACGTGTGACAAGTGACAAGCGGCGGTCTGAGCGAGCGGTTACTTGATCAAGCTGCTGACGGCAAGATACTCAGGTCATGGGGCTAAAATCTACGATCCTGAAAAGCGGTTATTTCGGCGCGTTCTCTGTGTTGCTGTTCGTCCGAGGCGCTTCGCTCATCGCGCAGATTCCCGCAAGCGAGCTTCCTCCTGCCGGAACTGATACCGGGCTCGAAGGCAAATACGATTCGCAAAATGGGATCGCGCAATTGATCCGAGATAAGAGCCCGGAGGCGGCACGCTCGAAGATATTCGAGGACGATCGTGTGCTGGTCTTCATGCCGCTGCCGGATGAAGAGGTGGTTACACCCGGTCACGTGCTGGTGGTTCCGAAACGGTTAGGCGCGAGAAATTTGCTGGACCTTAAGCCGGACGAGATGTGCGCCCTTTTGGTCGCGGTGCAAAAAGCTGGGATCGCACAGAAAAACGGACTGGGAGCAACCGGTTTCAGAGTGCAGTCAAATAACGGGCTCAGCAGCAGCCAAACCGTTTACCATCCGCATTTTCACGTCATACCGTCTTTCGGAGGAAAAGTGCCGGGGGCGCCACCGCCGAGACGGAAATTATCGCCGGAGGAATACAAGTCGATCGGGGACAAGTTGCGCGCGGCCTGGCCGAAATAAACTTGTCGATCTTAGGGCGAACGGCGAAGGTCATTCGTTAGGCAACTTCGCTCTTCGAAAGTTGGAAACACCGTCGCACGATCCTTCGTCGTTAATCCTCCTTGACGAACAAGGACAAGAACTACTACATCGGAATCTCTACGATGAAGCCGTGGAAGCCAATTTATTGCGCCTTGCTGGGGTTAGCAATGTCGTTAGGCACTGTCTCGGTGCGAGCGGCGCCGCCGGAGCCGTTCACGAGGGATTTCTACGCGGCGCATCCTGAGCAATGGTTGGATAAGCAGGTCACGCTCTCAGTGGCTTATTTCTCGCCGGTCAAAGGGGACTTTGCCATCGACCAAATGGAAGTCATGGACGCCTACACCTTTCATAATCATGTCGACGGCGGACACATTAACGTGGTGGCCTCGCCGGAAGTCTTCGCCCGTTTAAAGACGCTCTGCGGCACGCATGTCCTGAAGAAAGCGGGCTGGGTCCAGACCACGCAGATCCACGGCATCTTCAAACAAAAGGACGGCCAATATTACGTGCAGGTGGACAGATAAGTAAGAATTCGGCGGGAAATGTTCTTTTCATGCTCGAAGCGACGACGCGATCTTCGTCGCCACGGCATGCGCTTGAGGTAAACGGGTGTCGCGCGTAAGCAAGATCACATATGCGTTGCTCGCCTTTTCGTTTGTCGGACTGGGAGCGACGCACTGGATTGCCGTTCACTATTTCGGTGGAGACAAACAGTTCATGCAGACTCCGCTCGGGAGCTTTCTTATTTGGACATTCGCGCTGATGTGGCTGGTCGCGCTGCTCGCATTGCTGCCGGTGTCGATCTTGCGCGACAGGCGCAACATGCCCGAATCCCAAATGACGATTTACCCGTGGTGGCAGTGGCTGTTGCTGATTCCGTATTTCGCGCATGACAATAACGCGAAGGTGCCACGATGGATTTACATTCCGATTTTTGCGATCGGACTGATTCTGGCGGGCGCTCTATTGATAATCTTTGTCGCGGCCGCGTGGTTTAAACTATTCGGACACTCTTAATCCGCGACCGCGTGCGACGCAGTTGATGTCGATCGTCTTTCGATGTTCTCCGGCGCTTGGCTCGCCTCGATTGCTTGATCATTTGGATAAACGGAACCCGCCCGCGAATTGTCGCGGGCCTTCCCCATCGACGTTGCTCTATGTGTCGATCTTCCAATATTCTTGCCGCAGATCAGACCAAATGCTGCGATAGGGAAATGAGATCTACCCGGACCGTCACCGTTTCAGTTCTACTCGTTCTTTTATTTTCGGTCGGGTCATTGGCCGCGGCGGGCGCGGGTGCACGGGGTTCGATCGAAGGGACCTTCGTCGGAATCGAGGAAGGAAATCCCAAGTATTTTCTGATCAAGGAAACGGGCGGCGGCGAACATCGGTTTGTTATTCTGGAACCGGGTACATCTGTGCAACCCTATTTGGACAATCCCTCCAAATTCAAAGGCCGCGCGGTAAAGGTTTATTGGCATAAGAAGGTAACTGCCGACGGTTTCACGACAACCGTCGAGAAAGTGGAGTCGTTAGGGGAAACAAAAGCTAACGGAGGATGACAACTTTTCTGCACGACATTCGTTACGGGTTCCGCATGCTGCTGAAGCATAAAGGCTTCACCGCGGTGGCCGTGATCGCGCTCGGGCTCGGCATTGGCGCGAACACCGCGATCTTCAGTCTCGTAAACGGCGTTCTCCTCCGACCGCTTCCGTTTCCGAACTCGGAACGTATAGTCTATTTCGAAGGAAAGAATCCTGCGGCGGGAATTAACGACAGCAATATTTCGTATCTCGACTTCACTGATTGGTCGCAACAAACCGATCTCTTTGCGAGTGCCGCGGCGTACTGGACCGGGAACGCCGACCTCAGCGGTGACGGAGCGGAACCCGAGGCCGTGCCCCGCGCAGGCGTGACGCCGGGTTTTTTCTCCGTGCTGGGTGTTCAGCCTGTTCTTGGCCGAGCGATCGTTCCCGAAGACGACAAACCAGCCTCGTTCAACGAAGGGCGCGGTACCGTCGCGATCATCAGCCATGGCTTGTGGAAGCGCCGCTTCGGATCCGACCCGGCCATCATCGGAAGGCAGGTGGTGATGAAGTCGAGGCCTCTCACAATTATTGGCGTGATGCCGGCGGGGTTCGAATACCCGGAGCAAACGCAGATCTGGGTAAACAGCGCGGTCAATCTCTCAGAAGAGCCGCGCGATAATCGCGCGTGGTCGGCCATCGCGCGTATCAAACCAGGCGTCGATTTGAAGCGCGCTCAAACTCAGATTAGCGCGATCAACGCGCAACTCGATAAGCAGTTTCACGAAACGAACAAAGGCTGGGACGTCTCGCTCTGGACGCTCCACGAACGACTCGTTAGGGAAATAAAGCCGTCGTTACTCGCGCTGCTCGGCGCCGTCGGGTTCGTGCTCCTCATCGCCTGCGCGAACGTGGCCAATCTTCTCCTCGCCCGCAGCGCCGCGCGGCAAAAGGAAATCGCGATTCGGGCCGCGATGGGCGCGAGTCGCACGCGCGTTTTGCGGCAGATGCTGACGGAAAGTATTTTGCTCTCGGCCATCGGCGGGATTGCGGGACTCATTCTCAGCATCTGGTTAACTGACGTGCTGATGTCGATCTTGCCCGAAGGCGCGCCGCGGCTCGAGCAGATCGGGATCGATTATCACGTGCTGCTTTTCGCGTTCGGAATTTCGGCGCTTACCGGAATTCTTTTCGGTTTCGTTCCCGCCCTCCAGGCGTCGAAGCTCGACGTCACCAGTGCATTGAAAGTAGGCGGACGCATCGGTGAGGGACATCGGCGGACGAGCGCGCGTGCTCTATTATTAATAGGCGAAGTCGCGCTCTCGTTGATGCTGCTGGTCGGCGCTGGATTGCTCATCAAGAGCTTCCTTCGACTTCAGGAGATTCGGCCCGGCTTCAATTCCCACAACGTTCTCGTCGCCAACCTGGCGTTGCCCTACCCGAAATATCAGTATGAGCAGTTTGAGGAATTTTTCCGGCGGTTGAAAGAACGGCTGGAAGCCGCGCCCGGCGTGCAAGCGGCCGGAGGCAGCATCAATCTTCCGCTCAATGCGAGTGGTTACGCGATTGGACGCGGATTTATTCCGGAAGGCCGGCCGCTCACGGTGGACGAAAACAGGGACGCGATGTTCTCCGCCATCACCGGCGATTACTTTCGCGCCCTGCAAATTCCGTTGCTGGCCGGGCGCACTTTCGAGCCTAACGACAATGCGGACGGACCGAAGGTGGTCATCATCAACGAGACCATCGCGAAACGTCATTTCGGTTCGCCCGCCGAGGCGATCGGCAAACGCCTTTCCATCTGGCACGACGAAAAATTCATGCGCGAAATCATCGGGGTCGTCGGCGACACCAAGACTGGTTCTCTGACAGGAGAAGGTGGCGCGCAAATCTACGTGCCGAACGCTCAGGCCAAGTTCAATTTCATGGGGCTGGTCATTCGAACCGCGGGCGACCCGGCCGCTTTTGCTAACACCTTGCGGCATGAAGTGCAGGCGCTCGACAAGGACCAGCCCATCTACAACGTCCGCACGATGGACGATCTGGTGACGAATTCGTTGGGCACGCGGCGCGTTTCCATGCAGCTCTTCACCGTCTTCGCCATCGCCGCGCTCTTGCTCGCCGCGCTCGGCATCTACGGCGTCATGGCTTACACGGTCACGCAACGCACGAAGGAGATCGGCATCCGCATGGCGCTCGGGGCGCAGAGAAGTGATGTCCTCGGACTAGTCGTTAGGCAGGGAATGACGCTGGCCGCGATTGGTGTTGTCGCTGGACTGGCCGGTGCCTTTGGACTCACACGCGTCATGGCAAGTTTGCTTTTCCATGTGCAGCCGGATGATCCGACGACGTACGTCGCGATTTCGTTTCTGCTCATCGTCGTCGCGTTTCTCGCCTGCTATTTGCCCGCACGTCGCGCCGCGAAACTCGACCCGGTGATTGCTCTCTCGCGCACGTAACGACTGAATCGCGCGCCATAATTGAACTCGAACCTATCGAGAACAATCGAAACGCTCTTTAGCGTCGCGCGATCCTATGGATGGGTCGTATTCTGAGCGACATGAAAACGCTTCTCTCTTTTCTTTGCGGCGCCGCAGTGATGTTCGGGATCAGCGCGATGAGCGGATCGAATCCTGCGCATCACGTTTTCGAATTGCGTTTGTATCACGTGCACGAAGGAAAAATGGATGCGCTCAAAGCACGCTTCGGCGATTACACCGACGCGCTGTTCAAGCGACATAACATGAAGAGCGTTGGTTATTGGGTGCCCGAAGATGCGCCGGAATCGCAAAACCTATTTGTCTACATCCTCGAACATTCGAGCCGGACCGAGGCGAAGAAAAATTGGGACGCGTTCCATGACGACCCGGAATGGCAGAAGGTGAAAGCGGAATCGGAAAAGAACGGCCCGCTGGTCGACAAGATCGACAACTACTTCATGGATCCGACCAGTTATTCAGCTTCGCGGTAGCAATACATCAGTATTTGTCGATCTTGCGCGCATTCCGCCGGCTCACGGCAAGCAAAACGGCCGAACGTCTTCACGTTCGGCCGCTGTTAATTTCAATCCGTCGAATTACCGGCTACGACTTGTCGTAAAACGATTTGCTCGTGACCTTCACGCCCTTGGCGTTGGTCATGTTGCTCGTGACCGTGCGCGTCTTTCCGTCCTCTGCGACAACGATCGTTCCGTCACCGACTTCTTTGCCGTCCTTTTTGCTGACCATGTCGATCTTGCGGTCGCCGCTCAGTTTGAACGAGCGAGTATCGGAAGTGGGGTCGCCCGTAACCGGATAATCTTTGCCGTCGAGTTTTCCGGTCCAAACGGTATGCGCTTTCTTACCTTCGGCATCAATGCCATCAACGGTGCACTTCTCCATGTCGCCCGCTTTTTCCCACACCACCATGGTGCTCTTGCCGGCGCCGTCGCCGAAGGTGGATTTACTTTCGTTCAATTTCCACGTGCCCTCGGTTGGGTTGCCCGCGAAACACATGGCCGCGGCCGCGATTGAAAGCAGCGCGCCCAAACTAACTGTTTTTGTTCTCATCAATATTTCATTTCTAATTCACGGGAAGCCCGTGTGTGTGAGCGGACCATGCCCAAGGTTTAGACCGCGACGGGCAACGGTCGATGCTATTGCCGCCGAACCGGTTGGGAAACCGGATGCTCGCTTGCTGGGCGTTAGAGCTTGTTAGTCCACGATGCGGGTAAATGCAATCGGTTTCACCGAAGTATCGAGATCAGCATCGCCTCGAAGCGCATCCCAAACTAGTTTGATGATATGGCAATGATCGACGCGATTTTAGAGAGTGATTTGGGAGTGGATCAAAAGTACAAACATGGACCGAAACAGGTGACGCCGGCCGAATCGATCGACACCAGCGGCGCGGTGTTGAAGTGGTACCGGCTTGCTCCGCAAGATCGACAAGTACCGGATGAGATCGATCGGTTGGCGCGCACTTACCTAACGAAAACGAATTTGGAAGCGAAGGGACTCGGCTTCGTCATTCTGCACCGGTGCGGCGAAGATTTTTATTTCCTGATCGTGAGCACATGGCGCGGGAACAACGAACTTTGGGAGACGGTCTTCTACAAGAATGGCGACGCGATGAAGGATTTTGATTTGTGGCCGCGCGACGGAACGCATAAGCCGGCCTTCTGCGTGTGGGAACTCGCGCCGGTCTGGCACGAGACGAAATCGTGGGAACGTTTCCTCATGTCCGCGCGCGATGAAGCCGCGGCGAGGGTTTGGTCAAACGATCTTTATTCCGGCCCAGCCTAACGAGCACAAATTCGTCACCGCAGAGCACACGGAGATAAATCACAACCACAAAGATGATGAAAGGCGCGGATACGAAGAAGAAATTGTCGATCAAAGAGCGTGAGGAGTTGCTCGAAACCTTGCAGGCGCGTTTCGAAAAGAACATGAAACGCCACAAGGGTCTTAGTTGGCCGAAGGTGAAAGCAAAGCTGGAGGCGAATCCGGCAAAGCTGTGGTCGCTTTACATTATGGAAACGACTGGCGGCGAACCCGACGTGGTCGGTCAGGATAAGAAAACCGGCGCATACATATTCTTTGATTGTTCCGCCCAAACGCCGAGGGGCCGCGTCAGTTTTTGTTATGACGACGACGCTTTGGAGGCGAGGAGGGAACATAAACCGAAGGACAGCGCGGTCGGAATGGCGACAGAGATGGTTGTCGATCTTTTAACGGAAGAAGAATATTTCGCGCTGCAGAAACTGGGAGAGTTCGACACGAAAAGATCGAGCTGGATCAAAACGCCGGCGGAAATCAGAAAGCTTGGCGGCGCGCTTTACGGCACGCGCAGTTACGGTCGCGTGTTCATCGGAAGCAATGGCGCGGAATCGTACTACAGCGGCCGAGGGTTCCGTGCCTCGCTCCGCGTCTGAGAGGCAGCGGGTGGCGGCGATTCTAATCTAACAACTCGACTGCGTCGCCTCGGCGGATCATTCCTTCGATCAACACCGCGGCGTAGACGCCGGCTGTGTTGTCATGCGCTTGCGCGACTTGCTTCAAGATCGCCGGAGATTTTTCGCCAGTATCGGGATCGAGCGTGATCATCATGCAACGCGAGTCGCGCTGAAGAACGGCGACGGTAACTTTCGCGCCGATGCGCAAGGTGCGACCGACGAACTGATCTTCGGCAAAACCTTCGGCGTTGTTCGTAAGATCGACATAAACATTTGCGCGGAAACGCCGCTTATCGACCTCGACGCCGGTTTCGTCGCCAAGTTGTTTCGCCGTCTGCACGGCGAAGATCGACAATGGACACGCGTCGGTCATCGCTTTGTGAGAGCGCATCAATGTGAGTTCGGGATCTCCTCCGACATTTGCGCGCAGATTGTCGATCAATGCGGGGTCATCAATCGCGAAATGTTTTCTGTCAGGCGTTTCGACGTCGACCATCAATTCGGATTCGTTAGCCGAGATCGGATTTGCGTTATGTTTCTGCGCTTCGCTCAGGTTGACCGGCCGCGCCGCTTTCTCGGAATTTCGAAAGCATGCGCGGTAACGAATCATATGCCGTTGATCGCGTCCCGTGAACCAGGGAAACCCTCCCGGAGCGGCTGAGCTTGTGAACGCAAAAAGCCGATCGCCGTAAACTCCCGCGTAACCGGCGAACATTTCTTCCATCTCTTCGCCGCGCATGCTTTTGACCGGATAACGCCAAAGACTTTCGACTTTGCCGATCACACTCACGATTTTTTTCGTTTACTAAGATCGACAATCGAAAGCGAGCGGTTCATTTCACCTCAACCGGTTTCTTTGCCTCTTCGACGAGCTTCTCAAATCGCGGATCGTCCCGAATGGCGTCCCACCACGGATGCAAACGTAATTGTCCATAGGTTATGTGACCGGGCCCCTGCAAAGCCGCGGCGATTTGATCAAGGGCCAGGTTTTTCTCTCCGGTCCAGGCGTAAATGAGTGCGAGATTCCGCAGTAGCTCGGAGCCGGTCATCACGTCTTTCGTGACCGGCAAAAGTTCGACAGCGCGACGGCCTTCCCGGATTGCGTCTTCTTTCCTGCCGAGGGCGGCATCGATCATCCCAAGCGCAGATATGGCCTCGGCATAGTTAGGCTGTTTCTGCAGCACGGATTCCATTTCTTCACGAGCCGCGGCGAAGGCGTTCATTGCGGCCTCATTGTCCCCGAACGCGCGACCGGCCAAACCTTCGCAAAAGCTTTTCGGAGTACGAACATTTGCGCCCCAGGTTATTCCTTCGGGCAGCATCGCGCCCAAAGCGCGGCGGGCATCGTCCGCATCCCGAGCGCAGAGCGCAATGTTGAACCAGCGATCGACGACTTTCACTCCATCGCCTGAGTCGTTAGCGAGAACTTCACGAACGGCCGTTTGCGCCGCTTGAACGGTTGCGTTCGAATCCAGCTCCGCCAATCCGCGCGCGACTCGAGCAACGGCATCGTTAGGATTAACTGCCAGCGCCCGATCGAACGTCGTGACGAGATCGTTGTAGCGGCGCAGTATCTGATAGGTGCCCGCTACCTGGTGAAGAATAAAAACGTTACGGGGGTCGAGCTCGAGAGCTCGGTTTACATTGCGCAGGTGGTCCTGCCATCGGTTCTGCCGCCGATCGATCCAGCCGAGGGTCGCGAAAACTAACGGTTCGTTAGGGAGCAGACTGCCAGCGATCGCGAGTTCGGAACGAGCGCGGTCGTAATCGCGATAACAGTAGTAATACAGCAACCCGGCGGCGAGATGCGATTCGCCGCGGTCCGGTCCGAGCCGAAGCGCCGCCTCCACCGCTTCCGTTGCCCGGGTCAATCGCTGCGGAGTGTGATCGTAGCCATTGAAATAAAGTCCCTGATGGACCGAAGCGAGCCGGCAGTAGGCCAGCAAAAATTTCGAATCTTGCGCGAGAGCAAGCTCAAGCAACCGCACCGCTTCGTAACGAAGTTCTCCCGAACGCGCATCGAGTGCAGTGCCCTCGAGAAGTATTCCCGCGCGAATGTAGCGGTCATACGCCATGTGCTTGTCCGTGGGTCTCTCCTTCATCGCGGCGTTCTCCGCGGCCGACATCTTCGCGCCCAGCCTATCCGCGACCGCTTTGGCGATTTCACTTTGGATCGCAAACACATCGTCGAGCCCACCGTCATAACGTTTTCGCCAGAGGCGGGCGCCTGTCTTTGCATTCGTCAGTTGCGCTTGCACCTGGATGTGGTCGGTCGTGCGTTGGACACTGCCCTCCACCACATGCGCGACTCCGAGAGCAGCGGCAAGGTCGCGATAATTGCGTTGCGTTCCCGGCTTGTATTGCATGACCGAGTTGCGACTGATCACTTTCAAATCCGCGACCTTGGCGAGGTCGTTCCGGATTTCATCTTGAACGCCCACCGCAAAAAATGCGTCCTCTGGATCTGCGCTCAGATTATCGAAAGGCAAAACGGCGACGCTCTTTTCCGCGACTCCACCAACGGGTGCGTTAGTTCGAAACCAAATCGCCAGCCCAACGGCAATGGCGACAAGCAAGACAAAGGCGGTAATCGCGCGTCTCGATGAAACTTTTCGCGCAGATACTTCGTTACTTACTTTGATCTCTTTCGACATAACCGGCGTCTGCAATTCTCAGACGCCTAGAGAATCCGATCATAATTGAGCGCAGCGAGAAACCAAGCTCATCGCTTGCGCCCGGTCGCGGGTTGCGCCAGCAGCCGAGCAATTGTTTGGTGCCTGCGTAAGGAGATATGTCGCGTAATTACGAATTCGTGCAGCTGGATGTCTTCACGAAAACACCGCTCACGGGAAATCCGCTCGCTGTTTTTTCGGACGGTCGCGGCCTGACTGATCGGGAAATGCAAGCGATCGCGCGGGAGATGAATCTTTCGGAGACGACGTTTATCCTGCCGCGCGAACCGCAGGTGGAAGCGGAGAAGGGGACACGCGTTCGCATTTTTACCGTGGAGGAAGAGTTGCCCTTCGCTGGGCACCCCACGCTCGGCACGGCGTTGTACCTATATAATAGAGCGGCTTCTGCGGCCGATGTCCTCAGCCTCGACTTGAATGTCGGCAAGATCGACATCTCCTTTCGCGCCGATGGCGACCATGTCTTTGGCGAAATGCGCCAGCGCGATCCGGAATTTGGTCGAACGTTTACGCGAGACGAGCTTGCGCCCGTTCTCCGCGGCGGAGCGGATCAACTCGCGGTCGAACCCCAGAGCCAAGTCGTTTCCACCGGCTTGCCATTCACGATCGTACCGATTCGCGATGCAAACACTTTGGCAAAGTTACATGTCGATCTTGCGCGCGTCGGTCCGGTGCTCGAAGGAACCGGCGCGAAGTTTTGTTATTTCATCGCGCCGGAAAAAGGCGATTGGCGTCAGGTCCGCGCGCGCATGTTCTTCTATGGCGGGGAAGATCCCGCGACCGGTTCGGCGGCGGGCTGCGCGGTAAGTTGGATTGTGCGGCATGGTCTGGTGAAATCCGGCGAGCAGATTTTGATTCGGCAAGGTGTGGAAGCTGGACGTCCGAGTGAAATCTTCGTCCGCGCGACGCGTGACGGTGAGCGCGTTACAAATGTTCGCGTCGGCGGTTATGCCGCCGAAATACTGCGCGGCACGGTGACCTTGTAATTTCTCGCGCTAATACTCGACGAACGCTTCGTCGGGATAACAATAAAGCCAGCGCTCGTTAGGCTGGCCTGACGCAATCACGGGATGACGGCTGGTCCGCGCATGTTTGCTGGCGTGTTGGTTCGGTGAGCTATCGCAGCACAACGTGACGCCGCACGTCTGGCACGTGCGCAGATGCATCCATGTCGATCTTATCTTTACGCACTCGGCGCACTCGAGACGTTGCGGAAGTTTCACCGATTGGATTGCGTCAATATGCGCGCACGTTGCCATTGTCGTTCTATCCGCGATCGGATTTTACGAGCGCGACTTGAATTCCGGCAATGGCCATTCCGCCTTCGCCCACAGCAGCAGCGCAGCGTTTGATCGAGCCGGAGCGGACATCGCCCGCGGCAAAAATGTTAGGCATGCTCGTCTCGAGTGCGGCCGGCCGTCGCTTGTTATCTTTCCACCGCGGCGCGCTCGTCACCGCCGTTCCGGTTTTGATGAATCCTTTTTCATCGCGCTCAATCTCGGCCGGCAGCCATTCGGTGCATGGATCGGCGCCGATCATGGAAAAGATTGCCGGCGTCTGGACAACGCGTCGTTCGCCGGTCTTGGAATTTTCAAGTTCGGCTTCCTCGAGCGTTTTAGTTCCGGACAATTTTCGAACTTGCGTGTGAAAGAGGATCTCGATGTTTTTCTGCTTCGTTACGCGGCGGGAAAGATAGGTCGACATTTTCGAGAGATCCTTTCCGCGAACGACCAACAAAACTTTGGCGGCGCCGTCGGAAAGAAACATCGCGGCCTGGCCGGCGGAATTACCGCTACCGACGACGATGACGGTCGCTCCGCGACAAATTTTTCCTTCGAGCGCGGTGGCCGCGTAGTAAACGCCCATCCCTTCAAATTGTTCGCGCCCCTCCGCTTCCAATCGTCGGTAATGCGCGCCGGTCGCAATGAGAACTGTTTTTGCGCGGAGCACAGCGCCGCAGCCATCGACTTGAAGACAGGCGCCGTATTCGCCGTTGTCATTATAATCAAGCGAGAGCGCTTCCGATGGCGTGGAAAATTTTGCGCCGAACCGATAGGCCTGCAGTTGCGCGAGCCAGGTCAAATCGCCGCCGCTAACGCCGGTGGGAAAACCAAAAAAGTTTTCGATGAGCGAAGATGAACCAGCCTGACCGCCGGGCGCGTAACTTTCGAGCACTACTGTTTTCAATCCTTCGGACGCGGCATACACGGCCGCGGCCAAGCCCGCCGGACCCGCACCGATGATCGCGAGGTCCGCCATAATTTCGGTTTCGTTCTCAAACGCGAGCGGTCGAAGCAACCCGACTACTTGCGCAACTTCCCGCAAAGAAGGTCGCCGGAGTGGCGCGCCGGCGGGAGTGATGAGCGCCGGCAAATCGCGACTCGTTAGGTGAAGACGCTGGCACAACGTTTGTCCTTGTTCGCTTTCCACGGCGATGAGCCGATGCGGAATGTGATTTTTATCGAGGAAATTATCGAGTTGATGTCCTCCACGATCGTCCTGCGCAGAGAGCACGCGCAATCCGGCAAACTCCGGATCACGTGAAAGCCGGCGGCGCCGCATGATTAAGGCATTAACAATCGTGGCGCTAACGCCTGGCAGTTCGGCGAAGGCGCGCTGAAGATTAGCCGCGGGAATGTAAAGAATCTCGCATTCCGGTGAGGTGACACGCGCGGTGGCCAGGGCCGATGTCCCTTGTAACATGGCGACGTCGCCGACGAACTCGCGTTCGTGCACGGTCGCGAGAATTTGCTCAGTCTCTTCGCGTTGCTCGAAAGCTTCGATCTCGCCGCGCAATACAACCGTTAGGCCAAGATCGCGCTGTCCGGCTTTGTAAACGAGATCGCCACGCTTGAGCACTCGCCGTTCGCCCAAAGGCTCGAGCAAGGAAAGCTGATGATCGTTCAGCTTCGGAAACGCGACGCCTTCGGTATCCCGGTAAAATCTTTCGTCGCGCTCTTCGGCCGGCGTCATTTCAAGACATTACGCCCGCATCTAAGATCGACAATCGATCCGTCACCTCATCGCACACGAGACTAAGATCCTTTCGACTCCGATTTGGCTTCGTGGCCGGCGAAAAGTCGCTCGATCACGTAAAACGTCACCGGAATTAGAAAGATCGCGATTCCGGACGCCGCGATCATTCCGCCGATGACTGTCGATCCAAGCACGCGCCTCGCGACTGCGCCGGAGCCGCTCGCAAACCACAGCGGCAAACATCCGAAGATGAAAGCAAATGACGTCATGAGGATTGGACGCAAACGCAAGCGCGCGCCTTCGAGCGCCGCGTCGAGGAGCGGTTTGCCTTTTTCGTATTCCTCTTTCGCGAATTCGACGATGAGGATGGCGTTCTTGGCCGCGAGACCGATGAGCATGACCAAACCGATTTGCGCGTAGATATTGTTTTCGATTCCGCGCAGCCAAAGCGTGAGGAATGCGCCGAAGACCGCGACGGGTGTGCCTAACAAAACGCTGAACGGGAGCGACCAGCTTTCGTAAAGCGCGGCCAGGATGAGGAACACGAACAGGAGCGACATTCCGAAAACGACAGTCGGCGAAACGCCCTGCTGTGCTTTCTTTTCCTGGAACGACATGGCCAGATAGTCGTAGCCCATTTCGTTAGGCATGGTCTGGCGGAAAACATCTTCGAGCGCGGTCATCGCCTGGTTCGAGCTGTAGCCTGGCGCAGCGGTGACGTTGAGCTGGGCGGAGCGATATTCGTTATACCGCAGCGTGAACTCCGGGCCGGCGATGTTTTTAATGGTTGCGAGTGCGTCCAGCGGAACGGGATCGCCGTTCGAATTGCGCACAAAAAATTGGCCAACGTTTTTGGCGTCGGTCCGGTAATCGCCTTCCGCCTCAATGTAAGTCTGCCAGGTGCGCCCGAAGCGGTTGAAGTAATTCACGAAGAACCCGCCCATGAACGTCTGCAGCGTTTGATAGACCTGACCGAGGTCGATTCCCTGCTTCAACACTTTGTCTCGATCGACATCGACGAAGACTTGCGGAACGTTCGGCAGAAATGAGGGAATGATGCCGGCGATCTCGGGGCGCTTGCGCGCGGCTTCGAGAAATGTCTTTAAGTTTTGTGCCAGGAACGGCACGTCTTTGCCGGCGCGATCTTCGAGAATAAACGTGACGCCGCCGGCGGTGCCGACGCCGGGAATCGCCGGCGGCGGAAATGCGAAGGCGAGACCGTCCGTTAGGCCGGCGAGTTGTTTGTTAATGTTCGCTTTGATCGCGGTGTATTGTTCTTCCGGTTTGGTGCGTTCACTCCACGGTTTGAAAGTGACGAAGAAAAACGCGCTGTAGGTATTTTGCACAAGGCTGAGCAAACTGAATCCGATGACGCTGGTGGTGTATTTCACGCCCGGCGTGTTCTTCAGAATCTCTTCGATCTTGCGCGCAGCCGCATCGGTGCGTTCAAGCGACGATGCGTCGGGCAATTGCAACGCCATGTAAACGTAGCCCTGATCTTCTTCCGGCAAAAAACCGCTCGGTAGTCTTGATCCGAAGAAACCCGCTCCGACCGCGAGCACGGCGAGCAGGGCGAAGCTGAGGACAGCTTTTCGAATCGCGAAGTGCGAAAGATCGACATATCCATGTGTCACCTTTCCGAAAACGCGATTGAATTTCTCGAAAAACCAAGTGAGCGGGCCACGCGTTTTCTTGCGCGGCCGGAGCAGAATTGAAGAGAGCGCCGGACTGAGTGAGAGCGCGTTGAACGCGGAAAAAATGACCGAGATCGCAATCGTTAGGGCGAATTGTTGGTACAACCGGCCAGTGATCCCGGGAAGAAACGCCGTTGGAATGAAAACGGCCGACAAAACCAGCGCGATCCCGATGACAGGCGCCGACACTTCGCGCATCGCTTGCAGCGTTGCTTCGCGCGGCGCCATCCCTTCTTCAATGTGACGCTCGACTACTTCGACCACGACGATGGCGTCATCGACCACGAGACCGATCGCGAGCACGAGTCCGAAGAGCGAAAGCGTGTTGATCGAGAATCCGAACAACGGAAACAAAACGAACGTCCCGATTAGCGACACCGGCACCGCGCACAACGGAATCAAAGTTGCGCGCCAGCCTTGCAAAAAAATGAAGACAACCAGAACGACGAGCGCGAGCGCTTCGAACAGCGTCTTCAAAATTTCGTGCATCCCTTCGGTGACCGAAAGCGTTTGATCGAGCGAGACCGCGTAATCCATGTCCGCGGGAAAACGCTGTTTCGCTTCGGTCATTAACTTGCGCACGGCCTCGGCGGCTTTGACCGCGTTGCTTCCCGGCAGCTGATAACACGCAATGATCGCCGAGGGCTGACCGTTCAAACGGCTCCTAACGTTGTAAGTCTGAGCACCGAGATCGATGCGCGCGATATCTTTTACCCTAACGAACGAGCCGTCGGGATTTGCCCTAACGACTATCTCGCCGAACTGCTCCGGCGTTTGTAATCGGCCCTGCGCGCGCACCGTATAAGTGAATTTCTGTCCGCTCGGAATCGGTTCGCCGCCGACCTGCCCCGCGGGATTGACCGTGTTCTGCCTTTGCACCGCCGTGATGATTTCCGGAACGGTGATGTTGAGTTTCGCGAGTTGATCCGGCTTTACCCAGAGCCGCATCGCGTACTGACCGGCGCCGAAGATCTGCACATTGCCGATTCCGGGAAGACGCGTCAGTTGATCGACCAGGTTTATGTAGGCGTAGTTCGCGAGAAAAACGTTGTCGTACGTGTCCTTCGGCGAATAGATGCCGATGAGCATCAGCGGCGCGGTTGTCGATTTTTTAACCGTCACGCCGTAATTGTTTACGTCGGCGGGCAATTGCGACTGCGCTTGCGCCACTCGTAGTTGCGCGAGCACCTGGTCGATGTTCGGATCGGTCGCGATGTCGAAGTTGACGATCAAACGGATATCGCCGCTGTTCGCGTTGATCGACGTCATGTAATTCATTTTATCGACGCCGCTCATCTGTTGCTCGATCGGCGCGGCGACCGATTGCTCGATCGTGAGCGCGTCGGCGCCGGTATAGTGTGTCTGCACTTGAATTTCGGGCGGCGCGATCTGCGGATATTGCGCAATGGGCAACCCGAGGATGCAGACGCCGCCGACGAGCGTCATGAGAATCGCGATGACGATTGCGACAATGGGTCGCCTAACGAAAAATTCAGACATGGCTCAGCGCCCCTCGGGTGAAGATGTCGATCTTGACGCAGCCAGCTGATCGGTCGGCGTCGTCCATTCTTTCACTTTCACGACGGAACCTTCGCGCGCTTTTTGCAGGCCTTGCACAATCACGCGATCGCCCGGTTGCAGTCCATCGGTGATTTGCCACATCGCGCCGATGCGTTCGCCCGTTTTCACCGGGCGGATGCTGACCTTGTTCGTTTGATCGACAACTGCGACTTGGAAATTGCCCTGCAATTCGGTGACTGCTTCCTGGGGAACGACGAGGGCATTGTGCACCGTGTCCGGTACGAACCGCACCTTGCCATATTGTCCGGGCCGCAATCTGGCGTCCGCATTCGGAAACGTTACGTAATAATGAATCGAACCTGTTTTGGGATCGAGGTTTCGATCCAGCGCATAGAATTTTCCTTTGTGCGGGTAGAGTTTGCCGTCGCCGAGAATCAACTCAAAATCGATGCTTTTGAGCAGGGCTTCGCGCTGGGCTGTGTCCGGATAGCGCGAAAAGAAATCGGTAAATGCACTCTCGCCAACCGTGACGTTGGCTTTGATCGGATCGATCTGCGAAACTGTCGTTAGGGGCGGACTGTTCGGACCGACGAGGTCGCCGACTTGATTGTTCGCGAATCCGGCGATGCCATCGATGGGCGCAATGATCTTCGTGTAATCGAGATTCAACTCCGCCTGTTTCACTGCGGCGGCGTCCGCATCAACGTTTGCCCTGCTCGACCCGGCTGCGGCGGTTGCCGTATCGCGCTCCTGATCGCTAATCACTTTCTTGTCGAACAAATCGCGCGCGCGTTTTTCGTCCGCGTCAGCCTTCGCCAAATTCGCCTGGTCTTTTGCGAGAGTGCCTTTTGCTTGCGCAAGCGCCGCCTCGAATGGGCGGGGATCGATCCGGAAAAGCAAATCGCCTTTTTTAACGAGGCTGCCTTCGGTGTAATCGCGCGAAACGATATAGCCCTGCACTTGCGCGTGAATGTTGGCATTGATGAAACCGTCGAGTGTCGCGACGCGTTCGAGGACGCGGGGCACATCGCGCGGCTGCACCGTGGTAACGAGAACTTCGGGCGCGGGCGGTCCGGCCGGTTGCGGCTTGCGGCCGCACGCGACGAATAAGAGCGCGCAAAAGGTGACCGCGCCTGCAAAAACCAAGCGCTTCATGGCTCCGTTATCGCCTCCAAAATCAGAATGTCGAGTCTGCATGTTGTCGGTTTCTGTTTGGCTCGAAAGAAGTTGTCGATCTTGCATTAAAGTTTCACCTCGCGAGCTGAGGCGCCGCCAGATTGGTTAGGCTGAAACGAAGTTTGCGCTGCACCTGTGTGCCGGCTTCAAGTCCATTCTGCCAATTCGCGCTCAACAGTCTTGAGCTGGCGGAGGTCGAGTTCCGCTTCGCCGCCTCCGTGCGCGCCATGATTGCTTCAATTGTTCTGCTCATAATTTCCTTTCATTTATCTGAGCGAACTATCGCGCGACCGACACGCGCTCGTGAAAGACTATGTTCCTTGCCTGAGCATAGTCGCCGGGCATACTCTTGCGCGCCGTGGAACTTCGCCACTTGCGCTACTTCGTCGCCGTGGCCGAGATGGAAAACGTCTCGCGCGCAGCGATGCAACGCTTGCATGTGTCGCAACCGTCGTTGAGCCGGCAGATCCGCGATCTCGAAGATGAAATGGGCGTGCGCTTGCTCGAGCGCACCGCGAAATCCGTGAAGTTGACCGACGCCGGACGCGCGTTTCTCGATGAAGCTCGCGCCATTCTAAAACAAACCGACGACGCGGTCGGCAAGGTGCGCGCGATCGCCGGTAAGGCAGAGACGGAGTTACACGTCGGCGACTGGCCGCTCGCAACCGGCCGTATTCTGCCGGCGCTGCTCCGCGCCTATCAAGAAGCAATGCCGAAAGTGAAAGTGAAAGTGCACGATTGGCCGGTGGAGAAGAATATCGCAGGCGTGCGCGATGGTCGGCTGCATCTCGCGATCATTCTTCCACCGCTGAAAGCGAATGCGCTCGAGGAGCTGCGGTTCGAGCCGTTGTTTACCGGGCGCGTTTGTCTCGCCGTTCCCTGCGATCATCCACTTGCGAATAAACGATCGATTCCGCTGGCGGATGCGGCCCGCGAGCCGTTCATTGGCCTAACGAGCGAAGACTATCCGCGCTACCATGAATATCTGAGCGCGATTTTCTCCCGCATAGCCGATAAGCCGCGCGTGGTGGAGGAGCATGATGGTTGGTCCGGCGTTTTTTCCGCAGTCAGCGCCGGGATCGGCGTCGCCCTCACCTCGGACGCGTTCAATTATGCATTCAACGACCGGGTCAAGCTTGTACGGCTCACGCCCGAGCCGAAGCGCGTTGCCGTGGGCATCATCACGCGAAAGGGAAAGGCGGGCGCAGCCGTGGAAAAGTTTTGCCAGTGCGCGAAGGAAGCTTTCGGCGCGGTTCGTTAGGCCAACAGGCTGCCCCCGGGAAGTTGCGCGCTGAATCACTCTCCCGCGCGGCTCTTCGCAGCGGCGCGCAATTTATGCGCACGCTTTAGCAAATCGCGCACAGGTCGCGCGCCGCGTCGTGAGATCATATCGCATGAACAAACTAACATTTAGAGGCAATTGGGACCAGGTGAAGGGCAAACTAAAACAAAAATTCGGTCAACTAACCGATCAAGATCTCCTTTTCGCCGAGGGAAAGGACGATGAACTTCTCGGGCGCCTGGAAGCGAAGCTCGGGAAAAAGAAAGACGATCTCCGCGCGATGATCGCTCAACTCTAAGCGATCGCGTCATGCCCATTTCGCAAGAGTCCGCCGGCGGCTGCGGCGGACTCGGTGCGAAGGCGACAGCGTTAAAACGCGGCGTGGATTGATTTGAGTTCGGCGCGACATGCCTCCGCGAACGCCCTGAGCGGATCAGCTTTCGCGCCGTCGCGGAACAACGCGCTCAATTCTTCCGCGGAAAGATTCGGCCGCGAGTACTGCGCGGTGATCGCCGCCACCGCCGCTTCGGCCGCGCTTAAAATTGAGGGCGAAGCGCAAAGCCGGATGCGGTTCAGCAACGCGTAGATCGACAATAGCCGCTCGCCTTTTTCCAAAGTGTTTTCGCAAGCGTCGAGCGCGCGGGCCGAGCATTCGTGAATGAATTCGCCATAGAGCGCCTCACGTTTCTTCGCTTCCGCGCGGATCGTCTGGCGCTTGCTCGATGTCCGTTGCGTCACCCACGCCGTCGCGACGCTGGCCGAACCGCCGCAGAGTGATCCGACGATTCCGGCCAATGCGCTGACAATGTTTGCGTCCATGGTTAGGCGGCGGTTCGCGTTTTGCGCTCGGCGCGAATACGTGTCCAGCGTTCGGTCAGCGCTTCGACATCGCGCAGCGTGATCATTTGTTCGATGTCGCGGCCGAATAAAAGATCGAGCGTCCACGCCGTGACGACGCGAAGTTTCTTCACCAGGCGCGGCAGCTTCATTAAATAAACCGAACGCCACATCCACCAGGCGATGAATCCGGAGAACTTGAATCCGAACACGCTCGCCACGCCGGTGTGATGACCGATGCTCGCGAGCATCCCCATCGTCCGATAGCGAAACGGTTTTAATTCCGCGCCCAAAATCGCGCTCTCGATGTTTTTCGCCGCGACAATCGCCTCTCGCATTCCGTGCTGCGCCGTCGGCGGGAAAAATTTTCCCGTTTCGTACCCATCCGGCACCGCCGCGCAATCACCGACCGCCCACACCCCCGCGAATCCGCGGACCTGAAGAAATTCGTCCGCCACAATCCGTCCTCTTTCGGTCGCGCACGGCAAGGCCGCGATCACCGGACTGGGCTTGACGCCGGCCGTCCAAATCAATGTCGCTGCCGGAATCGTTAGGCCGTTGTTCAACGTCACCACCCAGCCATCGTAGTTCGCCACCCGCGCGCCTTTGATCATCTCCACGTTGCGCTCGCGCATTTTCCGTTCGGCATAACGCCCAAGCTCTTCGCCCAGCTCCGGCAACAGATAATCACCCGGATGAATCACCACCACGCGGATCTGTTCGTCGTTCAGCTGCGGATAAAATTTCACGCTTTCGCGAATGAAATCGTTCACCGCGCCGGCCGTTTCCGCCCCGGCAAATCCACCGCCCGCGATGACAAAGGTGAGCCATTGCCGGCGCGCGCTCGCGTCTGTCTCCACGCTCGCTTCTTCCAGAAACGCCACCATCCGGTTTCGCAACAGCGCCGCGTCGCTCAGGTTCTTCATCGTCACCGACCAGTCGCGAATGCCGGCGTTGTCGAAAAAATTGGTTTCGGAACCGAGCGCGAGCAGCAAATGGTCGAACTCAAACTCAAGCGTGTTGTTGTCCAGTCCGTGCGCGCAGCGAACTTTCCGCGCGCTAAGATCGACATCTTGCACGTCGGCTTCGATCACGTTCACGTGCCGCACAATCCGCCGCAGTGGATTCACAATGTCGTTAGGCGCAAGATCGCCCGCTGCGACTTCGTGTAACATCGGCGTGAAGAGAATAAAATTCTCGCGCGCGATCAGCGTTACTTCCACGTCCGGCCGTCGCGCCAGATGTTTGTCCAAATACTTCGCCGCATACAATCCGGCAAATCCGCCGCCTGCGATTACCACTTTCGTTTTCTTCATGGCGGAAAACTGCTTTGGCGCCGGGCGGTTGTGAAAGACTCTGTTTCGTTTCTCAGCATAGCCGGAGAGCATGCTGTTATTTCCGCGCGAAAACGCGTTCACCCCGGAGTTCGAGCCGAAGAATACGAATCACTTCGCGTTGCGCGTCCGCATTTTCACAGACACCGTGTCCGCTGCGAACGACGAGCTCCGAGTTCGCGCCATCGAGATGTGAGCTCGCGTAACGAACGACGCCGTCACTGCTCGTTTCGATTGCGCCGCCGTGCTGTTGCCCGATGATGCTGTGAAACGGCACGCCGATTGGAAGATCGACAAGTGCATTCAGCGCCGGATCGCGCGGCGAAAGCGTGCGCACGGATGAGAAATTCATCTCGCGATGAAACGCCTTCGCGCTCGGAGTGGCGGCGTCCGGGTTCGTGGCGACGATTCCAACAATGTCCGTGCGCAGACTCGTCGGTAACCGAATGAGCGAAGCCGCGACATGACCAATCCAGCTCTCGGCCAAATCACTGCCGCGGTGCGGAGTTGCGGCGAAGATCGCGCGAACGACGCGCAGGTTGCGCCGAAAATGCAAGCCGTCGACCAGCTCACGGATGACTTGCTTGTCGCCGTGCAATCGCGGCGGCGGCACCGCGAATAGCGACTTCCACAATTCCTCGCCACTTGAACTGACCAATGTGTGCGCGCTTAATCCGCCCATGCTGTGCCCGATCACAACGATATGTCTCGTTGCAAAATCGCGGTCACGTGGATCGACATCGTGAATTGTCTTTTCCAATTCCTGCCGCAACCGCAGCGCATTGAACAACACCGGCGTGCCGGTCGCGTAGAGAAATCCCCAAACTTGAAAATGCGCGCTCACCTCCGCGTCGCGCCGCATCGCTTTCATAAGATCGACAAACGCGAACGGCGTCGATTGCAGTCCCGGCACCATTAACACGACCGCCTTGTTCGGATCGTATGGCTCCGTCAGAAAAATTCCCGAGCGCTCTTGCATCGAGCCCGGTCGCAGCATGTTCCGAAAACCACTGTGCACGACCGAGCGGCCACGACGCGACATCGCATCGAGCGCCGCGTCATCGTCGCGCCTCAAGGCGAATCTCGATCCATTCAATTCGATCGTCGCTTTCGCGGTGACGAACGAAAGATGTGGTTCGCCATTTTCGCGCCGATAAAGTGCCGTCGCGGAACACAACAACCCATCGGGTGGATAAAAGCGCGCGCTGCTCGTGTCGTAATCGAGCAGCATCGGAGCGCCGATAGACTCGCCAGTCCGTCGCGATCGCGATACAACATGGTAGCGCGCGAGCGGCAGGTCGATTTTCGATGGATCAAGTTTAACATGAAGAGAATCGAGCTGGGTCCGGAGCTCGTTAGGCGTATCGCCATCAATGTCTTTTGCGATGGATGCGACGGCGTCGTTGTACATCGACAGGTGGCCACCATCCAACTGCCGATACGCCGCATCTGCTTCCGCGATGTGTTGATCGAGCCGGTTCGAAGATGTCGATCTTAGCGAGGCGCAGCCGGCGAAGAAAACGAGCGCGAGCAAATGCGCACTCGTTCTTGCTAACCGGATCGGTCTTGTCCGCATCGCCGTGAAAGTTAGCCGCGCGCCCGTGACAATCCGAGCAATTGCGCGAATCGACGATCGTAGTCGTCGCACTTCGGGCAATTACCATCGGTCTCGATCCACTCCGGATGCTGGGCGAGCAGCGCATCGTGCACCTTGCGCCGAAGCGCCGTGTACGCTGGAACTTCAGCGACAAGGTTTGTTGCATACGTCGCGTTCATCGTCAGCACCACACGTTCTCGCGCCGCGGGACCGAATTGAAGATTCGGCTCCATCCGCTGCCCGAATTAAAGATCGACATGTTCAATGCCAGCATCGGATCGTGCCGACGCCGGCGCCCGCGAAACCATTTTCGCGGCGTTTTCTGATTCAGAGTTTTTGTATTCATGGCTTATCGCCTTTCGTTAGGCCGTTCCAATTTGAGGTTGAAGAGTGCGAGGACCAAAGTGCACAAGATCGACATAGTGATCACGGCTGGTCCTCCTTCTCGTTAGTGGACGTTTTCATGACCTAACGATGCGGCCATGAGCTCGGTCTTGTGAAAGACGAAGTTTCTCGCCTCAGCATAGCCAGCGGGTATGCTGGATTTGCCCCGGCGCAGCAGGAACGGCGTTCGTTAGGCTTTGACGGCGTCCCGTTCTTCAACAATTTGGCCGAGAGCGGCGCCGAATCCGGGTGCGGCACGATCTGTTAATTTCCTGTGACGTTGTCGCCGACCGGATTGTGCAGACCACAGTTAATTGTCGATCTTAGCCAGGTTGACAGGACACGCCCGGCGAGGACAAGCTAGCGCATGCGTGCGAAAACCTTGTTTCTCATTTTGCTGTGCGGCGTCGCGTTGTTAAGCACTCGGCAAATCGCCACGGCGGACGAACATGAATTCCGCTTCAAAGCGCCGGACGCGAAAAGCGTCGAGTTGATGTGCGAGTTCAACGGCTGGAAAGGCGTGGCCATGACCAAAGGCGATGACGGCGTCTGGTCGACAAAAGTCACGCTCTCGCCCGGCACATATGCATACAAATTTCTGGTCGACGGCAAGGATTGGAAACTCGATCCCGATAACTCGAACAAGAAAAGTGTCGATAACGTCGAGAATTCCTCGATCGAGATTAAGTAGCGCGTCGTCGCCGCCACGCCTAACAACTTCTCGATCTTCCCGAGACAGTTCGTCGCTTTCATCTTTGTTAGCGTCCTGGCCAAACGGCCATTACCGCAAGTCGCGCGGCGTTGCAGCGAATGTTGACCCCGAAAGCTTTCGGGGTTGATTCGCGTTCGTGACAACGCCCCGCGAACTTCGTCTGGCCAAACGAATGGCGCGTCTCGGCACCGAGACCGCGTTCGAAGTCTTAGTGAAAGCGCGCGCTCTCGAAGCGCAGGGGCGCGACATTGTTCATCTCGAAATCGGCGAGCCGGATTTCGATACCCCGCACAACATCATCGATGCGGCGTGCGACGCGTTGCACAAAGGTTTCACCCATTACGGGCCGTCGGCCGGTTTGCCGCAATTGCGCGAAGCCATCGCGCAATACGTCAGCGAAACACGACATGTCGATGTTACGCCGGATGAAGTCGTCGTCGTGCCCGGCGGAAAGCCGATCATTTTTTTCACCATTCTCGCGCTCGCCGACGAAGGCGACGAAGTCATTTATCCGAATCCCGGATTCCCGATTTACGAATCGATGATCAACTACGTTGGCGCAAATGCGGTGCCGATTCGTCTGCGCGAAGAAATGGATTTCCGTCTCGATGTCGATGAGCTCGCGTCACTCATTAGCGACCGGACGAAATTGATCATCCTAAATTCGCCGCAGAACCCGACCGGCGGCGTTCTCACTAAGATCGACATCGAACGCATCGCACAAGCAATCGGCGATCGCAACGTCATGATCATGAGCGACGAAATTTACAGCCGGCTCATTTTCGAAGGCGAACATCATTCCATCATGTCGATCGACGGAATGAAGGAGCGCACCATTCTGCTCGACGGTTTTTCAAAAACCTACGCCATGACCGGTTGGCGCATGGGTTACGGCGTGATGCGTGTCGATCTTGCCGCGCAAGTTTCACGTTTGATGACGAACTCGAACTCGTGCACCGCGAGTTTCACGCAAATCGCCGGCATCGAAGCGTTGCGCGGGTCGCAGGATTCCGTCACGGAAATGTGCGCGAAGTTCAAAGAACGCCGGGACGTCATGGTCGCGGGGCTGAATAAGATCAAAGGATTCTCGTGTCGCTTGCCGAAAGGCGCGTTCTACGTTTTCCCGAACGTCACGAAAACGGGTTGGCCTTCCAAAACACTTGCGGATGCATTGCTCAACGATGCCGGCGTCGCGGGTTTATCAGGAACTGCGTTTGGCGATTTCGGCGAAGGCTATTTGCGCTTTAGCGTCGCGAACTCGATCGAGAATATCGAGAAAGCGCTCGAACGCGTCAGCACTTGGGCGAACAAAAATTTGTAAGATCGACATGAAAAAATTCCGCGTCTTCGCCACCTCGCGCATCGGTGATCCGGCTGAAAACAAATTGCGCGAGCGCGGTTACGACCTCGAAGTTTTCCAGGGACCGGAAGCGCCGCCGAGAGAACTCATCATCGAGAAAGTAAAAAGCGGCATCGACGGATTGATCACGACCTTGCGCGATAAGATCGACAAGGAAGTTTTCGAAGCGGGGAAGGGGACGCTAAAAGTCGTCGCGCAAATCGCCGTCGGCTTCGACAACATTAATCGCGCCGACGCGAACAAATACAAAATCCCATTCACGAACACGGCCGACGTTCTCACCGAAGCCACCGCGGAGTTTGCCTTTTTCATGATGGGCATGCTCGCGCGCAAAATGTGGCAGAGCGAGCGACTCGTTAGGGAACAAACCTGGCCGTCGTGGCATCCATTCCTGCCGTTTCTCGGCGATGAAGTTACGGGGAAGACGATCGCGGTCATCGGCACCGGCCGCATCGGGCTGGCGATGATTAAGAAATGTTCCGGGTTCGACATGAACATTCTTTGTTACGACCCCGCCTATCAAAACGAAAAATTCATCGCCGGCATCCAGGAACAGATGGATTTGCGGCACGCGCGCGGAATTCAACGCGAGAAGACGTGGATAAAATATGTCGATCTTGCGCAGGCATTGCGCGAAGCGGATTACATCACGATCCATGTGCCGCTGCTGCGCGAAGGCGAAACGGACAAGCCGACGTATCACCTCATCAACGAGCAAACGTTGAAGCAAATGAAGCCGACCGCCTATTTAATAAATAGCTCACGCGGTCCGGTCGTGGACGAAAACGCGCTGGCGAAAGCGCTCAAAGAAAATGTCATCGCCGGCGCCGCACTCGATGTTTTCGAAAAGGAACCGTTGCCGGCCGATTCGCCGTTGCTCGATCCCGCGATCGCCGATCGTTGTCGCGTGTTCCATCACTTCGCCAGCGGTGGAAAGATCACGCGGCTCGATGTCGATCCTGACAAAGGCATGGCCGGTCGCTGCGTGCAGGGATTGATCGATGTCTTGGAAAAAAATTACGGTGGCGATCCGGCGAAGATGCCGTACGTCGTAAACAAGGAGGCGTTTACATGATTAATAAGGTTGGAGTTCAACCGTATCTTTTTTTTGGCGGCCGCTGCGAAGAAGCGCTCGAGTTCTACAAGAAAACAATTGGCGCGGAAGTGCAGCAGCTTTCGCGTTTCAAAGAATCGCCCGAGCCAATGCAGGGTTTGCCCGATTGTTTCGACGAAAAAATCATGCACGCCAGTGTGCGGGTGGGTGACAGCACGTTCATGGCGTCGGATGGACAATGCGAAGGCCCGCCGAACTTCGAAGGCTTCTCCATGTCGATCAACGTGCCTAACGAGGCGGAAGCCGAACACGTCTTCAACGCGCTGTCGCAAGACGGAATGGTCACGATGCCGCTCGAGAAAACTTTCTGGACGTCAAAGTTCGGAATGTTGCAGGACAAATTCGGCGTCGGCTGGATGGTTTCGGTCGAACACAAACCCTGAACGCAAGATCGACAACGGCAAGATCGACAATTACGTCTTGTCGTTAGGCGCGAGCAAATGCCCGAATAGTTTGCCGGCAAGGAGGAACGCGACCCCGGCGATTCCCGCGAGCGCGGCGTGCAGCAGCCAGAATTGGGTGGCCGGCATTTTCTCGAGCAATCCGCCGATCCAGCCGACAAGATTATTCCCGGCAAAGAAGGCGAGGTAATAGACACCGATGATCGTGGCCGACAGTGCGGCCGGGGCGACGCGCGCGTAAAGAGCGAGCGAAACTGGAAAGACGTTGGCGAATCCGGCGCTGTTCAAAACGTGAAACGCAATCAGCCAACCGATTGCAACCTTGTCGCCCGACCGCGCGGAAATCGCCGCTCCCATCGCCAACGAAAGCATACCGGTTACTGCGATCACGCTGCCAATGGCGATCTTGGTGATTTCCGCCGGCTCGCGAAATTTCTTTGACCACACCCGCCAAAAGATGACGGCGATAAAAAGAAAACTGACTGACACGATCGAGTCGAGCGTGATCAGCCACGTCGTCGGCATTTTTCTGCCGAAGAAAATAAGATCGGCGTGGTCCTGCGCCCAAATCATGTAGGCGTTGAAGATTTGTTGATTGGGAATGATCGCGATCGTCAGGAACGGTAGAAGCGCGAGTAAGACCACGATCGCGATCTTGTCGCGACGCGAGAGCTTCGGTTTCGCCTTCTTATTGTCGATCTTCTCCACCACCGGCGAATCGGACGGCAAATATTTTCGGCCTAACAAATAGATGGTGAGACCGATCAACATGCCGACGCCGGCCGCGCCGAATCCCCAATGCCACCCGTAAACTTCGCCGAGTGTTCCGGCGATAAGCGGCGCCGCGATCACACCGCCATTGATGAAGATGTAATAAATCTGAAACGCATCGGCGCGGCGATTATCGCCCGGCGCGTAAAGCGCGCCTACCTGGCTGGCGAGATTTCCTTTGAAACAGCCGACGCCTAACAACAGACATGTGAGCGCGATCAGAAACGTGACGTCGAACGCCATCAAAAAATGTCCGGCCGACATGAGCAGCGCGCCGATCGTGATCGTGCGCGTGCGGCCGAGCCAACGATCGGCAATCAAACCGCCACCGATGGGCGTGAGATAAACGAGGCCGGTGTAGAGTCCGAAAATAGTTGAGGCGAGCGGCTGGACATCGAGCGCGCCGCGAAAATATTCGATCGCGTGTCGAAACGGAACGAAGCCAGCGATGTGATCGACGTGCGGCGGGTGCAACAGCCGATTCACCATGTAAAGCACGAGCAGCGCCTGCATCCCGTAGTAGGAAAAACGCTCCCACGCCTCCGCGAACGCGATGTAACCAAGCCCGCGCGGATGTCCCAAAAAACTGCGGTCGTTAGGGTCGTGCTTCGTCTCCACGAATGAAAGATCGACAATTTAAAGCGGGGTCGTGGTAGGAAGTCGAGGCGTAACCGTAATACGGGCGCCCCCGTTTCTTACGAACGCTTGTCGCGGTTATACGGAATAATTTCGTCCCACTCGTTAGCCGATGAACGCGCGACGAATGCGTTGAAGACTTCGTGCGGGACGCCGGGTTTGATGAAAATGAAATCGCCGGCTTCGTTGTCGATCTTTTGTTTGAGTCCGTCGCCGAACTCGTGGCGCACTTTGCCTTCGATGATGTAAAGGATGACTTCGAAGCCGACGTGGATGTGCGCTTTGGCCACACCGCCGGGTGGAATGGTCGCGATGTTGGCCGAGAGTTTCGTCGTGCCGACGTTTTTCGCCGACATGCCTTGTTTATAATGGATGCCGTTCCAATCGCGCCGCGCGCCGCCGCCGCGGATGGTGAGGATGCCTTCGTGATTTTCGACCGCGCCGAGCTGCACGTTGTCTTTGTCGTCTTTCATAGCGATGTTGCGCAATCCTACGAAACCGCGGTTATTTTTGAATCATGAATCGCAACCGATTGCCGGAAATTGTTGAGCGCAGGAAAATGAAGTCGCCGACCGTGACCCCGCAGGCGCTGGCGTGGGACGGTAAACATTTCTGGCTCAGCTCGCGCGATCTTGGAACGCTTTACAAGATCGACAATCAAACGTGGAAAATTGTCGATGAAATCGATCCGCCGGGAGTGGTGTGGGCGGGCGTCTCGTTAGGCAACGGCGAGATGCGTTTCAATATCGGCAAAGGATTGAACGACGATCGCTACATCTATCGTTACACGCCGAAGGAAGGATTTACTCGATTGTTCGCCTGTCCGGACTTCACCGGCTCCTATCTCGGATTTGACGGCGAACATCTCCACATGAGCCAGTGGTACGAGAAGCACATCCTGAAATTCGACGAAAAAGGAAATGTGTTCGGCAAGATCGACATCGGCGAAGAAATCTGCGGGTTCACGTTCGTCGATGGCGCGATCCTCGTCATTCGCGGCGTTGAGAACAAAAACGTGCCTAACAAATCCGAGGAATGGAAGATCGCGCGCGTCAATGGCAGCGGCGTCGAAGACATCGCGACCGTTCCCTTCGCCTCGCGCTCCCTTGCGTTCGACGGCGAAAATTTCTGGTCGAACCATCGCGCGGCGAACGAAACGATTTCGTTCGCGCTTCCGAGCGCGGCATGAGTCGCGCATTCGTAAAGGAAGATGTCGATCTTCCGGAACGCAGTGGCCGGAAGCGTTCGGCTTCCGGCTTGCCACCGGGTGCGACGAATTACATCACGGCGCGGGGCGCGCAGCGTATCCGCGATGCTCTCGCGCAGGCGCGTGCGGCAAATGATTCAGCGCGCGTCGCGGAACTCGAGCAGACACTCGCGTCCGTTCACGTTGTCGATCCACCCGACGCGCCATCGAACAGCGTTGCGTTCGGCGCCACCGTCACGCTAGACATCCATGGCACTGTCGAAACGCGCACCGTCGTCGGGGTTGATGAGCTCGATTTCGAGCGCGACGCGGTGAGCTGGATTTCGCCGTTAGGCAAAAACCTGCTCGCGGCCGACGCCGGCGATCGCGTTACGCTCGAAGACGGACGCGTCGGGAAGATCACCAGCATCGAATACCGATCGGCCTAACGGATGCGGCCGAGGCGCGTGGTCGTGAACGACAAGATGCAGAATGGTTATGTCTATTTTCGGACGAAGCCGGTGGGGCGCGAATTTCGCCCCGGATTCGATCCGGAGCTCACGCCGCAGCAAATGCTCGCGCTCGGCGTCTTCGGCGGAAAATACATGACCGATTGTGGAAAAGAATTTCCGGTGAGCTGGTTCAGACGTGCAAAGCTTTCGCAAGATCGACATCGTCCTTCCCTGAATTATTTCGGCGTGAACGCATCGCAGCTGCTCGAAGTTTGGCGCAAGAAAGGTTGGATTCATCCCGACGATCCTCGCGGCTGGTTCCAATGGTATTGCCGATACTTTTCTGGTCGTCGCCACGAAGACGATCTGCGCCAGATCAAACGCTGGCGCGCAGTTCGGCGTCACATCGCGCAATTGAAGAAACATTGCGCGCGTGGCGAGTTGAATTGTCGCCGCCGCCAACGCCAGGCGCTATTGCATTGGGCCTACGATTCGCGAAAAATTTAACGAGATTATGATGATTAAGATCGGAGTCGCGATAGTAGTAAGCCTAACGACAGCGCGAATCGCCGCCGCTATTGTTATCGAGTATGGTATCGCCAATCAGTACGAGATGGCCAAGATTGAGAAGGCGAACGAGGACCTAAGCAAAGGCAACTGGGAATCGGCCCTGCGCGGTGTGAATGAGCTCTTGCGAAGCGATGCAAAATTTTTTCCGGCCTATTTCATTCGCGCGGAGATTTACATGGACCAACGCAAATGGGCGGCGGCCGTTGCTGACTGTGACGCCGGACTTAAGCTTGAACCGCACTTTATCGATCTCGCAATCATGCGCGCGATTTCTAACCGCGCGCTACGCAAGTATGCCGCCAGTATCGCGGAGCTCGATCACGTGATTGCGATTCATCCGACACGACTTAGCATCTTGAGCTGGGCGTTCGACCAACGCGCATGGTTGAGAGCGACCTGTCCTGATGCGGCGTTTCGTGATGGGCAAAAAGCAATCGCGGATGCCAAACGCGCGTGTGCCATCATGAAGTGGAGCGATGCAAACACGCTCGACACTCTGGCAGCGGCCTACGCCGAGGCGGGAGATTTCGATTCCGCGATCAAGTACGTGCAGCAGGCGATGACATTTAGCGCCGGGAAAACCGCTTTGTGCCGCGCGCACCTTGCGTCATTTCAACAGCACCGAGCGATTCGCGAATGAGTTAGTCGATCGATTCGAAGCCGGCGAACATTTCTTCGGCTTCGGCCAGCGTTTTCAACGGAACGCAATCGCACAACTCGAAAAATTTATTCCACATTTTCCAAACGTTTTCGTTTTTGTGCGCGGCGGCGATCGCTTCTTCCGATTTCCATTCCGAGACTTCGATGATGGTGCCGTCGCGCGCCCGCATGAGCGTGGTGGCGCGATCGGTCACGAGGCCTTCCTTGCGCAACGTCGGCACACGGCTGCGCACAAGATCGACAAGTTCCTTTTCGCGCCCGGGTTTGGGCCGATACGCGACAATGACAACTACGCCCGCCACGTCGTGATGTTAGATCGACATCTTCGCCGCGGGCGAGCGCGTTTTTGTTCGGAGCAGTTTGTTCACGAATGCGTTTGTCGATTTTTCCAAAATCATTCCCCACGCGCTCAGGACCGCGAGCGTGATGACGAACGTGATCAAGAATGCGCCGATCGATTGCGGGCGAATCTTCAGGCCGAGCCAAATGACGTACGGTTGATGAATGAGATAGAGCCCGTACGAATATGTGCCGATGAGCGCGAACAATTTTGCCGGCGTTTGAATCATAGCGATCAATCCCGCGACGCCGACGATGGCGAGAAAACAACACGCGCCGGTGGCGAAATCAGCGAAGACGTAAGCGATGCCGTTGGAATATGTCTTTAGCGCGAACGGATATAAAATTAATCCGGCGATGAAGCCGGGGCCGCGCAAGAGAAGCCGCTCCACGCGCGATGTCCATCTTGTGTGCCACATGCCGAGCGCCATGCCGAGCGCGAACTCCGGCAGACGACAAATGGCAAAGCCGCCGAGAATCCAGAGGCCATGCTGCGGATAAACGTTGAGCATGAGATGGCGCGTGAAAAATCCGATCGCGCACGCGCCTAACAAAAAGACAACCGGACCCAGTTTTCGCGCCGCGAGAAAGAGCAGGGGAAAGAGAAGATAAAATTGAATGAGCATGGAGAAGTACCACCAGGCCGCGTTCAGATACATGAAGTTCATCTCGATGTTGATGAAGCGAAGGCCGAGCAAGCTCAGGATGATGCGTTCATCGACCGGCTCGAGCCGCGCGACGAAGGGCGAGAGCAGGTAAACCAAATGCGCGACCCAATACATGGGATAGAGCCTAACGAACCGATCGAAATACCATTTACCCCAGCCGACCTGGCCGGATTCGGCGCGCCGCATGGTCGATTGCATCAGCGTCAATCCGCTCAAGATGATGAAGGCCCCGACGGCATGGAACCCGAGACCCGAAACCTGCCACCAGATCGTACGTAAGATCGACATCGTCGCCGCGGCGATGTTGTGCCAGTCGTTAGGCGGAAATTCGTAATGCTCGAAAACCGTTCGGAAAAAATGAAAGTAAACGACCCAGCAAATCGCGAGCGCTTTTGCGATGTCGATCCAGAGAAGTCGTTTTCGCTCCGTCATCGATGTTCAGATCAACGCGGACGCAAATCGGAGTAAAGTACGAAGATGGTGGTGATCATCTGCGGAGTGGCCGGCGCGGGCAAGACGACGGTCGGAAAATTGCTCGCGCAAAAGCTCGGCTGGTGGTTTTTCGACGCGGACGATTTTCACACCGCCGCGAACATCGACAAGATGAAACAGGGCACGGCGTTGACCGACGAAGATCGACAATCGTGGCTCGAGCGCTTGCGCGAGGTCATCGTGCGCGCTCTGGACAAAAACGAAAACGCAGTGCTGGCCTGTTCCGCGCTAAAGCGAAAGTATCGCGACCGTCTGCGCGTGAGCGACGCAGTGAAGTTTGTCTTTTTGCGGGGCGATTTCGATTTGATCGCCGGCCAACTTCGGCAGCGCGCCGGGCACTTCATGCCTCCGGCATTGTTGCGGAGCCAATTCGCCGATTTGGAGGAACCTTCGCCGGAAGAAAACGCGATCGTGATCGAGCTCGGCCGGGCACCGAACGAGCTCGTGGACGAAATCAGCGCGCGACTTTAACGCACGTCATATCTGCCGCTTTAAACGCAATCCGTCCTGCATTTGATCGACAACGTGAAATCCGAAGCGCTCGTATAGTCGCACTGCCGGATTGTTCGCCGGAACGTGAATGATTAGCTCCGATTGTTCCGGCGTCGCTTTTACTAATTGTGTGAGCAAAGCCGCGCCCATTCCGCGACGTCGCATTTCCGGCCGGACCGAAAACGCCAGCTCCGGCGTGTCGTTAGGCGGAAATTTTCGCATCCAGACAGCGCCGAGCGTTTGCTCGGTCTGCCGATCTTGCGCAACAAATCCAACGTCGCCGGCGCGACCCCAACCTTCGACATAACGCGCGAGCTCCGGTTGTTGCACGATTTCGCGCGCGGGCCCGCCCTCCGAGGTGAGCAGCGCGACGTAAAGCATGTCCCAAAGGATAGTTTCATCCGCGGGCGTGAGTGGACGAATCGCGTATTCCATGGTGCATCACAAACTAGCGCGGTCTGCTCGTTGTCGCACGATTGTTCGTGAATCTGCAAAACGTCTGCCGCAAACTCCGCCCATGCGCATCAGTGAGATGAACTGGATGATGGTGGAGGAGCAACTGAAACGCGACGATCGCTGCGTCGTGCCGCTCGGCAGCACCGAGCAACATGCGTATTTGAGCTTGAGCGTGGACAGCATTCTGGCGGAGCGACTCGCAGGCGAGGCGGGCGACTCGTTAGGCCTGCCGGTGTTTCCGGTGCTCGCATACGGCATCACGCCATATTTTCGCGCTTATCCGGGAACGGTGAGCCTGCGCGTGCAAACGTACATGTCGATCTTGCGCGACGTGCTCGATTCCATCGCCGCCTGCGGATTCAAACGCATCCTCATCGTCAATGGCCACGGCGGCAACACGCCGGGGCAGGGGCTCGTCGCCGAATGGATGGCGGACAATGCGGGCGTGCGCGTGAAGTGGCACAATTGGTGGAACGCGCCGAAAGTTTGGGCGCAGATTCAGTCGATCGATCCGAACGCGTCGCACGCGTCGTGGATGGAAAATTTCCCGTGGACTCGCCTAACGAAGGTGAAGATGCCGGCGGAACAAAAACCGATGTCTGATGTCGATCTTATCAAACAGCTCGATCCGCCGGCGCTCCGAAAATATTTAGGTGACGGAAATTGGGGCGGCCTGTATCAACGCAGCGACGAAGAGATGATGAAAATCTGGCGCGTAGCCGTCGAAGAAACATGCGACTTACTCAACACTGGCTGGCGCGATTGATTCGCGACGCCATTCTCGTGATGGCGTTGTCGATCTTTATGTTGTCGTTCGCTCCTGCGCCGTTGCGGGCCGGACCACTCGAGAATTTCTTCAAACGTGTGCGCCACGCTTTGGACGAAGGCGCCAACCGCCCCAAACCCGTTCGCGCGCCGAAACAAAAGATCGCGGAGAGCTCGGAGCAGTCGGTCCATTCGCCGCCTAACGAAACCAACACCAGTACGACCCGGCGCACGGTCGTGAGCAAAAGCGGAAAGAGCAATTTGCCGTACGGAACGCCGGTGCCGGGAAAAAAAGGGTTCGTCACCAGTCCATTCTCGCCTGACGGCGGCTACATCGATGTGCGCGATTTTCCGCCGGGCACCGAGGTGAAAGATCCTTACAGCGGGAAGACATTTCGCACGCCGTAGCGCGCGCCGCGCAAGATCGACATCTACTCATGGAAGACGATCAGTTAAGACGTGAGCGGCTGTTCGTCGTCCTTGCCACGGTCGTCATCAATGTCGTCGCGGTCTCCTTGCTCACTTTCGCGCCGTGGTCCGACTGGCGCACCGGCATGGCGCTGAACATGGTCGATAATCTTCTGCTCGTCGGTTTCGCCGTCGTTAGGCGGGACGCGATCATGGCGCGTTTCCTTTTGTTCGGACTCGCGGTTGGCTTGGCCGAGCTCGCAGCCGATGCCTGGCTGGTCGATTACACGCGCACGCTCGATTACTCGATTGGCGGCGGTCCCATGATTTGGCGGTCGCCGCTCTGGATGCCGCTGGCGTGGGAAGTCGTCGCGGTGCAATTCGGCTACATCGGTCTGCGTTTGTGGGATCGCTTTGGCGGCATCGGTCTGCTGTTGGTCGCGTTGTTAGGCGCGATTAACATTCCTTTCTACGAAGAAATGGCGCGGCGCATTCACTGGTGGCAATACGCCGGCTGCCGCATGATTTCGTTTACGCCGTGGTACATTATTCTGGGCGAATTTGGAATTGCCCTGGTGTTGGCGCTGCTGGCGCGGCGGGTAACACGCGCCTCGTTAGGCGGAGCCGTTGCCCTCGGCGTTGTCGGCGGATTGTCGATCTTCGTATGTTACGCCGCGGCTTTCGCGATTACCGATCGGCTTTTTTGAAAATTCGCCGCCTGAATTTCGTTTGCACAATCTGCTGGCAACTCAGCGTCAATTGGTAATCGTCTGCTCGTGAGCGAACGCGATTACGTTCTGGGCACGCACGAAGAAGAGGTGGAGCGCCTCGGATTGCAGCATCGCGTCTGGCGTCCGGCGGTTTTGGATTGCTGGGAGCGCGCCGGCATCACGACCGGCAAACGCGTGCTCGATGTCGGCGCCGGCCCCGGCTACGCCACGGTCGATCTTGCCGAAATCGTCGGGCCAAGCGGTGGAGTGGTCGCACTCGAGCGCTCGCATAATTTCGTCACCGCGCTGACTGAAACTGTGCGCGCGCGTGGCCTAACGAACGTGCAGGCGCACGAGCTCGATCTCGTGACGGACGAGTTGCCGAAAGGCGATTACGATTTCAGCTGGTGCCGCTGGGTTTTGTCGTTCGTCTCGGATCCGGCCCAGCTCATTGCAAAGCTCGCCGGCGTCATGCCGAAAGGTTCGATGTCGATCTTTCATGAATACGGCCATTACGAGACGTGGGATTTTTTGCCACCGCTCGAAATGCAAAAACGTTTCCGCGAGCATGTGATCGCGACCTGGCGCGAATCCGGTGGCGATCCGAACGCTGGCCGCGATCTGCCGAAGCTGTTTCAGCAAAACAAGTTCGCGATTCGCTCCATCAAACCGCTGCTCTTTTGCGTGCGGCCGAACGAATACATGTGGCAATGGCCGAAGGAATTCATCGAAGTTTATCTGCCGCGTTTGCAACAGATGGGCCGCATCGACGAGCAATTCGCCGCTGAACTCCTCGCGGATTTTGCCGAAGCAGAAAAAAATCCGAACACGGTCATGATCACGCCACTCGTGCTCGAAGTTGTCGCGGAAAAACTTTAGGCAGGCACGCCGGTTAGGCCGAGCCGTGGCGCATCCGATTTTAATGCCTCGATGACATGTGTGATCACGTCGTCGAGCGGCAGGCCGAGATCTTCGGCGCCGTGGCGGATGTCATCACGATTCACGGCGCGGGCGAACGCCTTGTCTTTCATTTTCTTTTTCACGCTGGAAAGATCGACATCTTCTATTCGCTTGCTCGGCCTAACGAGCGCGACGGCAATGACGAAGCCGCTTAGCTCGTCCACCGCGCGCAACGTTTTCTCGAGCGGCGTTTCCGGATTCACGCCGGAGTAATCGGCGTGGGAAAGAATCGCGCGGCAAACTTCTTCGCTCCAGCCGTTCGCGCGCAGCCACTCGACGCCTTTAAACGGATGTTCGTCCGCCGTGGGATGCCGCTCGTAATCCATGTCGTGCAAGAGGCCGACCGCTTCCCAAAGATCGACATCTTCGCCCCGCAATTGGGCGAAATGTTTCATCGAATCGGCCACGGCGTAGCAATGTTTACGCAGGCTTTCCGATTGCACCCATTCGTGGAGCGTGGCCAAAGCACGTTCGGATAATTTTCCCATCCGCAGAATTTAGATCGACAAGTGCAAGATCGACATCTTCATTTTCGCGGTGAGCCGGAAGATTCCCAGCGCAATCCTTTTGTTCTTATTTGCAATGGCGGCGCTGGGCGCGGATCCGCTCGAAAAACCGATCCTCGCGCCCGAGCCGACTTCATCGGCAAAGCCGAAACGGTTGCACGCGATCTTGGCGAAAGACGAGCGCAAGGAGCCGACTACGGTGTTTACGTCTGACCTCACGAAGATTCGCGTTTTCTGGAGTGGGAGCGGTTTGACCGCCGGTGATCGCGTCGGTGTCGTTTGGCTGGCGGAAGATGTCGGGATCGATGCGCCGCACGACAGCAAGATCAGTCAGGGAGTTGTCACGGCGTATAAATCGGACGACAACGGCATCTTTGCGCTCGCGCAACCGAAGGGCGGTTGGCCGTTAGGCAAATATCGCTGCGAGCTCTACCTCAATGGCAAGTTGACCGAGAGCATCGATTTCACGATCGAGAAAGGCGTGACCGTGGAACTACAGTAAACTGCGAGCGAGATCATGGCGAAATATCTGGTCATCAGCACAAGTGGAAATCCCGACAGCAACAGCCGGCGGATGGCGCGCGTGGCCTTCGCGCATCTGCAAAAGAAAAAGGTCGATTGCGAATGGATCGACCTGCGCGATCTCGATCTGCCGTTGTGTGATGCCGACAAATGTTATCTCAACAACGGCGCGAAGAAATTAAACATCGCGGTGGAATCGGCCGATGGCATTCTCGTCGCCGCGCCGGTTTACAATTACGACGTGGCCGCGAGCGCGAAGAACATGATCGAGCTCACCGGCAGCGCGTGGGAGGACAAGGTCGCGGGATTTCTTTGCGCGGCCGGCGGCACGAGTAGTTACATGGCGGTGATGGCCTACGCGAACAGTCTCATGCTCGATTTTCGCACCGTCATCGTTCCGCGTTTCGTTTACGCGACGGGCGATGCGTTTGACGGCGACGCGCTCAAGGACAAAAAGGTTGTCGCGCGGGTCGAACAGGTCGCGGACGATCTGGTGCGATTCACCGAGGCGCTGCGAGGTTGAGCGAGCGCGTTTCGATCATTGTTCCGACGCGGAATGAGGCGGAGAACATCGAGCCGCTTGTTAGGCAGATTTTCGAGAACCTCACGCCGCATGAAATCATCTTTGTCGATGGCGACTCGAGCGACGGCACGCGCGATGTCGTTCATCGCTTGAGCGCGTCCGCGCCGATCAAACTACTCGCGCAAGATCGACATCCACCCGGGCTGGCGGCGGCGATCATGGCCGGCGCGCGCGCAGCCGAAGGTGGAACGCTCGTGGTGATGGACGCGGACCTGAGTCATCCGCCCGAGCGCATCAACGACTTGTTAGGCCCGCTCGCCGCGAACGAAGCCGACATGGTCGTCGGCAGTCGCTACATCAAAGGAGGATCGACATCGGGCTGGCCGTTATGGCGAAAGATTTTGTCGCGCGGCGGCGCCGCGATTGCGTATCCGCTCACGGGCGTGCACGACGCCATGTGCGGTTTTTTCGCCATCAGGCGCGCGCGGTTGCTGGAGATTTCGCCGCCGACGGTCGGATTTAAGATCGCGTTCGAAACAATCATTCGCGCAAGATCGACAATGCGCATTCGCGAAGTGCCGATTCAGTTTCGCGATCGTGAACGCGGCAAATCAAAAATGTCGTTCGGGATCGCGCTTCGTTTTTTTGGGCGCTGGCTGGCGGCTGTATTTCATCGCCTCGCGAAATAAATGCAATGACGCGCGCCGCTTCCGCTGGAGCTGCTTCGGAGCCGAAGAAACTTTCCCAGATTTATTCAGGCGTGATTGAGAGCACGTGGGTGGCTGCGGTCTGCGTCGTTCCGCTGCTTCTCAATCCGCAAAGCGGTCACAATGGATATCAGCCGTTCAAATACGGTTTTCTGCGAATACTGGCGGCGATAGGCGGGGCCGCGTGGCTCCTCCGCACGGTCGAGCTTCGGCCCGATCTTGGCGCGACGCTGCGCGGTATCGGCCGGTCCGCGTTGTCGATCTTGTTTTTTCTATTTGGCCTAACGATTCTCCTTTCGACGTTTTTCTCGATTGAGCGGCACGCCAGCATTTGGGGTTCGCCGGAAACATTTCAAGGTGCCGTTACCTATGGGGCGCAGCTTCTGTTGTGCGCGCTCGTCGCGACTCATTTGCGGACGCGAGATCAGATCGAACGTCTTATCACCGTGTCACTCGTGACCAGTTTCGCCGTCGCGATTTTCACAATTCTGCAACGCTTCGGTTGGGACCCGCGCTATCCCGAGCTTCCGAACGAGCGCGCGTTCGGGCCGGCGGGTCACCCGATTTTTTTGGCCGGCTATTTGTTAATGAGCATCCCGCTCACGATATATCGGCTGTTGTTAGGCCGGGAACCACGCGGGCCACAGAAATTTCGCACGATGTCGGTTTGGTTGTACAGCGGCATTCTTGTGGTGCAGCTCTCGGCATTTTTCTGCGCGCAGAGCCGCGGTCCAATTCTCGCGCTCGGCACTACGATTTTTGCACTCGCGATTCTGTTCGCCGCCTATCGCAGCTCAAAACGAACAATTGCAATCAGCGGGTCGGTTTTTGCTGCGGCGATTTTGCTGATCGTGGCCGGCGTCGATTTTAAAACGCTTGGCGGAATCCCGGGATTGAATCGCTTCTCCGCCACGAGTTCTCTCCAGAAAGGCGTCGATTATTTTCGGGCCGAACTTTGGAAACAAGCGCCGACGATCATTTTCGCGGACAAACCGTTGCCGCATCCAACAAACGGCGAAGATCGACATCATCGCCTTCGGCCCTGGATCGGTTACGGGCCGGAAACGCTCGAATGCGTCTTGCCGAGATATTATGAAGTCGACGATCCGAAAACGCATGTGATCGAAAGCCACTTCCACGATCTCGTCTGGGATTTGTGGTTCTCACTCGGCGCCGCGGGTCTCATCACATTTCTGTTTGGGATCGTCGTTCTGTTCTATTGCGCCTGCGAGCGGCTCGGCTTCGCCAATGTAAAGGCGAGTCGCGTTGCCTTCGCTGCGACCATTCTTTCAACCGTGACCGGCGTAACCTTCGCCGCTGTTTTGTTTTTCGGCCCGGGCTTTTTCGGGGCCGGACTGCTCATCGGTTTGGTCGCGAGTTTTCTAATTTGGGCAGGTATCGCAACATTCCTTTCGCCGCCAAAACCGAAACCATTTTCGATTGTCGATCTTTTAATTTTGGCCTTGGTCGCAGCGATCGTCGGCCATCTCGTGGACATGGCCTTTGCCTTCCAAACCGCCGCCACCGGAATGTTGTTCTGGTTGTACCTTGGGCTCGTCTTCGCTTTGCTGCGGATCGATGAAGCGGAATTCGCAAAGTTGCCGGCGGCAAAAACGAAAACCAATCTTCTCCATCGCACTTTGCTCGCGAGCGCAATGGTCGGACTCGGAGTTTGTGCGTTGATCATCAGCACAGTTCATGAATACGGGTTCGAACGATTCTCTATGCTCGACGTCTTGAGCTCATCTCTCTGCGACCTGAGCGGGATAGGCGGTCACAATTCTTTGCTGCTGATTCCGCTGCTCGCATTTTGCGGAACGGCCGCCTTTGCTCTCGCGCTCGATGAAGCGATAGCCGGTGGTTCGAAACCGGCGATTGGCCGCACCATCGCGATTACGGGCGGCTTCGGCTTAATCTTTCTCTTGTGGCGCGCGGGGCAAATCGCCGACATCGGGCCAGTTCCAAATGCGGCCGCAACGGAGTCTCAAGTGCTGAGCCAGGCAGGCGATTACGCCATACTTTTTTTTAGCGGGATCCTTCTTCTTCTCGCTTTGCTTTTCGCCGTCGCCTTCATGCTTGTTAGGCGGACAAAATCTTCGACCGTCTCGAGATCGAATCAGCATTGGATAATCCCGGCGATGGCGCTGCTCGGAATCATCGTCTTTTCGTGGCCAATCGCGCTGTCTCAACTTTACGCCGCGATTACTGTCGCGTGGGCGGACACTCTGCAAGAGGTCGGTCAACCGCATTTAGCATCAGCTGTGTATCGAAGAGTTGTCGCGCACGACCCGGACACGTTTCTCTATCGCGCTCTTTTCAGTGAGACCTTGCTACAGCAAGCTGGCACCGAGTCCAATCCTGACGCCTTGGAGAAAACTTTTACCGAGGCCGAACAAGTCCTCCTCCGAGCGCGCAAAGTTTCAGACTTGAATCGCTCTTCTTTTTATCTCGCTCGCCTTTATCTTATTTGGGCGGATCGCTCCAATGAACCGCGCAAAACGGAGCTGGCGCGCAAAGCCGCCGTCGCCGTAGCGCAGGCCGCAATCTTCGAACCGCATAGTGACCCGGTGAAAGAGTTGACGGAGCAGGCTGCCGCGATGTTGAAGCGATAACCATTGTGTGTTGATTCGTTAGTCATGTTTCTCCGCCGAGCTTTGTTTCTATCTATCGCGATTTTTTTGGCGCGAGCTGGCTTTGCCGCGGAACAAGAGTTCCGGTTTGAAAAACCCGACGCGCAAAGCGTCTCCCTCATGTGCGAATGCAAAAACTGGCAGCCGCAGCCGATGACGAAGGGAACCGACGGTGTTTGGACGACGAGCGTTTCGCTTTCGCCGGGAAGTTACGGCTACAAATTTTTGGTGAACGGCAGTGATTGGGTCCTCGATCCGAAAAATTCCAATCGCAAAAACGTAAACGGCGTCGAAAACTCCGCCATCGATGTTGCAGACGATTCCGCGATCACTGCAAGATCGACATCTCCTTCATCGGGTGCGGGCGTCGTGGCGACGAACGGCTCGTCGTTATCGCCATCGCCTAACGAAGTCTTTACCGTAGAAATTCCGCTTTCAACGAAACGCCGCGCGGAAGCGGCCAAAGACGGCAACGCCAAACTCGCCCATGCAAAACTCGCGCTCGTCGTGCCCTCAGGATTCGATCCGCAAAAATCGTGGCCGATTCTCGTCATCTGCAACACGGAGGCGTATTCGAACATCGATTCGCTCCAGCAATTCAAAGATGCCGCGAGCGCGGAAGGGTGGGTGACGATGGCGGCCGACGGCGTGGAGACGGAACCGAAGAAAGAAGGCGGCGACCGCTGGCCGACCATTGCGGCGGCCTTCGATTACCTAACGAATGCGTGGCCGGGAATAAAAGATTGGCCGGTCGCATGCGGCGGAATGTCGGGCGGCGGGAAGAACGGCGCGTTTCTTGCGGCCGACCTCGCGCGCGAACACCATCGCATCATCGGCATGCTCATGATGGGTTGTAACCAGGATATGGCGACGGTGGCCTATCGAAAATCCGCGCCCCCGAATTTCCTGAGCGCCGCGGTTTTTCTGAGCAGCGGCAAGAACGACAAGATCGCGACGCCCGAAAGCCACGTCTATGTCATGAACTCGCTCAAGGCCACCGGTTTCAAAGTGCGACTCGAAAGTCACGACGGCGCGCACGATATTTATCCGCCGCACATCGGGGAAGCGTTACGCTGGTTCATCGCGCAATCTTCGGCCGGCGCGCCGGCGAAACGCGAAACCGATTTCGATAAATTTTTTAAAAAGAAAACGTCACCGTAAGATCGACATGAACATTTCATCTTCGAAAATCGCGCGCTGGTTCGCCGAGCTCGTGCTCGTTTTCATCAGCGTTTACGCGGCATTTTGGCTGAATAGTTTTCAGCAACATCAACAAGAGGCGAAACGGCGCGATCAAATCCTCGGCGCGCTCGAACGGATATTGCGCGAGGGAATCGAGGGCGGAAGAATCAACAGTGCCAAACAAGAAAAAGAGGCCGCCGAATTTCAACGCGCGCTCGACGCGGGCGAAATGCCGCCGCTGCGGCCGTTCGTTTTCATTACCGATTACAACGCGAGCGACCTGGCCACGCTCCTTCAGTCCGGCGGCGTGGAGGTGCTCGATGTCGAAACCATCACCGCGTTGCGCAATGACGAATCGGTCATTCGCTGGGGATTGAGTCGGATGGCGCGCTATCAGCAATTGAGCGACGCGTTGATTGTGCCGAATCTCGATCAGGACATCTCCTTCTTTTACGATCCAGCAACGAAGAAACTGCGGAAGCGTTTTCAAATTTATCCGGACGCGCTGAATGCGGTGGTGGAATTCCAGCACGAGCTCGATCGCACTCACAGTGAGTTGTTGAAACAGCTCCAGGCCACACGCTCGCGCCGCTAAGATCGACATGAACATTTGGATCGGCACGTCCGGATTTCAGTACGCGGAATGGAAGGGGAATTTCTATCCGGAAGATTTATCGACGGCGAAGATGCTGCCGTATTACGCCGAGCGCCTAACGACGACGGAAATCAATTACACTTTCCACCGGATTCCGAGCGCAAAGACGATCGAGAACTGGAAAAAACAAACGCCGGAGAAATTTCGCTTTGCGCTCAAGGCGCCGCAGAAGATTACGCATTGGTCGAAGCTGCGCGATTGCGCGGACACCATGCGTTACTTTCACGATGTTACGTCAGCGCTCGGCGAAAAGCTCGGACCGGTTTTGTTTCAGCTCCCGCCGAATTTCAAGAAGGACACGCTCGTCCTCGGCGATTTCGTGAATTGTTTGCCCGGAGGATTGCGCGCCGCCTTCGAGTTTCGCCACGAGTCGTGGTTCGACGATGAAGTCTGGGAAATCTTTCGTGCGAGCAACGTCGCGCTTTGTCTCAACGAAACGGCCGACTTCGCCGCGCCAAAAGTCACGACGGCAAATTTCGGCTATCTACGTTTGCGCCGCGAAGATTACGGCAAGATCGACATCGAACGCTGGGCCGATTTCGTGAAGCAACAATCTGCGAACTGGAGCGACACCTTCGTCTATTTCAAACACGAAGAAGCGGGCATGGGTCCGAAGTTCGCGAAGCAGATGATGGAATTGCTCGCGTGAACATTTTCGTTACCCTCGACCAAATGGTGCGGACGCTGGTATCGACGATTGAAGACCCGGCTTCCGGCGTTCGCGTGATCGATGTCCCGCAGATCCGCTCGCTCGGCCGGACTAACGACCGATCAAAATAAAAATTCCGGCCAGCAACGCGAGCACGCCGGTGAGAATACCGATACCGATTCCGGTCAACGTGACGATGCCGACACAAATCAAATAAATCGCGAGCAGAAGCATGCCGATGTTTTTGGTGAAGTTCATATGTCGATCTTCTACAAGGTTTTGAGATACTCGATCAAGTCGCGCTTTTGCTCGGGCGAAAGTTTTGTTCCGTAATCGTGGCCGGAATTGGCGTTCCCGCTCGCGTTCGTGTCGAAGACGTATGCGCCATCGTCGGTGTAGCCAAGATCGACATCGTCGAATTCGCGTGAGCCGCGCTTGAACGTTTTGGCGCGCTCGTTAGGCGAAGTGAGCAATTGCGCCATGGTGCGGACGGAACCGTTATGAAGATAGGGCGAACGCGCCCACACTCCGCTCAAAGTCGCCGCCCAATATTTTCCCGTGCTCCGAACACCGAACTGTTTTGGCGCTTCGTATCCTTCGGCTTCGAGATCGGCGAGGAACTTATTGAAACCATCGGCCAATTTTTGCGTGAACATTTCCGCGCGATGCGGGTCGGTCCCGATCTCGGCCACGGAATACAAACGCTTGTCGCTTTCAGGTCCGCCGTGACAACTGTTGCAATTGGCCGCGAACAACGGCTCGCCTCGTTTGGCCGCTTCGTTGTCGATCTTAAATGGATAGCGTGGCGGCAAGATTTTCTCGGAGAGATCGGTCTGGCGTTTCACGTCCGCGAATACGAGGTCGCCGCGCTTGCCGTGCATGGGCGCGCCCAGGCCTAACGAAGCGAGAAGATTTCGCGCGATGGGCGAACGTGTGTTACCGTCCCAATGCACCCATGTGCGCTTATCGATGTTCCAAACCAGGCCGAATTTTATCGGCGAATACGGGAGCGGCATGTTGAGCAACGACGCGGCAAGTAATCCGAACGCGTCGTTACGGCCCGGACCCGATGCGGGCGGAACTTTTTCCGGCGGTTTGTCCGGAACATGCAAGGCCGCGCGCATGTTGTGAAAGAGCTTCACCGTTGATTCCGCGAGCGTCGTGAGAGGACCAGCGTCGGATGAACCGAGTTTGTGTAGATCGAGCTTCAGACTCTCACTAGAGAGCGCGTATAGTTCGCCAGGTTTTATTCCGTTCGCTCCGAATGGATCGCGTGAAATTACCGATTCGATTTGTTTCGCTTCGTTGTTCCATTCTTCCTCGTAGATTGCGCGACCCTTCGCATCCGATTGACCCTCGATCTCGTCGAGATAGGCGGCGAGAAATCTTTTCATGTTCGCCGGATCGGATGTTTTGAACGTTGCGACAAGCACCGAACCGTAAAACGCTTCCACGTTGAAATGACTCGTCGTGCCGAGGAGTCGTTGCGTTTGATCGCCGTGAGTTATTTGCGCGACGTGACACGATGCGCAGTTGATTCCAACCGCTGGCAGATTGCCGAGATGTTTGACGTTCGCGCGGCTGAAGCCGACAGGCCAGCCGAATTCAGGATCGGGAATCAGACCGAGATGCGAGAGGTCGTTAGTCGGAAATAGATCGGGGTAGGTTTTAATGAAGGCGCGGAGCACGGCTTCGGGAATCACTTCGGTGCTCATCGAGCCGTGAAGAAAGAATTGCAGGTCCTTCTCCGACCAGCTCGGCACTTGTCGCATGTCGATCTTGTCCGATGTCGATGCCATGGAAGTGCCGCCGAGAACGGCGGCGACGAGAGAACAAATAAATGCGCGGTTCATTTCAATAGATGCGGTAGTCGATCACGCGCCAGCCGACGGATTGTTTGACGAGGATGACGCGCTCGGCGGTTTCGGATTTCTTTTCAAATTGAGTCTTGAACAAAACACTTTCGTAATCGCCTTCCGGTACGCCGACGAATTTGTGAATGTTGGCCGCGCCGATGAATTTTCGGCCTAACGATTTGCCGAAGGGCGCGCGTCGCGCCTGCAGGTAGCGGACGAATTGCATTTGCGTCTGGCGCATGCGGAAATCCTGCGCCTCCCACTCGAACGCTTCTTCGTAATCGCCGTCGTCGAGCATTTGCAGCCAATGCGTTGCGGCATCGCGCGCTTCGGTTTCGTTCTCGCGCGCGGTTTGGATTTTCTCGCGATGCGCGGCGCAGCTCGCCGCTAAGATCGACAATGTGCAAACGAGGACGACATGACCGCGCCGCATGAAATTCCGTTTAGCGAACGCGGCCGAATATTTCAACGCGAATCGGACAGCTCTCGGCGCATTAGAAACTGATTGAGCGTTTCGCGTGCGAACCCGAGCGGCTGAAAAACTTCACGACCGAATTGTTCCGGAAAAATTTGCGGAGCAAAGAACTCGGCCTCGCGAAACTTTGTCGTCAACGCGCGCATGAGATCGCGGACCGGTTCCCAATCCCCTCTGTCGTGCCCGAAAAAACCGTGCACACGAACGAGACTGACTTCAGGATTGGAGATTATGACGCAAGTGCGATCGAGGCGGAACGCGCGCATGCCGAGCGATTTTGCGGTGGCGAATCGCGAGATTTGCCAGGGCAGATCGGGAAAATCCGTCGGGGTGTTCATCGCGGTTGCGTCGAGGAGCGGGATTTCTTCAAGTTCTATGACGTTGTCGATCTTGCGTTGGGCTTGCCGCCGCCAGCCGAACAGTCTTGTCACTTCGCGAAAACCGTTTCGCACATAAAGCGAATGGGCGGGCGCGTTTTGTTCGAAGACCTCGAGAACCATCGCAATGTCGCGACGCGCGATCGCTTCTCCGATAAGATGCGAGAGAAGAAATGCCGCGGCGCCGGTGCGACGCGCGCCGGGCGCGGTCCCCATGGCGGCAAGGCGCGAAAAATTTCCGGTGCGGTTGATGTAGCCGAAACTGGCGAACGCCCCGTTTTCCGAACGCGCAAACCGGCTGTGACACAAATCGATTCCTTGCGCGCAAATGAACCGCGCCATTCCCGCCGCATCCATTTCGGGAAAGGTGACGAGGTAGCCAGCAAACGCCGCGTTAAAAACTTTCGCCTGTTCCGCGATCTGAATTTCGGCGGCGGGAACAATCTCAAATTTCAAATTCAACTACGCTGATTTCCTGTGCGCGATGTATTCGTTCACCTGTTCCTCGAGAATTTCGAGCGGGACGGCGCCGTTCTTCAACACCGCTTCGTGAAATTCGCGTTGATCGAACTTCGCGCCGAGCTCCTGCTGCGCGCGGGCGCGTAATTCCTGAATCTTGAGCATGCCGACTTTGTAAGCGCACGCTTGACCGGGCGCGACGATGTAGCGCTCGATTTCCGATTTCACTTCTTTCTCGCCCATGCCGGTCTTGTCGCGCATGTAAGCGATGGCTTGTTCGCGCGTCCAATGTTTCGCGTGAATCCCGGTGTCGACCACCAGCCGCACGCCGCGAAAAAGTTCGTCGCGCAAACGGCCGAGATCGCCGAACGGATCGTTGTCATACCAGCCGCTTTGTTTCGCGAGCCATTCGCAATACAGCGCCCATCCTTCGGAATAGGACGTGAACGGGAGCACTTTGCGAAATTGCGGAACGCCTTTCATTTCCTGCGCGAGCGAAATCTGCCAGTGGTGTCCGGGCACGCCTTCGTGATACGACAGCGTCGGCATGCTCCATTTCGGCACTTCATTCATGTCGCGCAGGTTCGCGAAGAAAATGCCGGGTCGCGTTCCATCCATGGCGCCGGGTTGATAATATGCGCCCGGCGCGGTCGCTTCCTTGAACGGCTCGACTCGGCGGATGTCGATCTTCGCTTTCGGAAACGTCTCGAACAATTCGCCGCAATGTGAAATCGCGTTGTCGATTAAACGTTTGTATTCCGCAAGCGCATCGGCGCGGCCTTTGTCGTCGTTAGGGTAAAGGAAACGCGGATCTTTGCTGAGTTTGTCCATGGACGCGCCGATCGGTTGCCCCGTAAATCCGTTGGCATCGAGAAGCGTGCGCATCTCGCCTTCGATGCGCGCGACTTCGCTCAGGCCGAGATCGTGCAACTCTTGCGGGTTCAACTTCGTCGTTGTCTGCGAATGCAGCGCGTAAGCGTAAAACGCGTCGCCGTCCGGTAATTTCCAAACGCCATCGTCGGTTGTCGTTTTCGGCAGGATGCCGTTGAAGTAGTCGATCAGCTTTCGGTAGGCGGGATAAACGCTGTTCGTGACCGCAGCCTCGACCTTCGCCTGATAATCTTGTCGATCTTGCGCGGACAACTTGTCGATCTTCGCCGCGTGTTCCTTGAATGACGTCGCGAGAATATTTTCCGCTGCCGGTTTCGCGACGAAGTCGTTCATCTCCTTCAGCACTTCTTCGACGACGAACCGCGGCGGCAGGATTTGTTTTTGTTCGCGCACGCGGAGACCGTCCAGCAGCGTGTCGAACTTGTGCGGAATGGCGTTGAGCCGCATCACGTAATAGTCGCAATCCTTCCGATTGAAGAGGCGATGCGTGTTCGCCATGAACGATGGCAAAGTGTTTTGCACGCCGAAGAGCTGATTGACTGGATAATTATGCCACTGCCACTTTTCGCCGTCGACCTGGTCCTGCACGAACCAATCCAGAATGTGAGTGGAAAGCTTTTGCGAAGGCGATTGTCGATCTAACGAATATTGGTGGAGCTGCGCGAGATCGCGTTTCCAAATGTCGAACTGCTTCTGCTGATGCGCCGGGCCTTCGTCATCAAGCTTGCCGTTGTGACCGGTAATGCCGAACTGCTCAACCAATCCCAGTTGCGAGAGCAACTCCGGCGAAGTGAAAATTGCTTCCGCAAAGACCTTCTCGTAAAACAAATTCAGGCTCCACGGCCGGAACCAAATGAGATTCGTTAGGAAAATCGCGAGCGCAATGATCGCGAGCAGAAGAATGAGACCGAACCATTTTAAAATGCGTTTAAACATACGATCCTTGTTTTCAGTTAGATGCAGCGAGTTGGGACGGTGGATTCAATCTAATGCGATATGAGATGGCGAGCAGGAATGCACTCGACTCGCGCGCACGTGAAACGCTGATATAAACCTTCATGGGCAACGACCGCATGCACGTCGACAAACCCGAACCGCGCTGGCAGGCGTTGCTCGCATTTCTCGCCATCGGCGCGATTTACCTGGCGCTGCCGCGCGATCTTATCCTCGGCCCGATCTGGCTCGTGCCGACATTAATCGTTGTCCTGCTCATTCCGACAGTCGTTAGTCATAAAACCGGCAGGCGTTCGCTCAATCGCATTCTCGGCGTCATCATCAATGGCCTAACGACTTTGGCTCTCATGGCCTCGGTCGCATTGCTCGTGCGCGCGCTGCCGTCACATCGCGAAGCCCCGCTCGAGCTGCTGTTTTCGGGCGGCCTGCTTTGGCTAACGAATGTGATGGTGTTCGCTCTCTGGTATTGGCGGCTCGATGGCGGCGGACCGACTGTGCGCCATGAAGAGAAGAAGTTCGGCAGCACCAGTTTTCTCTTTCCGCAGATGCAGGTCCCGCGCGACGAACGTGCGCAATTTGCCTGCACCGGTTGGCGGCCGCGTTTCGTCGATTATCTCTTCGTCGCGTTTACGCAGAGCTCCACCTTTGGTCCGACCGATGCGCCATTGCTCGCGCGCTGGGCGAAAATTTTGTCGATGCTGCAAATCGCGATCTCGTTGAGCATCGTGATCCTTTTAATTTCGCGCGCCGTTGGTGTTCTCTGAGCGCGCGCCGTCCTCCGGCGCAAATGCTGCTCCTAATCCTGCGCTTCTCCGCAACAGGGAACATCTATGGGAACGCGGAAGATTTCTGCACACGCTCTCGCTTTTATTGCAAGATCGACAATCACATTTGCGGTTATTGCGACGGCAAACGCCGAACGCATTAATCAGGAAGGTCGCATCCTCGGCCCGGCGCCAAGCGTGACGACGCCGACGTTATTCAACACTCCGCAAGCCGACGCCATCGTTTCCGCGATGCAGATCTTTCCAGTGACGAATCCCTGGAACGAAGACATCTCGCGTCGGCCATTGCTCACGAACTCCGACGCCATGATCGCGCAAATCAAAGCGACGCTTTCATCGAGTCGCCAAACCTTGCGCGCGTTCAGCGAAATGAACTTCGTCCTCGTGCCCGACAATCAGGCGCGCGTCACGATTGACTTCGTCGATTATCCGGACGAATCCGATCTCGATGGCGGCACCTTTCCGAACGGCCGCTACCCGATTCCATCGAACATGCCGATCGAAACCTGGCCTAACGGATTGACATTGCAGCAATGGCAGCAGGACGTGAACAACGATGGCGGCGATCGCCACGGCATCATGGTCGCGCCCGGCGTTGGATCGATTTGGGAAACGTGGCAGATGAAGTTGGTCTCGAACGCATGGCAATCTTCCAATGGCGCGAAGTTCGATTTGAACTCGAATAATTTGCGTCCGGCCGGTTGGACGAGCGGCGACGCCGCCGGCCTACCGATGTTTCCCGCGATCGCGCGTTACGATGAGTGCGAGCGCGGAATGGTCGAGCACGCGTTGCGTTTGTGCGTTCCGAAAACGCGGCGTGAATACATTTATCCGGCGACGCATGCGGCCTCGTCCATCTCCGCAACATCGACAAATTATCCGGCGATGGGTCAGCGCTTGCGTTTGAAAGCGAGCTTCACGATTCCGGGCAATTGGACAATTGAATCGCAAGCGGTCGCCCGCGCGTTGAAAAAATATGGCGCGCTCGTCGCGGACAACAGCGGCGGTTTCTTTTCCATTTCGGTTTCGCCGGACGATCGATTCCCGAGCGGCTGCTTCGATAATTTGCAGACGCTCGACGTCAGCAATTTCGAAGTCGTGCAAACGACCGGGCCTAACGAAGGCCCGCGTTCGCCCAATCCGCCGAGCGCAAACGCCGGCGCGGATCAATCAATTGCTTCGTTCACGACCACGCTCAATGGATCGATTGTCGATCCAAGCGGACATGCCACGATTCAATGGAAACTTTATTCCGGTCCGGCGCCGGTCACGTTCGCAAATGCAAATGCGGCGACGACGATGGTCAGTTTCGGTCAAACGGGCACATACACATTCGAATTGAGCGTGGACGATGCAGTCCACGCCGTCGCCTACGACGCGGTGATTGTCGATCTTCAATCGGGCAATCCAACACCGACTCCAACGCCCACTCCGGTCGCGACGCCAACCCCGACCGCAACGGCTACGCCGACGCCTTCACCGAGTCCGACACCGAAGAAGAAGCACAAACATCGACATTGAACGCGACCACGCCGCAGGAGTCGCAGGCGGAAGATTCGTTAGTCCCGCAACCGGCGCAGCGCCACGCTGGCGACGGCCTCTTCCATCGCCTTGTCCGCTTGCACTTTGACCGCGGTGACGGTGACAAATGTTCGACCCTTGAGCACATGCAATTGTGCAGGATTCGTACTGCGAAAGGCGGCGTCGCCGACACCACTCACATCGGCGCCGCGATAAATGGTCTTCATGCTGTCGAATTGCGCCTTCGCCAGCTCGGCGGTTTTCCATCGCTTAACGACAAGATCGACATGCGCAATCTGCCGGTCTTTTTTCGTCGAAACGTAGCCACACTGACTGGTCAATGCGCCCGCGCTCGGTCCATCCGCCTGACTATTATAACTGGCGGCTTTGACCTCGGCCGGCATTAGATCGGTCGCATCGCTTTCGGTAAAGAGAGTCGCGGCAAGATTCTTCTCGCCTTCGGCGTTCGCGAAAACGATCGCGCCAAGGGAAAGTGACGCGAAAAGGGCTCGACCGAGAAAGTTGTGGCAGCGCATACGTGGTGAAATTCAGCAGTTGGAGTACCATCTCGCCGTGGGAGTGATCGGCGACAATCTTGAGCGCGTCCGCGCGCGAATCGGCGACGCCGCAAAATGCAGCGGGCGCAAGGTGGACGATGTCGATCTTGTCGCGATTTCAAAGACACACGACGCCGAGCGAGTGCGGGAGGCGATTGCCGCCGGCCAAACCTTGTTCGGCGAAAATAAAGTCCAGGAAGCGCGCGCGAAAATCCCGGAGCTGCCGTCGAACCTGCGCTGGCACTTTGTCGGACACCTTCAGCGAAACAAAATCAGACACGCTTTGCCACTGTTCGAATTGTTTCACGGCATCGACGATGTCGATCTTGCGCGAGACTTGAACCGCGTCGCCGAAGAAATGGGGATGCATCCGCGCATTTTGCTCGAGGTGAACGTGGCGGGCGAGGGGAGCAAGTTCGGCTTTCAGCCTAACAAACTGCGGGAGCAGATGGAATCATTGCTGGCGTTGCCGCGCCTAACGATTGAAGGATTGATGTGCATTCCGCCGCTGGCCGAGGAAGCCGAGCATTCGCGAAAGTTCTTTGTCGATCTTCGGGAGTTGCGCGACGCGCTCGAAGAGGAATTCGCGATGAAGCTGCCGCACTTGTCCATGGGAATGACGAATGACTACTGGATCGCGGTCGAAGAGGGCGCGACCATGGTGCGCGTCGGCACCGCCATCTTCGGGGAGCGCGCGAAACCGAAACGCGAAGTCTATGCGGATTGAGCCGGCCAACATTCAGCAAATCGGCAACGAGCTCGCTATTCAATGGAATGACGCCAGCGAATCTTATTTTGATTTGGAAAAACTGCGCCGCGCGTGTCCGTGCGCGGCCTGCGGCGGCGAGCCGGATGTGCTCGGAAATATTTTGCGGCCGCAGGTGAGCTACAACAACGACAGCTTTCGACTGGCGAGTTTCAAGATTGTGGGCGGTTACGCCGTCCAGCCGCGCTGGCACGACGGGCACGATACCGGCTTGTATTCTTTTCAGTATTTGAGAAAACTCAGCGCGCCGGTGAAACCGAAATGAATTTCAGGGCAAAAATTGCGATCGTGTTTCTATGCGCGGCGATTTGCGCATTGTCCGTGAGTTTGATTCCGCGACGCGAACAAACGCAACCGCGCCGCGATCAAACCACGCCGGTAAAATTACACGAGCCGCAGCGTGTCGAGTGGTTGCTGGTTTAGCGCGGGATCGTAATCCGCAGGAGCGAAGTTTCGTCGGCGCGGGAATGTAATTGTCGATCCTGCAAGCAGGCGGGGATGAGCGCGAACTCGCCCGGCCGAAGATCGACATCGACGCACCGGACCAGGCCGGTGAGGCAAAAGATGATCGCGAATTCTCCTTGCGGCGTGACATCGCGCGGCGTCTCCAAGATCCATTTGCGGATCTCGAACAATTTGTTAGTCACGAGCAAATCGCCATCGGGTTTAACGAGGGCAGGCGTTACGTCGTTGAAATCGATCGAACGCAGTGCTTGATCGACATGCAGCTGTCGCGGCTGTCCGGTGTCGTCTTTTCGGTTCCAATCGAAAACGCGAAAGGTCGTGTCACTGTTCTCTTGAATTTCCACGAGCACATTGCCGGCGCCGATTCCATGAAACCGTCCGGCCGGCAAAAACATGGCGTCGCCGGCTTTAACCGAAATGCGGTGGACGAGATCGGCCACTGATCCGGCTTGCACGGCTTCGGAAAATTCCTCGCGCGTAACGGCGCGGCCCAAGCCGACAAACAGTTTCGAGCCGGACAAAGCGGAGGCGACGTACCAGAATTCGGTTTTGGGTTCGCCGCCTAACGAGCGGGCGATATTGGCGGGCGGATGGACCTGAAGCGACAGCTGCTCGTGCGCATCGAGCAGTTTAATAAGCAAAGGAAACCGAGGCGTGTCGTCGACATCGCCGAAAAGTAATTGTCGATCTTGCACCCAGAGTTCGTGCAGGGTGCGGTCGCGCAACGGCCCGTGGCGAACGACGCTTTGCGCTTCTTCGCGATCGACGATTTCCCACGATTCGCCAATCAGGAGATCCTCGGGCAAATGTTTTTGGTAGAGCGATTCCAGCCGGCGGCCGCCCCAGATTCGCTCCATGAAAACGGGCTCGAAGGTGAGGGGAGATGTGATTTGCAAAGACATCGTCGCCAACGTTGAACACCCCGCGTCCAACGTCCAATGTCGAATTCAGAATAGATTGAACATGTCGATGAAACGTTTCGTCAGTAAGTGGGTGCCGGTGATCGCGTGGATGATTTTGATTTTTGCAGGGTCGACGGACGCGCTTTCGGCCGAGCATACGTCGCGATTTTTGATTCCATTTCTGCGGTGGCTCGATCCGCAGATTTCATTTCAAACGATCGCGGCGATTCATTTTGCACTGCGGAAGCTGGGGCATCTTACGGAGTACGCCATTCTGGCGGCGTTGTTATGGCGGGCGTTGCGCGACTGGCTAAGATCGACATCTTCATTTGCGGTCACGTTGATGGCATTGGGAACAGCCGCCTTGTTTGCGGTGTCGGACGAATTCCATCAATCGTTTGTGCCGACGCGCACGCCCTCGGAGCATGATGTGGTGATCGACATTTGCGGCGGAATCATTGGCCTAACGATTTGTTTATTGCTGGCGCGCCGGAAAGTCGCGTTTGCCATGCCAGGGGAAACGCGCGAAGATCGGCCTTCGAAAATCTGAGCGGGGGCATAGCTCAGTTGGTAGAGCGCCAGCTTTGCAAGCTGGAAGTCAGGGGTTCGAATCCCCTTGCCTCCATTTCGCCGAAATGGAGGCTTCTTTAAATGGGAAACCGACTCGGATGGGCGGGAGCCAATCCCCTTGCCTCCAAATCACATTGCCAATTCGGCGCAGGTGATTAACGTGAGCGCTCGCAAATTTTCTCGGGCCTGTAGCTCAGTTGGTTAGAGCACGCGCTTGATAAGCGCGGGGTCAAAGGTTCAAATCCTTTCAGGCCCACCAATTTGGTTCGTTAGGGAAACGTCGCGCGACGGAGTCATTATTAGATGTTTTGGCGAGCCGCCAAAACCAACAGGCCAGCGGCCTGTGCTCCCCAGAAAAGAAAAATGCCGGATGTCGATCTTGAAATCGTCATCCGGCATTAGTCGATGTGCAGCAAATACTGAATTGTGCGTTACCTGTGGTTTCTTTGAACCTCACTTACTTTCGTTTGTGAGGGTTTAACGGCATGTCTGAGTTCTCGAGAGACCTCAGATTTAGCCGTCGACCTGTGCCTACCGGCAAAGTCGGAAGTCAAAATTCAAAAGGAAGAAATTCTTCCTTCATCCTTCTGCCTTTTTACTTTGCGAAGGCATCTCTCCTTAGAAAGGAGGTGATCCAGCCGCAGGTTCCCCTACGGCTACCTTGTTACGACTTCATCCCAGTTACTGCTCATAGCGTAGAAGGCTGTCTCCCTTGCGGGTTAACGCGCCGGCTTCGGCTACAAGCAACTTCCATGATGTGACGGGCGGTGTGTACAAGGCCCGGGAACGTATTCACGCCGTCGTAGCTGATACGGCATTACTAGCGATTCCAGCTTCATGGAGTCGAGTTGCAGACTCCAATCCGAACTGAGCCCAGTTTTAGAGATTTCCTCCACCTCGCGGTCTCGGATCCTTCTGTGCTGGGCATTGTAGTACGTGTGCAGCCCTGGCCGTAAGGGCCATACTGACTTGACGTCGTCCCCACCTTCCTCCCCGTTTCACAGGGCAGTCTGAACAGAGTGCTGGAACCTCTCGGTTCCGTGGCAACAGTTCACAGGGGTTGCGCTCGTTGCGGGACTTAACCCAACATCTCACGACACGAGCTGACGACAGCCATGCAGCACCTGTGCAAATTGTC